>Ga0114931_10000009_pt1 | contig 226664 bp, 189 predicted proteins | sample 2SBtaG_FD_89579 | JGI IMG/M metagenome (GOLD analysis project Ga0114931, IMG submission 89579) | Deep subsurface microbial communities from Kolumbo volcano to uncover new lineages of life (NeLLi) - 2SBTROV14_V59a metaG | ecosystem: Environmental > Aquatic > Marine > Volcanic | place: Kolumbo...
ATCCAAGGAGAGGCTCTGCGTGGAATCGTTGAGCGTGAACACGGCTTCGTGGCCGCGGAGGTCGGTCAGCGTGATCCTGGTGTCTGGGAGGTTCTGTCCCAGCGGCACGACCACGGGCATCTTGTATTGACTGGAGCGGAAGACGCCGACGCTGACGGGCCCGAGGACCGTGCCCGTGAACCGGACGTTGTTGTCACGAAGGTAGCGACTCAGCGCGTCGGTCCCGGCCTGGAGAGGCGCGTTGCCGTTGCCTACGTTGGCCTGGTTGGCGGGCTGGGTCGCGTTCGCCTCGCTCGGGCCGAGAAGGCCGGGCACCGACGGGCCCGAGGTGAGCGAGCCGACCTGGGAGATGGTGCCGAGCGAAGCGGAATCGGCCTGGCTGGGCACGCGGACGGCCGCCACGGCGCCGAGGTCCTTGGGTGCCGACGAGGATGCCTGCGCCCGCGTGGACTGCAACACGCCGGGGGTGGTGGGAAGCATGCCCGACGGCAGCACATGGGGCAGACCGCTCGCCTGCGGCGGCGGCGGCGTGACCGGCTGCGGCGCCGGCGCTTCCGCGAGCTTGGGCGGGGCGGCCGGCTGGTTCGACGGTGCGGCCGCCGTCGTGACCGGCTGCGGCGCGGGCGGCTGGACCGACGCCTGGGTCGCGGCGGGAGGCGCCTTGACGGCGATGGGCGAGAACGGGTTGACGCTCATCCGCTGCGCGGACGCGGACGTCTGCGTGGACGATGTGGTCGACGCCCCTGCGCTTCCGCCGGCACCGTTGGCCGCGCCGGTCTGGCCGGCCGCGGGAGGAGGTTGCGTGACGAGGAACGGCAGCTCGGCCACCTGGAGGTCACGCGTGGCGACGGCGGGCCTGTCCGACGCCACTACGGGGGCCGCGTTGTGATTCGCAGCTGTGGTGGCCGGCTGGGCCTTCGAGCCCGACGTCGATGCCGGGGCGCCCGACGAAGACGGCGTTGCCGGTGGCGTGGCGATCGCCGTCACCGGTGTCGCAGCCGGCTGCTCCTGGGAGAAGAAGTTGACCCAGAAGAAGGCGGCCGCTGCGAGCAGCAGCACGGCGATGAGGATGCGCGCGGTTCTGGAGAGCGTCATGGCGTGCCCGCCCCCGGGTCCTTGCCGGTGTAGACGTAGACCGTGAAGTTGAAGTTCGCCTTGAGGTCAGGATTGTTCGTGGCGTTGCCCTGTACGTTCAGCCCCACCTGGTGGATCTTGGTGAAGCGCTGGAGGGCCTCGAGCTTGCCGAGGAAATCCATCGTGTCCACGAAGTTGCCCGTGGTGGCGACCGTGAAGCCGATCGGGCGGACGCCTTGCATCTGGCCTTGACCACCGCCCTGGGCGAAGCTGTCGACCGTGACCCGGCTATCGGCGGCCGACGCCCGGAGCTGGTCGATCAGGCCCGAGATGTCGCTCTCCTTGGGCAGCTGGGCGAGGAAGTTGCGGCGGTCCTGCTCGAGCTGCGCCACCGCCGCACGCAGGTCGGGGAGGTTGCGGCGCGCCTGCTCGCCGCGCTGGATCTGGGTATTCAGCTGCGCGATGTCGTTCTGGAGCGTCGTGATCTGGTCCTGGGTGGGGCGGTACATGTAGAAGTACCAGAGCAGGCCCAGCGCGATCGTGAGCACGATCGCCAGGATCGCGACGTCGCGCTGCCGCAGGTTCCGGAGGCTGAAGTTGCCGAGGTTCATGGTTGCCCCCCGGCCAGCGCGCCGACCGTCAGGCTGTAGTTGTACAGGTCGCTCGCGCCCTGGCGTGACGCGTTGTGGAAGGCGACGCCGTAGCTCTTGGAGGTCTCGAGGGCGTGGATGAACTGCGCGAGCACCTCGGGGTCGACCACGTCACCGCTGACGTTGAACTCGGCGATCACGCTCTTACCCTCGTACTGGTTCGGATCGCTCTTCGGCGGGTTCACGGCGCTCATGCTGAGGCTCTTGAAGTCGATGTTGGGGCGGGCTCCCGTGCCGCGCGGCGGAAGCGTCTCGAGCAGGCCGGAGATCTCGCCCGTCCAGAGGATCCGGTTCTGGTGGACGGCCTTCTTCACGGAGACCAGCTGGTTGAGGGCGCGTTGTCGTGCCAGCAGGCTCTTCTGCTCCTGCAGGTAGGGCTGCAGCAGCGCCAGCTGGTCGGCGCGCGCCTGCTTCTCGGTCTGCAGGTTCTGTTCGGTCTGGTAGGCGAACATCTGGAAGACGAACGCCAGACCCAGCACCAGGATGGGGAAGGCGATCGCCAGGATGCGCCAGTACCCGGGCTCGCGGACGCGGCGCAGGTTCTTGGGAAGCAGGTTGACATTAATCAACGCCCGCCACCCCTCTCAGCGCGAGGCCCAGGGGCACGGCGAACTCGGGACCCACCTTGTTCAGGAACTGGCTGTCGAACCGGTTCTCGTCGTAGTGGATGGTGAGCCAGGGATCGCCGAGCTCGACCCGGAAGCCTAATGCGTCGCCGATGGCCTCCGGCAGACCACGCAGCTTGGCGCCGCCGCCGATCACGACCATGCGACTGATGTTGGCGTCGCCGGTCTGTACCCGGAAGAACTCGAGGCTGCGCCGGATCTCGGTGGTGAGATCGACCAGCACCGGGCGCAGCGACTCGTACACCCGGCTGGGGCTGAACTGTTCCCGCTTGGCATCGAAGTTGAGGAGCTCCTCCTCGTCCTCGGTTGGGATCGTCGCAGTGCCGTAATCGAGCTTGACGTCCTCGGCGCTGTCGAAGTCGAGGCCGAAGGAGCGTTGGATGGCCGCGGTGAAGTCGTCGCCGCTGACCCCGATGTTGCGGTTCATGAGTACCCGCTCGCCGCGAACCAGCGTGATGGTCGTGGTGGAAGCGGCGATCTCGAGCACCACCCCGATCTCGTTGGCCTCGGTGTAGCTGGTGCCCGACAGCGTGGTCTTGGTGAGGTGCTCCCCGAGGAGCGAGCCCTTGAGCGAGCGCAGCAGTGTGAACGGCTTGACGTCGAGCACGAGCGGCTCGAGCCCCGCCTGCTTGAGGTACTCGACCTGTTGCGTGACCTGGTCGAGCCGCGCCGCGGCGATCACCACCTCGAGCTGCCCGCCCTCCTCGACATCGTCGGGGTTGTCGAGCACGTAGTAGTCGAGCACGACCTCGTCGATCGGGAAGGGGATGTAGCGTTCGGCTTCCCACTTGATCGCCTCGTCGAGCTCGTGCATGGTCATCTTGGGGACGTGGATGTTACGGGTGATCGCTTGCCGGTTGCTCACGGCCGCCACCGCGAACCGCTTGTGGACGCCCGCTTCGTCCAACAGGGCCTTGATCTCGTCAGCCAACCCACGCGCGTCGACCACCTGGTCGTCCTGGATGAGACCAGGGGGCATGGGGCGGACAGACATCGCGACCAGGGTCGGCGGGTTCCCTGGTCGAAGCTCCACCACCTTGAGCGCACTGGTGCCCACCTCTAGACCGAGGGCCTCGATCCTGGGGCTGAGCATGCGCGCCAGGCGCTCGCGCATTGAGGGCATAACGTCTCCTCCTCGTAAATCAAGCGGAGTCTATCACGGTGCCCTCACGGCCCCGAGTGAAATTTTCGCAAGCGTGTCGGGTTTCCTGCCCCCTGCTGGACGGCGATTCAGCCGGGCTTGGGCAGCATGCCCGGTGGGAGCCGGGGCTCCTGCGGCGCCTCCCCGGAACCCTTCCCCTGCGACGACGGTCCGCGGGACCGGGCCGGCTCGACCGGGACCGGGGCGGGGACCGGCGGCAGCTCGCCGCCGCGCAACAAGGCCGCGAACTCGTCGGCGTGCAACGTCTCTCGTTCGAGCAGGACGTCGACCACGCGTTCGAGCTCGGAACGGTGATCCTCGATCAGGCCGACGATCCTGCGGTACTGCTCGTCGAGGATGCCCTTCACCTCGCTGTCGATGACGCGGGCCGTGTCCTCGCTGTAGGAGCGCACGCCCTCCACGTCGCCGAGGTAGGACTCCGAGGAGCTCGACAGCGCCACCTGGCCCACGACCGCGCTCATGCCCCAGCGCGTGACCATGCGGCGGGCGATCTCCGTGGCCTGCTCGAAGTCGTTCTGGGCGCCGGTCGTGACGTCGTCGAAGACCAGCTGTTCGGTGGCGCGCCCGGCGAGCGCCACGGCCACGCGGTCGAGGAGCATGTTGCGGCTCGCGGACATGCGGTCCTCTTCCGGGAACTGCATCACGTACCCCATGGCGCGCCCGCGCGGCACGATGGTGATCTTGTGCACCGGGTCGGCGTGCTCGAGCAGGTAGGCGGCCAGCGCATGCCCCGCCTCGTGGAAGGCGGTGACCCGCTTCTCGCGCTCGTTGATGACGCGGCTGCGACGCTCGGGCCCCATGACCACGCGGTCGGCCGCCTCGTCGATGTCGGCCATGCCGATCTCGCGCCGGTCGTTGCGCGCGGCCACCAGCGCCGCCTCGTTGAGCAGGTTCTCGAGGTCGGCGCCGACGAAGCCGGGCGTGCGCACGGCCACGCGGTGGAGGTCGACCTCGTCGGCCAGGGGCTTCCCGCGGGCGTGGATGCCGAGGATGGCCTCGCGGCCGCGGACGTCGGGCGCATCGACCACCACCTGCCGGTCGAACCGGCCCGGGCGGAGCAGCGCCGGATCGAGCACGTCGGGGCGGTTGGTGGCGGCCATGATGATGATGTCGTGCTGCGTCTCGAAGCCGTCCATCTCGACGAGCAGCGCGTTCAACGTCTGCTCGCGCTCGTCGTTGCCGCCGTTTACCGACAGGCCGCGGCGCCTGCCTACGGCATCGATCTCGTCGATGAATACGATGCACGGCGCGTTCTTCTTGGCGGTCTCGAAGAGGTCGCGGACGCGCGCGGCCCCGACCCCGACGAACATCTCGACGAAATCCGAGCCGCTGATGGAGAAGAACGGCACCTTCGCCTCGCCTGCGACCGCCTTCGCCAGGTGGGTCTTGCCCGACCCGGGCGGACCCACCATCAGCACGCCGTGGGGGATGCGAGCGCCGAGGGCGTGGAACTTCGCGGGGTTCTTCAGGAACTCGACGACCTCGGTCAGGTCGTTCTTGGCTTCTTCGACGCCGGCCACGTCCTTGAACAGGACGTTGGTGTTCTCCTCGGTGACGAGGCGCGCCCGGCTCTTGCCGAACGACACCGCCCCGTCCCCGCCTCCGCGCGCGCCCCGCATGAGGTAGAACAGCAGCCCGACCATCAACAGGATCGGGAGGACGTAGACCAGCACGTTGCCCCAGTTGGTTCCGGGCGGCATCGCCCGGACGTCGACGCCATGGCTGGTGAAACGGCTCAGGTCGGTGGGCGGGGTCGGCAGGTAGGTGACGTAGGGATCCCCGCTCTTGGGAGTGACCTGCAGCTCGGTGTTGCGGATCCGGATGCTCCGGATCTGGCCGCCGTCGAGCTGCTTCTGGAACGTGGAGTAGCTCTTGGGCTCATGCTGGGTCCGGTGGCTCGACTGCGTGGCCACGAACACGACCAGCCCGATGACGCCGACGGCGACCAGGAAACCACGAAGCGGGAAGCGCCCCATGCGTTCAGTCTACCCCCGTGCCATGAGCCTCACGTAGATCCGGCGGCGGGTCGTCTTCATGCACGACGCCGAGGTCAGGGCGCGCGCGCCAGGTCGTTGAAGCGCACGTGGGCGTTGTGGAATTGCAGTTCCAGGGTGCCCGTGGGACCGTTGCGCTGCTTCCCGATGATCACCTCCGCGATGCCGTGCTTCTCGGATTGCTGGTCGTAGTACTCGTCGCGGTAGATGAACATGACCAGGTCGGCGTCCTGTTCGATGGCACCCGAGTTGTGCGAGACGATCCCGTCGGCGAGCCAGTTGGCCGGCCCGGGGACGGTCAGGTCGAAGACCTCTTCCTCGCCGACCGACGTCACCGAGACCACACGATCCCAGTAGAGGTCGTTGTCGGTCCAGGCCGCCACGTACGCTTCGTCGAGAAGCGCCGCATTCGAGGCGATGGTATCGGCCGACGCAGAGGAGGCGAAGGCCGAACGGCCGCCGTGACCTCTGCCCCGCGCAGCCGCCATGGCGCGGGCCGAGATCCCGCGTTCCCGCATCCGTGCGCGAACCACCTGGAACACCTCCCGCGGCAGCGTGTCGACGTCGGTGCTTGGCGCCTGCTCCTCCAGGCGTCGCCTCAGCTCGGCCGCGGGCGCCACGCGGGGCCCGTACGCGCCCACCCGATCGAGGAAGCGGAGCTGGTCGCGTGCACCCGAGACCAGGACGTGGAAGGACGGTCGGAACGCCCCGGCGCTCAGCTCGGTGCCTCCGAGGCCTGCCGGAACGGGCGCAGGAAGGCGCGCGCCGGCCGGCTCACCGTCGCCGCCGTGGTTGTCGACCCGTCGGATGCGTGCCACGATCCCCAGACGGAGGAGCACGTGGGCGACGTCCCGGGCCAGGCCCTCGCTACCGGTAGCGTAGTAGACGGCGTGAGTGCCCCGCTGCCGACCCGGACGGGCCCAGTTGCACCCGTTCGCGGCCCACAGATGGCGCACCAGAACGGCGAGGCTATCGCCGTCCAAGCGGAAGGCGGCGCGCGGAAGGCGCTTCTCATGGGAGCGCTGGCCGAAGATGCCCAGTTCCTTCAGCCAACCGCCCACGCCCTTCGCGTGCCAGCGATCGCCATTGCCGCCGATCAGAAGCTGCCGCCAGGTGTCTCGTCCGGCATAGCGGGCGACGCTCGACCCGAGCGCCTTCGCGCCGGCCTCGACGACGGCGATGTTCTCCTCGGACCCGCTCGTGTAACGCACCGGCCGACCCTCGAGGTAGCTGCCGCCGCCGATGAGTTGACCCAGCAGAGCGAGGCGCTCGTCGTCCCAATGCTCCGCCACTTCTGGTGCCGGGAGGCGCCGGGCCAGCGCGACCCGGTCGCCCTCCGCCAGCTCCTCGACCCGCTTCCAGCCGCTGCCTGTCAGGACGCGATGCCTGCGCGTAGCGCGCAGCGTGCGCCCGCTTGCAAGGCCGATCTCTTGCAGCGGCCGCACCCCGACCGACCAGACCTTGTCGCTCCTGGCGCGCACGATGCCGCCCGTGTCGTCGACCGCAAGCACCTCGGGCCGGGTTCCCACGAGCTCGCGTATGGGGACGCGCCTACCGTCGGCCAGCAACACCAGGGTATCGCCGGGCACACACTCACGGAGATCCGACAGCATGGGACGCTTGTTCGGTCGGCTCTCGACGGCGCGGGAGAGCTGGGAGAGCACCAGCACCGGGATTTCGAGCTCGCGCGCGAGCGCCTTAAGCCCGCGCGAGATGGCCGAGATCTCCTGTTGACGGTTCTCGCTGGCGCTGCGGGTCCCGGCCGACATGAGCTAGAGGTAGTCGATGACGAGCAGGCCGAGGTCGTGCTCGGCGGTGAGCCGCCGGGCGCGTGAGCGCAGCTCCATCACCGTCAGGTCCGGGTTGTCGTCGATGAAGATGCGGGCGTCGGACATGCGCCCCGCCGTGTCGGCGAGCCGCTGGAAGTCGCGATCGGACAGCTGGCCGTTGCGCACCCGGCTCATGTCGACGCGGGCCTCGGAGCAGAGCATGCGGGTGACGAGCTGCACGGCGGACATCTCGAGCGATAAGATGCCGACGCTGACCCCGTCGCGCAGCGCTGCGTTGAGCGCCATGCTGAGCGCGAGCGCGGTCTTGCCCATCGACGGGCGGGCAGCTAGAACGTTCAGGCTACTCGGTTGGAGCCCCGCCGTCATCATGTCGAGCTCCTTGAACCCCGTGCGCATCCCGGAGACCGGGTCGGGGTTCGCGAAGAGCTCGTTGATGTGCGCGAAGGTCTCGGTGACCAGCGTCGTCATGCCCTCGAACTGCGTGCGGCGTTTCTTGGTCGCGAGTTCGAAGATGCTCTGTTCGGCCTGGTCCAGCACCTCGTCGAGCGGCCCGCCCTGGTCGTAGGCGAGCTGCATGATGCGCCCGCTGGCCGCGATGAGCTCGCGCAAGGTGGCCTTCTCCAGCACGATGCGGGCGTAGCTGTCGGCGTAGGCGGCGGTCGGGACGCTGTCGGCGAGACCGATCAGGTAGGGCACGCTGCCCACGCTCTCGAGCTCGCCCGATTGCCGGAGCTCCTCGGTGAGGGTCACGAGGTCCATGGGATCGCCCCGGCGGAACAGGCGCTCGATGGCGCGGAAGATCTTGCGGTGGCCTTCCTTGTAGAAGTGCGCGGCCGCCAGCACGCCTTCCAGCGAGGCGTAGGTCTCGTTGTCCAGCAGGATGCTGCCCAGGACGCTCTGTTCGGCCTCGAGGCTGTGAGGGGGCGTGCGGCTCTCCACGCCGGTCATTGTACGGTGCGCGGCCGTGGACTCCGGCGGATGCCGGGCCGAGGTCGACGGGAGGCGGCGCCGAGGCCCGGTCCGCGGGCCGCGGCTAGAATGGAGGCCGCATGGGCGGGATCGTGGCAACGGTGGTCGGGTTCGCGCTGGCATGGCTGGTCGGGTCGGTGCCGCTCGGCTCCACGCTGGTCCGCTGGGTGGCGGGCGCCGAGCCGGCAGAGGTGAACCCCCACCTGATCGGCGTGGAGAACGTGTACCGGATGGTGGGCGTTCCCGCGGCGCTGGCCGCGTTCGCACTCGACGTGCTCAAGGGCGCCGTGGGCGTGATGGTGCTGCCCGTCGCGCCGCTCGGCGCGCTGGGCGTGTACCTGGGTCACCTGTACCCCGTGCACCTGCCGGGACGCGCCAGGCCCCCCCGGGGGAGGGGGAACGGCGTCCTGCTGGGCGCCCTGGCCGCTCTCTCGGTCACCGGGGGGCTGCCCTGGCTGGCCCTGGCGCTCCCCATCTGGGCCTACGCCGCGGTGCTGGCGGCACGCCGCTACGTGGCGCTCGCGACCGTCGCCGCTCTGGCCGTGCTGGCGGCCGCTGCGGTCGTGGCATGGCTCGCGGGCAGTGCGGCGCTCGCGCCCGTCGTCGCGGTCGTGCTCGTGGCGGTGGCGGGCGGGTGGCGCCAGAAGGCCGCACTGGCACGCGTACGCGACGGGACCGAGCCGCGACTCGGCGAGCCCCCGGCGGTGCGCGGGCTGGAGCCGGGCACGCTGCTCTGCGCATTCCTCCTGCACCCCATGACGGTGGACGACCTGTGGCAGCCGCCGAGCCAGCGCTGGCTGCGGCACCTGGCGGCCCTCGGGTTGCTCCCGGAGGGCGCGCTGCGGCGCGTCATGCTGCGGATGCGGCCGCAGAGCCAGGGCGTGATCGAGGGCGTCCGCCTGCCCGACGGCAGGCGGCTGCGCGTGCTGCTGATCGGCGGTCCCCTGCTCCCCGACCAGTTCGCCACCCATCCCGACATCGCGTTGCGCATGGCGATCCAGGGAGCGCGCCTGGCGCACGAGCTCGGCGCCGAAGCGGTCGGGCTGGGCGCATTCTGGTCGACGGTCGGCGACAAGGGCCTGGACGTGCAGCGCGCGGTGCCCGAGATCGCGGTCACCAACGGTGGAGCCTACACGGCCGCGAGCGTCCGTGCGGCGGTCCCGGGACTCCTCGAGCGCTTCGCGGCCGAGGGAGGCTCCCTGCGGCGCGCGACGGCCGCCGTCGTCGGCGCCAACGGCGTCGTGGCCTTCGGCGTGGCACGCATGATCGCGTCCGAGGTGCGCGAGGTGGTGCTGGTGGGGCGCGACGGTGAGCGGCTGCGGCGCAGCGCCGAGACGCTGCGCCGAAAGCACCCGACCACGGAGGTGGTCGCGACGACCGATCTCGCCGCGGTGGCCGGGGCCGATCTGGTGTTCACGGCGACCTCGGACCCCGCGCCCGTGTTGCGACCGGAGCACATCCGGCCGGGCGCCTGGATCTTCGACCTCGGACGCCCGGCCGACGTGCACCCCAGCGTCCGCGACGTTCCCGGCGTGCAGATCGTCCCGGGAGGGGTAGTGCGCCCGCCCGGCGCGATGCGCTCGCAGATCGACATCCGGTTCGGCGACGGCCTGGTCCCGGCGTGCCTGGCGGAAACGATGATCATGACGGCCGCCCACGCCTTCGACCGCCGCAGCCTGGGTGCGAGCACGCGCACGGCGAACATCGCGTTCTACCTGCGTGAAGGCGAGCGACTGGGGTTCGAGATCGTCACCCGCGACGAGCGCGTGGCCGAGCTGGAGGGCGCCCCGTGAAGGCCTTCCGGATGGCCGGCCGCCTCGAGTCCGAGAGCCCCGCCGTCGCGCGCCTGTTCGAGCTGGGCTCGCTGGGAGCGGTCGAGGAGGTGAGCGAGGGCGGCCCGGAGATCGTGGCGTACTTCGAGCGCCGGGTCGACCTGGGGCTGGAGGGGCGCTGGGAGGACGTCGAGGCATTCGACTACGTCGCCGCCTACCGGGCGGAGCTCGAGCCGGTGGTGGTGGGACCCCTGGTGATCGCGCCGACCCACCGGCGCGCCGAGCTGGAGGCCGGTCAGCAGGTGGTGTGGCTCGATCCCGGCTCCGCCTTCGGGACAGGGCATCACGAGACGACGCGCATGGCGCTGGGTGCGCTCGCCGGGCTCGATCTGCTGGGCCGGAGCGTCCTCGACGTCGGCGCCGGCTCGGGCATCCTCAGCGTCTGCGCCGACCGGCTCGGTGCCGGCTCGGCCATCGGTGTGGACATCGATGCCGCCACCGTCGACGTCGCGTGCCGCAATGCTGCCCTCAACCGGTCGCGAGCGCGGTTCCTGGCGGGCAGCCTGGATCACCCCGACCTGCCCGCGCGGTTCGACGTCATCGTGGCCAACCTGTACGTGGAACTGCACGCCGCGCTGGTGCCCGGCTACCTGGGCCGGCTGAACGCCGGCGGCGTACTGCTCCTGACCGGGATCCTGACGCGGCTCGAGCCGACCGTGCTCCGGGCGCTCCCCGACGACCTCCCGTACCGCGTCGAGCGGGACGGCGAGTGGTCGCTGATCGCCGCCGGGCCGGCGTCGTCGATGGCGAAGCGATGAGGGTCCCGCGTGTCCGCGTCCCCGGCCTGCAGCCGGCCGGGCGGGCACGGACCCGGCTCCTGCCGCCCCTCCTGGGCGTGCTCGTCGCGCTCGCCGCGTGCACCCCGCTGTACGTGCCGCCCGTGCCGGCGCGCCTCCCCGTCCATGAGGTCGCGCAGCTCGGCGACGGCAGCTCCTTGCGCTACGCGGAGGGAACGCTGACCCTCCACGTAGTCCTGGAGCGCATCCCCGAGGCAGGCTGGCTGGCCGTGCAGTGGTTCGCCCCCGACGGCACGGAGGCCGCGTCGGACAGTGTATGGGTCGGCCCCCAGGACGTGGGGGAGGGCCGTACGCTGCGGCTTCCCTCGCGCGTCACCGTGGGCGCCGGGGAGTGGCGGGCGATCGTCTCCCTGAAGGGCGACGTCCTGCGCCAGTTCCGTACGACGGTTTCCGCGCCTTCCCCGTAACGACACACCCCCCGGCGAAGCGCGCGGGCCGGCCGCGCCCCGGCGGCGGCCGGCCCGCGCAGGCGAACGGTCGGGACCGTCGTATCCGAGCCAGCTAGACCGGTGGATCTATCGCGAGCGCACTGCGGATCGCAAGAGGCGCTGCGTACCAGCACGCGCGGCGAGCGGACGAGGCAGGCCGGCGGTGCCGATGCGCCACGGCGACCTACCGCCGGGCCCAGGAAACGGCCGCCGATCCCCGAATGGATCGGCGGCCGGATCGCTCTCGCGTTGCGGGTGGTCGCGGGGCCGATCGCGCGACCACGCCACGGTCGCCCGGTCAGGCGGTGCGCCTGCGCGAGCGGCGCGCGCGCTTCTGCTGCAGGGTCTTGAACCAGACCACCATGGGCGACAGGATGAAGATGCTCGAGTACGTGCCGAAGCCGATGCCGATGAGCAGGGCGATGCTGAACCCGCGGAGCACGCTGCCGCCGAACAACAGCAGCGCGATCACCGGCAGGAGCGTCGTCCCCGACGTCGCAACGGTGCGCGAGAGCGTCTGGTTGACTGCCAGGTCGACGACCTCGGCATAGCTGCGGTCGCGCACCTTTCGCAGGTTCTCGCGGATCCGGTCGGCGATGATGATGGAATCGTTGAGCGAGTAGCCGACCACGAACAGGATCGCCGAGAGCACGGGGATGCTGAAGGTCACGTTGAACAGGTCGAGGGCCCCCAGTACGATGCCGGCATCGTGGATGGTCGCGATGATGGCGGCGACCGCCACGATCCAGTTCGGCCAGAAGCGCCACGCGACGTAGAGCAGGATCAAGCCCAGGGCCACCAGCACCGCCATGATGGCAGCCTGTCGCAGGTCCGCGCCGACGGCGGGACCGACGTAGTCGGCTTGCAACAGCTGGCCCTTGAGCTTGGTGGAGAGGTCGTTGGCGAACTGGTCGGCGCTCTTCTGGCCGGTGCTGTTCAGGCCGACCCGGATCGACATGGGGTTGCCCCTGATGGTGTTGTCGATGACCTTGACCACGGTGGCGTTCTTGCCGGTGATGCCGGGATAGTTCAGGTCGGTGATGGCCGAACGGACGTCGGCGACGGTGGTCCCGTCGGGGGTGTTGACGAGGACGTTGGTGCCGCCGGTGAAGTCGGTAGAGAGCTTCAGGCCTTCGACCGAGACGATGGCGATGGAGGCGATCGCGAGCAGGCCGGAGATGCTCATGATGACAGGGGCCTTGCTGACGAAGCGCACGCCCTCGACGAAGAAGCCCTTCCAGAGGTAGGTGCGCTTGCCGCCGCGGGAGGTGATCAGGTCGAGGATGTACGGTACCACCACGATGTTCACGAACACCGAGGCGATGATGCCGATGGCCAGCGTGATGGCGAAGCCACGCACGGGGCCGGTCGTGTACTGGTAGAGCGCGCCGGCGGCCAGCAGCGTGGTGACGTTGGCGTCGATGATCGCCGAGAGCGAGTTGCCGAAGCCGATCTTCATAGCCAGGCGGATCGACTTGCCCGCCCGCAACTCCTCACGGATGCGCTCGAAGCTGATGACGTTGCCGTCGACGGCCGCCCCGATGGTCAGCACCAGACCGGCCAGGCCCGGGAGCGTGAGCGCCGCGTGGAGCGCCGCCAGGATCCCGAAGATGAACAGCATGGCGAGGCCCAGCCCGAACGTGAGGACGCCGCCGAACACCAGGCCGTAGTAGCTCAGCACGGCGATGATGACGGCCGCGCCGCCGATGAACGCCGCGATCTTGCCGGCGTTGATGCTGTCCTGCCCGAGGGTCGGCCCGATCGAGCGGATCTCCTCGACGTGCAAGCTGATCGGCAGGCTCCCCGAGCGCAGCACCAGCGCGATGTTGCTGGCTTCCTCCAACGAATTGATGCCGGTGATCTGCCCCGAGTCGGAGATGCGCGACTGCAGCGTCGGCGCCGTGATGATCTTGCCGTCCAGCACGATCGCCATGCGCCGGCCGACGTTGCCGCCGGTGAAGTCGCCGAACTTGCCTGCGTCCTTGGCCTTGATGTTGAAGAACACGGCCGGGCCCATGGTCGACCCGCCGACGCGTTGGAAGTCGGCGCGGGCGGTGCTGATGATCTCGCCGGTGAAGGCGGGTTTCTCCAGATCGTTCAGCGTCATCTGCGCTACGCTCATGTTCTGGGCCGACGGCTTGACGAGCTGGAAGTAGAGCTTCGCCTGCTGACCGATGAGCGACAGCGCACGCTTCTGGTCGGCAGCGGTCAGCCCGGGGAGCTCGACGACGATGCGGTTCTTGCCCGAGGTGGTGATGAGCGGCTCGGAGACGCCGAACTGGTTGACGCGGTTCTCGATGACGTTGCGGGCGGTCGCGAGGTCCTGGGCCGACGGGTTGGCGGTGTTCGACTGCAGCACCACGCGAAGGCCGCCTTGCAGGTCGAGGCCGAGCTTGAGGGGGGCCTGCGTGCTCCAGGGCTGCCACAGGTACAGGATCGACGCGAGGATCGCGGCCAGCACGATGGCGCCGGTGAAGGTCTTACGGTTCAAGGGAGACTCCTAAGACGGGTTACGTGGTTCGAAGCCGAGGGGCCGCGCCTGCGTGTCGCCGCGGCGGCCCGCGGTGGGCGGGGGACGGCGCCCTCATCCGCCTTCCAGCTGCCGTCGCCCGTAGGCCGCCAGGATCGCCGTAGGGGCGGCCCCGGCCTCGCGCCCGCGCACGGCACGCGACGCCGCATGCCGCGCGAGAGCCGTGAGGGCGATGCGAGACGGAGCGACGGACATCCGCAACGAGCCGGCGGCGCTTCCGGAAGCGGCGAGGCGCGCGCCCGTCTCCAGCATGACCGGCGCGCGGCTTCCCATCCCGGCCCCCGCGGTCGACGGATCGTGCGCGGCCGCGGCCAGCCGTTGCAGGGGGATGGCCGCCAACGTCACGGAGAGCGCGAGGCTCAACACCAGCCCGCGCCGACGCCGAAGGGTCTTCGAGGCGGCCTGCACGCCCGTCATTGTAGCGCGCGCCGGCGAGCGCGGCGCCGGGCCCGGGAGGAGCGCAGGCACGGCGCGAACATCGCCCCGGGCACGCGTGAGCTCCCCCGGGGCGACGGCATCGGAGCGGTGGGGGCGGGGCGCCGGCCTCAGGCCGGTGTCACCTCGACCATCTCGTAGGCTTCGATCACGTCGCCCTGCTGGACGTTGTCGTAGTTCTGGAGGTTGACGCCGCACTCGAAGCCCGAGGCGACCTCGCGCACGTCGTCCTTGAAGCGGCGGAGCTGGGCGATGGAGCCCTTGTAGACCTCCTTGCCCGCGCGCGTCAAGCGGGCCTTGGAGCCGCGCCGGATCACGCCGTCGGTGACGTAGGAACCGGCGATGTTGCCGCTGCGAGGCACCCGGATGACCGCGCGCACCTCGGCATGCCCGATGACCCGCTCTACGAACTCGGGCTCGATCTGGCCCCGGATCATCCGCTGCACGTCCTCGATGAGCTCGTAGATGATCTTGTAGCTCTTGATGGCGACGTTCTGCCGTTCGGCCGACTTCTTCACGCTGCCGGGAGGGTTCACGCCGAAGGTGATCACCGTCGCCTCGGCGGTGCTGGCGAGGAGCAGATCGGACTCGGTGGGCGCGCCGACCTCCGCCAGCATGATCTCCAGCTCGATCTCGTCGGTGGCTTCCGCCTCGCGGGCGAGCACACCCTTGATGGCCTCGAGCGACCCCTGCGCATCGGCCCGCAGGATCAGGTTGATGACCTTCTTGGTGGGCTTCCCGTACAGGTCGGCCAGCGTCAGTCCCTTGCGCCCGATGGACGCGCGCTCCACGTCCTGACGCTGCTCCCGTCGCCGGGCGGCGAGCTGCTTGGCCGACGGTTCGTCGGGCAGGGCCTCGACCGGGTCGCCGGCGTTGGGCTGTTCGGAGAAGCCGAGGACCTGCACCGGGACCGACGGGCCCGCCGCGTTCACGCCGGCGCCCGTGTAGTCGGTCAGGCGGCGCACCTTGGCCCAGGCCTCGCCCGACACGATGTAGTCCGCCACGCGGAGCGTGCCTTCCTGCACCAGCACGGTGGCCAGGACGCCGGCGCGCTTGTCGAGCACCGACTCGATCACGATGCCCCTGGCAGGTCCGTCAGGGGACGCGCGGAGCTCCTCAACCTCGGCGACCAGCGAGATCATCTCCAGCAGATCGGCCACGCCCTCGCCGGTCTTGGCGCTGATCTCGACGACGATGGTGTCGCCACCGAAGTCCTCGGGGACGAGCTCGACCTGCATCAGGTCCTGCTTCACCTTGTCGGGATCGGCCTGCGGGAGGTCGCACTTGTTGATCGCCACGATGATCGGCACCTTGGCCGCCTTGGCGTGCGCGATTGCCTCGCGCGACTGCGGCATGATGCTGTCGTCGGCGGCCACCACGATCACGGCGATGTCGGTGGCGTTGGTGCCGCGCTGGCGGATGGAGGTGAAGGCCTCGTGCCCGGGGGTGTCGAGGAACGTCACGATGCCGCCCTTGGTCTCCACCTGGTACGCACCGATATGCTGCGTGATGCCCCCCGCCTCGCCCTCGGCCACCTTGGTGTGCCGGATGTAGTCGAGGAGGGTGGTCTTGCCATGGTCGACGTGCCCCATCACGGTGACCACCGGCGCCCGCAGGGGGGCCTCGGAGGCTGGTTTCGGCCCGGCGACCTTCGCCGCCGGCCTGGGCTTCGTCGCCGTCGCCGTGCCGCCGCCGGGCGCCGCCGGCGCGTCCATGGCCGGGGCGGCCGTAGCGCTCTTCGCGGGAGCGGGCCCGCCACCCTGGTCGCTCTCGACCAGCTGCCGCACGGTGTCGGCCACGTCGTGCTCTAGCGTGCTCGAGTGCGACTTGTATTCCACGCCCATCTCGTCGAGGATCCCCAGCATCTCCTTGGTCTCGATGCCGAGGTCCTTCGCCAACTGATAGATCCGTACCTTATCGGACATGCATGCCTCCGTCCCGATGCCTTGCTCGAGGAGCGTCGCCGGCGGTCTCGGAGGATCTTTCCTCCGAGACCGCAACGAGCAGGGTGCGAACGTGCGCCGCCTGGCCCCGGAAGGCCTGCTTGAGACGCTTGTCCGCCGGATCGCCGGCACATCGCCGGCAGACCCAGGTGCCGCGCCCTCCGGCGCGTGAGGTCGGGTCGAGCGCGAACCGGCCCTCGGCGTCCCGCACCAGGCGCACCAGCTCCGCCTTGGGCAGCGATGTGCGGCACATCACGCAACGCCGCAGGGGCACGTGCCTGCCGGTCGACCTCGCCATGCCTAGGAGATCCGCTCCTCTTCCGTCGCTTCGTCGGCTTCGGGCCCGGAAGCCGTGGGTTCCTCGTCCTCGCCCTCGTCGGCGGCGCCTTCCGCGGTCGCGGTCGCGGCCTGCGGCCCCTTCGAGGCGGGCTCGCCCTCCGCGGAGGCCGCGTCGTCCTCGCTCGCCGCAGGCTCGGGCGAGGCGCTGAACAGGGCGTCGAACGCGGCGTGGCCGCGCTCGGTTGCGCCGGCGTCCCCCATGCGGGAGGCGGCGGCCTGCATGGCGGCGTCCAGGTCGCTGATCGATTCGGAGGAGGCCAGGTCGATCTTGAAGCCGGTGAGCTTGGCCGCGAGCCGCACGTTCTGCCCCCCCTTGCCGATCGCCAGCGAGAGCTGGTCGCTGCCGACCGTGACGCGCGCCTGCTGCTCGTCCAGGTCGAGGTCGATGGCGCCGACCTTGGCGGGGGAGAGGGCGTTGCGGATGAACTCGCGCGAATTCGGGTCCCACATGATGATGTCGACGCGCTCGCGCTGGAGCTCCGCGGTGACCGCCTGGATACGGCTCCCCCGGTGGCCGATGCACGCGCCGATCGGATCGACGTTCGGGTTGTTGCTGGTCACCGCCACCTTCGAGCGTTGGCCCGCCTCGCGCGCCACCGCCTTGATCTCGACGGTGCCGTCCGCGACCTCGGGGATCTCCTGGCGCATGAGGTACTCCAGGAGCTGCGGCGCCGCCCGCGAGACCAGGATGCTGGGGCCCCGGGTGGACAGCTCGACCTTCTCGACGTAGACCTTCACGCGCATCCCCACCATGTAGCGCTCGCCGTGGATCTGCTCACGCGGAGGCATGATGGCCTCGCCGCGCCCGAGATCCACGAAGACGTTGCGCTTGTTGTCGGTGCGCGACACGACGCCGGTGATGATGTCCCCGGCGCGGTCCTTGTACTCCTCGAATACGATCGCCCGCTCCGCCTCGCGGATCTTCTGGGTGATGACCTGCTTGGTCGTCTGCACCGCGATGCGCGTGAACTTCTCGGGATCGGTGGGGAACTCCATCTCCATCCCGACCTCCACGCTGTCGTCGAGATCGAGGGCCTCGCCCAGGGCGATCTCCTTGTCCTCGTCCTCGACCTCCTCGACCACGCGGCGGATGACCAGGACCTCCATCTCGCCGGAATCCGGGTCGAGGCTCACCTCGATCTGCTTGCCGGGCATCACGTTGCGTTCGAAGGCCTGCTCGAGCGCCTCTTCGAGACTGCCGAGCAACTGCTCCTTGTCCAGGTTCCGCTCCGCTGCGAGCATGTTCAGAGCGTCCACGAATTCCTTGTTCATCCTCTACCACCTCTATTCGGTTGTGGGCCGTCGTCTTCCCGAACCGTGCGGAACGACGGGGGGACGGCCTTGCCTAGCGCGGCTCGTCCGGCCACTGGGCCAGTCGAGCGCTCCGGATGGCGTCGAGGCGCACCTCGCGCCGTTCGCCTTCCACCTCGAAGACGACGGAGGCGTCCGCAACGTCGCGGATCCGCCCGGTGAAGGTCTCGCTTCCGACTCGCACCTTCGCCAGGAGATCGTGGAAACGCTCGAAGTGACGAGCCGTCCGTAGGGGACGCTTGGGTCCGGGCGACTCGACGTCGAGCCGGTAGGCCGCGTCGAACGGATCGAGGCGGTCGAGCTCCAGCCCGAACACCTCCGCCGCCTTGGCGACATCGTCGACTGTGACCCCTTGCTCGTCGAGGCGGTCGATGCGCAGCAGGACCCGCCGTTCACGACCGGTGCCGCCGAGCGTGCATTCCAGGACCTCGAACCCGAGTGGCGCCAGCACCTCTTCCGCCGCTTGCGCCAGTTCCATGCAGCCTCCTGCCACCGCCCCAACAAAACCGGGTGGGCCCAGCGAACCCACCCGAGCACACGCCGGGACGTTGTCCGGGCCGGAGTATACCCCGTCCGATGCCGCCACTTCAACCGGTGCCGGACGGGCGGAACCGGTCGTCTATGAAGGGCCAGACTTTACAGCTGTCGACCCCTCCTGTACACTCGCCCACGATGCGGACGGTACCCGCGCGAGCTTCCTGACGGCGACGAACGCCGGCCCTCCGGGGTCGGGGGACGTCGCATGGACGAGACCCGCCAAGTCATGGCGCGGTCTCGTTCCATTGTTGGAGGCCGGGTCCGCCCTACCGTGTTGGAGGAGTGCCATGATGCCGAACGATGACGTGCTGCTGCTCACGCCCGGGCCCACGCCGATCCATCCGCGGGCCCAGGCGGCGCTGAGCTGGCCGATGCGGGGCCACATGGATCCCGAGGTCTTCGCCTACAACGATCGCATCGTGGCCGACCTACGGCGCCTGTACGGGACCGCGCCCGACGCCTTCACGAGCCTGCTGTCGGGCACCGGATCGCTGGGGATGGAGGCGGGGCTCGCCAACCTCCTCGAGCCCGGACAACGGGTGCTCGTCCTGTCCAACGGCGCTTTCGGCGAGCGCATGATCGACATGGCCGCCCGCCTGTCGCTCGACGTCCATGCGGTGCGGACGGAGCCCGGCGCTCCGGTCGACGTGCACGAGGCGGCGCGCGCAGCCCGGACGCTGCGACCCGCCCTCATCGCCGTCGTCCACGGTGAGACGAGCACCGGCGTGCTCAACCCCGTGCCCGAGCTCGGTACGGTGGCGCGCGACGTGGACGCGCTGTTCAGCGTGGACGCGGTCACGACGGTCGGCATGATGCCGTTCACGATGCAGGCGTGGGGGATCGACTACGCCTACACCGGGTCGCAGAAGTGCCTGTCGGCCCCGCCCGGCGTGGCGCCGGTCGCTTTCTCCGAGCGCGCCATGGAACGCGTGGCGCATCGGCGCGTGCCGGTCGCGACGTGGTACGCCGACGCGATCGGCATGCGCCGCTACTGGGAGTCGGGCGCCTCCGGGCGCCAGTACCACCACACGGTCCCGGTGCAGCTCCACTGGGCGCTCGGGGAGGCGTTGGCCGCGGCGCTCGAGGAGGGGCTCGAGGCACGCGCGGAACGCGCCCGCAGGGTCGGCGAGGCGGCCCTCGCCGCGCTGGCGACCGTCGGCTTCGAAGCGTACGTTCCCGAGCCCGCCCGGCTCCCGACGGTGCTGGCCGTCGTGCCGCCGAAGGGCTTCGACGAGGCCGCGCTGCGCACGGCGCTGCGCCACGAGCACGGCGTCACGGTCGCGGGCGGTCTGGGGCCGACGGCGGGACGCGTGTGGCGCCTCGGCCTGATGGGGGAGAACGCGCGCGACGCGCACTACGAACGCTTCCTCGGCGCCCTGGAGACGCTCCTGGGCGCGCGCGGCCTCATCGACGTCTACCGCGGGACCCGGGAGCTGGCGGCCGCCTGAGGCGAACGGACGACCACCGGTCGGAAGGCGGACCTGAGCACATGGACGAGCGCGTGCGCAGCCACACCCCCAGCGCGGCCCTGAGGCGGCGGGCCGAGGCCGAAGGTATCGACCTCGAGGCGCTCCGGCGCGAGGCGCCCGAGGACTACATGGCGCTGGCGGCCGGCGAGGTCCTGCGCGCCGCTCCCGAGCTCGCCGACCTGGCCGCCGGCATGCTGCTGATGACGTACCCGGAACGCGAGGCCTTGCGCCTTCCAGATGGTCGCCGGGAGCGCGTTCTGGCGTTCCCGCCGCTCACCCGGGACGAGCTCGCGCGACTCGACGGCATGCTGGCCCTGTTGGTCGACCGGCCCGAGTGGCGCCGCCGGAACGCCTACTTCCGTCAGGTCGGTGACACCCGCGGCACGCGCCGGGAGCTCGATCTCCCGCGGGCCCCGGACACCTACGACGGGGGCGACGCCGTGGTCGGTCCCTTCGCCGACGAGCCGGCGGCCGACGCCTGGGGCCGGGCCCACGTCGCGCCGCCGCGGGTGCACGACGCGTTCGCGATGAACGGGAGCTGGTTCTGCGATGTGTTCCGTGCCGACGAGGCATGAAGGCCCCCCGCGTTGACACCCGCGAGAGTGGGGGCTAGACTCCCAGGCATGAGAACCAGGGCGGTTTCCGCCTTTCCCCGTTGAGCGTGGGACGTCGTCCTGCGCTGTGGCGCCACTGCCCTCGCCGGGCGGTGGTTTTTTGTTGCCGGAACCGGAGGAGCTTATAACATGCTCGAAGAAGCGCTGGCGGCCGTCGATGCCGCCACCACCCTGCAGGAGCTGCAAGACGTCAGGGTCCGCTACCTCGGGAAGAAGGGGGTGTTGACGCTGCAGCTCAAGGGGCTGGGGAGCCTCCCCCCCGAGGAACGACGCGAGGTCGGCAAGACCATCAACGAACGGAAGGCCGCCGTCGAGAGCGCGATCCATGAGCGGCGGGCGGCGCTCGAGCGCCAGGCGCTCGACGCGCAGCTCGCCCAGGATGGCGTCGACGTGACGCTGCCGGGCACGCGCGTTCCCGGCGGCGGCCTCCACCTGCTCACGCGCGTGACGCACAGACTCCTCGACGTTTTCACGGCGCTGGGATACGAGGTGGCCGTCGGTCCTGAGCTGGAGACCGACCACTACAACTTCGGCGCCCTGAATTTCCCCGAAGAGCACCCCGCACGCGACGAGCAGGACACGTTCTGGACCACCGACGGCCGGCTGCTCCGCACGCACACCAGCCCCATGCAGGTGCGCTACATGGAGGCCCACGAACCCCCCTTCAAGGTCGTGGTGCCGGGCAAGGTCTTCCGCAACGAGGCGGTGGACGCCACCCACGAAGCGCAGTTCCACCAGCTCGAAGCGCTGGTGGTCGGCGAGCGCATCACGATGGCCGACCTGCGTGGCGCCATCGACGAACTCGCCACCGCCTTGTTCGGGAAGGGCACCCGCACGCGCCTGCAGCCGACCTACTTCCCGTTCGTCGAACCCGGAGCGGAGTTCTCCATCTACTGGACCAATCCGCGCTCCGGGCGCGAGGAGTGGCTCGAGCTCGGCGGCTGCGGCATGGTCCACCCCAACGTCTTCGAGGCCGTCGGCTACGAAGGCGTCACCGGGTTCGCCTTCGGCTTCGGTATCGAGCGCCTGGCGCTGGTGCCCTACGGCATCCCCGACATCCGCGCCTTCTACCAGGGGGATCTGCGTGTGCTGCGGCAGTTCCGGGGGACACTGTGAGGGTTCCGCTCGGTTGGCTGGCGGCCTTCCTCGGGGACGCCCTTCCCGGGCTCGAGCGCACGGTGGAGCTCCTCGACGGGCTCGGCCTGGCCGTCGAGACGGTGCATGAGCTACCCTCCGCGCCCATCGGGGTGGTAGTGGCCGACATCGTCGAGGTCGCCCCGATCCCCGGGTCGGATCGTCTCGTCCGCGCCGTGGCCAGCGACGGACGGCGCCGGGTGCAGGTCGTGTGCGGAGCCCCGAACGCCGGTGTCGGCCTGCGCAGCGCGTTGGCGCTTCCCGGGGCCGCGCTTCCCGGGGCCGGCTTCACGGTGCAGGAACGCGACGTCCTCGGCGTCGCCAGCCGGGGCGTGCTGGCGAGCCCCAGGGAGCTCGGCCTGTTCGACTATGCGGGGGGGCTGATCGCCTTCCCCCCCGACACGCCCCTGGGTGCGTCGTTGGAGGCGCTGTGGCCGGGCGAGTCGGTCATCGAGCTCGAGCTGACGCCGAACCGCGGCGACGCCTTCAGTATCCTCGGCGTGGCCCGCGATCTCGCCGCCAAGCTCGGCGTTCCCCTGACGATGCCCCGCGCCGTTGCCGAAGCCGGCGATCCCGACGCCAACGACGGGCTGCAGCTCGAGATCGCCGATCCCGTCGCCAGCCCGCGGTTCACGCTGCGGTTGATCGAGGGCGTCGAGGTGGGTCCGAGCCCGGTGTGGCTGCAGCGGCGCCTCGCCGCGCTCGGACTGCGCCCCAGGAACAACGTCGTGGACGTGACGAACTTCGTCACGTTCGAGCTGGGGCAACCCTCGCATGCCTACGATCGTCGCGTCCTGGAACGGGGCGTGCTCCAGGTGCGCCGCGCGCGGAGCGGTGAGACGGTGACCTTGCTCGATGAACAGACGTACACGCTGGACGAGGGGGACCTCGTGATCGCCACGCCTTCCGGCTCCGGAGGGAGCCGCGCGGTCGGCCTGGCCGGGGTGATGGGGGGGCTGCACGACAGCGTCGTTGGCGACACCGCCGACGTCGCGCTGGAGGTCGCGCACTTCGATCCCGTCGTCGTACGGCGGGCGGCGAAGCGCCACCGCCTGAGCACGGATGCGCACTACCGCTTCGAGCGCGGTGTGGACCCCAACCTCCCGCCGGCCGCGTCCGCCCGCGCCGCCGGGTTGATCGCCGCGCTCGCGGGCGGCCACGTCCACCCCGGCATCAGCGCTTTCGGGGCCGACGTCCAGCGGTCGAGCATCCGCTTCCGCCCTTCACGGGTCCCCTACCTGACCTCGCTGGACGTGCCGCCCGGCGAGCAGCGCACGGCCCTCCGGGCACTCGGGTGCGAGCTACTCGACGACGCGGACGAGGCCTGGTCGGTGCGGCCTCCGAGCTGGCGCTTCGACCTCGCCATCGAGGAGGACCTGGTCGAGGAGGTCGCCCGCCTCCACGGCTACGAGCACATCGGCGTGAGCGTGCCGGCGATGCACTTCGTCCCGCCCGTGGCCGACCCCACCCACCGCCACCTGAAGGAGGCCCTCGCGGCGATGGGGCTGCAGGAGACGCTCAACTACGTGTTCACCGGGCCCGACGAGCTGGCGCGGGCGGCGGCACCGCGCGCCGCGGTGACGTTGAGCAACCCGCAGGGTGTGGAGCGTTCGGTGCTCCGAAGCGCGCTCTATCCGGGGCTCCTCTCCGCCGCGGCGCTCAACCGGAACGCCTCCTCGCTGGCGCTGTTCGAGGTCGGTCACGTGTTCCTAGCGGACGGGGAAGAGGAGCGCCTTGCGATGGTGTGGCGCGGACCCTGGGCGCGTGGGATCTGGCGGGAGGACGGTCCCATCGACTTCTTCGTCGCCAAGGGCGTGCTTGAGGAGCTCGCCGAGCAAGCCGGCGCCCCCATGCGCTGCGAGCCCGCGCCCGCGCCCTACCTGCATCCGGGCGCGAGCGCCCGCGTCGTGTGGCAGGACGAGGACGTGGGCGTGCTCGGTCGGCTCCACCCCGAGGTGGCCTCGCGCTACGAGCTCGACGAGGTCTACGTCACCGAGCTGCGGCTCCCTCTGGGCGCGCAGCGCATCCAGTACCGCGATGTGGTGCGCCAGCCCTACGCAGAGCGCGACCTCGCGATCGTCGCCCCGTCCCGGGCGACCTACGCCGAGCTCGCCTCGCTGGTACGGTCCGCCGCGGGGGCAGAGCTGGCGACCGTCGCGCCGTTCGACGTGTACGCGGGGGAGCAGGTCGGCGCGGGCCTGCGTTCCGTCGCGCTGCGCCTTCGCTTCCAGCGCCTCGACCGGGCGCCGACCGACGACGAGGTCGACGAGCATATGCGGAATGTCATGAGGGCCGTCCGGGACGCCGGCTATGATATCCGAGCATGAGTTGGCTCGATCTGGTTCTGGTTGCCGTCGTGGCGTCCGTGACCGCCCTGGGTGCCCACCGCCGGCTGTCGGGGTTCTTCGTCGGCCTCGGGGGAGTGCTCCTGCTCCGTCCGTTGCTCGTTCTTGCCCACGCCAATTCCTTCCTTGCGCTGGTGGCCGCGCTACTCGCCGGTCTCGGGCTGAGCATGCTCGGTCGGCGACTGTTCCAGCAGAATCGTGGTGCGACCTGGCTGATGCGGTCCCTCGGAGGGTTGGGGGGGCTCACGCTCGGGCTCGCGCTGATGCTCTCGCTGGTGACCTCGCTCCCGATCCAGCGCAACCCGACGAACCCCAGTGAGCTGTTCTACCCGCCCCGCAACCTGCCCGCTCCGATCTCCAGCGCTGTGCTGGATTCGCGTTTGGTGCTTCTGGGACGTGATATCCTCTTCTATCCCTTGCTGAGCAAGCAGGGGAGGGCGGAGGCGGGCCCGCAGCGGCTCATGGGAGGGCTCCACCGGCTGTTCGTGGTCGGTGAGCCCTGGAACGAGACGCTCTGACGCTCGGGAGGGAGGCGCAGGAGCTTTCGTCGAGGACGCCGAGGAAGCGCAAGCCCGGTGACGTGCCACGGCCGTCGCCGGTGACGAGGCGGAGGGCCTCCGGACCCGGGCAGGGTGCCGGAGGATAGCGGGCGACCCCGGACCCAGGGTCCGCGGAACCCCGCGAAAGCGCGAACCGAGGGCACCCACGTGCGGTGCGCTCGCCGCCCGGCGAGGCGGGAAGTCTGCGGGCCCCTCCCGAGTCGAACCCCTTGCTCGACACCGTCCGGGTTCACAGGATCGGGCTCTCCCCCCGAGCGAAGCCAGAAGCAAACGCGGCCGCGACGATGGTCGACGGCCGGACACGACACGATTGGACCCCATGAAGGGACGTTCCATGTGTGGCATCGTCGGATACGTGGGAGGTCGTGAGGCCGCCGAGGTCATCCTCGACGGGTTGGGCCGGCTCGAGTACCGCGGCTACGACTCCGCCGGGATCGTGATCTCGGGGACGGACGAGGGAACGACGGCCCCGCACTTGCACGCGGTCAAGCGCGCCGGGCGCCTGAGCGTCCTGCAGGACGTGGTTGGAGAGCACCCCCTGAGGGGCGGCCTGGGGCTGGGGCACACGCGCTGGGCAACCCACGGCAAACCCAGCGACGCGAACGCACACCCCCATCTCTCGGAGGACGGCCGGCTGGCGGTCATCCACAACGGGATCATCGAGAACTACCTGGAGCTCAAGGATCGGCTGCAGCGCGCGGGGCACGCGTTCGCATCCGACACCGACAGCGAGGTGCTGGTGCACCTGATCGAGGACCACTACCTGGCCGTGGCGGAGCGCGAGGGACCCCGGCGCCTGGTGGAGGCCGTGCGCGCGGCGTTGACCGAGGTGCGCGGAGCCTACGCCCTCGTGGTCACGCACGCCGATCACGCGGTGATCGTCGCCGCGCGCGCCACCAGTCCCCTGGTGATCGGGATCGGCGACGGCGAGAGCTTCCTCGCCAGCGACGTCCCCGCGCTGCTGCCGTACACGCGGGACGTCATCTTCCTGCAAGACGGCGACCTGGCCGTGCTCTCCAATGAAGGCGTCGAGATCAAGGGTCTCGCCGATGGCGCAACGGCGCCCCGTGCGACGACGCGGATCGCGTGGGACTCCGAGGCCATCGAGAAGGGCGGCTTCGACCACTTCATGCTCAAGGAGATCTTCGAGCAGCCCACCGCCCTGCAGAACACGCTGGCGGACCGGTTCGTCGGCAACGGGACGGACGTGCGCCTCGACCTGGGCCTGGACGCGACGGCGATCGACCGCGTCGTCATCACGGCGGCCGGGACGGCGTTCTATGCGGGGCTCGTGGGCGAAGTGCTGACCGAGCAGCTCGCGGGCCTGCCCGTGAAGACGGAGGTCGCGAGCGAGTTCCGCTACCGTCAGCCCATGATCGACGGCCGCACGCTGTGCGTGGTGGTGTCGCAATCGGGGGAGACGATCGACACGCTCGAAGCGCTGCGCGAAGCGAGGCGGCGCGGCGCCCGCACCCTGGCGATCCTCAACGTGCAGGGATCGAGCATCAGCCGCGAGGTCGACGACGTGCTCTACATCCACGCGGGGCCCGAGATCGGGGTCGCCAGCACCAAGGTCTACACCGCCATGCTGGCCGCGTTCGCGCTCCTGGCGATCGACCTGGGACGCGCCCGCGGCACGCTGGACGACGAACGGGCGGCCGACCTGATCCGCGGGATGCGCGAGCTGCCCCAGCGCGTGGAGGAGGCGCTCTCCCGCCGCGACGCCGCGGCGAGGGTGGCGGAGCGCTTCAAGGATCGACGCGACTACCTCTTCCTGGGACGGGGCGTCAACGTCCCCACCGCGTTCGAGGGGGCGCTGAAGCTCAAGGAGATCAGCTACATCCACGCCGAGGCGTACGCCACGGGCGAGATGAAGCACGGCCCCATCGCGCTCATCGACGCCGCCATGCCGGTGGTGGCGGTGGCAACCGCGTCGCACCTTTATGCCAAGACCGTGTCGAACCTGCAGGAGGTCCGCGCGAGGGACGGTACCGTGATCGCCCTGGCCAGCGACGGCGACACGGTGATCGCGTCGCATGCCGACGAGATCCTGTACGTGCCGCTCGTGGACGAGCTGCTGTCGCCCATCGTCAACGTGGTGCCGTTGCAGCTCCTGGCCTACGAGACGGCGCTCCGGCTAGGCCGCGATGTCGACAAGCCCCGGAACCTGGCGAAGAGCGTCACGGTCGAGTGAGCCTGTACGGTGGGGCGCCGGGCGTGCGAAGGACGAGCGACGGCTAGGGGTCGCACGGGTCGACGGGTGGGCGCCGCTCTCGCCCTTGCCGCGACGCTCCTTTGCGCGCTGGCGCTCGCCGCGGAGCGTGCGCCGCTGGCCGTCCCCCGCAAGCCCGACGTCACCGCCGGCGAGCGCCTTTATCGCGATGCTTGCACGGGCTGTCACGGCGACCCCGCCGCGTTCGGCGACCGTTCGTGGCGGGAGGGTCGGAGCCCTGCCGACGTGACGCGCATGCTCCAGGGCGGTGCCGGCGGCCATCCCGCCGTCCTACCGGACCTCGGGCGCGCGTGGGACGCCACCGCGTACGTGTGGACCCTTCCCGACGACGGGGCGACGATCCGGCGGGGCGAGCGCCTCGCCCTGGACGCCGAGATGGTGCTGCGCGCAGAGGTGCTGAGTGTGGCGCTGCTCCATTGGAACGACCTCCAGGACCTCAAGCGCGCTTCCTGGGTTCTCAACCACACCGCGGGCGACGTCGACGCCTCGATGCGTCGGATCGCCGGGGACCGCTACACCGGGCTCGCGCCCGACGATCGCCGCGCGCTCGTCGACTACGTGTTCGCATCGTTCTTCACGTGGCCGAGCGGCTGGTGACGCGCGCCCGGCGGCCCGGCCCTGGGATGCGCCAACGATCGCGTCGCGCACGTGCACGCGCGAGCGGCCCGCGCCCGCCCCAGGCTCGTCCCGCTGCGCGAAGACGACGTCGACGAGATCCCTCAACGCCTCCTCGACCGCGATGGACCGCCGAGCTCCAGCACCACTGCGGCGCCGTCAGAGCATGCCGCGGCCGTGAAGCACCAGGTAGGCCACGATGGCCAGCGCCGCATAGAGCGCCCACCGCAACGTGCGGGCCGAGCGCCCTTTCGCGAACGACCCCAGGCGGTCGCGCGCCTCCTCGGTGTCGCGCCGCTGCATGAGCCGCTGCGCCCGCCGGAGCGACCGGACGCTCTTGTTGAGTTGGCCCTTCCGCCGGTAGGCCACCGCGAGATTGTGATGGGCGTTGGCGAAGTCGTCGTTGAGCTTCAGCGCGTGCTCGTACGCACCGATGGCGTCGTCGACCCTGCCGTCTTCCAGCGCGATGTTGCCCAGGTTCGTCAGCGCACGGTAGTGCGAGGGATCGCGCTCGATCGCCCGCTCGAATGCGGCCGCGGCATCCTGGAGCCGCTCGTCGTAGATGAGCGCCGTTCCCCGCTGGGTCTCCGCCTCGGCCAGGAACAGCCCTGTGCGCAGGTGCTCGAGCTCGCTCAGCGCCTCGTCCGGCCGACGCCGGTCGAGTGCCTCGCCGGAACGCTTCAGGGCAGCGAGCTCGGCCTCGAGCTCCGCCCACGGCACGACCGGCGGTCGCTCCTCGATCTGCCCGAAGCGCTTGAGCGCCCGGTTCCAGGCCTTGTCCTTCAGCAAGGTCTCCACGTCGGCCAGGCCGGCAAGGGCGGCGCGCACGTCATGCGACGCCTCGCCCGACACCGTGGCGGCACGGTGTGCCGCTCGGAAACGCCCCCGAGACACGGCCTCGCGCCAGCTCTCGGTCGGCTCGGCCGGCAGGGGTTCGGCCCCCGAGGCACGGTCGCTCGTCATCGCGCCGACGCTACCACGTCGCGGTAGAGCTCGGCGTAGCGACGCGCCGAGCGTTCCCAGCTGAAATCGAGCTCCATGGCCCGGCGCACCATCTCCCGCCAGCGCTCGTCCCCGTACGCCTCGATCGCCAGGCCGGTGGCCCACAGGAGGCCCTCCGGGTTGGCGTGCTCGAACAGGAACCCGGTCCGCAGATGGTCGATGGTGTCGTGGAGCCCCCCGGTGTCCCGCGCGATGGGGAGCGTGCCGTAGCGCATGGCGATCAGCTGGCTGAGCCCGCACGGCTCGAAGCGGCTGGGCACGGCCAGGGCGTCGCTCCCGGCGTAGATGAGGTGGGCGAGGCCCTCGTCGAACCCCACGATGGCGGCCACGCGGCCGCCGTGGCGCGCGCCCAGCTCACGCATCGCGGCCTCCAGCCCGGGGTCGCCCGAGCCCAGCACGGCCAGCGACCAGCCCTGGCGCACGAGCCGATCGCCCGCCGCGAGCAGCAGGTCGATCCCCTTCTGGTCGGCCAGTCGCGACACGACGCCGAGCACCAGTGCGTCACGGGAGAGGCCGAGTCGCTCCACGAGCGCCTTCCTGGCGTCCGCCTTACCGGCCGGGTCGGACGCGGAGTAGGCCTTCGGGAGGAGCGCGTCGGAAGACGGGTCCCAGGCCTCGGTATCGAGCCCGTTAAGGATGCCGACCAGACGGTCGCCGATGTGGCGGAACGTGCCGTCGAGGCCGTACCCGTACTCCGGGCGCTGGATCTCGGCCGCGTAGGTGGGGCTCACGGTCGTCACGCGTTGCGCATGCCCGAGGGCCGCCTGCATGGCGTTGGCCGCCCCGAAGTGGTTCATGTAGTCGTCGGCCATCGCACCCGGCAGCCGCAGCCACCAGAGGGTCTCCTCGAGACCCGATACGCCCTGGTACTGCACGTTGTGCACCGTGAACACCGACCCGAGCCCGGGGAACCCCTCCGGGAGGTGCCACCCGTGGGCGAGCAGCAGCGGGAGGTAGGCCGTATGCCAGTCGTTGGCATGGACGACGTCTGGTCGGAAGCCGAGGCGCGCGGCGATCTGCGGCACGGCTCGCGTGAATCTGCTGAACCGGCGCACGTCGTCGCTGTAGCCGTAGAGGTCCTGTCGTTGGAAGTCGCGATGGCCGACGAAGGCGTAACGGACGCCTGAGGCCTCCAACGTCCCGACGCCGACGGCCTCGAAGGCGCCCGCGAAGGGGACGTCGACATCACCGATCCAGAGCGGTGGCGGCTCCGCGCGAAGCGAGCGGTACCAAGGCGACACCACCAGCAACTCGTGGCCGAGTGCCGCCAGGGCGCGCGGGAGCGCCGAAGCGACGTCTCCGAGGCCGCCCGTCTTGCTGTAGGGATGGACCTCGCTGCTGGCGAACAGGACGCGCATGGCGCCCATCGTAGCGCACGCTCCATGCCGCCTCCCAGCCGACGGGGCCGCTGTCCCGGTCCTTACGGTTCTAATGGGAACGGCCGCATATACTCGGGGGACATGTGCAACCCCCCTTGGAGGCTCCATGAAGCGTAGATGGCTGATCCTCGGCCTGGTCGGTCTGGCGTTGACCACCGCGGTCGTGAACGCACAGCTTTCCCGGGACTTCGCTGGCGAGTTCCTGAACAACCCGAGCGGGAGAGCGCTGGTCCAGGCGTTCGGAGCCCTCAAGACCGGCTACCTGAAGGACGTCAACGACCAGTCGCTGATCCGGGGCGCCATCCACGGCATGGTGAACTCGCTCAACGACCCGTTCACCAGCTACATCGAGCCCAAGGCCGCGGCGTTCGACAACCAGCAGATGACCGGTCAGTACGAAGGCATCGGCGCCGTGCTCACACCCCACAATCGCCAGACGGGGAAGGGCGTCGAGATCCTCACCGTCTACAAGGGCGGCCCCGCCGACAAGGCGGGCCTGCAACGCGGCGACATCTTCTTGAAGGTCGACGGGACCGACGTCAGCGACAAGACGTCGAGCGACGTCGCGAACCTCGTTCGCGGCCCCAAGGGGACCAGCGTGCATCTCACCATGCGGCGTCCGGGCCAGGAGCAACCCGTCGAGGTCACGGTACAGCGCGACACCATCAAGGTGATCGACGTCTCGTCCACCATGCTTCCCAATCACGTCGGGTACGTGGCTCTGAGCTCGTTCAACAACCAGAAACTCAACATCCAGCTGGTCCAGCAACTGGACGAGCTCAAGAAGGAGGGGGCGACGTCGCTCATCCTCGACCTGCGTGACAACCCGGGCGGCCTGCTGACCGAAGCCATCGACGTGTCCGACGACTTCCTCAGCCACGGCGACATCGTCTTCCAGCGGGCGCGGGGCGTGACCCAGCGTCTCGCCTCGGCCGATCCACAGCAGGCCTTCACCGGCCCGATGGTGGTCCTGGTGAACCACAACTCGGCGTCGGCCTCGGAGATCGTGTCGGCAGCGCTGAAGGACAACGGCCGGGCCAAGGTGGTCGGCGAGCAGACCTTCGGCAAAGGGGTGGCGCAGTCCGTGGTGTCGCTGTCCGACGGGGGTCAGCTGCGTTACGTCTCCTTCGAGTGGCTGACGCCCGACCGCACCAACATCCAGAAGAAGGGGATCACGCCGGACATCATCGCCAAGGACACCCGCTACCCGAACACCATCTCGGTCGACGGTCGCGGAGCGGATGCGGGCCAGAAGATCCAGATCGTCGTGGACGGCAAGACCGTGGGCACCACGACCGCCAACAGTGACGGCACCTTCCAGTTCGTCACCCTCGGACCGAAGCCGCAGATCAGCGACGTCCAGGGTCAGGCCATCGTCGACCTCAAGACCGACCACGCGCTCAAGGTGGCGTACGACACGGTGCTCAAGGAGGCCACGGCGGCATCGACCGCGACCGCGGGGAACTGACGCCGGGCAGGGGCGGGCGATGATCGACGTCCGTCGACTCGTCAAGACCTACGGGCGAATCCGGGCGGTCGACGATGTGAGCTTCACGGTGCACGGCGGCGAGGTGGTGGCCCTGCTCGGCCCCAACGGGGCCGGCAAGTCCACCATCATCAAGGCCGTCACCGGCCTGTTGCGGCCGACCGGCGGCGCGGTGTCGGTGGGCGGGCACGCCCTGGAGCACGCGCCGCTCGAAGCGAAGGCCCTCCTAGGCTACGTGCCCGACCGCCCGTACCTCTACCAGAAGCTCACGGGCAGGGAACTGCTCAGGTTCCTGGCCCGGCTACGGCGGGTCGAGGAAGGTGAGGCCAGGGCGGAGGCCTGGCTCGCGCACTTCGACCTGCAACGGTCGGCTAACGAGCTCATCGAGACCTATTCCCACGGGATGCGCCAGAAGTTGACGTTCGCCGCGGCGCTCCTGCACGACCCGCCTGCGCTCGTGATCGACGAGCCGATGGTGGGCCTCGATCCGCGCGCCGCTCACGACGTCCGCCACCTCATGCGACAACGGACCGATGACGGCGGGGCAGTCCTGCTGACGACGCATTCGATGGAGGTGGCCGAAGCGGTGGCCGATTCCGTGCTCCTGCTTCACCACGGCCGGGTCGTGGCGGCGGGCACCATGGAGGAGCTGCGCCGCAGGGTGGGTGTCGACGACGCCACCCTCGAGGCCATCTTCCTGCAGCTCACCGAGGAGGCGGCGCGCGAGGCGACGGCATGATCCTGGTCGCCATGCGGCTGCGGGGAGCGCTCAACGCTTTGCGAAGGTCGCCGACGCGGGCGCTGGTGGGCGTCGTGATGCTGAGCGGCATCTTCGTGGGCGTGTTGGCCGGTGCGCGGCGTGGCGTCCGCTTCGTCGAGTCCTATCCGGGCATCGGGAGCATCGCGGGGGCCGTGGAGCAGCGAAGCCTCGAGGCCATGTTCACGGTGCTGATGGTGGCCGTGGCCTTCAGCGTACTGACGGGCGCCATCGCCACGCTCTACGACTCCGCCGACCTGCCGTTCCTGCTGGGCCTTCCGGTCGCACCGGCCCGCGTCTTCGGCCTCAAGATGGTCGAGACGTACGCGAACAGCGCGCTCCTCCCCGCGCTCTTCACCGTGCCGGTCCTCGTGGCGCTCGGCGTCGAGCGTGGTGCACCGCCGACGTACTACGCCGTCGCCCTGGCAGCGCTGCTGGCGCTGTACGCCTTGCCGGTCGCGGTGGGCGCTCTGGCGGCCCTGGTGCTGATGCGCCTCGCGCCGGCGGGCAGGGCCAAGGAGGTGGCCACCGCGGCGAGCGTCGCGCTGGCGGCCGCCCTCGTCCTGGGGATGCGGGCCCTGCGGCCCGAACGCCTCGGCAACCTCACTCCGGAGCAGTTCGACCAGGCGCTCACACGGTTCGCGCAGTGGCACGTGAGCTGGCTTCCGTCGGCATGGGGCAGCTCCGCGGTGTGGAGCGCGCTGCGCGGAGGGATCTCGGTCGGCGCGCTGGTCCTCGCCGTCGTGTCCGTGGCGCTGTTGGCGGGCGTGGCGCGCGTCGCGGCGCTGGCGTACCGCGCTGGGTGGTTCCGTTCCCTGGACGCAACCACTCGACCGGGCGTGGTCGGCGCCCTTCCGCCCGCACCCTGGGAGCGGCCCCTGGCACGGTTGGGGCCCGCGGGAGGCGTGATCGTGAAGGACCTGCGGCTGCTGGCCCGCGACCCCTCGCAGTGGTCGCAGCTGCTGGTCCTGGCGGCCCTTGCGGGCGTGTACTTCATCAGCACCGCGTCGTTGGCGGCGCAGATGCAGCGCTTCCGCGACCTGGTCGGCGCCTTGAACCTCATGTTCCTCGGCTTCCTGATGGCGGGTGTCGGCATCCGCACGGCGTTCCCACTGGTGTCGCTGGAGGGCGAGGGGTTCTGGCTCCTCAGAACGGCGCCCCTGCGGGCCCGACAGATGGTGTTCGCGAAGTTCTGGGGCGCACTCCCCGTGATGGTGCTGCTAGGTGGGGGCCTGGGTGTGGCGGTGGCCGGGCGCCTGGGTGTCGGACCGGTGCTGGCGATCGCAAGCCCCATCGCCGGCGTCTGCGCGGGGCTGGCGGCCACCGGACTGGGCGTCGGGCTGGGAGCGGCGTTCCCGCGCTTCGACGCCACCAGTCCTGCGGAGGTCCCGCTGTCCACCGGCGGCCTGCTCTACATGGCGTTCGCCCTGATCTACGCGGCCCTGGCGACGGTGCTGTTCGCCTACCCGGCGTACCGCACGTTGCGGGCGCCGGGCAGCTTCCACTGGGGTTCGACCGAGGGCGCGGTCGTGCTCGCGGCGGTCGCCCTCGTGACCTTGGTCTGGACGCTCGTTCCGCTGTTCTTCGGGAGCGCGCGCCTGGCGCGCTACGAGTCGGGGCGGGGCTGAGGGCGGCCACCGTTCCGCGCTCGCGACCGACGGAGGTCCCCGCCTCCGCGACGGCGAGCGGCGCGCGCCGGAACGCTCACCAGCGGAAGCTCACGCCGAAGCGCGCCTGCTGCTGCACGTTCGACAGGTTGACCCCGGCTTCCAGGCCGATGGCAGGCGTGAAGGCGTAGCGGAGTCCCACGCCGAGCTGCGGCACGGCGCTCGCAGGGGTAGAGCTGTCCGGGAAGCTGAGCTGGCCCGAGAGGTCGAAGTTGAGGGGGCCGAGGTCGTAGCTGAGCGTCACTTCGTTGGTGAAGGCGTAGCTCTCGCCGCTCCCGGTCACGTTGCCCAGGCGGTAGCTGGCGAACAGCTCGGGGGTCAGGTAGCCGCCGACGCGGACCGAGACCCCGAAGGGCTGCCCGGAGTTGTCGAGCAGGCTGGACAGGGGCGAGGTACGGATCTCTACGACGTCCAGGCCCAGTGCCTTGCTGAGCGCGTTCTGCAGCTCGCTGACGACGAGGACGTTCACGGCCGTGTCGATGGCGCTCTGGGCGACCGCCGTTCCGATCCCTGCCTGGCCGGCGAACTCCGGCTTCACCTCGATCCGCCCCAGGGTGATCAGCGACAGCAGCTCCTGGTCGCTGAGCGGTCGTGGGGTCGAGGTCGTGGTATCGGTCCCGGTCTGGACGGTCGCGTCGCTCGTGAGCGTGGGACGGATGTCGAAGGTCACCGGCGAGGGGCCCTGTTGCGACGGCTGGACCTGACCCGAGAACGCCAGCGTGACCGTGAAGCTGTTGGTGTCGCGCGGGCTCGCGAAGCTCACGCCCGTGGTTCCGGAGAGCGCCCTCCGCTTGTCGAAGGACGTGTGCGCCTGCACGTCGAGGCCGGGATAGACGCCGCGGTTGGGCTGGAACGTAGCCACGGCGCGGTCGATGGTGAAGTCGCGGCCCCCGAAGCGGATCGAGCCCCGTAGGGCACTGGCCGTGCCCGACAGCTCGGGGGCGGCCGCCGTACCCGTCAGTGTCAGATCGAGCGCGGCCTCCATGTTCCCGAAGCTGGTGTCGAGCAGGACCCGCTGCGGAGCACGGAGGCGGAGCCCGTCGAACACCAGCGACCGCAAGGCCGCCGTCGATCCCGTGGACGGTGCGCCAGCGGGCGCGTTCGCCTGCGTAGCGGTCGCGTTGGGTGTCGTGGGCGGCACCGAAGATGCGCCGGAGGGAGACGCCGCCGAACCCGCGGCGAGGTCCATGCGGATCTCGCTGGCGTCGAGCTCGCCGCCGAGCGCAAGGCCCTTGGAGGTGGCCTTCATGCGCACGTCGGCGTTCACGGAGCTTGACGTCACGAGGAGGGGGCGCGCCTGCAGGTCGAGTCCCTGCCCGCGGAGGGTGACGTCGAACGGTGCGAGTGATCCCTGGATGGTGAAGGGATTGCCGAGCTTCCCGGAGACGGCGAGCAGCGGTGCGCTTCCCGGTGGTTGCGTGATGCCGCCGCTGAGGTCGGTGACGGTGCCGAACACCGGAACCCGGGCGCTGCCCGCAAAGCGGAAGTCCGTGTTCCGGAGGGCCAGGGGCGCCAGCGTGAGCTGGGCGCTGCCGTGCACGTCGAGCGAACCTCCGAGCGGCGCGACGCCCACGACGTTCGCCGCCGCCGTAAGAGCGCTCCCCTTGAGCGTGATGTCGGCGTGGTCGACGCGGTAGTGGGTTCCGGCCACCTGCGCCTCGAGCCCGGTCGCGGTGAGGTTGACGTCCGGTTGCGACGGGCTGCCCTGCGCGACGAGGTCGAAGCTGCCGTTCGCGGACACTCCGTAGCGCGCGAACCTGGGGACGAGGCCGAGGAGCGGCCCGAAGTCGGCCTTGTCCGCCCGCAACGTGAGGTCGAGCTGGTTGGCGTCGACCGTCCCCTGTGCCTGCCAGGTTCCCCTGCCCTGGAAGGCGGCCTGGTCCAGGGTGAACGCGTGGTCGTTGTAGGCGAAGGCGAGGTTGCCGGTCGTGACCACCCCGGCGCGTTCGAGGCGGATCCGCTCGGTGGCCAGGCGCACGTAGCTCGAGGCGGGGTCGCGCAGAGGGACGTCGAAACGCAGCACGCCGTCGACCTCGGAGCTGATGTCGGTCTTGCCGACGCTCGCTTCGGCGAGGACCTGGGCGGGGAAGCGGCGCAGGGTGAGCACGCCTGCGACGTGCGACCCCTGCAGGGTGGCGGTGGCGACGCTGGAACCGAGCTTGACGTTCGCGCTCAGGTGGTCTAGCGGGCCGCTGAGTTGCGCCTCGATCGGTAGGGGGGTGCCGTCGACCGCGAAGTCGGGGGCGACGAGCTGCGCCACGACGGTGTCGTTGCGCAGGCGAACGATGCCGCTCACCGCTCCGTTCACGAAGGGCGCGAGCCGCGCGACGGTGGGGAGGCTGGCGAGTTGGAAGGTGTTGACCCGAGCCTGGAGATTGCCCCCGGCCGGTGCGTTGGGGGCCAGCGCGTCGGGCAACCAGCCCGCGATCCCCCAGCTGCCGCCCACGTGGACGCCTCCGTGCGGCGCCTCGACGTCGGCATTGCCCGACACCGTTCCCGATGCGACGTGCACGTTGGCCGACAACGTGAGCGACGGCAGCCCGCTTCGCGAGACCTGGACGCCGTTCACGGCCACGCTGCCGGTAGGGCCCGCGGATGGGTCGAACGACAGCGCCATGGAGGCCGAGCCCGTGCCGGCGCCGCCGCCGGGCGCCAGGGTATGGAGATCGGCCTGGACGGTGCCCCGTCCGTCGGCAGGGGCGATGTCGGCCGTGACCGTGCCGAGCGGTCCGTCGGAATGTAGCGTGACCTTGCCGCCGTTCTCGGCCAGGCGGTAGGGGATCTGCACGCCGCCGACGTGATCGACCGGGAAGGCGTCGGGCAACGTGAGCGCGCCCTGGAGCCGGCTTCCGTTCGGCGCGAGCGTGCCCGTGGCGGAGAGGGTCGTGCCGCCGACGTCGTATCGGACCTGGTGGAGCTGCGCGCCGAGCGTCGGCGCGAGCCGGAGCGTCAGCGTCCCCCGGGTCCTCTCGGCTCCGGTGAAGGCGAGGCCGTCACGGAGCACGGTGGCGGCGAGCGCGGGCGGTGCCTGTACCGGGAGCTGGGTGTGGAACGCGAGACCCGGGACGGCTCGGACCTGCAACCCGAGGCCGATGGGGGTGTCGCGTCCGCTTCCGGAGACGGAGACCGTCACCTGGCCGGATGCAAGGGTGAGGTTGCCGTCGGCCCGCAGCGCGCCGCCGGCCTCGAACAGGCGCGTGCTGCCGTGCGAGCCGCCGGACGAGCCGGTCGTCGAGACCGTGAGGTCGAGAGCGGGGGCGAGCCCCCCGCTGAGGTACAAGGCGCCGCCGATCGACGGACCCTGCAGCGCCGCCTCGACGGTCGCGCGGCCGGGGGAGGCGTGCACACGCGCGCTCCCCGCCACGGCGCCCCGCAGGGTGAGCCGGCCGTCGAGGGCGGGTTCGCCTGCGGGGCCGGCGACGCTGCCCTCGAGCGCCACCTGCACGCCGGCGAGCTGGGCGCCAGCGAGCGTGACGCGCCCGCTCCAACCCTTCCCGGCGGGCAGCGTCGCGGAGGCGTCGATCCGGCCTCCGAGTGCGTCGCCGTAGGCGTGCAGGGCGGTAGCACCGCGGTCCGACGCGCGAAGTGCCAGCGCCAGCGGCGCACCCGCGAGCGTGCCGGCGACTCGCACGGTCGCGTCGCCCTTCGTCCCCGTGCCACGAGCGTCGCCCGTTGCGGTGACGCCGGCAACCAGCGGCTGCCCGTCGAGATGGAGCGTCCACGCGAGCGAGGTCGGAACGAGCGAACCGCGGAGGTGCGGGCCCGCCACCGTGATCGCCGCCCCGGGCCGGTCGCTGGACACCTGCAGCGTTCCGAGGTCGACGCCTGCGATGGAGGCGTCCCGGACCGTTCCACTGAGCCAGGGCGTCGTGCCGGCTCGCAGATCGACGGTGCCCCCCGCGCGGACGCCCAGCGAGCTCAACGGCCCGTGCAGCTCGGCCCGAGCGAAGTCGGCGGCGATGGTGGCCCGCCATCCGCCCAGCGCCTTGGCGCCCACCATCTGCAGGCGGCCCTGCGCATCGGTCGAGAGCTGGGCCACGGCGTTCCCGACGTGGGCGCTCCCGTGCGCGTCGACGCGGCCGTCCTGGACGGTCACCGCCAGGTCGGTCGCCATGTCGCGGAACGCCAGCGTGCTGTGGAGGTCGAGGCGGTTGCGGGTCGGACGCGCGTCGGCGCGGAGCTGGCCGCGGACGGCGCCCACCCCTTTCAGCGTCGCCGAGAGAGTGGGGTCCCCCGGGCTGCCACCGACCTGAAGCGTGCCGTCGACCGTGCCCCCGGTCCCAGCGATGCCGACCCGGGCCAGGTCGAGCACGGCGATCAGGGTGCCCTGGTCGACGTCGGCGAGGCTCGGGGCCGCCAGGACCAGCGGGCCGTGGACGAGCCCCTGGAGGGCGGGGCCGGGGAGCGACATCGCCGACAGGTCCGCGCGTACCTGGAGCGCGGCGCGCACGCCCTGGCCGAGGGTCGCCGATCCCGTCAGGCTCGCGCCGGGCGCGGTGACGTCGAGCGAGGAGAGATGCGCCTGCAGCCCCCGACTGCCCCCGCCGCTCAGGTCGGCGTGAAGGCTCGCGTGCACGCCCGCGAGCCGCTTGTCGAAGGGTGCGAGAGGGACGCGCTCGAGCGACGCGCTCCCGCCCCAGGCGCCCCCGAGGTAGGTCGCCTCGAGCGCCACGCCGGTGCCGGCGAGCGTGAGCTTGCCCTGTGCGCCGTCCAGTTGGAGCCGTCCCTGCGCGTGCAGGGCGCCCTGCAACCCCACCTCGCCGTCGAGGGCCGGCCGTAGCCAGGTTCCGGCCAAGACCGGCTGTCCGGCCAGCCGCAACTCGGTCGCGCTCGGAAGCGCAGCGAGCTGCGTCAGGGGAACGTCGAGCGACACCGTGCCCTGGAGGGCACGGTGTCGCCAGGGGTCGGCAGCGAGCGTGGCGTGGGCCCGGAGCCAGGGTCGGTCGGAAGGCCCTGCCGTCGCGTCGGCCGTCAGGCCCCCGTTGCCGGAGAGATCGGTCGTGATCGTGCCGGGGAGCCCCACCACACGGCCCGGCACCCGGACCGTGGCGCTGCCAGCGAACCCGGTGTCGGTCGTCCAGGTGAGGTCGGACGCCCGAACGTCCAGGGGCGCCGTCGACACGGAGAGCGTGGCCTCTCCCCGTGCTCGGAGCCGGGCGAGCGCGGGCCCGTGCAGCTGGGCGGTGAGGGCGAGCCGGTCGGCGAAGAGGGATAGTCCCAGCCGCCCCGGCGGCCCTGCTGCGCTCACCCGGGTGGAGAGCTTCCAGGCGGGTGCGTCGAGGGAGCCCTGGAGGTCCGCGTCGGGGTAGGCGCTGCCGGAGAGCGTCAGCGTCCACGGGGTGGGACCTAGGGCACTGCTCGCCCGCAACCGCGCGATCCGGACCGCGCCGGACGCCATGCGCACCTCCGCCGCAACGGTGCCGTTGAGGCCGATGCCCACGGGCTGCAGAGCGCCGGATGGGGCGTCTGCCTGCAGCTCGAGAACGCTCGAACCGTCGGCCGTCCGGACGTCCGCGGCGAGCGACGCGCTGCCGACGCGAGCACGCAGCGAGCCCGTCGAGGTGCCGAGGTCGGCATGCGCCTCGACGCTCATCGGCGTGCCGCCGGCGCCCCCCCGCAGGTTCAGGCCGAGGGCAGGACCGGTGTCGAGGGCGCCCTCGAGCTGGACCGCGCCGCCTGCTCCCTGTACGTTCACCTGCACGGGGGCCCCGGCCGTGCCCGTGGCGTGCAGCGTGATCGGGCCGTAGCCTGCGGTGAGATCGATGCTCCCGGTCGTCCCGGCGTGCCCCACCAGCACGACCTTCCGGCCCGCCAGCGTGCCGTCGGCGCTCAAGCGGACGCGCACGCTCGGCGGCGCGGTCGTGACGGTGACGTCGCCGGTGGCGTCGACGTGGAGGGGTACGCCCAGGAGGTCTCCGACGCGCGCCAGATCGATCCTGGCCAGGTCGGACGATACGGTGAGATCGGCCGCCCTGCCGTGGAGCGTGGCGACGGCCAACGGCGGGGGCGTCGCAGCGCTGGCCGAAGGGTCCGTCGTCGCGGCCACCGTCGCGCTCCCGGCGTACGCGGCCCCCCGGCCGTCGAGCGCCGCCCGCACGGGCAGCGTGACCGAGCCGAGGGCCGCGGCGCCGGCGAGATCGGCGTGCCAGCTCCCGTCGAGGGCGATCCTGCCGGCGACCTTCACGTCCGCGGCCAGGTAGCGGGAGGCGCCGCCGAGATACCGGCCGAGCGCATCCCGGGCGATCGTGAGGTCTGCCGTCGCTCCCTCGGCGACGCTCCCCGCGACGGTCCCTTGGAGCGCCGTGCCGCCGAGGCGGCCGGACAGCGTCGGTCGCAGGGCGGAGCCGCCGAGGTCGAGCGCGAGGGTCTCGCCGACGCCCGCGAGCTGGAACGGCACGGTCAGCGAGCCGCGAAGTGCGTTCACGGTGCCGGTCACCGCGACGCCGTCGCCCCGCACTTCGACCCGGCCCGAGACGGGCGACCAGGAGGCGGAGACGCTGTGCGCCGGCAGGGCCAGGTCCCGGCCGATGGCGAGCGCGGACGTGCGCAGCGTTCCGGTGACGTGGGGGTCGCGCCACGTCCCGTCGGCCGCAGCCTCCAGTCGGACCGCCCCGCCGAAGGCCTGCGCGGAGGCCTGCAGGCGCGGAACGGGCAGGAGGCCGCCGGCGACCTCGGCGGAGAGCGGGCCATCGGCGACCTGGACGTGGCCGTCGAGGCGGCTGCCCTCACCCGAGAGCACGAGCGAAACGCGGGCCGGCGTCGTGGCCGTTGCCCGTAGGGCGCCGGTCCAGGTGCCGTCTTGGTGCGTGAGCGCACCGTCGACCACGGCGTCGGTCTGCGTGGCGGCGAGCAAGGGACCCAACGCGGCGTGCCCGGCGGTCATCGACACGCTTCCGGGCGAGGCATGCAGGGAGAAGCCTCCGCCCTCGGCGCTCACCCGGTACTCCGCGCCCGCGCCGGTCAAAGTCGCGTCTACGGTCGAGATTCCCGCCTCCCAGCGCGCGCCGACCCGGTAACTCACGGGCCCGACGATCCCCGCCTCTCCACTCACGGTGATGGTGCCGGTGGGCGCTAACGCCGCCGGAAGCGGCGCGCCGGCGAGCGCCGCGGGGACGCTCCCGTGGATCTTCAGCGCGCCGGCGGTGCCGGCCACCTCCAGGAGCGGGGCGCCGTCGGCGGCTGCGAGGTGGGCGGCGATGGAGAGGGCCCTCAACCCGCCGGCCAGGTCGACCTGCGGGGTCCCGCTCACGGCGTCCACGGGACCGCTGCCGGCCGTGGCGACGTCGGCGATCAGGTGCCGTCCGCCGTAGCGGAGCGGGAGGCGCACGTCGCCGGCCAGGCGGTTCCCGAGCAGGCGGACGTGGCCGTCTCCCGCGGCGAGGTCCAGGGCGAGGGGGGACAGGGTGCCGCGGAGGGTCCATGGCAGCGCGGCCAGCTCGGCGCCGGCCGCCAGGTGGCGTGCCGGGATCGTGCCGGAACCGCGAACGTCGAGCCCGGCGATCGCGATGGGGCCCAGCGGATCGGCCCTGGCCGTGAGGGCGAGGCGCGGGAAGAGGGTGCCGTCCGCCTGCAGCGCGGCGCCCGCAACGCTCGACCGCAGGGTCGCGTCGAGGTCCGCGCCGTTGCCCGTCAGGGTGGCGGTGGCGACGAGGGGTGCGGTGGCGTGCACGGTCGCGCTCCCGCGGTAGTGCACGGTGGACCCTTCAAGGGTGGCGCGCAGGTCGGCGCGGAGGGTGCCGGCGACGGGCAGGGTCAGCGCCGACGCGATCGGGTCCAGCACGAGCGCGCCCGTCGCGCTCCACCCGCGCGGCGTGACGATGGCGTCGAGGCGCTGGTCGGGCGGGCCGGCGGCAACCTGCAGACGCGGCCCGCTCGAAGGCCAGGTGGCGGCGGCACGCAAGGGGAGACCGCCGAGGGCGCCGCTCAAGGACGCGCGCAACGTTCCCGGATCGAGCGTGCCGGCAAGGTGCAGGCGTTGCGCCAGGGTGACGGGCCCGAACCGGCTCCCCGAGGGTGCCGTCGCGTCGACCGCAAGGGCCCCGTCCTGGGGACCGACGCGCAGGGTCGCGTCCCCGTGCCGCAACGTGAGGTCGGGGCGCAGCGCGGCGAGCGCGGACGGGCCCGGCGCGAGCGGCAGGGCGAGGGTGCCGTCGGCGGTGACGGCGACTCCGGCCGCCGTTATGGGGAAGCCGGCGAGCGTCGCCCGGACGTTGCCGGCACCGAGATCGACACGTACCTTCCCGTCGGCCGTCGACGCCTGCAGGACCTTCCCGTCGGCGCTGCCGCCGAGATCGAGCGGTCCCGGCTCGAACGCCACGGGCCCCACCGCGACGGTGCCGACGTGCAACGTCCCCGAAGGGAGGAAGCTGTCGCCGTTCAGCGTCACCGCGGCGTGGTCGAGGGCCAGCTGGGCCGTGACGGGGCCGCGGAGCGCCGTCGGCGCCAGGGCGACGCCGAGCCTTCCCCCGAGAGGCGCGAGGCCGAGTTCGCCGGAGAGCCCGAGGGGGCCCAGCGTGCCCTGGATGTGCGTGAGCTTCGCACCCACGAGCTCGGCCCTGACTCGTCCACGAAGGTCCGCGTCGAGACTCTCACCGACGAACCCGGCGGTGACGGGGCGCGGTCCGTCCAGGGTGAGCGTCAGCGGCAGGGAGGCGAACGGCCCGTCCGCTCGCACGCTCGCGTCGACGGGAGACACCAGGCCGGGCAGCGTGAGGCCGTGCGCACGCACCTCGCCGCTCAGCTTGCCGCCTGCGAGTGCGAGCGCTCCTTCGAGGCTCGCACCCCGGTCGTCGCTCCCCTGGACCAAGCCCTGCCAGCCGTCGGCGTTGAGGTCGGCATCGACCGCGACAGTGGCCGTCCGGTCCGGCAGGTTGGCGTGATCGACGAGGTGGAGATTGCCGCCGGCGCCCCGGCCGGTGAGCTGGACCTGGAGCGCAGCGTCGAGGCGTTGCCCCTGAAGGACCTCCACCTGCTGTGCCTTGGCGTCGACGCGGGTCCCGTCCGGGCCCGAAGCGACCGTCACGACGGCGTTGCCTCCGGCCACCTCGCCGTTGGCCCGGACCGTCACGCCGCGCAAGGTGTCGTACGTGTAGTCCGAGCTCAGGTCCTTCAGGGGCAGGCCGGCGAGGCGTCCGTTCCCGCGCGCCTTGCCGTTCACATGGACCTGCGTCCAGCCCGAGACCTCGAGGGTCGTGGTGGCGGACCCCGTCAACGGCAGGCGGTCGGTCGGCGGGAGCGTTCCCCGTCCGAGCCAGGACGCCGCGGCGACCAGCTGGGGCGTTCCCGTGCCGTGGGCTTCCCAGTGGCGTGCCGCGATGTTCACGGTTCCCTGCGCGCGGACGGGTCCGCCTAGGACGTTCCCCTGGAGATCGGCCGTGATGAGCGGGTAGCGCAGCGCCACGGTGCCACGGATGTCCCGCGGCGAAAGCCCGATCGCGGAGAGCGACCCTGCCTGGAGCGTGAAGTCGCCGCGGATGCCGTTCTTCCCGACGCTCAGGGGGCCGGAGACGGTTCCGCCGGTCGCGCCCGGGAACCAGTGGCGCGCCAGCGTCACGTCGGCGCGGGTCACCTGGCCATCGAAACTCGGGCCCGACAGGTCGAGCACCCCGCGAGCGTCCGCGCTCCCGTCGGCGGTGCGGAGGTGGGCCTGCAGGTCCAGGGCGCTGCCGCGCTGGCGGATACGGATGTCGCTCACGGCACCGCTGGGGATGGCGTAGGGCACCTGCTCGACGGTGACCGCGGCGTCGCTGACCTCTAGCTCCTGCAGGACGGGCGTGACGGGGAAGCCTCCGCCGCCCGTTCCGGCGTTGCGGAAGGCCGTGACATCGACCGAGCCTCGGACGCCGTTCAGCGTCACCGAAAGGGGGAGCTCGCCGGTGAGCAGCGACGGCAGGAAGTAGCCGATGTCGAGCGACGCCACGCGCACGTCCACGCCGGTGGCCCGTACGGCGGCCCGATCGAGGTGCAGGCCCGACCACGGATTCCCGGTTGCGCGGCCGTAGATGAGCGTGATGCCCGAGCTGCGCAGAGCGCCTTGCACGCGAGCGAGGAGCCAGGCACGTCCGGGAGGCGTCTGCGGGATGATCGCCGCGAGGGCGATCACCGCCGTTAACGCCAGCAGGGTGACGAGAGTTCGTCGTCGCATGGGGTTCGTGCGGTCGCGTGGGCCATCGGGCGGTGCGAGCGGCCGGGCGCCGCGAGCTTGCGGCGTGGTTCCGGGGTGCGAGAAATGCCGGTTCCGACGGCGCGTTCGCGTTGTCATCGTAGCATCCGGCCATGAGAATCCGGGGTAGCATGGCGCCCGACATGACCGCTTCCGACATGGCACGCCTTACCGCGCTGGTGCGCGGACGGGTGCAGGGCGTGGGCTTTCGCGCCTTCGTTCGGCGACAGGCGCTCGATCTCGCGATCTCCGGCTACGTGGAGAACCTGCCGGACGGCAGGGTGGAGGTCGTGGCGGAGGGTGAACGTTCGGAGCTCGAGCACCTCCTGGTCAAGCTGCGCGCGGGCCCGCCCCACGCAGAGGTGGCCGACATCGACGTCACCTGGGCCCAGGGCGGCGCGATGCGCCGCGGGTTCTTCATCTATGGCTGAGGGCGCGGCGGGCGTACCGGTGCCGGCGGTGGTTCCGAAGGCCCTGGGGCCGGCGGCGCTGCATGCGGTACCGGGCGTTCTGGGCGCCATCGCGCGCCAGAGGGCGGGCGACTACGCCGGCGCGCAGGTGCCCTCGCGCCTCGCTCCGGTCGCCCCGCGACCGTCGCTGGCGGACGCGCTGCGCGCCCCCGGGCTCGGCGTCATCGCCGAGGTGAAGCGCGCCAGCCCTTCGCGCGGCCCCCTCGGAGATCACGATCCGGTCGCGCTTGCCACCGCCTACGCCGGTGCCGGAGCTGCCGCCGTCAGCGTGCTGACCGAGCCCCGTCACTTCGGCGGGAAGTTGGAGCACCTGCGCGCCGTCGCCGACGCCGTCGGGCTGCCCCTGCTCCGGAAGGACTTCGTGGTGCACCCCCTGCAGATCGTCGAGGCGCGCACCGAGGGGGCGAGCGCCGTGCTCCTCATCGCCGCCGTCCTGGGTCCGGAGCTGGCCGGCTACGTCGCGTTCGCCGACGCGCTCGGGCTGGACAGCCTGGTGGAGGTCCACGACGACGACGAGCTCGCACGGGCCCGGGCAGCGGGGGCGCGCATCCTCGGCGTGAACAACCGCGACCTGAGGAGCCTGGAGATCGACCTGGGGCTGGCCCCGCGGTTGATCGCAACCGCGCGCGGCGACGGCTTCGAGGGCCTGTGCGTGGCGGAGTCGGGCTACGCCGACCGCGAGGAGCTGCCGGCGCTGCGCCATCTGGCGGACGGCGTCCTGATCGGGAGCAGCCTGGCGTCGAGCGGCGATCCGGCCGCCGCGCTCGCGTCCCTCCTGCCCGACGACGGCGCCGACGCGGGAGGCGACGACCGTCAGGTTGCAGAGCGCCCCGCATCGAAGGAGGAGGGAGCACCATGATCGACGTCGAGCACCCCATCGTGGTCACGGGAGCCAGCAGCGGCATCGGTCGCGCCGTGGCGATCGAGCTCGCCTCCCGAGGCGCCGAGCTGGTGTTGCAGGGGCGTGACCGGCAGCGCCTCGAGGAGGTCCTCCGGATCGTCGAGACCGTCGGGGGGCTGGGGCGGACGCACGCGCTCGACCTCACCGAGGATGCGGCCGTCGACGCCCTGGCGTCCTCACTGGGCGGCCGCGGCGTGGCGGCGCTCGTTCACTCGGCGGGCATGGTCCGGCTCGGCCCGGTGGCCGACACCGACGTGGACGTCCTGGACGCCCACTACCGGTTGAACGTCCGTGCGCCCTACCGCCTGACCAGGGCGTTGCTCGCGGAGCTGGAGGCGTCCGCGGGCCAGGTCGTGTTCGTGAACTCTGGGGCCGGGCAGCACGCGCACGCGAACTGGAGCGCCTACGCGGCCAGCAAGTTCGCCCTGCGGGCGCTCGCCGACAGCCTCCGGCAGGAGGTCGCGGGGCGCGGGATCCGCGTGACGACGGTGTATCCGGGGCGCACCGCGACCCCCATGCAGCGCGACGTGCACCGCCAGGAGGGGCGGGCCTACGATCCGGGCGCGTTCGTGCCGCCCGAGGACGTGGCCTCGCAGATCGCCGCGCTGCTCGCGCTCGAGCCCCCGAGCACGGTCACCGAGCTCACCATCCGGCCCGGCTGAAGCCGTCGCGCGACCGCCACCCCGCACGACAGGCGCGCAAGAAATGCGACCCGAACGCCGGGTAGCCGGGGCTATACTCGGTGCCATGGCTTCGAACCCGACCAGCGATCGCATCTACCAGCACCGCCTCGACAACGGCCTGTGGCTGCTGTTCGAGCCGATGCCGTGGTTGCCGACGCTGAGCACGACGCTGATGGTGCCGTTCGGCTCCTCCACCGACCCCGAGACGCTCGAGGGCAGCGCGACGGTGCTGCACGACTGGATCCAGCGGGGGGCGGGCGCCCTGGATTCGCGTGCGCACTCCGACGCACTGGAGGGGCTCGGCGTACGGCGCGGCGGCGGTGCCGGACGCGAGATGGCGAGCCTGTCGGCCTACTTCCTGGCGACCGAGCTCGCCGATGCGCTCCCCCTCGTGGCGTCGATGGCGGCGCAGCCGCGCCTGGAGGAGGCGGAGTTCGCTCCGGCGCGCGAGCTGGCCCGGCAGGAGCTGCAGTCGCTCGCCGACAACCCGACGCAACGGCTCTTCAACGAGCTGATGGAACGTTTCCTGGCCGGCGGCCCGGGGCGCAGCCCCTTCGGGACCGAGGCGGGGTTGGCGGCCCTGTCCGCGGCGTCGGTCCGCGACGACGCGGCGCGGCGCCTGGGTCCCGACGGGGCCATCCTGGCGCTGGCCGGCGGGACGGATTGGGAGACGGTGAGGGAAGGGGTGGAGCGGGCCTTCGGCGGCTGGACGGGGGAGACGGTGGCGCTCCCCGACCCGGAGGTGCGTGAGGCGGGCCGGGCGCATGTCCGGGCGGAGTCCGCGCAGACGCAGATCGGTCTGGCGTTCGGCGCGCCGGCGCCGTCCGATCCCGACGTCTACGTCTACGACCTCGCCCTGCACGTGTTGAGCGGCAGCATGGGCGCACGGCTGTTCACCGAGGTCCGGGAGAAGCGCGGGCTGGTGTACAACGTCGGGGCGTCGTACCGGGCGCTCCACGGGTTCGGGTACACGCTCGGCTACGCCGGGACCACGCCCGAGCGTGCGGACGAGACCCTGCGCGTCGTGCTGGACGAGTTCGCCAAGCTCGCAGGCGGCGTCGAGGCCGACGAGTTGGAGCGTGCGCGCACGGGGGCCCTCTCCTCGGTCGTGATGCAGGGCGAGTCGAGCGCGGCGCGGGCCTCGCGCCTCGCTTCCGACGCGCTGTTGCAGGGCCGCGCCCGTACGCTCGAGGAGATCCGCAGCGAGGTGGAGAAGGTGGACCTGAAGCGCATCAACGACTACCTGGCCGAGCACCCCTTCCCCGACCCCACGGTGGTCACGCTGGGACCCAAGGCGCTCGCCGGGGAGGCCGCGGCGTGAGCGCAGGCAACGCAGGCACGAGCCCCGTGGCCGAGGCGCTGCGGTTCGACCGGGCGGAGCTCGGCAACGGGCTCACGATCATCGGCGAGTTCAACCCCCATGCGGCGACGGTGGCCGCCGGGTACTTCGTCCGGACCGGCGCGCGCGATGAGACGCCGGAGGTCGCGGGCGTGTCGCACTTCCTCGAGCACATGCTGTTCAAGGGCACCGACCGCCGCACGGCGGCGGACATCAACCGGAGCTTCGACGAGCTCGGCGCACAGTACAACGCCTTCACGAGCGAGGAACGCACCGTCTACTACGGCGCCGTGCTCCCCGAGCGCCTCCCGAAGCTCCTCGACCTGCTCAGCGACATGATGCGCCCCGCACTCCGCGCCGAGGACTTCGACGTCGAGAAGAACGTCATCCTCGAAGAGATCGCCATGTACGAGGACCGCCCGAACTTCCGCGTGTTCGAACTCGCCGGGCACCGGTTCTGGAACGGCCATCCGCTGGGCAACAGCGTGCTCGGTGGGCAGGCCTCCATCCGGGCGCTGAAGCGCGAGCAGATGCTCGCCTACTTCGGCCGGCGCTACGCACCGTCCAACCTCACCCTGGCCGTCGCCGGCGTGTACGACTGGGATGCGGTGCTGGCGCAGGTCCGGTCGCTCACCTCCGCGTGGGAGCGCTACGACGTGGAACGCGCGTTCCCCACGCCCGACTGCGCGGTCGGCGAGGACGCGACCGGGGATGCCAAGCTCGAGCGCGTGCACGCCGCGCTGTTCGCGCCGGGGCTCGCGGCCGCGGACGAACGGCGCTACGCCGCCGCGATCCTGGCCAACGTGCTGGGCGACGACAGCGGCTCGCGGTTGTTCTGGAGCCTGGTCGACCGCGGCCTGGCGGACAGCGCCAGCCTCGGACACGAAGCCTTCGACGGTGCCGGCGCCTACGTTGGCTACGTGAGCGCCGCCCCGGACCGTGCCGAACAGGTGATCGACACCTTCCGCGGCGTGCTGGCCCGTGCGCAGGACGCTCCCCTCGATCCGGCGGAGTGGCGCCGCGCACAACGCAAGCTGACCACGGGCCTCACGCTGCGTGCCGAAACGCCGCTCGGGCGGCTGTCCTCGCTGGGGGCGGGCTACCAGACACTGGGACGCTACCAGAGCGTCCAGGAGGTCGTGGATGCGGTGATGGGGAGCAGCGTCGAGCAGGGCAGGGCCCTGTTGGCCGAGCGCCCGTTCGACCGGACGTACGTGCACACCCTCGGCCCCGAACGGGAACGATCGTAGAGCATCTTCATGCGCCCTCCGAGTAGACTGGCAGTCGTGCGCGTCGTTCTCTCCGTCGTTCTGGTCGTGCTGGTGGCGGCGGGACCCGGCTGGGCCGAGACGGCTCCGTTCGCTGCGCTGACCGTCACCCCCAACGGCCCGCAGCGCTACGACATCAGCTCCGGCGTGACGACCCTTCCCCAGGGCGGGACGGTGGTCGATCAGGACACCGGGGTGACGCTCGAGGCAGCATCGATGACGTACGTGGAGGGCGTGAGCATCGATGCCACGGACGCCAGCGTGACGGGGAGCTTCGGCAGGCTCACGGCCGGCTCCATCCACATCGACGTGCCGGCGGCAACGCTCCGGGCCACGGGCGATCTGAAGCTGATCCGGGGCGGGCTCACGGTGCAGGCGGGTACGCTCCACTACGACGCCACCCGCGAGGTCGTCGACATCCGGGGTCCCGTCGAGGGGACGTCACCGGACTTCCGCGCCGACCGGGTCCTGCTCGACGCCAAGAGCGGCGATGTGCTGCTGCTCGGTCGGTACCGCTTCAGCGAGGGCGCATTGACCCTGACGTCGCCGACGGGAGGCGGACGGCTGGAGCTCCACCTCCACGCCGTCGACGGCAAACCCGTCTACGACGCCGCCACCGAGGTCTCGCCCGCGTTGCTGGCGCGCTTCTCCGCCGAGCTTCGCTGAACCCCGCACCGGATGCGGCGCACCCGGGTTCCGCTGGCTCTGCTGCTGCTCCTCGCGGCAGGGGTCGCTTCGGCACAATGTGAGCGGAGCCCCACCACGTCCGAGCTCTCCATCCGAGGCTTCGGGGCGGCCTACTTCCACCAGGTCCGCACCGACAGCACCCACGACAGGGTCGACTTCTACGGCGGCGTCTGCCTCACCGGGGAGGGCGTGGCATGGACGATGCTGGCCGAGAGCGTCACCGTCCGCGGCCTGAGCGGCGACCTCTCGGTGAGCGCGCAGCAGCCCACGCTGCACCTGGAGGGCTGGACCATGACGGCGGCGAACCTGCACGCCGACCGGCGCGAGCTCACCCTGGAGACGGTGCAGGTCCAGGGGAAGGATCTGAGCGGCACCGCCACGAGCGTGACCCTGGACCTGCAGCAGGGCTCGCTGCGGCTCGACGGAGCTGCGCTCCGAGGTCCCACCTTCTCGGTCCGCGGCACGATGGCCACCGTCCGTGGGAACGCGGTCACCGTCGTCTACCCCCGGATCAGCTCGTGCACGTGCGCGGGATCGCCGCTCTACGACGTCGAAGGTAGCTCGGCGCAGATCGACCTCCAGGGCCAGAGCGTGGTGCTCCGGGACGGGAGCCTCCACGCGGGGCCGGTGACGTTGCCGCTCGGCGCGTCGCTCACACTTTCCGAGAAGGCGCTGCAGGACCTGAGCCTGCCGGTGAAGGTGACCTACCTCCCGAGCGACGCCGCGGCCGGGATCACCGGCACCGGCCTCGGTGTCACCGTGGGCCCGCTGCATCTGGGGCCGGGCGTACAGGCCGACATCGGGGCGACGGGGCTCGACGCCGACTACCCGCTCGCCGGGCTGGCGATGCTCACCGGCAAAGCGGAGGGCGACACGTTCCGCTTCGGCAAGGCGCCCGGAGGGCTGCGCTTCGATATGACCAGCGATCACCCCGTCCTGCCGTGGCTCGATGCCGGCTTCGACACCCGGGTGTTGGAGCCGGGGAACCGCGACACCCTGCGCGAAGCCGTGCTCCGGCTCCGTGCCCACACGCCGGTGCCTGCGTTTCGGGGCGACGCGGGGTTGCAGCTGCTCGCGGCCGGCTCGTCCCAGGAGCCCGCGACGGGGCACGTCGCGGGCGCGCGGGTGGGGGCGAATGCCTCGCTGCGCATGGGCACGGCGCCGGCGCCCTGGGGTCGCGTCACGCTGCGGGCCACGGCGAGCGAGACGCTGTACCCCGATCAGGGTGCCTCGCAATGGGGGGTGGAGCTCCAGCCGGGCTACGGCGTCCGGCTCGGTCCGGTGCAGGTGGATCTGGGCTATCTCGCGCGCTTCACGGACAGCGGCTCGCCGTTCACCACCACCCTGGACCGGCTCGAGCCGGCGCAGCGTCCCAGCCTCGACCTCCAGGCGAAGGGCGCGTGGGGGGCCGGATGGAGCGCGTCGGCGACCTTCGCGGCGCGCTACGACCTCGTCGGCTCGCCTTCGGTCGGCGTCGGCTTCAACCGGCTCCATGTGGGCGCCACGGTCGCGCACCGTAGCGGAGCGTGGCAGCTGAGCGCGGGCGTCGACAGCGCGCTCGAGGGCGCCATCGCGCCCGACGGCCAACGCGCCGGCTACCTGCAGGGGAGCGTCCGCCTCACCGACGGGGGGTTGGAGTTCGGCGCGCGGGCGCGGACCACCTGGGCGCCCGACCCTGTCGGGCTCGACCGTCTGGAGCTGAGTGCGGCGGTGCCGATCGAGCTCCCTGGCGTGGAGCTCCGGCCGTACCTGGCGCTGAACTTCGCGCCGACCGTGACGGCCGGTGCCCTCCCCGCCATCAGTGGGCACGGGCTCGATGTGACGCTCGTGAGCTGTTGCGGTGCGTTGCAGCTCGGCTACCGCGATCAGGACGGTACCTGGAGCGTGTCGGTGTCGGTGGACCTGCAGCGGCGGTCGGCGGGATCGACGCAGGCGAGCGGTTGCGGCGGTGGACCGGCGACGGGCACCACGCTCGCCGTCGCCGGTAGCGGCGCACAGACCTGCCGGGCGGGCGCGACGACCGGTGGAGGGTCCACGACGGCCGCTCCCGGCTCCGCCAACGGGTCTGCCAGTGGGTCTACGAGCGCGTCCGGCACGGGTATCATGGCCGGGGCCGCATCGGACGCGTCGCCGCCTTGAGGGCCGGAACCGTGGCACCCGCCCTCGACCGGCGTGCTCACGGCCGCAACGGGCCGACGACCGAGGGGCGACAGCTGACGTGACGAGGATCGACCGCTACCTGCTCCGCGAGAGCGTGCCGCCGCTGCTGTTCGGCCTGCTGCTCTACGCGGGCCTGGCGGTGATCAGCACCACCCTGCCGCGGCTGCAGTGGGTCGTCGGCACGCCGATCCTGCGGCTGGCGGGCTGGCTGGCGCTGCAGCTCCCCACGGCCATGGAGCAGACGCTCCCCATCGCGCTGGTGCTGGCCGTGCTGCTGGCGTTCGGACGCCTCGGCACCGACAACGAGCTGCTGGCGATGCAAGCGGGCACGGTCTCGCTGCTGCGTACGTCGGCGGTGTTCGTCGTGGCCGGGCTGATGGCGGCGGGAGGCGCGCTGGCGCTCAACCAGTGGGTGCTGCCCACCACCAATGGACGGGTCGCCGAGCAGTACTGGCGGCTCACCTCGGGCTCGAGCGGGCTGTTCCGCCTGGCCGGGCAGAACGTGCCTGTCGGGGACCTTACGCTGCGCTTCCGGGACGTCAACGCCGCCAACGACACCATGCTCGGCGTGCGGGTGGAGCGCTGGCAGGGGCAGAAGCTGACGCTGCTGCGGGCCAAGAGCGCGACCTTCCACGGCACCGATCTGGTGCTCGAGGGCTACGACCTGACGGTGCTGGACTTCTCGGACCTCGACAAGGTCGCGGGCGACCCGCAGAAGGCGCTGTCGCAGCTCGTTCGCGTACTGAACCGACCCAGCGACCCCGCCGCCACCCTCACGCTCACCACCTCGATGAGCGAGAAGGATCTCATCAGCCGCTTCAGCCACGGGGGCTTCGAGGACACCCGTTCGATCTCCGGCGCCTGGCACGACGCGCACGACGCGCAGCTCTCCTATCGCGAACGGCGTCAGGCCGCGGTGCTGTTCCAGCGCATGCTGGCCGAGCCCTTCGCGAACCTGACGCTGTTGCTGGTGGCCATCCCGCTGGCGCTCCTCTACGCCGGCAGCAGGGGCGTGGCGTTCGGCCTGTCGCTGGTCGTCACCCTGGTGTGGTACGTCCTGCTGACCTTCGGGCAGCTCTTCTCGCAGACGGGGGCGTTGCCGGTGTGGCTGGGGCCGTGGCTGGGGAACCTGGTGCTGGCGGCGGTGGGGGCGTTCCTGTTGGCGCGGCGGGTGCGGTTGCGGTGAGCGGGCTCCGGCCGCACGGCTCCGCCGCCCTCGCTTCCGGGCGCCCGACCATGGAGCCCCGTCACCGTCGGCACGGGTGTGCTCCGCGCGGCGAACCGGTGATAGACTGATACGCCTAATGGACGGGCTCCTGGCCAGCCTCGACGCCGCCACCGACTACCTCACGCCCGTGGACCGGGACCGCGTTTCGGAAGCCTTCCGGTTCGCGGAGGAGGCCCATCGCGGCATGACGCGGCGCTCGGGGGAGGCCTACATCACCCATCCCGTGGCGGTGACCGCCCTGCTGGCGGAGATGCACCTCGACGTCAACGCCCTGATGGCGGGCCTGCTCCACGACACCGTCGAGGACACGCCGGCCACCCTCTAGCAGATCGAGCAGCGCTTCGGCGAGCCGGTGCGCCGCATCGTCGAGGGCGAGACCAAGATCAGCAAACTGGCCGTGCGCGTCTACGAGGACGAGCAGGCGGAGAACCTCCGCCAGATGCTGCTGGCGATGGTGTCCGACGCCCGCATCATCCTTGTGAAGCTGGCCGACCGCCTGCACAACATGCGGACGCTCGCCAGCATGCCGCCGGCGAAGCAACAGCGCATCAGCAAGGAGACGCTCGAGATCTTCGCGCCGCTGGCGCACCGGCTGGGGATCAACCACATCAAGAACGAGCTCGAGGACCTGAGCTTCTACTACCTCGAGCCGGAGCGCTACCGGCAGCTGGAGCGCCAGGTGCGCATGCGCCACGCCGAGCGCGAGGCGTACGTCCAGGAGTCCATCGAGCTTCTCGCCGAGCGCCTGAAGGCCGAGGGGCTCACCTACGAGCTCTCCGGGCGCAGCAAGCACCTGTACAGCATCTACCGGAAGATGCAGCGCGACAACAAGAACCTGGACCAGATCTTCGACCTGATGGCCATCCGCGCCATCCTCGCGCCCGACAGGCCGATGCCCGGCATGGCGCCCGAGGACGCCGAGAAGGCCGTGTGCTACCGGGCGCTCGGGATCGTGCACAGCCTGTGGACGCCGATCCCCGGGCGCTTCAAGGACTACGTGGCGGTGCCCAAGCCCAACGGCTACCAGTCGCTGCACACCACCGTCATCGGGCTGCTGGGGCAGCCCATCGAGGTGCAGATCCGCACCCACCGCATGCACGAGGTGGCCGAGTACGGGGTCGCGGCGCACTGGGCGTACAAGCAGGGCATCGAAGACACCGACGAGGTCAAGAAGCGGCTGGAATGGATGAAGGAATTGCTGGAGGTCGACACCACCGCCGAGGACGCCGGTGCCTTCGTCGACGCGGTCAAGAGCGACTACCTGGCCGAGCGCGTGCTGGTGTTCACGCCCGCGGGCGACGTGGTGAACCTGCCGCGCGGCTCGACGCCGATCGACTTCGCCTACCAGGTGCACACCGAGGTCGGCCACCGCTGCATCGGCGCGCGGGTCAACGGCGAGATCGTGCCGCTCGGCTACGAGCTGCAGACGGGCGACCGGGTCGAGATCCTCACCAACCGGAGCAGCCAGTACGGGCCGTCGAGCGGCTGGCTCAACACGGTCGTGACGCGCAGCGCCAAGCAGAAGATCCGTCATTACTTCCGTCAGCAGGAGCGCAGGGGCAACCTGGAGTCGGGCAAGCGGGCGCTGGAGCGCGCGCTGCGGCGGCGGCAACTGCCGCTCACCTCGCTCACCACCAAGGCGAAGCTCGAGGACGCCGCGCACAAGCTTCTCAACTCCGACTCGGCGGACGACCTCTACCTCGCCATCGAGAACCACCGCATGCCGGTCAAGCAGGTGGTGGAGACGCTGGCGCCCGATCAGGCCAAGGAGCGCAAGCCTTCGCAACCCGCTCCGGGTGAACGGAAGAGCGTCAGCGGCGTCTACGTCGACGGGCTGGACGCGCCGGCCAAGCTGGCGATGTGCTGCTCGCCGGTGCGCGGCAACGACGTGGTGGGCTACATCACGCGCGGCCGCGGCATCACCGTGCACCGCGTGGACTGCCCGAACGTCAAGCACCTGATGGACAGCGAGAGCGAGCGCTTCGTCAACGTCACCTGGGACGTGCCCTCGGGCGAGGTGTTCGCCGTCGACTTCGAGGTCATCGCGGTCGACCGGCCGGGACTGCTCAAGGACGTGCTGGACGTCATCGGAGGGATGAACAAGAGCGCCACCCGGGTGACGGCCGACGTCCAGAGCGCCTCCAAGGCGCGCATCCACTTCCGCGTCGACGTGAAGGACCAGAGCGAGATCGAGTTCATCAAGGACAACGTCGCGCGCATCGCCGACGTGACGCGGGTGTATCGGGCGAAGCCGGGGGTGAAGGCGTGATGGCGGAGCGTTCCGGTCGTCCGAGACTGGGTAGACCGGTCCGTCTCCATAGCACGGTGGCGTCCCTGACGCGGGCCGTGACACCGGCGTAACGGTAGGCGACAATGGCCGAGAGCGTCAGCATCCTGTTCGTGTGCATGGGGAACATCTGCCGCTCCCCCATGGCGCACGGCGTGTTCCGGCGGCTGGTGGCCGAGGCCGGACTGGCCGATCGGGTCGCGATCGACTCGGCCGGCACCATCGGCTACCACGCAGGCGAGCCCCCCGATCGGCGGGCGATCGCGGCCGCCGCGGCGCGCGGGGTGGACATCGCCGACTTGCGGGCCCGGGCGGTGAGCGCAGAGGACTGCGCGCGCTACGACCTGGTGCTCGCCATGGACCGTGGGAACTACAACCGCTTACAGAAGCTCTGCAACGGAGCCGGGGATGTGCGCTTGTTCCTGGACTTCGCCGGCGGCCGGCGCGAGCAGGAGGTGCCCGACCCCTACAGCGGCGGTCCCGAGGGGTTCGAGTACGTGCTGGACCTGGTCGAGGCGGGCTCGGCGGGCCTTCTCGGCGAAGTGCGACGGCGGCTGGACGGAGCCGCGGCGTGACGACGGCCGTGGCCCGGCCAACGGCCGACCGCCGGTGAGGCCGGCGCCGCACGAGCTGGTCCATCGGGTCGAAGCGGCCCTGGGCGTGTCGGTCGAGGACGCGGCACCGTTGAGCGGCGGGCAGGTGGGGGAGGCGTGGCTCTGCCGGCTCGGGGACGGCCGCGAGGCGGTGGTCAAGACGTCGGCCGGCACCCCGCTGGACGTCGAGGCGTTCATGCTGCGGTACCTCGGGGAGCACACCGCGCTCTCGGTCCCGGCCGTGCTCCGCGCCGAGCCCGACCTCCTCGTTCTTGCATACGTCGAAGGGACGTCGGTCGTTTCCGATGCCGCGGAGCGGGACGCCGGCCGGCACCTCGCGACGTTGCACCAGCGCTCCGCCGAGCGCTTCGGCTTCGAGCGCGACACGCTGATCGGGCCGTTCGTTCTCGACAACACCTGGACGGCGTCGTGGCCGGAGTTCTACGCGCGCCGTCGACTGCTGCCGATGGCGGCAATCGCGGCCGAGCGGGGCGCCCTCCCGCCGGAGGACCACCGGCGCGTCGAGCGCCTCGCCGCGAGTTTGCCCGAACGATTCGATGCCGCACCGATACCGTCCCTCATCCACGGTGACGTGTGGGGCGGCAATGTGCTGGCGCAGGGAGAGCGGATCGCAGCGTTCCTCGATCCCGCGCTCTACTTCGCCGACGCCGAGGTGGAGCTGGCGTTCATCGACCTGTTCCACACGTTCGGGAGCGCGTTCTACGAGGCGTACGAGGCGCTTCGGCCGATCGACGCCGGGTACCAGACGTGGCGACGGGACCTGTATCAGGTGTTCCCGTTGCTGGTGCATGTGGCGTTGTTCGGTGGGGGCTACCTAGGCGGGTTGCGGGAGCGCCTGCGTCGGCTCAACGTCTAGCCGGCTCAGCGATCGGTTGCGTTTCACACGAATGGTCTCGCGACGTTTGCCCGCGAGTAGACGGCTCGGGCTCACCTAGAGAAGTTCCCCGCCGGTGGCCAACGGCACCTGACGATCACCCCTTAAGGCTGCTTCTTCCGACCTGACCTGGTTCGGGGGTCGCCACCGCGTTGGGCCGGCGGGGCAACGCGCACCATACCACGGCGACGGCCGTAGTGCGGCTTGGGCTCGCTCCGGCCGCTCAAGGAGGAGACGGTGCGAGGTTCTGCGCTGCGGGCCGTGTAAGGGACCTGTCATAGTTCGACCTGTAGACTTCCGCCGGAAGGGAGGTGTGTCTGTGGTACGCCAGCAAGGTTTTACGCTCGTCGAACTCCTGATCGTCGTAGCCATCATCGGGATCCTTGCTGCGGTCCTCGTTCCGAACCTCATGCGTGCACGAGAGGTCGCTCAGTATCGCGCTGCCGAAGTGCACGCCAAGAACGTGTACACGGCCGACATGAGCTACCTCGCCGAGAACATCTCGAACGCGGCGGTACTCGGCGACTGCAAGAACGGGTTCTCGGCAGGCTCGTATGTGGTTCGGGACCCCCACAACCCGCGCATGGCTTTGTGTGCCGTGACCGACGCGAACAGCGACGGGTTGCCGGAAATCAAGGCTACGCTCACGGACGGCCGCACCGTGACGTACCCGTGACCTACCCGTGACCACGGCCCAGCACCGCTAGGGATTGTGGCAAATTTGTAAGAGTCCTGTAAGCACGCAGAGCTAGATTGAAGACACGTGAACAGCGGGTTCACGCACGTACTACGCAGAGGCCGGGGCATTCATCATCCATCATCCCGGTACTCAGAAGGGAATCACCATGAGGAGCCGTCGCAACGGCAACAAAGGCTTCACCCTGATCGAACTCCTGATCGTCATCGCCATCATCGGGATCCTTGCCGCCGTGCTGATCCCGAACCTCCTCCGCGCTCGCCAGGTGGCCGTGGACCGTGCCGCGCAGGCCTACGCGCACAACGTCTACACCGCAGCCAACGCCTACCTATCCGAAGACGTCCAGGCCACCACGGTGCCGACCACTTGCACGAGCGGCTACTCGGCAGGCAGCTACACGGTCAACAAGTGGAACAACGTGACCGGTTGCTCGGTCGCAGCCGACGGGACGAGCGTCGTGGTGACGTACACCGGCGGCACTGCCGGCACCTCGCCGTACACTCTGAAGTAGTACCGGCTCGACCCACACACGCACGTCCTTTGTTTCTCGCGGCCCGTCACCTAGGTGACGGGCCGCCGACCTTTGCGCGCCGTTCTGCGAGCCCGTGTTCGCACCTTCGTTGACGAAGCTTGCCGCTTCGGTTGTGACGTGGCCGGCCCACTGTCCGGCGGACGTCGACCCTTCCAGAGTGCTTGGAACCATCCTCGATGCGACGCGCCACCCCGGACGCCCCAGCTGGCAGCGCCGTACGCAGAAGCTCCTCGGGACTTGGCGCCGCCAGCTGGTCGTTCGTGAGTGCCCTTGGCTTTGCCTGCGCTTGGCGCGGGCACGTCGAGCCCTGGGGGCCGAAGTCGGGTCTTGCTTGCAGGAATCTCGTGGACAACCCAACCGAGCAAGTCCACCTCCGCTACAGCGCGCCGGGCGACTGACGTGGACACCGGTCGACTGACGTGGACACGGAACGGCACGCGGCTGTCGGGCCCGCGCACAATGCCGTCTTGCACGTCGATCCCGTCCTCATGAGGCGAGGCGGAGTACTCGTCGAGAAGCCGTCCCCGCCGGCTCGACGGGCCCCGATAATTGGAACTCTCCCCGCCGGCTGGGCCGACGGTCGCGAACCTTCCACGCAACGTGGCGGCACGCTGGCACGTGTTGACTACGACGACGGCGTGGACATTGCGAACGATCGTCGCCGGGCCCATCACTCACGGGCATGACGGCGCGAGGTCCGGGGTTCCGCGGCCTATCCCGACATGAGCGAGGCGCCAGAAGCCTCGTGACTGGTTGAAAACCGATGCTGCTCGGCATTCGAAGCGGCCACCATCGCCCAAAGAAGGCCCTGCGTCTGCGGGATCACGAACCACAGAAGCGTGAACAAGCCGTAGACGAGCAGGCCGATCGCTAGAGGCCTTGCCCGCCCGAGCCCTCGCAGAGCGAGCGCGAAGAGCGCGAGATACAGCAGTGCGCCGGGGATGCCCCACATGAGCAGCGCCTCGAGAACCTGATCATGCGCCTTGAACGTCCGCACCGTGCTCAGCGTCAACTTGCCGAACTTGTCATGGATCACGAGAACGGGCGGACCTGACGTGCTGACCTGGGAAGACAGGACATCCTGGAATCCCCACTCCTCCTGTCCGAACCGGCTCAGCTCGGCCAGGCTCAAGAATCTCGGCCATGCGAATTCGAAGTTGCCTCCGCCCCAACCCAGGAATGGCCGAGCCGCGATCCCTCGCACGGCGGCGCGGTAGTAGAAGGTTCGGCTCTGCAGGGTGCTCGCGCTAGCCACGGCCTTCGACGAGTCCGTCCCCGCCTTGGCCACCACACCGCCCACCAACAGCCCCACGACCACGAGCACGACCGTTACCATCGTCGTTCGCATGGCCCGCCTGCGCCGCAGGAGCGGAAGGAACGTCCCGACCAGCAGTGCGACGCCGGAGGATCGGTTGAGGCACAGCCCGATCCCGAACGCCAGGGCCGGAAGCACGACGTAGGGGGCGAGGCCCACCGCTACGCCGCCGGCGAGCGCGATCATCCCGGAGAGGTGCCCCTTCTGCGGGAAGGTCACCATCGGCAGGTCGGCCTTGGGGACGTTGAAGACGAGCCCGTGCCCCAGCAGGACCTCGACGAGGGCAGCGATGGCGAGCGCCATCCCGGAGGCCACGACGGCGACTGCGATCATCCGACCGACGCGGGGCGTATGGAGGGTACGAACGTACACCAGGATGAAGACGGTGATCATCGCAACCATCCAGATCGCGCCGTCCCCGAAGCTCACGAGCGAGCCTGTGAGCGCGATCGGTGCGTCCGGGGAGAAGAAGGCCGCCGCCACCACCCAGGCCCCGAAGGCCAGGGCTACGGCCACGGGTGGATGGTGCCGGAAGGCAGCGGTAACGGCCCGCCGGATCCTCATCGACCGCCACTGCGGTTCGAGCAACTCGAGCACGATCCCGATCAAGATGAACGATCCCGTGAAGTAGGCGTGGACGGTGAAGGCCGGTCCAAGGTCGGATCGGCCGGGCCATGCCAGCAGGGGATACACGAAGACGAACGTCGGCCACCACCAGTTGCGAAGAAATTGCATAGGCACGTGCCAGGCTAAGCGGCGCACGACCGGACGAGTCGTGCGTTATCGCATACTGCTTGACAACAGCGTCTACTGGGCCTACGTGGCACACCATCCCAATGCACGGTCAAGGGCGACGCACGAACGCCAACGCATCAGCGAAGGTGCGTGGAAACAACGTCGGCAACCCGCTTCTGCTGTCGTTCCGACAGTTGTGGGAAGATCGGAAGGCTGAGGACCTCGCGGGAGGCTGCCGCCGCCCGGAAGCAGGCCTGCGCGCCATCTGCGACGGCCTCGGGCCACGCATCGACCGCGGGAGGATAGAACACGGACGTTCCGATGCCCTCTTCTGCGAGCCGTACCCGAAGCGCGTCGCGAAGTTCGGGCCTCGCACGCACGGTGTACTGGTGAAACACGTGGCCAGGTGACACTCGCGGCAGTACGAGTTCCGGCATACCGACGAGGAGGCCTCCGTACCGCCGTGCGACCTCGCGACGACGTTGGTTCCAGGCGTCGACGTACGGCAGCTTGACCCGCAACACCGCAGCCTGCAACTCATCGAGGCGCGAATTGTAGCCGATGTCCCGGTGAACGTACTTCGATGTCGGGTCACTCGCATGATTGCGCAGACGGCGGGCCGTTTCGGCGATGACACCATCGTTCGTGGCGACGAGACCACCGTCCCCGTACGCACCGAGGTTCTTCGTCGGATAGAAGCTGAAAGCAGCGACATGGCCTCCGCTCCACACCCGCTGCGAACCTGCCCCAATGCCGGGGTTGGAACCGGGATACGTGGCGCCGAAGGCCTGCGCGCAGTCCTCCACGACGATGAGGCCTCGCGCCCTGGCAACCTCGAGAAGTGGCGCCAAGGGGACGGGCTCTCCGAACAAGTGGACCGGTAGAACGGCCTTGGTTCGCTCCGTAACGGCTGTGTCGATCGCCGCAACGTCGATGTTGAAGCCGTCCTTGGCGATGTCGACGAACACCGGGCGGGCGCCCACGTGCACGATCGCTTCCACCGTCGCGAAGAACGTGTACGGCGTCGTGATTACCTCGTCGCCCGGCCCCACGCCGGCCGCGCGCAGCCCGATCACCAGGGCGTCCGTACCGCTGTTGACGGAGACCGCGTGCTCCACACCGAGAAAGTCCGCGACCTCCTGCTCGAACTGGTGCACTTCAGGGCCGCCGATGTACTGGCCGCTACGGAGGACACGGTCGACGGCGGAAGCGACCTCGTCCCAGAGCCCCTCGACCTCGCTTCGGAGGTCGAGCATAGGGATGGGATCGCTGATGTTGGTGACGTTGCTCACGACTGTCCGACCTCCCCGGGGCCAACTTCGGCAAGCTCGTTCCATTCTCCCCGGCCTTGCCGCTAGCATCGTACCTCGCCCCTCGCACGGGCCGATCGCTGCGCTCCCAGGGAGCCGTTGTGATGGATCAGTGGGCTACTTAACCACGCGAAGCATGCAGCTGAACGAAAATCGCGTCACATGCCCGCGAACGGTATCGATCGACCCTCCAAGGCGGAGCCGTCTGGCGCCAGCCGCCCGAAGGTTGGTACGAGGACTGGCGCTTCCCATCCGTATCTCAGTGCCCTCGGCCTCGAAGGATGGGGCTGGGTCGGCGTTGCGGGCGCTGTGATGGCCCTGCTGCTGACGGCTGCGCTGGCCCGCCGCATCGACTTGCTGTGGACCGCTGCTCCATGGTGGGTGGCGCTCGCCGCCCCGATAGCCCTGGCGCTGTCCCATCGCCACGTGCCCGTGGGCGTGTCGGCGTTGTGGCTCCTCGGCCTTGCGACCTACACCTGGAGCCTCGCACCGGGCGACACGTTGCTTGCGTCGATCTGGGGTCTTGCGCTCGTGGCTTCCGTAGTCGCGGGACGATGGCGAGCCGCGTTCCTACTCATCGTCACGGTCCTCGTCGTCCATGGGCTCCTCGACGCGCTGTCGCTGAACGCGTTCGATCTGCAAAGCTACCTGTCCGGCTCGGTTCACTACCGGCTCGGCCAGACCGCGCTGGTCGCCATCCCGGTCGCGGTGGCCGGATTCGTAAGGAGCCACCGACGGTGGCTGGCGCTCGTCTTCTTGATGCTGGCGACCACCGCGACCTTCGCAGCGCTGATCTCCGGCTCGCGTGGGGTATACGTGCCTCTTGCCGCCGTGGTGATCGTGGCGAGTCTGCGACTCACGAGGTCTCCAGCTTCGCGCCGCCGTACCATCGTCGGACTGCTCGCCATGGCAGCGGTGATCGCGGTCGCCGATCGCGCGTTGCCGTTCCACCCCGTGAGTGAAGCGCTCAGCGCAAAGGCCTCGATCCACGCGCAACGTGCGGCGGTCGCGACCGCCGGAAGCTTCACGGACCGACTACGATTCTGGGATCAAGGTCTCGGCATGGCGTTGAGGAGGCCCTTCGGTGTGGGCCTCGGCGGTTTTCGAAGCACCGTGCATGCGTACCAGCGCTTCCCCATGCTGTGGTCGAGCAGTCCACACAACGTCTTCGTGGAGACGGTTGCCACGACGGGATGGTTCGGACTGATCTTGCTCGTGGTTGTGGTGGCGTGGTCCTTCTGGCGAGGGTGGGGGACGGAGGCGTGGCCATGGGCCCTCGCCTTGCTGGGAATCTGGTTCACGCTCAGTGTCGACGTGACCGCCGACTACCCCGGCATGATGGTGATCGCGTTCGGGACGCTGGGTGCGAGCGTAGGGCCAGGAACGGGTCCTGCCACCGCTGCAGACGGGAGCGCGTGGCGCGACACCAGGATCGCGATGGCGATGGCGGTCGTCCTGGCCGGTGCGGGATTGGGGCTCTGGTGGTTCCTGCCGTGCGCTGGCACCAACTGTACGTTGTCGAGGTGGCGCGGCGTGGAGTACCGGGTCCTGGCAACGATCGCCACCGTACCCGAGGCTGCGCGCACGCGATATTTCCACCGGCTGGAACAGCTCTACCCGAAGAGTCTCTGGGTGCTGCAACTCGAACTACGCTACGCCAGCACGCCGGCGCAGCAGTTGGTTCTCACGCGCCGCATCGCGAAGACCTATCCGATGCAGTCGTGGCGCAACTACCTGCGCTGGGCGAACCTCGGTGTCGCATCGGGCGATCTTGCGGAGGCCAAGCGGGCGGTGCGCGCAGGTCTCGAAGTGTTCGGGCCCGGTTCCCGACGGTACCCCGAGCAACGGGCAGACCCTGCTGGGTACCGGGCCTGGTTGGCGCGAGCGCAGGCCATCCTTTCCATGCCCCCATGAGGATCTCCCTGGAGCGGGCGCTCTCCCTGTCGGCATCGAGCAAGCACGCTTCATTGTGGGCGATTGCTGGTTCCGCCGTAGGGTTGCTGCCGCACCCCGATTCGTGCTTTACTTGCTCCCACCTACCCTTCCGGCAGGTGCGGCAGGGTTGCGGACACGTTCGTCGCAGCCCGCCTTATCCAGAGCGGCCGAGGGACCTGGCCCGACGACGCCGCAGCAACCAGCCTCCATCTAGGCGGGTGCTAACTCCAGCCGGTGGCGCAGCTACGATAGTGAGCTCACCGGAGAGATAGGGGCGGAGAGCCTCGATCCTTAGCCCGGACGCGTCCTGCGCGAGCAGGCGTAGGCGGGCTCGAAGGAGGCGCTGAGAGCCATGCCGGGGACGCACCACCGAACGCGTAGACGAGAACCAGGGACCTTCCACAACCAACGAATGTCGATCGCGGCCTGAGCGACGCGGCGGCCCGTTGTGGAACGGGCCGCGACGTGGGCTCGGGTCGCTGGCTGGCTCCCGACACGCCTGAGGGGTTCGGCGCGGCGCGGGGCCGGCGGCGTGGCGTCGTTCCCCAGGGGCACTCCGAGCACCCGGTACCGGGCGGGCCCCGGAGCAGACGCCACACCGACCTGATCGACCGCACCCCCCAGACCTCATCCGCGAGCGGCCACGACGGCGCCCGCCCCACGCACGAGGAGATCCCCATGCCCTACCGCTTCGAGACCCTCCAGATCCACGCCGGCCAGGAGCAGGCCGATCCCACCACCAAGTCGCGCGCCGTCCCCATCTACCAGACCGCTGCCTACAACTTCGACGACGCCGACCACGCCGCGCGCCTGTTCGCGCTGCAGGAGTTCGGCAACATCTACTCGCGCATCATGAACCCGACCAACGACGTGCTCGAGCGCCGCATCGCCGCCCTGGAAGGCGGCGCGGCCGCCGTGGCCGTCGCTTCGGGGCACGCGGCCGAGTTCATCGCCTTCGCCACGCTGGCCCAGGCGGGCGACAGCATCGTGGCCTCCCCGAACCTCTACGGCGGCACCAACAACATGCTCAACGTCACCCTCCCGCGCCTCGGCATCGACACCCGCTTCGTCGGCCCCGACGACGAGCCGGCGGACTTCGCGCGCCTCATCGACGACACCACCAAGGCCGTGTACCTCGAGTCGATCCCCAACCCGTCGCTGCACCTTCCCGACCTCGATGCCATCGCCCGCGTCGCCCACGAACGCGGGGTGGCGGTGGTGGTGGACAACACCTCGGCCATGGCGGGCTACCTCTACCGCCCCTTCGAGCACGGCGCCGACGTGGTGGTCCACTCGGCCACCAAGTGGATCGGCGGGCACGGCACCAGCATCGGCGGGTTGATCGTCGATGGCGGCACCTTCGACTGGGGGAACGGCCGCTATCCGGGCTTCAGCGAGCCCAGCGAGAGCTACCACGGCCTGGTGTTCTCCAAGGTCTTCGGCGTCGGCGGGCCGTTCGGCAACATCGCCTTCGCCATCCGGGCGAGGGTGGAGGGGCTGCGCGACATCGGCGCGGCGCTGGCGCCGCAGAACGCCTTCCTGTTCCTGCAGGGCCTCGAGACGCTCAGCCTGCGCGCCGACCGGCACGTGGAGAACACCCGGAAGCTGGCGGAGTGGCTCACGCGGCAGCCTGGGGTCTCGAACGTCAACTACCCGGGCCTCCCGGGGCATCCGCTGCACGAACGTGCCCGGCAGCACTACCCGAAGGGGCCGGGCGCCATCCTGACCTTCGAGGTCGGCGGCGGCGTCGAGGCGGGGAAGGCGTTCATCGACCACCTGAAGCTCGCCTCGAACCTGGTGAACCTGGGCGACGCCAAGACGAGCGTCACCCACCCCGCCAGCACCACCCACTCGCAGCTCGACGAAGCGGCGCTTCGGGCCGCCGGTATCTCGCCCGGCCTGGTGCGCGTGAGCCCGGGCATCGAGCACGTCGACGACCTCATCGAGGACTTCGACCAGGCGCTGCGCGCGGTGCGGCAACCGGCGCCGGCATGACCGCCTGGCCGAGCGCGCGTCCGGGGCGCCAGCGCCGCCGTCCGACGCGGCACCGCGATGCGTAGCGACCCCGATTCCCGGCGCCACCTCTCCGCGTCCGCCGCGCCCGCAGGGGGGCGCGGCGGCGCCCCGCCGTCCAAGAGAACAACGGACAGGGGCGGAGCGCCCAACAGGGCAACGGGCAAGGGCGCGGCGCAGAAGAACGCAACGGGCAAGAGCCCAGCGTCCACCAACCCACCGGGCAAGAACCCGCCGTCCGCCAACCCCGGGAACCGTACCCTCATGCACGAGACCTGGGGCGACCACGCCGCGCTAATCGCGCGGAGCGCGGCGAGCCCGGACGGCAGCGTAGGGACCGTCGTCGCCAAGGTGATGGACGTCGCGACCCCCGACGACCCGCTCGCGCTCGAACTCGGCGGCGAGCTCGTGCGGGTGGCGCTGGCCTACGAGACCTACGGCGAGCTCAACGCCCGCGGCGACAACGCGGTGCTGGTGTGCCACGCCCTCACGGGGTCGGGGCACGCCGCGGGCCGGACCGACCGCGAGGAGGTGCCGGGCTGGTGGGACCCGCTCATCGGGCCCGGCAAGGCCATCGATACGCGCCGCTACTTCGTCGTCTCCAGCAACGTCCTCGGCGGCTGCTACGGCAGCACCGGGCCGAGCAGCCTGGACCCGGAGACGGGGCGCCCGTACGCGTTGGACTTCCCGCGCTACACCGTGCGCGACATGGTCGAGGTGCAACGCCGGTTGATCGACCGGCTCGGCGTGCGCTCACTGGCCGCCGTCATCGGCAGCAGCATGGGGGGCATGCAGGTGCTCGAGTGGGCGGCCATGTTCCCGGAGCGCGTCCGCGCCATCGCACCGATCGCCATCGGCCCGCGGCACTCGGCGTGGGCGATCGGGCTCAACGAGGTGGCGCGCCGTGCCATCACCTCCGACCCCGCCTGGCAGGGCGGCGGCTATGCCCTGGATCGACAGCCCGAACGCGGCCTGGGGCTGGCGCGCGCCATCGCCATGCTGTCGTACCGCAGCTTCGATTCGCTCGAGCAGAAGTTCGGCCGCGAGCGGACCGCCGCCAGCTCGGACCTGCTCGGCAAGAGCTTCGAGATCGAGTCGTACCTCGATTACCAGGGCGTGAAGCTCGTGCAACGCTTCGACGCCAACACCTACCTCTACCTGACGCGGGCGATGGACGACTACGACATCGCCGCCGGCAGGGACAAGGCGAGCCGCGTGCTGGGGCGCATGACGATGCCGGCGCTGGTCATGGGGATCGCGTCGGACGTCCTGTATCCGGAGGCGGAGCAGCGCGCGTTGGCCGACGCCCTGCCGCGGGCCACCTACGCCACCATCCGTTCCCCTCACGGTCACGACGCCTTCCTGATCGAGTTCCCCCAGGTCGCGGCGCACCTCCGGCGCTTCCTGCAGGACGTCGCCTGACACGGCCGCCGGCGCCGGCGGCGTTCGCCCCTGCGCCGGAACGTGCGCCCACCGGCATGCTCGCGCCCCGAAGGTCCCGGAACGTGCGGCCGGAGACGCGCGAAAGGCGGTCGAGGTGCTAGAATCAATGACTGCCAGGGAGCGTAGGCCCTGGGACACCCACGGGGGCGACACGGTTTCGACGGGGCCCTGTCGGGGGTCGGGTTGCGCGTCGCGGACGCAGCTGGCCGCGTCAACAAGCTGCACCTGCCAATAACTGGCAACAACACCTACGCTCTGGCTGCGTAACCCGTAGTCAGCGTCGCCCGGAAGCCGCGCCCGTGGCTCGCCGGATCCGACGACCCAATACGGGCTGGTCTTCACGCTCGGGCGTTGGCGTGAAGGCGAGAACCAAGACGCCTAAGCGCGCGGTGAGCGCCGGCCGTCGAGCCGGTCGCGCGCCGACAAGCGATCGACGGCTACACGCGTAGATGCCTGCCTTCGGGGGTTTCGGACGCGGGTTCGACTCCCGCCGCCTCCACCAGCTCCGGCCGGGCGCCCAGAGCGCCCGGCCGGCCCTTCGTTTGGGCGCTCCGGGCCGGCTCGCACGGCCCCCTCCCGGCATCACGGGCACGCGCATAGGACTTTGTCCGTTGCCGACCCCATTCCGGCGTGGTAAGCTTGGCCACGTCAAGCAAGCCAACGGCGAGGAGGATCCCGGAGTGGCAGAGGTTGTGTTGGAGCACGTCTACAAGCGGTTCGGGAACGTGACCGCAGTCCAGGACTTCAACCTGGACATCGACGACGCGGAGTTCATGGTGTTCGTCGGGCCGTCCGGCTGCGGCAAGACCACGACGCTACGCATGATCGCCGGTCTCGAAGAGATCAGCGAGGGCACGGCGCGCATCGGCGACCGTGTCGTCAACGACGTCCCGCCCAAGGACCGCGACATCGCGATGGTGTTCCAGAACTACGTCCTCTACCCGCACATGAACGTGCACCAGAACATGTCGTTCGGGTTGCGCCTACGCAAGACCCCGAAGGACCAGATCGAGAAGCGCGTTCGCGAGACCGCAGGCATCCTCCAGATCGAGCACCTGCTCGATCGTCGGCCCCGCGAGCTCTCCGGCGGGCAGCGGCAGCGCGTGGCGCTCGGCCGCGCCATCGTGCGCGAGCCGAAGGTCTTCCTGATGGACGAGCCGCTGTCCAACCTCGACGCCAAGCTGCGCGTCGAGATGCGCGCGTCGATCAGCAAGCTTCACCGCCAGCTCGGCGTCACCACCATCTACGTGACGCACGACCAGATCGAGGCGATGACGATGGGCACGCGCATCGTCGTCATGAAGGACGGCCTCATCCAGCAGGTCGACAGCCCCATCAACCTCTACGACAGGCCGACGAACAAGTTCGTCGCCGGCTTCATCGGCTCGCCCGCCATGAACTTCATGGTCGGCACCGTCCACGACGGTCGCATCAAGAGCGGCCAGTTCGACCTCAAGCCGGACCCGGAGCTCGCCAAGCAGCTCGTGCCCTACAACGGCAAGAAGGTCTACCTCGGCATCCGGCCGGAGAACCTCGGCCTCAAGGGCTACACCGACATCGAGGAAGCGGACAACGTGATCAACGCGACCGTCGATGTGGTGGAGCCGCTCGGCGCCGAGACCCAGGTCCTCGCTTCGGTGGGTGGCGACCAGAGCGTCGTCGCCAAGGTCGACCCGCACGCCCAGGTCAAGATGGGCGACGAGGTGGAGCTGCTGGCCGACGTCCACATGCTGCACGCGTTCGACATCGAGACGGAACACAACATCCGCTTCGCCTGAGACGCTGCGCCGGCTACCGCCGCAGCGATCGCGTGGGATGCCCGAGCCCGCCTTGCGGCGGGCTCGGTGCGCGTGCACGGCGGCCGCGCCCGGCCCTTCGCGGCGGCCACGGTAGACTGTTCGCCGGTATGCTCCTCGCGGCCCTGCAGCAAGTCGAGAAGGCATACGGGGACCAGGTGGTGCTCGAGGACGTCACCCTGGAGCTGCGTGACGGCAGTCGCACCGCCCTGATCGGTCGGAACGGCGCCGGCAAGACCACCGTCCTGCGGTTGCTCATGGGGATCGAGGCACCCGAAAAGGGCGGCGTCCATCGGGGCGTGGGCGTCACTGCGGCTCTGTTGGAGCAGGATCCGCGCTTCGACGAGGCCGCAACGCTGGGCGACGTGGCCGAGGAGGCGTTCGCCGATCTCGAGCGCATGGAGGAAGGCCTGCAGGCGCTGGAGGTCGCAGGCCTCGAGGACCCCGAGCGCTATGCCCGCTGGGAGCGCCTGCACGAGACCTTCGAGCGCCGTGGCGGCTACGCCCGCCGCGCACGTCGGGATGCCGTCTTGGACGCACTCGGCTTCCGCGGTCGGGAGGAGCAGCCGGTGCGGCAGCTCTCCGGCGGCGAACGGACCCGCCTCGGGCTCGCGCGCTTGCTCATGGCACAGCCCGACGTGCTGCTGCTCGACGAGCCCACCAACCACCTCGACATCGACATGCGCGGGTGGCTCGAGGGGTACCTTGGCCGCTACCCGGGCGCAGCCCTCATCGTCTCGCACGACCGCGCCTTCCTCGACGGCGCGTGCGACCGCACCGCCGAGCTGGGCCTCGGCCACCTGCGGGTCGGGAACGGGACGCCCACGGCGTTCCGGGCCGCACGGGCCGAGGAGCGACGCATCCTGGAAGCGACGCGCCTCAATCAGGAGCGCGAACACCAGCGCCTCGAGGCGGCCGCCAACCAGATGAAGCGGTGGGCCGGACAGAACGAGAAGCTGCACCGGCGCGCCAAGGCGATGGAAAGGCGCGTCGAGCGCTACGCCGGTCGCATGATCGACGCTCCCGACGGAAGCGAGCGCACCACCCGCTTCACGTTCGACTGCGATCCTTCGGGCGAGATCGTCTTGAGTGCACGTCATCTGTCCAAGCGCTGCGATCGAACGCTGTTCCACGACGTCAGTGTCGAGCTCCGTCAGGGGCAGCGGGTGGCGCTGGTCGGGCCCAACGGGGCGGGGAAGACCACGTTCCTGCGTCTGCTCCTGGGGGAGGCCGCCAGCGACGACCCGCGTGCGGAGGTACGCACCGGAGCGAGGGTACGGCTCGGCTACTACGACCAGGACCTCCGAGGCGTCGATCCCGACGCGACGTTGATCGAGGAGATGATCCGCATGGTGGGGGACGTGGAGGCGCACAACCTGCTGGGGCGCTTCCTGTTCCCGTTCGACGCGCAGTACAAGCGCGTACGCGAGATGTCGGGCGGCGAGCGCGCGCGCCTGGCGCTGCTCAAGCTCACGCTCGGGCGCTACAACCTGCTGGTGCTCGACGAGCCAACCAACCATCTGGACCTCGAGATGATCGAGGCCCTGGAGGCCGCACTGCGCGCCTATCGCGGGACGCTGCTGCTGGTCTCGCACGATCGACGCTTCCTGGAGGCGTCGATCGATCAGGTGTGGGAGGTGCGGGGCGGGCGCTTCGAGGCGTTCGAGGGCGACTGGTCGTTCTATCAACGGCTGCGCAAGCGGCGCGCCGACGCGGCCGCTGCGCTCGAGGCCGACGAGGCTGCCGCCGTGCGCGCGCAGCGCCGGGCGCAGCACGAGGGGGTCTCCCGCGGGCCGTCGCGCTGGCAGCTCGAGCGCATGCGCGACGACCTCGAGGCCAGGGTCGCGGCGCTCGAGCGTGACCTCGCCGCTCTCGCGGCCCGCCTGGAGGCGCCCGTGGAGGAAGATCCAGGCGACCTCGTCGCGATGGGCGAGCGTCACGCCGCCTTGGAGCAGCAGCTCATCGACACGATGGCACGGTGGGAAGACGTGACCGAACGGCTGGGCACCGCCTGACGGTACCGGCCACGCCCCGCCGGAACGGGGCCGAAGGAGGCGCATGATGCAACGCGTTCGCTACCGCAGCTTCGACGGCGTGCACTGGGGTGAGGTCGAGGGCGGCCATATCCAGCAGCTCACGGGCATGCTGGGGCGGCCCAGCGGGCATACCGTTCCCCTGAGCGACGTCACGCTGATGGCCCCGTGCGACCCCGGGATCATCATCTGCGTGGGACGCAACTACGCCCGCCACATCAAGGAGATGGGTCACGACGCCGCGGGCCTGCCCAAGGAGCCCGGGCTGTTCTTGAAGGGGATCAACGCGCTGCGGGGACCCGGCGACGACATCCCGTACCCCTCCTGGACGAACGATCTGCAGTACGAGGGCGAGCTGGCCGTCGTGGTCGCCCACGAGATGCGCGACCTGGAACCCGACGAGGCGCTGGAGCACGTCCTGGGCTACACCTGCGCCTGCGACGTCACCGCCCGCGACCGGCAGCGCGCGGACCTGCAGTGGGTGCGCGGGAAATCGGCCGACGGGTTCTGCCCGGTGGGCCCGTGGCTCGAGACCGATCTCGACCCCAGCGACGTGCGGGTGCAGACCCGCGTCAACGGCGAGGCGAAGCAGGACGGACGCACCCGGGACATGATCTTCCCCGTCGCGGACATCCTCAGCTACATCAGCCGCTTCATGACGCTGGGTCCCGGCGACCTGGTGCTCACCGGCACGCCCGACGGCGTGGGCCCCCTCGCCGTGGGCGACCACATCGAGGTCGAGGTCGAGGGCGTCGGCACGCTGTTGAACGAGGTCGCCGCCGGATGAGCGCGTTCCCCGACTTCCCACGCGTCCGGGACCGGGGTGGTGTGTGGATCGTCGACAGCTTCCACAACGGCCTCCCGGGCACCATCGCCGTCTTCCTGGTCCCGCTGCCGGAGGGTGGCTTCGCCATGGTCGAGAGCGGCCCGGGCTCCACCCTCGAGAACGTGGAGGCGGGCGTGGCCGCCGCCGGCCTGGCGTTGAGCGACCTCCGCACCCTGCTTCTCACCCACATCCACCTGGATCATGCGGGCGCCGCCGGCGCGCTCGCCGCGAGGACCGGCTGTGAGGTCGTCGTCCACGCCGTAGGGGCGCCGCACCTGGCCGACCCCGGCCGCCTGCTCCACAGCGCACGCCGGATCTACGTCGACGCCATGGACGCCCTCTGGGGCCCCATGGACGCCGTGCCCGCGGACCGTCTGCGAGCCGTCGACGGAGACACGACACTCGACGTCGGCGGGTTCGAGGTGCGGGTGCTCCACACACCCGGACACGCCTCCCACCACGTCAGCTACCTGTTCCCGGACGGCACGATGTTCACGGGCGACAGCGCGGGGATCCGGCTGCCTGGGTCGCCCTTGACCCGCCCCGCGCTGCCGCCACCCGAACTGTCGTTGGAGGACTGGGAGGTGAGCGTCGCCCGCATGCGTGAGGCTGCGCCGCGCCGACTGATGCTCACCCACTTCGGGGAGGTGGCGCAGGCCGACGCGCACCTGGCGGCGCTGCCGGAACGGAACCGGGTCTGGGCCGAGGAGGTGCTCGCGGGACTGCGCGCCGGCGAGGAGGAACGCGTTCTGGTCGAGCGCGTGGAACGGCTCGAGGACGCCGAGCTCGACCGCGCAGGAGCGAACGCCGGCGTGCGTCTACGCAACAAGGTCACGAGCGACGCCGCGATGACGGTCATGGGGGTCTCCCGCTACTGGCGGAAGCGGCACCCCGAGCGAGTCGACGGAGCGGGCTGAGGTGTGGCTCCGCTCACGGGTAGACTGTCGCCATGACTACGCCGTTCCCGCTGGAGCGGTGCGCCCGCATCGCCGTGCTCGCTTCGGGTCGCGGCTCGAACCTGCAGGCCCTGCTGGAGGCGTTCGGGCCGGAGGAGCCGCTGGGCCGCGTCGAGCTCGTCATCAGCAATTGCGCCTCGGCTCCGGCGCTCGACAAGGCGCGCGCGGCCGGGGTCGAGGCGCTGCACCTCGCCTATCGCGACGGCGGGGCCTTCGAGCAGGACGCGGGGCGCGCGCTCGACGCAGCTGGCATCGACCTGGTGTGCCTGGCGGGCTTCATGCGCATCCTGTCGCCCGCGTTCGTGCGGCGCTACCGCGGACGGCTGCTCAACATCCATCCCAGCCTGCTGCCGGCGTTCCGCGGCCTGCACGCCCAGCGCCAGGCGCTCGAGGCGGGCGTCCGCGAGTCGGGGTGCACGGTGCACTTCGTCGACGAGGGCGTCGACACCGGAGGTGTGATCGTACAACGTCGTGTACCGGTGCTCGCCGGTGACGACGAGCAGACGTTGGCGGCGCGCATCCGCGCCGAAGAGCACCGGGCCTTCCCGGAGGCGGTGCGCAGGGTGTTGACCGGGCGGGCGCGCCCGCCGGCCGAGGAGGTTCCCGGATGAAGGTCCTGGTGGTCGGGAGCGGCGGCAGGGAGCACGCACTGGCCTGGAAACTCTCGCAGTCCGAGCGGGTCGACGAGATCGTCGTCGCTCCGGGCAACGCCGGCATGACGGACGTGGCACGGGTCGTCGCCGCGCCGCTGAGCGTCGACGCCCTGCTGAGGCTGGCCCGGGACGAGGCGGTCGACTTCACCGTCGTAGGGCCCGAGGCGCCGCTCGTCGACGGCATCGTCGACGCGTTCGAGGACGCCGGCCTCAGGATCTTCGGCCCGAACGCCAAGGCGGCGCGTCTGGAGGGATCCAAGCGCTTCGCCAAGGAGTTCATGGCGCGTCACGGCATCCCCACGGCGGCCTTCCGGAGCTTCCGGGAGCGTGCGGCGGCCCACGCCTACCTTCGGGAGGTGGGCGCCCCCATCGTCGTCAAGGACTCGGCGCTGGCCGCCGGCAAGGGCGTGACGGTGGCGCGCAGCCTTCCCGAGGCCGCGTCGGCGATCGACGCGGTATTCGAGCGTCCGGGAGCCGAGGTGGTGATCGAGGAGCTCCTGGAGGGACAGGAGATCAGCCTGTTGGTCTTCACCGACGGACTGGCGTACCGGCCGATGGTGCTGGCGCAGGACTACAAGCAGGCGCACGAGGGGGACGTCGGTCCCATGACGGGCGGCATGGGAGCGGTCGCGCCGGCCGCGCTGTTGAGCTCCGCGCAGCAGTGGCAGACCATGACGCGCGTGGTCGAGCCCACCCTGCAAGCGCTCAACGCCGATGGGATCGCCTACCAGGGCGTGCTCTTCATCGGCCTGATGATGACCGAGGAGGGCGCCAAGGTGCTCGAGTTCAACGTGCGCTTCGGTGACCCCGAGACCCAGGCGGTGCTCCCGCTCATGGACAACGACCTCCTGAGGGTGCTCGAGAGCGTGGCCGACCGTCGGCTGGCGCGCCTCGAACTGTGCTGGACCGGACGCAAGGCCGCCTGCGTGGTGATGGCCGCGCCCGGCTATCCGGGCACCTACCGGAAGGCCATCCCCATCACCATCCCGGACGACCTCGGGGAGGACATCCTGGTCTTCCACGCCGGTACCGGGAAGGTGGACGGGAACCTGGTGTCCAGCGGAGGGCGGGTCCTCAACGTCGTCGCCACCGCCGACCGCCTGGAGGACGCCGTGAGGCGCGCCTACGAGGCCGCCGACCGGATCGACTTTCCCGGAGCGATCCTGCGCCGCGACATCGGCGGGCGCCTCCTTACGCGCTGACCCCGCGTCGGGGTGTGACGGCGACGGCACGCGGAGCGGATTAGCATGGGTCCATGCTGGATGATTTCGACGCTCTCTCCGCACTCGACACGAGCGGCTTCCTCGGCAAGCTCGCCGGCCTCCCCGGTTCCTACGACGGCCCGGACGGGGTGCAATCGGGGCCCTACGGCGTGCTCGGTTTCGGGGAGGGAGCCGTGGTGGCCGGGCTCGTCGCGTCCTGGTCGGACGGGCAGCTGGTCGGCACGGGAACGCAGTTCGTGCTCGCCTCGGGCTTCGACTTCGGAGAGGCGGCGGCCCTGCGGCTCGCCGCCGAGCTGGCGGGTGCGCGTCCGATCGTGCTGGGGGACGCCGCGTTCGAGCCGAGCTACCGCGTACCCGGCGGGACGCTCAGCACCTACACGCATCTCAGCTATCTGGGGCGCGCCACCGGGCACGGCGAGGCGCTCGCCGCCGCCGAGGCCCGGATGCGGGAGCTCCTGCCGCGCCTCGGCCCCGACGTCGCGACCGAGCACAACCCCGCCAAGACGGTGGCCTGGACGCTCTGGAACCGCGTACCGATGCTCATCAGCAGCCGGGCGCGCGCACCTTTGCAGCCGCTGATCCAGCAGGTCTTCGCGCGCGTGGGGAAGACGTTGGCCATCCCGACCGGCACGCATCCGGCGGGCGTGGTCGCGGGCGCCTTCGAAGGGCGCCACCAGCTGGGCGACGACGTGGTCGGCCTGGTGCTCGGTCCGGAGGACGGTGAGGTCGCCCTTGTCCGCGAAGTGCTGGGGACGCGCGTCGCCCAGGTCGAGAGCCTGACGGCGCACGCGGGCGCCCCGCTCGCCGGCCTCGACGATCCGGTCGCGGAGGCCCTGATCGTGTGGTACCTGGGAGCCTGGGTGGCCGGTTACCTGGCGCTCCTTCACGACGTCGACCCCGGCGAGAGCGCCGTGTACCGCCAGGTCCGCGACACCGCGGAGGAAGCCGTGGAGTGACGCCTGCCGTCAGAACGACCTCACGCCGGCGCGCGCGACGCAGGGTAGAGTGGCCCATGCGACGCATCGTCCTCGCGCTGGTGGCGTTGGCGCTGCTGTTCGTCCTGGCCGCCTGCGCTCCCAGCAGTGACAAGCAGGTGACGGTCCAACAGCTCACCAAGCCGATCAGCTACTATCCGCACCAGACCGGTGCGCACTGGGAGTACCTGCCCGACGGCGCCAAGCTCACCGATCCCCGCCTCACCGTCGACGTGGAAGGCCCCACGGTCCTCGACGGCCAGGTCTGGATCGCGTGGCACATGCAGGGGCGCGGGCTCGACGTCACGCGTTACCTGCAGTACAAGCCCGACGGCGTATATCTGGGACGCGAGAACAAGCTCGGCACGGTGATCAACTTCGATCCGCCGATCCAGGAATTCCCGGCCGAGGGCAAGCTGCGTGTCGGGGCGACCTGGGCGGGGGACACCAAGGTCGACGTGGTGGCGACCCAGGACAACGGCCGCGGCACCAGCAGCGCCAAGCAGGCCAACAAGACCCTCGACGTGCACTACGTCTATACCGTGGTCGACAAGCGCCAGGTCACGCTGGCCGCGGGCTCCTTCGAGGTCTACGTGGTGTCGTTCACGACCCGCACCCTGGACAAGAACGCCAACGTCACCAACACGCTCACGCAGCAGTTCTGGTTCACGCCCAACGTCGGCGAGATCCGCGACGAGAACGGCAACGTCCTCATCGCGAGCAACGTCCTGACCTCGAAACCGAAGCACGGCGGCTCAGCGGCCGGCACCCCCTGAGCAGGGGCTCGTCGTGGCACCGAAGGACCGAGAAAGCAGGTGGGGGGCTACCGTATCGCGCGGGGGCACTCTGGTAGACTCATGGGCGTAACGACGGCCCACCCGGGAGGAGTGGCACGGCCATGGCCCACCTCGAGGACATCCATCTTCCTCAAGATCTCCAAAGCTTGCATCGCGACGAGCTTCCGCAGCTCGCCGCCGAGCTGCGGAGCGAGGTCGTGCGCGCGTGCTCCATGGCCGGTGGCCATCTGGCCTCCAGCCTTGGCGCCGTCGAGCTGACCGTGGCTCTCCACTACCTCTTCGACACCGCGCGCGACCGCATCGTGTGGGACGTGGGGCATCAGACCTACGGGCACAAGATCCTGACCGGGCGCCGTGAGCGGATGGGCACCATCCGCAAGGACGGGGGTCTGGCGGGGTTCGCCACCTCCAGCGAGTCGGAGCACGATGCCCTGACCGTCGGGCACGCCAGCACCAGCCTGGCGGCCTCGCTCGGGATGGCGCTGGCACGTGACGCCCGTGGGGACGACTACGACGTGGTCGCCGTCATCGGCGACGGCGCGCTGACCGGGGGCATGGCGCTTGCGGCGCTGAACCAGATCGGCCACGTGAAGCCGCGCATGACCATCATCCTCAACGACAACGAGATGTCGATCAGCGAGAACGTCGGGGCGTTGAAGCACTACCTCAGCACGCTGCAGGTGCAGCGCTGGTTCCAGCAGGCCGAGAAGGGCTCCAAGCGCGCGTTGAACGGAGTGTGGGAGCCCCTGGCCGACCTCGGGAGCCGCGCGAAGAAGGCCGCCCGCCGCTTCCTGGACCCCGCGAGCAACAACCCCTTCCATGCGATGGGGCTTCGCTACGTGGGACCCATCGACGGCCACAACATCCCGCAGCTGTTGTACTACCTCGAGCACATCCGTCGCCTGGACGGGCCCACCATGCTGCACATCGTCACGCGCAAGGGCAAGGGTTACGAAGTAGCGGAGAACGACCCCATCACGTGGCACGGAGCGTCGAGCTTCGATCCCGATCACCCCGTGGCGAAGGGCAAGGCGTACAGCTGGTCGAATGCCTTCGGAGACGCCGCCGCGGCCCTCGCCGACGTGGACGACCGGGTGTGGGTCATCACGCCGGCCATGCGGGAGGGCAGCGGCTTGGTGGAGTACAGCAAGACCCACGCCGACCGCTTCATCGACGTAGGGATCGCCGAGGATGTGGCCGTCACGGTCGGCGCCGGTCTGGCCCTGCGGGGCGAGAAACCGATCGTCGCCATCTACAGCACCTTCCTGCAGCGCGCCTTCGACCAGGTCGTGCACGACGTGGCGCTGGAGAAGCTGGACGTCGTGTTCGCCATCGACCGCGCCGGGCTGGTGGGCGGCGACGGCGCCACCCACCAGGGGATCTACGACATGGCGTACCTCCGGAGCGTCCCCAACGTGTCGATCGGCATGCCCAAGGATGCCGACGAGATGCAGCGCATGCTGAAAACCGCCTTGAAGCTCGGGGGGCCGAGGGCGATCCGCTGGCCCAGGGGCGAGGTGGCCGCCGCCGCGCGTCGTCCGGTCGAGAGCTGGCCGGAGATCGGCTGGGGCAGCTGGGAGGTCCTCGAGGAAGGCAGCGAGGTGAGTGTGCTGGCATGCGGTGTCACGTTGCCGTATGCCCTGACGGCAGCTGGAAACGATCCACGGGTGGGCGTGGTCAACGCTCGCTTCGTGAAGCCCCTCGACCACCAGGTGCTGGAGTCGCTGGCGCGCTCGCAGCGCGCGCTGATCACGGTCGAAGACCACACCATCGTTGGTGGGCTGGGTTCGGCGGTCGCCGAGGCCCTGGCCGATGCGGGCCTGCACGTGCCGCTTCGCCGGCTCGGGATCCCGGACGTCACGGTGCCCCACGGCACCCCGGAGAAGCAGCATGCGTCGCTAGGGTACGGGGTCGACGGCATCCGCGCCGCCTTGCGCGGGCTCGGGATCGCACGGCCCGGAGACTGCCCGACGGGGGTCGCGGCCGAGGAACGTGAACTGCCGGCTCCGTCGGTTCTCAACGCCGCGAAGTAGCGTACGCAGGGCGAGGCTCCGGCGTTGACAGTTCGCGTCGGCGCCGGGTATCCTAGCTTCCGCCCAGAGCGATGGCGCGTCGCTCGAAGGGTCCGCGCGGAGCGGTAGTGTAGCGGTTAGCATATCTGCCTGTCACGCAGAAGGTCGCGGGTTCAAATCACGTCCGCTCCGCCACGTGCCGGAGGGCGCCCCCGAAGGGGGCGCCGCCGGTTCTCGGCCAGGTAGCTCAGTCGGTAGAGCATGCGACTGAAAATCGCAGTGTCGGCAGTTCGATTCTGCCCCTGGCCACCACCGCGGGCCGCGTGCCCGGTCCTCCGGTAGGCGACGGAGGCGCGCCAAAGTAGCTCAGCGGTAGAGCAGCCGATTCGTAATCGGCAGGTCGTCGGTTCAAATCCGACCTTTGGCTCCAACGAAGGCGTCCCCTCAGGGACAGGACGGCGGGCTTCCGATCACCCGGGAGCCCGCCTCGATCTGGGGTCGCACCCTGCACGCCGAGGCATGGCCGTGGAGCCGGGCCGGTAGGGGCGTCGGCCCCCGGCCACCCACGGCGTGCGCTCCCAACGTCAACGTCCCCGCCCGAGCGTACTCGGGCGGGGACGATTGCGTGCTACGGGATGCGGTGGGGAGTCTAGAAGCCCGGCTTGGTGACCTTCACGTTCGAGGCCTGGAGGCCCTTCGGGCCCTGCTCGACCGTGAATTCCACCTCGTCGTTCTCGTTCAGGCTGCGGAAGCCATCGCCCTGGATCGCCGAGAAGTGCACGAAGACATCCTTGCCACCGTCACTCTGTTCGATGAAACCGAATCCTTTGTCGCCGTTGAACCATTTCACTTTGCCTGTTGCCATGATGCTTTTCTCCTAAAAGGCCTGACCTTGGTCAAGCGTATTGATGTCCGGGCGCATGCCCGAGTTTCAAGAAAGCCTTGACGACTTTTTCGGAACGCCTAGAAGCATACGCCATGTCGCGGAAGAACACAAGCGATGCTGTACGTTCACCGCCCCGTCGGGCCGGGACGCCGCAGTGGCGTCGCCCGGCCGACCCCCTGCCGGGCGACGCCGTGCTACCCTGAGAGCACTCCTGGGAATGCAACCGACGAGGCATCGGGCTCTAGGCCCGGTCCGCTCAGGAAATCGCCCGAAGAGGGTTGTGTCATCTCGGTCTACACCCCGAACAACGCTGTTGGAACCACCCCATGCCGGGCGCCTCGCGGGCGCTCCGGACGCGCGACGCTTCGCGTAGCGCGCGCCCTGCTCCCCGCAGCGTGGACCGAGGCAGGGGCTTCCAGCATGCTCCGCGCACCCACAGAAGGGATGTGCTCATGACGAAGAAGAACACGACACCGGCCGAGTTCGCCGGTTGGCAGGCGCTCGTACGGAAGTACCAGCAGCCCGACCTCAAGCGCAGCGTCTGGCAGTTGGTGAACTCGTTCGGCGGCCTCTTCCTGACCGTCGGCCTGATGGTCCTGTCCCTGGGGGTGGGCTACTGGCTCACGCTCCTGCTGGCGATCCCGGCTGCGGGCTTCCTGGTGCGGGTCTTCATCATCCAACACGACTGCGGTCACGGAGCCTTCTTCAAGTCGAAGCGGGCCAACGACGTGGTCGGGGCGATCAGCGGCGTCCTCACGCTCGCTCCCTACAAGTTCTGGCGCAAGACGCATGCCATCCATCACGCCCACCATGCCGAGCTCGAAGAACGTGGCATCGGGGACGTATGGACGCTGACGGTCGACGAGTACCTGCAGGCACCGTGGTGGAAGCGCGCCGGCTACCGCGTGTTCCGGAACCCCCTGTTCCTGTTCGGCGCCGCCCCGGCGTTCAACTTCATCGTGTTGCAACGCCTGCCGCTCGGCGCGAAAGCGAGCTGGCGCACGGGCGAGACCCGGTCGGTGTGGGTGACGAACGCAGCCATCCTCGCGATGTTGGGCGGAGCAAGCCTCGCGATCGGCGTGCTGCCGGTGCTGATGATCGGCCTCCCCATCATGGTGGTGGCGGCCAGCGCGGGCACCTGGCTGTTCTACGTGCAGCATCAGTTCGAGCGCACCTACTGGGAGCACACGCCCGAATGGGACTACACCCTGGCAGCGCTTCACGGGAGCTCCTACTACGATCTGCCCAGAGTGCTGCAGTGGTTCACCGGCAACATCGGTTTCCACCACATCCACCACCTCAGCCCACGCATCCCCAACTACAACCTGCAGCGCTGCCACGACGAGAACTCGATGCTGCAGCAGGTGTCGAGGCTCAGCCTGGCGGCGAGCTTCAAGACGGTGGCGCTGACGCTCTGGGACGAGGAACAGCGACGCCTGGTGAGCTTCCGCGAAGCGTTGCGCGGTCGGGCCTGCAGCGTGCCGGCCTAGGCGGGGTCGATCGTGGTTGCTCCCGTCGGCTCTCGGAAGGCGCTCCGGGCGACGACGGCGAGCTCCTCCCATTCGATCCCGGTCGTGCGCCCGCTACGGAACTGTCCGTCCACCCAGGCGGCCACCTCGGCCACGCGCGGATCGCTCTTGGCGAGGTCGAGGCCGAGGTGCTGCCGGAGCAGGAACAGTACCACGGCGACGCCCGAGTCCTTCGTGAGGGACACCTCCAACGGTCGCCCGAGCAGCGTGGGCACGTCGAACGGTGCGTACATCCACCAGAACTTGTTGATGCCGTCGGCATGGATGCCGGCGCGGGTGCGGTGGGCGTCTGTGCCGTACAGGGGATACTTCGCCGGGAGTGGCTCGCCGATGTCGGCGTAGAGATCGACCAGATCGTTGAGGGCGCGGAAGTCGGGCCGCGCCTCGCGCATGTAGCCCATCCCCAGGAGGTGCACGAGGACGCCTTCCAGGGGAGCGTTGCCGCTGCGTTCACCCTTCCCGAGGCTGGTCCCGTTCACGACCGCGCACCCTGCCCGCACCGCCGCCAGGCTGTTGGCGACGACCAGGTGGGTGTCGTTGTGGGGGTGGAACTCGAGGTCCTCGGGCTTCAGGCCCAGCCCGCGGAGCTCGCGGATGCGCCGCGGAACGCTGCGGGGGAGCGCCGCATCCTCGTAGGGGAGGCCCAGGCCGAGGGTGTCGCACACCCGGAACTTGGGGCGCAAGGCGGTGCCGTACGGTTCGGCCAGGGCCATCACCGCCTCGACGAACGGCACGATGAAGGCGCTCGGCGCCCGCGTCGCGTCCTCGAGGTGGAGGCGCGGGCGCAGGCCGGCATCGAGCGCCGTCGCCACCGCGGCCAGGTAGCGCTTCGCCGCGGCGTTCCGGCCCGCCGGCGTGAACTTGTGGAAGGTATGGAAGTCCGACGCCGAGGCGAGCATGCCGGTCTCGCGCACCCCCAGCTTGCGCACGCGTTCCACGTCGTCGCGGCTGGCCCGGATCCACGTCGTCGGCTCGATGGGCGCCCCCCCGCGCCACCGCTCGACGGCGGCCTCGAGCGCGCGCCGATCGGCAACGCGGTACGCGAAGAACTCGGCCTGTCGGATCGCCCCCGACGCTCCCGTGAACCGGCACAGGATGTCGTAGATCTTCGTGCTCGTGGCCTCGGACAGCGGTAGGCCGCCCTGCTGACCGTCGCGATGCGTCGTTTCGGTCGTCCAGGCCTGTTCGGGAAGGGTCCTCCCGGTACCCCCGTCGGTCGCGGCGCCCCAGATCACCCGGGGGAAACCGTCGGGGGGGAACGTCTCCGGGAAGTAGTCGGGTTCGGCTGCGTCGGGGATGTTCGATGCGTCCGGCTCGAGGTGTCGTGGCATGGGGTACTTTCGTGAACGAGGGTGGGAGCGTCAGTCCGCCGGGGCCGGGAAGTCGGCGTCGAACGCCAGGTGGTGCGGCATCGGGGCCGAGGGCGCCAGGCGCTGCGTCAACGAGGGATGCACGACCGTGAGGTGGGTCACCTCGCTGGCGTAGGTGTCGGGGGTGAGCTCGAGGATCTCGACGTCGTCGGGGAACACGTGTGCCGCCCGCGCGCGTAGCTCCGTCGCCTGGAGGGCGTTCTCCACGAGCAGCGCGACGCGGAAGCGCGGCTCGACGCCGCGAAGCGCCGCCTGGGCGGCGACGGACTGCAACACGTCCCCGGTAGCGAGGCCGAGCTCGCGCGCCCGCACCGCCACCTCACGGGCCAGCGCCGCCAGCGAGGCCCCTGCGGGCGTCGTAGGAGGTTCCGGGGCGACCCGCGTCCCTGCGCGCCGACGCTGAACCACGTAGCCCTGCGCTTCGAGTTGTTTGTAGGCGGCCGCAACGGTGTTGACGTTGACGCCCTCCCGTTCGGCGAGGGCGCGCGCCGTCGGGAGGAGGGCGCCGGGCTCGAGCCGGCCGCCTTCGATGAGGAGCCGTACCTGGGCCTGGAGCTGATCGCTCAGTCCGATCGGCAGGTCCCGGTCGAGATGGACTTCCATGCCTTATTCTACTATAGCAGTAGGTGTTATGTGCAATAGAGACTTCCTATGTCCGTACTTAGACCTAGCATCGTAAGTCATAGGAGAGGATCTGCGACCTCACGCCGATCGTCCCGGAGAGGCACTGCTCGACGGGGAGGGGGAGCTGCTACACTGCCGCGTGCGACGGGAGCGGAACGCATCCCAGGTCCTGAAAGAGCCCTTCAACGCCGTGAGCCACGCCATCGGCATCGTCCTGGCGCTCGCCGGCGGCGCCTACCTGGTGCTCTCGAGCGGCGGCGCTCCCTGGAGGGCGTGGAGCTTCGTGGCCTTCACGCTGTCGTCGGTCGGGCTGTTCACGTCCAGCACCCTGCTCCACGCCGTGCGGGCGCGTCCGCGCCTGGAGGAGCGTCTGCGCCGGGCCGATCACGCGGCCATCTTCGTGCTCATCGCGGGTAGCTACACGCCGATCACGCTCGTGAGCCTGCGGAGCGCGGGCTCCACCTGGAGCTTGCCGTTGTTCCTGGCGGTGTGGGTCCTCGCCCTCGCAGGCGTGGTGTTCAAGCTGGCGTGGTTCCACGCGCCGCGATGGCTGTCGACCGCGCTCTACCTGCTGCTCGGCTGGATGGCGATCGCCGTTCTCGGCCCCCTCGCGCGGGCGCTACCGCCCGGGGGTCTGGCCCTCCTGGCCGCGGGGGGCGTGCTGTACTCCGTAGGCGCCGCGGTGTACGCGCTCAAGCGTCCCGATCCGGCGCCCGGCGTCGTGGGTTACCACGGCCTGTGGCACCTGTTCGTGCTGGGGGGTTGGGGGGCGCACTTCGCCTTGATGGCGGCCTACGTCCTGCCCTCATGAACGCGTGTCGCCCGTCCACGAAGGGCGGGCGACACGGACGGTGGGTCCCGGCGGCGGACGAGGCTAGATCGTCGCCGTGATGAACACCAGCACGAAGATTGCGACCGTCTCCACCACACCGATCGCCATGAGGTAGTTGCCGAACCCCTGGCCGGTCTCGCCGAGGGCGTCCGCCGCAGCGGCGCCCACGCGTCCCTGCATGTAGGCCGAGGCGGCCATCGCCAGCCCTCCGAACACGCCGAGCCCGAGCATGGCGGGCCAGGCCACCGTCTGGTTGTTGGCGATCGCATCCGAGACGCCGCGCACGATGGCGTTCATGAGGATCATGCCGTAGATCGTCTGCGACAGGGGGGCGCCCACGAACGTGATCAGGATGAACGGCGCGGACTTGTTCTGCGCGTAGGAGCGCTTCCAGGCACCGACCGCGGCCATGCCGGCCGTGCCGGTACCGAATGCCGAACCGAGGGCTGCGAGGCCGAGCACGGTCGCGCCGCCCGCCCGTCCCAAGGCGGCCATCAAAACGGGATCCATCGAGCTCCTCCTTCATGACGGGGGATCATGCCCCCTCCTTCGGGCGTCGTGCGTGAGCGAACGGCCGATACGGCCGACCCGTCCACTCCATGCCCAGATGGCTGGCGAATTCCAGCATGTTGAGGCGCACGCCGTGGACGAGCACGCCCATGGTCGCGAGCAGGATGTTGAGGGTGTGGCCGAAGAACAGCACCAGCGCGGCCACGGCGCCGGCCACGACGTTGCTCACGCCGCCGCCCACCGCCATCTGGTTGAACGCCTGGGCGATGGCGAAGGTCGCGGCGCCCACCGCGAACAGCCGGACGTAGGAGACCAGGTCGACGAAGTTGCCGACCAGGCTCAGGGGCAGCATCACGTGGTTGAACCACTCGGACTTGAGGGCCCTGGGCGGCGTCATGAACAGCACGATGAGCACGATCCCGACCACCAGGGCGTAGAGCATGACGTGCGGGAACGCGGCGCCCAGCACCATCTGGCGCGCCAGGAAGAACATGGTCCAGGTCGTGAGGATCCACCCGAGCTGCGCGAACGCCCGTGAGGACGGGAAGAAGCGGAGCACGTTCCAGCCGTGGGCCACGGTGAGGTGGACCGCCCCGATGAGGAAGCTCAGCAGGATGAGGTGATCCTGCCCCGTGAGCCAAGAGACCCGCACCGCCGAGGGGATGGGGCAACAAGCCGATGCCGAAGTAACTCCCCGTCAAGACCCCCCACACGATCGTGCACACGCTCATGACCCGCAGGAGGGAGAACATCGCCTTCGGCGCGGTCTTCATGCGCCAACGCCCCAGCTCCGTGAGCCCCAGGAACAGCAGGCCGTACCCGGCGTCCCCCACGATCATCGCGAAGAACAGGCTCATGAACAGCAGGAACGGCACGCTCACGTCGACCTGGTCGTATCCGGGGAGCACGCCAGTGAACGAGAACAGCGCACGGATGGGGCGCACCCATCGCGGCACCGTGATCTCGGTCGGGGCCTCGTTGGGGTCGTCGACCTCCTCCACGAACAACCCCCAGCCGTGCGCCTGCGCCGCCATCTCCACCGAGGGGAGCCTCGGCGCGGGGCAGAACCCGCGCACCACCGCCAGGGGACCCGTGATTGCCGAACCCGCGCGCGCACGCTCGAACGCAAGGCGGTCCTCGGCCGGTGCGATCGAGGCCAGGACGGCGTCGCGTTGCCCCGCCAGGGCACGGAGCTCCACCAGCGTCTCCTCCCGTTCGGACGACAGCCGGGCGCGCCGCGCCCGTAGCTCGGCCGGCGCCTCGCCGGGCAGGGCGAAGGGCTCGGCGGCGGCCGAGCCCTCGCCGAGGCTCGCGCCCGCGAGCGCCTCGGGGGGACCGACCAACGCCACGAGGCGTTCGCGCCCCCGACGCCCGAGCTCGCTCACCACCACGTCGTCGGGCTGCGCCGGAGACCAGCGGGCGGGAACGTGCAACAGCCGCACCTCCACGCCGTGGCGCGCGAGCTCGGGCAGCGCCCGGGGGTCGAAGTCGCCGAGGGGCGCCAGGCGCTCGAGCTCGCGCGCCACCTCCGACTGCTCCTGTCCGATCCGTTCGAGCCGTTGCGACAACGCCAGCACGCGCTCGACCAGGGCCGCGACGCTCCCTTCGGGAGCCGGAGCCGACGCCGGTCCGGTGCCGGTCGGTGGGGCCGTGCGCTGCAGGACGTCCAGCGCGGCGCGCGCGCCCTCCACGCGGGCCCGAGCCTGCGCCACCCCCTCGGCATCGCCCGCCGGCTCGACGGCGAGGTGCAGGGCCCCCAGGTCCTGGAGCAGCGCCAGGGAGCGTTCGTGCTGACTCCGCAGCATCACCACGGTGACGCGCTTCATCGGGACGATCACGTGGACGCCTCCTGCTCCATGGCCTTCGACTTGGCGATCTTGGCCCGCACGACCTCGGCCGCCTGCTGGTCGCCCAGGGCGATGCGAATGGAGCGGATGGCGCGCTCGGCCTCCGGGATCTTGACCTTCTCGAACAGGTTCACCCGTTGCGAGGTGATGCGCAGCTCGTCGGCGAGGCGTCGCCGCTGCTCGGCGAGCACGCGCCGTTCCATGCGCAGGCGCGCCAGGGTCTCGCAGGCCGCGACGGCGTCGTCGAGGAAGGGGGCCGTGACGTGGAGGTCGGGCGGGGTGCGTGCGAAGACGAGATCCTCCAGGACCGGTACGTCGATGCCGGCGATGTTGGTGTGCCCCCGCCGCACCGCGGCGATGGCGAGGTGATCCGTGATGGGGAGGTTGGCGGCCAGCAGGCCCACCCACGGCCCCAACGCGGCCTCCGCCGCTGCCAGCCCGGCCTCGGCCGCGCGCTCCTTGGCCTCCACCCGCCGGATCTCCATCTGCAGCTGGCGCTTCTTGAGCTGCAGCGTGGGCAGGTAGCGCTCGAAGCGCGACAGCGCGTCGCGCTGCCGCTTCAACTCCTGCTTGCTGGCGCGTACGTGGCTCAAGCGGTCGCCTCCGCGTCTTCGGCGGCGGTCTCGGCGGGCCAGAAGCGTTCGATCAACGCGCTCGGCAGCCCGGTCTGCGGCGGCTCGAAGCACTCGGCGAGGATCTTCCAGCCCTCGTTCAGCGCGTCCTCGAGAGGCAGGTGCAGCTCCAGGCTCATCAGCCTGTCCTCGAACGCGACGCCGTACTTGAGCAGCTGCTCGTCCCAGCGGCTCATGCTGAAGCCCATCGCCTGCTTCTCGAGCGTCTCCCGGTAGCCGGCGTAGAGCTGGATCATGGCGTTCATGAGCGAGCGGTGGTCCTCGCGCGTGCGGCCGTTGACGAGCTGCTTGAGGCGACTCAGGCTCCCGAACGGCTCGATGCGCCCGCCCCGCAGGTAGAGCTGCCCCTCCGTGATGTAGCCGGTGTTGTCGGGCACCGGATGCGTGACGTCGTCGCCCGGCATGGTGGTCGCCGCCAGGATCGTGATCGAGCCGGCGCCTTCGAAGTCGACGGCCTTCTCGTAGCGCGCGGCGAGCTGACTGTACAGGTCGCCCGGGTAGCCGCGGTTCGACGGGATCTGCTCCATCGTGATCGCGACCTCCTTGAGCGCGTCGGCGAAGTTCGTCATGTCGGTGAGCAACACCAGCACGCGCCGGCCGTCGAGCGCGAAGCGCTCGGCGACCGCGAGCGAGAGATCGGGAACGAGGAGGCACTCCACCACCGGGTCGGCCGCGGTGTGCACGAACATCACCGTGCGCACGCTGGCGCCCGCCTCGTCCAGCGTCTCCCGGAACTCCAGGTAGTCGTCGTGCTTGAGGCCCATGCCGCCGAGCACGATGACGTCGACCTCGGCTTGCAGCGCGATGCGTGCCAGCAGCTGGTTGGAGGGCTCGCCCGCGGGCGCGAAGATCGGCAGCTTCTGGCTCTCGACCAGCGTGTTGAAGACGTCGATCATGGGGATGCCGGTGCGGACCATGCGCCTCGGGATGATCCGTCGCGCCGGGTTCACGGAGGGGCCACCGACCTCGATGGGCTCGGCCTCCACCTCGGGTCTGCGGTCGCGCGGCCGGCCGGCCCCGTTGAAGACGCGTCCCAGCAGGGCGTCGGAGAACGGCACCTGAACGGGTCTGCCCAGGAACCGCACGTGCGCGTCGGTGGGGATGCCGCGGCTGCCGGCGAACACCTGTAACGAGGCCCGGTCGCCCTCGATCTTGATGACCTGGGCCAGCGACGAGCCCCCCGGCCAGCGCACCTCGGCCAGCTCCCGGTAGGTGGCGTCCCCGGCCCGCACCGTCACGACGTTGCCGGCGATGCGCTCGACCCGGGTGTAGACCTTACGCATGCGCCGTCACCCCCTCGACCTTTTCGACGAGGCGTCGTTCGAGCTGCTCGAACTGCGGGTCGTCCATCCGCACCAGGTTCCACTCCTTGGTCAACTGGGTCAGCTCCTGGAAGAACCGCCGGGCCGCGTCCTTGTCGGGGAAGTCCAGCGGCGTCCGCAAGACGCGGGCGAGCCTGCCGAAGACGTGGCGTTGCCGGCCCGCTCCGCTGGCCGCGTCGACCTCGTGGAAGGCGTCCTGCTGGAGGTAGGAGGCGTCGAGGTACTCGGCCTTGAGGTACGTGACGTAATCGGCGATGGCCGTGCCCTCCTCGCCGACCACCTTCATCATCTGGTCGACCTCGTGGCCGCTCTGCAGGACCTCGCGCGCGGCCCGTACGTCGTCGGCGTCCGCGACGCCGTCGTAGCGGCTCCAGCTGTCCAGGGGATCGACCGCAGGGTAGCGGCGCGCGTCCGAGCGTTCGCGCGAGAGCCCGTGGAACGCACCCACCACCTTCAGGGTGGCCTGCGTGACCGGCTCCTCGAAGTTGCCGCCCGCGGGGCTCACCGCGCCGCCGATGGTGACCGATCCCGTGCGCCCGTCGTTGAGCCTCACCACGCCTCCCCGCTCGTAGAACGCTGCGATCACCGACTCCAGGTAGGCGGGGAAGGCCTCCTCGCCCGGGATCTCCTCGAGGCGCCCCGAGATCTCGCGGAGCGCCTGTGCCCAGCGCGACGTGGAGTCGGCCAGCAGGAGGACGTTCAGCCCCATCTGCCGGTAGTACTCCGCCACGGTGACCGCCGTGTAGACGCTGGCCTCGCGCGCCGCGACCGGCATCGAGCTGGTGTTGACCACGATCAGGGTTCGCTCCATGAGGCTGCGGCCCGTGCGCGGGTCGACCAGCTCGGGGAACTCGCGCAGCGTCTCGACCACCTCGCCGGCGCGCTCGCCGCACGCGGCGATGATGACCACGTCGACCTCGGCGTGGCGGCTCGTGATCTGCTGCAGCACCGTCTTGCCCGCCCCGAAGGGTCCGGGGATGCAGTAGGTGCCGCCGAGGGCGACGGGGAAGAGCGTGTCCAGGATGCGGATCTTGGTCACCAGCGGCTCGCGCGGGCGCAGACGGTCGCGGTACGCGCGAATCGGAAGCTTCACGGGCCAGCGCTGCACCATGCTCACCTCGTGCGTGCGGCCGCGATCGTCGACCAGGGTCGCGATGGTGTCGTCGACGCGGTACTCGCCCGCGGGTGCGACCCACTCGACCGCCAGCCTCCCCCCCAGCTCGAAGGGCGCCATGACGTGGTGGGTGACGGCGTTCTCCGGAACCGTGCCGAGGGTGTCGCCGGCACGGACGTGGGCGCCCGCCTCGGCGACCGGCGTGAACGGCCAGCGCCGCTCGCGGTCGAGGGGCGTCAGGTAGACGCCGCGGCGGAGGAAGAAGCCCGCCGCCTCCGCCAGCTCGGGCAGCGGGTTCTGCAGCCCGTCGAAGATGCGGCCGAGCAGCCCGGGACCGAGCTCGACCGTGAGAAGTCCCCCGGAGAACTCCACGGGACCGCCGGCGTAGAGCCCGGTCGTGTCCTCGAACACCTGCAGGTCCGCGTACTGCCCCCGCACGCGGATGAGCTCGGCCTTGAGGCGCAGGTCGCCCAGGATGGCGTAGCCCACCTCGTTCTGGATGACCGGCTTCTCGAAGGCGACGGTGAGCAGGTTCCCGCTCACCGAGACGATGTGACCCAGGTTAGCCATGGCTGTTCTCGCTCATCAGAACCTCACGCATCGTGCGCCTCGGGCGCGACGTCGGTCTCGTAACGTTGCTCGAGCCGTTCCAGAGTGGCCTGGAGGACCCGCCGCCCCTCATCGACGTCGCGTTGCGCCCAGGCTTCGCCGTCACGCAGCCGCTGGGCGTAGGCGAACACCGCGCCGAAGCCCCACGGCACCACGCCCGCCAGATCGTCGAGCAGGTGCCAGCGCAGCTCGTGGAGCAGGCGCTCACGCTCCATCGCGTGGGCTGCTTCGTAGGCGCGCGTCACGCCGTCCTCGACGTCGACGCGGAAACCGTCGTGTTCCCGCAGGTAGGGATCGGCCGCGACGCCCCAGGTGGCCGCGCGCTTGCGCGCGACGGCGTTGCGCAGCTGTCGCTCGCCGTCCAGCCAACGTCGGGCGACACGACCGGGCTCGCCGGGGGCGTCGACGTTCCCCTCCGGGTCCTCGAGCACGCGCAGCTCTTCCTCGCCGAGGTACGGTCGGCAACGCTCCAGCAGCGCCTCCACCGGCATCGGGGGCGGGTCGTCGAGGGTGAACGAGGGAAGGCTCGAGAGGAGGTACGCGTACACGGTCTCGCCACCCGCTAGGGGCGTGCCTCGTCCGCGTGCCCCTGCGCGCCGTCCTCGCCGATGTCGGTGGTGATGAGCCTCGCGAGCTCCGGGCGCAACATCTCGCCGAGAACCGCGGCGATGGCGTCGAGCGTGAAGTCGTGCTCGATGTGGTCGCCGTTCACCGACACGCGGAAACCCTTCTCGATGTCGCGACCCAACCGGATGTCGACGCCCTTCTCCAACTTCTGCCTGTACTCGTCGGCGTAGAAGCGTGCGAGCTTCTCGCGGTCCTCCTCACCGAGCAACACCGTCATCCGCCGCTCCGGGCCCTTGCGCTCGGCGTAGGCCTGCGCCATCACCAGCAGCATGTCCCTCAGCACCTCGGGCGTCAGCGTCTCGCTCACCGAATCGTGCACCAGCGCCATGACGACGTCTTCGACGCCGCGCCGAACGGCCATGAGCACGTCGCGCCCGGCCTGCTGGAGCGCACGCTCGCCTCGCTCGCGCGTGAGGCCGGCGTCGCGCTCGGCATCGGTGCGGATCCGTGTAGCCTCGGCGTTGGCGGCCGCGATGCGGCGTCCCGCCTCGGCCTCGGCGTCGGCGAGGATGGTGCGCGCCTTGGCTTCGGCTTCGTCCACCACCTCACCCTGGAGCTTGTCGATCAGGGATTGCAGGGCTTCGGGCATGGGGCCCCTCTCACGGACACGGCGACCAGGTGAGAAGGTGCCTCCCCATGACGCGTGTGCCTCTCGCCGTGGGTGGGTGGCGTCCTTCGCCCGATCGCCGGTCTAAAGCAGCTCAATCTCGCCTTCTTGTAACACGTGCGGACGCTCCTCGTGGGGGTTACGAACGTCCTGATGGGCGGGACGTCCCGCCGCCGGCGCCGCGCACTAGAACCGCTCGCTGACCGTCTTCATCTCCATGAAGCCCCGCAGGTAGTCGGATCCGCCCGCCTTGGCGTTCGTTCCCGACATCTTGAACCCGCCGAAGGGCTGGACCCCGACCAGCGAGCCGGTGATCTTCCGGTTGATGTAGAGGTTGCCCACCTCGAAGGCGTCGCGCGCGCGCTCGATCCGCATGCGGTCGCGCGAGCACAGGCCGCCGGTGAGGCCGTACATGGTGGCGTTCCCGATCTCCAGCGCATGCTCGAAGTCGCGCGCCTTCATCACCGACACCACCGGCCCGAAGATCTCCTCGCAGGCGATCGTCGCGCTCTGCGGTACATCGGCGAAGACCGTCGGCTGGATGAAGAAGCCCTTGCCGTCGGCGGGCCCACCTCCGAGCACGAGGCGCGCCTCGTGCTTGCCGGTCTCGATGTAGGCCAGGATCTTGTCGTACTGCTTGCGGTTGATGACCGCAGACACGTCGGCGTTCTGCTCGGCCGGGCCGACGCGGAGCGTGCGCGTGCGCTCCAGGAACTTCTCGAGCACGGCGTCGTAGACGCTCTCGACGGCGATGAGGCGGCTCATGGCCGAGCACTTCTGCCCCTGGAAGCCGAACGCACTGGCCACCGCGGCATCGGCGGCGAGATCCAGGTCCGCGGTCTCGTCGACGATCAACGCGTCCTTCCCACCCATCTCGGCGAACACCCGCTTGAGCCAGTTCTGCCCGGGGCGGACCTTCGCGGCGCGTTCGTTGATCCGCATGCCGGTTGCGACCGACCCCGTGAAGTTGATGAACCGGGTCCGGGGGTGGTCCACCAGAGCGTCCCCGAGGTCGGCGTCCTCCCCGGTCAGCAGGTTGATCACGCCCGGCGGGAAGCCCGCGTCCTCGACGCACTCCATGAACTTCTGCGCCATGATCGGCGTCGACGGCGAGGGCTTTAGGATGACCGAGTTGCCCACCACGACGGGCCCCACGGTGGTGCCCACGAGGATCGCCAGCAGGAAGTTCCACGGCGGGATGACCACCCCGACGCCGATCGCTTTCAGGTGGCTGGTGTTCTCCTCGCCTGGGACGTCGTAGGTGTCGAGCGGGCCGGCGAGCTTCAGCGACTGCCGTGCGTAGTACTCGCAGAAGTCGATCGCTTCGGCGACGTCGGCGATGGCCTCGAGGTAGTTCTTGCCCGCCTCGAAGACCTCCCACGCCGCGAGCTCTTCGCGACGCCGTCGCAGGACGGCGGCCAGCTTCACCAGGGTGCGCGCGCGGTGCGCCATCGGTAGCCGCGACCACGACCCGAAGGCCTCCTGGGCCGCCGTCATGGCGCGCTCGATCTCACGTTCCTTGCCCTTGGCGCTCCGACCCACGACCCGGTCCGGGTCGCAGGGATCGACGGAGGTGAGGTACGCGCCGGTGTCGACGCGTTCGCCGCCGATGACGAGCGCATAGTCGCGCCCGAGCTGGGAGCGCACCGCGTCGAGCGTGCGCTCGAACCCTTCGCGCGTAGCGGTATCGGTGAAGTCCAAGTAGGGCTCGATCTCGTAGGGTTCGAACAACATGCGTGACGTCTCCTTGTCTGGATGGCTCGGGCTCAGCCCGCGATGCCGCGCAACACGAACGCCAGGTTGGCAGGACGCTCGGCGAGGCGCCGACTGAAGTAACCGTACCAGTCCTCCCCGAACGGCACGTACACGCGGACCGGATGGCCTGCCTGCGCCAGCCGGTCCTGCAGGTTGGGCTTCACGCCGTACAGGAGCTGGAACTCGTAGCGCGTGGCGTCGAGGCCGGCGCCACGAACGAAGGCGGCGACCTCGCCCAGGATCCGCTCGTCGTGGGTTCCCAGGTTCACCTTGCCGCCGGCCTCCAGCGCACGGTAGGTGAGGTCGCGGCAGGCCCGGTCGACGTCCGCCTTGTCCGGGTAGGCGACCCCCTTCGGCTCGTTGTATGCGCCCTTGACGATCCGCACCGCGGGCACGGGGGAGAGCGCCAGGAGACGCTCGAGATCGTCGGGCGTGCGGTACAGGTAGCTCTGCAGGACGGTCGATACGCGGTGGTGACCGGCGGCCCGCAGGCGCTCGAAGAGCGCCAGGGTGGCGTCGACGTAGCCGCTGCTCTCCATGTCCAGGCACAGCTGCCCGCCGGACTGCGCCGCAGCTTCGGCGAGACCGGTTGCGAGCTCGAAGGCGAGCTCGGCGTCGATCCCGAGTCCCAGTTGCGTGGGTTTGGCGCTGAAGTACGGCTCGAGCCCGTAGCCGGCGGCGGCCTCCAGCGCCGCCCGGATCCGGGCGGCGGCCTGGCGGGCCGCGGCTTCGTCGCTTACGAACTCGCCGAGCACGTCCAGCACGATGCCCTTGCCGGAGCTCTCGATCGCCCGGAGATGCGGCAGGGCGGCCTCCAGCGACTCGCCAGCGACGAAGCGGCCCACGCCCAGTCGCCACCCCACCCTGGTCACGAAGCCACGGATCAGCGAAGCGTCGGACACCGCCAGCACGGCGCGGCGGTAGACGCCGTCCAGCGTCACGACCGGCGCCGCCGCGATGAGGATCCACACGGTCGTTCGTTCACGCATCACTGTACCGCCGGCCGACCGCACGCGGACCGGACTTCGGGCGGGGGCACGTACTCGCCCGGGTATGACACACGTTGACAGGACCGGGCCGTCGCCGTAGCCTACCGCTGTTGTTCCAAACTGCTTCCGATGCTCGCTCGTGGGGGCGACGGAGCTCGTCGACGGGGTGGCGCGAGGCCGCCCGCTCCCGGCGCAGGCGTGCCGGGAGGGAATGGGAGGAACGATGTCCAGGAAGTTGATCGTCTCGATCCTGGCGACGCTTGTCGTGGCGCTCGCCGCGAGCTCCGCCCTGGCCGCCGACCCGATCGTGATCGGGGTGCAGGCGCCGATCACGGGCCAGTACGCCAACGAAGGGCAGGGCATCGAGAAGGGCGTGAAGCTGATCGCCAAGCAGATCAACGACCAGGGGGGCCTCCTGGGCCACACCATCGAGGTGAAGACGTGCGACGATGCCGGCCAGGCGTCCCAGGCCGCGATCTGTGCCCGTCAGCTCGTCAACGACGGTGTCCTCGCGGTCATCGGCACGTACACCAGCGGCGCGGCGCTCGCGGCCGAGCCCATCTACGCGCGTGCCAACGTCATCCAGACCTCCGACGGCACCAGCGACAAACTGACGCAGGGCGGCTACAAGACGTTCTTCCGGAACGCCCCGCCCAACAGCGCCGAGGCGAAGTTCACGGCCGAGTACCTGGTGAAGGGCAGGAAGTTCCAGCGCATCGCGGTGCTGTCCGACCACTCCAGCTTCGCCAAGGGGCTGTCCGACGCCGTCATCCAGGCCGTCAAGGACGACGGCGGGAACCTCGTGTACACCGGCTTCATCACCGCCGGGTCGCAGGACTACACGGCCGTCCTCACCAAGATCAAGTCCGTGAACCCGGACGTGCTCTACTTCTCCGGCTACTACCCGGACGGCGGCCTCATCCGCGCCCAGATGAAGCAACTCGACATGGGCGCGACCTTCGTCGGCGGCGACGCCAACCAGAACGTGGCGTTCGCCAAGATCGCCGGCAACGCGGCCAAGGGCGCCATCATCATCAACGTTCCCTCGCCCGACAACCTGCCCTACCCCGAAGCCAAGCAGTTCCTGGCCGACTACAAGGCCGCCTACGGGCAGGAGCCGCCCAGCATCTACACCTTCACGAACGCCGACGGCTTCCGCGCCGTGATCGCCGCGGTGAAGGCCACGCAGAGCACCGATCCCGCCAAGCTCATCCCGTGGCTGCACGACCTCAAGGACTTCCAGGGACTGACCGGGACGTTCTCGTGGAACGCCAACGGTGAGCGCATCGGGAGCCCGTTCACGGCCTTCGAGATCCAGGCGGACGGCTCGTACAAGATCGTCTATCCGGCATCGGCTGCCCAGTAGCGGCCGGCCCGCGCCACGGGCGCGGAGGCTAGGGCTCCATGGACGTCGTCCTGCAGCAGTTCATCAACGGTGTGACCGTGGGCGGGTTCTACGCCCTGATCGCCCTCGGTTACACCATGGTCTACGGGGTGCTGAAGCTCATCAACTTCGCCCACGGCGACCTGTGCATCCTCGCCGCTTTCATTGGATTGACGGTCCTGACAAGCGGCCTGGGCGGTGCCAACGCCGGCGCGCTCCTGCTCGCCGCCGCCTTCATCGTGGCCGCGGTCGCCGTCGGCATCGCGGGCGCCGTGCTGGAGTTCACGGCTTACCGACCCCTGCGCAAGGCGCACCGGCTCTCCGCCGTGGTGTCCGCGCTGGGGGCCTCGATGCTGATCGAGAACGGCATCATGTTGATCTGGAGCCCGGAGGTCAAGGTCTTCCCGGCCAACCTCCTGCCCGACCTCACCTGGAAGGTCGGGAGCGCGTCGATCAGTTTCGTCCAGGTGATGATCATCGTGGGCTCGCTGATCCTCATGGCCGCGCTGTACTTCTACGTCCATCACACCCGCTTCGGGACCGCCATCCGCGCCGCAGCGATCGATCAGGACGCGGCCAGGCTCATGGGCATCAACGTCAACCGCGTCATCGTCAGCGTGTTCGTGGTCGGGCCCGCGCTCGGCGCGGTAGGAGGGCTCTTCGTGGGGCTGTACTACCGCGAGGCGTACTTCAACATGGGCTGGATCTACGGCCTCAACGCCTTCATCGCAGCCATCATCGGCGGCATCGGGAACATCCCGGGCGCCATGCTCGGGGGTCTGCTGCTGGGGCTGTTCAACGCGTTCGCCGCGGGCTATGTGTCGAGCTCGTGGCAGGAGGCCATCACCTTCGGGCTCCTCATCGCCATCCTGTTGGTCCGTCCCACCGGCATCCTGGGCGAGCGCGTGGCGGAGAAGATATGAGCGCGTGCCCGCCCGCGGAGCAGGGTGCAGGTTAGCCCGTGATCGCCCCGCGACGGCCCGCCTGGGCACGTGTAGCGCGCGTGCTCGGACCGGCCTTCTGGCTGCTCGGTCTGCTGGTTCCGCTCTTGCTGAGCGGCAGCTGGATCAGCATCCTGGCCATCTTCGCGATCTACGCCATGGTCGCGCTCTCGCAGGACATCGTTCTCGGCCGCGCCGGTATGTACGATATGGGCCACGCCGTGTACTTCGGGGTCGGTGCCTACGCCACCGCCATCTTGAACACGCAGCTCGGGTGGCCGATCTTCGCCACCTGGCCGATCGCGATCCTGGTGGCCGCTCTGGTCGGCGTGGTGCTCTCGGCGCCGATCGTGAAGCTCCGGGGCGACTACCTGCTCGTGGCCACCATCGGCTTCAACATCATCTTCGTGCTGGCCCTCGGGAACAACGTGGGCAACGTGACGGGCGGCCCCGACGGGATCTTCGGGATCGGCGTCCCCCACCTGTTCGGATGGGCGCTCTCCAGTCAGGGGGCGTTGTTCTACCTCGACTGGCTGGCGCTTGCCGCCGTCCTTCTCCTGATGCGCAACCTCGAGCGCTCACGGGTCGGGCGCGTGTTCCGCTATCTCAAGGAGGACGAGCTCGCCGCCACCACGCTGGGGGTCGACGCCCGCTACTACAAGATCCTGGCGTTCGCGATCGGCGCCGGCGTGGCCGGAGCCGCGGGAACGCTGTTCGCGGTGCAGCTCGCCAGCGTGAGCCCGGGCTCGTTCGTGTTCACCGAGTCGGTGACCCTGTTCGCGATCGTGCTGGTCGGGGGGCAGGCGTCGATCCCCGGCGTGCTGCTCGGGACCGCCCTGATGTTCGTGGTGCCGCAGGTGTTCCGAGGGCTCGCCCAGTACCGCTATTTCGCCTTCGGCATTGCCATGATCGTGGTGATGGTGCTGCGCCCTCAGGGGATCTGGCCGCGCGGGAGGGCACGGTGACGGCGCCGGCGGGCGAGGGACCGCTGCTCGAGCTCGATCGCATCTCGATCAGCTTCGGAGGGCTGCGCGCCGTAGACGACCTGAGCTTCCGCGTCGCGCAGGGGGAGATCAAGGGGCTCATCGGTCCGAACGGGGCAGGCAAGACCACCGTGTTCAACATGATCACGGGCGTGTACCGGCCCGACGTGGGAGCCGTTCGCTTCGCGGGCGAGCCGATCACCGGGCAGGCGCCGCACCTGATCGCCCGGCGCGGCATCATGCGCACCTTCCAGACGATCCGGCTGTTCACGGGCATGACCGTGTTGGAGAACGTCCTTGCCGGGCAGCACCTGCGGACGCGCCAGAGCTGGTGGCAGAGCCTCCTAGGGACGCCCGGCCAGCGGCGCGAGGAAGCCGAGCTGGTGGAGCGCACCCTGGACACCCTGAAGCGCCTCGAGCTCAGCGAGGTCGCCCACGAAGTCGCGACGTCGCTACCCTACGGCATGCAACGCCGCGTGGAGCTGGCCCGGACGCTGGTGGCGAGCCCCAGGCTGCTCATCCTCGACGAGCCCGCGGCGGGACTCAACGACCGGGAGTCCGCCGCGCTCAACGACACCATCACCTCGATCCGCGACGGCGGGGTCACCATCCTGTTGGTCGAACACGACATGAACGTCGTGATGAACGTGACCGACAGCATCGTCGTGATCAACTTCGGGAAGAAGATCGCCGAGGGCGGACCCGCCGAGATCCAGCGCGACCCCGCGGTGATCGAGGCCTATCTCGGCCAGGACGACGAGGAGAACGCGGCGTGAGCCTGCTGGAGGTCACCGATCTAGCGGTCAACTACGGCCAGATCCAGGCCCTGAAGGGCATCTCCCTGGAGCTGGACGAGGGGGAGGTGGTGGCGATGCTCGGCGCCAACGGGGCGGGGAAGACCACGTTGATGCGGACGCTGAGCGGCCTGATCCCGCCGCGTTCGGGGCGCATCGTCTACGACGGCCAGGACATCACGTCGCTCGGAGCCGACCGCATCGTGCGCCAGGGGATCGCGCAGTCGCCGGAGGGGCGGCGCGTCTTCGGCACGCTGACGGTGGCCGAGAACCTGCGGCTCGGTGCCTACACGCGCCCACCCGACGAGCTCGAGGCCTCCCGTACCCAGGTCTACGACCTGTTCCCCCGTCTACGGGAGCGTCGGGCGCAGCTCGCCGGCACGCTCTCGGGCGGCGAGCAGCAGATGCTCGCGATCGGCCGGGCCCTGATGGCGCGGCCCCGCCTCCTGCTGCTCGACGAGCCGAGCCTCGGCCTCGCGCCCCTGCTGGTCAAGGGCATCTTCCGGGTGCTGGAGGACATCCGCACCACCGGCGTGACGATCCTGCTGGTCGAGCAGAACGCGCGCATGGCCCTCAAGCTCGCCGACCGCGGCTACGTCCTCGAGGTCGGCTCGATCGTGCACCAGGATCGGGCGGCGGCGCTGCTGGCGTCTCCCGAGGTGCAGGCCGCCTACCTGGGCAAGGTCTGAGCGACCGGCGAGCCCCGGCCACCGTCACGCGGAGCGCCCGCCGACGAGGGCGCGGAACGCTTCGCAAGCCGAGTAAGACTTCGAACAGTGAGCCCAGGGCGCTCTTGCTACCCTTTGCTGGACGGTCCCAGGACGCGTTGGGGGCGGGGCCAGAGGTCGTGATGACGATGACGCGCAACCCTTCCCAGGCGACCGTGGACACGCTCCCAGCAGAGGCGCGCGGGTGAAGCTCTTCTTCGTCCGGCACGGCGAACCCGACTGGAACCTGGTGGAGATGCGCGGCGCCCGCGGCTGGGCCAAGGACTTCGCTCCACTCACGCCGCTGGGGCGCCTCCAGATCGACACCATCGCGGGCGACTTCCGGTTGCAGGAGGCCGACGCCATCCTCTGCAGCACCTTCACGCGGGCACTGGAGTCGGGAGCGCTGCTGAGCCGTGCATTGAACAAGCCGCTGTTCGTCGAGTACGACCTGCACGAATGGCTGCCGCAGAAAGACCCCCTGGCGGACGTCGATGAGCACTTGCTCGAGCGCGCCAAGCAAACGCTCACCGGGACGCGGGCCGAGGATCCCTCCGCCCCCTGGGAGAGCCTGCACGAGGTCCGCGACCGCGTGCTCACGGTCCTGAACCGCTACCGCCGCTTCGAGAGCGTCGTGGTGGTCACGCACGGCGTCGTCATCGGCAGTCTGGTAGGGATGCGGCGTCTGGTGGATCACGCCGAGATCGTGCCGTTCGAGATCGACCTCGACCATCCGGGTCCCGCCCCGACCGCCGCCGAGCACACCGTCCGGACGCGCTGAGAGGCCGCGATCCGCACACCTCGGCGCCCCCGGAGGGGCGGGTCCCACGGTGGCGCGTTATCCTGGTGCGGTGACGCGCGCATCGATGACGAAGATCCTGGAAGGGCCGCTGGTGCGGTTGCGCCCGCTGGAAACGCGCGACGTGGAACCGCTGACGGCCATCGCCCTGGCTCACCCCCACGAGTACCGCTGGACCTCGACGCCGGCGACCCACGAGCAGGCCGACGCCTACTTCGCGCGCGCCTTCCGCGAGATGGACGAAGGCAGCTCCTGGGTCGTCGCGGTCGAGGAGCAGCCGTCCGGTCGGCTGCTCGGCAGCACCCGGCTGACCGAGATCGAGCCGCGGCACCGGCGCTGCGAGCTCGGCTTCACCTGGTACCGGCCGGACGTGTTCAACACCGGCGTGAACGTGGACTGCAAGCGCCTCATGCTGGCCCACGCCTTCGACGACCTCGACCTGGTCCGGGTCCAGATCCACACCGACGTTCGCAACGTGCGGTCGCAGCGGGCCATCCGTGCGCTCGGCGCGCGTTACGAAGGGGTCTTGCGCAGGCACATGATCACCAAGGACGGCGAGATCCGGGACACCATGGTGTTCGCCGTCACAGACGAGGACTGGCCCCTCGTCCGCGCACGCCTCGAGGAGCGTCTCGAGGTCAGGTTGCGGGGCCCGACGAACGTGTGAGGGGGCTCAGCGCACGCCGTGCAGGATCTCGGCCAGCGCTTCGGCGTCGGTGATGAAGACTTCCTTCGGCCGGGTCTCGATGACGCCTTCGCCCTCGAGGGCCTTGAGGGCGCGTGTAACCGTCTCGCGGCTGGTCCCGGCCAGGCTCGCCAGCTCCTGGTGGGTCAGGCGCACCAGCGCCCGCTCCTCGTCGATCTCCACCACGCCGCCGCGGTAGAGCCGCAACAGCACGTACGCCACGCGCCCCTGCGCGTCCTTGTACGAGAGGATCTGCGACTCGTCGTCCATGCCGCGGAGGCGGCTGGCCAGCGTCGTGGTCAGGTTCAGGCTGATCGACGGGTAGTCCGCCAGGAGCTTACGGAAGTCGTCGTTGAACAACAGATAAGCGGTGACCTCACCGAGCGTCAGGGCGGTCGCGCTGCGCGCCGACTCGCCCAGCAGGGCCATCTCGCCGAAGAACTCGGGGGGTTGCAGGATCGCCAGCGTCTTCTCGTGACCACCTAGATCGATCTTGGACAGCTTCACCTGCCCAGCCCACAGGATGTACAGGGCCTCGCCCTTGTCGCCTTCCTGGAAGACCGTGACCCCCGCTTCGTACACGCGCCGCCGCACGGCGGTCGCCGCGATCGCGAGCGCGCGGTCGGGAGCCCCGCGGAACAGAGGCACGGTGCGCAAGAAGGCCGTCAGGGCCTCCGAACCGTTGTCGTCTCCAGTCATCGATCCCTCCGGTGCCACCGATCGGCCGCGCACGGGCGAAGCCGCGAGGAGTCTGCAGGGGTCGGCGCCGCTGCGGCGCGTACCGCCCTCCACCCGACACACCGTACCGTATAGTAACCCCGTGCCCGCCGTGCTGGAATGCCGCGCCCTGTCCCGACGCTACCCAGGGCCCAACGGCGGCCTCGAGGTGTTGAGCGGCGCCGATCTGCGCGTCGACCCCGGCGACGTGGTCGCCGTGCTCGGTCCCAGCGGTTCTGGGAAGAGCACGCTCGTCCACTTGCTCGCGGGCCTCGACCGGCCCGACGAAGGCGAGGTGTTCTGGGGCGATCTCGCGGTCCACGAGCGCCGCCCGCAGGCCCTCGCGACGGCACGCGCACGCACGCTGGGGTTGGTGTTCCAGAACCACTACCTGCTGAAGGATCTGAGCCTGCTCGAGAACGTGATGCTTCCCGGCCGCATCCTGGGGGAGGTCGACGAGGAGCGCGCCCGTGCGCTGCTGGCCCGGGTCGGGCTCGAAGCGAGGCAGGGGGCCGTGCCGGGCCGCGTGTCGGGCGGCGAGCGCCAGCGCGCGGCGGTGGCGCGGGCCCTCGCGCTCGGCCCGCGCTTGTTGCTCGCCGACGAGCCGACGGGGAGCCTGGACCGCAAGAACGCGCGCGCCGTGTTCGACCTGCTGCTGGAGCTCGCCCGCGAGCACGACACCGCGATCGTGATGGTCACCCACGACGAGGAACTGGTCCGCTCGGTCCGGCGCCGCTACCACCTGACGGGGGGCCGGCTGGAGCCGGTAGCTGCAACCGCTTGAGACGCATCCGCGACGGGGCGTCGGCGCGGGATGCTAAACTCGCGCCAACGCAGGCAACTAACGTGCCGTCCTGGAAGACCCTGGGGGACGGCCGGCCTGTAACGACACGACCTGCTTAGGAGGTGGGTATGAAGAGACTGGCCATGTTGGTGGCCGCGGTGCTGTTGGCCCTCACGGGGCTCGCGGGCGCCCAGACCCTGGTGTACGGGGAGAGCGGTCTTCCTGTGTCGCTCGACCTTCCCCAGGACGGCAACTCCCTGACCGTGCAGTATCAGATCGCGCAGCCGCTCGTCGGGTTCAAGCCGTCGAGCTCCGAGCTGATGCCTCTGCTGGCCACGAGCTGGGAGGCGAACGCCGATGCCACGCAGTGGACGTTCCACCTTCGCCAGGGCGTGAAGTTCACCGACGGCACGCCGTTCAACGCCGAAGCGGTGAAGTTCAACTTCGACCGCTGGAACAACCGCGACAACCCCTACGCCTTCCAGGACCAGAAGCCCATGGCGGCCTGGACGTACATCTTCGCCGCGTTCCACGGCCAGAAGGGCTACCTGCTCGAGAAGGTGGAGGTCCTGGACGACTCCACGGTCCGCTTCGACCTCACCTCGCCGGTCGGCTTCTTCCCGGCCCTGGTCGCGTCGAGCTACTTCGGCATCCAGAGCCCTGCGGCCGTGAAGGCGGGCGGCGCGGACTACGGCACGCCCGGTGTGGGCGCGGTTGGCACGGGCCCCTTCAAGTTCCAGGAATGGGTCCAGGGCGATCACGTGACGCTCGTTCGCAACGACGGCTACTGGGGTGACAAGGCCAAGGTCGAGCGCATCGTGTTCCGCGGCATCGAGTCCGCGGCCACGCGCCTGGCGGAGCTCGAGGCGGGCACCCTGGACATCGCCGTGAACCTGTCGCCCGACGACCTCAAGGCCGTCGAGAGCAACCCCGATCTCAAGCGCGCCACCGCAACGGCGAACCTGAGCATCGGCTACGTCGGCTTCCACCAGGCGAACAAGCCGTTCGACGACGTGCGCGTGCGCCAGGCCGTAGCGCTGGCGATCGACCAGAAGACCATCGTCGACTCGTTCTGGAGCGGCCTGGGAACGCCGGCCGCCGAGTTCATCCCGCCCGGCCTGCTCGGCCGCGCGAACTACGAGCCCTACGCGTACGATCCCGCCAAGGCCAAGCAGCTCCTCGCCGACGCCGGGTTCCCGAACGGCTTCAAGACCGAGTTCTGGTACATGCCGGTGTCGCGTCCGTACTTCCCCTCCCCGAAGGACATCGCCGAGGCGGTCGCCGGGTACCTGTCGCAGGTCGGCATCCAGGCCGAACTCCGCACCGAGGACTGGGGCATCTACCTCAAGGACTACGACGAGGGCAAGTTCCCGATGTACATGCTGGGATGGAGCGCCGACTACGCCGACCCGAACAACTTCATCTTCACGTTCTTCAGCCCGATCGAGATCAAGAGCGGCTTCGGCTGGACGGGCACGAAGGCGGACGAAGTCGTGAAGCTCCTCGGCGACGCGCGCCAGGCGGCCAGCGCGACGGAGCGCGTGACCTACTACAAGCAGGCCGACAAGATCATCTACGACCAGGTCCCGGCCATGCCGATGGTCTACCCGACCACGCTGAACGCCACGCGCGCCAACATCGACGGGTTCCTTCCGAACCCGCTCGGCACTACGAGCATCCAGCTCAACGAGGTCACCAAGAACTGACGTCTTCCGGGGTCGGGCGCCCGAAGCGGCTCGACCCCGCCCTCTCTTACGACAGGTATCGAATCGCGTGTTCTCCTATTTCATCCGCCGGTTCCTGGGGCTCCTTCCCGTGCTGTTCGGGGTGAGCCTCCTGGTCTTCACCATCCCTCGCGTCATCGGGAGCGACCCGGCCCGCATCATGCTGGGCGAACGGGCGTCGCCCGAGTCGTACCAGAGCTTGCGGCTCGAGCTGGGCCTCGACGTCCCCTACTTCGTGAACTTCGCCGAGGCCCGCACCCGCGGCCTCGCGGGCTTCCTGGACGCGCAGTACCCCCACTTCGTGGGTCGCGCGTTGCGGGGCGATCTGGGCAAGTCGATCTTCAGTCGCGTCCCCGTCGTGAGCAGCCTCGAGCACTTCTTCCCGGCCACCTTCGAGCTCACCATCGTTGCGATGTTCTTCGCCGTGGCGCTCGGCGTTCCCCTGGGGATCGTGGCGGCGCTCAACCGCGGGACCGTCCTCGACACCGCGGTCATGTTCGTGGCGCTGGCCGGCGTGTCGTTCCCCGTGTTCTGGCTTGGCATCATCATGATCTACGTGTTCGCCGTGGGTCTGGGGTGGCTGCCGCCCTCGGGCCGCCTGTCGCCCACCATCGTGTTCCACTCCACCACCGGCTTCTACATCTTCGACGCGATCGTGCAGGGGCGATGGCACGTGCTGTGGAACGCCGCGAAGCACCTGGTGCTCCCGGGCATCGCGCTGGGGACGATCCCCCTCGCCATCATCGTGCGCATGACGCGTAGCAGCATGCTCGAGGTCCTGGGCCAGGACTACATCCGGACGGCGCGGGCGAAGGGCGTCGAGCGCCGGGTCGTGGTCAACAAGCATGCGCTGCGTAATGCGCTGCTGCCGGTCATCACCGTCATCGGCCTGAGCTTCGGGCAGCTCCTCTCCGGCGCCATCCTCACCGAGACCGTCTTCGCCTGGCCTGGGATCGGACGCTTCGTGTACGATGCCATCTCATCGCGCGATTACCCGATCATCCAGGGGGGCGTGTTGTTCATCGCCACCATCTTCGTCATCGTCAACATGCTGGTGGATTTCTCGTACGCCTTCATCGACCCGAGGATCCAGTACACATGAGCGGAGGCGCACCATGACGACGCCCGCCGCAACGATCGGTCGCGAGGACCACGTCGAGGGACGGTCGCTCCTCCAGGACGCCGCGCGCCGCTTCCGGCGACACCCCACGGGCGTCACGGGGTTGGCGATCATCGTGTTCTTCGTGGCCGTCACCATCCTGGCGCCGGTCCTGCGACCGGTCGACCCCCTCAAGATCGACCTGCGCGACCGTATGTTGCCGCCCACCTGGACGATGAGCACCCAGGAGCTCGAGCAGAAGCACCTCCACCGCTGGTCCTTCCCCTTCGGCACCGACGTACAGGGCCGGGACATGCTCGTGCGCGTGCTGTACGGGGGACGCATCAGCCTCCGGGTCGGGCTCGAGGCGGTCGCCATGGCCGCGTTCGTGGGCACCCTGCTCGGCCTCCTCGCCGGCTTCTTCGGGGGCTGGCTCGACACCTTCATCGTGTGGTTCGTGGACATCCTGCTGGCGTTCCCCGGCATCCTGCTTGCCATCGCCATCGTGGCGGCGCTGGGGCAGAGCCTGCTGAACGCGTTGATCGCCATCAGCATCACGTACGTACCGGTCTACATCCGGATCGTCCGGTCGGTCACGCTCAGCCTGCGCGAGTCGGAGTACGTCCAGGCGGCGAGGGCGCTCGGCTCGCGGTCGGGGCGCATCATCCTCGCGCACGTGCTCCCCAACGGTCTGTCGCCGCTGATGGTGCAGCTCACCCTGTCGATCGGCACCGCCATCCTCGACGTGGCCGCGCTGGGCTTCCTGGGCCTGGGGGCGCGCCCTCCCACACCGGAGTGGGGAGCCATGATCTCCGACGGCTTCGGCCGCTTCCGGATCGCGCCGTGGCTCTCGATCGTGCCCGGCATCGCGATCTTCTTCTCGGTCGTGGGCTTCAACCTGCTCGGCGACGCCATCCGGGACGTGCTCGACCCTCGACTGAAGGGATGATCGGGGGCCCGCGACGTCGGCACGTGTCCGCTGGAGCGGCTTGTGACGGTCCCCAACCGGTCCGTGAGCTGGGCCATGCAGGAGCCGCCGACGGGTCTGCTCCGAAGCGACCAGGTCGTCACGCCCCTGGCGTTGCTCGATCAGCATGGCCGCGGCGAGCCGGTCAGCGAGACCGCGCTGCCCGAGGCGGTGCTGTTCACGCAGAGCACCGACGAGGTCGCTCATCGTGCGCTTCTAAGCGCAACGCGGCGTGCCCGTGACCCCCATGGGGACCAACTCCAGCCTGGAGGGGCATACCGTCCCGGTGTCCTGCATGGTGTCGACGAACGCCTCCGGCACCATGGCGGTGCGCTACGGCGCGACCGGGGACTACGTGCTGGGGCCGTAGGTCGTCACCGTCGAGGGCGCCGTGCCGGGCCTGGGCAACGGCGAGCGCACGGTTGTGAGACGCGCGCTACAAGACCTTCACGCCACCGCGGCCGACGACCCCGGCAAGCGCTCCACATGCAGGAGGAACACGGCGACGCGCTCGCCTCGTTGCGACACATGAAGCGGGCCCTCGACGCCGCAGCGATCAAGGATCCCGGGAAGAAGGCCCCGGCGTGGGCTCGAGCTCCGGTGAGGCGTCGGCCTCGGTGCCTGCCACCGGTCGGAACCGCAGCATCCAGTGGCGGATCCTGGGCCGCAAGCGGTTGAACAGGTAGAGGATCGGGACGAGCAGGATCAGGGCCAGCCACAACACCGTGTCCGACACCAGCACGGCGCTTCCCAGCCAGGCGCTGCCGATCAGCCAGGGCGTGCGTGCGATCATGGCGGCGATCCAGAGCTGCCGCAGCGGCAGGGAGGTGAGGCCCGAGAGCAGCACCACGAAGTCCAGGTTGAGCACGAAGAAGAGCACGCCCCAGACGGGCACCGAGCGGATCCCCAGGAGCTCTTCCCAACCATGCAGCGCCTCGCGACGCACCATGAGCGTGAGCAGGGGCCGTCCGATCTTGCGCGCCAGAAGCAGCCCCACGAGCGCCCCCAACCCCAATCCGAAGATGCCGTAGGCCACTGCCGCGAAGAAGCCGAACGCCTTGCCCCCCAGGGCTCCGACCAGCGGCGTGGGGATGAACGGCAGCAGCGCGGTCAGCAGGAACGACCCAACGTAGTAGAGAGGCGCGAGCCAGCCGGCATCGTTGATAAAGTGCGAGAGGGCTTCGGTCATCGGGTCGCGTTCCATCGTACGGCCAAATCCATCGTCGGGGCATCGCACGTGGCCGGTTCGGAGGCGTGGGTGCGCCGAGGCTTCCGGGGCACGACCAGGAGAGCGACATGACAGGCCGCGACATCTATCCCTTGAGGCTCGACATCCGCTACAGTCGGCGGCTCTGGGGCGGCGACAGGCTGCCCGCCTTCCTCGCCCGGCCCGCGACCGAGCCGGGCGCCGACCCCGTCGCGGAGGGCTGGCTGGTATTCGGGGAGAACGAGGTCCTGAACGGGCGGTTCGCCGGGCGAACCCTGCAACACGTCGCGACGACGCTCGGCGTGCGGCTGCTGGGCACCGCCAGCGTCGCCCGGTACGGCGACAAGGTCCCTCTGCTCGCCAAGTTCATCGATGCCGCGGACCGGCTCTCGGTCCAGGTCCACCCCGACGACGCCTTCGCCCTCACGCGCGAGGCCGCCAGCGGCCACCTGGGGAAGAGCGAGGCCTGGTACGTGCTGGAAGCGACGCCCGACGCGCACGTGCTGTGGGGCTTCCGCGAGGACGTGGACGCCGATAGGGTCCGCGCCGCCGTCCGCGACGGCTCGCTCCCCGACCTGATGAACCGGGTGCCCGTCGCGGCCGGTACGGTCGTCTACAACCCCGCCGGCACCGTGCACGCCATCGGCCGCGGCATCTTGCTGTTCGAGATACAGCAGTCGAGCGACCTCACCTACCGGCTGTTCGACTACCTGCGGCGCGACAAGGTCGGCCGCCAGCGCGAACTCCATCTCGACCGGGCCCTGCAGGTCGCCGACCTGGCCGGCGGGAACCGTGCGCTGCGCGCTCCCTCGCCGCTGCCCGGGGGGTGGCGTCGCCTCGTGGGCTGCGAGCACTTCGTGATGGATGCCGCCACCCTTGGAGGCGGCACGCAGGTCGGGCGGACCGACCCCGGCAGCCTCCAGATCCTGGTGATGACGCGCGGCTCGGCCACGTTGCGCTGGGCGGGAGGGACCGAAGGCCTCTCCCACGGCGCCGCCGTGGTACTCCCGGCCTCGCTCGGCCGGTACGGGCTCGAGGGCGAGGGCGAGGTGCTCCGGTGCGCGGTGGTCCCGCCCGACGCCCCGTCGGGAGCGGGCCATCCCGTCGCGGCCAACGACCGCCGGTGAGCGCTCGAACGGAAGCGACGACCCGCCCGCGTGGCGCGGTGGTGCGCCTGGCCGCGCTGCTCACTCCCTATCGGGGCAGGGTGCTGGCCCTGTCCGCGGTGATCGCGGTGGGTGCCCTGATCGCGCAACTAGCGCCCCAGTTCGCACGCATCGTCATCGACGTCGCCATCCCCCGGGGGCAGGCGCACCTCTTCGTCCTGTTGGCGCTGGCCATGGGCGCCTACTACGTGCTCCGGGAGGCCCTGGCGTTCGTCTCGATGTACTTCAGCTATGCCCTCACGCAGCGCGTCATCCACGACCTGCGCACGCAGGCGTACGCCCACCTGCTGCGTCTGCCGATGGCGCGCTTCACCCGCGAGCGCTCGGGCTCGCTGGTCGCGCGCGTCGTATCCGACGTCAACGCCCTTGAATCCATGATCCAGGCGGGTGCCTCGCGCATCCTCGGGCGTCTGTTCGGGATCCTGGTGGTGCTGGCGATCCTGTTCGCGATGAACTTGCTGCTGGCGCTGGTGTGTCTGGTGCTGGTGGGGGCGATGGCGCTCGTCACGCTGCGCTACCAGGAACCGTTGCGGCGACTGTCGCGCCGCATCCGCTCGCAGGTCGGCGAGCTGACGGCGGTCGCGAGCGAAGCGATCCAGAACGCGGGCGTCGTGAAGCTCTTCACGGCCGAGCGCGAGGAGCTCGCACGCTTCCGCGATGCCAGCGAAGGGTACCGCACGTTCGGGATGGCGCGGCGCTGGCAGTCCGGCATGATGCAGGCCGGCGTCGGCCTCAGCTCGGGGTTGGGCACGGGTGCGCTGTTGCTCATCGGCGGCTGGCTGATCGTGCTCAAGCAGTCGGGCGCCCCCATGCCGTTGGGCGCCGCATCACTGAGTACCGGAGAGCTCACGGCCTTCCTGCTCTACGTCAGCGAGCTCGTCTCCCCGGTCGTATTCGTGCTCAACTTCAACAACCAGCTCCAGGCGGGGGCCGCGGCGCTGGAGCGCATCGACGAGCTGCTGGCCGAGTCGCCCGAGGAGGGCGGTAGCCACCTTACAACGGCAGGCAACGTGCGCTTCGAGGGCGTGCGCTTCGCCTACCCGGGCTCCGACGTCCGGGCGCTCGACGGCTTCGACCTCGAGGTGACGGCCGGGTCCACCGTGGCCCTCGTAGGCCCGTCCGGGGCGGGGAAGAGCACCGTGGTCAAGCTCCTCGGCCGGCTGTACGACCCGCAGGAGGGGAGCGTGCGCATCGCAGGGCGCGATCTGCGAGAGCTGGGCCTGGACGCGCTGCGGGGCACCCTCGCGGTCGTGCCACAAGATCCCACGCTCTTCTCCGGCAGCGTTCGGGACAACATCCGGTACGCCCGGCCCGACGCGGACGATGCCTCCGTGGTACGCGCCGCCGAGATGGCGAACGCCGTGGCCTTCATCGAAGCCCTACCGCGGGGCTTCGACACGGAGGTCGGCGAGCGCGGCGTGAAGCTCTCCGGCGGCCAGAAGCAACGCATCGCGATCGCGCGGGCGCTGCTCCGCGGCGCCACGCTGCTGGTGCTCGACGAGGCGACGTCCAGCCTCGACAGCGAGTCGGAGTCCGTCATCCAGGACGCCCTCTCGGGCCTGTTCGCCGGCGAGCGCGACCTCACCAGCATCGTCATCGCGCACCGGCTGTCGACCGTGCGTGACGCCGACCGGATCGCCGTGGTCGACGCGGGCCACGTCGTCGAGCAGGGCCGGCACCAGGCGCTGCTGCGCCGTGGAGGCCTCTACGCCCGGCTCCACGCCATCCAGCAAGAGGGCGCCCGGCAGCAGAGCGGCGCCGCGGACGGGAGCGATGTCCTCGCGTCGGGCGGCTGAGCGGGTCGCCGCCGGATGCGGGGCCGCGACGACCCCGCCTTCACCGGCAGGCGGAGGGAGCCCTCCCACCCTCGGAGGGTCGGCCGTGTGAGCCACGGCCGGCGGACGCTCTCGTCGGTCGCGCTCGGGTCGGCCAACCCCGCCAAGCGTCGGGGGGTGGAGGCCGCTCTCGACCTCCTGCAGCCCGGCCGCCGCCCCGAGCTCGTATGCTACGAGGTCACCTCCGGTGTGCGTGCGCAGCCCTGGGGCGACGACGAGACGCTTCTGGGCGCCGAGAATCGCGCGTCCGCGGTGCTGGGGCGCATCGGCGCCGCCCGCCAGACGGACGAAGGGACGGGAGCGCGGATCGTCGACGACGGCACGGTCGCGATCGGCATCGAGGGCGGTCTGACGCGCGTGGGTTCGGTGGTGTGGAGCTTCTCGTGGGCCGTCGCGCTCGCCGTCGGCGGCGAGCGCGGAGCTGCCCGCAGTGCCACCTTCGCGCTACCGGCGTCCGTCACGGCGCTGGTGGACGCGGGCATCGAGCTCGGCGATGCCGTCGATCGGGTGTTCGGCGTGCGCGGAAGCAAGCGCACGGGCGGGGCGGTCGGCCTTCTCTCAGCGGGGGTCCTCGAACGGTCCGGCCTCTACGCCCCCATGGTGGTGCTGGCCCTGGTGCCGCTGCTGCGAGGCGAGCTCTTCGGCGAGCGCCAGGCATCGTAGCGGTCGTCGGCCCGGGCGGCACCGGGCCAGCGGAAGGGCCGCCGGACGGATGCGTCCGGCGGCCCGTGGCACCGTCGGTCGGCGGCCCCGTGCTCAGGCCTGCGCGCCCGGCCCGGTCGCGGGCTTTTCCTCGGACTGCGGCGGCACGAACTCGGTGCCGGCATCCCTGTCGGACACGAGCATGGAGTTCAGGACCTGGTGGAAGTCGCGTACGGGCGTCACCTCCAGGTCCTTCAAGATCGCCTCGGGAACGTCTTCGAGGTTGGCTTCGTTGTCCGCCGGCAGGATCACGTGGTGGATGCCGGCCTGGTGCGCGGCGAGGAGTTTCTCCTTGACGCCGCCGATGGGCAGCACGCGGCCGCGTAGCGTGATCTCGCCGGTCATCGCGATGTCGCCACGCACCGGACGCCCGCACAGGGCGCTCACGACAGCGGTGGCGATGGCGATCCCCGCCGATGGGCCGTCCTTGGGCGTGGCGCCCTCCAGCACGTGCACGTGCAGGTCCAGCCTCTCGTGGAACGAGGCCGGCAGCGCGAACTCGTCGGCGTGCTTGCGCAGGTAGGCGATGCCCGCCTGCGCGCTCTCCTTCATGACGTCACCGAGCTGCCCGGTGAGCGTGACGTTGCCCTTGCCGGGCACCGCCACCGCCTCGATGTCGAGCGTCACGCCGCCCACCGACGTCCAGGCCAGGCCGTGCGACAGGCCGATCTGAGGCTGCTTCTCCGCCTGCTCGTCGCGGAACGGTGGCACGCCGAGGAGGCCGCGGACCTGCTCGTCGTCGACCACGCGGGTCCTGTCCCAGGTGTCGGTCAGGTACTCGCGCGCCGCCTTGCGCGTCGCCTTGGCGATCAACCGGTCCATGTTGCGCACGCCCGCCTCGCGGGTGTACTCGGTGACGATGCGGCGCACGGCGGCGTCGCTGATCTCGAGCTTCCCGTCCAACCCGTGGTCCTTGATCTGCCGGGGGATCCGGTAGCGGCGGGCGATCTGGATCTTCTCGTCCAGCGTGTACCCGGAGATCTGGATGACCTCCATGCGGTCGAGCAGGGGCCTCGGCACCGTGGACAGGGTGTTGGCGGTGGTAACGAACATGACGCGGGAGAGGTCGTAGGGGACCTCGAGGTAGTGATCCGAGAAGGTGTTGTTCTGCTCCGGGTCGAGCACCTCGAGCAACGCCGAGGAGGGGTCGCCGCGGAAATCCGCCGTCATCTTGTCGACCTCGTCGAGCAGGAAGACCGGGTTGACTGTGCCCGCCGTCTTCATCCCCTGGATGATGCGCCCCGGAAGCGAACCGATGTAGGTGCGACGGTGCCCGCGGATCTCCGCCTCGTCGCGCACGCCACCGAGGCTCATGCGCACGAACTTGCGGTTCAGGCTCCGCGCGATCGACTTGCCCAGGCTGGTCTTGCCGACCCCCGGGGGGCCCACCAGGCACAGGATGGGCGCCTTGTAGTCGGCCTCCTGCTTACCCTCGGTGAGCTGCCGCACCGCGAGGAACTCGAGGATCCGCTCCTTGGGCTCCTCCAGCGCGTAGTGGTCCTCGTTGAGGATGGTCTCGCTGTGGTCGATGTCGAGGTGCTCGTCGTCGACCTCGCTCCAGGGCAGCTCCAGCATGGTGTCGAGGTAGGTGCGCACGACGGTGGCTTCGGGGGACCCGCCCGACATGCGCTCGAGCCGCTCGATCTCCTTGAGCGCGCGCTCCTTGGCGTGCTCGGGCATGTTCTTCGCCTCGACCTTCTCGCGCAGCTCCTCGGTCTCGGAAGCTTCGTCGTTGCCGAGCTCGTTCTGGATCGCCTTCATCTGCTCGCGCAGGTAGTACTCGCGCTGGTTCGAGTCCATCTGTTGCTTGACCCGCGCGCTGATCTGCTTCTCGGTATCGAAGCGCTCGAGGTCGCGCCTCAGGAAGCCGTACGCGAGCTCGAGGCGCTTGTGGACGTCGGGTTCCTCCAGGATCGCCTGCTTGTCGGCGACCTCCCAGGTCGCGTACTTGGCTACGACGTCGGCCAGGGGTCCGGCCTCACGCAGGCCGCGGAGGTTCTCGAGATGGAAGGAGTCGAGCCGCAGGTTCTTGTTCTGTTGTGCGTACTCGGCGAACGCCTGCTTGACCTGCTCGACGAGCGCGTTCGACTCGGGCCGCTCCGCGGTGACCTCGGAGATGGTCGTGACCTGGGCGCGCAGCGACGCACCGGGCAGGTAGCTGTCGATCCGGGCGCGCTCGCGCCCTTCGACGAGCACCTGCAGGGTGTCGTCCGGCAGCCGGATCACCTGCTTGATGACGCACAGGGTGCCGACGTCGAAGAGGTCTTCCCCCGAAGGGTCGTCGATCCGACCTTCACGCTGGACCACCAGGAGCACCCGGTTGTCCGCGGCCTGCGCCTCCTCGAGCGCACGCTTCGACTTCGGGCGTCCCACGTCCACGTTCTCCAAGGTGCGTGGCAACACCACCTGGGTGCGCAAGGCGATGACGGGCAGTTCCCAATCCATGCCTCAGTAAACCCCGCCCGCCGGACCGTGCTCCGTAAGGTGGCTGACCACTCCGCGGGACGTGCAGCGGCCCCGCCGGGCACCGGCGGGGCGCGCCGGGGAGACCTTCAGCGCCGATAGGTCTGCCCGGGCTCGGGGATGGTGACGTGCCGCCCGCGCTCGCGCAGATCGGCCGAGAACGCGTCCATCACGTCGCTCTCGCCATGGACGAGGAACACCTCGGCATCACCGGTCCCGCGCAGCCAGCGCAACAGGTCGTCGTGGTCGCCGTGCGCCGAGAACCCGTTGATGGTGTGGATGCGGGCGCGCACCCGGATCTCGTCGCCGTAGATGTGCACGCGCTTCGCGCCCCCGACGAGGGCACGGCCCAGGGTCCCGGACGCCTGGTACCCCACCACGATCACACTCGCGTCCTCGCGCCACAGGTTGTGCTTGAGATGGTGCAGGATGCGGCCGCCGGTCATCATGCCGGACCCGGCCAGGATGATGGCGCCCCCCGCGATCTCGTTGATCGCCTTGGACGCGTCGGTATCGACGGTGAACTCCAGCGTCGGCGGCGCGAACGGATCGCGCCCCTCGGCCAGGACCGCCTTGACCTCGTCGCGGAACTCGTTCTCGCAGTGCTCGTAGAAGCGGGTCATGCGCGTGGCCATGGGCGAGTCGAGGAAGACGCGCGTCTCGGAGAGTGCGCCGCGCTCCATCAGCCGTCGGATCTCGTAGAGGACCGCCTGGCTCCGTTCGAGGGCGAACGTCGGGATCAGGACGTTCCCGCCGCGCCCAAGGGAGCTCGTCAGCACCTCCGCGAACTCGGCCTCGGTGGCGGCGCGGCTCCGGTGGTTGCGCTCGGCGTAGGTGGACTCGATCAGCGCCACGTCGCATGACCAGGCCGGCTGCGCCGGGGCCTGCAGGGCGCTCTCGCGATTGCCGAGATCGCCGGAGAACGCCACGCGCACGTTGGCGTCCTCGAGCTCGAGGAAGGCGCTGCCCAGCACATGCCCCGCGGCGCGGAACCGCACCTTCACCCCAGGTGCGACCTGCACCGGGTCCTCCATCTCGACCGGGCGGAAGCGCTCGAGCGTGCGGTCAACGTCACGCTCGCCGTAGAGGGGGGGCTTCACCTCGCCCTCGCGTCCGGCCCGGGTCGCCTTGCGCAGCGCCCGCCGGTAGTCCTCGTCCTGGAGCCTCGCGGCGTCACGAAGGATGACCTCGGCGATGTTGCGGGTTGCCTGCGTGGCGTAGATGGGGCCCCGATATCCCCGGTCGATGAGCAACGGCAACCGACCCACGTGGTCGAGGTGGCCGTGGCTGACGCAGACGGCGTCGAGCTCGGCGGGATCGAACGGGAAGGGCTCGCGGTTGCGCGCCTCCAGGTTCGCCCCGCCCTGGAAGAGCCCGCAGTCGAGCAACACGCGGGCGTCGTCGAATCGGAGGTGGTGGCAGCTGCCGGTCACGGTGCGGGCCGCGCCCGCGCTGAGGATCTCCACGGTCCCCGCCCCCTTCCACACCCCGAAGGGTGTCGTCCCTTATACTACCGGCGACGCGCCGTTCGTCGGAGATACCGTGTTGGCCATCGATGCCGTGCATCCCTACGCTACCGTCAGGATCGCTTCACCGGCCGACCTGGCCGCGGTGCGTGACGTCGCGTCGACGACGTGGCACGCCACCTACGAAGGCATCTTGAGCAGGCCCACGATCGACGCCTTCCTGCGCCGCGCCTACAGCGACTACCGCATCCTGGCGGCCGTCAACGACGGCGGCCTGTGGGTGCTCGAGGAGGACGGCCGCGTGGTGGCCTACGAGCGCCTCAGCATCCGCGGCGACGTGGGGTACGTGGGAGCGATCTACGTGCTGCCCGAAGCGCAGCGTCACGGTCACGGCCGGCGGCTGCTGGAGACCGCGCGACCCTGGTTCGCCGCGCGCGGCGCCCGGGAGATCCGCCTCACGGTGGCCGAACGCAACGACGCCGCGCGCAACTTCTACCGGCACCTCGGCTTCGAGGAGCGCGAGACCGTGCACACGCACCTTCTGGGGGAGCCTCTCGAAGAGCGCGTGTGCGTCCAGCCCCTGCTCCAGCCCTACCTGTTCCGTTCCTGAGCCCGCGCCCTCACCTCGACGTGGCGTGCCAGGCGAGCGTGCCGCCCGCGAGGCGGGCGTCCACGCGTCCCAGGTCGCGCAGGTAGGTAAGGTAGGCCGAGACGGTGCACAGGTCGAGGTGGTAGCGGGGGAGATCCGTCATGTCGATGCCGAGCGCCTCGCAGGTCCCGGCAAGGACGGCCTCCGTACCTCCGCCCCGACATGCCTGCTCTACGGCCTCGGCGGCCCGGTCGATGGCCGCGCGGTTGGCGTCGGCGGAGCGGACCAGGTTCTCGCTGGGCTCGCCGTGCCCCGGCAGAGCGACACGGGCATCGCTGGCGCGCACCGTCTCCAGGGCGGCGAGCTGGCCGGCGATGTCCTGACCGAACGGCAGGGCGTACTTGTGCAACACGCTGTCTCCGAAGAACGCGTCCGCCGCCAGCAGGACGTCGCCCACACGCAACGCGATCTGCCGATGGGCGTGTCCGGAGGTGTCGATCACCTCCATCGCGACGCCCGCGAGCTCGAGGGGTCCCGGCTCCAACTCGACGTGGACGGGGGACGCCTCGGCCTGTAGCCACTTGGAGGTCAGCTCCCTCGGGGGACGCGCGCCGTGGAACAGGTACACGGGCTCGAGGTACGGCGAGCGGATGATGCTGGCCTCGAACGGGGGCGCGTACACCACGAGGTCCGGGTACTGGCGCAAGAGGTACGCGTTCCCCCCGAAGTGGTCGGCATGGGCATGGGTGTTCACGATGGCGACGGGGGTGACCCGCAACGCCTCGCACGCTCGGCGCAGGTTGCGGCCGTAGTTCTTGTCCTGCCCGCTATCGACGATCACCGCGCGATCGTCGGTGCCGAGCACCAGCGCACAGTTCACGCCACCCGGCAGGTACTGCACGTCCCCGGAAAGGGGTTGCGGTTCGCTCCGTGCCACGTCGCCTCCTCTCCCGTCCGGCCGGCGTCCGCGGGCCGGAACTCAGCGCGATCCGGCCATCGTACTACCGCCCCCGGACGGGCCCCGATTCGTTCGGTTCTCGGCGCCGCAGGCGTGCGAAGTAGAATCCGTCGAGTCCGTCCTCGGGCAAGACGTAGACGCCGGCGCCCGACCGCACGTGCGGCACGGGGCAGGCCACGCTCTCGCTCACGAACGCGGGATGGCGGTCCAGGAAGCGCCGGATCTGGACCTCGCCCTCGGCATCGGTCAACGAGCACACCGCGTAGACGAGCCGGCCGCCCGGCGCGGTGAGCGCGGCGGCGGTGTCGAGCATGGCGCCCTGGCGTGCCGCGGCCCGCTCGACGTCCGTCTGCGCGAGCCGCAGCTTGATCTCGGGATGACCGCGCAGCGTGCCGGTTCCGGTGCACGGGGCGTCGAGCAGGACCGCCTCCGCCGGCGATGCGGCGACAGCCTGCGTCAGGTCGGCCGTCAGGTGCTCGGCCTCCAGGCCGAGGCGCGCGAGGTTGTGCCGGCGGGCGCCCTCCTTGCGGGGGTCGACGTCGAGCGCGGTGACCGACGCGCCCGCGGCCACCAGCTGCGCGGTCTTGATCCCGTTCCCTGCGGCCAGGTCCAGCACGCGCTCGCCGCGCCGCACCTCGAGGGCCTCGACGGGCAGGGCGGAGGCGGGGTTCTGCGGTTGGACCAGGCCGTCGCGGTAGGCGCGCAGGCGGTCCAGCGCAAGCGGGGCGCGAACGCGCAACGTGCGATCGATCGGACCCGGGCGCACCTCGCAGCCCTCGTCCGTCAGGCTCTCGGCGGCGCCTTCCCCGTAGCTCCGCAGCCACAGGGGACCTGCCTCCCACATCGCCCGGGCGGCCCGATCGGCGGCTTCGTGGCCGAGCGCAGCCTCGAAGCGAGCGGCCAGCCAGGCCGGAAGCACCAGCCCCTCCAGGTCGTCCGCGTCGAGCGGGACCTCCACGCGCCGCAGCACGGCGTTCGCGAGCCCGGCGAGTTGCGGCTCCTCGGCCTTCACCGCCTCCACCCAGGCGTGTACCGCCGCATGCCTGGGCGTGCCGCGGACCAGGAGGTCGTAGGCGCCCAGCCGCAGCGCGGCACGCGTGCGCTCGGGCAGGCGCTCGGGAGCGCGCAACCGCGGCCGCAGGGCCGCGTCGATCCAGTCCAGCCTCCGCAGCGTGCCGTAGCTCAGATCCGTGACGAACGACCGGTCGGGCCCCTCGAGACCCGAAGCGTCGAGGGCGCGGCGCAGCTCGGGCGCAAGGAAAGCGCCGCGCAGAACGCGGCGCAGGATGCGAATGGCGAGGTTGCGGGCCTGGGTGTGCAATGGGACCTCGTGGGCGCGGTGGGGGCGGGCGTCTAACGCCGGGCGGCCCCCAGGAAGTAGAGCAGATAGGCGATGGACGTGGCGGCCGCGGCAACGTAGGTCATGGCGGCGGCGGTCAACACCTTACGCGCCCCGCCCTGGTCCTGTGGCGTGACGAGGCCCAGGCGCTGCAGTTGCCCGAGGGCGCGGCGGCTGGCATCGAACTCGACCGGCAACGTCACCAGATGGAAGACCACCGCAGCCGCGAACAGCACGATCCCGACGGTCAGGAGCGGCTTGCCGGCCACGCCGAGCAGCAGCCCGAAGAACGCGAGCATGGGCCCGAACTGGCTGCCGATGTTGGCCGCCGGAAGGATGGCCGTGCGCCACGCCAGCGGCGCGAACGATCGCGCGTGCTGGATGGCGTGCCCGGTCTCGTGGGCGGCCACGGCCATGCCGGCCACGCTGGCGCTGCGGAAGTTGTCCGCCGAGAGGCGGACGACCTTCTTCGAGGGATCGTAGTGATCGGTGAGTTGCCCCTGGACCGCCTCGACGCGCACGTCGCCGATGCCGTTGGCCTGGAGGATGGCGCGCGCCACGTCGGCGCCGCTCAGTCCGGCGGCGTTGGCCCGCTTCATCCAGGTGCCGTAGGTGCTCTTGAGCCAGCCCTGGATGGCGAGCGACGCGATGAACGCCACGATACCGATGAGGTAGTAACCGTAGAAGCCGAAGACCATAGCGCCTTCTCGTCCTCCTTGCACGGCCCATGCGGCCGTAGCGCACTTCGAGCGATACGGCGCGCCTCCATGAGAACGCGCCGGATTGAGCTGAGTATACTCAGGTTCTATGAGAATGCATGGCAGCGCAGCGTACGGTCGCATGCCGCGCGGCCGGCCACGGGCGGCGTGCGATCCGCCGCACTCAGGGCTTGGCGACCTCCATGGACTCCACGGCAAAGCGTACGGCCGTCCGCTCCTCGTTCTGCAGCTCGAGCTTGACGAACGACGGCCACGTCCGCAGGTCCAGCCCCTCCGCTTCGATGTAGGAGCGTGCGATGGCGATCGCCTTCACGGCCTGGTTCACGGCGTGAGGGCCGATCGCTTGGACCTCGACTTCCCCCTCGTTGCGAAGGAGAGCGGCGATGGCCCCGGCGACGGAGTTGGGTCGCGACGATCCGGAGACGCGTAGGACTTCGATGGTGGACCTCCTGGGATTCCCGTCTCGGTCGAGTCACCCCCATCCGGATCTCGATCCCTGCGGATGGACTCCCAGCGGCTCGCCCCTCGACGACGTGCGTGACTCCTCCCGAATCCTTCCTGGCTCGCTTCGAGTCCCTCTAGTGTGCGGCATACGAGGCGTCCGTCGCAAGCGCGGGCGCCACGTCGTCGTCCCGTCCCGTCCTTGACACTCGGGCGGCCGGCTCCGTATACTCCCCCCCAATGACGAGCGCCCCCCACTCGAACGTGATGACGCACGACCTACAGCTAGGTCCGGGGGCTTCTACGGTCTAGACGCTTCGGCTGAGAGCCTGTGGCCCCGCCTCCTTCGGTATGGCGGGGCCTTTTTCGTTCGAGATGCGACGGCGACACGACAGAGACGAGGTAGGAGGAGCCATGAAAGGTGCAGAAGCCCTGTTGAAGGCGCTGGAGCGCCACGGTGTGGACACCGTCTTCGGCCACCCCGGAGGCGCCATCCTGCCGGTCTACGACGCCCTCTACGATTCCCCGATCAAACACGTGCTGGTCCGGCACGAGCAGGCGGGCGCGCACGCCGCCGACGCCTACTACCGGGCGTCGGGCCGGGTCGGGGTGTGTTTCGCGACGAGCGGCCCCGGTGCGACGAATCTCGTCACCGGTCTGGCGACGGCACAGATGGACTCGTCGGCGGTGGTGGCGGTGACCGGCAACGTGGCGACGTCGCTCATCGGGACCGACGCCTTCCAGGAGGCGGACGTCTACGGCATCACCGGCCCCGTCACCAAGCACAACTACCTCGTCAAGAACGTTGACGACATCCCGCGGGTCGTGGCCGAAGCGTTCCATATCGCCTCCACCGGCCGGCCGGGACCCGTCCTGATCGACATCCCCAAGGACGTCCAACAGGCCGAGTTCCACGGCAGCTTCGACGTCGAGATCGATCTTCCCGGTTACAGCCCCACACTCAAGGGGCACGCCAAGCAGGTGCGCAAGGCGGCCGAGGCCCTGCGTCAGGCAAAGCGGCCCGTGATGATGGTCGGCGGAGGCGGGCAGGTCGCCTCGGACCAGGTCCTGGCCTTCGCGCGCAAGACGGGGATCCCGGTGATCACGACGCTCATGGGCATCGGAGCGTACCCGGCCGGAGAGCGGCAGGCGCTCGGCATGCCGGGCATGCACGGCACGGTAACGGCGAACAGGGCGATCACGCACTGCGACCTCATCCTCGGCGCCGGCGTGCGTTTCGACGATCGCGTCACGGGCAAGATCAGCCGCTTCGCTCCCAACGCGACGGTCGTCCACATCGACATCGATCCGGCGGAGATCTCGAAGCTGGTGAAGGCACACGTGCCCGTGGTGGGCGACCTCCGCGACGTCCTCCCGAGAATAGGCGATAAGCTCGCGCGGCTGGAGATCGACGACTGGTGGGAGCAGCTCGAGGAGTGGAAGGGCTTGTACCCCGAGCGCTACAAGACGACCCAGCCGCTGGTGTCGCAGGAGGTCATCCAGCTGCTGCACAAGGCCACGGGCGGCGACTGCGTCGTCACGACGGAAGTGGGGCAGCATCAGATGTTCGCGGCCCGGCTGTTCCCCACGACGCGGCCACGCACCTTCATCACCTCGGGCGGGCTCGGCACCATGGGCTTCGGTCTCCCCGCGGCCATCGGAGCGGCCTTCGCGCGCCCCGGGGAGCAGGTTGTCCTGATCGCCGGCGACGGCAGCGTGCAGATGAACATCCAAGAGCTCGCGACGCTCTACAAGCACCAGCTCCCGGTGGTGGTCGCGATCCTCAACAACGGCGTGCTCGGTATGGTGCGCCAGTGGCAGGAGATGTTCAGCGCCAAGCGCTACAGCGAGATCTACCTCGCCGACTCCAACCCGGACTTCGCCAAGCTGGCCGAGGCTTACGGCATCGACGGATACAACGTCTTCGACCGCGAGTCAGCGGCCGAGGTCGTGCCTCGCGCCCTCGCGAAGGGCAAGCCCGCGGTGATCAACTTCTTCGTCTACGAGGCCGAGAAGGTCTTCCCGATGATCCCGGCGGGCGCCGGCGTGGACGAGATGATCGTCGGGGATCAGGAGCCCGACGACGCTCCGGCCGAAGATCCGTCCGAGGTGCCGGCGTGAGCGCGGGGCGCCACGTGATGAGCGTGACCGTGCGCGACCGTCCGGGCGTGCTGGTACGCATCGCCGGGCTCTTCGCGCGGCGCGGCTTCAACATCGAGTCACTGTCGGTGGCGCAGTCCGAGGAGCCGGGCGTGAGCCGGACCACGTTCGTGGTCAACGGCGAGGACTCCGTCCTCGAGCAGGTCCAGAAGCAGCTGCTGAAGCTGATCGATGTGATCAAGGTGATCGACCACAGCCAGGCGAAGTTCGTCGACCGCGAGCTCATGCTCATCAAGGTCGCGGTGCGCACCCCAGAGGACCGGGTCGAGATCCGTCAGATCGCCCAGGATTTCCGCGCCCGCATCGTCGACGTGGCCCGCCACGCGCTCGTGTTCGAGGTCACCGGTGACGAGGGCAAGATGAACGCCTTCATCAGCCAGATGCGTGACTTCGGCATCGTCGAGCTCATCCGTACCGGGCGCGTGGCCTTGCCCCGCAGCGAAGGCGAAGCCGAGCGACTACCGTCCGTCCGGTCCCGAGCCGCCTGAGCTCGCCGCGTCCCGCAGGCAGCCGGGCGCCAGGCCCGGACAACCCCCCCGTGCGCCGGATCGCCGCGCCGCCGTACTCACGGAGCGAAGGCGACCGAGCTTCCCTCGAACGAAGGAGAGTCCCCCCAGCATGGCGACCATCTACTACGACGACGACGCGAACCTCGAGCACCTGCGCGGCCAGACCATCGCCGTGATCGGTTACGGATCCCAGGGCCACGCCCACGCCCTCAACGCCAAGGAATCGGGGCTGACCGTGGTGGTCGGGCTGCGCAAGGGCTCCGCCTCCTGGCGGCAAGCGGAAGAGGCGGGCCTCGAGGTGATGGAGGTCGACGCCGCCGCAGAGGCCGGCGACCTCGTGATGGTGCTGCTCCCGGACGAGGTGCAGGGTGCGGTCTACCGCGAGAAGATCGCCCCCCACCTGCACGAAGGGGACGCCCTGCTGTTCGCGCACGGCTTCAACATCCACTTCCACCAGGTGCAACCGCCGGAAGGGGTCGACGTCTTCATGATCGCGCCGAAGGGGCCGGGGCACCTGGTCCGGCGCGTCTACAGCGAGGGCGCGGGCGTTCCGTGCCTGGTCGCCATCCATCAGGACGCCACCGGCACCGCCATGCAACGGGCCCTTGCCTACGCCAAGGCCATCGGCGGCACCCGCGGAGGCGTGTTGGAGAAGACCTTCCAGGAGGAGACCGAGACCGACCTGTTCGGCGAGCAGTCCGTGTTGTGCGGCGGCGTGACCTCGCTCATGCAGGCGGGCTTCGAGACACTGGTGGAGGCCGGCTACCAGCCCGAGATCGCCTACTTCGAGTGCGTGCACGAGATGAAGCTGATCGTCGACCTGATCTACGAGGGCGGCTTCGAACGGATGCGCTACAGCATCTCCAACACGGCCGAGTACGGCGATTACCTGACGGGTCCGCGGATCGTCACCGACGACACGCGCGCGGAGATGAAGCGCGTGCTGCACGACATCCAGACCGGTTCGTTCGCCCGCGAGTTCCTGCTGGAGAACCAGGTGGGCCAGCCGCGGCTGCAGGCGCAGCGTCGCGCGACGGGCCAGACGCTGGTGTCGCAGGTGGGACGCAAGCTCCGAAAGATGATGCCGTTCATCGCGAAGGGCAACGCCTGACCCGGCGCGGATCGGCGCGACCGGGATCACGGAGAGAGAGTCGATCGACATGGCCCACATCAAGATCTTCGACACGACGCTGCGCGACGGCGAACAGTCGCCCGGCGTAGCGCTCAACACCAGGGAGAAGGTGGAGATCGCGCGCCAACTGGCGAGGCTCGGCGTGGACGTGATCGAAGCAGGCTTCCCGATCGCATCCGAAGGGGACTTCCAGTCGGTCCGGGAGATCGCGCGCGCCATCCAGGGGGAGGACGGGCGCGTGGTCGTGGCCGGTCTCGCGAGGGCCGCCCAGGGCGACATCGAGCGTGCCGCCCAGGCGGTCGAGGGCGCCGCTCGACCACGGATCCACACCTTCATCGCGACCAGCCCGATCCACATGGAGAAGAAGCTCAAGCTCACCCCCGACCAGGTGGTCGAGCGGGCGATCGAAGCCGTACGGATGGCCAAGCGTTACGTCGACGACGTGGAGTTCAGTGCCGAGGACGCGGGGCGGAGCGACCGCGCGTTCCTGGTGCGCATCTTCACCGAGGCCATCGAAGCGGGCGCGACCACCATCAACGTTCCCGACACGGTGGGCTACATGATGCCTTGGGAGTACGGGGCCCTCATCGCGCACTTGCGGGAGCGCGTCCCGGGCATCGACCGGGTGGACATCAGCACGCACTGTCACGACGACCTCGGCTGCGCCGTGATCAACAGCCTCGCCGGGGTACAGAGGGGCGCCACGCAGGTGGAGTGCACCGTCAACGGCATCGGGGAGCGTGCGGGCAATGCCTCGCTGGAGGAGGTGGTGATGGCGTTGGAGACCCGCAAGGACTTCTGGGCGCACACCACTTCGATCGACACCACCGAGATCTACCGTTCGTCGCGGCTGGTGTCGGGGCTCACCGGCATGCTGGTGCCGCCCAACAAGGCCGTCGTGGGGGACAACGCCTTCGCGCACGAGTCGGGCATCCACCAGGACGGCGTGATCAAGGCCGTGGAGACCTACGAGATCATGCGCGCCGAAACCGTCGGCCGCCACGCCGGCGTCCTGGTGATGGGCAAGCACTCCGGCCGTCGGGCCTTCCGCCAGAACCTCGGCGAGCTGGGCTACGAGGGGCTCACCGACGACGACGTGAACGTGCTGTTCCAGCGCTTCAAGGACCTGTGCGACCGCAAGAGCCACGTCACGAGCGAGGACATCCGCGCGCTGGTGGATGCCGAGACCACGCGGGTCCCGGAGACCTACCAACTCCTGGCGGTGCAGTTCCAGTCGGGGACGGGCATGACGCCGGTCGCCACGGTCCGGCTCAGGACCGACGCGGGCATCTACGAGGAGGCCTCGACCGGCGATGGACCGGTGGACGCCGTGTACCACGCGATCGAGCGGGCTACGCAGGTCCCGCTCGAGCTCTCCAGCTACGAGATCCGCAGCGTGGGCGCGGGGAAGGACGCCATGGGGGAGGTGACGATCCGCGTCCAGAGCGACGGGCGCACCGTGCACGGGCGCGGGCTCTCCACCGACGTCGTGGAGGCGTCGGGGCAGGCCTACGTCGATGTGCTCAACAAGCTCGCCGCCGGCGTCGGACGGCGCACGGACGCCGGCCAGGAGATGACGACCCCGTGACGCGGCAAGGTCGGGCGAGCGGGCAAGTCGCACCGTCGGGACTCCGGTAGCGGCTGCGGGAGGCGAGGACGTGGGCGAGCAGCGACTCGGCACCATCGAGATCTACGACACGACGCTAAGGGACGGAACGCAGGGGCAGGGGTTCAACCTGACCGGCGTGGACAAGGTGGCGATCGCCCGCCGTCTCGACGCCTTCGGCATCACCTATGTCGAGGGTGGCTGGCCGGGTTCCAATCCCAAGGACGTGCGGTTCTTCCAGATGATGAAGCGGGCACCGCTCGAGAGGGCGGCCCTGGCCGCGTTCGGATCGACCCGCCGCAAGGACCGAGTCGCGGAGGACGACCCCAATCTGGCGGCGATGCTGGCGTCCGAGAGCCCGGTGGTGACGATCTTCGGCAAGTCGTGGACGCTACACGTCACCGATGCGCTCGGGGCCACGTTGGACCAGAACCTCGAGATGATCCGGGACTCGGTCGCGCTGGTGAAGGCGCACGGCCGCAGGGTCGTGTACGACGCCGAGCACTACTTCGACGGTCACCGAGCGGACCCGGCGTACGCGTTGGCGACGGTCGATGCCGCCATCGAGGGCGGAGCGGACACGGTCGTCCTGTGCGACACCAACGGCGGCTCGCTGCCCGAGGTGGTCGCCGAGCGGGTGGCCGAGATGTGCGGCCGTACGGAGCTCACCGTTGGGATCCACGCTCACAACGACTGCGAGCTCGCCGTCGCCAACAGCCTGGCGGCGATCACCGCCGGCGCCCGGCACGTCCAGGGCACGATCAACGGCTACGGAGAGCGCTGCGGCAACGCCAACCTCGTGAGCATCATCGCGAACCTCGTGCTGAAGCTCGGCGCCGAGCAACCGCAGCACCTCGAAGGGCTCCGTGATCTTTCGCGCTTCGTCGACGAGCGCGCGAACCTGCAGCCTTCGCTGCGAAGCGCCTACGTGGGCGACGCCGCGTTCGCACACAAGGGCGGCGTCCACGTCTCGGCGGTGAACAAGCGCCCCGAGACCTACGAGCACATCGCTCCCGAGGCGGTCGGGAACCGACGGCGGGTGCTGCTCTCGGAGCTCTCCGGCCGCGCGAACGTGCTCGCCAAGAGCCTCGGCGAGGGCGCCTCGCCCGATACCGCGGGCGACGCGGCCGGCGACGCCCAGGCGGTGGTGCAGCGCCTCAAGGAGCTCGAGGACCGCGGCTACGCGTTCGAGGGTGCCGAGGCCTCGTTCCGCCTGCTGGCCGACAAGGTGCGGGGGAGGTACCGTCCCTACTTCACGCTCCACGGCTTCACGGTGATGATCGACAAGGCCGACGACGCCACCAGCGGCCGCTGCGAGGCCACCATCCGGGTGCAGGTCGGCGGCACCATGGAGCACACGGCCGCCGACGGCGACGGGCCCGTGAACGCGCTGGACCGCGCCCTGCTCAAGGCCCTGGGGCGCTTCTACCCAGAGCTGCGCACGTTGCGTCTCGTCGACTACAAGGTTCGTGTGCTCTCCGGCCCGGAGACGGGGACCGCGAGCCTGGTCAGGGTCCAGGTCGAGATGAGCGACGGGCGGGACAGCTGGGGCACGGTCGGCGCGAACACCAACATCATCGAGGCGTCCTACGAGGCCCTGGTCGATGCCTACGAGTACCGCCTGGTCGCCACGGGCGCCGTGCCGCAGGAGGGGCCCGCTGTCGCCGAACGCGAGGCGGTGCCGGCGGCAGACTGAGCGCCGGGCGCCGCAGGCGGCAGGGGAGGAGCGGCGCTGTGGTGCATAAGCATGCCCTTCGGTCGCGCGGTGAGGCGCCCCTGTACTCTCGTTCCAGAACTCACGACGGCGATTCGGTTTCGCTTCGAAAGCGCCGAATCCTGCGCGCCGACGCAATTGCGCGCTTCGGCAGCATCGTTGACAGGGTTGCTCGTGAACGGTATCATTTGCTTCGAGGCCGCTCGCGAAGCGGCCAGTCCTGTAAGGAGTTGCCGCGTCCTGCAAGGGCTTATGTCCGGCGGCCAGCGTGAGGAAGCCGTTGATCAGGTTTCTGCTTCGAATGCCGGGGGCCGTACCCGAGGGCTAGTACCTCGAGAAGCCCCGTTCCATGCGCGCCGGGCGAGGAGCCGGGTGCGCCGTCCGCCTTCCAAAGCCCGTCACGACCCTCGTCCCCCCCGGGAGGATGCGATGCCCCAGTATTCCGACGTCTCGACCCTGGCCTGGCCCCGCGAGCGCGACGCGTGCGGCGTCGGCTTCGTTGCCGACATGGGCGGCCGGAGGAGCCACGACGTCCTGGCGTACTCGCTGCAGGCGCTCCACAACCTGGCCCACCGGGGCGCCGTGAGCGCCGACGGTAAGACGGGCGACGGCGCGGGCGTGCTCACCCAGATCCCGCACCGCCTGTTCCGGCGCGAGCTCGAGGCCCGCTCGATCCTCCTCGAACGCGACCGCGACCTGGCCGTCGGCGTATTCTTCGTGGCGAACGACGCGCCCTACAAGAAGATCTACGCGCTGGTGCGCGACGAGATCGCCCGCAGCCCACTGAAGACGCTGCTGTGGCGCGAACCGCCGCACGACGACAGCGCCCTCGGCGAGCAGGCCCTGGCCCGCCGCCCGATCCTGCGCCAGGTGCTGCTGGGCAAACCAGAGTGGCTGAGCGACGACGGCTTCGAGCGGCAGCTCTACCTGACTCGCAAGCGCATCGAGCACCGCCTACGCGAGGCCGGCCTGGGGCGCGCCTACATCCCGTCGTTCTCGAGCAGGACCATCAGCTACAAGGGGCTGATGGTGGCCGACCAGCTCCCCAAGTTCTATCTCGACCTGGCCGACCCCGATTTCGACACGGCCATCGCGGTATTCCACCAGCGTTACAGCACCAACACCATGCCACGCTGGTCGCTCGCCCAACCGTTCCGCTTCCTGGCACACAACGAAGAGATCAACACGCTTCAGGGCAACGTCAACTTCATGCGCGCACGCGAGCCGATGATGTCGAGCTACCTGTGGGGTCCGGAGGTGCGCGACCTGCTGCCCATCATCGAGCCCGGCGGGAGCGATTCCGCGGCGCTCGACAACGCCCTGGAACTGCTCGCGCTCTCCGGCCGCGACCTCCTGCACAGCCTGATGATGCTGGTCCCGCAGGCCTACGAGCAGGACGCATCGATCAGCGACGAATTGCGCGGCTTCTACGACTACCACGGCACGCTCATGGAGCCCTGGGACGGGCCCGCCGCGCTTGCGTTGACCGACGGCCGCTACGCCGTGGCCGGTCTGGACCGAAACGGGCTGCGCCCGCAGCGTTACTGGATCCGCCGCGACGGTCTGGTGGTGGTCGGCTCCGAGGCCGGCGTGCTACCCATGGACGAGGCCGACATCGTGGAGAAGGGCCGCCTCGGACCGGGAAGGCTGCTTGCAGTCGACACCCTCGAGGGCAAGCTGCTGCGCGACGAGGACGTGAAGGCACGCTACGCCCGTAGGCAGCCCTACCGCGAGTGGGTGGAACGCTACGGCGTCCCGGTGGAGCGCCTCGAGGAGCCGATCGACCGGCGCCCCTGGGACGAAGGCGAGCTCGTCAGGGCCCAGAAGGCATTCGGCTACTCGAGCGAGGACTACGACCGGATCTTCCAGCCGATGTGCTTCGAGGCGTCGATCCCGATCGGATCGATGGGGGACGACACGCCGCTGGCCTTGCTGTCGGAGCAGCCTCAGCAGATCTACCGGTACTTCAAGCAGCGCTTCGCGCAAGTGACCAATCCCCCGATCGACCCGTTGCGCGAGCGCCTGGTGATGTCGCTCAAGACGGTGGTTGGTTCCCGCTCCAGCGTCCTCGAGCAGGAGCCCGAGGCGACGCGCGTCATGCGTTTCGAGAGCCCCATCGTGGACGCCGGCACGCTGCGCTACCTCCGTGGCCAGCAGCAGTTCGGCACGGCCACGCTCCAGACGCGCTTCCGGGTCGCCGACGGGCCCGAGGGGCTCGGGCGTTCGCTCGAGGACCTCGCCGACCAGGCCCAGGAGCAGGTGGAAGCGGGCGTGAGCGTCCTGGTGCTCTCCGATCGCGACATCGACGGCGACTGGGCGCCGGTGCCCATGCTCCTCGCCGTCGGGGCCGTGCATCACCGTCTCCTGCTGGTCGGCAGACGCACCAAGGCGGCCATCGTGTGCGAGACGGGCGAGCCGCGCGAGGACCATCACTACGCCGCGCTCATCGGCTACGGCGCCGCCCTGATCCACCCCTACCTCGCGTTCGCGACCGCCCGCCACGCCGCCGTCAGCGCCAAGCACCGCGAGCCGCTCGAAGGCGACGTCGCCGTCGAGAACTACGTCGAGGCCGTCGAGAAGGGCCTCCTCAAGATCATGTCGAAGATGGGAATCTCGACGATCGCGAGCTACCGCGGCGCCCAGATCTTCGAAGCGGTGGGGGTCCATCACGACGTCATCGAGCGCTACTTCTACGGCACGCCGGGCCGGGTCGGTGGGGCGACGCTCGAGACCTTCGGGACCGACGTGCTGCGTTTCCACGCCGAGGCGTTCGGGGAGGACGACGGGCTCGCCGACCGCGGGATCTACCGCTTCCGCAAGGCGGGCGAGTACCACGCCTTCCATCCCCTGGTGTTCAAGGCGCTGCACAAGGCCGTCCGCAACGGCGACTTCGATGCCTACCAGGAGTACGCGCGTCAGGTGGCCGAGCGCCCCCCCACAGGCCTCCGCGACCTGCTCGACGTGCGGCCGCTGGGACCGGCCGTACCCCTCGACGAGGTCGAGCCGGTCGAGGCGATCGTGCGGCGTTTCACCACCCAGGCGATGAGCCATGGCTCGGTGTCGCGGGAGGCCCACCAGACCCTGGCCATCGCCATGAACCGCCTGCAGGGGAAGAGCAACTCGGGGGAGGGCGGCGAGGATCCGGTCCGGTTCTCGCCGTACGAGCGGGACATGCCGGAGCTGAGCGAAGCGCCCGACTGGCATCCGCGCGCAGGCGACTGGGCCAACAGCGCCATCAAGCAGGTGGCGTCGGGGCGTTTCGGCGTGACGCCGAGCTATCTCGCGAGCGCCCAGGAGATCGAGATCAAGATGGCGCAGGGCTCCAAGCCGGGGGAGGGCGGGCAGATCCCCGGCAAGAAGGTCTCCGAGGAGATCGCGCGCATCCGCCACGCCGTCCCCGGCGTCGCCCTCATCAGCCCGCCGCCCCACCACGACATCTACTCCATCGAGGACCTCGCTCAGCTCATCTACGACGTCAAGCGCGTCAACCGTCGGGCCCGGATCGGGGTCAAGCTGGTCTCGACCGCCGGCGTGGGCACCATCGCCGCCGGCGTGGCCAAAGGGTACGCCGACAACATCCAGATCAGCGGCTCCGACGGCGGCACGGGCGCGAGCCCGTTGTCGAGCGTGAAGCACGCCGGGGTGCCCTGGGAGCTGGGGCTGGCCGAGGCCCAACAGATGCTCGTCGAGAACGATCTCCGCGGTCGCGTGACGCTACGCGTCGACGGCGGCCTGAAGACGGGGCGGGACGTCGTCGCCGCCGCGCTCCTGGGAGCCGAGGAGTACGGGTTCGGGACCGCCGCGCTGGTCGCGGCAGGGTGCGTCATGATCCGGCAGTGCCACCTGAACACATGCCCCGTTGGGGTGGCCACGCAGGATCCGGAGCTGCGCAAGCGCTACCAGGGCGAGCCGGACCACGTCATCAACTTCCTGGTGTACGTGGCGCAACAGGTCCGCATGATCCTGGCCGAGCTGGGGGCCAGGAGCCTGGACGAGCTGATCGGTCGTGTGGACTTCCTGGAGGCACGTGAGGTCAGCCTGGCCAAGAACGTGACGCTCGATCTCACCGACCTCCTTCGCGACCCGGACCCCGGTCACGGCAAGGCGCGCCGAAGCGTGCAGCGCCACAACGACCGTCCTGAGAAGGTGACGCCTCTCGACGAGCGGTTGTGGCTCGATGCCCAGATGGCCGTCGAGCGGGCCGAGCCGGTGCGCCTCAGCTACGCGATCCACAACGGCGAGCGCAGCGTGGGCGCGCGCGTCGCCGGGGAGATCGCCCGCCTGCACGGCGAGGCGGGGCTGCCGCCGGGAACGGTGCGCGTCGCCTTCCAAGGCGCCGCCGGCCAGAGCTTCGGCGCCTTCGCCAACCACGGCATGCACCTGCGCCTGGTGGGGGAGGCTCAGGACTACGTCGGCAAGGGCATGGCCGGAGGCGAGATCGCGGTCCTGCCCCCTCCCGGTGCCACGCGCGCGCCCAACGGCAACGTGATCGTGGGCAACACCGTGCTCTACGGCGCCACCGGCGGGAGCCTGTACGCCGCCGGCAAGGCGGGGGAACGCCTGTGCGTGCGCAACTCGGGAGCCCGAGCGGTGGTCGAAGGTTGCGGCGACCACGGCTGCGAGTACATGACCGGCGGCGTCACGGTGGTGCTCGGACCGACCGGCCGCAACTTCGGGGCCGGGATGTCCGGCGGCATCGCGTTCGTCTTCGACGAGGAGGGCACCTTCGCCGAGCGCACGAACCCCGGCATGGTGCGCTCCGTCGAGCTGGCCGGCGCACTCGACGAGAGCCTGCTCAGGGCCCTGATCGAACGCCACATCGCTCTCACGGGGTCACCGCTGGCCCGTGCCCTGCTGGAAGGGTGGCCGGCGGCCCGCACACGCTTCGTGAAGGTGGAGCCGCATCCGTCCCTGGAGGACGCAACGGCCCGCGAGCAGCGGGAGCCTCGCCTCGAGGAGGAATTGCTGGCGCAGGTCCGCGCGGACGCCGCTGCCTACGCCTGACACCGGCGCGCGCCCGGCCTCAGCGGTAGGCGGCCACCGTCCCGTCGAGGGCGGCAACGATCATCCCGTCGCCGACCGGCAGCGGGCTCGCCTGCACGGGGCTGCTGCCCACGCGATCGCGGAACATCAGCTGCCATCCGCGGGCGTCGAAGCACAGCAGCTCGCCACCCTCCGTGCCCACGTACAGCGTGCCGGACGCAAGCGTGGGGGGAGCCGTGACAGCGGCCGGCAGGTCGCGCACCCACAGGTCGTCGCCCGTCTTCAGCGACAGGCAGTGGAGCCTGCGGCCCCACGAGACCGCGAACACCCGCTGGTTCCAGATCAGGGGGGTCGCCCACAGCTCTCCCTCGAGGTCGAAGGTCCACACCGTGTCGTGGCGGGCGAGGTCGAACGCGTGCAACGCACCGCTACGCTCGGGGATCAGCAGGACGCCGTCCGCCGCCGAGAGCGTGGCGGCGACCGCCCCCACCTCCGCCTTGAAGCTCGGCGCACCGTCGTCGGCGCCCACGGCGTGCACCCAGCCGTCCTCGGTGGCGAGCAACAGCAGCCCTCGGTGCACGGTGGGGGGCACCACGGCGGCCGAGCCGGCATCGTAGCTCCAGCGTTGCGCGCCGTCGAGGTCCCACGCCCCCGCCCCCACCTTGCGGTCGGTGACGAGAAGGGCATCGCCCATCGGCAGCACGCCCACCACGTCGGCGTCGTCGACGCGCCACAGCGTCTCGCCGCGCGGCCAGGCGATCGCGTGCACGGCGCCGTCCCGGCTCACCACCAGGATGCGGTCACCCGCGAAGGCCGGGGGCTGGCTGACCTCGTCGCGCAGCTCGAAGGTGGCATGCACCCCGCCGTCGGCGGGCCGGAGCACGGCCAGAGCGTCGCTGCGCTGACCGACCAGCACGAACCCGCCAGCCGCGGCGATGCCGGCGGGCCACTGCGGCCCCTCTTCGAGCTTGCGAACCCACTGGCGTACCAGCCCCGGAGCGGATGCCGGACCCCGAGGGTACACGCCCCGGCGGCCGGGGCCGCCGAGCGCCACATGCGTGGCACGCTCCCGCAGGCTCGCCAGCACCGAGTGCAGGGCATCGGCCACCGCGAAACCAGAGAGCGGGCGCTGCCCCGGATTCTTCTGGAGTAACGACGAGATCAGGCGCGAGAGCGGCTCCGGGACCTGGGCATTGAGCTCGACGGCCGGGGTGGGGTCCCCGTAGACGTGCTGGTACAGAACGGCCTGGTCGTTGTCGGCGTCGAACGGGGCGGACCCGGTGACGGTACGGTAGAGCACCGCACCGAACGCGTACAGGTCGGTGGCCGCGCCGGTCGCCTCGCCCGTGGCCTGCTCGGGCGCCATGTACTGGGGCGTGCCCAGGGTGAACCCGGTGCGCGTCAACTCGCGCGACGTCTCGGTCAGCTGGACCAGACCGAAGTCCATCACCTTCGGATGACCCTGCTGCGTGAGGAGGATGTTGCGCGGCGTCAGATCGCGGTGCACCATGCCGAGACGGTGCACGTACCCCAGGGCCTCGGCAACGGTGATGGCGGCGCGGAACAGGCGTTCGAGCGACTCGGGGTCGGCCTCCAGCGGGCCCAGGTCCGTGACGGGGCCGCCTTCGATGAGCTCCATGGCGAAGTACACGTGCTCGCCCAGCCCGAGGTCGTAGATGCTGACGATGCCGGGATGGTTGAGACGCGCCAGGGCCCGGATCTCACGACGGAAGCGTTCGCTGTCGGTGTCGGTGAGGTGGGGCCTCAGAACCTTCAGCGCAACCGTGCGTTCCAGATGCCGATCGCGGGCGCGGAACACCTGCGCCATCCCCCCAGCGCCGAGGACGCCCAGGATGTCGTAGCGATTGTCGACGACGTCGCCGGTCTGGAACATCGGAGCGCGCCGCGCTCAGTGCTCTTCGAGCGTCTTGAGCAGCTCCGGGTCGAGCCGGCCTTCCTCGACGGCACGGTTCAGCATCTCGATGCCGAGCCGCACCACCTCCGACTTGGAGACGAGGCGCTCGGTGTTCGACAGCTGGTAGGCCGTCTTGGTGAGCAGGGAGTCCTGGGCCTCGGTGATGACGACCTGTAGCCGCTTGCTTTTCTCCCGCTTGGGCACGGCGCTCCTCTCCATGCGTATGCTCGTGGCAAGCAACTATAGCATCCGACGCATTTTCTTGACAATGTTGCGGTACCCGCCTAGACTACGAGTGCAGCGCATGTGTAACTTGCACATGATGTGGCATTTCTCACACGGACCGGATGGTCCGGCGGGCGAGGGGCTGGGATGACCCACCACAACGACTTCCTGATCATCGACGGCGGGAGACCCCTGGCGGGTGACCTTCGCATCTACGGCGCGAAGAACTCGGCCCTCTACCTCATGCTCGCCTCGCTGCTCACCGACGAGCCGGTCGTGCTGGAGGACGTCCCCCGTCTCAGCGACGTGCTGGTCACCGAGGAGATCCTCCGGCACGTTGGTGTCGAAACGCACTGGGACGGCAGGGACCTGCATCTCCACGCCCGCACCATCGCCACCTGCCACGCACCGTACCGTCTCGTCAGCAAGATGCGGGCCAGCTTCGTCGCCATGGGAGCGCTCCTCGCGCGCTGCGGCGAGGCACGCATCCCGATGCCGGGAGGCTGTGCGTTCGGCCCTCGCCCCGTCGACCGCCACATCCAGGCCTTCCGGGACCTGGGCGTCCAGGTCGTGGAAGCCGAGGGGGACTTCGTGGCCCGCCGCGACGGCCCGCTCGGCGACCACGTGAGCTTCGAGGTCTCGACCGTCGGCGGCACCCAGAACGTCCTGCTGGCCGCGGCGTTGTCCGGCAAAGAGGTCGTCATCGAGAACGCCGCGCTCGAACCCGAGGTACCCGACCTGGCGGGCATGCTGAGCGCGATGGGAGCGCCGGTCGAGGGGGTGGGGACGTCGGTGCTCCGCGTCCACGGCGCCCAGCGGCTGCGCGGCGTCCGCTACCGGCCCATCCCGGACCGCATCGAAGCCGGTACCTACCTGCTGGCGGCGGCGGCCAGCCGCGGCCGCGTGCGCCTGGAGAACGTCCTGACGCGACACCTGGACGCGACGCTCGAAGCGCTCGCGCGCGCCGGCGTGCGGGTCGAAACCGCCTCCGATCGGGTGGAGATCGACGCTTCGGGCCCGCTCGTGCCGACCGACGTCGTGGCCAGGCCGTTCCCGGGCCTGCCCACCGACCTGCAGGCGCCGTTCGGTGCCTTCCTGGCCACGATCGAGGGGCACAGCACGGTGCGCGATGAGATCTATCCCTACCGCTTCACGCACGTCGATGCGCTCGCCCGGAGCGGTGCCCTCATGCACCTCGAGGACCGCGTCCTGCATATCGAGGGCGGGCCGCTCGTGGGCGCCACCATGCACGCCGCGGACATCCGGGCGGGCGGTGCGCTCATCGTCGCGGCCGTGGCCGCGCAAGGTCGCTCGGAGATCAGCGGGGTGGAGTTCATCGATCGCGGTTACGAAGACATCGCGGGGCGGCTGGCCCGCCTCGGCGCCGAGGTCGTGCGGGCAAGAGACGCCGGCGCGACCGGCCCGCGCGAACCCGAGCTGTTCGTTACCGGCACCTACGGCCGCTGAGCGGCCACCCGCACCGCACGCGCCCCGACCTCAGCCGACCCTGACCTTGAGCCGGTGGTAGCCCGTCGACCCGTTGGGAAGGGGCTGGCTCTTCTCGGACGTCTGCAGCGTGCCCGTGCCGTCGACGGCCCGCACCAGGACCTCGTAGTCGCCCGGACCCACCTGCCACTCGAAGCCCCATAGGGTCCAGGAGAAGGCGTTGTCGGCCGGCCGGAGCGTGGCCTCGTTCCAGTTCGAGCCGCCGTCGACCGAGACCTCGACGCGCCGGATCCCACGGAGCCCCGCGAAGGCGATCCCGCCGATAGCCGCGTCGCTCCCCAGCACCGTGGCCGTCGGGGTGTCGATCCGGCTCATGGTGTGCACGACGGCCGTCCGGCTCCAACCGCGTTGCTCCCAATAGCCCGTATAGTCGTGGTCGACCACCTCGACGTCCATCAGCCACTTGACGCTCTTCATGCCGTAGATCCCGGGCGCCAGAACGCGCGCCGGGAAGCCGTGACCCCGCACGAGGGGCTCCCCGTCCTGGAGGTAGGCGATCATCGTGCCGTCGCGTCGGGCGACCTCCAGTGCGAACGCGTCGGAGTAGTTGTCCGCGGCACGCAGGATCACGTGCGTCGCGCCCGACTTCACGCCCACCGTCTCCAACAGGTCGGCCATCGGCACGCCCGTCCAGAGGCTGTTGCCTACGAGGTGGCCCCCCACCTCGTTCGAGATGCAGATGAGCGTGGTGGGCCGCGTCACCGAAGGCAGGGCCTTGAGGTCCTCGAGCCCCAGGTCGAGCGCGTGATCGACCAGCCCGTGGATCTTCAGCCGCCACCGCGACCCGTCGACGCGCGGATCGGAGAAGTTCTTCGACACCAGGTAGTGATCGCCAACCGGCGTGATGACGGGGCCGAGCCCGCGGATGCGGCCCAGCAGGCCCTCCAGTCGCTCCGCCGCGCGGGCTAGCGCACCGAGCGCCAGCCGCGCCGTCCCCAGCCCCACGACAAGCACCAGCAGCCCGCGGGCGCCGTGGCCCAGCGCCTCCCGCCGACCCTCATCGTACGCCGATCCCCGGACCGCCCGCCCACCCCGCGCGAACAGCAGGATCACCCCGTACACGGCACCGAAGGCGGCCGCCCACAGGTGCGTGGGGAGCGGACGGTAGAAGTAGTTCGTCGGGCTCGCCCCGAAGGCGCCGAGCCCTTCCAGCGGGAGCAGGACCAGTCCCACCAGGGCAGGTGTGGCGAGGACGGGGACGGCAACGCGCCATGCACGCCCGAGGCGCGCCAGGGGGACCGCGACGGCGGTCCAGACCACCACGTACCCGAGCGCCATCGTGCCGAACAGAACGTACTTGGCGACATGATCGAGCCCGTAGGGGAGGCTGTGGATGACGTTGAAGACGGCGGGGACGCCGAGCAGGTGCCCCGTCAGATCGAACACCATGTCGACCGGCGTGCGTGCGCCCACCAGCAGGCGGCCGACCACCATGGCCGCCCCGGACACGAGCGCCGCGACGGCGCCGACGGCGAGGCGATGCACGACCGTGGATGTCGGCGGTTCGCTTCTCGGACGATCGCTACCCGGTTCCATGCCCCGGTATAGCGCGAACGCCGGTACGAATCTTCACGCTCGCATCACGACGTTCGTGCGCGGCCCTCGCACCGCTGCGAGGCGAACACGACGTCGATCGACGTCGCGGAGCCGCCGGCGCGCCCGCCCGCCAGCGGAACATGCGCGTCGAGACGCGTCAGGGACGACGCTTCCGCGGGGTCTGACGCGAACCGCCCCCGGCCTCGTCGGCCCCGTCCCTCGCCGTGTCGTCGACGGCGGCGTCGTCGACGGCGACGTCGTCGTCATCGGTGTCGTCGTCATCGGTGTCGTCGTCATCGGCGTGGTCGTCATCGGCGTGGTCGTCATCGGCGTGGTCGTCATCGGCGTGGTCGTCATCGGCGTGGTCGTCATCGGTGTCGATCTCGGCGGTGTCGATCTCGGCGGTGTCGATCTCGGCGGCGGCGCCGTCCTCCCGGCGGCCCTCCTCCGCCTCGTCCGCGACGTCGCGCGCGTCGTCAACCGCGTCGTCAACCGCGTCGTCACCCGGGCCGTCCTCCCGAGCCTCGCCCACCGCTTCGCCCACCGCTCCGGCCACCGCTCCGGCCATCGCTCCGGCCATCGCGCGGTCGACGCTTGCCTCTGCGTCCGGCCACATCGCGGCTTCCTCCTCCTCGTCGAGGAAGCGCTCGTGGATCGCGCTCGGCCCAACGGTTGCGGCATCGTCGGCGTCGCTCCCGCGCACGCGACCGGACCCCGCGGCCGGCGTGGTGGGCGGCCGCGCAACAGGGTCGGGCGCCGTCCAGGCCTCACCGGCCAACCCCGGTCGTTCCGGGGCGCGCACCCGGCGGCGCAGCACCAGACCGGCGGCGGCCGTGGTCAGGCCCAGAACCATCAGCAGCAGCCAACCCAGGCCGTGCAGCGCAGACCGATAGGGCGACAGCACCCCGCTGTCGATCTCACGGCGTTGCGCGCTCTGGTTCGACGCCAGCAGATCCACCACCGGCACCCGTTGCGACGGGCTCGAGAATGCCCACGGCGACACGGACGACGTGAGCGGCCTCCAGCCGTCCGTCGTGAACGGGTCGTACACGCCCGTCAGGGCGTACACGTCGGCCCGCCCCGGACGCCGGAGCTGCGTGTGGAGGGTGATGGAGTTCCCCTGCACATCGACGGTGACCGGGAGGCGCGGCCAGCTCCCCGGTGAGCCCGACGACCGGGCCTCGACCGCGTAGGCCTCGTCGCCGGTGGCGCGCAGCGCGATCTCCCAGCCGTGCTTGGGGGGCATCGCCATGGACGAGCCGGGCAGGAGTTGCTGCGCACCGCCCGGCCGGGTGTCGAGGTAGACCTCGAGGATGGGGTTCGAGAAACCGTTGGGGAGCCCGGCGGCGTCCGACACCGCTCCCAGTTGCACCCTCACGGTCAGCTTCGGGTCGCTGGTCAAGGTCACCGACTGGAGGTCGAAGTCGGCCGTGTTGGCGTACACGGGTGCGGTTGGAGGCGCCAGCGTACCGTCGCCGACCGCATCGCCGGCGGGATCCTGTAGGTGGAGCGCGGCAACCGCGAGGACGAGGAGATGGATCATGGTCGCAGACCTGCCTTTCGCGTGACCGCGCGACTGCGTGCGAGCTCGACGAGCCAGGCCGCGAGTCGTTCACTGTCGTGCTGGGCCACCGGGCCTGCGCCCAGCAGGGGGAGTCGGAGCGCTTCCACGCCCACCTCGCGGAGCCTCTCCAACGAGGGGCCGACGACCGATGCGCCCTCGGCGCGGTAGGCTTCGAGGCGCTCCTCGTTGACGGGCGTGCTGTTGAGGACCACGAGATCGGGGAGCCGGCCGAGGTGGCGGGCGAGGGCGTCGACGTGCGCGTACGCGTCGAAGGCGTCGGTCTCCCCGGCCTCCGTCATGATGTTGCAGACGTAGACGATCTGGGCGGTACTGCTCTCGAGCGCCTCGCGGACGGCGGGCACCAGGATGGGCGGCAGCGTGCTGGTGAACAGGCTCCCCGGACCGAGCACCACCAGATCGGCGCGGCGCAGGGCCTCGACCACCTCGGGGCTGGCCTCGGGCGCGTCGGGTTCGAGCGCGACCGAACGGGCGGGCCCCGCGCACTCGCGCGTCCGGCTCTCGCCGCGGATGACCGTCCCATCGGCCTTGGTCACGAGCAGGGTCACCGGCCGGCCGGTAACGGGGTAGACGGCCCCCGAGAGGTTGAGGAGCCGGTTCAGTGCACGGATGGCCTGGGCGAAGTCCCCTTCGACCTCCGTCAACGTCGTGATGAAGAGGTTGCCGAAGGTGTGGCCCTCGAGTTCCTCGCCACGCGCGAAACGGTACTGGAGGAGGCGGCTCACCTCCAACTCGTTGTCGCTCAGCGCAGCGAGGCAGTCGGTGAGGTCGCCCGGCGGGGGCATGTCGAAGGCGGCCCGCAGCGCCCCGAGGAGCCGCCGTCGTCGCTCACCGTCACCACCGCCGTGAGGTTGGAGGTGTGCTCGCGCAGGCCGCGCAACAGGTTGCTGAGCCCGCTGCCGCCGCCCAGCGCGACGATGCGTGGACCGCGAGCCAACGACAGGCGGCGGTGGAGCAGCACCGCGGCCTGGTTGGGGCTGGCCATCCAGTTCGACAGGAGCGACCGGTTGAGGCGACCGACCGCAACGATGGCGACGAGCACCCCGACCAGGACCAGCGCCAACGACAGGTAGCCCCCGGCCGCGTGCCAGGTACCGCTCACCAGCAGGTGCTCGATGGGGCTCGAGAGCTCGCGCCGGCGTCCGTCCAGGGCCCACAACACAGCGCCGATCACGCCGATCACGAGGAGCAGCGCCCCCGCGACGGCCAGAACCACGTGTCGTTTGACCCCCATGCCCGGCGTGAGCCAGAACCGCCACGTCAGCACCGTGGCGAAGCGCTCGCGCAGACGCCTCACCCGTGCTCCCGCAGCGCTTCCTCGAGGTCCCGGTGTTGCGCACGCGTGCGGAACGTGTCGGCGAGATCGTGCGTGAGCCGTTCGGCCACGGCCACCGAGCGGTGCTGGCCGCCGGTGCAGCCGATGGCGACGCTGTAGCTCGATCGCCCTTCGCTGCGGGCACCCCCCGCCAGAGTCCGGACGAGCTCCCGCAGGCGCGTGTAGAGCTCCAGCGAGGTCGGCGTGAAAACATACACCTGGACCTCCGGCGCGGTTCCGGGGAGGGGTTTGAGCGCGGGGTCGTAGTACGGGTTCGGGAGCGCACGAACGTCCAGCACTGTGTCGACGTCGGTGGGGACGCCGCGCTTGTAGCCGAACGACACCAGCCGCAGCAGGAACTCGCCGTCGTTGCCGAACCGCTCCCAGAGGTCCTGCGTCAGGTCGCGCGCCGAGGTCGAAGTGGTGTCGATCACGACGTCGGCCAGCGAACGCATCCCCTCCAGGGCCTTGCGCTCCTGCGCCAGGTCGGCGGTCAACGTGCCCTCGGCGAGGGGATGGGTGCGGCGGGTGAAGTTGTAGCGTCGCACCAGCGTCGGATCGCTGGCGTCGAGGAACACCACCGTCACGGCCAGACCCCGGCCGCGCAGCGCCGCCAGCGCGACGGGAGCCGCCGCGAGGAAGGCCCGGGTCCGGATGTCGACGCCGATCGCGATGGCGGGCGCCTCGCTGCCGGTCGCAGCGCTCACCAGACCCTCCCATAGGGCCGGCGGAAGATTGTCCACCGTGTAGAAGCCGATGTCCTCCAGCGCGTGCAGCGCGGTCGTCTTGCCCGACCCGCTGAGCCCGGTGAGGACGACGAGCCGTCCCCTCATGGGCTCCCGCCGTTGGCGAGGCGGAGCGAGCGAGGCGCGAAGCTGCACGCCACCACTTCGCCGGGGCGCTCGACGATGGCCGCCTCGCCGGCACGCCCGACGAGCGTACCGGGACACAGGAGGCGGGTCCCGTCCGGCGTCTCCTCGGCGGCCCACGCGACGCCGCCCGGATGCGCGACGACGAAGGGCGCGCTCACCGCCGTCGCCGTGGCCGGCGGCGCACTGCCGTCCTGCACCACGACCCAGCGCATGCCGTCGAACACGACGTCGGCATCGTGGCCGGCTACCTTGACGTGGAACGTTGGGAGGCCGTCGGCGGCATCGACCTTGCTCCACGAAGCCGGCTTCAGGAAGCCGACGTCCTCGCGGACGCAGTCGTTCACGCGGGCCGTGGGGGAGATCGGTGCCGGGACGGCCTGCTCCGTCACGTGCGTCGCCAACGCCGCGGCAACGGCCTGCGCCGCCGCACGGTCGCCGTAGCAACCCACGCGAACGCGCACGAACTGCTTGCCGTCGTTCATCGCGAACTCGTCGTAGGCATCGAACCCCAGGTTCTTCAGTTGAGCCACCACGAGGTCGGCCTGACGCAGATCGCGAAGCGCCACGGTCTGCACCGTCCAGGCACCGCCCTGCGCGAACGCCACGCTCGCCAGCATCCCGAGGACCGCCGCGAGAAGCGCAACGCGGAGCGGCGATGGCGCGAAGGGGACGCGCACGCTACACCTCCACCGCATCGGCAGCGAGGCGCGCGAAGTTGCCCAACACCGTGAGCCCCACGTCCTGGCTCTTCTCGGGGTGGAACTGCGTGGCGTGCAGCGCGCCGTAGGAGATGGCGCTCTTGAACCGCACCGCTCCGTACCGGGTCCGCGCGCCCGGCACCTCGAGATCGTCGAAGGTCACGTAGTAGGAGTGCGCGAAGTAGACGAAGGCGCCGTCCGGGACGCCCTGCAGGAGCGCGGGTCGGCCGTGCTGCCGGATCTGGTTCCAACCCATGTGTGGGACGCTTACGCCCTCGGCCGGGAAGCGCCGGGCCGTGCCCGGGAGCAACCCCAGGCCGGGCACGTCGGGTGCCTCCTCCGAGGCCTCGAGCAGCAGCTGCAACCCAACGCAGATCCCGAGGAACGGGCGCCCTGCCCGTACGTGCTCGCGCACCAGCGGCTCGAACCCCGACGCCCGGAAGGCGGTCATCACCTGACCGAAATGCCCCTGCCCGGGGAGGACCAGCACGTCCGCACCGACCGCGAGCTCGGGCTCGGCCCGACGCTCCACGGCCAGGCCCGTCCGCTGCAACGCGCGCTCGACGCTGTGGAGGTTCCCGGCGCCGTAATCGATCAAGACGGTGCGCATCCTCAGAGGCTTCCCTTCGTCGACGGGATGCCGTCGTGCGTGATGCTCGTGGCCGCGTACAGCGCGCGTGCGAAGGCCTTCATGACGGCCTCCACCACGTGGTGGGTTTCCTCGCCGGCGAGCACGCGCACGTGCAGCGTGGCGCCGGCGTGGTTGACGAACCCGCGAAGGAACTCCCGCAGGTGGTAGGCGTTGAACCCGCCCGCATCGCCGACGAAGCCTGCCGGCTCGAACACCAGCGTCGGTCGGCCCGAGAGGTCGAGCACCACGTGCGCGAGGGTCTCGTCCATGGGAACGAAGGCGTCTGCGTAGCGTTCGATGCCCGCCCGCTCACCCAGCGCACGAGCCATCGCCTGGCCGAGGGTGATGCCGCAGTCCTCGACGAGATGGTGCACGTCCACGTGGAGGTCGCCCCGTGCTGCCAGCTCGACCGTGAGCCGACCGTGCCGCATGAGCTGGTCGAGCATGTGGTCGAAGAAGCCGTGCCCGGTATTCACGCTGCCGCCGGGACCGGCGTCCAGATCCAGCGCCACGCGCACGGACGTCTCGCTCGTGGTCCGCTCGACATCGGAGCGCCTAGCCACCGACGACCTCCGCGCGCAGCACGGCCCGCAACGCCTCGAGGAAGGCGTCGGTCTCGTCGGGCGTGCCCACGCTCACCCGCAGGCAACCCTCGAGCCCCGCGAGGTGGTCCTGACGTCGGACGGCGATGTCGTGCTCGAGCAGGCCGCGGTACACGGCGTCGACGTCTGCCACGCGGAACAGAACGAAGTTCGTGCGTGATGGGTGCGGCTCCACGCCGGGGAGCGACGCCAGTCCGGCGACCAGGCGATCGCGCTCGCGGCGTGCGATCGCGACGCGCTCCGCGACGTACTCGGGGTGCTGCAGCGCCGCCATGGCGACCGCCGCCTGCACCGACGAGAACGAGAACGGGAGCAGGCCCTTGCGCACCTCCCCGGCAAGGTCCGGGCTGGTGAGGGCATAGCCGATCCGCACGCCTGCGAGGCCGAACGCCTTGCTGAACGTGCGTACCGAGATGGCGTGGGGGTGCCCGGCGACCAGGTCGCGATGATCGGTCCCGGCGAACTCGCCGTACGCCTCGTCGAGAACGACCAGCCAGTCGCCGGGGGCGCCTCGGAGCACCGCCTGGAGGTCCCGGCTCGGGTGGACGTTGCCCGTCGGCGCCGCCGGATCGGCCAGGAACACGATCCCGCGCCGTCCGGCCATGGCGTCGAGGAGGCCGTCGACGGGGAGGGAGAAGCCGGCACCATCCAGCGGAACCTCGATGAGCTCGGCTCCGAGCAAGCGCGCCTGCATGCCGTAGACCGCGAAGGTGGGCGTCACCGTGAGCACGCTCTGCCCGATCCCGGCGACGATGACCAGCGCCTGCAGGAGCACGTTCGACCCGTTGCTGACGATCACGCCGTCCGGATCCCAGTCGTGGCGGGCGGCGATCGCTTCCTCCAGCGCGTGCGGGTGCAGCTCGGGGTAGCGGTGCCAGGCCGCGTTGCGCATGCGCTCCATCGCCGCTTCGCGGATGCCCTCGGGCAGGTCGACCGGGCTCTCGTTCTGGTCGAGTTTGACCGTCGAGGCCCTGGGAGTGAAGTGGTAGCGCGCCAGGGCGCGCACGCTGGACCGGATGCTCATGGCGTCATGCTAGCGCACGAGGGCGCGCGGATTACTGCCCCCCGGCCTTCTGCTGCGCCTGCTGACGCACCTGGGCCACGGTCGCCTGGAGGTTGGGGTCGAGCTCGACCGCCCGGTCGAACTCGTCGATGGCCTGCTTGTAGCGCCCCAGCCCGTAGTAGGTCAGGCCGAGGTTCAGGTGCGCCTGGGCGTTGTCGGGATTGGCCTTGAGCGCCTTGTCGAGCTGTTCCAGCGCCAGATCGAAGCGGCCGAGTTGGAGATGTGCGTACCCGAGGTCGTTGAGAACGATGTCGCTCTCCGGGAACGCCTTCAGCGCCGCCTGGTAGTTGTCGACGGCCGAACGCGGATCTCCGGTGAGCTGCTGGGCGTAGCCCTCGAAGAACGCCACCAGCCCGTTGTCGTCGAGCTTCCGTGCGCGCTGGAACGCCTGCACGGCCGTCGGGTAGTCCTGCACCTCCAGGGCGTAGATGCCCTGCTGGAACGCGGCACCCGCCTCCCCGCCGAAGGTGATGCGCTGCCCGCCGGTGAGCTGGCGCTGCTGCTTCAAGAAGCTGAGGCCGCGTTCGGCGATCGCCAGGTTCGGCTGCGCCTTCAGGGCCTTCTGGAGCTCGATCTGCGCCTGGTCGAACTTCCCGACGCGGCCCAGCGCGAGGCCGTAGTACGCCAGCGTCTGCGCACTGGGCGAGGCGCCGCTGCCGTTGACCAGGGGCCCGAGGAGGTTGAGCGCCGCCTCTGCACGACCGGCCGCGAGGTAGATGCCGGCCAGATCGCTCTCGGCGCTCGGCCCGGCGCCGTTCACGCTCTCGAAGGTCTGGCGTGCCGCATCCAGCTTGCCCTGCCACGCCTGCGCCACCGTCAGCAGGTTGGCGATGCCCCCGTCCTTGGGGTGTGCACTGTGGAGCGAGGCCAGCACCCCCTCGGCGCCGCTGTAATCTCCCTTGCGTACGAGCAGCTCGCCTTCCGCCGCCTTGAGCAGGGTGGCGTCCGGGTACGCCTTCTCGCCCTGGCGCACCAGCGCCAACGCGCCGTCGGTTACGTCGGCCGGCAGGAGTCTCGCCAGCGCGTACAGCCCCGCCGAGGCGGCCATCGGGTCCTGGACGGCATTTTGCAGGTAGCTCAGTGCACCCTTGTCGTCACCGACCTTCAAGACCTGTTGCACCACCGCGCGGTGGAGCGCAAGCGATTCCGGCAACGAGCTCTCTGCGTTGCGCAACGTCTGCAGGGCGCGCTGATCGCTGGTCTGGAGGCCCGCCAGTTGCAGGTAGGCGTCCAGCATGCGAGGGTAGGCGCGGATGGCCGCCTGCAGGTCCTGCGTGGCCTTGGCCGGGTCGCTCTCGCCGCGGGCCAGCCCGGTCAGGGCGACCGCATCGGCCGGGTTGAGCTGGAGCGCCTTCTGGAACGCCGCGGCCGCCTGCTTCTTCTGATTGTCCGCCTGCAGCACGACGCCCAGGACGACCTGGGCCTCGACGTCGTCGGGCTGCGCCTTCACGGCCTCCTGCGCGACCGTCACGCCGGACTTGGTGTCGCCGCCGAGCGCCAGGAGCCGCGCGTACTCCACCTTCACCCAGGCGGAGCCGGGGTCGAGCTGCATGGCCGCCTTGAGGTCGTCCGGCCTGGTGCCGGGGAGGCGAGACGCCGCCAGCGCCACGGGCGCGAGGCTCGGAAGCGACGGCGTCTGGGCCGCCGCATCGTCGACCCGCCCGAGGACGGTGGCCCCTAGATCGGGACGCAGCGCCTGCGCCAGCGTCTTGGCAGCGGCGCGCGCCAGCGTCGTCGGGCTCCCGTCGTTCGTCTGGGCGTGCAGCGTCTGCTGCTTCCCGCCCTGATCCAAGGTCATGGTGACGCCCACGGCAGCACCACTCCCGTCCACCCTGCCCTGGACGACGGCGTCGGCGCCGAACAGGGTCCGCACCGTAGCCAGCGGGTCCTTGCCCGCCTGCCGGGCCTTCTGCATGACGAGCGCCACGTCGCCGACGGCGGGGGCGTAAACGTTCGGGATCTCGTTGATCGAGCGCTGGAGCGCGGTCGGGAGCCCCAGTTGGTAGGTGGATGCGGCGGCGCTGGCGTCGAAGGGCATCACCACCACGCGGGTGGGCGCGGACTGCGCGAAGGCGGCAGCCGAAACCGCTACGACGAGCGGCAGGAAGAACCGTAGGGACCTGATCATCAGGTGGGAGGATACCACCGGGGGGGTGAGAAGCCTAAGGCCCGCCCTCACCGGCGTTCAGACGGAAGCCGCGGGGCAACAGGTCGGCCACCGTGACCACCTCGAAGCCGTCGGCACCGTTGACGAGGTAGACCGTCGCGTCCGGCGCGAACTCGAACAGCACCTGGCGGCATGCGCCGCACGGGCTCGCCGGCGGATCGGCCTCGGTATACACCACCATCTCCCGGAAGTGGCGGCCGCCCCGCGTCGCCAAGGCCTGCACCACCGATTGCTCGGCGCAGCGCGACAGGCCGAAGCTGGCGTTCTCCACGTTGCTGCCCGCGATGACCTCCCCGTCGTCGGCACGCAGGGCGGCTCCGACGCGGAAGCCCGAGTAGGGCGCGTAGGCGTTGGCATGAGCGCGGCGCGCCGCGGCTACCAGGTCGTCGGGAGGCGGCGACGTAGGGCTCAATGGAGCACCCCCAGCCGCACCAGCAGGGGCGGCCCCAGGACGGCCAGTCCCACCAGCAGGGCGAAGATCGACGCGATCAGGACGGCACCGGCCGCCATGTCCTTGGCCGCGCCCGCCAGCTCCGCGTGATCGGGGGAGGCGAGGTCGACCACGCTCTCCAGCGCGCTGTTGGCGAGCTCGGCGGTGAGCACGAGCCCCGACGCCAGCAAGACCGGCACGAGCGGCGCCCCCAGCCACCACGCCAGCCCGAGGGCGATCAGCCCGGCAGCCCCCTCGACGCGGAGGTTCGCTTCGCGGCGCAACGCCCGCCACACGCCACGGCCTGCGTGCCCGAAGGCGGCAGGCAGGCCGGAGCTCGAACGCCTCACGCCCCGCCCTCGCGCGCCGCGTCCTCCCGGGCGAGGTGGAGGATCCTGCGCTCGGAGGCCCGGAACGGCGCCCACGCCGCCTCCGACGTGTGGTCGAAGCCACGCAGGTGCATGAGCCCGTGGGCGGCGAGCACCAGGACCTCCTGCTCCAGGGTCGTGTACCGCTCCTCTGCCTGGCGTGCGGCGGTATCGAGACTGATGAAGATGTCGCCCAGGTGGGGGACCGCAGGGAAGCCTTCGTCGTCGGGCTCCACGGTGGGATAGGAGAGGACGTCGGTGGGCCCGTCGACGCCCCGGTCGCGGGCGTTGCGCTCGTGCATGGCACGATCGTCGACCAGGACCACACTCAGGTCCCGATCGGCCGAACCGAGCTCGTCGAGCAGCGCCTCCAGGGCACGTGCCAGGCAGTCAACCGGTCGGTAGCGCAGCGTCTCGTCGAGGATTTCCACTGCCACGGCGAAGCGACTTGACCTCCTCCGGGGAAGGATAGCTGATGCGACGATGAAGGACCGCCGTGAGCATGCGCTCGAAGGTGTTGGCGATGATCTCGAGGTCGTGGAAGTTCAGCGGGCTCGCCGATAGTTGCTCGTCCTGGAGCCGCTGATCGAACAGCCGGTCGATCATCGCACGGATACTCGACTGGCTCGGCTCGGTCAGCGTGCGGGAGGCCGACTCCACGGTATCGGCGAGCATCAGCACGGCCGTCTCCTTGGAGTGCGGCTTGGGACCGGGATAGCGGAAGTTGAGCTCGTCGATGTTGGACGCGTCCTCGAGGGCGCGCTTGTAGAAGTAGCTCAGCACGGTGGTGCCGTGATGCTCGGCGACGTACGGAGCGAGCTCGCGCGGCAACTTGAACTCGCGCAGCAGCTCGAGACCGTCGCGCACGTGGCTGGTGATGATCAGGTAGCTCAGGTGCGGGCTGATGTGGTCGTGCGGGTTCTCGCCGCTGAACTGGTTCTCGACGAAGAAGTGTGGGCGACGCATCTTCCCGACGTCGTGGTAGAGCGCGCCGACCCGCGCCAGCAGGGGATTGCCGCCGATGTTCTGCACCGCCTGCTCCACGAGGTTGCTGATGATCAGGCTGTGCTGGTACGTCCCGGGCGCCTCGATGAGGAGGCGCTGCAGCAACGGGCTGGTCGGGCTCGACAGCTCGAGCAGGCGGTAGTCGGTCAGGAACCCGAACCCGCTCTCGGCCAGGGGCAGCAGGCCCAGCGCTGTGATCCCAGCCAGCACCCCGCCGGCCACCATGAACAACGCCCCCAGCGCGGCCCCGCCGGCGGTCATGCCACCTCCGACCAGCACCATCACCACCAGCGTGGCGCCACTCGCCAGCCCGCCGACCGCGCCGGCCAGCAGGAGCGCCACGCGGCTGCGGACCGCCAGGACCAGCAGGCACGCCACCACCGAGCCGATCAGGGTGCCCCCCAACGCGAACATCGGCGCCAGCGGAGCCAGCAGGCCCACGGCGAGGCCCATCCACACCGCCCACATCAGCCCGGCGGTCTCCGATATGAGGACCGCCACCACCAGCGGCAGCAACAGCGCGAACAGGAAGTTGGCCGACGCCAGCAGCGCCAGGCGCTGGACCGCCACCACCGACAGCGTCAGCACGACCAGGAAGGTGAGCTGCGGCATCGAGAGCCCGGGCGCCAGGTAGCGGCGTGCGTACAGCAGCGGCGCGCTGAGCAGCAGCGCCAGCAGGAGCGAGCCCAGCAGGATCCAGAAGGTGCCCTTGAGTTGCGCCGTGCGCGCGCTGTAGAGCCCGAGCGCCTCCAGGACGCGCAGGTTGTCCTCGGTCAGCGTGGCCCCCTCGCGCACGATGACCTGACCGGCACGCAACGACTGCATCACCGGCTTCACGGCCGCGGCCGCCGCGTCGCGGGCCGCTTCCGTGAGCTGAGCGTCCGGCACGGACGTGGCCACGAGGTAGCGCTGCAGCAGGAGCCGCACACCCCCCCGACGGTCCGGCGGCGCCTTCTGCGCGGCCTGCTGGATCAGCGCGGGGATCTGCGTGTCCTTGACGCCGTTGGGATCGCTGTACGCGTTGACGACGAAGTCCACCACGTCGGGCGGCAGGCTCGAGGAGGTCACGGCGCTGGTGACGAGGTTCTGCAGCTCCGGGTCGCTGGTGTACACGGTGCCGATCTGCGCCCGGGCGGCCTGCCGCTCCCGCTCCGTGGCGATGCGGTCGATCACCTGCGTGTCGACGGGCGCAACGAAGGTCTGCGGGCTGACCTCGCCCGCTCGCAACGCCGACGCGCGGCGGCTGCCGTAGACGCTGAACAGCAGCGCCGTCATGGCAGCGACCGAGAGCGCGACGAGCAGCCACAGCCGCGCATCGCGCCGGCGCGACCGCCTAGGGCTGCTGCTCATAGGCGCGGATGATCTGGGCGACCAACGGATGGCGCACCACGTCGGCCTTGCTGAAGGTGATGAACGCGATCCCCTCGATCCCCTGAAGGATGGACTCGGCGGTCGACAGTCCGCTCTTGACCCCGCCGGGTAGGTCGGTCTGGGTCGTGTCCCCCGTGACGACGACCTTGCTGTTGAACCCCATGCGCGTCAGGAACATCTTCATCTGCTCCGCCGTGGTGTTCTGCGCTTCGTCGATGATGATGAAGGCGTCGTTGAGCGTGCGGCCGCGCATGAAGGCGAGCGGCGCCACCTCGATGGTGCCGAGCTCGAGGAGCTTCTCCACCCGGTCGGCCGGGAGCATGTCGTACAGGGCGTCGTACAGGGGGCGGAGGTAGGGGTCGATCTTGGCCTGAAGGTCCCCCGGCAGGAAGCCGAGCCGCTCGCCGGCCTCGACGGCCGGCCGGGTCAGGATGATGCGCTTGACGCGTCGATGCGTGAGCGCCTCCACCGCCATGGCCACCGCCAGGTAGGTCTTGCCGGTGCCGGCCGGCCCGCTTCCGAACACGATCGGGTTGTCGTGGATGGCGGCGACGTAGCGCCGCTGGCCCGCCGTCTTCGGTTTGGCGCGGCCGGGAAGGTGCGCCTCCTCCGGTGGCGGCTCGGGCGCGGGAGACCGGTTCCCGAGACGCTCCAGGTCGCTGTACTCCAGCTCCGTCAACGACACGCGGCCGCCATTCCGAACGGTGTCGATGAGCGTGCGGAAGGTGTTCGCCGCTTCCTCGACCTCGGCCGCGTCGCCGCTCAGGCGCAACTCGTCGCCGCGCGCGACGACCGTCGCGCTCAGACGCGTTCGAAGGAGTCGGAGGTTCTCGTCGTTCTGTCCGAACAGCGACAGGGCCTCTGCCGGACTGCGGAGCTTCAGCGTAACCGACGTCGCGATGGTACCCTCCCGCGCAGGCGCTTCCACGCCGGCTCGTCCAGGATCTCGTGCCAGATCAGGCCGCTCACGATGGCCTCGCGGTCGAACCGAACATGCCCCACACCCACCAGTCTAGCGCCGTCGTGCCCAGCGTGTCGTCGCACGTGGCCGCGCACGGCACGGGGGACGCCGACCTCCTCGATGGGGGATTGCCGTTTTTCGCGGCGCGGCGGCCGCGGCTCCTGCGGCCGGCGCGGGGGTGCGCCTTCGCGTCCCAGGCCGGGCCCGGCCCGCTGCGCGTCGTCCGGCCCGACGAGGCCCCTCTCGAACGGGTCCTCCGGGACCAGCTTCCGCTCCCCCTTGCCGGCCCGGCCGGGACCCCGGAAGGGGTCCTCCGGGACCATCGTGGGGCTCCGGTCCCGGGGGGCCAGGGGCGCGAACGGGTCTTCGGAGACCAGCGTGCGTCCCTGCTGGGGTCGGGTGGAGGCCTCCGCCGTCGCCCGTTCGCGCGCCTCGCGCACGCGCCTCTGCGCCTCCGCGAGCCAGGCAGGGAGGTCCGTCTGGCCGCCGTCGCCCCGGCGGACGGGGGGCGCCGGTTCCGCCGGAGCGTCGCCGGAAGCAGGCGGACGGGCCGGACCCTGGCGGCTCGTCGGCGGCCGGTTGCGCTCGCGCAGCACGCGCGACACCAGCGGTAGCACGATGAACACCACCACGAACAGCACCGTCAGCAGGGTGTCGAAGCTCACGACTCCTCTTCGCCCTCCAGGCCGGCGGCCCGACCGATGCTCCCCCGCATGCTGGTGTCGGACTGGATGTTCTGGAGGTTGTAGTAGTCCATCACCCCAATGTTGCCCTTCTCGAAGGCCTCGGCGATGGCACGGGGCACCTCGGCCTCGGCCTCGACGACCTTTGCGCGCATGGCGGCCACCTCGGCGCGGTTCTCCTGCTCGGCCGCAACGGCCATCGCCCGCCGCTCCTCGGCCTTCGCCTGCGCCACCCGCTTGTCGGCTTCGGCCTGGTCTGTCTGCAGCTGGGCACCGATGTTGCGTCCGACGTTCACGTCGGCGATGTCGATCGACAGGATCTCGAAGGCCGTACCCGAGTCCAGGCCCTTGGCGAGCACCGTCTTGGAGATGGTGTCGGGGTTCTCCAGGGTGTCCTTGTGGCTCTTGGTCGAGCCGATGGAGGAGACGATCCCTTCACCGACACGGGCGATGATCGTCTCCTCGCCGGCGCCGCCGACCAGCCGCTCCAGGTTGGCGCGCACCGTGATGCGTGCCGTGGCGATGAGCTCTATGCCGTCCTTGGCGACGGCGCTGACGTTGGGGGTCTGGATGACGCGGGGGTTGACGGACACCTTGACGGCGTCCAGCACGTCGCGGCCCGCCAGGTCGATGGCGGCCGCCCGGTCGAAGGGTAGGTGGATGCGCGCCTTGTCCGCGGCGATCAACGCGTCCACGACCCGGTCGACGTTGCCCCCTGCGAGGTAGTGCGCTTCGAGCTGGTTCTGCTCCACCTCGATGCCCGCCTTGTCGGCCTTGATGAGGGGCAGGATGATCCGGTTGGGCGGCACCCTCCGCAGCTTCATGGCGACCAGGCTCGGGAGGCCGACCTGGACGCCGGCGGCGATGGCCGAGATCCACAGGCCGATCGGGACGACCGAGAACAGGATCAGGAAGAAGAGAACGGTGGCGCCTGCGACGATCAGCAGGGTGGTACTCATAACACCTCCAAGGTGGGTCTTCCGAGCGTACGACCCTGGGGCCGTACAGGGTCAGGCTTCCTGGGCGTCGGCCGGATCCGGCTCGACGGCGCGAACCGTGACGCGCATCCCCTCGACGTGCAACACGGTCAGCGTGCTTCCCGCAGGGATGTAGTCGCCCTCGCTCACCACGTCGACGCGCTCCCCGTCGAAGCGCGCGACCCCGGCGGGCCGCAGGTCGGACAGCGCGACCCCCTCGCGACCGGCGAGGTAAGCGCGATCGGCGCTCCCCGGCGCGCCCGCGCCTGCGGGCGCGGGAGGATTGGTGATGCGGGTGGTGAGCCGGAAGGCGGCGGCGATCTTGCTGTTCGGCAGCACCCACAGGAGCGCCGCCACCAGGACGCCGCCGAACAGCGCGCTGTAGCCGAGAACGGTCGCGGCCGACCCCTGGAAGATGCGCACGACGGCCACCACCACCGCCGCGATGCCGAGCACGCCGGCGACCCCGAAGCCGGGGATCACCAGCACCTCGGCCGCCAGCAGCAGCACGCCCGCAACTATCAGCACGATATCCAACGGGCCCGCGGGGGTGGCCACGAAGGCGCCCGTGGCCAGGAGGGCCAGGGCGACGAGACCTAGCCCGCCGAAGACACCGAAGCCGGGCGTGAAGATCTCGATGAGCAGACCGCCGATGCCGATCACCAGCAGCGCGGCCGCGGCGATCGGGGTGGTCAGCGCGGCGGCGAGGCGCTCGCTCAGGTTGGGGCCCATCCGCGTGATGGACGCGCCTCCGTACCCCCACTGCTGCAGGGCATCCCGCACGCTGCTCGCCTGGATGTTGGCGATGCCGTTCTTCACCGCCTCCTGGGCGGTGAGGGTCACGAGCTCCTTGTCGGTGGCGATGCCCGGGATGGACACCGACGGGTCGACCATCCCCTCGGCGATCTGGGCGTTGCGCCCCCTCGCCTCGGCAACGCTGCGGAACTCGCCGCGCATGGCCGAGTTGTACTTCTCGGCTACGGGCTTGGCTCCGGTGGGGGTCGGGGTGATGGGGAGTGCGGCGCCGATGGACGACCCCGGCAGCATCGCGAGCTTCTCGGCGCTCATGGCGATCAGTGCGCCCGCGCTGAACGCGTTCTGCGCCACGGCCAGGGTGGGGACCTGGGCGTCGTTGAGGACCGCGTCGACGATTCCCTGCATGGCGGTGATGCGCCCACCGGGTGTGTCGAGGTAGAGGAGCAGCGCCAACGGCTGCTCGCGATTGGCCTGCGCGATCCGGGCCTTCACGAACTGCGCCGTGGCCGGCGTGATCTCGCCTTCGATCGGCACGAGCCAGACGCTGTTGGCGCCCCCCTGCGCGCGAGCAAGCCCTGCGTTCGCCATGAGCGCGAACGTGACGGCCAGGGCGAGGGCGAGCCGGATCGGCGACGAGGCTGTCCTCACGAGCCCAGTGTAGCACGCACACCGGCCCCTCGCGGGGCCGATGTGGACTCGGCAACACCGTCCAGGACGCAGTTCGCGTCGCTCGTCAGTCGAGGCTGGGGGCAGGCGCGTGGTCGTTCGTGGTCCGGAGGGTGAGGACGGGCACGAACACGGTCACCAGGAAGCCCAGCACCACCACCGCCAGGAGGTCACGGTAGACGTCGGTGACGGCGGTGGCGAACGCCTGCTTGATGCTGGTGGTCACCTGCGTGGCGATCGCCTGCTCCTGCCGTTGGAACTGGTCGTGGAGCTGTTCGAGGAACGCCGTCTCCGCCTGCTGGCTCTGCATGGCCCGCGTCGCCCCCAACGTCACCATGGCCTTGGCGGCCGTCGGCATGGGGCTCGCGGCGACGACCTTCCGGAGGGTCGCGGTATCGCCGGCCCGCACGGCGTCGGCGATGGCCTGGTACTGCTTGTCGAACGACGCGGCGATCCCGGCCTGGACCTGATCGAGCCCCTGGGCGCTCACACGGCTCCCGGCGCCGAAGGAGGAGGGAGCCATCCCGGCGGGCACCTGCATGGCGCCGAACGAGGCCGTGAGGCTGGTGGCCAGGACGGTGCCCATCACAGCCGCACCCAACGTGCCGCCGATCTGCCGGAAGAACTGCGAGGCGCTGGTGGCCTGCCCGACCCGCCTCACGTCGACGGCGTTCTGGATCGCGAGCGTGTACAGCGGCATCGACGGCCCCACCCCCAGCCCGGCGATCACCATGTAGACGGTGACGCGCCAGTACGGAACATCCGGGCCCATGCGCGAGAGCAGTAGCAACCCGACGAACAGGATGCCGGCGCCGATCAGCATCAACAACCGGTAGCGTCCCATGGCCGACACGAGCTGGCCGCTCACGACCGCGCCGAAAACCAGGCCGAGCGACAGCGGGATGAGGCTGATGCCGGCCCGCGTGGCGGAGACGCCCACGACGTTCACCATGAACAGCGGCAGGAAGATGATGAGCGAGAGGAACGCCGCGCCCAGGAAAAACAAGGCCAGGTTCGACGTGGAGAACACGCGGTTGCGGAACAGCGACAGATCGAGGATCGGATTGGTCGAACGGAGCGAGCGCAGCACGAACCCCACCAGCAACGCGGCTCCGCCGATCAGGAGTCCCAGCGTGACGGCGCCGCCCCATGGGTAGGTGGTCTTGTCGAGCTGCAGCGCCAGCACGATCGGCACCAGGCCGAGGACCAGCAACGCCGCGCCCAGGATGTCCATCGGCTCGTGGTCGGCCGAGGGTTTGAGCGGCGGCATGCGCCGGAGCAAGAACCACAGCGCGATCGCGCCGGTCGGCACGTTGACGTAGAACACCCAGCGCCAGCCCGCCACGCCGGGGATGATCCCGCCGGCGTAGTCGGTGAGGAGGCCCCCCAACCAGGGCCCGATCACGCTGGCGATCCCGAACGTCGCCCCCACCAGGCCCTGGTACCGGCCGCGAACGTTGGGGGGAAACAGGTCGGCGATGATGATGAAGGCCATCGAGAACAGGCCGGCCCCGCCGATCCCCTGCAGGCCGCGCATGATGATGAGCTGGCTCATGCCGTCACCCAGAATCGGCAGCTTCCCGAACTCGCCGGCCAGGCCGGAGAGGAACGAGCCGAGGAGGAACGTCGACACCGAGAAGATCTCGATCGACTTGCGCGACACGGTATCGGCGAGCTTGCCGTAGATGGGCACCAGCGCCGTCGACGCGAGCAGGTATGCCGTAGCGACCCAGGCGTAGCGTTTGATGCCGTTGAGGTCCTCGACGATGCGCGGCAGCGCCGTCGCCACGATGGTCTGGTCGAGCGCGCCAAGGAACAGCGCCAGCAGGATGCCGATCAGGATGAGCGTACGGTCACGGGACGAGGTCACGGTCATGCGCTGCGGTCCTTTGCAAGGGTCTCGAGGGTGTCGAGGAAGGTCTCGAGCGCGCAACCGTCGAGCACGCCAAGGAAGGCTTCGGTCTCGGAGGTCATGGTCGCTCCCGCGCCCTCCAGGCGCTCGGCACCCTCCCTGGTCAGGCTGAGCACGCGCCGGCGTGCGTCGCGGGGGTCGAGGCGGCGGCGGATCAGGTGCAGCTTCTCGAGTGCGTCCAAGCGCCTCGAGATGGCGTGGGGCGGCATCTCCAGGGCGGCGGCGATCTCGGTGGGGGAGAGGTCGCTGGAGGCGATCCGGTCGAGCAGGAAGAAGTCCCCCATCTCGAGCCCGTGCCGCTCCTTCAAGACGGGGCCGGTGTGACGTAACATGCGCTGCCTGACAGCCCAGAAGCCGTAGAGGAAACGCCGCGTGGGTCCGGTCTGCATAATTTGCACGTTGCAACTATCTCAGCTCGTGGACATCGGCAGTGTAACGAAGGCGTCAACCGAAGCCGGCACCCGTCGCGGGCAGCCGCGCGCCCCGCTTTGGCGGGGCGCGGCGGACACCGGTGCTGGCGGGCGCAGGAGGACTTGAACCCCCGACCTACGGTTTTGGAGACCGCCGCTCTACCGACTGAGCTATACGCCCAAGAGCGAGTACGGAGTATACCAGCCCGCGGCGGCGCTGCCAACCGCGACCCGCGCCTCGCCGGAGCAGGGCACGGGCGGTCGCGTGGGAAGGCCGATACCCCCCGGGCGCCGTGCTATAACGGCGCCAACGGGCCGGGGGCCCGCGTTAGGAGCGCAGCATGGAGGCAGTCGCACGTCCGGAAGCCGGGACCATTGAGCCGAACCTGACTGTCAGCCCGGCGGCCGCCGAGAAGGCCGCGGCGTTGCTCGAGAACAACGGAAGCCCCGAGGCGGCGATCCGCGTGTTCGTGAAGTCCGGTGGCTGTAGCGGCTATCAGTACGGCATGGCGGTCGACGACCGGCGGGTCGAGGGCGACCGGGTGTTCGAGTCCGAGGGCGTCCGCCTGGTCGTGGACCCGCGGAGCTGGCCGCTGCTGATGGGCTCGCAGGTCGACTTCGTCGAGAACCTCATGGGCGGGGGCTTCCAGGTCAACAACCCCAACGCCACGAGCTCCTGCGGTTGCGGTCACAGCTTCCGCACCGATGGTAGCTCCGCGCCCGACGCCGAGGGCGCGACCGGCTGCGGTAGCTGAGCCGCGAGACCCTACGCAACGTCGCGGGGCGGCGCCTGTCCGGGCGCCGCCCCGCTCGCCGTCGCACCCCGGGAGCGCGGTCAGTCCGCGCTCCCGGGGTCGTCCCCGAACGCGTAGCGGAGGACGGGCCGGCGTGCGGCCCGCACCTCGTCGAGGCGTCGCACCGGGGTGTGGTAGGGCGCCCCCGCCAGGTAGCCCTCGTCCTCGGCGGCGCGTCGCAGGACCCTACCCAGCGCTTCGGCATAGGCGTCGAGCGTCTCGAGCGACTCCGTCTCGGTCGGCTCGACCATCATCGCTTCCTTGACGATGAGGGGGAAGTAGACCGTCATCGGATGCATCCCCTCGTCGAGGAGCGCCTTGGCGATGTCGAGCGTGTGCAGGCCCTCGGGCGGCTGCGCCACGAACTCGTGCATGTTGAGCCGGTCGAAGGGCACGGTGTACCCGGCCTGCTGCATGCGCACGCGGAGGTAGTTGGCGTTGAGGACGGCGTGCCCGCTCACCCGGCGCAGACCCTCCAGCCCGAGCGTCCGGATGTAGGCGTAGGCGCGGATCAGGTTGCCGACGTTACCGACGAACGAACGCATCCGCCCGATCGACTTCGGCACGTCCTCCGAGAGCCGGTAGCCCTGGTCCGCCTCGACCACGAGCGGGACGGGCAGGAACTCCGCCAGGTGCGCCTTCACACCCACCGGCCCCGTTCCCGGCCCGCCGCCGCCGTGCGGCGTGGTGAAGGTCTTGTGCAGGTTGAGGTGGACGACGTCGAAGCCCATGTCCCCCGGCCGGACCCGCCCCACGATGGCGTTGAGGTTGGCCCCGTCGTAGTAGAGCTGGGCGCCCGCCTCGTGGGCACGCCGCGCGATCTCGAGGATACGCGTCTCGAACACGCCGACGGTGTTCGGGTTGGTCAACATCACCGCCGCCACCTCGGGACCCAGCGCCCGCGTGAACGCATCGAGGTCGACCTCGCCGGTGGCGTCGCTGGGGACCTCGACCACGCGGTACCCCGCCATCGCGGCCGTGGCCGGGTTCGTGTCGTGGGCGCCGTCCGGCACGAGCACCACGCGGCGCTGCTTACCTTCGCCGCGCGCACGGTGGTACGCCCGGATCATCAGGATGCCGGTCAGCTCGCCGTGGGCACCGGCGGCGGGTTGCAGGCTGACCGCGTCCATGCCCGTCAGCGCACCAAGGTCGCGCTGCAGCTCGTAGAGCAGGCGGAGCGTCCCCTGGGCCGTCTCCGGCGCCTGTTGGGGGTGCAGATCCTGGAACAGGCGCGCCGCCTCCTCGTGCACCTTGGGGTTGTACTTCATGGTGCAGCTTCCCAGCGGGTAGACGTTGCCGTCGATGCTGAACTGCCGATGCGCGAGCTGCGTGAAGTGGCGCACCAGATCGAGCTCGGACACCTCCGGCAGGCGCGGCGGAGCGGCGCGCACCTGGTCCTCGCCGAGCAACGCCGCGAGGTCGGGCTCGTCGAAGTGGGGCGGCCGGGCGGCCCGCCGCCCCGGCCTCGAACGCTCGAATATGGTCGGGAAGCTCGGAGCCGACGTGTCAGCCATGGCCCACCTCCCGGCCCTCGAGCTCGCCTTCGGCGGTGAGCGCGCCGACGAGCTGCTCGATGTCCTCGTCGCTCACCAGCTCGGTCGCCGCCAGGACGACAGCGTTCCCGAGGCGATACTCGCTCCCCACCGGCACGCCGGCGTGAACGCCGCGCGCCGCCAGTGCCGAGCGCACGACCGAGCCGGGTCGCCGCGTACGCACCGTGAACTCGTTGAAGAACCGCACGTCCCCTGCGAGGTCGGCTCCCTGGGACCGGAGGCGGTCCGCGAGACGGTGTGCCTGACGGAGCGAGGCCGCTGCCGCCTCCCGCAACCCCTGGGGCCCTAGGGCCGCCAGGTTCACGGTCGCCATCAACGCGGTGAGCTGGTGGTTCGAACAGATGTTCGACCTAGCCTTGCTACGACGGATGTGCTGTTCGCGCGCCTGCAGCGTGAGCACGAAGGCGCGCCGCCCGTCGACGTCGACCGTCTCGCCGACGAGGCGCCCGGGGAGCTGGCGCAGCAGGGCGTCCGTGACCACCATGAACCCGAAGCTGGGACCCCCGAAGGCGGTCGGATTGCCGATCGTCTGCCCGTCGCCGACGGCGATATCGGCCCCGTACGCACCGGGCGGCGTCAGCACGGCCAGGCCGAGGGGGTCCACGACCGCGACCAACAACGCGCCCGAGGCGTGCGCCGCCTGCGTCAGCGCCGCCATCGCTTCCAGCGACCCGAGGAAGTTGGGCTGCTGCACGATCACGCACGCGACGTCGCCGTCCACCGTCGGGACGGGCGTCGCCAGGTGCTCGAGGTCGAGCGTGTCGATGCGGATGTCGAGGGCCTCGAGGTAGGTGGCGAGGATGGCGCGGGTCTCGGGATGCACCCCGCGACTGACCAGCACCCGCTCGCGGCGCGTCTGGCGCACGGCCAGCAGCGCCGCCTCGGCGGTGGCCGTGGCGCCGTCGTACATGCTGGCGTTCGACACCGCGAGCCCGGTGAGCTCGCTCATCATCGTCTGGTACTCGAACGTGGCCTGCAGGATGCCCTGGGCCACCTCCGGCTGGTACGGCGTGTAGGCCGTCACGAACTCACTCTGGAGCGCAAGGTGGGGCGTCACCGAGGGGATGAAGTGGCGGCGCATCCCGCCGCCGAGGAAGTTCGGGCCCGCCGGACGGTCCCGCGCGGCAAGGCTGCGCAGGTGGGCGAGCAGGGTGGTCTCGTCCATAGCGGGCGGCAGGTCGATATCCGGGTTGCGCAGGGTGGCGGGCAACGCGTCGAACAGCGCGTCGATGCTCTCGACGCCGATGGTCTCGAGCGCCCGCCGCACGTCCTCCTCGGAGTGAGGCAGGTAGGGCAACGTCAGCCCTCCTTCTCGACCGCCTGCTGGTAGCCGCCGGCATCGAGCAGCGCCGTCCGCTCGGACGCGTCGGCCAACCGCAGCTTGAAGAGCCAGCCGCCCTGGTAGGGGCTGTCGTTGATGGTCTCCGGCGTGTCGTGGAGCGCCTCGTTCACCGCCTCCACCGATCCCGACACGGGGGCGTAGATGTCCGACGCCGTCTTCACCGACTCGACCACGGCCACGGCATCCCCGGAGGCGAGGGTGGCGCCGACTTCGGGGAGCTCGACGTAGACGACGTCGCCGAGCTGATCCTGGGCGTAGTCGGTGATGCCGATCGTCACGACGCCGTCGACGGGCTCGGAGACCCACTCGTGCGAAGCGGTGTAGCGGAGGTTGTCGGGGATCTGCATGTCTACTCCTCTGCCGGCGTGCGCGACGACGTCGGCGCGCCGCGATGACGTTGCACTATTGCCCGAAGAAGGGCGGTTTGACGACCGCGGCCGGGACCGTCTGTCCGCGGATCTCGACGCCGCACTCCGTGCCTTCCCGGGAAGCGCCGGCGTCCACCCAGGCGAAGGCGATGCTCTCGCGCGTCAGCGGCGAGAGCGTGCCCGAGGTGACCGTGCCGATGGCTTGAGCGCCCCTCAGCACGCGGTATCCCTGCCGCGGAATGCCGCGGTCCAGGAGCCGGAGGCCGACCAGGCGTCGAGGGCACGACCGGTCCCACATGGCCTCCCGACCGAAGAAAGGCTTGTCCTTGACCACCCAGGAGAACCCGCTGCACAGCGGGTTGGTCGTCGCGTCGAACTCGTGGCCGTACAGCGGGAATCCCGCTTCCAGCCGCAGGGTGCCGCGCGCACCGAGGCCGCACGGCGTCGCGCCTGCTTCGGCCAGAACGTCCCACACGATCGGGGCATCGGTGGGATGACAGAACAGCTCGAAGCCGTCCTCGCCCGTGTAGCCGGTGCGGCTGAGGCGCACCGGGCACCCCGAGATGCTCGTGAGCAGCGTAGCGTTCTTGCGGAGCTCGGTGAGATCCGCGTCCACGACGTGCCCCAACAGCAACGCGCTACCGGGCCCCTGCAGCGCCAGGAGCGCCCAGGTGGCCGATTCGTCGACGACATGGCAGTCGTAGTCGCGGGCGACCTCCCTCAGCTGCGCGAGGTCCGCCTCGACGTTGGCGGCGTTCGCGACCACGAGGTACTCCTGCTCCTTCTCGCGGTAGAGGTAGAGATCGTCGATGAGGCCCCCGCGGTCGTTGGGGAGCATCGTGTACTGGCCGCGGCCCAGTTTCAGGCGCGCCGGATCGTTCAGCGTCGCGTACTGGAGGAACGCGGTGGCGTCGTCGCCGACGACCCGCAACTCGCCCATGTGGCTGACGTCGAACAGGCCCACGTCCGACCGGACGGCGATGTGTTCCTGGTGGATCCCGGTGGGGTAGTGCACCGGCATGCTCTACCCGGCGAACTCCACCATCCGGGCTCCGAGGGCGACATGCGTGTCGTAGAGGGGGGTTCGCTTCATTCGAACCGACGATAGCACAGCCCCTGACGCATCCATTCCCGCTCCGGGCGGGTTCGACGACACGCCGGCGCGGGGCCACGCGAACGACGGTTCAGGTCTTCTGGGCGAGCTTCTCCAGGACCAGTTTCGAGACCGCGCGGAGCGGCTCGAACACACCCTGGAACTCCGAAGCGACCGCTTCGAAGGACTCGACGCGGTTCCGCGGATCGAGCACCTGCTGGATCATGTCCGCGGGGATCGCGTCGGGCAGGTCGCGCTTGTTGATCTGGATGACGAAGGGGATCTCCGCGAGGCGGAGGTTGTACTCCTGCAGGTTCTCGCGCAGGTTGCGCAGGCTCTCGGCGTTGGCGCGCAGACGGTTGGGCGCCGAGTCCGCCACGAAGACGATACCGTCGACCCCGCGCAGGATCAGCTTGCGCGACGAGTTGTAGAACACCTGGCCGGGCACCGTGTAGAGGTGGAAGCGCGTCTTGAAGCCGTTGACCTTGCCCAGATCGAGCGGCAGGAAGTCGAAGAAGAGGGTGCGCTCGTCCTCGGTGGCCAGCGACACCATCTCGCCCTTCGACTCCGAGGGCACCTGATCGTAGATCTGCTTCAGGTTGGTGGTCTTGCCGGAGAGCCCGGGGCCGTAGTACACGATCTTGAAGTTGATCTCGCGGGCGGAGAAGTTGATGGTGCTCATGACTTGCCCGTTCCGAACAGACCGTCGAGCAGCGCCTCCGTGGAGCTCGACCACTCCTGGTCGAACTCGACCTTGGGCGCCTCGTCCTTCGAGTCGCGCAGCACCGCCCGGATCTCCTCGACCGACTTCTTGGTGAAGAGCTTGACCCGGCCGAGCGCCGCCGACGAGTCGAACACCGTCACCAGCAGCGCCTTCTCCCCGAGCTCCTCGAGGTAGGTCCCGACCTCCGAGCCCTGCTGGACCGTCTCCTTGAACGCGCTCTCTCCGAACAGGTTGGCGATGGCGGTGTTGGCCGAGTAGTTCGAAGCGATCAAGGTCGCCAGCGAGTCGAGTGAGGGGGGCTTGGGCGCCCACAGCGCGCGCCGGTGCGTCAGCACGAACCCCTTGCGGTCGATGATCATCGCGTAACGCGCGTGGCTCTTGGCCAGGAGCTCCGCGAGGATGGTGTCGACCTTCTCGTACGTCTCTCCGTAGAGGTCGAGAGAGGGCTCGAGCATGGCCAATACTCTAACAGCAGCCGCCAGCGCTTGGACGTCGAACACGCCACTTTGCCCGGCCCGTGGGTCGAACCGGCCGCAAGGCGGGGTTGGCCAGGTTGCCGACCTCCCCGACGCCGCCACGTAGTCTGCGCCATGGAAGCCCGTCGCGCCGGGCACCACCGAACAGCGGGCGGGCGGAAACGAGACGGCATGAACGAGCCATCGGGAGCGGACGCCCGGCGCGCGGGCGTACCGCGATGAACGGCGACCCCGCCGGTCGACCTACGGACCGCGCCGACGACGGCCTCCCGGCCGCCACCGCGATGGGCGCGGTGACGTTGACGGTGGCCGACCTCGTGACCGTGGAAGCGTTCTACCGGGAGGCCCTGGGGCTGGCGCGGCGCGGGCGCGGCGACGCATGGGCCGAGCTCGGAACGGCGCAGGCCACGCTCGTGCGGCTCGAGCAGCGACCCCGGGCACGGCCGGAGCCGACCCTCCCCGGGCTCTACCACCTGGCGCTCCTGCTGCCCGACCGCGCCGCCCTCGGTGCATGGCTGCTCCATGCCGTGGAGACCGGCGTGCCCTTGCAGGGAGCGGCCGACCACGCCGTCAGCGAGGCCATCTACCTCGCCGACCCCGAGGGCAACGGCGTCGAGGTCTACCGCGATCGGCCCCGCGAAACGTGGGAGACGCGCCTGGGCCGCATCGGCATGACGACCGACCCCCTCGATGCACAGGGCCTCACCGCCGCAGCCGCCCCGCGCTGGGCCGGGGCGCCGGACGGCGCGTCCGTCGGGCACGTCCACCTCCAGGTGGGTGATCTGGCGCGCTCGGCCGCGTTCTACGGCGACGCGCTGGGCTTCCCCCGCACCAACGACGCCTTCGCGGGCGCCTGCTTCCTGGGCGCGGGCGGCTACCACCACCACCTGGGCCTCAACACCTGGGGCGTCCGGGGCAGCGGGTCCCGCTCCGCGCACGCCGCGGGCCTGCGCCGGTTCGAGGTCGTGGTGCCGGGCACGGACGCTCTGGAGGCGGCCGCGCTGCGCCTGCGCCGCGCCCGGCACGCCGTGGAGCGACAGGGTGACGGGACGACCCTGGACGTCCGCGGCCCGGACGGGCTCGAGGTCCGCCTGCGTGTCGAGCGGCCCCCGGCCGACGGTGACGTGACGACCTGAACAGGAGGCGACCCGTGGCTCGCCTTGTCGCGCGCCAGCGGGTTCGCTATACTTCTGCTTCGGGCCCGCCAGCAACGGGCCGGCACGGCGATGTAGCTCAGTTGGTTAGAGCGCACGACTCATAATCGTGAGGTCCGGGGTTCGAGCCCCCGCATCGCTACCACACGACGGCAGGGGCGCACTCTCGGTTGCGGGAGTGCGCCCCTGCGTTCGTTTCCCGGCGATGCCGGCCCGGCGGCGATCTTCGCTCTTCAGGCGCCCGAGCCCACCGCCAGCACGTGCTCGTGGAGGTCGCCCACGGTGCCGCGCCAGTCGCAGCGGCCGCAGGCCACCGTCGTGTCGGCGTCCCAGGCGGCGTCGCCCAGGGCCTCGTCGATCACCTGCAGCTCGTCCTCGGTGGCGTCGACCACCACGTCGACGTGGACTTCGATCGAGGTCAGGATGCGGACGCGTTCCGCTCCGCAAGCGGGACAGAGCGACTTGTGCCGGTGGATCGCGGTGGGGAGCGACGACGCGGGCATCACGATGCTCCTGGTGTACCAGAACGCGTCTTACAGACTTCTTATCCTCGCGCCGTCCTCGGGGCTGCCGTTCGGGCGTTGGTGCCGGGAGCGGGACTCGAACCCGCATGCCCTTGCGGACTGCAGATTTTAAGTCTGCTGCGTCTACCGATTCCGCCATCCCGGCATGCTCCCAAGAAGTGTAGCGGAGCCCCACGTCGCGAAGGGCGCCTCGCCAACGTCCGTGTTCCGGGACTCCGGTCCCCGATCGGGCGTACCATGCGGCCGAGGAGCGCGCCGCTCGCTGCGCGCTGCGCCCACGCACAGGCCGTGGGAGCCCCGCAGGACGAGACGGCTCCGCGCCGTCGGGGCGGATTCCGATCCGCCGAACGGGGCCGGCCCCGGTGCGCGGCACCGGTCCGGCATGGAAAGGAGCGTTCCCTTGACGTCCACCGACATCTTCCTGAAGGCCCGCGATTTCCTGCTCCGCGAGCGCGAGGACTACGACGCAGCCTACGCGGGCTTCGCCTGGCCCCGGCTCGACCGCTTCAACTGGGCGTTGGACTGGTTCGACGTCCTCGCGAAGAACAACGACCGGACCGGCCTGCATGTGGTGGACGACGCCGGCGGCGACGTCCGTCTGACCTTCGCCGAGCTGGCCGAGCGCTCCTCGAGGCTCGCGGGGTTCCTGCAGTCCCAGGGCGCGCGGCGAGGGGACCGGGTGCTGGTCATGCTCCCCAACGTGGCGCCGTTGTGGGTGGTGATGCTGGCGTCGATCAAGCTCGGCACCGTGCTGATCCCGGCCACCACGTTGCTCACGGCCGACGACCTGCGCGACCGCATCGGCCGTGGGGGCGTGCGCCACGTCGTCACCGACGCGGCCGGCGCCGAGAAGGTCGCAGCGGTCGAGGGCGACTTCACGCGCATGGTGGTGGACGGCGTCAGGCCGGGCTGGCTCGGCTACGACGACGCCCTGTCGTGGACGGGAACGTTCGCGCCGGAGGGGGAGACCCACGCCGGCGACCCCATTCTGCTGTACTTCACGTCGGGCACCACGTCGAAGCCGAAGCTGGTGTTGCACACCCACCAGAGCTACCCGGTCGGGCACCTCTCGACCATGTACTGGATCGGCCACCTCGAGGGGGACGTGCACTGGAACATCAGCTCGCCGGGTTGGGCCAAGCACGCCTGGAGCAACTTCTTCTCCCCGTGGAACGCGGGCGCTTCGGTCTTCGTCTACGCCTACGAGCGCTTCGACGCCGGGCGCGCCCTCGAGGCCATCGTCCGGCACGAGGTCAGCTCGTTGTGCGCGCCCCCCACCGTGTGGCGGCTGTTGTTCCGCGAGGATCTCGCTTCCTATCCGGTGAAGCTGCGTGAGCTGGTGGGGGCGGGCGAGCCGATGAATCCCGAGATCATCGCGTCGGTCCAGAGGGCCTGGGGGATCACCCTGCGCGACGGCTACGGCCAGACCGAGACCACGGCGCAGGTCGGCAACACGCCGGGGCAACCGGTGAAGCCGGGATCGATGGGACGAGCGCTTCCGGGGTACCGCGTGACGCTGCTCGGCCCGGACGGCCAGGTGGGAGTGCCCGAAGGGGAGATCTCGCTGGAGCTCGATCCTGCTCCGCTCGCTCTGATGGACGGCTACATGGACGACCAGGACCGCACGGCGGCCGCGACCCGGGGCGGCTTCTACCGCACAGGCGACGTCGCCTCGGTGGACGACGACGGCTACTATTGGTACGTCGGGCGCACCGACGACGTCTTCAAGAGCTCGGACTACCGCATCAGCCCGTTCGAACTGGAGAGCATCCTCATCGAGCATCCTGCGGTGCAGGAGGCGGCGGTGGTGCCGAGCCCCGACCCCATGCGACTGTCCGTCCCCAAGGCCTTCGTGACGCTGAACGGCGAGCGCGCTCCCGACCGCGACACGGCCCTGGACATCTTCCGGTTCATCCGGCGGCGAATGGCGCCGTACCTGCGCGTGCGGCGGCTCCAGTTCGGCGCGCTTCCCAAGACCATCTCCGGCAAGATCCGGCGCGTGGAGCTGCGGCACGACGAGCACGCGCACAGCGGTCGACCGCGCTCGGACGGCGAGTTCTGGGAAGAGGACTTCCCCGAACTGAAACACGAAGCCTAGGAGATCGGCGGCGGCGGCCGGGGCACGGCCGCCGCCGTGGATGCCGGAGAGCGGGGCGGGCCCTCAGGCCACCGCCGCCGACCCCAGGAGCGCGTTGACCTCGGCGAGGTCGCGGGCCCGGCGTTCGTCATCCCACCCGAACTCACCCGCGAGGAGCTCCGAGACGCGCCCGACCGCGTTCGCGGCCGCCTCTTCGTCGAGCATGCCGAGGCGCAGCCGGCGCCACAGCACGTCGTGCGTGCTGCGCGCGTACTCGTACCGCGCCACGTACACCACCTCGGCTTCGAGATAGGGGTGCTCCTCGACCAGGCGTACGGCATGGCCGTCGTTGGCCAGGGTCGCGATCTCCGAGGCGAACCCGCCGTAGGCGCGGTTGAGGTAACTGGCGACGTCTGCCTCGAGCGCGAAGCTCTCCTGCAGGGCGCCGGCGCCCTGCGCGCTGAAGCCGTCGGCACCGACCAGCGGGAGCGTCGCGGTGCTGCTGGCCGTACGCGGCGACAGCCCGCCGACGCGGACCGCTTCGTTGACGGCGTCGACCGCCATGCGCCGGTAGGTGGTCCACTTGCCGCCGGCGATGGTGACGAGGCCCTTCGGGCCCACGTTGACGATGTGGTCGCGCGACAACCCCGCGGTGTCGGCGGCCTGCGGGTCGGAGACCAGCGGCCTCAGGCCCGACCACGCGGCCTTCACGTCCGTGCGCGCCACGGGCACGTCGAAGTAGCGCTCGACGTGCCGGAGCACGTAGGCGATCTCCTCCTCGTGCGCACGGGGCTCCTCCTGGATGGCGGCCTCGTTGTCCGTGGTGCCGACCAGGGTGTGGCCCAACCAGGGAAGCAGGAACAGTACGCGCCCGTCCTCGGTCTGCGGGATGAGCAGGCCGGTGCCGGGAGGGGAGAAGCGCCGGTCCAGCACGATGTGGATGCCGGAGCTGGCGGTCACCATCGGGCGGGCATCGGCGTTCTCCATCCGCCGGACGGCGTCGGTGAACGGCCCCGTGGCGTTGACCACCGCCCGCGCCGGCACCTCGAAGCGCTCGCCCGTGAGCCGGTCGACGACCGACGCCCCGCTGACGCGCCCGCCCTGCTCGAGGAGGTCCTCGACGGCGACGTAGTTCGCGACCGCCGCACCCTCGCGCGCCGCGGTGAGAGCGATGGCGACGTTCATGCGGGCGTCGTCGAACTGACCGTCATAGTAGAGCACGCCGCCGCGGAGCCCCTGATGCTTGAGCATGGGGAACCGCTGCAACGCTTCCTTGGCGTCCACGAAGCGGCTCGGGTGCAGGTTGGAGCGGCCGGCGAGCCAGTCGTAGAGCTTCAGGCCCGTGAGATAGTAGGGGACCTCGAGCCAGTTGTACAGAGGAGTGACGATGGGGAGCGGGTCGCTGAGGTGCGGCGCGAGCCTCAGCAGCACCGCGCGCTCGTGGAGCGCGTCGCGCACCAGGTTGAACTGCGAGCGATCGAACTGCTTCACCGCCTTCTCCAGGTAGCGCACGCCGCCGTGGATGAGCTTGGTGCTGCGGCTGCTGGTGCCACTCGAGAAGTCCCCGCGCTCGACCAGCGCCACCTTCAGCCCACGCGTCGCGGCGTCGAGCGCGACGCCGGTTCCGGTGGCGCCCCCGCCGATGACGAGCAGGTCGAAGGCGCCCTCGTCGGCGCGCAGACGGACCAGTTGGTCCTCCCGGTCGGGCCAGTTCGGCTTCATGCCTCCACCCACCTTCCGGCGCGCTCCAGCGCGCGCCTCCAGTCATGCAACAGGCTCTGGCGGCGAGCGTCCGCCATGCCGGGCTCGAAGCGACGTTCGACGGTCCAGTGGCGCGCCAGCTCCGCTTCTCCCGACCAGAAGCCGACCGCCAGCCCCGCCAGGTAGGCCGCACCGAGCGCCGTGGTCTCGGTGATCGTCGGGCGCACCACGGGCACGCCAAGGATGTCGGCCTGCAGCTGCATCAACAGGTCGTTGCGGGCCGCGCCCCCGTCGACGCGGAGCTCGGCGATGGGCGACCCGCTGTCGGACTCCATGGCTTCCACGACGTCTACCACCTGGAACGCGATCGCCTCCAGGGCGGCCCGGGCGAAGTGGCCCGCACTGCTCCCGCGCGTGAGCCCCACCACCGTGCCCCGCGCGTAGGCGTCCCAGTGCGGCGCGCCCAGGCCCGCGAAGGCGGGGACCAGGTACACGCCGCCGTTGTCGGGGACGGTGCTCGCCAGTGCTTCGACCTCCGAGGCGGAACGGATCAGTCCGAGCCCGTCGCGCAGCCACTGCACCACGGCGCCCGCCATGAAGATGCTTCCCTCCAGTGCGTAATCGACCGACCCTCCGACGTCCCAGGCCACCGTGGTGAGCAGGCGGTTGGCCGACCGGGTGGGCACGGGACCGCTGTTGAGCACGAGGAAGCAACCGGTTCCGTAGGTGTTCTTGACCTGGCCCTTCTCGAAGCAGGCCTGGCCGAAGGTGGCCGCCTGCTGATCCCCCGCCATCCCGGCCAGTGGGACGCCCGCGAGCCCGCCCTCACGGATGGTGCCGTAGACCTCGGAGCACGAGCGCACCTCCGGCATCATGGCGCGTGGGATGTTCAAGCGCTCGAGCAGAACGTCGTCCCAGTCCCGCTCATGGATGTTGAAGAGCATGGTACGGCTGGCGTTGGAGATGTCCGTGACATGGAGCTCGCCCCCGCTCAGGCGCGCGGCGAGCCAGCTGTCGACCGTGCCGAAGGCGATCTCCCCGCGCTCGGCGCGCGCGCGCAGGCCGTCCACGTGCTCCAGCAACCAGGCGATCTTGCTCGCCGAGAAGTAGGCGTCGAGCACCAGGCCGGTACGCGCCTGGACCTCCTCCTCGAAGCCTTCGGCGCGCAGGGCGTCGATGAGGCCCGCGGTCCTCCGGTCCTGCCACACGATGGCGTCGTGCAGAGGCTGCAGGGTCTTACGGTCCCACACGATCGTGGTCTCACGCTGGTTGGTGATGCCTGCGGCGGCAACGTCTTCGCCGCGGATGCCCGCGTGCGCCAGCGCTTCGCCGACCACGGCGGCCTGCGAGGACCAGATCTCGGTCGGGTCGTGCTCGACCCAGCCAGGCCGCGGGTAGTGCTGCTCGAACTCCCGCTGCGCCAGCGCGCGGATGGTGCCCGCAAGGTCGAACACGATGGCGCGTGAACTGGTGGTTCCCTGGTCCAGCGCAATTACGAAGTCGGGCACCTTTCACCTCCGGGGCGTTGGCACCGATGCCGGCCCCGTACGCCGCCCCTGGAACGCACCGGGCCCCTTCAGCGTCGTCAGGCGCCCAGCAGGTCTCGCAGCCGGAGGCGGGCGTAGTCTCGATCCCCGTCCACGGCACGCTCGAGGGCGTCCTGTCGTCGCGGCAGGAGACGGCCCCGACCGTGGACCCGCGATTCGTGCCGCCCCACCCCGAACCTCTGCAGGACCGCCTCGGTGATCGCCTGCGTCGGCAACGCGCGGGTCGAGAAGGCCTCCAGCGAGAGCTTGTGGAGCGCCGGGAAGGCGTGTAGACACACGTGCGCCTCGGCGCCGACGAGGGCGGCGCTGATACCGCCTCCGTCGTCACGTGTGCGTTGCACGCGCGCGATTCCGGCACCGGCCTCGCCCATGAGATCGACGATGGCCTCGAGGGCGGCCGCGATCCGGGACGGGTCGGCAAGCCGCGCGGTGTCGGCGCGGAACCCGTCGAGGATCAGGTGCGTGCCGTAGCCGAAGGTGTCGTGCGTGTTCACCGGCTCCAGCCTACCATGCGTCCGGGACCCTGCTGTGGGCAAAAGGCCCGCCTGCGACGGCGTTCAGGGGGGGCCGGCTGCAGCGATCGACGTCGCCGCCTGCCGGAGCGCCGCCGCGACGTCGCTGTCCCGCGAGGCGAGGATGGTCGTGAGCGCCTGGTCCATCGGGCCCCACACCGCCCCCATGGCGGGGGCATTGGGGACGGCCTGGGCATCGGCCAGCGCCGCCCCGAAGCCGGCGAGCACGGTGTCGTCCCCGACCCTGGCCAACGCGGACTTGGAGGCCGGCACCATCCCCGCGGTGCGCGCGAGCGCGGCCTGCGCACCGGCGGTGGTGAGCCACTTGGCCAGGTTCGCCGCTGCCACGGGGTCCGCGCTGTAGTGGTTGAGGAGCACGCCATCGACGTTCATGAAGCCGCGGAACGCCGTGCCGTCGGCCAGGGGGGGCATGGGCGCCACGGCGACCGGGATGCCGGCCGCGCGGATCGCGGGGATCGCCCACGGTCCGTCGAAGGTCATGGCAAGCTTGCCGTCGAGGAACAGCTTGCGCACCGACGCGTAGTCGCTCTTCGCGGGCAGCAGGGCGTCGTCGAAGCGCAACGCCTTCAGGGCGCGGGCACCGGCGACAGCGCCGGCGCTGTCGACTCGGACGTTCGTGGGATCGATCCCGCCGGATGCCGTCCGCCCGAACACGGAGCCTCCGAAGGTATGGAGCCAGGCGTAACTGTAGTAGAAGTTCCCGACATCGAAGGCGAACCCGTAGCGCCCGTCACCGGTGAGCGACGTCGCCAGGGCCACCAGGTCCGGGTACGTCGCCGGGACGTGGGGCACCAGTTCGGTGTTCACGATGAGGGCCGGCCCCTGGACCGACAGTGGCAGCCCGTAGAGCGTCTCGTGGTACCGGAAGGCGCGTTGCGCCTGTTCGCTGAGCTCCGCCAGGTAGCGAGGCGTGGCGTAGCTCCCCACGTCGGCCAGGATGCCGGCATCGGCCAGGGCCGAGAACTGATCCTGTGGGACGCCCACGAAGAGATCGGCCGCCTGGCCCTTGGGCGCCTCGCTCATCGCCCCCTGCTTGATCTCCCCGAGCTTGCGCGCAAGGACCTGCACCGACTTCCCGAAGGCCTCCTGGTACGAGCTCGCCTCGCTACGGAGCCAGGCGAGCGCCGGTCCCTGGTAGGTGGTCCAGACCGTCAGGTCCGGCGTCGAGGCGGCGGTTGCCAAGGCCTCGAAGGAGATCAGCAGCACAGCGAGGGCCACCCGGCCCGGTCGTCGAGGCAGGGCCCTGCGCCACCTGGGGCGCATCGGCCGAAGGGACGACGGTCGACGCGGCGCGCGACCGCGGCGCGCCAGGCAGGACGAGAGCGGGAACGGACTCACCGCTCCAGCGTAGCCCGTGGGCACCGGAGCACGCGTGCCGCCGCGCCCGGGCTCTTGCGGCTCGCGCGAAGCTCAGGACGCAGCTCGGCGGGACGCGGCCGCCTCGCGCAGCGCCGCGCGTCGCTCCCGCTCGTAACCCGCCAGCCGGTAACGGCCCGCGCGCGTTCGTACCGCTGCGCCGCGCATCTCGAGCGCGGTGAGCGCCGCCAGCGCCTCGGCCACCCGCAACCCGGCGGCGAGCGAGACTTCGTCGACGGTGGCCTCCTCCACGGCATCGAGAGCGGCGAGCAGCCTGTCCTCCACCGGACCGAAGGCCGGGCGGGCGGCCGCGCGGCCGCGGCCGGGCGCTCCCGCCTCGGCGCGGAAGCGGAGAAGGACGTCCTCGTGCTCGGTGAACGGCAGCGCGCCGTCTCGGATCAGGCGAAGGGTGCCGGCGACGGACGGGTCGCCGGGGCGGCCCGGGCAGGCGAAGACATCGCGGTGCTGCCGGAGGGCATGCAGGACCGTGCTGTGGGCGCCCGAGCGCAGCCCCGCCTCCACCACGACCACGAGCCGGGAGAGGCCGCTCACCAGACGGTTGCGCTCCGGGAAGTGATGGGGTTCGGGTCGCGTCTCCGGCGGGTAGGCGCTGAGCACGGCGCCGCCGGCGTCGACGATGCGTCGTGCGAGCGACCTGTGGGTGGGCGGGTGCAGGTACCGGTGGCCGCCGCCGAGGACCGCCACGGTCGACCCGCCGCCGTCGAGCGCGCCCTCGTGCGCTGCGCCGTCGATTCCCAGGGCGAGCCCCGAGATCACGGTGACGTCGAGGGCGGCCAGCAGGGTGGCCAGCTCGCGCGCCAGAGCGAGGCCGCGCCCGGTGGGTCGACGCGTGCCCACGATGGCGGCGGCGCGCACGCGCCGCGCAGGCCGCGACAGAGCGCCCGGCAGCGTCCCCCACAGGTAGAGCAGGGGTGGGGGCGCCTCCTCGTCGAGCCACAAGGGGGCGGGGTAACGCGCGTCGTCCCAGCACACCGCGTCGAGACCGGCGCCGCGGATTGCGCGGACGCGGCGCGCCGCCGCCCGGAGCTCGAGCCTGTGGGGCAGCCCGCGAAAGAGCGCCCGGGGGAAGGAGGGGGGAGGGTCGGCACCGCGCACCGCCGCGTGGATGCCGGCGGCCACCGTGCCGAAGGCGTCACGGAGCTGCAACAGGCGACCCGCACCGACGCCGTCGGCCTCGAGCGCCGCGAGCGTCAGCACGGCGGCATCGTCCATGCCCCATGCTGGCGCGCCGGAGGCGGGCCCGGGCCTCGGGCATCGTCCGGTGCCGAGAGCGGATGGGTTCGCGACGCCGCACCCGGGCGCGCGCCGTGGCGCGCGCGCCGCCTCAGGCCAGCTTCCAGCGACTCCCGCCGGGCGTGTCCTCGACCTCGATCCCCAGCGCTTCGAGACGCGCACGCACGTCGTCGGCGGACTCGAAATCTCGGCGGGCACGGGCCCGTTGCCGCTCCTCCAGGAGCATACCGATCAGTCCGTCCAACAGGTCGCGGGCCTGCCCGGTCGCCGCGGCCTCCGCCGGGATGCCGAGGACGCCGTCCAGTAGGTCGTCGAAGAAGCTGCGCGCCGCGCCGCGGTAGCCGTCGGTGGCGCCCTGCTCGATGCGGCGGTTGACCTCCCGGGCCCCGTCGAAGAGCACGGCCAGCGCCTGCGGCGTGTTGAGGTCGTCGTCCATGGCCTCGGCGAAGCGTGCGCGCAGACCGTCGAAGGCGCCCCCCTCCGGCTCGGCGCCGGCGTCCTCGACCACCTGGCGGTAGGTGTCGCGCAGGCGTTTCAGACCCTGCGCCGACGCCGTCAGGCTGGCGTCGGAGAAGTCGGAGACGCTCCGGTAGTGCGAGCGGAGCAGGTGGAAGCGGACGGCCACTGGATCGTAGCGCTCGAAGAGGTTGGACAGAGTCACGAAGTGGTTCTTCGACTTCGCCATCTTCTCGCCCTCGAGCGTGATCATGTTCCAGTGCAGCCACACGCGGGCGAACGGCTTGCCGGCCGCGCGCGCCTGCGCCAGCTCGCACTCGTGGTGCGGGAAGATCAGGTCGAGCCCGCCTCCGTGGATGTCGAACGTGTCCCCGAGGTACTTGGTGCTCATCACCGAGTACTCGATGTGCCAGCCCGGGAAGCCCTCGCCCCAGGGGCTCGGCCAGCGCATGATGTGCCCCTCCTCGGCCTTCTTCCACAACGCGAAGTCGCGCGGGTCGTCCTTGTCGGAGCGCACCTCGACGCGCGTCCCCTCCATCAGCTCGTCCGGGTCGCGACCCGACAGCTCGCCGTAGGGCTCGAACGCCGAGACGTCGAAGTAGACGTTGCCGCCCTTCCGGTACGCGAAGCCCCGATCCAGCAGGGTGCGCGTGAGCTCGATCTGCTCGATGACGTGGCCCGAAGCGCGGGGAACGACGTCCGGGCGCCGCACGTTCAGACGCGCCATGGCGTCGAAGTACGCCCAGAAGTACTTCTCGGCCACCTCCATGGGCTCGAGGCGCTCGAGCTGCGCCCGCTTCTGGAGCTTGTCCTCGCCTTCCTCGACGTCGGACAGATGGCCCACGTCGGTCACGTTCGAGACGAAGCGCACGACGTACCCGCTGTGCTCGAGCCAGCGCCGCAGCACGTCGAACACGATGGGTCCGCGCGCATGCCCCAGATGAGGTTCGGAGTAGACGGTGGGGCCGCACATGTAGATGCCGACCCGGCCGGGAACCACCGGCTCGAAGACTTCCTTGTTGCGGGTGAGGCTGTTGTAGAACTCGAGCGCCATGGCACTCCTCACAGGAGAACGGGCACCCACGCGCCCGTGAACAGGCTGGACTGTCGAAGGGACCGAGGATCAGGCGGTGCGGCGCAGACATCGGGGCAGGTGGAGCTTCGTCACCGGCGTCGGCATGGAACCGAGTGTAGCACGGGGCCGCGACGCCTCGGAGGGTAGACTGGACCGCCGTGGGCTATCGGACGTTGCGAGGCGCGAGCGAACACGAGGACGTGGTCATGGGATCGCGCTTCATCGCCACGGTGGCGCCGATCGGCGACGCCGCGGAGGCGCTCGCACGCCTGGAGGCCCAGCGCGCCGCGCACCCCGACGCCAGCCACCACTGCTGGGCCTACCGGGTGGGGTCCGAGCAGCGCTTCTCCGACGACGGGGAGCCCGGGGGCACCGCCGGCCGCCCCATGCTCGAGGTGCTCCTCAAACGCGACCTCGACCATGTGGTGGCCGTCGTGGTGCGCTACTTCGGCGGGCGCAAGCTCGGCGCCGGAGGGCTGGCCCGCGCCTACGGGGGCGCCGTGGCTCGGGCGGTCCGGGCGGCCGGCGAGCGGGAGGTGGCGTCGACCGTCACGCTGGAGGTCCGCGTGCCGTTCGCCTTCGTCGATATCGTCCTCCGGGAGCTCGACGGTGCCGCCGGCGTCGTGCGAGGCGATCCCGCCTTCGACGCCGAAGGCGCCCTGGTGAGCGCGACCGTGCCCCAGCGGGGGGTCGCCGCCCTGCAGCGGCTGCTGGCCGAACGAACCCGCGGCGAGGCGCGCTGCGAGAGCGCGGACGGCGACGCGGAGCTCTAGAAGCGGGGACGGACCGACACCGCTTGAGGGCGCGTCGCCGAAGCGGCCGCTACCCATCGCGGGCGCCGTCGGTGGCAGCATGGAGGCGTGAAGCACTCCCGCGTCCGAACCCTGACCCTGGCCTTCGCGGCCCTGACGTTGGCGCTCGTCGCCTGCGCTCCCGCGGCCACCTCCGGAGGCCGACCCCTGATCGCCGTGCTCAACGGGCCCGCCAACGGCCGCATCGCAGGTAGCGCCGCGCTGCTGGAGTCTGAGATGCGCGCCCAGGGGCCGCTTCCGTTCAGCTTCGTGAACGAAGCGGCGATGCGCTTCGCCGAAGGGCACAACGATCTGTTCCACGACCGCGCGGTCACGGCCGCCGGCCGCATCGCCCGGAGCTACGGCGCGTCCTACGCGGTGTTGATCGGCGCTGCGACCTTGACACGCGACGTCACCGTGTCGAAGGACGGCAGCGCGCGCTGGGTGGACGTCACGCTCCGCATGGAGGCCGAGGTCGTCGACGCCTCGACGAACGTCGTGGTCGCCCACTTCGAGTCTCCGCTGATGCAGCGCGCCCGCCACGAGAGCACCGCCGACGCGCTGCCCCCGCTGCAGAGCGATCCGGACGTGCTGGCGCTACGCGATCGGGGCGTGCGTGACGTGGCGCCTGCCGTCGTCGGCGCGGTGCGCCACGCGTTGACCGCGTCCGCCGGCGCCGGCTGAGCGCCCCACCCGCCGCTTCACCGGAAGTAGCGGCGGATCACGTCCTGGTACTCGAGTGGGATGTCCCCTTCGGTGAGCGCTTGCTCCGCGGCGCGCCGGTAGCTGTCGATCGAGGTGCCCGGAGGCAAGGTGACGTCCTTGGAACCCGGGAGCCGCAGAGAACCGCTCGCGCTCTGCTCGCCGGGGCGCAGCTGCCCGGGTAGGAACTGCGGCGGCTGCCCGGCGGCCTGGGCGGGGGTGCCCCCCGAGCCGGGAGCGCCGGGCCGGTTGCCGCCCGTTCCGCTTCCCTGACCGTCCCGCGATCCGGGCAGCGTCCCTCCGTCGGCCGATCCGGGCTGTGGCTGCCCGCTCGCGGCGCCCGATGCGCCCCCGGCGTCGGGTTGCCGGCCCGACGCAGCGCCCGGCCGGGAGCTCGGCCCCGCCGCCTCGCCTCCCGGTTGGCGTCCCTGCCCGCCCGTGGCGCCGTTCTCACCCGACGACGGCGCTCTGGAGGCGGCCGGGGGGGAAGGGGCGGCGGCGCGGTTCGGCGCCGACGCGGCGCCGGCCCCCTTCGCGGCACCGTTGTCGCCCTGCCCGGAGCCCGAGGAGCCGCCGTTCGCCCCCTGATCCGACGCGCCGGCGGAGGACGCGCCGGTCGGCGGCGTGCCGTTCGCCGGCGCGCCCGAGCCGGTGGGCGTGCCGGTCCCGGACGAACCCCGCTGGGACGCGCCCGCGGGCGGGGTGCCCGGCGACGCGGAACCGCTTTCCGGCGCTCCTCCGGCCGCGGGGCCGGTGGGGTCCGGCGGCGCGTTGCCGGCCGGCGCCGACGGTTGCAACGTCTGCAGGTAGTTCGAGAGCACCTGCTGGTCGCCGGGCTGCCCGGTCGAAGTGTCGGCCGCGCCGCTCCCGGAGGCGCCGTTCGACGTGGCCCCGTTGTCCGTGGCCGCTGCGCGTTGCGGCGCCCGCGCCGGTGGCGGCGGGCTCTGCGGTGTCGGCTGGCCCGGCTTCGCGGCCTGCGGTGCCCCCACGTTCGCCGGGTTCGCCGGCGCGAAGGCCCCCGGCATCGACCGGCTCGCGAGAGGGAAGAGCAGCAGCGCGAGCGCGGCCGCGAGCAGCGGGAGCCACCAGGCCGGGACATCGGGTGGGCGAACGTCCCGAACGCTATCGACGGCAACTGAGCGGACGGCCTCAGCGAAGACCGCGGCGTCGGAGCCCGCGTCGAGCTCGAGCGCCGTCTCGTAGCTCAGGCCGGCGCGTTGCCGGATGTAGCTCAGGGCGTGCGCTCGGCGGTCCCCGACGGGCACGAGCGCACCGAGCACGAACGCCCCGAGGAGAGCGGCGGCCTGCACCACCGTCGACGCCCCCGCCGCGGCCGCCACCAGCGACGCCAACACGGCGGCGGCGCTGCCGCGGAGCAGCCGCGCGCTCCAAACACTGCGGGACGCGATACGGGCGTGCAGCGCGAAGGTCTGCTTCTCGGACGGGCGACTGACGCGCTGGCGCCGGCTCGGACGGATCATCGATCGGCCTTCCTGTCCTCGCGACGGCGCCGTGGGGCCTCCGACGGGCGTCCCAGCCACACGGCGGTCCCCGCCGCGAGCACCGTCATGGCGGCGAGGTGCACCGCGGACACGTGCAACAAGGAGGTCAGCGGGTTGAACACGTCGATGCCGAGACGAACGTCGCCCCACACGCCGGCCACCAGCACGGCGGGCACCAGGAGCGGCAGCAGGGCCCCGATCCGCGCCCAGGTCGCCACGCGACCCAGCGCGAGCCCGACGCCGTAGTACGCCAGCGTGGCGGGGAACGGGAGGAGGCTCGACCACCACCACGGAACGGCAGGGTAGCTTGCCGCATAGGTCGCGACGTCGAACGGCGCGGAAAGCGCCACGAACATGAGGAGCGCTCCCGCGGTCGCGCGCCGGGTGCTGGTGAGCGTTCCGCTCTCCGCCGCGCCGTACCCGAGTGCGGCCAGCGCCAGCAGCACCATGCGGGCCTGAGCGAGGGCGAACCAGGTCTCGTTGCTCCCCCCGGCGCCGGGCCAACGCACGGCCAGCACGAAGAGTTGGGCCGCGAGGAAGAGCCCGAGCGCCTGCAACATGTCGGCGCTTCGCAACCGGCTCGCGACGAGGGCGAACACCCCCTGACCCGAGCGGATCACGGCCCGCCTCCCGCACCAACGGCCAGCGACGGCAGGGCGATCCACACGGCCTGCGGCGCCTGCGCCAACGCCGTTCCCCGGGGTAGGAGGGCCGCCAGGCGCGCCAGCTCGGGGGGCAAGTCGCCCTCCTCGCCGGGCGTCGGCGACCGCTCCGCGCCGGCGGCCAGATCGGGCTGCCGACCCAGGCCCAGCACGTAGACCTCACGCAAGGGTGCCGCCCCGTCGTTGTGCAGCCGCCCGGCCTGGAAGCGCAGCTTCGCGCTCTGCAGGGCCGGCCGTGCCGCCACCGCCACGGCGTGCCAGCGCGCGAGCGTGACCTCGGTGGTGCCGTCGTCCACGGTATAGGGAACCGGCGTGAGCGGCCGCCCCGTGCCGGCGAAGCGCACCACGCCAGAGGGGAGCGTGAGCCGCTCGCCGACCGTCAGGGCGAGCGCCAGTTCCCCGCCGCCCAGCAGTACCGTTCGCGAGGCGGTCAGCTCCGGCGAGGCGGGGCGCAACAACCGCCACCCGGCGACGGCGACCACCAGCGCCAGCACCAGTGCCGCCGCGAGGCCGGGGGCGCCCCCGAAGCGCAGGCCCAGCAACGCGACCAGCGCGTACGCCGCTGCCAGGGACAGCATCAGCGGCTGGCTCGGGGTGGGCGGGGGTCGGACGAGCCGGTCGGCGGCCAGCGCCTGCACCAACCTCGAGCGTTCCTGCGGCGTCCAGCTCGCGAGGCGCGCCCGAACGGCCTCGGGGTCGTCGGCGACATGCATCACCGCGCCCGCACCGAGGCGATGACTCCCGGCAGCCGCCAGGCGCGCCAGACCGGCCTGACTCGCGGGCAAACGGCTGGAGAGCAGCACCTGCGCGCCTCCTGCAGCGGCGGCCGCGATCGACTCCGCGCGCGGCGCTGCGGCGCTGCCGTCGACCAGGATCGCACGGACGCCGTCGTAAGCGGCCGCCCTCGCCGGCAGATCGGATGCCGCCACTTCGACGAGGCGGGCGTCGGGGGCGAAGGCGCCGCGCCAGCTCCCCGGGGAGCTCGAGAGCACCACGTCGAGGGGCCGGGCGTCGGAGTCGCCCGCAGCGAGGCTTCCGCTGGCCAGCACCGTCCGGCCGCTCACCAGCGTCCAACTGAGCGAGCGGAACGCGGGCACGTAGAGGTCGTCCTGGAACACCGTCACGCCGATTCCCCCCGGTACCGCCGCGCGGTAACCCACGATGCGCGGCCCCTCCAGCAACGATCCTTCGTCGATGCGCAGCCGCAACACGCTGGGCGCCGCGTCGCGCACCGTCACCTGGACGGGGTTCCAGGCGTCGGCCACGAGGTGACCTCCCAGCCCTAGCTCGACCCGCGCCCGATCGGACTGCGCCGCGGCGTGGGCCGCGACCAGGAGGGTCGCCACGGCAAGAACCCGCAGCAGGGCGGTACGCACGGTGCCCCGCCGCACGCAGGCCGGCACGGCGATCGCGACGTTCATGTGCCTGGAGTATACGAGCCCCTCCCACCCAACCGCGTGGCGAGGGCTCAGGGCGCCGAGCGGCTGGCCACCGGTTGCTTGGCGCGCACCACGATGGCGCTCACGACCTTGCGCTCGAAACTCCGGTTGAGCGGTTTGCCGTCGGCGACGAGGGTCGTGCTCGAGCCACTGTCGAGGCGCATGGCGTCGCGCGCGCCGAGGCTCAAGAAGAGCGGGACCAGGTCCGACGCCCGCATCGACTGGGCCACCACCAGCAACACCGTGCCGTCGGGCCTGACGCCGATCGCCGATTGCTGCGTCACGGCGTCGAGGATGCGCTGCCCGGTGGCGAAGCCTTCCGCCTGGGGGTCGAACGCGGGCTGACCGTCCTTCACGAGCAACGGGCCCGCCTCCACCACGTACGGCGCGGCCTGGAACGGCGCCGGCTGGAGTTGCAGGTTCAGTGCAACCGACGCTCCCGCGTCGACGAGCGCCAGCGTTCGCTGGTCGGGCGGGTAGACCAGGGCGAATCCCGACGGGGGCACGCTCCGCGGCCCCACGCGGTTTCCCAGGACGACGCCGCGCTGGGCGGTGATCACGCCCTTGCGAGGGTCCCCGACCAGGGCCCCCGCGGCGGTCGCCAGCCCGAAGTCGCCGTTGCCCGTCTCGCCGACGTCGACGCTGCGGCCGTTCACCTGCAGGCTCAGGTGGGCGTGCAGGCGGGCGATCGTGGCGCCGCTCGGGGCGAAGGCCACCGCCGCGCGACTCCGGGTCGGGAGCGAGAGCATGCCGTAATCGACACGCAGCATCCCCACGGCGGCGAACGTGCTGGGATCGAAGTAGCCCGCGTTGATGCCGGCGACCGCGCCCGATGCCAGCTGCGTGAGCGTCCTGGGCTCGCGACTGGCCCCGACCACCCGCAGCTCGGCGCCGCCGGGGGCGACCGAGATCACGTGCACGACGCTGCTGCCCGACGACGAAGGGGCGTTGAAACGCCGGTAGTGGACGCCGGGCGCGAGCGTGCGTTCGATGGCGGGGAGCTCCGCCTGCTTCTGGGGAACGATGTCGATCACCACGCGGGTAGGGTTCGCCAGCAAGAACACCTTGTAGTGGAAGGCCGGACCGCTGATGCTGGCCTGCACGCCGCCCGGCGCCGGGTCCACCGTCACCTCGACACCGTGGTACGGGTCGGGCGAGGATGCGGGGAGCAGCATGGGCGGGAGGTGTAGCGTCAAGGGGTTCCCGCTGGCCACGTCGCCCTCCCGCGTCAGCCCGCTCACCTCGCTCTCTGACAGGTCGCGCACGTCGAGCACCACACGGACGTCGCCGTCGCCGCCGAAGCGGACGTCCATCAGCCTGGGGAGCGACACGCCCAGAGCGTCGAGCACCGACCCGTCGACCAGCACGTCACCGGAGGAGATCTGGGGAGGGTCGGCCCGCACGTTGCCGAGCCAACCCAGGCCTTCGACGTAGGTGAGCTCGTTGCCCCCGTAACTCAGGCGGATGGCGCCGTCCGTGACGTTCACGGAGGCACCGGGCAGCCGGTAGAGCGTCGGCGCCTGGGCACACGCCGCCCCCGACACGAGGAGCAGGAGCGCCAGTGCAGCCAGGTGGAGGGGGCGGGGGGCGATCACCGACGCCATGAGTCTTGCAGGTCCGAACGGCAGCTTGATGAGATGACGCTTCAGAGTGCGTGGAACAACTCGAGCAGCGGCTCCACCCCGACCGGCGCCCCGAGCATGTGGCTGAGCCCCAGGCTGATGGCGTAGGCGTCGACGTCGCGCCGGTTGAAGGTGAGCGCGCCGACGCTCATGGCCGCTTGTGCAGCGCCGACACCGGCTCGCCCAGCAGGTCGAGCAGGGTCAGGTGCGGACCGAGCAGGGGCGGCGGCACCTGCGCCGACGCGTCGACGCGCACCAGCAGGTCGGCCCGCTCCAACAGCGTGGGGACCAGCGGATCCTGTGCGGCGCGGGCCACCACCGCCGTGCCGGCGGCGAGCTCGGGAAGCGTGCGTTCGGCCTCGGCCGGGCTGTCGGCCAGCACGGACAGCGAGGCCACGCCCAGGCTGGACAGCTCGCGGGCCACGCCCCGGGCGGTGGCGCCGCTGCCCAGCAGCACCACGTCGGCATCGCGCGCATCCCAGCGGGCGGCCTCCAGCAGGCCGGCGACCGCCCGCCCCAGGTTGTACTCGGCGATCACGCCTCCCGGCGTGACGGTGGCGGTGTCGGCGCCCCCGACCTCCTCGGCATCGAGCGAGCAGCGGTCGGCGCAGCGCAGCGCCTCGGCCTGGACGGAGGGATCGAGCACGAGCGCGCCTGCGAAGTCCAGCCGGGCGAGCGCCTTGAAGAGCTCGCTCACGCCGCCGGCGGGCACCGGGTGGAGCAGGAAGCGGCCCTGGGCGTCACGGAAGGCGCGCAGGGCATGACGGACGTCCGCATCGGCGCTGACGACGGCGACGAGATGCATGCCGTCCACGATACCGCGCGCGCTGCGACGCCTCCGGGCGGGCGCCGGGAACACGTCTGTCACGCGACGCACGCCGCGAACGCTGTGCTACAGTAGCGCATGGCGAGCCTGCGGCCTGCCCGGACGATCCACTTCGGTGCCCGCGCGCCTTCGCGCCGAACGTCGCGCGGCCGTGCGTAGGTCGCGTTCCCATCCCTGAAGGTTCTCCACACCCCACGGTCGAGGTGCAGCATGCATGTTGTTCTTCCCGACGGTAAGCGCTTGGAGCTTCCGCCGCACGCCACAGGTGCCGACGTTTCCCAGGCCATCGGCCCGGGCCTGGCCAAGGCCGCCCTCGGCGTTCGTGTAGACGGACGCCTTTCCGACCTCATGAGCGAGGTCGCCGACGGCGCCCGCGTCGCCATCCTGACCCGCAAGGATCCCGCGGTGGTCGATCTGATGCGCCACACGCTGGCGCACGTCATGGCCCAGGCGGTCACCGAGTACTTCGTCGAGCAGGGCTTCGACCGCAGCACGGTCCGCATGGGCGTGGGGCCCGTCATCGAAAACGGCTTCTACTACGACTTCGATCTCCCGCGGACGCTGACCCCCGACGACCTCGAAGCGATCGAGGCGATCATGCGCCGGATCCTCGCCGACGACCTGCCCCTGCGCAAGTACGCGCTGCCGCGCTCCGAAGCGCTCGAGCGCTTCGAGCGACGCGGCGATCCCTACAAGGTCGAGCTCATCCGGGACCTTCCCGAAGGCGAGCCCATCACCTTCTACGAGCAGGGCGGGGACGCAGGCTTCACCGACCTGTGCCGCGGGCCCCACGTGCCACGCACCGGTGCCATCGCGCCGCACTTCAAGCTGATGAGCGTGGCCGGGGCGTACTGGCGTGGTGACGAGCGACGGCCCATGCTGCAGCGCATCTACGGCGTGGCGTTCCAGACCGCCGACGAGCTTGAGCACCACCTGTGGCTCCTGGAAGAGGCCAGGAAGCGCGACCACCGCAAGCTCGGCCGCGAGCTCGGCCTTTTCACGTTCAGCGAGGACATCGGCGCGGGGCTGCCGATCTTCTTCCCGCGCGGCGAGATCGTGCGCTACGAGATGGAGCGCTACGTCCGCGACCTGCAGACCCGCTACGGCTACCAGCACGTGTGGACCGGCCACATGGTGCGCGAGTCGCTGTACGCCCGAAGCGGGCACCTCGAGAACTACGCCGACGTGATGTACCCCGTCATGGAGGACGACGAGGTGCGCATGCGGCTGAAACCCATGAACTGTCCCAGCCACATGACGCTGTTCAACGCCGGTCACCACAGCTACCGCGAGCTGCCGCTGCGCTACGCGGAGTTCGCCACGCTGTACCGCTACGAGAAGTCGGGGCAGCTCTCCGGCCTGACCCGGGTGCGCAGCCTCACGCAGGACGACTGCCACATCTTCTGCAGCGAGGATCAGGTTCAGGAGGAGTTCGCACTCGCCCTCCGCCTCATCCGCGAGGTGCTGTCGACGTACAAGATGACCGACTACCGCGTCCAGCTCAGCCTCCGAGGCGACGAAGGCAAGTACGTCGACGACGACGAGAAGTGGGTCAAGGCGACCGAGGCGCTGCGGCGCGCGCTGGACGGCGAGCAGGTGCCCTACGAGGAGGCCACCGGCGAGGCCGCCTTCTACGGGCCCAAGGCCGACTTCATGGCCAAGGACGCGCTCGGGCGCGAGTGGCAACTCTCCACCATCCAGGTCGACTTCATCCAACCCGCCCGCCTGGAGTGCAGCTACATCGGCGAGGACGGGGAGAAGCACACGCCGGTGGTCCTCCACCGCGCGGTCACGGGCTCCACCGAGCGCTTCATGGGGGTGATGCTCGAGCACTTCGCCGGCGATCTGCCCCTCTGGCTCGCCCCCGAGCACGTGCGCCTGGTCCCCATCGCGGACCGCCACGTCCCGTACGCCGAGCGCATCCGCCAGCGCCTGCTCGAGCGCGGGCTGCGCTGCGAGGTCGACGATCGCGGCGAGCGGATGAATGCCAAGGTGCGCGACGCGGAGCTGCTCAAGGTCCCCTACATCGTCATCGTGGGGGACCAGGAGGCCGAGGCGGACGCCGTGTCGTTCAGGAGTCGCAAGGAAGCCAACCGCAAGGGCGTGTCGCTCGACAGCTTCGTCGCGCACCTCGAGGCGGCCGTCGAGGCGCGCGAGGCCGACGTCAACCCCCTCGAGGGCGCGGCCGCCTGAGCCCGCACCCGCTCGCACCGCCCCCCGCGGTCACGGGTGCACGTATACGGTGACGCACTCCATGACGTCGGGCCGGGCACCTCCGGGTCGACCGGGATCGATCCGCGTGAGGGCGTCGAGAACCTCATCGCCCTCCAGCACGCGGCCGAACACGGCATGCCGTCCGTCGAGCCAGGGCGTGGCGCCGAACGTGATGAAGAACTGCGAGCCGTTGGTGCCGGGGCCGGCGTTGGCCATCGACAGCACGCCCTTGCCGTCGTGACTCAGGTCGGGGCCGAACTCGTCGTCGAAGGTGTAGCCGGGGCCGCCGCGGCCGCTGCCGGTCGGGTCTCCGGTCTGCGCCATGAAGCCGTCCAGCACCCGGTGGAACACGACCCCGTCGTAGTAGCGGTGGCGCGCCAGGAACACGAAGTTGTTGACCGTGGTCGGGGCGGCGTCCTGGAAGAGGTCGAGGACGAGCGGGCCCTTGCTGGTGTGGATCAACGCACGGTAATCGGCGCCGGGGGTCAACACCGGCTCGGCGGCGTCGAAGCGGGTGACGCGCTCGGCGGCGAGGGGGTCGAGCGGGGCGTAGCCGTTCAGCGTTTGCGGCTGGGGATCCATGGGTTCCTTTCCGTGACCTGCGCGGGCGGCGCCGCAGCTGCCACGCCGCCTAGGAGGCGGGCTTGACCGCGATCACGACACGCTCGAGCATGTCGGGCTGCGGGAAGAAGGCGACCGCCGGCCTGCCGTTGGCCGTGCCGACGACCGCACGGTAACCGTTCACGGTGGACGACTGCCCGCTGACCGGTGCGACGCCCAGCGCCCGGGTGAGCGCGTCTCCCACCGTCCTGGACTGCGGTCCGGAGAGCTCCACCCCCTTCGACGCCAGCAACCCCAGGGTGTCGTCGAGCCCGACCACGGCCAACGGGTGCTGGGGATCGATGCGCTGGAGCTTGGCCAGCACGTCACCGCCGGCCACCACCTGACCGAAGATGCTGTAGTGGCCGTCGAGCCACGGCGTCGGCGCGAAGGTGATGAAGAACTGCGAGCCGTTGGTGTCGGGGCCGGCGTTGGCCATCGCCACGACGCCGCGCTTGTCGAAGTGGAGCCGGGGTGAGATCTCGTCGGGGATGGCGTATCCCGGGCCTCCCGTGCCCGTGCCGGTGGGGTCTCCGGTCTGCGCCATGAAGCCGTCGAGCACGCGGTGGAAGGGGACGCCGTTGTAGAAGCGGTTCAGGGCGAGGAAGACGAAGTTGTCGACGGTCTTCGGTGCATCCTTGCGCAGCAGGGTGACCGTGATGTCCCCCTTGCTGGTCACGAGCACCGCCGCGTACGCCTCGTTGGGTTCGAGCACCTGGCGCGGCTTGTCGAACACGAGCTGGCGGCCGGGGCCGAGGTAGGGGAGAGCGAAGTAGCCGTCGGGGAGGGGCACGGAAGCCACGCCCTCGACGGCGCCGCCCGACCCGGCCCCGTTGGCGCCCGACGCGGCCGATGCCCCGCCGGCGCCCGCACCGGTCCCGCTGCCTCCGGGGGCCACCGGCGCCTTCGAGGACGACGAGGACGTGGTCTGCTGCGCGGCTCCCCGCGACGGCTTCGCGCCCTGGTGCCGTGCCAGCCAGAACCCCGTGAACAGCAGCACCAGCGTCACCAGAACCAGCGCGAGGACCCGGGTCACGTCGCGTCGCCCCCCTCAGCCGGCCGCGGCGGCATCGCCGCCGTCGAGCCGGCGGGCCCGATCGATGAGCCGTTGCACCGCGACGCCGTCGTCGAGCGTGGCCGCTTCGTCGAGCGCGTCGTGCTCGCCTTCGGCGAGCGCCCTGCGCAGCGCGTCGGCGAACAGGACGCTGCCCGCGGCGAAGCCGGAGGCCCGGAAGCGGTTGGGGACGATGCTCGGGAGCTGAGTCAGGTACTCCTTGAAGGGGCCGCCGCGCTTGCCGAGGTAGAGCTTGAGCGAGCGGTCGATCACCAGGCTGCCCTCGGTCCCGCGCACGGTGAACAGGTCGATGGCGTCGTCGAGCGCCGCACCGTGGAGCAACACCGTGCCGACCACGTCGCCGGCGCGGAAGGTGAGCGACGCGATGTCGTCGGACGTCACCGCCCGCTCGACACCGTCATCGTCGACGCGCGTGGGGTAGACGCGACCCAGGGTCGCCCCGTGCAGGTCGATCTCGCTGCCGAGCAACCAGCGGACGCCGTCGAGCACATGGCTGCCAAGGGCGCTCAGGATGCCGCCGCCCTGCGAGGCATCCGACCACCAGGTCCAGCGCCGGGTCGGGTCCACCCGCTGGCGATCGGCGACGCGCGCCGTCACCGTCAGCACGCGGCCGATCGCACCCGACGCGATGAGCTCCCTGGCCTTGCGCCGTGCAGGGGAGAAGCGCAACTCGTGGTCCACGAACGCTCGCACGCCGCCCGCGACCCGCGCCGCCTCGGACACGGCCTTGCCCTCCTCCGCATCGAGCGCGAGCGGCTTCTCGCACAGCAGGTGCCGCCCCGCCTCCAGCACGGCCACGGCCTGCTCGCGATGCAGCGCCGGCGGCGACGCCACCGCCACGAGGTCGAGCTCGAGATGCAGCAGATCCCGCCACGCGCCGGTCGCGATCTCGACGCCGTGGCGGGACGCGACGGCACGCGCCCGTTCGGGAGCCCGGCTCGCGACGGCCACCACATCGATGCCCCCGGCTTGGAACGCCGGGATCAACACGCGGTCGGCCCAGCCCGTTCCGATCACGCCGGCGCGCAGCGTCCGCCCGGACGACGTAGGTTCCCTCACGTTCATGATGCGATCTTCCGCGGCTGCATAGGTTCCAAGTCTACCCGCTCACCGGCGGCGGTCCGGCCCCCCGACCACCGACGGGCACGTGCACCATGCTGTAAGAACGCCGTAAGAGCTTCGTAAGTGCACCGTGAGAAGCCGGCAGGTAGCCTCGCACCATGCACTTCAACGAACTGCTGCAGCATCTGGTCGAGCGCGGTGCGTCGGACATCCACCTGCACGTGGGGATGCCGGCGCTGGCCCGCCTCCACGGCAAGCTCGAGCCGGTCAGCGAAGCGAAGATCGCGCCGCGTTTCACCGAGGCGCTCGTCGACCTGATGTGCGACGAGGCCCAGAAGGCAGCCTTCACGAGCCGTCACCAGGTCGACCTCGCCTACAGCGTAGCCGGTCTCGCCCGGTTCCGCGTCAACCTGTTCCGCCAGCGCGGCTCGGTGAGCGCGGTGCTGCGCATCATCACCTCCGACGAGGACACCTTGAAGGTGGTGAACCTCTCCGACGAGACCATCGAGTACTTCCGCGACCAGGAGAAGGGGCTCGTGCTCGTCACGGGCGCCACCGGCAGCGGCAAGTCGACCACGCTGGCGCGCATCATCGAGGAGATCAACCGGAAGCACGCGAAGATGATCGTGACCGTGGAGGACCCGATCGAATACCTACACAAGTCCAAGCGCTCGGCCGTCGTGCAGCGCGAGCTGGGGGTCGACGCGCGCTCGTTCTCGGAGGCGCTGGTCGCCGCCATGCGGCAGGATCCGGACGTCATCATGATCGGCGAGATCCGCGACCACGCCACCGCCGCGGCGGCGTTGAGCGCCGCGCAGACCGGTCACCTGGTGTTCAGCACGCTCCACACGCAGGACTCCGTGCGAACCATCAACCGCATGATCGAGCTCTTCCCTCCCCACGAGCGCGCCACCGCGCGCATCCTCTTCGCCGAGTCGCTGGTGGGGATCGTCTCGCAGAGGTTGCTGCCCCGCGGCGACGGCGCAGGGCGCGTGGCCCCCATGGAGATCCTCAAGGGCACGCTGCGCATCAAGGACCTGGTCCGCGACGGGGAGCGCACCGGCGAGCTCTACGACGCGCTTCGCGACGCCCGTCTCGACGGCATGCAGCTCTTCGACGACCACCTGGCCGAGCTCTACGCCGGCGGCGCCATCACCTTCGAGAGCGGCATGGCCGCCGCCACCAGCGCCCAGGCGTTCAAGATGGCGGCCACCCAGGTCGACGTCCAGCGCCCCGTCGTCGGGGCCTGAGGGGCCCGCCGCCCGCCCGGCGCGCGCACATCAGAACGGCACCTCCGGCGACGCCGGAGCGGCGGAACGCAACCCCCCGTTCTGGGGCCGGCTCTCCAGCAGGGCCCGGCGGTCGAGGGTCACCGACGTCCGGAGCCAGGGGCACGAGGCCTGCAGCTCCTCCAGCCGGCCCACGTCCACGCGCACGCCGGACGTGGCGTAGTTCGCCGTCCCCTGCGGACCCAGCACCTCGAGCTGGACCGGTGTCCGGCCGCTGCACTCGTCCAGCAGAGAACGCAACTCGAGCAGGTGATGGCGCCCGACGTCCGCGAGGTCGAAGTGGAGTACCGCCACCTCCGGTGCGTTGTCGCGCGCGTCCCAACGGATCAGCCGGTCGGCGACCAGGCGCACCCCGTCGCCGTCCTCGGAGAGCTCCGCCACCACGACGGCCGGGGCGTCCTCGGCGAGGTGGTGGGCCATCGCCTCGTAGCTGCGGCTGAACGCGACCAGCTCGCGCGCACCGGACTCGTCGGCCAGCTCGAAGCGCGCCATCATGGTGCCCTTGCGGGTCGGGCGCTTCACCACGTTCTGCAGGATCCCGGCGAGGACCACGCGCACGCGGCCGCCCGGACGGTCCGGCGGGTGCGAAGCGAAGTACGCTTCGATGGCGTCGACCTCGCAGGTCGCGGCCTCGGCCAGGCCGGGGTAGGAGTTCATGGGGTGGGCGCTGATGTACAGGCCCAGCGCCTCCTTCTCGAAGCGCAGCAGCTCGAGCTCGCCCAGCGGCTCACCGGGATCGAGCGTGGGCGGCTTGATCTCCTCGGCGCCGAACAGGCTCGCCTGCCCGTGCGCCGCCTGCTCGCGCTGCACCGCCCCCCACTTGAGCGCCGTCTCCAGGTTGCCGAGCAGCACGTGCCGCTCGCCCAGTTGATCGAAGGCGCCGGCCTTCACGAGGTGCTCCACGGCACGCTTGTTGACGAGCGTGGTATCGACGCGGCGACAGAAGTCGAAGAGGTCGGCGAAGGCGCCCCCCTGCCTGCGTTCGCCAAGGATGTGATCGACCGCGTTGTCGCCGACGTTCTTGATGCCGTACAGACCGAAGCGGACCAGGTCCCCCACCGGCGTGAAGTCGGCATTGGACTCGTTGATGTCGGGCGGCAGCACGTCGATACCCATGTGGCGCGCGTCGGCGACGTACTGCGCCACCTTGTCCGAGTTCGCGCGCTCGACCGTGAGCAGGGCGGCCGTGAACGCCACCGGGTAGTGGGCCTTGAGGTAGGCCGTTTGGTACGAGAGCGCTCCGTACGCCGCGGCGTGCGACTTGTTGAAGCCGTAGTTGGCGAACTTCTCGAGGAGGTCGAAGATGCGGTTGGCTTCGGCTTTGCCGATGCCGTTGGCGGCGGCGCCGAACTCGAAGACCTTGCGCTGCTTCTCCATCTCCGCGACCTTCTTCTTGCCCATGGCGCGCCGCATGAGGTCCGCTTCGCCCAGCGAGTAGCCCGCGACCGCCTGGGCGATCTGCATGATCTGCTCCTGGTAGACGGGGATGCCGTAGGTCTCGGCGAGGATGGGGGAGAGCAGCGCCTGGGCGTCCGGGAAGTCGGAGTAGTCGATCTCCTCCTGGCCGTGGTGGCGCCGGATGTAGGTGGGGATGTTCTCCATCGGACCCGGGCGGTACAGTGCGCCGACGGCGATCAGGTCCTGGATGCGGCGCGGACGGAGCTTCTTGAGGGTGTCCACCATGCCGGGCGACTCGAACTGGAACACCCCGGCGGCCTCGCCGCGCGACAGCAGCTCGAAGGTGGCGGCGTCGTCCTGCTCGAACGTGTCGGGGTCGAGCTCGATGCCGTGCGCATCGCGCACGATCTTGACCGCGGCCTCGATGAACGACAGCGTCCGCAGGCCGAGGAAGTCCATCTTGATGAAGCCGAGGTCCTCCACCGAGCCCATGTCGTACTGGCACACCACCGGGCCGTCCCCCGCACGGAACACCGGCGCCAGCTCCTGCACGGGGTTCCGGGAGATGATGACCCCGGCTGCGTGCACCGAGTCGTGGCGGGTCAGCCCCTCCAGCGTCTGAGCCACGTCGACGTAGTCCTTGGCCCCGGCCTCGTAGAGCTCGCGGAACTCCGGCACCTCCTCGCGGGCGCGCTCGATCGACACGCTCCGTCCGTACACCACCGGCACCAGCTTCGAGATCCTGTCGGCGTCGGAGAACGACGCCTCCATCACCCGCGCGGCGTCCTTGATGGCCGCGCGTGAGGCCAGGGTCCCGAACGTGGCGATATGCGCCACCTTGTCGTCGCCGTACTTCGCGCGGACGTAGTCGATGACCTCGCCGCGCCGGACGTCGGAGAAGTCGATGTCGAAGTCGGGCATGGAGACGCGCTCCGGGTTGAGGAAGCGCTCGAACAACAGGCCGAAGGCGAGCGGATCGATGTTCGTGATGCGCAGTGCGTAGGCCACGATCGACCCGGCGCCGGAGCCGCGGCCGGGGCCGACGGCGATGCCGTGGTCCTTGGCCCAGTTGATGAAGTCGGCCACGATCAGGAAGTAGTCGGGGAAGCCCATGGCGATGATGACCCCGAGCTCGTACTCCGCCCGCCGCAGCACCGTGGCCGCCCGGTCGTCCCGGCCCTCGGTGAACGCCTCGAGGTGGGGATAGATGTAGCGGTCGTAGGTCGCGTGCGCCTCCTTGGCCCTCCGACAGCGTTCGCCCTCCTCGGCCAGCGCCAGCAGCACGGCGTCCAGGCCCATCCCGGCGACGGCCTCCGCGCCCCGCGCCTCGGAAAGATAGGCCCGGTAGAGCGCCTCGTCCACGTCGTCCGGGTAGCGCTGCATCAGCCCCCGGTAACCGTCGATGCGGAGCTGCTCCGCCAGCGTCCGGCCCTCCGACAGCGGCAGCTCCGGCATCTGGTAGACGCGCTTGTCCCCGATGGGAAGCTCGACGTTGCACATCTCGGCCACCGTGAGGCTGTTCTGCAGAGCGCCGGGGTACGCGCTCTCGGGCACCGCCGCCGCCATCTCCTCGGGCGTCTTGACGTAGAACTCGTCGCAGGGGAAGCGGAACCGGTCCGGGTCCGACAGCACCGTCTTGGTCTGGATCGAGAGCAGGGCCTCGTGGGCGCGGGCATCCTCCTTGCGCACGTAATGGCCGTCGTTGGTCGCCACCATGCCGAGGCCGTAGCGTTTCGCGAAGTCCTTCAGCACCGGGTTGAGGCGCTCCTGCTCGGCGAGCCCGTGGTTCTGCAGCTCCACGAAGAAGTCGTCACCGTAGATGTCGAGGTAGACCCGGAGCAGCCGTTCGCCCTCGTCGACGCCGACGTCGAGGACGGCCCGCGGGATCTGCGCACCGAGGCACCCCGACAGCGCGATGACCCCCTCGCTGTGCTCGGCCAGCAGCTCGTGGTCGACGCGCGGCTTCATGTAGAAGCCTTCGAGGTAGGCACGGCTGGAGAGCCTGCAGAGGTTCTGGTAGCCGGTGTAGTTCTTCGCGAGCAGGGTCAGGTGGTAGTAGCCGCCGTCCAGCGTGCTCGACATGCGGCGCTTCTCGAAGCGCGAGCCGCTGGTGACGTAGGCCTCGAGCCCGAGGATGGGTTTGACGCCCTCCGCCTGCGCCGCCTTGTAGAACTCCACCGCGCCGTGCATGTTGCCGTGGTCGGTCATGGCCACCGCCGGGTCGCCCGGGGTGACCGAGCGCACCCAGCGCATGAGGTCTTTGATGCGCGCAGCCCCGTCCAGGAGGCTGTAGGCGGTGTGCTGATGGAGATGGGCGAAGGCGGGGGTCGGCTCGCTCGGCATGCCCCATGCTAACGCGGGGGTCGGCGCGTGTCCCGGCACCGGCGACCCTGCCGCGCGGGGCCCGTCGGCCCGCTCGTGACGCTCCCGCCCGGGGTGGGGAAAGTGCCGCGAGCGCGTTGACAACGGAAAATCGGCCATGCTAGGCTTTCCTAGCTCGGCGGCCCGACCCGGCGTCGGTCCACGGGCGTGCGGCGCCGTAGCCAAGGGGTAAGGCAGAGGTCTGCAAAACCTCGATTCACCGGTTCGAATCCGGTCGGCGCCTCCATCCTTGCCGACCATAGGCGCGTAGCTCAGTGGGAGAGCGCTACATTGACACTGTAGAGGTCGGCGGTTCAATCCCGCCCGCGCCTACCACCCGACAACCAGCGTCCACGACGCGAAGTGAAGAACCCCCGGACGCAGGCGTCCGGGGGGTTCGCCGTCGATCGACGCAGCGCCGGCGACCGGCGCGGAGGTAGCCCCGGCGAGGAACCGTGCCGGTGAAAGGTGCCATGTTCGCGTCAGTGACCCGCAGGCCCTCCGATGAGCCGCATCTGCGCGACCTCGCGCGGCTGCGCCGCGTGCGCGACCGGATCGACCGGGAGTACGCACGGCCGCTGGACGTCGAGGCGCTCGCCCGCGCCGCCCACATGTCGGCCGGGCACCTCAGCCGCCAGTTCCGGCTCGCCTACGGGGAGTCACCCTACAGCTACCTGATGACGCGGCGCATCGAGCGTGCCATGGCGCTGCTGCGGCGCGGCGACCTCAGCGTCACCGAGGTCTGCTTCGAGGTCGGCTGCTCATCGCTTGGCACCTTCAGCACGCGCTTCAAGGAGCTCGTCGGCCTGTCGCCGAGCGTCTACCGCGCGCGCGAGGCGCACGCGACCGCGGGGCTGGCGCCCTGCGTGGCGAGGCAGGTGACCCGACCCGTCCGGGACCGAGGCGGTCAGGAATCGAGAAGCGCTGCGCCCCGGCCGCCCCTAGAATGACGGCCATGGACATCACCATCCACGCGAGCATGCTCCCGCACGACGATCCCGACGCCTCCCTGGCGTTCTACCGCGACCTCCTCGGCTTCGAGGTGCGCGCCGACGTCGCGTACGGGGGGATGCACTGGATCACGGTCGGTCCGCCGGACCAACCCGGCACGTCGATCGTGCTCTACCCCCCGGCGGCGACCCCCGGCATCACCGACGAGGAGCGCCGCGTCATCGCCGAGATGATGGCCAAGGGCACCTACGCCAGCATCAACCTGGCCACCTCCGACCTCGACCGTGTCTTCGAGCGGTTGCAGGCCGGCGATGTCGAGGTCGTCCAGGAGCCGACCGACCAACCCTACGGCATCCGCGACTGCGCCATCCGCGACCCTTCCGGCAACCTGCTCCGCATCCAGCAGGTGCACTGACGCGGGTCCGCTCCGGCCCGCCCGCCGGGTAGCCCGCGGGCAACGCGAAGGAGAGCGATCATGGCTGACCAGGAACGCGCCGCGCAGGGCAGGGGGGCCGGCACGTCGGGCGCAGGTGGGCCCGCGTGGCACCCTGCCGACGGCCACGACGTCATCCGCGTGCACGGCGCGCGCGTGAACAACCTCAGGGAGGTGACGGTCGCGATCCCGAAGCGCCGGCTGACGGTGTTCACGGGCGTGTCCGGCTCCGGGAAGAGCTCGCTGGTGTTCGACACCATCGCCGCGGAGTCGCAGCGCCTCATCAACGAGACCTACAGCGCGTTCGTGCAGGGCTTCATGCCGAGCATGGCCCGACCCGACGTCGACGTGCTCGAAGGCCTGACGACGGCGATCATCGTCGACCAGCGCCGTCTCGGGGCCGATCCCCGTTCCACCGTCGGTACAGCTACCGACGCCAACGCGATGCTGCGCATCCTCTACAGCAGGCTCGGCGAACCTCACGTCGGGTCGCCGCGCGCGTACTCCTTCAACGTGCCGTCGGTCCGAGGCGGGGGCGCGATCACCGTCGAGCGCGGCTCCGGCGAGACCTTGAGCCGGACCTTCACGGTCGCCGGCGGGATGTGCCCGCGCTGCGAGGGGCGGGGCACGATCACGGACCTCGACCACGACCAGCTCTTCGATGCCAGCAAGTCGCTTGACGAGGGCGCCCTCACCGTTCCCGGGTACAAGACGGGCGGTTGGAACTACCGACTCTACGCCGCCTCGGGGCTCGTCGACCCGGACAAGCCCGTCGGCGCGTTCAGCGACCGGGAGCTGCACGACTTCCTCTACCACGAGCCGAAGCGCATGAAGATCGCCGGCATCAACATGACGTACGAGGGGCTGGTGCTGCGCATCCAGAGGTCGATGCTCGCCAAGGACAAGGAGGGGATGCAGCCCCACGTCCGCGCCTTCGTGGAGCGCGCGGTCACCTTCAAGCCCTGCCCGGAGTGCGGCGGCACCCGCCTCAACGCGGCCGCGCGCTCGTCGACGATCGACGGCAAGAGCATCGCCGACGTCTGCGCGATGCAGATCAGCGACCTCGCCGCGTGGCTGCGCGAGCGCGAGGCGCCTTCCGTGGCGCCTCTCCTGCACGCGCTCCAGGAGACCCTCGACGCGTTCGTCGAGATCGGCCTGGGCTACCTCGCGCTCGACCGTCCCGCGGGCACGCTGTCGGGCGGCGAGGCGCAACGCGTGAAGATGATCCGGCATCTGGGCTCTTCGCTCACCGATGTCACCTACGTCTTCGACGAACCGACCACCGGCCTGCACCCCCACGACATCGGGCGGATGAACGCGTTGCTTCGGCGGCTGCGCGACAAGTGGAACACGGTGCTCGTGGTGGAGCACGAACCGGAGTCGATCCTGATCGCCGACCACGTCGTCGATCTCGGTCCCGGGGCCGGCACGGCTGGGGGCACGATCTGTTTCGAAGGCAGCGTCGACGAGCTACGGGCCAGCGACACGCTGACCGGCCGTCACCTCGGCGACCGGACGCCCCTCAAGGACGCGGTGCGCTCGCCCCGCGGCAGGCTGGAGGTCCGCGGCGCCGTCACCAACAACCTCCAAAGCGTCGACGTCGATATCCCGCTCGGCGTACTCGTCGTGGTGACGGGCGTCGCCGGGTCCGGTAAGAGCTCGCTGCTCCACGGTTCTCTTCCCGCCGGCGCGGGCGTGGTTTCGGTCGACCAGGGGCAGGTGCACGGCTCCAGCCGGAGCAACCCCGCCACCTACACGGGGCTGCTCGATCCCATCCGCAAGGCGTTCGCCAAGGCCCACGGCGTCAAGCCCGCACTCTTCAGCTTCAACTCTCAGGGCGCCTGTCCGGCCTGCAACGGGGCCGGCGTCATCACCACCGAGCTCGGCTTCCTGGACTCGGTGGAGACTACGTGCGAGGAGTGCGATGGGAAACGCTTCCAACCTTCGGTGCTGGAGTACCGGCTCGCAGGCAGCGACATCAGCGAGGTCCTCGCGATGCCGGTCGACGAGGCCGAGGCGTTCTTCGCGTCCGGTCCGGCGAAGAACCCGGCCGCCCACAGGATCCTGACCCGCCTGGTCGACGTCGGGCTGGGGTACCTGAACATCGGGCAGCCGCTGACCACGCTCTCCGGCGGGGAGCGCCAGCGCCTGAAGCTGGCGACGCACACGGCGGAAGACGGCGGCATCTACGTGCTGGACGAGCCGACCAGCGGCCTGCATCTCGCCGACGTGGCGCAGCTCCTCGGCCTGCTCGACCGGCTCGTCGACGGCGGCACGTCCGTCATCGTCATCGAGCACCACCAGGCGGTCATGGCGCACGCCGACTGGATCATCGACCTGGGGCCCGGCGCCGGCCACGACGGCGGGCGGGTCGTCTTCGAGGGCACGCCCGCGGACCTGGTCGCCACACGGCACACGCTGACCGGCGAGCACCTGGCGGCATACGTGGGCGGCTGAACGACGGCGAACCCCGGGGAGCGGCGAGCACGGCGGTGCGCGCCCCGAGGAGCGCGCCGGACCGCAACGTCAGTCACCGGCGACCTCGCTGACGAACCCGGGAAGTCGGACGCCGGGCAGCCCCATCGACTCGAAGACGCCCTGCGGTAGGCCGATGTCGCCCACGAACAGGCGGCCAACCATGCCGCCGGGCCGGACGCCCTTCTTGGGCAGGGCCACCGACAGCGTCAGGCTGGCGTGCACGATGTCGCCGGGCACCTCGCCGTCGTCGACCATCATGCCGGTGGGCGCGTCGAGCGAGATCACGCAGCAGCCGTCGCCCATGTTGTTGAGCACAGTGATGACATCCTGGGTCCGGCCGCGGGGCGGCCCCTCGAGGTTGGTGCCGATCGCGGCGTCGATGACGCAAGCGAACTTCATCTTGGGGAGGCTCGTGCGCACGCGGACCCGGTCGAAGTGGCGCAAGTGCTCGAGCTGCTCCTTGGGTGTACCCGAGTAGTTCTCCGCTTCGTGCGTGGGCACCACCCAGACGCGCCGGCCACTGGAACCCAGCAGGCGGGCGGCGGCCAGCCCGCCGCTGCCGTTGTTGCCGCGACCCGCGACCACCAGAACGGGCCCGTCCCCGGCGAAGGCGTCCACGAGCGTCACCAGGTTACGTGCGGTGTGCTCGACGAGCACCCGATTGTCCAATCCGTACTTTCCGGTGGCGAGCATGATGAGTTGCTGCATCTGGGCAGCCGTGATCGCCGGGAGGTCATCCCAGGGCAGGACAGGAAAGCTCATACCCCTCCCTCGTGAGGTCAGCCGACCAGCTCAGCGTTCTCCAGGTTGGCCGTGGAGTAGACGTTCTGTACGTCGTCGAGGTCTTCGAGCGCCTCGATGAACCGGACCACCTTGTCGGCGTCGCTGCCGTCCAGCTCCGTCTCGGTCTGGGCGAACTTGCTGAGCTGCGACACCGCCGGGGTGTGGCCCGCCTTCTGGAGTCCGTCCACAACGACATACAGGTCGGTAGGCGAGGTGTAGATGGTGAGCGCGCCGTCGTCGGGCTCCAGGTCCTCGGCGCCGAGATCGATGGCGAGCTCCTGCAGGGAGTCGTCGGCCGTGTCGAGCACGATCATGCCCTTGGTCTCGAACTGCCACGCCGTCGACCCCGACATGTTGCCGCCGTGCTTGGTGAACACGTGGCGTACCTCGGAGGCCGTGCGGTTGCGGTTGTCGGTCAGCGCCTCCACCAGCACAGCTACGCCAGCGGGACCGTAGCCCTCGTACTGGACGGGTTCGTAGTCGCCGCCCTCGGCGCCGCCGAGCGCGCGCTCGATGGCACGGTCGATGTTGTCTTGCGGGACGTCGTCCGTCTTGGCAGCCGCGAGCGCGTTCTTGAGGGGAAGGTTGACCGACGGGTCGCCGCCACCGCCTTCACGAACGGCGGACTGGATGGCCCGGATGTGCTTGCTGATGATCTTCCCGCGCTGACGGTCGTTCACCGCCTTCTTGCGCTTGATCTGTGACCACTTGCTATGGCCTGACAAGGGTGCTTCCTCCCGGTCTTCGCACGTACTGCTTGAGGATGTCGCCGGACGGCGTGGTCCTCATTGTATCGCACGGCCACGCTCGGAACGGAGCCGCTCCCGACCTACGGACCGCGGGACGCCGCCCCGCAGGCCACGGGCCGGCGACGACACCTGCCGCCCCGACGCTCGTCGGGGCGGCAGGTCAGACGTTCTGGAGGGAGCGAACGGCCGTCAGCGGATGTAGAGCGTGGTCACCGCGACGTCGCGCACCGGGTAGCCGCGGATATCGATCTGGATCGCGCTCGTCCAGTCGCCCTCACCGTGCCGTCCGGAGTAGCGGACGTGGTCGGGATTGGTGCGCGCCGAGGTGAACGACGCGCGGATCCGGTGAAGGCCGCGCGGCGGCGCGGCGCTGAAGCTCACGCGCATCTCCGGTGTGGGCAGGATGGTGGTCCGATTGCCCGGCACGTAGATGTTGCGCGCGAAGACGTACACGCGCCCGTCGGGGTCCATGGCGGAGAGCGTGACGTAGCCGCTGTCCAGCGTACGGATCATGAACTCGATCCGGTCGCCGACGAAGTACGTGGAGCCCGCCCCGCGGGTCGGCTCGAACATGGCGATGACGTTGTCGAGCGGAACACCCACGCTGACCGATGCACCCGGCCGTACATAGATGCTGCACGCGGACAGCGCCAGGGTCAACACCAGGGCGAAGGGCGCCAGACGGAGGAGGCGATGGTTGCTCATGAGCGGTTCTCCTTGTCACATGGTACAGCGGCCGTCCTTGTGGCCCGTGGGTGACGCATTCATGAGGGCTTAAGGCAAATGTGCCTAAGCTCACGCTTCTAACCTGCACACCCCCCGCGCGACTCAGGGCGTCGATGTCGACGGGTGCTGCGTCCCCGGCTTGCTCCGGTCGTAGGTCGTCAGCAGGTAGGGGAGATCGGACTGATGGTAACGGCCGCGATCGTCGTACCAGTAGATGTAGTAACCCTGCGAGCTGCCGGAGGCGCCCCCCTCGGAGGCCGTGCTGGAGCGGGTGACCTTGCCGTCCACGACCCCGTCGAAGACGACCTTGCCGTCGTACGAGTACAGCGTGATGTACATGCGCTGGTTGGTGAAGTCCTGGATGCTGCGACGAATCCGGTTCTGCGTCTCGTTGCGGCAGCCGGACAGGCCGGCGAGCAACGCCACCGCGAGCACCACCAGGACGAGCGTCCTCTTCAAGGCACACCTCCGCGCCTCGTGAGCGCAAGGCGCGGTCCTCAGGATAGCACCGAGGGCCCGTGCGTTCCCGCTGCGCGCGGTCGTACCGCGCGCAGCGGGTTAACAAGCGCAGACTCAGGTTATGTATTATACGCGGTAGTGAGTCCCGTCGCGACCAACCCCTACGACGTGCTCGGCGTCACCCCCGAGGCCGATGCGGACGAGGTGAAGGCCGCCTACCGCAAGCTGGCGATGCGCTATCACCCGGACCGCAACCCGGGGAACAAGGAGGCCGAGGAACGCTTCAAGGCGATCTCCGAAGCGTACGCGGTGCTGCGCGATCCCGACGCACGGGCGCGTTTCGACCGGTACGGCACGACGGGGAGCGGGGGCGCCGGTGCCCCGGACTTCAGCACCGTGGACTGGCGCACCATCTTCAGGGAGGCAGACATCCCGATCAACTGGGACGGCCGCGAGGGCGCCCCGCACACCGGCAATGCCGTGTTCGATGCGCTCTTCGGGATGATGACGGGACTGTTCCGCAACGCCGGCCTGCTCCCCGGCGAGACGAGGGAGATCCGCATCCAGGTGCCGCTCGCGCTGGCGCGCGCCGGTGGAACGCGTCGGGTGCGCGTGCCGGGACCCCGCGTGTGCCCCACCTGTCACGGGCAACGCACGGTGGCGGGCGCCGCGTGTCCGGACTGCGGCGGAACCGGCGTCCGCAACGGCCGCGCCGAGGTCGACGTCGAGGTGCCCACCGGCGTGCACGACGGCACCCGCCTGCGCCTGCGCGGGCTCGGAGGGCCCGGCAATCCGCCGGGCGACCTGTTCGTGAGGATCGGCATCACCCTTCCCGGCGCCGCCCGCCTCCGGGGGGACGACGTCCTCGCCGAGATCCACGTGATGCCGGCGGAGGCCGCCGGAGGCGTGACGACTCGTTTCGCTGGCCAGAGCGTGCGCATCCCGGCCGGTACCCGCGACGGCGACACGGTGCGCCTGCGCGGCCAGGGGCTCGGCCGGGGCGATCTCGTCGTGACGGTGCGCCACGACTTCTGGCGCGGCGCGGCCCGAGCCGCCGCGGACTGGCTGGGTAAGCTGACGGACGGAGGGACCGAGCCATGAGCGCGGGGAGCGAGCCCGAACCGGAGGAGAGCGTGGCGGATCACGACATGTCGGAGCACGAGCCGGTGGAGGGCGAAACGCCCGAGGAACACGCCGAGGGGATCGACAAGGACAAGCCGCTGTACGTGATCAGCGTGGCCGCGGAGCTCGTGGACATGCACCCCCAGACGCTCCGCCTCTACGAGCGCAAGGGGTTGATCGAGCCGAGCCGCAGCGCCGGCAAGACGCGCCTGTACTCGCAGCGCGACATCGAGCAGCTCAGGGAGATCCGCCGCCTGACCCAGGAGCTGGGCGTGAACCTGGCCGGGGTGGAGGAGATCATCAAGCTGCGGCGTCGCCTGGACGAGCTCCAGTTCAGCATGGAGAACCGCATCTCCAACCTGCAGGTCCGCCTCAAGGACCATCTCGACATCATGCGCCGGCAGGCGCTCCCTCCGGGCGAGCAGGACGACGAGCCGGACGCGGATTGACCCCACCGGTATACTCGCCAGCATGTCGCTGACGGACTACCTGGACCACAACCGCGAGCGCCACCTCGACGAGCTCTTCGCGTTCTTGCGCATCCCCTCGGTCTCGACCGATCCGGGGCATGCGCACGACACGGCCAGCGCCGCCACGTTCGTGGCGGAGGCGCTGGCGCGCGCGGGCCTGGAAGCCACGGTCGAGCCTACCCGGGGACACGGCATCGTGGTGGCCCGTTCGCCGGAGGTCGCGGGCGCGCCGACGGTCCTGATCTACGGTCACTACGACGTCCAGCCCGCGGAGCCGCTCGACCTGTGGGAGACGCCACCCTTCGAACCTACCGTGGTCGACGGCGCCATCCGGGCCCGCGGCGCCAGCGATGACAAGGGCCAGGTCTACGCCCACGTCAAGGGGGTCGAGGCGCTCACCGCCGTCGACGGCTCGCTCCCCGTCAACGTGCTGTTCGTCGTCGAGGGCGAGGAGGAGATCGGCAGCCCCCACCTGCGTCCCTTCCTCGAGCGCAACGCCGACGCTCTGGCCGCGGACGTGGTGGTCATCTCCGACGGGGCCATGGTGGCGCCGGACACGCCCACCCTCACGTACGGGCTCAAGGGGCTCGCGTACCTGGAGGTGCACGTGCGCGGGGCCGGCCGCGATCTGCACTCCGGCGCCTACGGCGGCGGCGTGCCCAACGCCATCAACGCTCTGGCCACCATGATCGCGGGCCTGAAGGACGCCCACGGGCGCGTCACCGTGCCCGGCTTCTACGACACCGTGGAGCCGCTGGGCGACGAGGAACGCAGGCGCATGGCGGCCGCCCCCTTCGACGAGGACGCCTTCCGTGCCGATGCCGGCGTCAGCGCCACACCGGGCGAAGCCGGCTACACCCTGCTCGAACGACTCTGGGGCCGGCCAACGCTGGACTGCAACGGGATCTGGGGCGGGTTCCAGGGCGAGGGCGCCAAGACCGTCATCCCGGCCGAGGCGGCCGCCAAGCTCTCGTGCCGTCTGGTGCCGGGGCAGGAGCCGGACGACATCGCCGACAAGGTCGCCCGGGCGCTGCATGCGCTCGCCCCGGACGGGGTCGAGGTCGAGGTCAGGTGCCTCCACGGCGGTCGCCCTGCGTCCACGCCCATCGACGCGGCCAGCGTGCGCGCCGCGGCCGACGCTCTGCGCGCGTCGTTCGGGCGCGAGCCGGTCTTCGCCCGCACGGGAGGCACGATCCCCGTGGTGAGCGACTTCCAGGAGCTGCTCGGCGGCGAGGTGGTGCTGGTGGGTCTCGGGCTGGAGGACGACCGTGCCCACGCGCCGAACGAGAAGTTCGCGGTGCGCGACTACCTCCGCGGGATCGAGACCAGCGCGCGCCTGTTGCGGGCCCTCGCCCAGCGCCCGGCGTGAGCCGCGGGCCAGGTTAGACTGGCGCGTGCGCCTCATCTCCCTGTGGCTCCAGGGCTTCAAGAGCTTCGGGAACCGCACCCTGATCGAGTTCGCTCCGGGCGTCACCGCCATCATCGGGCCCAACGGCTCGGGTAAGTCCAACCTGATCGACGCGCTGAAATGGACCACCGGCGGCGGCCGCGCGCGGGAGTTCCGCGCCAGCGACAAGACCGATCTGATCTTCCACGGTGCCACGGGCAAGCGCGGCGTCGGCCTCGCCGAGGTCGAGGTGGAGCTGCGGGGCGACGACCGGACCGTCAAGGTCTACCGCAGCCTCGACCGGGACGGGGCCACGCGCCTGCGGCTCAACGGCCGCAACGCCCGCTTCCTCGACCTCGAGGAAGCGCTGTCGGGCAGCGGACTGGGCCGCGCAGGAGTCGCGCTCATCGGCCAGGGCGAGGTCAGCCAGGTGCTCATGGCGGACCCGCCGAAACTCCTGGAGTACGTCGCCGAGGTGGCCGGCGTGGGCCGCATGAGCTCCCGCCGGGAGCAGACGCAGGCCCGCCTGGAGACGGCGCGTGGCCACCTCGACCGCCTACAGGACGTGCTGGTGGAGCTCGAAGAACGTTGCGTCCGTCTCGGCGACGAGGCCGCGGACGCCGAGCGGCACGCCTCGTTGAGCGCCGAAGCGCTGCGCCTGCGCGTCACGGCGGCGCGCAGCCGCGTCGACGCGCTCGAGAGCGAGATCGCCGGCCTCCAACAACGCCGCTCGGAGCTCACGGCGTCCATCGAGGACGGGCGCGAGCGCCTGCAGGAGCTGCGCTCCGAGCTCGCCGGCGCGCGGCGCGCGCGCGACGAGCGCGAGGAGAGCTACCGCAGCGCCCTCGCCGAGGCCGAGATCAAGCGCGGCGACCTGCGCGTGGCCGAGGAGCGGGCGCAGCGGGCCGGCGAGCGTCGCGCCGCGGCGTTGGACGCCGTTCGCGCCGCACGCGAGGAGGCGACGCGGCTGGAGGCGGCCGAGCCACCGAGCGCCCCCGAAGGCGACCTGGCACCGCTCGCCGAACGCGAGGCGGCGCTGAGCGAGGCGCTGGAGGGCTCCGAGGCCGAGCTCGCCGAGGCGCGCGCCGCGCTCGACGCGGCCGCGACCGAGTTGGAGCGCCTGCGTGAGGTGAAGGCGGCGGCCGAGCGGAGCGCCGCCAGTTTCGAGACACGTCGGGCGGGGCTCGAGAGCCAGGCGCGCGAGCTCCAGGAACGCCGGCAGGCGCTCGAGACCGCGCCGGAGGACGATCTTGCGACGCTCGAAGCCGCGGAGGACGCAGCGCGACGACGCTCCGCGGAGCTCGCGGAGGCGTTGGAGACGGCGCGCGCTCGGCTGGCCGAGGCGCACGAGCGCCACGCGCGGCTGGAGGCCGAACGGCAGGCCCTGGGCCGGGCCGCTCGACGACAGCGCACGGCCTTCGAGGCGCGTCGCGGGTACGCGCAGGGCCCCCGCAACGCCCTCACCTCGGGCATCGAGGGCGTCCTCGGCTCCGTCGGCGAGCTCCTGAACGTTGCAGAGCGGTTCCGCACGGCCGTCGGGGCCGCCCTCGGGCGCCGCTCGGAGTACGTGGTGGTCGACCGCGCCGAGACCGGCCGCAAGGTCCTGCGCTGGGTGCGTGAGCACGGCGGCTTCGTGACGGTGCTCCCTCTGGACCTGCTGCGCGACGACGGCCGCAGGCCTCCCAGGGAGCTGCTCGCCCGGGACGGCGTGCTCGGATCGGCGGTAGGCGTCGTAGACGTCGACGACGCCTACCGTCCGGTCGCCGAGCAGTTGCTCGGCGGCACGGTGCTGGTCGACACGATGTAACGCGCCACCGAGCTCGCGCGCGGCCGCGGACCGCGCGCCCGTATGGTCGCGCTCGACGGTGACATCCTGGAGGCCTCCGGCGCCATGAGCGGAGGGCGCCGCGCGACGCAGACGAGCGTACTGGGCGCGGCCGCGGAGCTCGAGGAGGCGGAGGCGGCGGAGGCCGAGGCCGGCCGCCAGGCCGACGATGCGAGGGCGACGCTCGAGCGGCGACGGAACGAGGTCCGAGCGCTGCAGGAGCGCGTGCCCCAGGACGCGGCGGCGTTGGAGGACGCACGTACGCGCCTGTCGCAGGCGCGCGAGCGGGCATCACGCCGGAGCGGCCTGCTCGAGGACCTGCAGCGCCGCGCCACCGACCTGGAGCATGCGTGTGCGGCCCTGGAGGACCCCACCGCCCCGCCGGACCCCCGGGACCTGGAAGCGGCGGCGGAGGCCGCGAACGAGGCGGCGCAACGCGTCGACGCCCTGCGCGAGCGCGACACGCAGCGACGCCAGGATCTGGCGGAGGTGCGGCAGCGCCGCGTGCTTCTCGAAGAGCGCCTGCACTCGTACGCCGCCGCCCTGGAACGCTATCGGGACCAGCGGGCGCGGGCGGGCGAGCTCCGTACGTCGATCGGGCGTCAGGAGCGGACACTCGAGGATCTCGAAACGGCCTACGCCGCCGCGCGGGAAGCCCGTGCCGCAGCCGAGGCGGCGCTCCCCACGGGGCTGGAGGAGGCGGAAGCGGCGTTGGCCGAGGTGCGCTCGCGGAGCGACGCGCTCGAAGCCACCCTGAACGAGAAGACCGAGCGCCAGGCGGCGCGCGGCCAGGAGCTCGAGGGCTGCAACGTCCAGCTCGCCCGGAGCGAGGCCGCCGCGGAGCTCGCCGCCGAGGAGCTCCGGGGTTACCCGCAGGGGGTCGAACCGCTCGAGCTCGGCGAGCGCGCGGCGCGGAGCAAGCTGCGCGATGTCGAAGCCGCGTTGGAGGCGCTGGGACCCGTCAACCACCGGGCAGCCAGGGACCTCCAGGAGTCGCATGAGCGCAAGGAGGGTCTGGAGGTCGAGGCGGTCCAGGCCGCGTTGGCGGTGACCGAACTGGAAGGCACGCTCGAACGCATCGACCGGGAGACCACTGCACGGCTGCACACCGCGCTCGACCGCCTGCGAAGCAGCTTCCGCAGCCACGTGCAGCAGCTGTTCGGCCTCGAGGGTCGGGGCGACATCGACGTCGAACACGAGGAAGGACGCCCCGTCGGGGTCCGCATCCGACTGCAACCGCCCGGCAAGCAGACCCAGTCCCTCCACCTGCTCTCGGTGGGGGAGCGCACCATGGGTGCGCTGGCCTTCCTGTTCGCCCTGATGGACGACGACAGTGGCGGCACGGGGCTGCCGATCGCCGTTCTGGACGAGGTCGACGCGCCGCTCGACGAAGCCAACATCCGGCGCTACTGCGCCTTCCTGGAACGGCTCGCGAGAGCCGGCACGCAGTTCGTGCTGATCACCCACCAGAAGGCGACGGTCGAGGTGGCGGACGTGCTGTGGGGCGTCACGACCGAGGACGGCGTGAGCCGGGTGTTCAGCATCCGCCGCGACGAGGCCGCGCCGGTCGGTTGAGACGCGTGCCGCTCGCGATCGCGTTCCGCATCGAGGCGTATGCCTCGCTCCCGTCGACCCAGAGCGAGGCCCGTCGGCGGCTCGAGAGCGGTGAGCACGTCGACGGCCTGGTGCTGCGCGCCGCTCGTCAGACGCAGGGGAGAGGGCGGCGCGGCCACCGCTGGGAGAGCGCCGCGGGGGGGAGCTACCAGACGTTGATCGTGCGCGACCCGGCGCCGCCTTCGTTGGGCCGCGGCGGTGCCGCCGTCGCGGTGGCGGTCGGGCTGGCGGAGGCCCTGGGCGAGGTCGGTGTCCGGGTCGCGGTCAAGTGGCCGAACGACGTGTTCTACCGGGGCAAGAAGCTGGGGGGCATCCTGACCGAGTACGTGCGTGGCCATCTGCTGGTCGGGGTCGGCATCAACGTCGGCAACGAGCCTCCTCCGGGCGGCGTGGCGCTGCGCGGCTGGTACCTGGAGGGCGTACACGGCGCCGTGCTGGCCGGCATGCAGCGCGGCCTGGACGCCTGGGTGGACGACGTCGCGTCGATCCCCGCGCGGTTCCGCGCGTTCGACGCCCTGGAGAGACGCACCCTGCGCGTCGACACCGGCGGGCACGTCCTCGAGGGCGTCGGCCGCGGCGTCGACGACCACGGCTGCCTGCTGCTCGAAGTCGAGGATGCGGCGCGCGGCCCCGACGTCCGGCGGGTGTGCTCGGGAAGCGTCCTGCCGGAGGCGGGCCGGCTCCACTGAAAGATCCGCCGACGTTCAGCGGCCGGCGGGCTCGGGCGGCGCCCGCAACTCAGACCCGTTTCAGGTGGACCTCATTCGTGTGCGACGCAACTTCCCGCCCCGTCGTGCCACCGTGACGTTGGAGGTGAGGCGCATGATCCGTCCTCGTTCGCTCCCCCGCACGGCGCGCACCACGGTCCGGACGCTGGCGCTCCTGGCTGCGCTGGCCCTCGTCGCGAACGCCGCCGCCCAGACGACCCCCCTGAAGGTGTTCACCGCCGACCTCAGCCCGAAGAACGTCGTCCCGCCGGTCCAAACGGGCGCCAGCGGCTTCGCGGTGGCCGTGCTGAACGGCCACCAGCTCGACGTCCTGGGTTCCTTCCTGGCGCTCTCCAGCCCGGTCGCCACCGAGCTGCGCGGCGGCGCCCACATCCACCAGGGCGGGCCGAACGACAACGGCCCGATCCTCTACAGCCTGAACGTCGACGGAACGGTCGCGGGCAGCATCCGCGGCACCTTCGATCTCACCGACGCGCAGGTGAAGGCGCTGGAGGCCGGGGACCTCTACGTGCAGATCCACTCCGAGCTGCACAAGCCCGGTGAGATGCGCGCCCAGCTCGAGCCGTTCACGCCGTGACCGCGAGCGGCGGTGCGGGGCCGTGCGACCAGCCCGCGCCCCCGCATCCCGCTCTCCCGGGGCCCCTCACCAGTCGTCGATGTCCTCGCCGATGGCGTCCTGGTCGATCTTCGCGTAGATCCTCGTGGTCTGGATGTCGGCGTGCCGTAGGTGCGCGGCCACGCGGCCCAGGTCGTGGGTCTGGCGGTAGTAGCGCGTGCCTGCGCCATGGCGCAGGCCGTGCACGCCGGCCGAAGCGTAGTCGACGCCCGCCCGCCGGCACAGCGTGCGGAAGCGCTTGCGGGTGTGGTCGGTGCCCCACGGCAGCACGAAGCCGGGGGAGCGCTGCCGTCGGGCGACGGGAGCGTTCTCCCGCAAGGCCGCCAGCGCCTCCCGCAGGCGCCGTGTGAGCCGGACCCGGGCGCTCTTGCCGCCCTTGCCCGCCGTGACCCGCAGCTCCCCTCGGGCGGGGTCGAGATCCTCCCACCGCAGCGCCGTCATCTCGCCGATGCGCAGGCCGGCGTGCGCGCCGAGCAGGACCACCACGCGTTCGGCCGGGTCCGCCAGGTCGAGCAGGCGCTCCACCTCGCGATCGCCGTACGGCCGGCGCTTCTCCCAGGGCGGCGTCGGGTCCTTGGCCACGCGCACGTTCTCGAAGGGCCGCGCCTCGGTCGCGCCGGCCCAGCGCAGCGCGCGGTAGAGCGTGCGGGCCGCCGCGAGCTTGACCTGAAGCGTCGAGGGCTGCGGTCGCTCGCCCGACGCCGCGGACGGCGTCGCCTCCAACCGGCGGATGTAGAGCACGCCGGCGTCGCGACTAGGTCGCAGAAGGTTCTCGGACTGCCAGCCCGCGAGCAGGTCCGCGAGGCCGCGCCGGTAGGTGCGCAGCGTGTGCCGGCTGGCGCGCGCGCCCTTGGAGCCGTGCAGGAACACGTAGGCCTCCGTGAGCGCCCACAGCTCCGTGAGGTCGCGGGCGTTGGCGGCGCGGACGGCGCGACGCCTCAGCTCGTCCGGCGGCAGGCTCGCCCAACCTTCGGCACGGCCGAGGGCGTCGCCCTGGTAGCGTGTGAGATCGCTCATCGCGGCCCCGACCCGGACCGCACGCGACGATGCTGAGGAACTCGACCCTTCATGGCGGCATCATAGCGAGACCTGATAAGACGAGTTATCAGGTTTTTCATTATCTACGGGAGCCCTACCGGGCCGTGCAAAGCCCTGCGCACCACGCCCTGCGCACCACGGCCCGCACACCACGCCCCGCGCGCGACGCCGTTCCTGCGCGACATCCCGGGTCCCCCCGTCCGGCCGCGCGCCGTGGCCCCAGCAGCTCGCGCCCGCAGCGCGTCCAAGCGCGGCGTCGATCCGGTGCCGTTCCGGCGCTCCTCGCCCCGCCCGACCACGCCGCGTCGACGCGGCTCAGAGCACCACACAGGGACCGCCCACCGGAGCCGCACACAGGAGCCAGGGACCGGACACAGGGACCGTACACCACGATCGGCCCGCGTCGACGCGCCCCACCCCAACGTAGGGCGCGCGGGCCCCCCGAGCGTCACCGCGCGGCGCGCCTGCCGGTGAGCTGCAGGTACGACGTCGTCCGGACCTCCCCAGGGGTCTGCACGCCGGGACGTACGCCGGGACGTCAATCGAGACGTCAATCGAGACGTCTGTCGGGACGCCCCGACGTCTGCCCCGTACTTCGACTTAGACCGTCTGGTCTGTCTTCTCGTTGGGCGATGAGGGAGAACGCTCCGTCCAGACGTGACGAGATGCCGCACTCTTGACGTCGGCGACGGTCTGGTTCGATGGTTGCCGGTGGCCTTGGAGAGCGGGGTGGTGGGCACGGACCCCGCAGTGGTGGAGATGGGATCGACTAGATTTGATAACACGGGGGCGCAGGCCTCCCTGCCGTCGATGGGCCGGCATGCGCGTACGGCCCCGTTGGCGGGCGGCCGGGCAGCCCGGCAACGGCTCGGTGCTCCGGCACAGCGGATCGGCGTCCACCGGTCCCGACCCACCGGTCCGCGTACTTCGGTCCGTGCTCATCTGTTCGTGCGCATCTGTTCGTGCGCATCGGCCCTTGCCTATCCGTCCTTGCCTATCCGTCCCTGCCTATCCGTCCCTGTCCAACGGCGCCCGGAGCCGGCTCTTCTACCTGCGCGAGCGCCCACTGCGACCGGTGCCGTAGGCGTGCAGAGGCATCTGCAGGCGGCCGAGGAACGAGCGGTGACCCGGGCCGCTCAGCTCGACGTGGCGGTAGGTCGCGAGCTTCGCCCAGTCCTCGAGGAAGAGCCACACCAGGCAGTACCCCCAGATCAGCGCGATAACGGGCCAGGAGATCGGGGCGACGAGGCCCAACCCGGAGGCGACCAGCAGGGTCGCGGCGACCTTGGTCACGATGGCGGACAAGAGCACCAGGGGCGCAGGGTGCGGCCGGCTCAGGAACGGCTTGCGCGTGCGGGCGACGAACAGTGTCAGGTGCCCGGCCACCGCCAGCTTCAGGAAGATGAAGCTCTGGATCTGCGCGGCGTCGAGGTGGAGCCAGGTGCGCCCGAGGACCAGAAGCCCGAAGGTCTCGACGACGCCGATCAGGCCCAGGACGGTGGAAACAGTCAGGATGCGGCGCATGTCCCAGCGCACCGGTTTGGGGTCGAGCCAGGTGTTGTCGTAGGCGATGGCCATGATGGGAACGTCGTTGAAGAACGCCAGCAGGATGATCATGATGGCGGTGATCGGGTAGATGTTGAACACGATCATGGCAAGCACCACGAAGACCATGATGCGGATCGTCTCGGTGATGCGGTAGATGGCGTAGCTGTTCATGCGCTCGAAGATCCTGCGAGCCTCCTCGATGGCCCGGACGATCACCGAGAGGCCCGGAGCGACGAGAACCAGGTCCGCGGCAGCGCGGGCGGCGTCCGTCGCCCCGCTCACGGCCACTCCGGTGTCCGCCTGCTTGAGTGTGGGAGCGTCGTTGACGCCGTCGCCGGTCATGCCGACGACGTGGCCGAGACCCTGCAACCGCTTGACGATGCGGTACTTGTGTTCCGGGAACACCTCAGCGAAGCCGTCCGCCTCCTCGACCACGGAAGCGTCGACGTCGTCCTCGCCCTGGTTCGTGAGTTCCGTTGCCGCCCGGATGTTCTGCCCCAGCCCCAGCCGGCCGCTGATCTCGCGGGCGATGGCCACGTTGTCCCCCGTCACCATCGTCACCCGCACGCCGTGGTCGCGCGCCCGGCGGATCGTCTCGGGCGAGTCCTCGCGGGGCGGGTCGAACAGCGGCAGGATCCCGAGGAAGCTCCAGCTGTCGGCACCCGTCGAACGCGCCACGCCCAGGGTGCGGAAGCCCTTCGAAGCCAGCTCGTCGACCGCGTGTTCGGTCTCGGCGCGCTCCTGCGCCGACGGCTGACACATATCGAGGATCACCTGCGGCGCGCCCTTGGTCACCTTGAACGTCTCTCCCGCGCCGTCCTCGACGGTCGCCTCTGTGCGCTTGCCGACGGGATCGAACGGAGTGAACGAGCTGCGGTGGTAGGCGGACGTGGCCGAAGCGTCCTCGAGCCCGTTCAACACGGCCTGGTCGATGGCGTCCTGGTCCTCAGCGACCGAGGCCAGGGCCGCTGCCAGGATGACCTCCTGGCCATCCGCCGCGGCGACGAGAACGGGCTCGCCCAGCGTCAAGCGGTTCACCGTCAGGGTGCCGGTCTTGTCCGAACACAGCACGTCCATGCCCGCCAGCTCCTCGATCGACTCGAGGCGCGTGACGATGGCCTTCATCGCGGCCAGGGCGCGGGCTCCGATCGCCATGGTGACCGACAGCACCGCCGGCATGGCCACCGGGATCGCCGCCACCACCAGGATCAGCGTGAACTGCGCCAACATCACCAACCGCGCACCACGATCGATCTGTACCAGCACCAGCACCGCGGCGAGCGCCAGGCTCAGGTAGATCAGGTAGTCGCCGATGCGCAACACCGCCTGCTGAAAGTGCGACTGCGAGCTGGTCTCGCCGACCAGCCTGGCGGTCCTGCCGAAGAAGGTGCTGCTCCCGGTCGCCACGGGTGCATGGCCACGGGTGCATGGCCACGGGTGCGTGGCTGCGGGTGCGTGGCTGCGGGTGCGTGGCTGCGGGTGCGTGGCTGCGGGTGCGTGGCTACAGCAGCGTTCCCGACAGAACCGTGGCCGCCACGCTGAAGAAGATGATGATGCCGGTGACGTCCACGATGGTGGCCACGAACGGCGCGGACGACGAGGCCGGGTCGGCGCCGATGCGCTTGAGCACGATCGGGAGCAGCGAGCCCGTCAGCGAACCCCACAGCACCACCCCGATCAGCGACAGGAAGATGGTGAAGGCGATCAGCGGCCAGTAGGGTCCGTACATCCCGAAGGCCAGCGCCCACACCGTGATGCGGGCGAACCCCACGGCACCCAGGATGGTGCCGAGCGACAGGCCGGTCACGAGCTCACGTCGCATCACCCGCCACCAGTCGCGCACGCCCACCTCGCCCAGCGCCATGGCGCGGGTCACCAGGGTGGCGGCCTGGGAGCCGGAGTTGCCGCCGCTGGAGATGATCAGCGGGATGAACAGCGAAAGCACCACCGCCTTGGCGATCTCGTTCTGGAAGAAGCCCATGGCCGTCGCGGTCAGCATCTCGCCGATGAACAGCATCACCAGCCAGACCGCGCGCTTGCGGACCAGCGCAGGGATGGTGATGCGCAGGTAGGGTTCGTCGAAGGCCTCGACGCCACCCAGCTTGTGGAAGTCCTCGGTGGCTTCCTCCTCTGCCACGTCGAGGACGTCGTCGACCGTGACGATGCCGACCAGGATGCCGCCGCTGTCGGTGACCGGCAGGGCGGTTCGGTCGAGCCGCCGGAACGCGCTGACGGCCTCCTCCTGGTCCTGGGTCGCCTCCAACGCCACGAACTGCCGGTCCATCAGCGCCTCGATGCGCGTCTCGGGCTCGACGAGCAGCAGCTCGCGCATCCTCAGATCGTCGATGAGGCGCCCGCCCTTGGCCGTGACGTAGAGGATGTTGAGGGTCTCGGAGTCGCTGCCGAACTCCCGGATGTGCGTCAGCGCGTCCGCGACGGTCCAGTGCGGCTTCACCGCCACGTAGTCGGGCGTCATCAGGCGCCCGACCGAGTCCTCCGGATAGCCCAGCAGGCGCGTCGCCACGCTGCGCTCGTCGGGCGACAGCAGGTTGAGCAGGCGCTTGGTGACCTTGCCGGGCAGCTCCTCGAGGAGTGCGGTGCGATCGTCGGGCGACATCTCGTTGAGCACGAGCGCCACGTCCCGGTCGCCCATCGCCCTCAGGAGGCGTTCCTGTGCGTCCACACGCAGGTACTCGAAGGTGTCGGCCGCCAGCTCGCGCGGCAGGATGCGGAACACCACCGCCTCCGCCTCGTGAGGCAGGTCGTCCATGAGCTCGGCGAGATCGGGCGGCTCGCGGTCGCGAAGACGCGTCCTGAGCTCCTCGAAACGCCGCGCCTCGACCAGCTCGAGAAGCTCGTCGCGCTGCGCTTCCAAGTCGGGAGCCTGAACCATGGTTCTCACCTCCGCCCGTCGCCTGCGACCGGGCCCGCCATCGCCGCGCACGGCGCCAGAGAAGTCTAACAGCCGTGTGCCACCCTCCCCAGCCGCCGGCCGTCGTCGGCGCGAACGATCTCGTTCACAATGTCACATGTGTTTCGCTCGTGACCATGTGCCGGAGGAGGGGGCGTCGGTCAGTTCAGCTCGTCCAACGTGAGCTGGAAGCTCGGCGCGAAGGTCTCCAGGAAGTACGCCACCTCCGGCTCCTCCACCGCCGCCAGATCGGCGCGGATGGCCTGCTCGGCGCGCGCGAACTCCTCGTTGCCCGCCTTGGCCTCCTCCACGCACTTGAGGTAGGCGGTGATCTTGTCGGCGAGCTTCACCAGCCGCCATGCGTCGGCATCGGCCCGCGCCGGGAAGAACAGATCGCGATACGCGGGCTGCAGAGCACCCGGCAACATCGCCAGCAGCCGCTCCCGGGCCACGTCGCGGATGCCGTCCATCGCCTCGGCTACCCTGGGATTGAAGTACTTGATGGGCGTGGGGACGTCGCCGGTGATGACCTCCTCGGCATCGTGGAACACAGCCAGCAACGCGGTGCGCTCGGGATCCGCCGCTCCCCCGTAGATCCGGTTGCGGATGACCGCCAGCGCATGCGCCACCATCGCCACCTGCAGGCTGTGCTCCTGCGTGTTCTCGGTGCGCGTGTTGCGCATCAAGCCCCACCGCAGGATGTACTTGAGGCGCGCCAGGTAGGCGAAGTAGTGGCTGCTCACGCCGGATATCGTACCGTGGGCAGCGGAGGGGCCCGCCCGCAGGCTATGAAACATCCCATTGACGCGTGGCGGCGCGCTCCGTAGGCTCTGGTGAACGAGGAGGAGACCGTGAAGCGTCTTGCCTGGATAGCGCTCGGGTTGCTGGCCATCACGCTCGCAGCGTGCGCACCCACCACCGCGGTGGAGACCAACGTGACCCCGACCCTGATCTCCGTCACGCCCCCGCAAACGAGCGGTGGCACCGTCGTGCTCCAGGGCCGCTACTTCGGCGACGGCCACGGCGGCACGGCGGCGGACAGCTACGTCCTGGTCGGGGCGAACATGAACCACGAGGGCGGCGTGAAGGTGAAGCCGACGTCGTGGACCCCGAACCGCATCGAGTTCCCGGAACCGACGAACGCCGGGTACGGCTTCGTTTTCGTGGTCGTCAACGGCCAGCCCAGCAACGGCCTGCCCGCGAACTTCCCCTGAGCGAGCGTATGCGAGCGGCCTCGGGCCGCGCACCGAGCGAGCGGGGCCGCCACCGGCGGCCCCGCTTCTCGTGGTTGCGGCCGTGGGGCGCGCGGTAGACTCGGGCCCTATGAAGCCGCGAGCCGTGAAGGGCACCCACGACATCCTTCCCGAGGAGCAGCCCCTCTGGCGGCACCTGCTGGCTGCGGTCGAGCTCGAGCTCGCGCGCGCGGGCGCCCACCGGATCACGACGCCGGTCTTCGAGTACGGCGAGGTCTTCGACAAGTCGGTGGGCGAGTCCGCCGACCTGGTCGTCCAGAAGGAGATGTACACCTTCGAGGACCGCGGGGGGCGCACCCTGACGCTGCGACCGGAGTTCACCGCCGGCGTCCTGCGCGCCTTCATCGAGCACGGCATGCACACGCTGCCCCGCCCCGTGAAGTTGTGGAGTGCGGGCCCGCTGTTCCGGGCCGAGAACGTGCAACGCGGGCGCTACCGGCAGTTCCACCAGATCAACCTCGAGATCGTCGGTCTCCCCCACGCGCTTGCCGACGCCGAGGCGGTCCAGCTGCTGTACCGGGTGCTGAGACGCAGCGGCCTGACGCGCCACCGCGTGCACCTCGGATCCGTGGGCGACCCGGAGGACCGGGCGGCCTACAACGCCTACCTGCGCGAGCAGCTCCAACCGCGCGCGGCCGCGCTCTCGGAGACGAGTCGGCGCCGGCTCGAACTCAACCCCATGCGGGTGCTCGACAGCAAAGACGACGAAGACCTGTCCCTGCTGGCCGGCCTCAAGCGCCCGCTGGATTTCCTCGGGGACGCGGCGCGCGCCCACCTGGACGAGGTCCGCCGCTACCTCGACGGGTGGGGTGTGCCGTACGACGTAGACCCCGCCATCGTGCGCGGCCTCGACTACTACCGCCGCACCGCCTTCGAGGTCCACTTCGAGGGCATCGGCGCCCAGTCGGCCCTCGGCGGAGGCGGGCGCTACGACGGCCTCATCGAGAACCTCGGCGGGCCGGCGCTCCCCGGGGTGGGTTGGGCCGTCGGCATCGAGCGCGTCCTGGACGCGCTGGCGCAGGAGGGGATCGCGCCCGCCGTCGACGACCGTCCCGCGCTCTACCTGGTGCCGCTCGACGAGCCGGCGGTCCTCGAGGTGACACGCCTGGCGAGCGTGCTGCGCGAACGCTTCCGGGTCGAGCACAGCTACCAGGCGCGCAACCCGGGCAAGGGCCTCAAGGAGGCCGATCGCAGCGGTGCGACCTACGCCGGCCTGCGGGGCGGCAGCGAGCGGGAGCGCGGCGTGGTGCAGCTCAAGCACCTCGCCAGCGGCGAGCAGCAGGCGGTCGGCGAGGACGACCTGCCAGGCTACCTGGAGCAGCGCCTGTGAGCCACTCGGCCGGCGATCGAGGGGTCCGCGCGCGGGAACGACGTCCCGCGCGGTGCGGGCGACGCGCTCTGATAAGCTCACGGGCATGAGACGGAGCCATTCCTGCGGGGCGCTGCGCGCCTCGCACGCCGCCCGGTCCGTCGTCCTGCAGGGATGGATCAACCGCAGGCGCGATCTCGGCGGGCTGATCTTCTTCGACCTACGCGACCGTGAGGGCCTCACCCAGGTGGTGGTGGAGCCCGAGGCCGAGGAAGCCTTCGCCGCCGCGCAGGGTGTGCGGAGCGAGTTCGTGGTGGAGCTCGACGGCGAGGTGCTCCTACGTCCCGCGGAGCAACGCAACCCGCGCAACCCCACCGGTGAGGTCGAGGTCGTGGCGCGGCGCCTGGAGGTCCTCTCCCCCGCCCGCACGCCCCCCTTCCTGGTCGACGGCAGCATCGACGCCCGCGAGGTCGGCGAGGACCTGCGGCTGAAGCACCGCTACCTCGACCTCCGGCGCCCGCAGGCGCTGGCGCCGTTGCTCGTACGCCACCGCGTGACCAAGGCCATCTGGGACCACCTCGACGAGCGCGGCTTCATACAGGTCGAAACGCCTTTGCTCACGCTGTCCACCCCGGAAGGGGCGCGCGACTTCGTGGTCCCGGCGCGGCTCAAGCCCGGCGCGTTCTACGCGTTACCGCAGTCTCCGCAGCTGTTCAAGCAGATGCTCATGATCGCGGGGGTCGACCGTTACTTCCAGGTGGCCCGCTGCTTCCGCGACGAGGACCTCCGCGCCGACCGTCAGCCCGACTTCACGCAGCTCGACATCGAGATGGCGTTCGTCGATCAGGACGACATCCTGGAGCTCAACGAGGGGCTCATGGAGGCCGTCGTCAACGCCGCCACGGGCGCCGAGATCACCTCGCCCTTCCCGCGCGTCGGCTACCGCGAGGCCATGGACCGCTACGGCAGCGACAAGCCCGACACGCGCTACGGGCTGCCACTGGCCGACGCCTCGACGGCGTTCGAGGGCACCGCCTTCCGTGGCTTCGCCTCGGTCCTCGACGCCGGCGGCGTGATCAAGGCGCTGCGGGTGCCGGCCTCCAAGGCCGCACCGTTGACGCGACACGTGCTGGACGATCTGGAGGCGCACGCCAAGCGCCACGGCGCCAGGGGCATGGCGTGGCTCAAGTGCGGCAGTCAGGGGACCTTCAGCGGCCCGATCGCGAAGTTCCTCGGCGACGGCGAACGGATGCGCCTGCAGGAGCTCGCCGAGGACGAAGGGGATGTGCTCCTGCTGGTCGCCGATCGCTGGAAGGTGGCCTGCACGGCGCTCGGGGCCGTGCGCAGCCGCCTCCCGGAGCTTGTCGGAATCGACGTCCCGGACAGGCTCGATTTCCTCTGGGTGGTGGACTTCCCGCTGCTGGAGCGCGACGAGGAGAGCGGCGGCTGGACCTACATGCACCACCCCTTCACGCGGCCCAACGAGGCCGACCTCGAGCGTCTGGAGAGCGACCCCGGCTCGGTGCGCGCGCACGCCTACGACCTTGTCCTCAACGGCAACGAGATCGGCGGCGGCAGCCTGCGCATCCATCGACTCGACGTACAGCGCCGCATGTTCCGCGCGTTGGGCTTCAGCGACGAGGAGGCGGAGCGCCGCTTCGGCTTCTTCCTGGAGGCGCTCGCGTTCGGGGCGCCGCCGCACGGCGGTATCGCGTGGGGCCTCGATCGCCTCGTGATGCTCTTGAGCGGTGCGGCGAGCCTACGCGACGTCATCGCCTTCCCCAAGAACCAGCGCGGGGGCGACCCCCTCACGGGCGCACCGTCGCCCGTGGACGACGAGCAGCTGCACGAGCTCGGGATCGCCCTGATCAGGGAGCGGCCGTGATCCCGGTCGTGGTCCTCGACCTCGACGGCACCCTCATCGGGTCCCAGGGCGTGGTGCAATCGTGCGTGTGGGACGCCGCGGAGCGCGTGCGTGAGGCCGGCGTCAAGCTGGTGGTGTGCACCGGGCGCCCGGCGTTCGGCGTCGCACAGCGCGTGGCGACGCGGCTTGGCCCGACGACGCTGCATGTGTTCCAGTCGGGTGCGCACATCGCCTACCCCGACGGGGAGACGCTCAAGGCCTCGGCGCTCAAGGAGGCGACGGCGCGACGCATCATCGAGCAGGCGCGCAAGCTCGGCAGCGTGCTGGAGCTCTACACGCCGAGCAACCTGTTCGTCGAGCGCAAGACCGACATGAGCGAGGCGCACGCCAAGATGCTGGGCGTGAACGCCATCGTGCGCGACCTCGAGGACGTGGTGGCCAACGAGCCGGTGGTGCGCGCCCAGTGGATCGTCCCGCTCGACCAGGTCGCGGCCGTCACCGGCTTCTCGGGGGACGGCGTGCAGGTCTCCAGCGCCACCAGCCCGGCGTTGAAGGACACCGCCTTCGTGAGCGTGACGCGGGAGGGCGTCTCCAAGGCGAGCGCCGTGCGGCACGTCGCCGAGGTGCTCCGCGTGGGGATCGAGGACGTCATGGCGGTCGGCGACAGCACGGGCGATCTCTCCATGCTCGAGGCGGTGGGGCACCCCGTGGTCATGGCGAACAGCGCGCCCGATCTGCTGGAGCGCTTCACCCACGTGGCCGGCGACGTGGAGTCGTGCGGTGTGGTGAAGGCGCTGGACGAGGCCCTGGCGTTCGGCCGCGGTTGATGCGCGTCAGCGCGCGGCCCCTGGTAGACTCGCACGCATGGCTACGACACCGATCCTGCGGCTTCCCGAGCACGTGGGGGAAGCCGTCGAGGTCCGGGGATGGATCACGAACCTCCGCTCCAGCGGCAAGATCGCCTTCCTGCAGCTCCGTGACGGCAGCGGCTTCGTCCAGGGCGTCATCACGCGGCACGACGCCGGCGACGAGGCGTTCGAGCGCGCCCGCACCCTGACGCAGGAGAGCAGCGTGGTGGTGCGCGGCACCGTCCGCGAGGACGCGCGCGCGCCCAGCGGTGTGGAGCTCGGCGTCGACGACATCGAGCTCGTGTCTGCCTCGCACGACTACCCGATCACACCCAAGGAGCACGGAGTCGACTTCCTGTTCGAGCACCGCCACCTCTACCTGCGGCACCGCGGTCCCTGGGCCATGTTGCGCGTGCGCGACGAGCTGGAGCGCGCCATCCACGACTTCTTCGGCGAGCGCGACTTCCTGCGCTTCGACGCGCCCTTGTTCATGCCGACGGCCGTGGAGGGCACCACCAACCTCTTCGAGATCGAGTTGTTCGAGCAGGACAACGCCTACCTTTCGCAGTCCGGCCAACTCTACGCCGAGGCGGGGGCGCTGGCGTTCGGCAAGGTGTACACCTTCGGGCCCGCCTTCCGCGCGGAGAAGAGCAAGACGCGGCGCCACCTGCTGGAGTTCTGGATGATCGAGCCCGAGGTCGCCTACCTCGAGCACGAACAGAACATGCAGCTCCAGGAGGAGCTCGTGGCGTACCTCGTCGGACGCGTGCTGGAGCGTCGTGCGCGCGAGCTCGAGCTCCTCGGTCGCGACCCGCGACGGCTCGAGCCGAGCGCCTCCGGCGACTTCCCACGGCTCAGCTACGACGAGGCCCTGGCGCTGCTGGCCGACAAGGGCGAGACGCTCGCCTGGGGCGACGACTTCGGCGCGCCCCATGAGACCCTCCTCGGGGAGCACTTCGACCGGCCCGTGCTGGTCGAGCGTTGGCCCACCCAGACCAAGGCGTTCTACATGCAGCCGGTGGACGGCGACCCGACCCGCGTGCTGTGTGACGACATGATCGCTCCCGAAGGGTACGGCGAGATCATCGGTGGATCCCAGCGCATCCACGATCTGGCGCTGCTCGAGGAGCGCATCGCCGCCCACGGCCTGCCGGCCTCCGCGTTCGAGTGGTACCTGGACCTGCGGCGCTTCGGGAGCGTTCCGCACGCGGGCTTCGGCCTGGGCCTGGAGCGCACGCTGGCGTGGATCGTCGGCGCCAAGCACCTGCGGGAGGTCGTCCCCTTCCCGCGGATGCTCACGCGCATGTACCCCTGAACGCGGGCAACGCGGCCGCAGCGGCTCCGCCCTCTTCGCGGCGCACCGACGCGCACGGCGCCGGCCCCGCCGTCACAGCGCCGAGTCCACCGCCACGTGGCCCAGCAGGGTGTGGGCGGGCCGGCCGTCGCGCAGGAAGCGCACCTCGTCGGCTCCGTTGTTCAGGACGGTCTGCCGGATGGAGTGCAGGAGCTGCAGCTCCTCCCCCACCCCGACCGAGACCGGCGCGCTCTCGCGCACGTTCAGCACCGCCACCTGCTGCCGGTTGACCTGCTGCACGTACACCTGGGGCGTCTCGAGGCCCTGCGGCCAGCTCCCCGCCTGCTCCATGGCCGAGCGCAGAGCCCCCAGGACGACCTGCAGGCGGGCGGCCGGGTCCGACGGCAACGTGAGCGTCACGAAGTCGGGGCGGGCCAGACCGGTCGGGTCCATCAGCTCGAGCCGCACCTCCTGGCTCTTCCCCTGGGACGTGTCCCGGGCCGGTCGGATGTCGACCGGCCTGGGGTTGGCCACGTGCGCCCCGCGACCGCCCAGGAAGAACACCAGGCTCGCCAGGAAGACCAGCGCCGCGACCGCCAGGTAGGGCGTGGCGAACCTCCGCCAGCGCGCGAGGCCGCGCCGTCTCGGCTCGCTCACGGCGTGGCGCCTCCCGAGCCGAGCAGGTTCGCCAGCGCCGTCGCCAGGTCTGCGGCCAACGCGCTCGAGGCCAGGTCCTGCGGGCTGAACTCGAGCAGGATGCCGCGGCCCGCCGCACCGCCGAGCACGTACAGCGGCGCTCCCGCGGTATCGCTGGAGCGGTACCCGCCGTTCTGGAAGAGCTGGGTCCCCAGGCCTTCGGCGAAGCTGCGACCGACGTCCAGCTGCGGCACCAGGCCCAGCAGGATCTTGCGGCGCAACGCGTTCACGTCCTGGCTCTGGACCGCGCTCTGGGCGTTCTTGCGGATGGCAGCGTCGAGCGAGCTCAGGCCGCTCGCGTCCGAGAGGTAGTAGGCGTGGAACTGGCCCGCGGGGAGCACCGCACCGTGGATGGATACGAACAGGTCGGCGCCGACCCCGTCACGCGAGCGCGTGGCGGCGTCCACCGTGAAGTCCCCGGTACGCGTCAGCGACACGTCGAACCCCCGGGACTCCAGCGCCTTCTGGAGCTGATCGGCGAACGCCAGCGTGAGGGACGCCTCGCTCCCGTACCCGGGGAAGTTGATGCCCGGATCCTTGCCGCCGTGCCCCGGGTCGATCACGATGTGCGCACCCGAGCGCACGACCGTGCCCTTGGGCGCGAACGCCACCACCAGGCGGAAGCCGTTGCCGTCGGGCAGACTGTAGACCTGGTAGGACGTGCCCGGCGCGAGCTGGACGCGCACGTCGGTACCGCCCCCCGAAGCGCCGGCGTCGGCCCGCACGAACGCGGCGCCCACGACCCCGCTCACGTCGGGCGCGACGTCGGTACGGTCGAGGTGGAGCTGGAGCGTGGCCACCGGCTCGTTGTAGTACGTGGAGGTCCCGACCGGTGCCGAGACCCTTATCACGAGCCGTTGCTGGGCCCCGCTGCCCTGCGTGGTGAGCGCCGTGACCTGCGCCCGGGGCTGCACCACGACGACCGTGTGGTCCTTCTGCAGGTAGGCGACCTTGCCGCCGAGCGCTTCGGCCACCGGCTTGACCGGGACGAGCACGTCGCCGGTCCGCAACACGGCGGCGGGCCCCTCCAGCGCCCTGCCGTCGAGGTGCAGCGCGGGGCCGCCGGCATTCGCCTGCGCCGGATCGCTCACGATCTTGATGGCCAGCACGTGGCCCCCCAGTTGGAGTGTGGCGACGGTACTGTCGGCGTCGGTGTAGTAGCGGGCGCCGAGCGCGCTCGCGAGCGCCGCCGCGGGGGCGTAGCTCGTTCCCGCCACCAGCTCGCTGGTGCTCCCGTCGACCGTGACGCCGTTGACGACCAGGCTGTTCTGGGCGAGGGCCGGGGCCGACAGAGCGACCAGCAGCCAGGCGAGCAGGCCCAGGAGCCGGCGGCGCGGACCCAGCCTCACGTGTCGCGCCCGCGGCGGCTCATGGCCCGGTCGATCTCGCGTTGCGCGTCCTTCTTCGCTTCGCTGCGCCTCTTGTCGTGCAACTTCTTGCCGCGCGCCAACGCGATCTCGATCTTGGCCCAGCCGTCCTTGAAGTAGAGCCTGAGCGGGACCAGCGTCAGCCCCTTGCGTTCCAGGCCCCGCGAGATCTCGGCGATCTCGCGCCGCTTCAGGAGTAGTTTGCGCGCCCGCAGCGGGTCGTGATTGTTGTAGCTCGCCTCGGTGTAGACCGGGATCGTCATGCCCTCGAGGATCACCTCGCCGCCACGGATGCGCGCGAAGGCCTCGGCGATGGAGCCGCCCCCCTGCCGCAGCGCCTTGACCTCGCTGCCGGTGAGCTCCATGCCGGCCTCGAATCGCTCGAGGATCTCGTAATCGTGGGTTGCGCGGCGGTTTCTGAGCATGCGTGAGTCCGCTGACCATGATAGCCAGGGTGCGTGAGAAAGGCAAAGCGCGGGGCCTTCTCGGCGCTCCGGCTTCACGAGATCACGAGCACGATGCATGTGCCGTCCGTCACGAGAGCGGCCGGGGCGGCGCCCCTCACTCCAGCAGCTCGCCGACGTCGCGTGGGTCGACGTCCACACGCAGGCGGGCGCGCCCCATCCTGGGCGGCAACCCCGCCAGGATCAGCGCCAGGCGGTCCGAGGCGCTCAGGCGCAACAGCACCTGGAAGGCGTAACGCCCCTTCAGCCGGGCGACCGGGGCGGGCGCCGGCCCCAGGATCTCGTCCTCCGCCGCGCCCCGCCGACGCAGCTCCTCGGCCAGCGCGACGGCGGCCTCGGAGGCAGCGCTCCGCTCCCGCGCCGTGAGCTGCAGCTTCGCGAGCGCGCCGAACGGCGGGTAGGCGAACCGTCGGCGCCGCTCCAGCTGGCCGGCCACCAGCACCTCCACCGCCGGGTCGGGAGGGTCGGACGCCAGCGCCTGCAGCACGGGGTGGCCCGGCCGGTAGGTCTGCACCAGCACCAGCGGCCGGCGGCCCGCCGACAGCTCCCCCAGCCCCAGCAGCATCCGCAGCGCCTCCTCCTCGGCCCTGAAGTCGGCGAGCGCGAGGTGCGTGTCGAACAGGGTCAGGGCCACCAGCGACAGGGCGGGGAGCGGCGGCAACCGGAGGACGGCGGTCGTGCCCACGACCACGCCCGGCCGACCCGCCATCAGGGGGGCGAGATCGTCCCGCCGGTCGGAATCGAAGCGCAGCACGTCCAGACCGTCGAGCATGCCGGCGAGCTGCTCGGCGACCCATTGCGTGCCGGCACCCCGGAGCGGCGCGAGCAACGTGCTGCCGCAGGCGGGGCACGTCTGCGGCGGGGTCTGGACGTGGCCGCACTGGTGGCAGCGCAAGCGGCCGTCCTGCCGGTGGTAGCGCAGGCTCAGGTCGCAGTTGGGACACTGCGCGGTCCACCCGCACGCCTCGCAACCCAGCGCGGCCGAGAAGCCGCGGCGGGGCGCGATCAGCACCGCCTGACGCTCGCGGTCCCGCACCTGCTTCAGGACCCGCACCAGCTCGGGATGCAGGGGCCAGTTCCCGCTGCCCCCCATGTCGGCCGCGTGGAGCCGCAGGCGCGGAAGCGGCAGGTCCCTGCGCGTCCCCTCCGGGAGCCGCACCAGCGTGTCCGGCCCGCCGACGACATCGGTGAGGGTGAGTGCGGCGCCCGTCGCCCGGGCCAGCTGCGACGCCGCCTCGGTCACGAAGAGTCGGGCCCCCGCCTGCAACTTGTAGCTGCCGCTGGCGGCCTCGAGCACCACCACGCGCCCCAGATGCGGCGCCGGGGCAAGCAACGCCAGGTAGGTGCCGAGCACCACCACCGGTCGCGACGCGGGAAGCTCCTCGAAGAGGCGCAGGCGCTGCGCGTCGTCGAGCTCGCCGGAGAGCACGAACAGCGGGAGCGAGGCCAGCGCCTCCGCGGCCTCGCTTAGGCGCGCCTGCTCGGGCGCCAGCACCAGCACGCTGCGCCCGCCGTCGAGATCGCTGCGCAGGCGCGGCAAGAGGGCGGCGAGCCGCTGGCGGCGCAGCCCCCCCATCACCCCGCCGTCACCCTCGGGAGGCACGGCACCCGGAGGCGCGGGCGGCAGCACGGACGCCTCGGGGACGGGGCGCGGCAAAGGCGGTGGCGGCGCCTCCACCTCCCGGTAGTCGGCGTACCCCTTGCTCACGAGCGCGCGCACGGCACTCTCGGGCACCTCTGCGGCGCGCGCGAGCCCGGCCGCACTGGCGGCCGTCTCCAGCTCCCACAGCCTGGCGAGGGCGATGCGCTGGTTCGCCCGGCGCGCGCCGTCGAGCTCCTCGTCGACCGGACGGACCGGCGCCAGCACGCGCACCGTTGGCCGGACACGCACCACCCGCTCCTCCACCAGGCCCTGCCCCCGCAGCCAATCGAGGTGCTCGAGCGACACCGTCGAGGCATCGACCCAGTCTCCATCGCGTTCAAGCCCCGGCACGTCCGCCCCGGGAAGCGCTCGCACCTCGTGGCGCACCGCGTCCCGGAACCCCCACGGCAGCAGCGTGGCCAGCGCCACGCCGGCGGGCACGGCGGCGTGGCGCGCGATGAGGAGCAGCGCGTCGACCGCCTCGGGCGCCACGAACGCCTCGCGATCGAGCCCGGCGATCGCCTCGCGCAGCTCCATGCCCCGGCCCGCCGGCACGTCGCGGCGGCCCACCACCAGGCCGATGCGTGCGCCGCCCTGCCAGGGCACGGCCACGCGCGCCCCGACCGCGGTGGGCTGCCCCGACGGCGGCGGGAGGTAGGTGAGCGGCTCGAGCGGCAGCGGCACGAGCACCTCGATCGCGGTGGGCACGGGTCAGTCTACCCAGGCGCCGCGCACGCTCGCGCTGCCGCGCACGCTGGCGCGCCCGCCGCTCCCCGGGCAGCGGGGTCCCGTCGACGGCCGGTATAGTGACCTTCATGACGAGCGCCAAGGGAGGCTACCGGGAAGCGGGGGTGGACCTGGCGTCGGCCGACGACGCCCTCGCCCAGGTCAAGGAGCTCGTGGCGAGTACCTACACTTCGGGCGTGCTCAAGGGGCTGGGGGCCTTCGGCGGGCTCTTCGAGCTGCCCATGGGGCTGGAGCGTCCGGTACTGGTGGCCTCGACCGACGGCGTCGGCACCAAGACCATGCTCGCGCTACGGCAGGGTGCACACGCGGCGATCGGCCGCGACCTGGTGAACCACTGCGTCAACGACATCCTCGTGCAGGGCGCGACCCCGCTGTTCTTCCTGGACTATGTGGCCAGCTCGCGGCTCGAGCCGGCGGTGACGGCGGCCGTGGTGCAGGGCGTGGCCGAAGCCTGCCGCGCCAACGGCGCGGCGTTGCTCGGCGGCGAGATGGCCGAGATGCCCGGGGTGTACCGCGAAGGCGAGCTGGACGTGGTCGGCACCGTCGTCGGCCTGGTGGAGCGGCGCTCCGTCGTGGACGGATCGGCGGTCCGCGAGGGCGACGTGCTCCTGGGTCTGTCCTCGGGTGGTCTGCAGACCAACGGCTTCAGCCTCGCCCGCCGCGTGCTGGCCGACGCGCTGGACGACCCGTTCGGCGACGGTTCGGTCGCCGACGCATTGCTCGCGCCGCACCGGAGCTTCCTCCCGGCCGTGACGCCTCTCCTCGCCGAGCCCGGCCTGGTGCACGCCATGGCCCACATCACCGGGGGCGGCCTCCCGGGCAACCTCCCGCGCTCGCTCCCACACGGGTTGGGTGCGGTGCTGGATCGCGCGAGCTGGCGGCCACCCGCCATCTTCGAGCTCCTCCGGGAGCGCGGCGACCTCGACGAGGAGGAGATGGCGCGGGTGTTCAACCTGGGGGTGGGGTACGTGCTCGTGGTAGCGCCGGAGCGCGAAGCGCTGGCGCGGAGCCTGTGCCCCGAGCCGCTCACGGCCATCGGCCGAGTGGAGCGCGGCGCGGGCGTCGGCTTCCGCTAAGGCTTCAAGGCGGCCCCGAGCCGGGCACCGGCGCCCGCAGGACGTCGATCGACGCCACCGCCACGACGAGCAGCACCGCGTGGACGTACGCGGCCGGGCTGCGGTTGCCCGCCGAGCGGACCGATCCCGCCAGGCCCGCCACCTGCGTCGCCGCCTGCCAGCGCGGCGGCCCTCGGGGTCGCCGGCGACGGGGTCCACCCTGGGCCCGCACGCCGTACGGAACTCCTGCGGTCCGGGACCCGTGGGCCGGTCAGCCGTCGGTGCGGCGGCTGAAGACCCCGAGGCCGTCGCCGAGCGCGCCGCGGGTGGCCGGCGTCTCGCTCTGCTTGGGGTCGAGGGCGGGCAACGTGACGGTGAACACCGTCCCCTCCCCCACGCGCGACTCCACGGCCACGCGGCCGCCGTGTTGCTGTACGATCCAGCGGACGATGGCGAGGCCCAGGCCGGAGCCGTTGCCGCGCCCGCTCCGTGCCCCGTCCACACGATAGAAGCGGTCGAACAGGTGCGGGATGGCCTCGGGGGGGATGCCGGGGCCGTCGTCCAGGATCTCCAACGTCACCTCCTGCCGGTCGCGCGTGACCCTGACGGAGATGTGCTTGGCGCCGGCGTTGATGGCGTTGTGGATGAGGTTGAGCACGACCTGCTTTAGGCGTGCCTGATCGCCGTTCACCTCGAGCAACGGCACGGCGGCGTCGACCTCGATGACGGTGTCGCCCGCGACGGGCGCCACCTCCATGTGCACGGCCTCCAGTACCTCGATGATGTTCATGGGCTCGAGCTCGATGGAGAACCCCGCATCGGCGCGGGCGAGCTCGAGCAGGTCGTTGACGAGCTTCGCCATGCGCTCGGCCTCCCGCCGTATGACGGTCAGCGAGTCGCTCTGCGACTCGGTCGGCTGGGTGCGTCTCAGCAGGTAGTTGGCGTGCCCGACGATCGCCGTGACCGGCGTGCGCAGCTCGTGGCTGGCGTCGGCGGTGAAGCGCCGTTGCGTCTCGAACGACTCCTGTAGGCGGTCGAGCATGTGATTGATGGTGACCGCCATCTCGCGGATCTCGTCGCGGCTGGTGGGGGTGGGCACGCGCTGCGACAGGTCGCGCCCGGACACCCGGGCGGCCGCCGCCGTCACCCGCTTCAGCGGCTGCAGCGCGCGACTCGACAGCAGCCACACCCCGGCCCCGAACGCCAGGAACGCGAGCAGCACGGTCAGCATGAGGTTGCGGGCGAGCTGGTCGAGCGTCCGGGCCACCGTGCTCGACGGGATGCCGACGAAGGTCACGGCCTCGAAGGTCCGCGACTGCGCCGGGAAGTAGAGCGTGCCGAGCTCCGCCAGGACGGTGAGCTGCTCGCCCCCCGACAGCGACACCACCGAGGAGACGTGCCCCTTCCCGAGCAGGTCGGAGAGCGCCGAGTTCGACATGAGCGCGACCAGCGAGTCCTCGGTCGGGTTGGAACGGGGGTAATCCGACGGGCGGTAGGGGAAGCCGTCGCGGATGCCCTGTGGCGTCTTGGGGACGTGGTTGGCCGACCCCAGCAGGATGATTTGATAATATGCGTCGTTGGGGAGCTTCTGCAGCCCCTCACGCACCGGCACCGTCCCGCTCGTCAGGTCGGCGAGCGCCTGCTGTGCCCGGACCTCCAACGCCGAGGTCAGCGACCGCACGGTCAGGATGTAGACCGAGACCGCCACCGCGGACAGGATCACCGCCATGAACACGCTGAAGAACAGGGTCAGACGCAGGCGCAGGGACATGACTAGCCTATTCCTCACGCAGCACGTAACCCACACCGCGCACGGTGTGGATCAGCCGCCGTTCCCCCTCCTTCTCGAGCTTGCGCCGGAGGTAGCCGACGTAGACGTCCACCACGTTGCTCCCGCCGGTGTACTCGGGCCACACCTTCTCCTCGATCTCGAAGCGGTTGAAGACCTTGCCAGGGTTGCGGGCGAAGAGCTCGAGCAGCTCGAACTCCTTGGCCGACAGCTCGATCCGCCTGCCGTCGCGGAACACCTCGCGCCCGTCGAGGTTCATCACCAGGTCGGCCACGCGCACCTCGCCGGTCACGGCGGGGTTCACGCGTCGCAGGTGGGCGCGCACGCGGGCCAGCAACTCCTCGATGCTGAAGGGCTTGACGAGGTAGTCGTCGGCGCCGGAGTCGAGGCCGGTGACCTTGTCGTCCACCGAGTCCTTGGCCGTGAGGATGATGATCGGGGTGTTGCTGGTCTTGCGGATGCGCCTTGCGACCTCCAGGCCATCGAGCACCGGCAACATGAGATCGAGCACCACCAGGTCGGGGTTCAGCTCGCGGAACTTCGAGAGACCGGTGACGCCGTCGAACGTGACGACGGTGTCGTAGCTCTCGGCCTGGAGCTCCAGGTCGATGAACTTCGCGATCTCCTTCTCGTCTTCAACGATCAGGATGAGGGGTCTGCGCTCCATGAAGGGCATTATGCCGCCCTCTCTCATGAGAGTCTTGATGAGCGCGACGTTCGCTCCCCTGCGCGCCTACCTGGGCGGCGCCCCATCGTCTTGCAACGGGATGGTCTCTTGCACGATGATCGCCGTCTGGAGCACGCTTTCGGCCCACGCCTGCGCTCCCGGCAGGGAGTGGTCGCGCCAGTTGCCGCAGGTCTTCTCGCTGCACCCGGGAATGGGGCCGTCGTGGCGGGTCACGTCCAGGAGCGCGGCCTCGAACGCCTCGCGTACCTGTTCGATCTCGGGCTCCCCCATCACGGTGAGGTAGAAGCCGGTGCGGCAGCCCATCGGGCTGGCATCCACGATGGTCGCCGGGAGCCGGTCGCGCAGGTAGCCCGCCAACAGGTGCTCCATGGTGTGCAGCGCCGCGGTCGGGACCTCCGCGCGGTTGGGCTGCACCAGGCGCAGGTCGAACTTTGAGACCACGTCGCCGTGCGGTCCCTGGTAGCGGCCAGCGTGACGCACGTACGGCGCCCGGACCCGGGTGTGATCGAGGTCGAAGCTGGCGACTCGCGTGATGCTTTCCATGCAGGCAGTATACGGGCCCGTCAGGGCCGCGACCGGACGGGCCCGGCGCCGACCCCTAGCCAGGATTGGCGACGCCGGTTACACTGGGCCCCGGCCCGACATCGGATCTCACCGGCCTGGACTCAACCATGAGCACGCGATATGCACGGGGACGGAATCAGGGAGGCCGACGCAGCGCAAGCGTGGCGGCAGGGACCGACGAGCCCTACCGCATCACGCCGAGCGACGAACGCGTCGCCATCTTCATCGACGGCAGCAACCTGTACAACGGGATGCGCGAGAATCTGCAGAACACGCGGGTCAACCTGGCGGAGTTCATCGAGCAGCTCCGCCGCGAGCGGCCGCTGTTCCGTACCTACTACTACAACGCCACCCTCACCGACGATTACGACGAGGACCTGCGCGACGGCCAACAACGCTTCTTCGAGTCGCTGCGCCGCATCCCCTACGTGACCGTGCGGCTCGGCCGGCTGCACCGGCGGCAGGACGGCTCGCTGGTCGAGAAGGGGATCGACGTGGCGCTGGCAGTGGAAGCGCTGGCCCTCGCCTACCAGGACGCCTACGATTCTGCCCTGCTGGTTTCGGGCGACGGTGACTACGTGGAACTGGTCGAGGGCATCAAGCGCACCGGCAAGCACGTCGAATGCGCCATGTTCAAGAACCAGTCGGCCGGCATCCTGCTCGAGTACGTGGACATCTTCCAACCGCTGGACGATCTCGACTGGTCCCGCATCCTGTTCTGAGCGCGCGCGTCGATCAACCGCGGAAGCGGTCGACGACCGACTCGAGCCCGCGCGCCTCGTCGATGAACAGCTGCAGGTGCGGGAAGGGGATCTGGATGCCGGCGCCGTCGAGCGCCTCCTTGGCCCCCTCGACCAGGTCGCTTCTCACCACCGGCTCGACGGCGATCGTCTCCGGACCGATCCAGGCGAGCATCACCAGGTTCACAGACGACGCGCCCAGTTCCTCGACCAGGACCTCCGGGGCGTGCAGGGCGTCCTGGAGCACCTGAGGGTGGGCCCCGAGCACCGGCATGAGCGCCTCGCGCGCGACCCGCGAGGACTCCTTGTAGGCGATGCCGACCGGCACCCGGAGCCGCAGGGGGCCGCCGGCCGAGAGGTTGACGATCTCGGCCGACGCCACCTTGGCGTTCGGGATCGAGCTGTGGATGTTGTCGCGCGACACCACGCGGGTGGTGCGCAGGCTGATGCGCTCGACCCGCCCGACCTTCCCGGCGAGCTCGACCCAGTCACCGATGCGGAAGGGCCGCTCGATGAGCAACGTGACGCCCGAGATGAAATTCGACAGGGTGTCCTGCGCCGCGAACCCCACCGCGATCCCGACGACGCCGAGGGCGGTGACGACCCCCAGCACGTCGACGCCGAACTGGTCCATGACGGTGACCACCGCGAGGGTGACCACCACCACGGCCACCACGTTGCTCAGCAGCTGCACCAGCGAGCGGTCGAGGCCCGCGCGCATGGTGGCGTTGGCCAGCAGCGCCTGCGCCACCAGCCAGGCGGCGTAGTAGACCACGGCGAACAGCGCGGCCGTGGCGACGCGTCCGAGGACCGCGGCGGACACCCCGAACTGCGCCGTCACCGCGAGCAGCGCCAGCAGCGTCACGACGTAGGCGAGCGCGCGCCGTAGCATGCCCACCAGGTCCGGCGGCACGCGCAGGCGCCGCCCGGCACCCTCGAGCACGCGTACCAGGACGGCGTAGGCCGCGGCGAACAGCACCAGCAGGAGCAGGGCCACGATCAACCGGGTGCCGAGCGTGGCGAGGGCGTCGCCGCTGGCCATCCCGCTCGGCCCGAAGGGCCCGAGTGCGCGCACCAGGCTCTGCCGGAGCTGCTCCCACACGCTCGCCAGGAAACCGCCCGCCGAGATCACGCGGCCGGCCGTTCGGGGGCCTCACGCGCGCGGGCGCGCCGCGCCGGAGTGCCCGCGGCACGGCGGGGGATCGCCCGGACCGGCGCCCACGTCAACGTTCGGGTCTTCACGGTCCCCTCCTCGCGGCGAGTATACGTTCGCGCCCAGGACGCCCGGCCGGGAGCGCGTGGTAGAATCTACCTTCGCAGTGTGGGCTGTCTGGCCGCGGGGCGCCCGCAAGGGTTCCCTGAGGAAAGTCCGGGCACCACAGGGCAGGGTGCCAGCCAACGGCTGGGCGCGTAAGGCGACGGCACGTGCAACAGAGAGCAGACCGCTTCGTGTCGGTCGGGCCCTCGAAGCCCGCCGATGTGCAGCAAGGGTGAAACGGTGCGGTAAGAGCGCACCAGTGCCCCTGGCAACAGGGGTAGCTAGGTAAACCCCACCCGGTGCAAGGTCCGATAGGGAGAGAGAGCCTGCCCGGCTCGCCACGATCTCCGGGTTGACCGCTCGAGGCGCGCGGCGACGCGCGTCCCAGATAGATGGCCAGAGGCCCGGTGCACGCACCAGGTCACAGAACCCGGCTTACAGGCCCACCTGCCGCGGGGCGATCCTTCGGGATCGCCCCTTTCTCGTGGCGCGAACGGGCCCCTCGACAGCGGTCCCGCGCGGTCGCGTCGCCCCGGCGGCGGCGCGGTCGTCCGGTGGGAGGGCGGGCGCCGGCAGCACGGCCGTGGGCGCCCGTGTGGG
>Ga0114931_10000010_pt1 | contig 216981 bp, 211 predicted proteins | sample 2SBtaG_FD_89579 | JGI IMG/M metagenome (GOLD analysis project Ga0114931, IMG submission 89579) | Deep subsurface microbial communities from Kolumbo volcano to uncover new lineages of life (NeLLi) - 2SBTROV14_V59a metaG | ecosystem: Environmental > Aquatic > Marine > Volcanic | place: Kolumbo...
GCAGGTGAACTAGAGCAGAATGGATCATCGTCTAGCGGGCGCCGAAGCGATGGCTGTGCAGTGGGGCGGGATTTCATCCCGCCATTTCGATTGAAGCGCGCTGACTGATGGCGGTGATCTCGCCTCCCAGGATGAGTGTGAAGAAGGCGGGTTGAAAACCCGCCCCACTACGCGAAGAGTGAAACCGCTCTAATTCATCAGGAAGCACGACCCCGCAAGGCCTGGGTCGTGGCACGGTCTGTTTCGTACACTTGAGCGATGCCTGCACCAGAGCAACCCATCGCAGAGCGGAAGCGCGCGCTGATCGCGGGATTGTTGTTCAGCGTGTTCATGACGCTGGCGTTCCCGCCGATCGGGCTGTGGGGGTTCGCGTTTGTTTCGATCTCGCCGCTGGTGTGGTGCGCCTGGACGACGAACAAGCCATGGCGGGCCGCGCTGTTCGCCGGGCTCGGGTCGGCGCCGTTCTGGGCGTTTGAGCACCGGTGGCTGGTTGATGTGACGCTGGCGGGGTATCCGCTGGTTGTTTTGTATCTCTCGCTCTATCCGGCGTTGTTTGTGTGGATCACGGCGAGGCTGCGGCGCTGCGGCGGCTTCTGGGCGAGGCCCGTGGTCTGGTTCGTGGCGGCGGCGCTGGTCTGGTCGGGGCTGGAGACGCTGCGCGGGGAGGTCGTGTTTTACGGGTATCCGTGGTTTTATGTGGGGCATCCGACCGTCACGACGCCGGGGTGGGCTTACCTCGCGTCGATCATCGGGGCATCGGGTGTCAGTGCGCTGACCGCGCTCGTCGCATCGCTATTGGCATGGACGCTCTGCCTGGGGCGCCGACGCAACATCCTGATCCCGGCCGGTGTCTTTCTGCTCGGATCGGGGGTCGGTTTCTTCGCCGGCCTTGCGGGACTGACCGTTGTTCCGACGCCGAGTGTTGTTGTCGCGGTGATCCAGACCGACGTGCCGCAGAGCAACAAGATCGGGTGGACGATCGAGCAGAAGATGGCGGACTTCGATCGGTTTGTCGAGCTGTCGTCGATCGCCGCGTCGGAGGATCCGCGTCCGGATCTGCTTGTCTGGCCCGAGACGATGTTCCCCGGATTGGCGCTCGATCCGGCCGCGGTGGCGATCGAACGGAGCGCGAATCTGCGGTTCCCGGACGGAACACCGACGACGTACTTTCACGATGCGCTTCTTTCGCTCCAGCGAACGATCACCGTCCCGATGCTTGTCGGCGCGCTCGGCGTTGACGGGCTGCGGATCGAGATCGATCCGGAGGGAAACGTCTCGATCGATCAGGACGCTCTTTATAACAGCGTGTTTCTGATCGTCGACGGCGCTGTCACCGAGCATCGCTACGACAAAGTCCACCTGACGCCATTTGGTGAGGTGATGCCGTATATCTCCGCGAGTGACTGGCTGGAATCCAGGCTGCTCGATTTCGGCGCCAAGGGGATGAGCTTTGCGCTCGAGGCAGGGAACGACCCAACGTCCTTCGATGTTTCCGTTTCCAGGCACGCTCCGATCGATCGGCCTCCGCCGGGCGAACCGTCGGAGTTCGATCGCCCGGATCGGTTGCGGATCGCCACCCCTGTCTGCTTCGAAGCAACGATGCCCGGGGTGGTCAGACGCCTGGCGATGAACCCGGATGGGAGCCGGAAGGCGGACATCATCATCCAGGTCTCCAATGACGGCTGGTTCGGCGTCTTTTCCGGACCGCGCGAGCAGCACCTCCAACTCTGCCACTGGCGTTCGATCGAACTCAATACGCCGATCGTTCGTAGCGTCAATACCGGGATTTCAGCGGCAATCGGGATGCGCTGGCAAGGCGTCAGGTGGCAAGATGAGCAACGGATCGATCCACGTTCCGATGCGTGGTCTGAGGGTGTTTTCAGTGCGGATCTCATATTGCAACCAAAGACAACGCTCTACGCTCGCGTTGGCTACCTCTTTCCCTGGCTCACCCTTGCTTTCACAGCCCTCGTCCTCATCGTGCCGATGGTTCCCCGTGGCGCACGCCGGGATGACTCGGCCGCTGACGCCGACGAATCCGATGCGCCCGAGGGACCAGCCGATGCCCATGCCGATGCGACTGACGCTCCGACAGCCCCAATCACCCCAGCACCTGCAAAGCCTGATCCCGGCGGATCGGCCTGATCTGGCCCGTCGGGTCCAGACGCACATCGCCCGGGGGCGGATCACCTGCCGGGGGCGGGAGCGCTCGACGGTGGCGCTCGTGCTTGCCTTCGTGCTCCCGTGGCTCGGGGTGTGCGTCTTGCTGCTGGCGACCGGCGGGTGCGCCGGATCCCGCGCCAACCGGGCCCGGGCGACGATCGCCCCATCAAATACGGGCGCCAACCCGACCGACGTCGTGCCCGACCCGCAGGCGTACGACTCGCCGCTGGTCCGGTCGCAGGTGCGCGAGCGGGCCTTGCGGGTCCTGCTCGACGCCACGGCCTCGGACCTTCCGCAGATGCGGGCCAACGCGATCGAGGCGCTGGCGACCTCAAGGACACGCGTCGAATCCGTCGCGCGGCTCGGGCTGCTCGATCAGAATGTCGGGGTCCGCTTTACGGCCGCGATGACGATCGGGAAACTCAAACTACGGGACTCGATCGACCTGCTCAAACCCCTGCTGCGCGATGAGGACCCGATCGTCCATGCGGCCGCGATTTATGCGATTGACCGCTGCGGCGGCGAGATCGACCCGACCCCCATCGCCGCGCTGTTGCGATCTGAGGATCCCCGACACCGGGCCCAGGGGGTCTACATCATCGGCGAGATGGGCAACCCGAGCGCGATCCCGATGCTCAAGGCGGTCGCGGCGGACCGGATGGCGATGGCCTCGATCTCGCAGGTCCGCCTGCTCCGGCTTCAGGTGGCCGAGGCGCTGGTGAAGCTGGGCGATCAGACCGGGGTTGAAACGCTGCGTGCCGCGCTCTTCCCGGCGCGGGCCGAGGACCTGGAAATCGCGGCGCTGGCGGTGCAGATCATCGGCGAGATCAAAGATCAGCGGTCCCTTGATCAGCTCATCTACCTCGCGGATCAGACCGGGCCCGATCGCCTGCCCGCGGAGGTCCGGCTCGGGGCGGCGGCGGCGGCGGCGAAGCTGGGCGAGCGGGGCGGGGCGTTCATCGCCGACGAGTACTGGCGGGACCAGATCCCGGCGATCCGGGCACAGGCGGCGAGCGTGTACGGGCTCATCGGCGGGAGCCGGAGCCTGGCGGTGCTCGATACGATGATGGCCCAGGACACGAACGACCTGGTGCGTGTCTCGGCGGCGGCCGGGGCGTTGCGGATCACCGAATCGATCGAGGGCGCCCCGGGCCCGGGTTCGGCGAGCCCCGAGTTGCGCTGATTTGGGTCGAAATCGGTCGTTTTGGACGAAAAATGGAGATCTGAAAGGCGCCGGGCTTGACAGATCGGGGTAGGGTGTTGAATGTACCCGTCGCCGGGGCATCGGAGGACCGACGCCCCGAACCAGCGCGAACGCGGGATCCGCGTCGAGGTCTGGTGCGTATTGAGGTTGAGGGGCCGGCTCGACGCTTGGATGCGACGAAAAGGCCGGTTATGAACGGCGACTTGGGGCGACTCGGGGGTATGATGCCCCCCACAGCTCCACCTGTCGCATCGTGTCGGCGGGTGGATGTCGTGTGAATCCGCCGAACAGTTAATCCGCCGATTGGTTTCGAGAGCTCCGAAGGGTCCAGAACGTGCACATCATCACCAAGATCTTCGTGGTCTTTGCCGCGATTCTCAGTGTTCTACTCGCCTCGCTTTCCGTGGCGTATAGCACCAACGCCGATCGAATCGTCGCCGGGTACAAAGATATCCAGTCCGAAGCCAACGCCTACAAAGCGGCGGCGGCAGAGGCCGGCTCCAAGTCGGCGGCTGTTTCAACCGACATGCAGGCCCGGCTCGACGAGCTCGAGTCGCAGCTGCGTGAGCGGGACGACGACCTGACAGACTTCGAGCGTGACAACCAGCGCCTGCTGGCCGACGCCAAGCAGGCGGAGGCGGCGCAGGTCTCGGTGGCGAACAAGATCGACCAGCTCGGGGCGACCGTCTCGACGCAGGCGACGATCATCAAGAGCCTCCAGGAAGAAGTGAAAGAACGCCGGGCCGAGGGGCTGCGGTCTATCCAGCACGAGATCGAGTTGACCGATCGCATCAGCGACCTCAGCGGACAGCTCGAAGTCGCGATCGAAACCAACCGGGCCCTCCAGGAGCAGCTCCAGGAGTTGCGTGACACCTACGGCGACTCGGGGACCGGCATCGCGTCCGGGCCGGGCGCCCAGGGCGGGGCCAACGCGGCCGTCCGGGCCCGAATCACCGAGATCCGCCGCGATCCGGGCAGCGGGAACCTGCTGGCGGCGATCGACGCGGGCTCGAACGATCGGATCCGCGAGGGGATGGAGCTGACAATCTCCCGCCGGGGCTCATTCGTGGGCAAGCTGGTGGTGAACTCGGTCTCGCTCAACACCGCCGTTGGCGCGGTGGACACGCTCAACCGGGATATCGACGTGCAGCCCGGCGATCTGGTCACCGTCGTCACCCGCTGATCCGTCATCCACTGAGTCGGGCCTTGACCGCACCGCCGACCACCGCAAACAACACCCCGTACCGAGGGCGAAGCCGAGATGAGTCAACTTGGAATGCACATGCCGGGGTCGATGGGACACCGGAAATCGAGCATGAACGTGTACACGGGCCTGCTGTTTCTCGCGGTGGTGTGCCTCGGCGCCGCCTGTTACGTCGTCTGGGCCAACGGGATGAAGCTGACCCCCGGCGACAGCGCCATGGCGCCGTTGACGGAGTTGCAGGACGCGACCCGGATCAAGCTCAAGTAAGCCTCGGTTCATTCTTCACCGAGTTCAACCCAATCGACCCGAAGCCCCTGAGCCAGTTCCGTCTGGCTGAGGGGTTGTTGCTGTGGACGAGTGGCAGATCCCGGGATTCGCGTGGCCTCTCATCCCGGGCGTGGAGAGATCCCGCACGCCGGGTGGGAAACTCGACCCTTCATCGTCCGGCGCACGGGACCGGGGAATCCGATAATCTTCCAGCGGTTGGCCTTGTCGGGCCGATCTGTGTGCCAAGCCAGTTCGTGGCAAACCTCGCTCTTTCCGCACTTTGCCCGCGCGCCCGAGGCGCCGGGCAGACGTCTTTTCGGAGTTCCCGCTGGTCAATCTCGAATCCATCCTGGGCTGGTTCAGCGTTGATATGGGCATCGATCTGGGGACGTGCAACACGCTCGTCGCCGTCCGTGGCGAGGGCATCGTGCTCAACGAGCCGTCGGTCGTGGCGGTGCACAAGGGCACCAACCGCGTTCTGGACAACGGCAACGCCGTCGGCTGGATGGCCAAGGAGATGCTGGGCAAGACGCCCGGCTCGATCACGGCGGTGCGCCCGCTCAAGGACGGGGTCATCAGCGATTTCGAGATCACCGAATCGATGCTCGGGTACTTCATCCGCAAGGTCAACGGCAGGAGCAAGGTCTTCGGGCCCCGCGTGGTCATCTCGGTGCCCAGCGGGATCACGGCGGTCGAGAAGCGCGCGGTGTTTGATTCCGCCGAGCGCGCCGGCGCCCGGCGGGTGTTCCTGCTCGAAGAGCCGGTGGCGGCGGCGATCGGCGCCGGGCTGCCCTTTGTCGAGCCCACCGCGTCGATGATCGTCGATATCGGCGGCGGCACGACGGAGGTCGCGGTGATGTCGCTGGCGGACATCGCCGTGTGCGAGTCGGTGCGCGTGGCGGGCGACGACATCGATGAGGCGGTCATCAGCCACATGAAGAAGACGTACAACATGATGATCGGCGAGCAGACCGCCGAGCGGATCAAGATCGAGATCGGCTCGGCCGCCCCGGTCGGCGAGGAGACAACGATGGAGGTGCGGGGCCGGGACATGGTCTCTGGCCTGCCGCGGAAGATCGTGATCACCTCGGAAGAGATCCGTGAGGCGTTGCAAGAGCCGGTGGCGAACATCATCGAGACGGTGACGCGCACGCTCGAGAAGGTCGAGCCGGAGCTGGCGGCGGACCTCGTGGACAACGGGATCACGCTCGCCGGGGGCGGGGCGCTGCTGCGCGGGATGGACGCGGTGATGTCCACCAGCACCGGGCTGGATGTGCAGATCGCCGATAACCCGCTGACTTGCGTGGCCCGGGGCACGGCGATCTACCTCGAGCACCTCGAGGAGTGGAAGAGCACCCTCGAAAACGACATGGATTTCTGATCCATCTTGGCGTCCGGGGGGTGAGCCCGCCGCCCGACGCCGACCAGACCCCGGCCCGGCGGAGCATGGATGCCGAGAGGACTCTTCACACCCACACGGACCCTGACGGTCGCCACGCTGGCGCTGGTCGTGCTCGCCCTGGCCCCCTACCGGTTAACGAGGTCGCTCGCGGGGCTCAAGCAGCCGGTCGAGTTTGTCCTCGCCCCGGTGCAGCACCCGACCTCGATCATCGCGCACTTCCTCCGGCCCCCGCGGATCCACGGCGCGTCCGACGACGAGACCATCCGCGCGCTGACGCTCGAACTCGACCGCTGGCGAGCCGCCTACGCCGCCTCCGACGGTCGGATCGGCGAGCTCGAGCGCCTGCTCAGTGATCTCCAGAGCGGGGCCGCCCTTGCGTCGAACCTCGACATCGTTCAGATCGCCGCCCCGGTCGTCGGTGGCCCGAGCGATCTGACCGACGGGCTGCTGCGTGTCCGCGCCGGCTCGGGCCGGGGGGTGGTGGAGCGGTCGACGGTCGCGGCGACCCGGGGCGTGCACCTGGTCGGCCGGGTGGTCGATGTCAGCCGGGGCATGTGTTCGGTGCTGCCGGTCACGAACAAGCGCGCGGGGCTGATCGACGCGGTGGTGCTGACCACCGACGGGCTCGGGCCCTGGGCGTGCCAGCTCGAACCGGTTGGCGACGGGACACTCACCGGCGACATGGTCGCCCAGGCGCAGGGGCTGATGCCCGGGCAGGTCGCCGCGGTGCGCGACCGGACGTGGCCGATCGGGGCGCAGGGGCTGATCCTCGGGCGGGTGACCTCGATCGAGACGAAACCGAACGGGCGGCTGCGGATCACCGTGACGCCCGACCAGCCGGCGTCGACCGTCGGCGAGGTGATCCTGCGCACCCCGAGGATCCCCGATGGGCAGGAGGCGGCGCCGTGAATGTGGTCGTCTTCCTGCTGGTCACGTGGGTGACGCTGGGGCTCGAGCTGGGGCTGCGGCCATCGATCCAGCTCGGCTCGTCGGGCATGGCGCCCAGCTTTGCGCTGATCCTGGTCACCTACGTCGCGCTGGCGGCGCCGAGGATGACGGCGCTGTGGTCGGCGATGTTCATCGGCGTCATGCTCGACCTGACGAGCGAGCGCCTCGGGGCGAACGGCTTGTCCACGCTGACGATCGTCGGCCCGTACGCGCTCGGGTGCATGCTCGGGACGTCGGCGATCATCAACCTGCGCTCGATGGTGTACCGGCGCAACCCGCTGACCATGCTCGTGCTCGCCTCGTTCATGAGTGTGATCGTGCAGATTGTCGTCGTCGCGTGCTTCGCGGCGCGGTCGTGGTGGGACCCGGCGATCGCGTTCCACGCCAGACCCGAGCTCGCGGCGAGGCTGGGCTCGGCGGCGTACACCGGTGTCGCCGCGCTGCTCGTCGGGCCCGTGCTCAACTTCCTCACTCCCCTGTTCGGATTCCAGGGCATGCACCACACCCGCGGCGGGAGCGCGGCGAGGTGGTGATGATTCGGGAAAAAAGACGCCGGTGGAACGGCTGAACCACCGGCGCCGGGGCGAGACGAGCAGGCCGGCCGATCAGCAGGAGAACCGACCGAAGTTGGCGATGAGGATGCCCAGATCGGCGGTGTCGACGACGCCGTCGCCGTTGAGGTCGCCGGGGCCGGGCGTTCCGAAGCCGGCGATGAGGATCCCCAGATCGGCGGTGTCGATCACACCGTCGCCGTTGATGTCCCCGCGCGGGCAGGGCCCGAAAAGACCGAGCATGACGACGATATCGTTGTTATCCACGACGCCGTTGCTGTCGAGATCGGCCCGGCAGCAGGCGTCGAACCACGCGAGGAGCTGGAGGACGTCGACGCGGTCGATCAAGCCGTCATTGTTGAGGTCCCCGAAGCACCCGGGGGCGGGGCAGGCGGTCCCGACCAGCGGGATGAGGAGGGCGAGGTCCATCCCGTCGGTCATGCCGTCGCCGTTGAGATCGCCGGGACAACATGGCCCGAAGAGCGACATCAGGATCGCCTGATCGTTGAGGTCCACCGATCCATCACCATTGAGATCCCACGGGCAGGGCTGTCCACCACCGGGGCACGGGCCGAAGTTGAGCTGGAGGATGAGCAGGTCGAGGTTGTTGACAACCCGGTCGTTGTTGAAATCACCCGGGCAGCAGGGCCCGGCGTTGGCGAGGACGATGGCGACGTCGTTGAGGTCCACGATCCCGTCGCCGTTGACATCCCACGGGCAGGGACACCCGCCACCGGCGCAGACGCCGGAGTTGAGGGTGACGATATTGGCGTCCGCCGCGTCGACCATCCCGTCGTGGTTGAAGTCGTAGGGGCAGCAGGGATCCGGAGGACAGAAGCCGAAGGAGCACTGGGCGAGTGCGAGGTCGGCGTTCTCCACGACGCCGTTAAGGTCAAGGTCGCCGGGGCAGCAGGGCTTGCCGATGAACCCGTTGAGGATATTCAGGTCGGCGATGTTGATCACACCGTCGCCGTTGTAGTCGGCCGGGCACGGAACGCCCGGGATGCAGGGCCCGAAGAGGGCCGTGAGGAGGGTGCTGTCGCGGGCGTCGGTGGCCCCGTCATCGTTGAGGTCCCCGGGGCAGCAGCAGGGCCCGCGGGTGGCGAGTGCCTGGGCCGAGGCGAGCAGCGCGGTGGCGGCGAGCGCACAGAGAAACGGTTGACGCGGGTTCAGGATCATGTTGAAGCTCCAGTACTGGTGAACAAAGCGGACCTGTGCCAACCCGATCCCGCGGAACTCCCCGCTTTTGCAAGGCGACGCCATGGCGACCGCCTCCAGCACAGCTACGAGTTTCCGGTCTCTCTGCAAACGGCGTGCACTACGTGAGGCCGCCCTGGTGTAATGAAACGGCATGGTCGCCATCGTCCGGGGCCTGCGAGTGCGGAAACTGTCGCCAGTTCGCCCCGCGGTGGTGCATCGGGGGGGCCCCCGGTACCCTGCCGACATGCCAGAGAGCCCCGCACCTGTCGTGTTGATCCTGATGGGATCCGCCTCGGACTGGCCGGTCATCGAGCACGCCTCTCGCACGCTCGCCGGGTTCGGCGTCGCGCACGATTGCAGGGTTCTCTCGGCGCACCGCAACCCGGCGAAGGTGGCCCGGTGCGCAACGGGCGCCAGAGACGCGGGGGTGCGGGTGATCATCGCGGCGGCCGGCGGCGCGGCGCACCTGGCCGGGGTTGTCGCCGCCCACACGACGCTGCCGGTGCTGGGCGTCCCGATGGATTCGGCGCTCGACGGGCTCGATTCGCTGCTCTCGACGGCGCAGATGCCCCAGGGCGTCCCGGTCGGGACGCTGGCGATCGGCAAGCCGGGGGCCATCAACGCCGCTCTGCTGGCGGTTCAGATTTTGTCCCTGCATGACGCCGGGCTGCGAACACAGCTCGATATCTTCAGGAAACGCTGGGATGACGCCCCCGAGGACCCGAGATCAACCCAGACCTGAGACTCCGGTATAATGAACGCAGGCGCCGCGTGCCTGGTGGGGAACGGATTTCCCGGCTCTCATTCCGGGATCGAACCCCGGGACTGATGGCCACCGAGGTGGCCGATAGGAGCGAACCATGAGCAGCATCTGGCATCCCGTGATCGATGGCGACGAAGCGCAGCGCGCCCTCGAGGCGGCGCAGCGGAGCGAGGGCGTGCCATCGGATCAGATCGACATCCACTCGATGATGATCACGCAGCACTACGAGAAATACTCGGAGGAAGACCACGAGGTGTGGCGCCTGCTCGTCGCCAAACGGATGGAGCAGCTCCCCGAGTTCGCCTCGAACACATACCTCTCGGGGCTGCGCGCGATCAACCTCAAGCCCGATCGCATCCCGGACCTGCGCGAGGTCAACAAGCGGCTCGGGGCGCTGACCGGCTGGTCGAGCCGGGGGGTGCCCGGGTTCATCCCCGCCAAGAGCTTTTTCGCGTTCCTCGCCCAGCGCGTCTTCCCCGCGACGATCAGCATCCGCCCGATGGAGAGCCTCGAATACCTCCCCGAGCCGGACATCATCCACGATGTCTTCGGGCACGTCCCGCTGCACGCCGACCCGGTCTTCGGTGATTTTCTCCAGACCTACGGCAAGGCGGCGCTGCACACCGATGACCCGCGCCACACCGAACGTCTCGCCAGGCTCTTCTGGTTCACCGTCGAGTTCGGGCTGATCCACGAGGACCACAAGCTCAAGCTCTACGGCTCGGGGTTGATCTCCAGTGAGGGCGAGGGTCACCACGCGCTCGAGAGCAAGGAGGTCGATCGCCGCCCGTTCGATATGGAGACGGTCTGCAACACGAGCTTCGAGATCGACCACTACCAGCCGATCCTGTACGTGCTCGAGAGCTTCGACCAGCTCCGCGACGCGATGAACACCTACGCCGAGCTGCTGCTGAATCAGCCGGCGGGTTCGTCGCGGTAAACCGGATCGCACTTAGTCCAGTATCCCGCAATGCCCCCGGCATGATTTGCTCCGCTCGAACTCACCGCTGAGCATACCCAGCGCCGCCTTGTTGATCTGCTCGCGGGCCTTGTCGAGTTTCATCTCGGCGAAGGGCAGGACGCCGCGGTCGCCGGTTGACAGGATCCAGTACTCGGCGACGCCGGCCGGGATTTCATCCATCGACATCTTGTGCATCGTGGCCATCAGGTAGATGCACAGTTGCAGATCGTTCCTGGGTGGATCGGTGAGTTTCTTCGTCGCCTTGCCCGTTTTGTAATCGACGATGCGGTGCGAGTTGTCGGGCATCAGGTCCACGCGATCGATCTTGGCCTTCAGCGTGTGTGCGGCGCCGGTCTGGGGCGCGCCAGTCTGGGTCGCGCCCCCGATGATCCAGGGCATCTCCACGGGCATCTCCGCTTCGAGCAGCTGCGCGTCGTCTTCAAACTCGTCGGCGTACCGCCGGAGGAGCGCTTCGACCTGATCGAGCGTTTGCGCATCGCTGTCATCGCCGGTGAGCCGCCCGCGCGCCATCGCGAGGCCCCGCGCGACGAGTTCTTCAACACCCGGCGCCGGCTGCCCCTCGGCCTCGGCGAGCGCGGCCTGTTTCGCGTGCGCATCGAGCGCCTTGTGGATGACATCGCCGACGTACAGCTGCGATGTTTTGGGCTCGTCGAGCCGCATGACGTACTTCACGTAGAAGCAGCGTGGGCAAGTGAGGTACTGGTCGAGCATCGAATAGCTCAGGTGCAGCGGGCCCTTCATGGGGCGCGTGAGCGAACCATCATCGAAGTCGTCGCGGCTCATCCGCTCGTCGATTTCCGCCAGCCGGGCCGCGGTCGCCTCATCAGGCGGCGTCAGGCCCGGCGATGTTCCCGTTCGGCGCCAGTGCTCGATCGTGGCCAGCTCCGTCGCGCGAGCGCGCAGGTCCGTCGATATGGCGTCGAGGTCGCCATCGGTGACGCCCGCTCGGCCCACGCGGTGCAGGTCGTTGATCGCTTCGATCATGGCGCCCTCGCGCTGGCGGCGGAGCCAGATTGCCGATGGCTCGCCGTCGTCACCGCTGAGCGCCATGGCGCCGGCGCCTGCGGTGATCTTCTCGAGCCATGTCTGTCCCGCGTGCTCGTGCAGCCCGAGCTCGGGATGCTCAAGCGTGAGCTCGATGAAGTAGTCACCCGATGCGCCGGCCTTGATGCTCTTCTTGTGTTTGGCGAGCAGCACCAGCCGCCGCTCGGCGCGGGTGCAGGCGACGTAGAACGTCCGGCGTTCCTCGTCGGCGTGCGTGGTGGGCTCGCGGCCGGTCAGTTCGATCGGGAGTTTGACATCTTCGCCATCGCTTTGATTGGCCATCGGGTAGCCGCGGGCGCGGACCTTGGGGAGGAAGACCGTGTCGAACTCGAGGCCCTTGGCGCTGTGCGCTGTGATGACGGTGATGGCGTCGGTTCGGTCGTCATCATCATCGGTGCGATCGATGGCGGCGTCACCCTTGATCTCAAAGTTCTTCTCGTCCTTGTCGAGATCGTTGTAATACCGCCAGAACTCGCGCAGGCCCCCCGGCTGATCGAGGTTGGGCGTCACCTGACGCACGAAGCGGAGGATGCGCACCAGATCCTCGATCCGCCCGGCGCGCCGGCGCCCGGTCAGGCCCTCGGCCTGCGCCACGCCCGACTCGCGGATGATCGATTCAACCACGCGGTCGGCCCGCTCGCCCAGCCCGGCCCGCTCGCGGAAGGCGTCGTAGCGCTCGAGCAACCACGCGACCGATTCATGATCCCCCAGCTCGGCGCGGAGCCAGTCGAGCAATGTCGGGGGCTCTTCCCCGAGTTGGGAGGACAGCCGCCGGTGCGCTTTCGTCCATGATTCCACGTCATCCGTCGACGCCGCCAGCGGCGGACGCAGCAGCAGCCGCTGGACATCAGAGCGGTTCGATGGGTCGTCGAGCAGCCGCATCCACGAGAGCAGGTCCTGCACGCCGTCGTCATCGAGTGGCGTCGGCTTGCGGCGGGCGTCAACGGGGAGGCCGGCGATCTCGAGTTCGTTGGCGACGGTGTCCACCTCGGCGCGGCCCCGCGCGATAACGGCGTACTCAGAGAAGGATGGCGCCGATCCGGTCTTGTCTTCGCGGCGTTCCCTGTCCTCCTTGATCATGGCGGCGATGACCAGCCCGTTGTCGGCGTTGTCATCGACGATGACGCCTTCGAGCGAACCGGCGGGGCGGTTCTCCTTGACGCCCCACTCCGGGTTGGCCTCGATCTGCTTGTCCGGTGCGAAGCGCTCCTCGATCTTGCTGATGATCGCGTTGCCCGTCTCGACGATGATCGGCGCCGAGCGGTAGTTGCGCGTCAGAGTCAGCGTCATCGCGCCCGGCCAGCGTCGAGCGAACCGGTCGAAAGCGCGGTCATCGGCGCCCCGGAAGGCGTAGATGGACTGGTCATCATCGCCCACGACGAACAGGTCCGGGCCCTGACCGGTCGACGGCGCCGGGATGAGCTGGGCCAGCAGCTCGATCTGCGCCGGGTTCCAGTCCTGGAACTCATCGACGACGACGTGGCGGACTTCATCGCGGATGATCGCGGCGGCGAGGGGTTGCTCGCGGAGGATCTTCGCGGGGAGATTGATGAAATCGTCGAGCATCAGCAAGCCGCGAGAAAGGCGCTGTTCGTGGAATACACCGTAGAGCCGGGCGAGTTCGACGTCACGCCCGAGCCTCGCGATCGCGGCGGTCCGCTCCTGTTCATCGTTGAAATCGATCTCGCCGGCATCGATGGCCGCCTGACGCCGGTTGCACCAGTCGACGATCCGCTGGGGCTCGACGGCGTCGATCTGGCACTGCGCGTTGAACCGCAGCGCGAGGTCAACAAGGCTCTCGACACCCTCGGAACGGCGTGACCGCATGGCGCCCGTCTGCATGACGATGTCACGCATCAACCGGCGACGCTGGGCGCTGTCGCAGATGGTCCGCGTCGGCGGGAGGTCGATCGTGTCGGCGAAGCGGTCGAGGATGCGCCGGCCGAAGGCGTGGGCGGTGCTCGCCTGCACGCGGGCGGCGACCGAAGGGCCGAGTGTGTCCGTCAGCCGGTCGCGGAGCTGGTCGGCGCTCTTGATCGTAAACGCGATGGCGACCACCGACTCGGGCTCGGCGCCGACGCCGCCCTCCTCGATCGGCGCGAGCAGGCGCATCAAACGGTGGATGATGACGCGGGTCTTGCCCGCGCCCGGGCCTGCGAGCACCGCACAGGGGCCGCCGTCGTACAGGACCGCCTTGCGTTGATTCTCGTCGAGGTCGGTCAGAAAGGACGCCTGATTCGTTGAGGTAGTCACGCCGGGATTGTACGCGCCCGACCGGCTTTCCAGATCAACTCTGTTGGGTCACAATGACCGCATGCCGTCACCCAATCCAAACCATCTCGTCGGCGTGCTCTTCGTCTGCCTCGGGAATATCTGCCGATCTCCGGTGGCCGAGGGGTTGTTCCTCCATCTGGCGAGCGATCGGGGCGTTGCGGATCGGTTCGATGTTGATTCGTGCGGGATCGGGCACTGGCACATCGGCAAATGCCCGCACGACGGGTCGACCGAGATCGCCGGAGCGAACGGCGTTCGGTTGCCGTCACTGGCGAGGCAACTGGATCCGGCCGTTGACTTTGATCGGTTCGAGATGCTGATCGCGATGGACAGGGATAATCGGCTGGACCTGCTCGAAGCCGGGGCGGAAGAATCAAGCGTTCGGCTGCTGCGATCGTTTGATCCGGCGCTCGGAGGGCGCGAGCTGGATGTGCCGGACCCTTACGGTCAGGGCGCCGCGGCGTTTGAACGGATGTGGGAGGCGATCGAGCCGGGGTGTGCGGGGTTGCTGGATTGGCTGATTGACAGGATGATGCGGTGATGAACGATGCCGCACCACAGGTTCAGAGCCCTGAGATCCCGCCGTCACCCAAGCCCGACTCCGAACAGACGGCGCCCACGGCCATTGAATCGTCATCCAAGCGGTATGCACCGGATGGGTTCAACACCCTGTATTGGACCTACTTCGGGTTAGCGCTCGGCGGGATGCTGCTGACGATCACGATCATCCTCGCGATCTTCGGCTTGCCGGTCATGATCGGGTCGGCGGTCTGCGCGGCGATCTTCCTGTATCGCGCCTGGGATCAGATTCAGGATAACGAAGCGCGAGCGACTCCGGCGCTTGCAGTCGGGCTGATGTTCGTTCCCCTGTTTAATCTCTACTGGGCATACATCGCGATCTGGGGATTGTCGAAGAACCTGAACTCATACACACGGCGCAACAACATCGAGGCGCCGATCGTAAATGAAGGTTTGGCGCTGGGGCTGTGCGTAATGATGTCCGTCGGGTTGATCTTCATGTTCATCCCGTTCCTGAACATCCTCGCGTGGCTCGTTACGATCCCGCTGGCGCTGCTCGTGATGAACGATTTCCGCAAGGCATCGATGGCGATTGCTGCGTCGGGCTGAGTATTGCTTTATGGGTGGCGTGGCTCTGCGCAGCAGAGCCACGTTGAACCGTCGCTCTTCACGTGGCTCTGCTGCGCAGAGCCACGCCACCCCATTCAAACTTCCAGCAACAACCGCTCCGGGCTCTCGATGCACTCTTTGATGTGCTTGAGGAACCCGACCGCGCCGGCGCCGTCGACGATGCGGTGGTCGTAGCTCAGGGCGAGGTACATCATCGGGCGCACGGCGACCTCGCCCGAGCCCGGTTTCGCCGGGTCCTCCACCGGGCGGCGGATGATGTTGTGCATCCCCAAAATCCCCGACTGCGGCGGGTTCAAGATTGGAGTCGAGAGCATCGACCCGTACACGCCGCCGTTGCTGATCGTGAAGGTGCCGCCCTGCATGTCTTCGAGCGCGAGCTTCCCGCTGCGCGCCTTGGCGGCGAGTTCGAGAATGCCGCCTTCGATCTGTGCGAACGAGCGGCTCTCGCAATCGCGGAGGACCGGAACGACGAGCCCCTTGTCCGTGCCAACGGCAACCGCAACGTCGCAGTAGTGGTGCTTCTCGACCTCGGGGCCGTTCTCGCCATCGACGATGAACGCGTTGACGAGCGGGAACTCGGTGAGCGCGCTGACGGCGGACTTGATGAAGAACGACATGAACCCGAGCTTGACGCCGTGCTTGTCGAGGAAGGCGTCCTTGTTGCGTGAGCGGAGCGCCATAACGTTGGTCATGTCGCACTCGTTGAACGTCGTGAGCATCGCGGCGGTGTGCTGCGCCTCGACGAGGCGCGAGGCGATCTTCTGCCGCAGCGGGGACATGCGCTCGCGGGTGGTGGCGCGATCGCCGGTCGTTGTGGGAACCCCTCTCCCCGACCCTCTCCCAGAGGGAGAGGGAGGCTGAGCAGCCGGCGCCGGCGCTGTGCCGGGTTGATTGTGCTGGAGGACGTCCTGCTCGCGGATCCGGCCACCCGGTCCGGTGCCCGCGCCGTTGAGGGCCTGGAGATCAACGCCCATGTCGCTGGCGAGCTTCTTCGCGAGCGGCGTCGCGTGGATGTCGCCGCCCGGGGTCGGCTCGGGGATGCTCGGCGGTGAGACGGGCGCCGGTGCTGCGGGCGCTGAAGCAGTCACCGGGGGAGCGGCCGGTTGAGGCGCCGACGCCGTTGCGGGGGCGCCGTCGGATTCCTCGATCGCGCCGACGACCGCGCCGACCATGACGGTGTCGCCGACCGCCGCGGCGTGCCTGACGACGCCCGCGGCAGGCGCGGGGACCTCCATCGTGATCTTGTCGGTCTCGAGCTCCATCAGCGGCGCATCGCGTTCGACGCGCTGCCCGTCCTCAACGAGCCACGCGGCGACCACGCCCTCGGAGATCGATTCGCCAAGCGTCGGGATGATGATGTCGGTCGTCATCGGTTGATCCTTCGTCGTCGTCATTGGTGCTTCCCTGCGTTGTGCGTTTGCGTTGATTGAGCGAGTCGTTCGCTCGCCGTCCGTGGGTTGTTACTTGCCGACTTCGTCGATCGCTTCACCGAGGAAAAACTCCTGCTCGCGCAGGTGCTGCTTGCGCGAGCCCGTCGCGGGCGTGCCGCTGGCGGTCCGGCCGATGTACCGCATCGGCTTCCAACCCAGCGCCTCGCGCACCGACAGGTCGAAGTGCTGGTACGCGCCGGCGTTGCGGGATTCTTCCTGGCACCAGATCCGCGTCGCCCCGGCGGGGTATTGTCTGGCGATCGCTTCGAGTTTCGCCGCGTTGAGCGGGTAGACCTGCTCGACGCGAACGATCGCGATCGCGCCCTCGAGCCCCCGCTCCTTTCGGCGCCGGGCCAGGTCGTAGTACACCTTGCCGCAGCAGAGGATCACGCGCCGCACGTCGGCGCGGTTGTGCGTATCTGAGGTGAACCCCGGGTCATCGAGAAACTCCTGGAATGAGCCCCCGGTCAGCTCGGCGACGCGGCTGGTCGCCTCGGGGAGCCTCAGCAGGCTCTTGGGGCTCATCACGATCAGCGGCTTGCGGTGCTTCTGGAGCGCCTGGCGCCGGAACATGTGGAACATCTGCGCCGGGGTCGTCGGGTTGACGACCTGCATGTTGTCATCGGCGCAAAGCTGGAGGTATCGCTCCATCCGCGCCGACGAGTGCTCGGGGCCCTGCCCCTCGTACCCGTGCGGGAGCAGCAGCGTCAGCCCGGACCAGCGCTTCCATTTCTGCTCGGCCGAGCTGATGAACTGATCGATGACCACCTGTGCGGTGTTGGCGAAGTCCCCGAACTGCGCCTCCCAGATCACCAGCATGCGCGGGTCGGCCAGCGAGTACCCGTACTCGAACGCCAATACGCCGTACTCCGAGAGCGGGCTGTCGTACACACAGAACCTCGCCTGCCTCGGTTTGCCGTCGGTCCCGATCGAGCCCGGCTCGGCGCCCTCGACGCCGAAGAGCCCCATCTCGCGGAGGTGGTTCATCGGGGTGAACGCCTCGCCCGTTTTGACATCACGAAGGACGGCATGGCGGTGCGAGAACGTGCCTCGGCGGCTGTCCTGCCCCGAGAGCCGAACCGCGACGCCGCCGGTCAGCAGCGACCCGAAGGCGAGGCTCTCGACGGTTCCCCAGTCGAGCGGCTCATCGTTGAGCACGCTCTCGGTGCGCTTCGCCAGTTGCCTGGCCAGTCGCGGGTGGGGCGTGAACCCCTCGGGGGTTGCGGTCATCACCCTGGCGATGTCGCAGAGCGTGTCGAGATCGACGCCCGTCTCGATCGGATCGAACGAGAACTTGTGCGAGAATCCCTCCCAGCGCCACGAGCCGGGATCGATCGTCGGGTCGACGCCCATCTCGGTCACCGTCGACTGCGCCCGCTCCATCTGGTTGTTGAGCTCGTCGCGCATCGACGTGATGTCGGCCTCGTCGATCACGCCGCCAGCGAGCAACCGCTCGGCGTAGCACGCCAGGACGCTCTGCTTCGCCTTGATCCGCTCGGCCATCAGCGGCTGCGTGTACGACGGATCGTCGCCCTCGTTGTGACCCCACTTGCGGTAGCACCACATGTCAATGACGGCGTCCTTCTTGAACCGCTGCCGGTACTCGAGCGCGATCTCGGCCATGTGCACGACCGCCTCCGGGTCCTCGCCGTTGACGTGGAACACCGGGGCGCTGATCGATCTGGACAGGTCCGTGCAGTAATGCGACGAGCGGCTGTCCTCCGAGCCGGTCGTGAACCCGATCATGTTGTTGATCACCATGTGGACCGTGCCGCCGCAGGTGTAGCCCTTGAGCTGGCTCATGTTGAACACTTCGGCGACGACGCCCTGCCCGATGAAGGCGGCGTCCCCGTGGATGAGCATCGGGATCGTTTCGCTTCGCTCGGCGTCGGTGCGGAGGCGCTGCTTGGCCCGGCAGCGACCGAGCACCACGCCGTCGGCGGCTTCGAGGTGGCTCGGGTTGCTCGAGAGCACCAGCCGGATATCCTCGCCCTTCGCTGTTTTCCGATCACCGGAGTAGCCCAGGTGGTACTTGACGTCGCCGCCGCCCTCGACGAAGTCCTCGTCCCAGCTCTCCTCGAACTCGGTGAAGACCTGCTCGTAGGTTTTTCCCAGGATGTTCGCCAGCACGTTGAGCCGACCCCGGTGGGCCATCCCGAAGACGATCTCCCGCACGCCCAGCCCGGGCGCTTTCTGGACGATCCAGTCGAGCAGCGCGATGGTGGACTCGCCGCCCTCGAGGCTGAAACGTTTCTGACCGCGGTAGCGCTTGTGCAGGAACGTCTCGAACATCTCCGCCTTGTGCAGCTGCAGCAGCACGTGCAGGCGATCGTCCCGGCTCAGCGCGGGCCGGCTGCGGGTGGCCTCGAGCTTCTGCTGGAGCCAGTCGCGCTCGGCGGCGTCGTCGATGTGCCAGTACTCGACGCCGCACGAGCCGCAGTACGTCTCTTCCATCCAGGCGATGATCTCACCCAGCGACATCGCGCCGGCGCCGGGGATGTCGTGGTTGTTGTAGACCTTTGCCAGATGCGTGTCGGACAGCCCGTGATACGCCAGCCCGAGCTGCTCGGGACGCTCGCGCTCAACGCCGAAGGGATCGAGCCTCGCCGCCAGATGTCCAACCTCCCGGTACGCCCGGCACAGGTGCGCCACGGCGATGGTGTCCGGGCTGACGCCTCCCGCCACGTCGCCCGAGGTGATCCCGGCGCCGGTGGCCTCGATGACCGCGTCCGCTCCGGGTTCGGCCGTCGTCAGGGCCAGATCGAATCCCTGGAAGAAGGAGGCCATGTCCTCGGCGACGCTCGCCGGGTCGGTGAGCCACTGCTGGTGCTGAGCGTCGAGATACTCCGCGCTCCAGCCGTTGATCGAGGGGGCGATCGACCTGGGTGTGGCGTTCATGATCGGCGGTTCTTTCGGTGCAATAGCGGTGTTCAGGGGGCCGAGGATCGGCCCGGGTCGGCGTACTCTAGATCTTCGATCGGCCCGGGTCGCACGGGAAATGAGCGGGTTATGGGGATTTGAGTGGATCCGTTGATTTCACTGTGCAATCAGGTGCGCGGGCCGTGGCCCCGGCTCTGCGTGGCCATGGTTTCCCACCAAACGACCTCCCTCAAGCGTCGCGACACAGAGCCTTGACCATGCCACTTTTCGTGATTCTGGCTGTGGCGCAACAAACAGGCCGCCGGTTTGCCCCGGCGGCCTGTCGTGATTCAATCAGATTGTCCGCCCGGTTCAGGAGCCGGGGGAGATGCCGACGCGGAGGAGCTCCTCGCGGGCGACCTCGGCCGTCACGGGGTAATAGCCGTTGTTCACGACAATCTCCTGCCCCTGCTTCGAGTAGATCAGCTTGATGAACTCGGCTCGGCGGGGCTCCATCGTGGCGCCCGGGCGGAGGTTGACCGTCAGGTAAAGGTTGCGCGTGAGCGGGTAATCGCCCGAGTTGACGCTCTCGCTCGTCGGCGCGAACATGGCGTCGCTCGAATCGAACGACAGCGGGACCGCGCGGACGTCGTCGGTGACGTAGCCCAGGCCCGAGTACCCGAGGGCGAACTTGTTGTCGGCGATTCCTTCAACGACGGCGGCGGAGGCGAGCTTCTCGTTGACGGTCGGCTTGAAATCGGCGCCATTGAGGCCGACTTCCTTGAAGAACCCGTACGCGCCGGACCCCGCGTTGCGCCCGAAGAGCTCGATGGGCTTGCTCGCCCATTCGCCGGTGAGGCCCAGGTCGCCCCAGGTCATGTCGGCGCCGTTGACAGAGAAGATCCGCTGGACCTGATCGAGTGTGAGTCCCTCGATGGGGTTGTCCTTGCTCACGTAAACCGCCATCGCGTCGATCGCGGTGCGGAGCTGCGTGGGCTCATAGCCGAAGCGTTGCTCGAAGTTGTCGCTCTCGGCGCTGGTGAATGTGCGGCTCATCGGGCCGAACTGGGCCACCGCCGAGATCATCGCCGGCGGCGCGGTCGCCGAGCCCTCGCTCATGAGCTCGACCTTGACATTCGGGTAATAGCTCTCGTAGCGCTCGAACCACTGGTGCATGAGCGTGTTCATGGTGCTCGAGCCGACACTCCTGATCGAGCCCGAGACGCGCGAGCCGGTCTCGTAGTAAGGCAGCCCGCTGTCGAGCTTGACGACGCCGGCGTTGAGCGCGCTGGCGGCCAGGCCCAGGCAGGCGGCGGCCGCGGTCAGTCCACGGAGCATGTGTGTTTCCTCCAAGGTGGGAAGCGTTGAAATGAGCGCGCCCCCGATCGGCTCGATTCCGGAGCCGGGCCGGTGGCCGCTCGGGTTGTACTGGTGTTGAAATCGGGCGGATCGGGGCCCGCGGTGAGGCTCGACCGGCGCCGATGGGTTCTCGGACCGGCGCGACCGTCACCCCCTGCCGAACCGTCGCTCGAGTTCGCGGATGGTCAGCCGGATCGTCGTGGGTCGTCCGTGCGGACAGTTGCTCGATCGTTCGATGCGCTCGCGCATCTGCAGCAACTCGCCCAGCTCCTCGGGCGTCAGGCTGTCGCCCGCCTTGATCGCCGCCTTGCACGACATCATGTCCAGCACCTCGCGCAGGGCCGCCTCTTCATCGACGGGCATCCCGCTCTGCTGGGCGCGGTCGAGCAGATCGGCGAAAAACTCGGGCACGTCGACCCGGCGCTCGTCGAGGAAACTCGGGAACGCGTGGACGCCGATCGTCTCGGGGCCCATCGCATCGGCCTCGAAGCCGAGACGACCAAGCAGCGGCCGCATCCGATCGAGCGCCTCGAACCGCCCCGACCCCGCGTCAATGGCGATCGGCGTCAGCAGCCGCTGCGAGGGCAGGCCACCGCCCGAGATCCGCCCCAGCAGCTTCTCGAACATCACCCGCTCGTGCAGCGCGTGCTGATCGATGATCACGATCCCCTGCTCGTCCTGCGTCACCAGGAAACTGTTGTGCACCTGCAAAATCGGATCGCTCCGCACCGGCATCGGGAGCGCCGCCCGATCCGCAACTCCGGACGCCGGCTCAACCGACGACGGCCCCACCGCCTCGCGCAGCGCCCCGATGTCGTAGGGCTGCGGCGGGCGCTGCGGGTTGATGTTGCGGAGTGTGTCGGCGAACTGCTGTGCGCTGATGCTTGGCCCCACACCGGCGCCAGAACCAGAACCGGAGCCGGAGCCGAACGGGGCGACTCCGGATCGGGAAGCCCCACCGCCCCAGATCGGCGTCAGGTCGGCGCTGCTCAAGGCCGTTCGCACGGCCCGGAGGATCACCGACCGCACCAGCGAGGCGTCGCGGAACCGGACCTCGGCCTTGGCCGGGTGCACGTTGACATCCACCGTCCCCGGGTCCATCTCCAGCATCAGCACCACCGTCGGCTTGCGGCTTGGCTCGATCAGCCCCCGGTACGCCTCCGAGAGCGCGTACTGGATCGTCCGATCGCGGACCGGGCGCCCGTTGATGAAGACGTGCTGGCCCTTGATCGTGGGCCTCGCGATCTCGGGCAGCCCGGCCAGCCCCCACAGCGTCAGCCCCCTGGAATCATCAAACTCGTCGGCGCTGACCACGAGCAGCCGGTCCCCGAACTCCTTGCCCAGCACGCTGACCGCCCGGTCGCGGACCGGCTGCCCGGGCGGCAGGTCGAGCCGTGTCGAGCCGTCGACGGTCAGCGCAAAACCGATCGCCGGGTGCGCGATGGCCAGGTCCTTGACGATCTCGACGCACCGCATCTGCTCGGTGCGGGGCGTCTTGAGGAACTTGCGCCGCGCGGGCGTATTGAAAAAGAGATTCCGGACGCTGATCGATGTCCCGACAGCGCCCGACTCCGGGCGGACCTCGGTGACACAGTCACCCTCGCAGTCGAGCCTGCTCGCGTGCGGCTCGTCGCGCGTGCGCGAACGGATGGATAGCCGTGCGACCGAGGCGATCGACGCGAGCGCCTCGCCCCGGAACCCCATCGTCGCGATCCGGTCCAGATCCCCCGACTCGCGGATCTTGCTCGTCGCGTGCGGCTCAAGGGCCTTGGTGAGCTGCGCCGCGCCGATGCCAACCCCGTCATCGGTGACACGGACCAGCTCGACGCCGCCCTCTTCAAGATCGACCCGGATGCGCGTCGCCTGCGCATCGATGGCGTTGTCCACCAGCTCCTTGACGACGCTCGCCGGACGCTCGACAACCTCACCCGCGGCGATCTGATTCACGAGCAGCGGCGCCAGCGTGCGGATCTCGGGCGCTGCCGCCGGGGCCGGCAATCTCTCCAGTGTCTGGTTCGTCTCCCTCGCCATGTCGGGCATTGTACCTGGGCCCGAACGCAACGCGGAGAAAACAAAGCTGGAAGCCGGGTATGCTGCCCGCAAGATGATCCACGCCTCCCCCCTGCCCACGCAGCAGCACCGGTACCACGACCTGCCCGAGCTGCCCATCGCCCAGATCCACGATCGGCGCGAGCGGGTGTTCCTCGTCCTGGCGGGGCTGTTCCTCGGGACGCTGGCGATGCTCAACATCCTGGGCATCACCCGGTTCTTGAACCTTGCGTTCCTGATCGAGGGCTCAGCGCAGTGGAAATACCCGCTGGCGATCGCCGTCGGGGTGCTGCCGTACCCGGTGACTTTTTTGTGCACGGATTTCATCTCCGAGCTCTACGGGCGCCGGCGGGCGAACTTCGTCGTCTTCGTCGGGCTGGGCCTGAACCTGTGGGTGGTGCTCATCCTGTGGATCGGCGGCGCCTGGCCCGGGCTCGATCCCGGGTTCAGCCCCAACGACGGGCAGACCTTCTTTGACGTGCGAGCGCTCGCGTTCCGCGCCGTGACCGCGAGTATGATCGCGTACCTGGCGGCGCAGTTCATCGACGTGCAGGTCTTCCACTTCTGGAAAAGGGTCACCAACGGCAGGCGCCTCTGGCTGCGCAACAACGGCTCAACGCTCATCAGCCAGCTCGTCGACACCATCGCGGTGATCCTGATCACCTTCGGAGGCAAATGGCGCGCCGGCGAGATGGCCGGCGGCGCCATCCTCGCGCTCATCGCCACCGGCTACCTCTTCAAGGCGATCATCGCGCTGCTCGACACCATCCCCTTCTACATCGGCGCCCACTGGCTCGCCCGGTGGCTCCGGCTCCCGCCCCCGACGCACACCGAGCCCCTCCCGGCGGCGGCGGCGGTCGAGGCGGGTGTCGGGTAAACTGGCGCGATCATGCCTGAAACAATCTTCACGAAAATCATCAACGGCGAGATCCCGTCGCACCGTGTGTACGAGGACGGGCTGGTCTTCGCGTTCCTCGACATCGGGCCCCTGAGCGCCGGGCACACGCTCGTGATCCCGAAAGAGCCCGCGCCGACGATCGACCAGCTCTCCGATGAATCGGCCCAGGCCATCGGCCGCGTGCTGCCGCGCATCAGCCGCGCTGTTTGCAAGGCGACCGGCGCCACGTCGTACAACATCCTTCAAAACAACGGCGCCGAGGCGCACCAGGAAGTCCCCCACGTCCACTTCCACATCATCCCACGGTTTCCGGATCGGCCGGCGGGTGGGGCTGGCCTCGGGATTATCTGGAACACCGGCGCCTTCGATCACGAGGTCGGCGCCGAGCTGGCGAAGTCGATCGCGCGCGAGATTTCCGGCTGATCGCCCCGCCCGGGCTTGCATATCGACCCCGGACGTGGGCGCCGGCTACCGGACCATGACATCCGGGCCTCCCGGCTGTGATGAAGATCATGCCTGGAACGCCCGAAAGCAATCCCCGGGCGCCCGCGCGTCTTTCGGGCGCGGCGGGTGCGGGAAGGGGCCGGATGCACGTCAACGATCGGCACAACAAGCAGCGCGAGCGCCGCCGGCGCCCGGGCGCCGAGCGGCGCGGATCCGAGCGGTGGTCGACGGACAAACCCCTGCGCTGGAGGCTGCGCGGTGACGCGCAATCGTGCGAGGGCGTGGTCGTTGAGCGATCGCTGAACGGGCTGGTCCTGCTCGCCGACGCGAAGAGCGCGCCGGAGCTGGGCGAGCACCTCAAGCCGGTCTCGGACGAGATGGCCGTCCGGCACGGGTTCCGGTGCGCGGTCGTCGTTCGGCGTGACGCGGACTCGGCCCTCGGCCGGCGCCGGGTGTACCTGGAGATCCTGGCGTAGCGAGCAGAGCAAACACGGGGGAACGAACCGATGCACGGAAGCAACGAGCGAGATAACCTGATCTGGAACCGGCGTTCCCACGACCGCGTGCACTGCTGCGGCGAGCGCGTCTCGTGGAAGAGCGATCGGAGCCGGAAGAACCGACGGGGCTGGCTGAACGATGTCTCGACGCAGGGCGTGTCGTTCCTGATCGAACAACGCCGCGAGCCGACCGAGGGCGACGCCGTCGAGATCCGCACCGACCGGCGCAGCGAGCCGATCGTGTGCAAGGTGGTCCGCGTGACGCCCGAGGGCGTCGACCTGGCGCTGGTGGCGTGCGAGCGCGAGCCGGTGGAAGCCCCTGCATTGAGTAGGGCCGCCTAAACCGCCGCGTGCCTCATTGCGACACGCAAACTCGATAATTGACTATGGATCGCGTGATCTTCTCGTACACTGGAGTGTACGGGGGACAGGATCGATGTTGTTCCGTGGATCCCGGATGTGTTCATCTGATTTACGGAGAGCCACCGTGACCAGGATCGTTCCAGGAATCATCGTAGTTGTGATGTGCGCTTTTCTATGTGCCTCTACACCTACTGCATGGGCGGCCGAAGATTGCATCGCTCCGCCGACCTGCACAGTCTCGCGGGCGCTCCCGATTGTGATTGCGGAAGGTGAATCGGCGCAGTTTACGATCAGCGGCGCCTCGCACTGTGGCGGCGACATCAGCATCGAGGCGATGAACGCGCCGGAGTGGTGCCACGCTCTTCGAGGGAGCAGCGATTCCAATGTCACATATAGCGGAACACCAACCGAACCGGGCGAGTACACCATCGTCTTCGTTATCACCGATGATGAAAACGACATGACGGATACGGTGAACGTGACTGTTCAGGTCCGTGGGTGTGATTGCCAGGAACCGCCGATTTGTGAGTTCATCGCGCCGAATTTGCTGGAGATCCCTGCGGGCGGGAATTCAGAGATTATGTTCTGTTACCGGTCGGCGTGCCCTGATTCCGAAGTGAGCATCTTCCGGAATTCAGGCCCGATCGATTTCTGCAGCGATCTCGGCACGTCCCCAGGCCCTGATGGCGGGCAGTGCCTGACGATTTCATGCAGCCCTCAGCCTGGAGACACCGGCGGGCTGTACACCATTGAGTACATCGTGACCGATTTGAGTTCGGGAGAAACAACGACCTGCCTCTTTAACTTCACGGTCATTGAGCCCTGCCACAATTCTCCATCTTGCACAATCACTCCAGATGGTCCGATCACGGCTTCTGTCGGCGAAGAGTTCAGTTTCGATGTTTGCGGGGATTCTCTCTGCAATGGTGAGATCTCCATCACGCCGCAGAACCTGCCGGATTGGTGCAATACGTCAAATATGCGATTTGAGCAGACCTGCTTGACGGTGACATGCACGCCTCCGAACAACGTTGAGGGGATGTACACGTTCGAGTTCCTCATCGAGGATTCGCTCAGTGAAGAATCGACAACGTGCTCGGTTGATGTCGAGGTCGCCTGCCATCTCGAGCCGATCTGCTACTTCACCGAGTCGGGCCCTTACGAGGCCAGGGTTGGCGAACCGATTGATTTCGAGTTCTGCGGTGTCGCCGCGTGCGACGGTCACCGCGTGCGTATCGAGATGCCGAGCAGACCACCATTCATCGATCCCGCCGGTCATCAAAAGGGCGGTGTCAATGAAACTCTCTGCCTGCCGATCAAGGGAACTCCGGGGCCCGGGGATGTGGGCAAATGGCAGTTACACATCACCGCCACGGATCTTGGCTCCGGCGTTGAGAGCGAGTGCTCGATCCTGATCCGAGTCCTCGAAGGCGACGGCTGCCTCGAGCCGCCGGTCTGCCAGATAACGCAGGGCGATCAGATCGAGGTCGGATTGAACGAATCGTTCCCGATCGAGATCTGCGCCTCGTCGGCGTGCGGCGACGGCGCCGTCACGATCGAGGTCGCCGAACCGTCAGCGCTATGCGATTCCTTCGGCTTGACCGAGGGTGAGCCGGGCGAGGAACTCTGCACCACCCTGCCTTGCAGCACGAACGACGTCAATGAGCCGGGCGAATACCTTGTCCGGTTCCTCATCACCGACACGAGCAACGGGCAGACATCGATCTGCGAGACGATGGTCATCGTGGGAGGCGGTTCAGCGGGATGCGTCGAAGAGGAACCCAACAACGAGATCGGGCTGTGCACCATGCTTGATGCGCGGCAATGCCTCGACATCGGGTGCGGCTCACTGGTCAGCGGGTATCTCGACGATTCTGGATCGGATGTCGACGTGTACTGCATCGGGGGGCTGAGCCCCGGCGCGATCTACGGCGTGCGGGTTCTGCGAGGGGTGAACCGCGATCTCGAGTTCACCTGCGCCGTCGCGGTGTGCCTCGATGCGTCCGGCGTGCCGGTTGAGAACGGGAGTAATCGATCCACCATCGAATGCCTCACCGATGATTCAGGAACGCTGTTCCTCGGCGTTTCCGGTTGTGGCGATCTCGATCTCGATGGACAGATCGACAGCGTTCAAGCACGAGGCAACCCGATCCACGACGCCATCGGTTCATACCAGATACTGATCACTCCCTCTGAGGTAATCGATGAAGCCTCGATCACATGCCACGCCGACATGAACGGCGACGGCATGGTGGACTCGGCCGACATGGGCATGCTGATCGACGTCTTCGGGGAGAGCTGCGCACCGTGACCCAACGCTTCCGACAGGCGGGTCCGGATTCCGCTTGAATGAAGCATTCCCGGCGGTGTGTCAACCCTGCGTTGCACCGGTACCATCCCGTGCAACGAAGGGTTTTTTGATCCCAATCCCCGACAGGAAACAATACATGCCACGCATCCTCGCCTTCGCCGGCAGCGCCCGGAAAGACTCCATCCACAAGAAGCTCGCCCGGCTCGGCGCCCGCAAGGCGGAGGCGCTCGGCGCGCAGGTCACGCTGATCGATCTGGCCGATTTCCCGCTGCCCATCTTTGACGAGGACTGTGAGTCGGCGCAGGGCGTGCCCGAAAACGCGCGAAAGCTCCGCAACCTGATCCTCGAGCACGACGGGCTGCTGATCGCCTGCCCCGAGTACAACTCCTCGATCACACCGCTCCTCAAGAACGTCATCGACTGGTGCTCGCGCCCCGACAGCGACACGCCCGGCGGCGCGGCCTACAAGGGCAAGGTCGCCGCGTTGATCGCCACCTCCCCGGGCGCCCTGGGCGGGCTGCGCGGGCTCGATCACGTCCGCGAGATCCTGAGCAACATCGGCGTCCACGTCGTCCCGATGCAGGCGGCCATCGGCAGCTTCCACCAGGTGTTTTCTGATGACGGCGAGCTGACCAACGACCGAGCGAGCGCGCTCTTCGATTCGGTGATCGGGCTGCTGGTCGGGACGTGCGAGAAACTGGGCGGCTGAGCCTCGTCCGGCTCCCTGCTCGATCGCCCGCTCGGGCGCACCAATACCCCCCTCAGGACTCGAACCTGAAACCCGCTGATTAAGAGTCAGCTGCTCTGCCAATTGAGCTAGGGGGGCGACGATTCGGGGAGTCGGTGATCGACGCCGATCGTGCCGCCCGGGAGTCGAAACACCCGGACCGGACCCAGTGTAGCCGGGGTCGGGGGTGAGTCCAAGACAGGGCCCGGCAATTCGCCCGGAGCCCCGATCCGGGTTTCGGGCGCCAACAGGGGCGAAGGGGCAACAGGGGCGAAGGGGTTGGAATTTCCGGGCCGGGGACGGTCCGCCTCGCGGGGCGGATCGCTTTGACACCCCATCCGGGCGGGCGTATCCTTGTTCTCTGCGCCGGACGTCCGGGGGGCTCTGCCGTTGGCGGGGCTGCCGGGGTCTGTTTCGACGCTCTGATCTTTGATTTCATCCCCGAAACTGACCGTGATATTGACCAGGAGCGACTGAATATGGTCCCCACCCATCGACAAAGCCCAGGCCGGACCCGCCGCCGTCGCTCGCACCACGCGCTCCGCGGCGCCCAATCGGTCACCTGCCCCAACTGCGGCGCCCCGCGGCTGCCCCACCGCGCCTGCGCGGATTGCGGTTACGTCCGCCCCGGACTGAAGATCAAGCCGATCAACGAGAGCTGACCCCGTGCGGCTTGCGATCGACGTCATGGGGGGCGACTTCGCCCCCGGCGCGGTTCTCGAAGGCGTCATCGCGGCGCTGCCGGACTTGGGCTCTGACGATCAACTCACCCTTGTCGGTCCCCGGGCGACCATCGAAAACGCCCTGCGCGAGCGGTCCATCTCCGATCCGCGCCTCGTCATCGTCGATGCGCCCGACGTCATCAGGATGGACGAATCGCCCGTCGAGGCGGTCCGGCAAAAGCCCGACTCCTCGATCGTGCGCATGTGCATGCTCGCAAGCCCCAAGACCCCCGAGGGCCAGCGCCTCGACGGCGTGCTCTCGGCGGGCAACACCGGCGCCTGCGTCGCCGCCGCGACGATGCACATGAAGCGACTCCCCGGCGTCCACCGCCCCGGGATCGCCGTGACCATCCCGACCTTCGACGGGCCGATCGTCGTCTGCGACGCCGGGGCCAACCCGGAGCCCAGGCCCCTGCACCTGGCGCAGTACGGCGTGATGGCCGAGACGTACGCCTCGCACGTGCTCGGGATCGAGAACCCGCGCGTGGCGCAGCTGAACATCGGCGCCGAGGAGGCCAAGGGCACGAAGATGACCAAGCTGGTCCGCGACCTGCTGACCATCACCGAGGGGACGAACTACATCGGCTACATCGAGGGGCGGGACCTCTTCGATCACGCCGCCGATGTGATCGTCACCGACGGGTTCGTGGGCAACACGATCCTGAAGCTGGCCGAGGGGCTGGCGATGTCGCTGCTCAAGGGCATCGGCGCGGCTGTGCTCGAGGCGGACCCGGAGCTGGCCCGGCGGATGCAGCCGATCGTCCACAAGCTGAAGAAGAAGAACGATTACCAGGAGTACGGCGGCGCGCCGCTGCTGGGCGTCAACGGGGTGTGCATCATCTGTCACGGTTCGGCCAAGCCGCGGATGATCCAGACGTCGATCCTCCAGACACGCGATTTCATCGAAACGGGCGTCAACGCGGAGATCTCGCAGCGGCTGATCCAGATCGCGCCGCTGATCGAGCCCAAGGCCGCCGCGAACCAGAGCGCCCAGGTCAGGACCCCCGCATGAGCACCGCACCAGCGCATCCGATCCCCACTGTTGATCCGGCGACGGTCATGCCCGTCTCGACCTCGGTCGGCGTCAGGATCGTCGGCGTCGGCAGCGCGGTCCCCGAGGGTGTGCTCACCAACGATGATCTGGCGGCGTTCCTCGACACCTCCGACGAATGGATCACGCAGCGCACCGGCATCCGCCAGCGCCGCTACTGCAACCCGGACAAGGGCGAGGGCGTGCAGTCGCTCGCCGGTCTGGCGATCGAGCGGGCGCTCGCCGACGCGGGCATGGACGCCTCGCAGCTGGACCTGTTGATGCTCGCCTCGGTGACCGGCGAGACGCGGTGTCCCTCGACGGCGTGCCGGATCGCCGCCAACATCGGCGCTTCCAACGCGGGCGCGTTCGACCTGATGGCGGCGTGCTCGGGGTTCGTCTACTCGCTCAACCTCGCCCACGCGATGATCCGCACCGGTGAATACAAGACCATCGGCGTCATCGGCTGCGACGTCATGAGCAACATCGTGGACCTGGCCGACAGGAACAACGTCGTCCTCTTCGGCGATGCGGGCGGGGCGGTCGTCCTGACCGCCACCGACGACCGCAGCAAGGGGATCGTCGCCTCGCAGATGTGCGCCAAGGGCGAGGGCTGGGCGGACCTGCACCTGCCGCGCTACGAACGGGACATGCCCGAGGGCGCCGACATCGAGGGCGTCCGGTACGGGCGGCTCCAGATGCGTGGCCGCGAGGTGTACAAGTTCGCCGTCTCGACATTCCCCAAGCTGATCCAGTCGACCTGCGACAAAGCCGGTATCGGCGTCGATGATGTCGCGCTGTTCATCTCGCACCAGTCGAACCTGCGCATCCTTGACGCCTCGCGCGATCGGCTGGGCATCCCGGATGAGAAGCTGTACGTCAACATCCAGAACTACGGCAACAGCTCGTCGGGCTCGGTCCCGCTGTGCCTTGACGAGGCCCGGGCCAAGGGGCTCTACAAGGAGGGCGATCTCGTGATGTTTGTCGCCTTCGGGGGCGGGCTGACGTGGACAAGCAGCCTCTGGCGGGTCTGACGCTATCTTCCTTCACCGGAGCCGTTGACCGGCCCGGGAATCTTCACACCACAGGATGACGACTGACATGAGCACCAACCCGGTGATCCTGCTCTGCCCCGGACAAGGCGCCCAGCGCGTCGGGATGGGCAAGGCCTGGTTCGAACACGCCCCGGCCGCCGCCCAGACCTTTGGCGCCGCCGACGAGGTCCTCGGCGATCGCCTCGGCGTCCGCCTGAGCGAGTTGTGCTTTGAGGGCCCCGCGTCCCGGCTCAACCAGACCGACGCCGCCCAGCCGGCGATCTACACCGTCTCGGTCGCGTGCTACCAGGCGCTCGTCACCGAGGCCGAGGCCTCCGGGATCGAGATCGACATCGTCGCGACGGCGGGGTTGAGCCTGGGCGAATACACCGCGCTGCACCTGGCGGGGGCGATTTCCTTCGCCGACGGGCTCGAGCTCGTCACGCTCCGGGGGCGGGCGATGCAGGACGCGGCGCAGGCGGTGGATGGCTCGATGGTCGCCCTGATCGGCGCCGACGAGCAGCAGGCCCTTGCGGTTTGCGAAGCGGCCGCCGGCGACGAGATCCTGGCGCCAGCGAACTTCAACACCCCGGGACAGATCGTCCTCAGCGGGCACGCCGGGGCCTGCGACCGGGCGCAGGCGGAAGCGGAACAGCTGGGCCTCAAGGCGACGCGGCTCGAGGTCGCCGGGGCGTTCCATTCCCCGCTGATGGCGCCGGCGGCGGATCGGCTCCGCGAGGCGCTCGGCCGGATCGAGATCCGGGCGCCCCGGACGATGGTGTGCTCGAACGTCTCGGGCGCCGAGCACCGGCAGGATGATGATTCCGGGGCTACCGTAGAGGAAACGATCCGGGAGCGGCTCGTTGAGCAACTGACCCACCCGGTGCGGTGGGCGGACAACTGCCGGTGGCTCGTCGAGCACGCCGGCGAGGCCGAGTGGCACGAGATGGCCCCGGGCAAGACCCTGATGGGATTGATGCGCCGGATCGACCGGAGCGTCAAGGTGGTGAAACATGATGAACCAAGCGACTGAACAGACCAGAACCCTCACCCCGTTCCACGCGGCGCTGTGCCTGTGCTGCGCCGGGCTGCTGGTGACGACGCTCGCCGGCTGCGGCAAAAAGGGCGGCAAAATGCAAGGCCGCGCCGGGAGCCAGCATACCGAAACCGCAACCGAGATCGCCCCCGAGCAGGCGAAAGCGCCCGAACAGGCGCCCGCCCCGGAACGCCATGCCGAACGCAACGCCCTGAAAGGGCTGGACCTCGATCCGAAGGTGAGCTTCCCCAAGATCAACGAGCCAACGTCGAGGGACGTCGCCGGGGCCGTGGCGGCGCTGGCGGCGGCGATCGCCGAGGGCGACTCCCGGGCGCTGCACCCGATGCTCGACGAGCCCAACCAGGCGATCCTCGATGAGCTGGTCGAATCCGGGGTCTGGCAGAGCAGCACCGAGTCGATCACCAAGGTGCGCGTCTGCACCCTCGAAGAGGACGGGGAGACGCTCAATGTCGGGCTGGGCATCGAGGACGAGGACGGCGCCTACCTCCTCGGCTGGACCGGCAAGCACGTTGGCGGGGGCTGGCTCTTTTCGGGCATCGCGCTCGATACGCCTGCCGAAGCGATGACGGCCGTGGAGCTCGACGGCGGCAGCCTGGCCTCGCGGGACCTCCCGGAGCTCGGAGCGATCATCGACGACACCTTCGATCCCACCGCGAACGACCCGCGACGCGAAGGAAAAAACCGCCGCCGGCGCGGGGGCCGCAGGAGTAGTGGTGGCGGGGGCGGACGCCGCGGGCTCTGACCGGCCTGACGCACCCCCGAACCCGGCCAACGCCAGTGTCACCCGTCCGGACAGGCGCTCTTTCCGAGGAATCACAGGGATCCATGGCAGAAAACTCCAAAGCAACGACAATCCAGCGCGTCGCCATCGTGACCGGGGCCAGCCGGGGGATCGGCAGGGCCATCGCCCTGACGCTCGCCGGTGACGGCTGCCACGTCGCGCTGCTGGCCCGGAGCGAGGGCCCGCTGAGCGAGGTCCGCTCACAGATCGAAGAATCGGGCGGGTCCGCGTCGGTCCACGCGGTCGACGCCGGCGACAGCGCCGCGCTCGCCGAAACGGTCGAGTCGATCGCGTCCGAGCGGGGCCGGCTTGACATCCTCGTCAACAACGCCGGCATCACCCGGGACAACCTCGCGCTGCGCATGAGCGACGAGGACTTCGACGCGGTGATCAATGTCAACCTGAAGGCGGCGTTCGTAACGTGCCGTTCGGCCATCCGGCCCATGATGCGTGGCAAATACGGTCGGATCATCAACATCGGGTCGACCTCTGGCGTGGTGGGCAACGCCGGACAGTCGAACTACGCCGCGGCCAAGGCAGGGCTGGTGGGCATGTCCAGATCGCTTGCCCGGGAGATCGGCGGCAAGGGGATCACGGTCAACGTGATCGCTCCCGGGTTCATCGAGACGGATATGACGGCCGGGCTGCCCGATTCGGTCAAGGCCCAGCTGACCGGCTCGATCGCGACCAAACGCCTGGGAACCGTCGAGGACATCGCTCGCGCCGTCTCCTATGTCGCCTCGGAGGGGGCCGGGTACCTGACAGGGCAGTGCCTCTGCGTTGACGGCGGGCTGACAATGTGCTGAAATCCGACGCGTGGCCCCGGAAAGACCGATTCCACGGCCCGATCGTTGGCGGCGCCCTATTCTGTGGCTATATTCGTCCCTTGATCCATCGCCTCGGCGGTCCGGGCTGTTTCCCGACCCCAGGCGCCACTCCGGAGAACCACTGTGACCGAAGCAGACATTGAAGCGAAGGTGATCGATATTGTCTCGAAGCAGCTCGGCGTCGAAAGCGGCGAGATCACGCGCGAGACGAGCTTCGTCAATGACCTGAACGCGGACAGCCTCGACACGGTCGAGTTGGTCATGAAGCTCGAGGACAACTTCTCGACCACCATCCCTGACGACGACGCCGAGAAGATTCAGACCGTTGGCCAGGCCATCGAGTTCCTCGTCGCCAACGCCACCGACTGATCAACCCGTCATGCCAGGCGCCCAACGCAACAACCAGGATCACCCGAGGATCGTGATCACCGGCATCGGTGCGATCACCAACCTCGGGCTCGACGCCGCCACGACGTGGGACTCGATGGTCGCCGGCAAGAGCGGGATCTCCCGGCTCGTCGGCGAAGCGTTCGACAATGTCCCGGGCGAGTGGCCCGTGCGCATCGCCGGGCAGATCAACGACTTTGACCCGACGGCCTACTTCGATGTGCGTGAGGCCAGACGCCTCGATCGCGTCACGATGCTGGGCCTCCCGGCCGCCGACGAAGCCGTCAGGTCCTCCGGGATCGATTTCGCGAAGGAAGACCCGGAGCGCTGCGGCGTTGTCATCGGGTCGGGCGTCGGGGGCATCTCGACCATCGAACAGGGCGTCCACACGCTGGTGGCCAAGGGACCGACGCGCCTGAGCCCCTTCACCGTCCCCAAGCTGATGGTCAACTCCACCGCCGGCCATGTCTCGATCCGGTTCGGTTTGCAGGGCCCCTCGTCGGCGCACGCCACGGCGTGCGCCTCATCCGGGCACTCGATCGGCGAGGCGATGCGCATGATGCAGCGCGGCGAGGCGGACGTGATGATCGCCGGTGGCGCCGAGGGCGCGGTCACCCCGATCTGTATCTCCGCGTTCACCTGCATGAAGGCGCTGTCGAGCAGGAACGACGACCCGGCGGGCGCCTCTCGTCCGTTCGACAAGGGCCGGGACGGGTTCGTGCTCTCCGAAGGCGCGGCGTGCCTGCTGCTCGAAACCGAATCGCACGCCAGGGCCCGGGGCGCCGAGATCCTCTGCGAGATCGCCGGGTACGCCGCATCAAGCGATGGGACCCACATCACGGCGCCCGACCCCGAGGGCAGGGGCGCCCGCCGATCGATGCGATGGGCGCTGAAGGACGCCGGGCTCGACCCGACGGACATCGACTACGTCAACGCGCACGGCACCTCGACCCCGCTGGGCGACGCCGCCGAGGTCAACGCCGCCAAGGCGATCTTCGGCGCCCACGCCGACCGGTCGCAAGGCGGCCGGCTGGTGATGAGCTCGACCAAGTCGATGCACGGGCACTGCCTGGGCGCCTCGGGCAGCGTTGAGGCGGTCGCCTGCCTGGGCGCCATCCGCCACGGGGTCATCCCCCCCACCATCAACCTCGATGAGCCCGACGAGGGGTTCGACCTGGAGTTCGCCGCCAACACGGCGCGCGACGCGAAGGTCGGGATCGCGATGAACAACACCTTCGGCTTCGGCGGGCACAACGTCACGCTGATTTTCCGCCGTTATCAGGGCTGATTGCACCGATCGCAGCGATCAATTTGAGGGCCGCCACACTACAGCGGGGCTGTCGCTTTGGCCGATAGGGAGAGCGAGATGTCCTCGGACCTGAACGCCATTTTGAAGCTCGAAGTCCCGATCGTCGTCGAGATCGGCCGGCGGGCAATCGCCCTGAGCGATGTCAAGGCGATGGTCCCCGGGTCCATCATCGAGCTGCCCAAGGGCGCCGAGGAAGAGCTCGAACTGCTGGTCAACAACAAGCCCGTCGCGACGGGGATCGCTGTCAAGGTCGGCGAGAACTTCGGGCTCCAGATCTCCTTTATCGGCGATCTGAAGTCCCGGATCGTCGCGCTCGGCGGCCCGCAGACGGCCTCCCCCAAGGATGACGACTCGCTGGTCTCCAGCGATGAGGCGGACGATCTGGCGGCGCAGATGCTCGCCGGGCAGGTCTGAGCACACCGCCAACCGGGCGTTCAAACGACTGACTTGGAGATTCAGGCGCCCGGCGCCGGGTGTTTGTCTGTTTCGGGGTTGTGCCATCGGCGACAAGTCCTCACCATGTCCTCTCAAGCCTCGGCGAGCCGCCGGGGTCGGAGACCCGCGACATGGCCAAAGCCCAGGATCCCGGAACCCCAGACACCCCAACTCCCGGCGGCGCGCCGCCGGCCCGGGGCAAGTACCGTGAAGTGACGGTCGCGGCGATCGTCTTCGGCGTCGTCGTCGGCGCGATCATGAACGCCGCCATCACCTACGCCGGGCTCAAGATCGGCTTCACGATCGTCGGCAGCTCGATCGCCGCGGTGCTGGGCTTCGGCGTGCTCCGGGGCGTCCTGCGCAAGGGCTCGATCCTCGAGGTCAACATCGCGCAGACCGTCGGCTCGGCGGTCAACACACCCAACTCGGGCGTGATCTTCACCGTCCCGGTGCTCTTCCTGCTGGGCATCCCGCTCGTCTCGGGGACGATGCCCAATATGAACTTCGTCCTGCTCACCATCGCCTGCGTCGCCGGGGCGGTGCTCGGATGTGCGTTCATTGTCCCGCTGCGCAAGCAGATGCTCGACATCGAGCGCCTCCGGTTCCCCAGCGCGGTGGCCGTGGGGACGATCCTCAAGTCTCCCGGCGCCGGCCCCAAGAAGGCGCTGATGCTGGTCATCGGCATCGTGATCGCCGCCATCATCGCGGTCCCGGCGCAGCTCCCGCAGATCGAGGGCGAGGCGTCACTCGACGAGCTCAAGCAGCTCCGCTTCGAAGAAAAAATCACGGACCAGGACATCCTCCTGACGAACCTCCTCGACGGCTGGATCACCGCGGCCCACGCGCCGACCGAGCTCATCGAGCACGGCCGCCTCCGCGGCGAACTCAAGGACGCGAGGAACCACGTCGACGAGCTGCAGGCCGAGGAGGCGGACTGCCAGATCGTGATCGACGCCCGCCGGGACGCCGACGAGATCGAGACGCGCGTCGAGGCCGCCAAAGTGGCGGCGCTGTCGGCGATCAACGCCAAGCTCCAGACGGGGAGCGTGGGCGAGGCCCCGCTCGAGGATTACCCCGATGTTCTGCCCGACCGGGCGCTGGCGGTGACGATCGGCGAGGACGGCGCCACCTGGGACGATCTCCGCTCGCGCAAGGCCGGCTGGGCGGCCAAGCCCATGTGGGGGTACTCCGATCTCGACATCCGCATGGGTGAGCAGATCGACGAAGAGGCGGGCACGGTCGACTACGGCTTCAACGGGTACGGGCAGCAGGACCCGGTGCTGACTGTCAAGGTCGACCGCGACCGGGGCGGGCGCCCGGACCTGATCGTCGACGACGAGAATGTCGACGCCGGGCGGATCCTGGGCTTCCCCGATCACGCGCAGCTGCTCTTCGCCATCGCGCCCTTTGCGCTGGGCGCCGGCTACCTGACGGGCCGCGCGGGGCTCTTCGTGCTCGCCGGCGGCATCATCGCGTACCTGTTCATCAACCCGATCATGTTCATGTCGGGCTGGATGCCCGAGACGATCACGGCCCAGGGCGCGGCGCGGTTCGGCTACACGAGCATCAACCGCCCGCTGGGCATCGGCCTGCTCCTCGGGGGCGCCATGATGGGCGTCATGGCGTCGCTGCCGGCGATCAAGGAGGCGTTCAAGAGCATGTCCGCCGGGAGCGGCGGCTCGAGCAAGGTCGGCAAGGACGAGCTGGGCCTGCGGGTGCTGGTGATCGCCGTGCTGCTCGGCGGCGCGTTCCTGTTCTTCGCATCGAGTTATTCCGGCGGCAAGGCGATCAACCAACTCGACCCGGTGACGGGCAACGAGGTCTGCGCCAGCGTCCAGACCGTCGAGCACTGGGGGTACACCGTCGGGTTCGAGAACGACGAATCCTTGCAAGCGTGGGAGGACGGCACGTTCGATGCGCCCCACAAGGCCGAGTTCATGGAAGGGCTCTCGGCCAAGCCGGGCCTGCTCGCCAGGCTGGGGCTGCCCCGGATGATGCGGGCGGGGATCATCGCGCTCATCGGCATCGCCTGGATCTGGTTCGCCGGGATCATCATCGCCCAGTGCACGGGCATGACCGACTGGTCGCCCATCTCGGGCATGGCCCTGATCACGGTGGTGCTGGTGATGGTCCTCGGGGGGACCGGGGACGTGCTCGCGGCGGTGATGCTGGGCTCGGCGCTGTGCGTTGCGATCACCTGCGCCGCGGACATGATGTCGGACCTGAAAACCGGCTACCTCGTCGGCGGCTCGCCCAAGCGACAACAAACTGTCGAGATCATCGCCACCGGCATCGGGCCCATCATCACCATGTTCGTCCTGCTGCTCATCGCGGCCTCGAACATGGAGAAGTTCGGCGTCCCCATGGGCGACGGCACCGACACCATCGCCCCGCAGGCGCAGGCGCTCCAGGCGATCATCAACGGCGTCCAGGGCGGCGAGATGCCCTACGCCCTGTACGGGTTCGGCGCGCTGCTCGGCGGTTTGCTGGGGCTGGGCGCCTTCTCCGGGCTGGGCGTGCTCGTCGGGCTCTCGATGTACCTGCCCATGAACTACATCGCGACGTACGGGATCGGGTGCATCATCAACATGATCGTCGCCAGGGCCAAGGGGAGGACCTTCGCCGAGGAATGGGGCGTGCCGCTGGCGGCGGGGTTCATCGTGGGCGATGCGCTGCTGAGCCTGAGTGTGAACATGTTCGTGCTGGTGGGAAGCTGACCATGCGCAAGGAGTCTGACCAATGAAACTGATCGGCAACCTGCTGATGACCGTCGCCCTGCTCGTCGGGCTGCTCGCCGCGGCGACGTCCTACCTGGCCCCGGTCGATCTGACCGACGACGCCTGGATCGCCGGGACCGACGCGAGCGGCCAGCCCGAGTACATCCGCACGAACAACCCGGTCGGCGCTGTCCCGACGAGCGACAAGGCCATCGCCGAGCTGCAGGCGGATTATGAGCGCGGTGAGATCACGGCGCAGGAGCTGGTGGCCGATCGCGAAGCGCTGCACCCGGTGGTCGAGGCCGACGCGCCGCTGACGCCCGAGACGCTCGAAACAATCCGCCAGAGCAAGCTCGAACTGGGCGGCAAAGCCCGAACGGTCCGGTACGTCAACGTCAAGTCGTTCTCGCTGATCCGATGGCCCTTCAACTGGGTCTTCGGGCTGTGCGTGGTCGCGCTGTTCACCGGGGCGATGCTGGTCCGCAAGTCCACGAATGCCGAGATCGCCGCCCACGCCGCCACCGAGCACAAGTCACCCCACGACACGCCCGAGGGCCTGCTCGCGCAAATCCGGCTGTCGGTCGACCAGCTCCGGGCCGGGCTGGACAACTGCACGAACGACAAGGACCGGACGCACCTGATCGTCGAGCGTGTGGGCGAACTCCAGAAGAAGCAGCTCGCCGACTTCGTCGACGCCCGGCCCGCGCTCATCGGCCGGCTGGGCCTGGGCGGCTACGCGGAGCTGATGGACCGCTTCGCCGCCGCCGAGCGGCAGATCAACCGCGCCTGGTCCATCTCGGCCGACGGGTTCTACGGAGAGGCGAGAGAGTGCCTTGAAAACGCCGCCCACCTGCTCGTTGAGACGCAGGAGAAGATGTAGCCCCCCTGCTGTTCCGGCGTTGACACGCTGATCTCAGACGCCGGCGCCGATCGTGGTCTGGGCGTACGCCCGCGCGGCCTCGATCGCGTCGTTGATCTTCGCCGGCTCGGTCCCGCCGCCCTGCGCCGAATCCGGACGCCCGCCGCCCTTGCCGCCGCAGGCCCGGGACGCCTCGCGCACCCAGTCGCCGGCCTTGAGCCCCTTGCCGATGAGCGCCTCGGGAACGGCTGCAACGATCGAGACCTTGCCGCTCGCTTCATCGGGACTCACCAGCAGGATCGCCGATTCGCCATGCTTTGACCTGACCGCATCCAGCGCCGCAAGCAGCGCCCCGCGATCGGAGCCCGCGGGGATCACGTCGCAGATCACCGGGCCTGACGCACGCGCGACCAACTCCCGAGCTGCGACGACGGCGGCGTCCCGGCCCGAGGCCTGGGCCCGCTTGCGTGACTGCTTCACGCGCTCGTGCAGCGATTCCAGCGCCGACCGCGCATCGCGTTTCTTCGCAAGAGGGATATGGGCGGCGTCGATCTCGACACCGAGCACGCGAACGGCCTCGCTCAGCCGATCGTCGGGAAGATCGGCGAGCAGCTCGGCCTTGTCGATGAGCATGTCGCCCGCCTGGATCGCCGCCTCGGCGCGGGCGCCAGTCATCGCCACGATCCGGCGGACGCCCTTGGCGACGGACGTCTCCTCGGTGATGGCGAACGTCTTGGCGCCGCCCGTCGTGTCCAGGTGTGTCCCGCCGCAGAACTCGACAGAGCTGGACCGCCACTCGGGATTGTCCGCGTCGGCGAGCAGATCCGTGAGCGCCGGGCCGACCGAGACAACGCGGACCGGATCGGGGTAAACCTCCCCGAAGACGGCGCGGAGGCCGTTGATCTTCTTCGCCATCTCCAGCGGCGCCGTCTCGGTGTGCACGGGCAGATCGCGCGCGATGGCGTCGCGGACGATGATCTCGATCCCGCGGATCTGGTCATCATCGATCGGGGCGCTGGCGCTAAAATCAAACCGCAGATGATCGGGCGCCACGAGCGAGCCCTTCTGGTCGTGCCCCTCGCCGGCGGCGTCGCGCAGGGCGAGGTTGAGCAGGTGCGTCGCGGTGTGGTTCGCGCGGATCTGGTCGCGGCGTTTGGTGTCGAGGACGATCTCGACGGTGTCGCCCACGCGGATCTCGCCCTTGCGGACCCGACCGAAGTGCGTGACGAACCCGGCGTACGCCTTCGTGTCGAGCACCTCGAACTCGCCGCCCTTGTGCCCGTCGCGGGCGCTCGAGTGCGATTCGTGCAGCACGCGCAGGCGGCCCATGTCCCCCACCTGCCCGCCCATCTCGGCATAGAAGCTGGTCTTGTCGAGGATGACGGCGAACCGCGAGTCGTTGTTGACCGCCCCCGCCTCGGCGTGCTCGTCGAAGTCGTGCCCGTTCCAGATCGCGCGCACGTGCGCGGTCATCAGGCGCTTGTTGTCGAACCTGGCGCTGTCGTCGGTGGCGTGAACGCCCAGCGCCTTGCACTGGTCGATGGCCGTGGCGTCCATGACTGAGGCCGGGTGAACGGAATCACCCTTGCCCCCGGCTCGGGCCTTGACGCGGGCCTCTTCCATCAGCCGCTCGAAGCCCTCGATGTCCACCGTGAGCCCGCGCTCCTCGGCCATGACGCGGGTGAGGTCGATGGGGAAGCCGTAGGTGTCGTGGAGTTTGAAGGCGTCGGCGGCCCTGATCGCTCGCGCGTCGGCGCGTCCGACCGCATCGTTGAAGTGCGCCAGCCCTGTCTCGATCGTCCGCCCGAAGCTCTCCTCTTCCAGCCGGATCGTCTCCGCCACCTTCTCCGGATTCTCGCTCAGCTCCGGGAAGGCATCGCCCATCAGCTCGACCACCGACGGGACGAGCTTGTACAGGAAGGGCTCGTGCGTGTTCAGGTATTGCCGCCCCATCCGCGCCGCCCGGCGAAGGACGCTCCGCAGCACCGAGCCGCGACCCACGTTGTCGGGCGCAGCGCCGTCGGTGATGGCGAAGACCAGCGTTCGGATGTGGTCGGCGACGACGCGGTAGGCGATATCCCGCGTGTCTTCGAGCTTGCCCGTGTACCCGGGGGCGCCGGTGATGCGCTCGATCTCGGCGAAGATCGGCGTAAATACATCCGTGTCGTAGTTCGAGCGTTTCCCCTGCAAAACCCGGACGATCCGCTCAAGGCCCATGCCCGTATCGACATGCCTTGCCGGCAACGGCGCCAGCCCGGCGGCGCCCCGGTTGTACTGAATAAAGACAAGGTTCCAGATCTCGATGACGTCCGGGTGGTCCTTGTTGACGAGCGTCGCGCCGTCGAGCGCCCCCCGCTGGTCATCGGGCCGGCTGTCGAAATGGATCTCCGAGCAGGGACCGCACGGACCGGTATCGCCCATCTCCCAGAAGTTGTCTTTCACATCGCCCGGCAGCACGCGCGACTCGGGCAGGAACCGCAGCCACAGATCGCGCGCCTCGGTGTCGGGTTCGAGCCCCAGCTTCGCGTCGCCCTCGAAGTACGTTGCGTAGCACCGCTCCGGGTCGAGGCCCCAGACGTTGACGAGCAGATCCCACGCCCACGCGATCGCCTCATCCTTGAAGTAGTCGCCGAAGGACCAGTTGCCGAGCATCTCGAAGAACGTGTGGTGATATGTGTCCTTGCCCACGTCGTCGAGGTCGTTGTGCTTGCCTCCCGCGCGGATGCATTTTTGCGTGTTGACGGCCCGCCTCCAGCCGATCCGCTTGTCCGACGGAGCCAGATCACCCAGAAAGATGGGCTTGAACTGGTTCATCCCGGCGTTGGTGAAGAGCAGCGTCGGGTCGTCGTGCGGGACGACCGGCGACGAGGGCACGAAGGTGTGGCCGTGCTCTTTGACGAAGTAGTCGATGAACTGCCGGCGAACCTGCGGAGCCGTTGTGGCGGTGTTTGGGGGGTGGCTTTGGGGCATGGGGTGTATCGCGGGGGATTGTGCGGATATCTGGTGGACCGGGAAGCGGAGAGTATAGCGCCAAACCGTGAAATCGCCCGATCGATCCCGGCTTGGCTGGCCGATCCGGGCCCCGCGGGACGCCGGCAGGCTGTCCCCTGTCAGAGGTCGGAATCCCGCCTGTGGTTGCTACAATGACCGCTTCGATTGTTCCGACCACCGGCCCCAACGCCCGCCAGACTCTGTATCCGACCATGACGACCACATCCCCCACCACACCGGCCGCCCTCGACAACGCCATCGCACGCTGCAAGGATCGCGGCATCGTCATCCCGACGTTCGCCCAGATGCGCGACCCGGCGCTGATCCCGACCGAGATCCGCGAACGCCTCAAGCACGTCGGCCTCTGGGATGTCGACCCGGTCAACCTCTTCCGAATCACCTGGAAGAACGAGCCCACCTCGGCCGGCGGCGGCTTCAACGACGGCAACTGGATCGAGTTCCCCTCGTCGCTCACCGGTGTCGACGCCCGCCTCGTCGGGCTCGTGGGCAAATGGTTCCCCACCGGGGCCCACAAGGTCGGCGCGGGCTTCGGGTGCCTCATCCCACGACTGATCAACGGCGAGTTCGACCCGCAGACCAACAAGGCCGTCTGGCCCTCGACCGGGAACTTCTGCCGGGGCGGCGCCTTCGACTGTGCGCTGCTCGGCTGCGACGCCGTCGCGATCCTTCCCGAAGGCATGAGCCGCGAGCGGTTCGAGTGGCTCAAAGAGATCGGCGCCGAGATCATCGCCACCCCCGGCTCCGAGTCGAACGTGAAAGAGATCTACGACGCCTGCTGGGACATCAAGCGCCACCGGCACGAGTGCATCGTCTTCAACCAGTTCGAGGAGTTCGGCAACCCGATCTGGCACTACAACGTCACGGGCCCCGCCTTCGAGACCGCCTTCAACGCGGTCCGCCAACCGGGCGACCGGCTGGCCGCGTTCGTCTCGGCGACCGGCTCGGCGGGGACCATCGCGGCGGGGGATTACCTCAAGACGATCGCGCCGCAGCTTCGCATCGTCGCGGTCGAGGCGCTCCAGTGCCCGACGCTGCTCAACAACGGGTTCGGCGAGCACCGGATCGAGGGCATCGGGGACAAGCACGTCCCGTGGGTCCACAACGTCCGCAACACGGACTGCGTCGCGGCGATCGACGACCAGCAGACGATCGACCTGATGCGCCTCTTCAACGAACCCGCCGGCAAGTCCCTGCTCGGATCGATGGGCGTTGATCAGGCGACGATCGACAACCTCCCCATGCTCGGAATCTCCTCGATCTGTAATATGGCCGCCGCCATCAAGACCGCCAAAGCCTTCGACATGGGTTCGAGCGACGTCATCGCGTTCCCGCTGACCGACTCGATGGATCTCTACGCCAGCCGGCTCGAGGAGGAGCGGGCCGGGCAAGGCCGGTACGACGACGTGACGGCCGCGAGGCATTGCGGGCGCTGGCTCGAAGGCTGCACGACCGATCACTACAAAGAGCTGACCTACGCCGACCGCAAGTCGATTCACAACCTCAAGTATTTCACCTGGGTCGAGCAACAGCAGCGGGATGTCGAAGACCTCCGCCGCCTGTGGGATCCGGAGTTCTGGACACAAACCTACGCACTGGCGTCAGAGTGGGACCGGAAGATCGAAGAGTTCAACGCACGCGTGGCAAGCGCGTGATCCATTGGGCATAACGTGAGCAAAAACATCCGATTCCAACTCAACGGCGCTGATGCCGAGTTCACCGGCGATCCGACGTCGTCGCTGATGACGTACCTCCGCGAGCAGGCCGGGCTGACCTCCGTCAAGGACGGGTGCGCCCCGCAGGCCGCGTGCGGCTGCTGCGCCGTCGAGATGGACGGCAAGGTCGTCCTCTCGTGCGTCATCTCGATGAAAAAAGCCGCCGGCAGCCGGGTGCGCACCATCGAGGGCGCCGACGAGCATGTCATGGACACGCTCGCCGACGCCTTCGCCACCTGCGGCGGCGCCCAGTGCGGGTTCTGCATCCCCGGGATCGTCGTCCGCGCCGCCAACCTGCTCGAAGCCAACCCGGACCCAACCGAATCCGACATCCAGACCGCGCTCAACCAGCACCTGTGCCGCTGCACCGGGTACACCAAGATCATCGAGTCCATCCAGTGCGCGGGCGAGTCGCTGCGCACCGGCAAACCAATCGAGCCCGCCGAGCAGCAGACCGGCGCCGTCGGGTCGCGCCTCATCAAGCACGACGTCCGGCCGATCGTGCTGGGCCGGCGCCCCTTCGTTGCGGACATGACGATCGAGCATCAACTCCACGGCGCCCTGCGTCTGAGCGACCACCCCCGCGCGATCGTCAAGTCGATCGACATCGCCAGGGCCGCCGCCATCCCGGGCGTCGAGCGCATCTTCCTTGCGAGCGATGTCCCTGGGCAGCGCAGCGTGGGTCTGATCGTCCCCGACTGGCCGCTGCTCGTCGCACAGGGCGAGACGACGCGCTACATCGGTGACTGCATCGCCTGCGTGGCCGCGACCACAAAGCAGGCGGCGCGTGAGGCTGCGGACGCGATCGAGATCGAGTACGAGGTCCTCGAGCCCGTCTCGGACATGTTCGAGGCGCTCAAGCCCGAGGCGCCGAAGATCCACGAATCCGGCAACGTGCTGTCGGTCTCGAAGGCGCACAAGGGCGACGCCGACAAGGCGTTCGCCGAGTGTGCGCACATCGTCGAGCACGAATACACCACCCAGCGCATCGAGCACGCCTTCATGGAGCCCGAGGCGTGCATCGCCACGCCCACCGAGCACGGTGTCAAGCTCTGGTCACAGAGCCAGGGCGTCTACGAGGACCGCCGGCAGGTCGCCCTGCTGCTCGGGCTCGACGAGAAGCACGTCGAGATCGAGCTCGTCCCCAACGGCGGCGGCTTCGGCGGCAAGGAAGACCTCTCCGTGCAGGGCCACGCCGCCCTGATGGCGACCCTGTGCAACCGGCCTGTCAAGGTCGAGCTGACGCGCGAGGAATCGATCCGTGTCCATCCCAAACGCCACCCGCTGCACATGGCGTACAAAATCGGCTGCGACGCGAGCGGCAAGCTCCTGGCTGTCCGTGCGCGCATCACCGGCGACACCGGCGCTCATGCCTCCGTCGGCGCCAAGGTCCTCGAACGCGCCGCCGGCCACTCCACCGGCGCCTACAACGTCGAAAACGTCGATGTCGTCGCCACCTGTGTTTACACAAACAACCTCCCCTGCGGCGCCATGCGCGGCTTCGGCGCCAACCAGGCCACCTTTGCGCTCGAGTGCGCGATCGACGAGCTGTGCGAGCAGGCCGGCTTCGACCGCTGGCAGTTCCGCTATGACAACGCGCTCACCGAGGGTGGCTCCACCGCGACCGGGCAGGTCCTCGCCACCGGCATCGGCATCCGCGCCACGCTCGAAGCCGTCAAGGACGACTTCCAGAGCGCCAAGCACGCCGGCATCGCCTGCGGGCTCAAGAACACCGGCATCGGCAACGGGATGCCCGATTCAGGAACCGCGCGCATCATCGTCAGGTCCGCCGACCACATCGAGCTCCACCACGGCTGGACCGAGATGGGCCAGGGCGTCCACACCATGGCCGTCCAGACATTCTGCCAGGAGACCGGCCTCTCCCCCGAGCGGTGCACCGTCCACGTCGACACCAGCACCGAGACCCCCTGCGGCATGACCACCGCGTCGCGCGCCACCAGCCTCATCGGCAACGCCATGATCGAGGCGTGCAAACCCTTCAACGAGGCGCTCGCAAAATCAAACGGCGATGGAGTCGCGGGCCTCGCAGGCCAGGAGTTCTTCGGCGAATGGATCTGCGACTGGACCAACAAGCCCGGGCACGAGGACGGCAAGCCCATCTGCACGCACTACTCCTACAGCTACGCCACGCAGGTCGTCATCCTTGATGACGAGGGCAGGATCGACCGCGTCATCGCCGCCCACGACGCCGGGAAGATCATGAACCCGACATTGTTTGAAGGGCAGATCGAGGGCTCCGTCCACATGGGCCTCGGCTACGCGCTCACCGAAGACCTCCCGCAACGCAACAGCGAGCTCGATTCGACCCGCCTGCGCAAGTGCGGCGTCCTCCGCGCGAAGCAGACGCCCACCATCATCGTCCGGGGTGTTGAATCCCCCGACGAGTTCGGGCCCTACGGCGCCAAGGGCGTCGGCGAGATCGGGCTCGTCCCCACCGCCCCGGCCGTCGCCAACGCGCTCGCCACCTTCGACGGGGTCCGCAGGCGTTCACTCCCCATGACCGATGCAACCGCCAAGGCCTCGATCGACTTCAAATAAATGCCAATCGCACTGACCAACGCGACGTACATCGACCGCGATGCGGAGACGATGCAGACCGGCGCCATCCTCGTCAGCGATGACCCCAACGGCGGGATCGAGTTCGTCGATCAGGCCCCGAGTAGCGCCGAGGTCATCGACTGCTCGGGCAGGGTCGTCACGCCGTCCTTCGCCATCGCCCACCACCACATCTACTCGGGGCTCGCTCGCGGCATGCCCGCGCCGCCGAGCACGCCGACCAACTTTCTCGAGATCCTCGAGCTGATCTGGTGGCGCGTCGACAAGGCGCTCGACACCGATATGGTTCGCGCCTGCGCGCACGCGGTCGCGATCGAGGCGCTCAAGAGCGGCTCCACGTTCATCATCGACCACCACGCCTCGCCCAGCGCCCCGGCGGGCTCCCTGCACACCATCGCGGGCGCCCTCGACGAGATCGGCGTGGGCCACCTGCTGTGCTACGAGCTGAGCGACCGCGACGGCCCCGACAAAAGAGACGCCGGCCTTCAGGAAACACAGGATTACCTCGTCAATCATCAGGGTCTCGTGGGCCTGCATGCCTCGTTCACCGTCTCCGAACCGCTGCTCGAGTTCGCGGTTGATCTCGCCAACAAGCACGGCACGGGGCTGCACATCCACGTCGCCGAGGACGACGCGGACCAGACGTTCTGCCTCGAAAACCACAACTGTCGTGTGGTTGAACGCCTGCACAACGCGGGCGTGCTGGAGTCACCCCGATCCATCCTCGCCCACTGCATCCACCTCGACAACCACGAGCGTGCGCTCATCGCCGATTCCAGCGCCTGGGTGTCACAGCAGTCCGAGTCGAACCAGAACAACGCGGTCGGCGCCCTTGACGCCAGAGCCTTCCCCGACAAGGTCATGATCGGGACCGACGGGATGCACTCCGATGCGCTGGGCGCCGCCCGGGCTGCCTATCTCATGGCGCAGCGCGAAGAGGGCGGGATGTCCCCCCTCGATGCGCACGACCGCCTCCGCCGGGTGCATTCGTATCTCGAATCGAACCAGTTCGAGGGCGACTCGGGGAACAACCTCGTGATCCTCGACTACAATCCGCCCACGCCTGTCACGATCGACAACTGGCCCGGGCACCTGATGTACGGGCTGAGCCGGGCGCACGTCGAATCCGTGATCGCCCGGGGCCGACTGGTTCTCGATCACGGCAGGTGCACGCTCGTTGATGAGGACGAAATCCTCGAAGGCTGCCGCGAGCAGGCCGAACGACTCTGGGAGAAGCTGTGACCGCCAACGCCCGCGCCCAACTGAAGATCAACACCGACCGCCTGATGGCGTCCCTCGACGAGCTGGGCGCGATCGGGGCGTACCGCGACGACGAAGCCGGGGTCACAGGCGTGCGCCGCCTCGCGCTCTCGCCCGAGGACGCCGGGGGGCGCCGGCTCGTCCGGGGCTGGTTCGAGGAGGCCGGGCTGAGCGTCAGCACCGACGCCATCGGCAACACCTACGCCGACCGCGCCGGGCTCGAGGCCGATCTCGCGCCGGTCATGTCCGGCTCGCACGTTGATTCCGTCCCCACCGGTGGCCGCTTCGACGGTGCGCTGGGCGTCCTGGGCGCGCTCGAAGTCGTGCGCACGCTCAACGATCATGGCGTCACCACCCGGCGCCCGCTGACCATCGCGTTCTTCACCGACGAAGAGGGCTGCCGCTTCGGGACCGACATGCTCGGAAGCGCCGTCGCGACGGGCCGCATCCCGCTCGGGCAGGCGTACGCCCTGACCGACGCCGACGGGAAATCTGTCAAGGACGAGCTCGGGGCGATCGGTTTCCTCGGGACCGAGCCCGTTGGCGAGCGCAAGCCGCACGCCTATGTCGAGTGCCACGTCGAGCAGGGCCCCACGCTGATCCACGAGGGCTTTGACCTGGGCGCCGTCACCGGGGTGCAGGGGATCTCGTGGCGCAGGCTGACCATCACCGGCGCCAGCGCGCACGCGGGCGCCACGCCCATGAGCTTCCGCAAGGATGCGGGGTTGGCCGCGGCGAAGATCAACTGCCGGATCCATGAGATGTGCTCTTCCGGCGAGTTCGGGCCGGAGATGCGCGCGACGATGGGTGTGATCACGCCCGAGCCCGGCATGATCAACGTCATCCCCGGGCGCGTCACCGCGACGGTGGACCTGCGCAACCCGGACGATAACGCGATGCGCCAGGCCGAGGCGGAGCTGGATCTCTACCAGCAGCACGTCGCCGCGGAGCTGGGCGTCACCATCGAATCGCGCCAGACCGCGCGCACGCCGGCGGTGGCCTTCGACGAGTCGGTCATCGCCGCCATCGAGTCGGCGGCGGACTCGCAGGGGCTCTCGCACCGACGGATCCTCGCCGGCGCGGGCCACGATGCGCAGGAATGGTCCGCTGTGTGCAAGGCCGCGATGGTCTTCACCCCCGGGCTCAACGACGGCATCAGCCACAACCCGCGCGAGCTGTCCACCCCGAAACATTGCGGCGACGGGATCAACACGCTCCTGTCGGTCATCCTGTCCCTGTGTGATGAGCCGGCATGACCACGCTCCGCGCCGCCATGACGCAGACCGTCAGCGCTTACCCGGAGATGCCCGAGCGCATCGAAGATCTTCCCTCGCTCGCTGACAGGCTCGACGACATCCGCGAGGCCAACCTCGATCACCACGCCGACCTGATCGCGCAAGCCGCGGCAATGGGCGCCAACGCCATCGGGCTGGGCGAGCTCTTTGCGATGCCGTATTTCGCGCTCGGGCGCGACCCGATGTGGCTCGCCTGCGCCGAAGACAGCCTCGACGGGCCGAGCGTCGGGCGGATGCGCACCGAGGTGGCGCGCCACGGCATGGTCATCGTCGCGCCGATCTACGAGTTGTGCGCCCGATCGGGCGAGCGGTTCAACACCGCCGTGGTGATCGATCGTGACGGGGACGTGCTCGGGAAGTTCCGCAAGGCGCACATCCCCCAAGGCGCCAACGAGCAGGGCGCCTTTGACGAGGCGTTCTACTACGGGCCCGCCGTCGATCCGTACAACGAGCCATCGCCGAAGATCCTGGGCGACAACCCGCTGACGCCGGTCTTCGTGACATCGGTCGGCCGCATCGGCGTGAGCATCTGTTACGACCGGCACTTCCCGCGCATGGCCGAGCAGCTGGCGATGGCGGGGGCACAGCTCATCTTCTCCCCCGCCGTGACGTTCGGTGAGAAGTCCCGCCGCGTGTGGGACATCGAGTTCGAGTGCGACGCCGCTCGGCACAACGTGTTCATCGGCGGCTCCAACCGCATGGGCGCCGAGCCGCCCTGGGGGCAGGCGTACTTCGGCGCTACGCACTTTGTCGGGCCGTGCGGGCGTTGCGAGAACCGCAGCGACATCGCCGGGCTCATCGTCGCCGATCTGGATCTCGGATCACTGGAAAAGCCGGATCCCTCCGGCTGGGATCTCGCACGGGACCGGAACCCGCGGATCGATTCAGACCCGGCGTAACCCGCCGCGAAACCGGTCTGTCATTGCTGCCGCATGGTCATTGCAGCCGCATGGTCATTGCAGCCGCACGCGGTTGCTGATCGATCCGAGCCCGTCGATCGTGACCTCGACGGTGTCACCCTCGCGGAGGAACCGCTGCGGGTCGCGGGCCATGCCGACGCCCGCGGGGGTGCCCGTGAGGATGACCGTCCCGGGCAGGAGCGTGGCGCCGCGCGTGCATTGCTCGATGATCTCGGCGACCGGGAACATCATCTGGCTCGTCGGGGCGCTCTGAACGATCTCGCCGTTGAGCGTTGTCTTGATGGTGAGCGCCTGCGGGTCGGCGATGCGCTCGACGGGCGTCACACCCGGGCCGAGCGGGCAGAAGGTGTCGAAGCTCTTCCCGCGGTGGAACTGCCCGCCGGCGCCCTGTTTCTGCCACCAGCGCGCCGAGACATCGTTGGCGACGCAGTAGCCGAGCACGATGGACTCGAACTCGTCGGCGCCCACGTCGCGCGCCGGCGAAGCGATGATGACGGCCAGCTCACCCTCGTAATCAACCTGCTCGCGGTCCTGGCACACGGTTGGGATCACGATGTCCTCGCCGGGCAGACAGACGGACGCGGGGCTCTTGGTGAAGAGCATCAGCCGCTCGGGCCGATCGGCGCCCTGCTCGTCGGCATGGGCGGCGTAGTTGCGTCCGATGCCGATGATGTGCCGGATCGCGATCGGCGCACCGCCTTCGACGAGGATGGAGGTGGAGCCGTCGGGGTTTCGTTGGAAGTAATGCATGGCGATGGCTCCGAGCGAACCCGATCATCAATCCCGGTGGTCTAACCCGGTGATCGGCGTCGAGCGATTGGCTATTTTTCCTCGATCTTCAGCTTCTCTTTCCGGCCCGAGACGACGTCATCCTGCTGGTCGAGCTGCTCGCGCGCTTTTCGGTATTCATCCATGCCCTCCGGCTCGGGGAACCAGCTCTGGAACTCTTCGAGCTTGATCGAGCCTTCAAGCGAGGTCGCGAGCCGGTCGTAGGCCGCCCGCTGCAACCCGGTCGGCGCGCGGCGCCAGATCAGCGCCGCCTCCTCGCGCCCGACGACGCCCGAGACCAGCGTGTTGACAAGCACGGCCGAGGCGACGTCGACGAACCGCGCGGGCATCTGGAGCATCCGGCTCTCGGTGTCGGCGTTGGTGTTGCGGTTCTGGGACTCCATGTAGTTCGCGTGCACGTCGGCGGCGTACTTGAGCTGCCCCTGGAAGACCTGCATATCGCCCCGGAGCAGGCCCCGCAGGAACGCATCGCGGAGCGAGGCGGTCACCTCGGTGACGGCGTACTGGGGCACGACGATCTGATCGTTGATCTCGTACCGGGCGAACTCCTCGAGGGTCATGGTCGCCAGATCCATGAACGTCGATTCCTCGGCGAGGTTGTGACCCTCGTAAGTCTTGAACTGCTCAAAGTAATGGTTGGCCGTCTTGTAATCGCCCATCCGGTAGTACACGCGGACGACATCGAGCAGGTAGTTGCGGTACCCGACGCCGTACAGGCGGTACCCCTTGGCGATGTCCTCGAACTTGGTCGCCCGGGCTTCGAGCTCCTTGAGCGCATCGCCGTAGCTGTCGGTGAAATCGAGATCGACCATCGCGACATAGGTGTCGTTGAGCAGATCGTAATAGATGTCGCCCCAGCGGAAGAGCTCCTGCAACGCCTGGACGATGATCCGGTCGGTGTTGGTCTGATCGAAGTCCCTGGTGTTGGACCGTGACAGCCCGGTCTCGACGCCCCGCGTCGCCCAGTACACCGCGTGCGAGGCCGGGTGGCGCCAGTCCAGCGGCCCGTACTTGCGGGTGTATCGCTTCATCCGCGCGATCTCCATGTTCTTGTCGTGCGTGATGATCGACTTGCGCACGTGGCCCAGGAGGATGCCCCACGCCTGCTCGTACTGGGGATCGAGCAGCAACTCGTCGAACGCCTGGTTCCGCACCGAGTCGGACAGCTCGAGCCCGAACTCGCGCTGCGCCCACGACATCGCAAGGCCCCGGCGCAGCTCGAAGGTCCGCAGGAGGTTGATGTCCTGCAGCAGTCCGGCCTCCGTGTCGAGCCTCCGGGTCAGCTCGTGGATCTTCGCCGAGACCACCCTGGCTTCTTCGAGCGTCGCGGGCTCGTCGCCCTGGCCCCTGCTTCTCTGGAGGTAGCGCAGGATGCCCTGGGCGTCGAGCGAATCCGGGGCGGCTTCGATCTGGCTGAGCACGAACAGCCGGCGGCGGATCAGGGCCTCGCGCAGAACGAGCCGCATCTCCAGCGGCGGATCACCGGGCTTGAGCGCGGACTGCATGTCCTTGAGAACGACCTGGACGTCCTGATCCTCGGGCCTGGGCCTGGGCGGGTTGGGGCCCATGATCGAGGTCCAGTCCTTGGCCATCTCGCGCTTGTAGTAGCGGTTGGCGTCGTCGGAGATGCCCTGAACCTTGTGCACGAAGATCCACGCCAGCTCGCGCTGGAGCTGCATGTCGCTCGGGTTCTTCGGGATGCCCTCCTGCCGGAGCAGGTCGATCCCGGCGCGGACCCACCGCCATCGCTCGGCGGCGGTGTCGGTCGAGACCGAGATGTTGTACGCGAGGTTCCACGCGTGGAAGCCCCAGACGCGGGGGAACCTCGGCTGGAGGCGCGTGATGGCGCGGGCGAGCTCGATCGACTCGTGGAACCGGCCCTCCTCTTTCAGGTCCTGCGCACGTATCCAGAGAATATTCACAAACAGCCCGCGGAACGCGCCCATCGCGATCGCCAGCGCAATCTCGGGAGGGTCGCCCTCCTGCGCGGTGTCGGCGTACGTGAGCTGCGCCCGGCCTGCCTCGGTCGAGATCTTCGGGCTCAGCCAGACCGAGAGCAGCACACACAGGGTCAGGACCGCCCCGGCGACAAGCTGCAACTTCGTGTCCTGCTTCATCGGGTCCCTCCCTCCTGCTCAGTGCCCGGAATAGATCGCCAGCTCACGCTTGCGGAAAATCGCCCAGCCCAGCGTCAGCAGCACGCCGGAAAAGAGCGTGATCACGCCGCTGGCCACCAACATCCCGCTCCACGGGATGACCCGGCCGTCGACGAGGTTCTGCGTGGGCTGGAGCGCGGCGTACGGCTGGAAGACCCGCGCGATCGGCGCCGCGATGATCTGGATCACAAGGTTCAAAGGAACAATGTGCCCATCTTGAGAAATCGGGAAGAAGGCCAGCGACTCGGCGAGGAACCCGCCCGTTTCGCTCGCGATCAGCACGAGCAGCGCCGCCATGCTCGCGATCGGGAAGCTCAGGAACGTCGAGGCGGTCACGCCGACCGCGGCGAGGAACGCGAGCTTCGACCATTGCAGCATGATCACGCGCGCGAAGTTGGCCTGGTACCCGCCCTCGGTGTAGAGGGCCTCGAAGTCTTTCTTCCCGAACCGCACGGAGAACGGGTTCGGGAGGCTCCGCGAGGTGTCGCCGTTGACGACATTGAAGACCAGACGCCCGTCATCGCTGATCAGGAACGGGCTGACATCGATGGTCTGGGCCACGTCCAGCGGCGTCTCGTTGACAATCGACCGGTCGGCGAAGAAGAACTCGAGTCGGTAGAGCGACGACGGGTTGTCCGCCAAAGAGTGGACCTTGAACCGGATCACGATGGGTGAGACCTGGCTCGGTGGAACCCCGCGGGCGAGCTCGCGCTGAGCCCGCTGGCGCGCCGGGAGGAGCCCGTCGAACTCGAACTGTTTGATCCCCCCGGACGGGATCGACCGGAGCCGCTGGAACGCGGAGGTCAGCTCCGCTGTCTCGAACTCCTGGGCGATCTGCCGGAGCTGTTGCGGCTTGTTTCGGTACTCGGGCTCGCGCCCGATCAGCGCCTCGATCCGGGATTGCACGATCGGCGCCACGTCCTCGGGCGTGATCTCCGGGTACACGGGCGGGACGGCGCGCCGCGCCACGAGCACCTGGTTTTCAAGGGTCTCCCGGTCCGGCGTCATCCGGCTGGAGCCGTCGGCGTTGATGTAGGGCTCGGACTCGCCCACCGCCGGCTGGTTGCGCAGGTGCTCGGTGAACAGGAAGACGCCCGTCGATGTGACCGACAGCAGCACCAGGTTGAGCGTCACCACACCCAGCCACTTGCCCAGCAGGTAGCTCCACGGCTTGACCGGCTTGCTCATCGTCTGCCAGATGATCCGGTCGCGCTGCTCGAACGCGACGGTCCCGACCGAGAAAAAAAGCGTCAGCAGCGCGAGCACCCAGAACGACCCGGAGATCGAGTACTGCATGAACGACTGCACGCGGTAGCGCAGGAGTGAATCGGGATCGAGCAGCATCGGCATCCCGGCCAGCAGGAACACCAGCAGCACGATGAAGACCAGGCTGATCTTCATCCGGACCGCCTCGGCCAGCACGTTGCGCGCGATCGCCATCGTCGGGCCGCCGCCGCCCAGCGCCAGCAGCGCCGACCGCATCAGCACCGTGAAGCTCGCCGAGAGCGCCACGCCCCCGAGCAGCAACTGCCCGAGCCCGTGCGTCGCGTCGATCATGTACAGCGGGACGGCGATCAGCGCCGTCACCAGCGCCAGCGCCAGGTACGTCAACCCCAGGCCCAGCCAGATCACGATCTCCCACATCGCCACGCCCACGAAGACGCCCAGCGCCACCGCTCCGATAGCGCCCGAGGACCGCAGCGAGCGGACCGCCGCCTCTGTATCGATCGCCGGGCCAGCCGCCCCGGCGTCAGCGCCCTGGCCGTTGATGCTGGGCGCTGCAAGCCGGATCGCCTGGGCCTGCCGCTCCATCGCCGGCGTGTGCACGGTGACGAACCACGCCGAGAAGAGGACGATCCCCAGCGCCAGCACCGCGATCGCCGCGATGATCTTGAACCGCCGGGAGCGCTGCACACGATCGAGCCGGGCGAGTTGCTCGCCGATCTTCATGACGAACCACCGTGCGGACGCTGCCCCGGTTCGGCGTCATCATCGTCGCCCGCGTCGGGATCACCCCGCGGAGCGTCGTCATCCAGGAGCGATCCGATCATGCCCAGGTCCACGTCGTCGGTGACCTTCACCTCGCCGGCGTCATCGGCGTCCTTGTCCGTGCGTTCGGACACAGCGCCCTTGTTCGCTTCGCCGCTCGGGCCGGTGTCCGGGACGGGCTGATCGCCCGAGAGGAGCCCGGAGATCAACGAAGCGTCGTGATCACTGACCGATACGTCGGGCGCCTCGGCGCTCATGCCGGCGTGCTCACCCGTGGGTGTTTCTTCCGGCTCGGGTGTTTCGCTCTGCCGAACGAGCGATTCGATCAGCGCCTCACCGGTGGATGAGCCGGAGTCATCAGCGCCAACGAGGAACGCCGCGGTCGCGCCGCCGCTCGAGGCGCCGGAGGTTGTGATCCGCTCGGCCTGCGCCTGTTCGACAATGCCGACGAAGAGCTCTTCGAGCCGCTGCCTGGGCCGGGCGACGCGGCGGATGGCGCGCCCGGTGCGCTGGACGATGAGCTGGTCGATCTCGCTGACGAGATCGTCGTTGAGCGGATCGGTCTCGATGGTCATCCGGTCGCGGGCTTCGAGGAGCTCATCGACCGTGCCCTCGGCCCGTTTCTTCCCGCCGTAGAGGATCGCCAGCCGGTCGACGACGTCCTCGACATCCGAGAGCTGGTGGCTCGAGAGCAGGATAGTCTTGCCACGCCGACCCAGCTCGATGATGAGGTCCTTGACCTGCCTGGTGCCGATCGGGTCGAGCCCGGTGGTCGGCTCGTCGAGGATGAGAAACTCGGGGTCGTTGATGAGCGCCTGGGCGAGGCCGATGCGCCGCTGCATGCCCTTGGAGTACTCGCGGATCTGCCGGTGCTGGACGGCGCTGAGCCCGACCATGTCGAGCAGCTCGTCGATGCGTTTCTGGCGGACGCGGTGCTCGATCTGGAAGAGCTTGGCGTAATAGTCGAGCGTCTCACGGGCGTTGAGGAACGGGTAGAAATAGGACTCCTCGGGCAGGACGCCGATCCGCTTTTTGATGTTGACGTCCGTCGGCGGCTTGCCGAAGACCGCCAGTCGCCCGGAGGACTTGTGCAGCAGCCCGAGGATGAGCTTGATCGTGGTGGACTTGCCCGAGCCGTTGGGCCCGAGCAGCCCGAAGACTTCCTGCGGCTGGATTTCGAGGTCGAGCGCGTCTACGGCGCGGACGCGCGAACGCATCCAGAAATCCCGGAACGACTTGGTCAGCCCCTGGGCGACCATGACCGGCTGTGATCTGGCGGCGTTACTGGTCATCGCTCTCCTGCCGCGCTTCCTGGGCCTCCTGCGCCCGCAAGAGCCGCTCTTGCATGGTCAGCTTGGCCTGTTTCTCGCTGCGCGCCTTCTCGAGCTCCTTGACGATGTCCGGGTCGCGGTTGAGGACAATCGACAGGTCCGTGCTCTCGGGGAGGATCGCGATCTCGGCGAGCGCGTTGTTGTTGAACGACTCCCAGGCGATCCGGAGCTCGTTGGCGAGGAAGACATCCGGGTTCTCGCGGTAGCTCTCGAGTTTCGCCGCGAACGTCGTCGCCGATGATCTGGCCTCGGCGATCACGTTGGTGCGGTGCTGCTTCGCCTCGTTGATGATCGTCGTCACGTCGCCCGAGACCGAGACCTTCCGCCCGTTGTCGTCGACGATCTCGCCGTCGATGATCGAGTGAATCCGGGTCAGGATCGACTCGGCCAGCTCGGTGTCATCGGTCTCGATGGCGCGCTCGTAGTCGTTAATCTCTCTGAGCAGCACCCCGTGCGCCAGGCCCGCCGCGGAGTTCAGAGCGCTGAGCTTGAACTGCGCCGCCTGCTCTCGCTGCTGCGCCGCGCGCGAGGACGCGGTCGTAACCTCGTTGAACTTCTTGTAGACCGGCAGCGGGGCCATCTTGTCCGTCAGGATCACCTCCTCGATCTCGATCCCCGAGCCGATCTGGTCGAGCGTCTCCTGCGCGATTGACCGGACACGCGACGACAGCGCGCCGGTCGAGCCCGAGGCCCCCTCCTCGCTCGAAGCGACCTGCTTGAGCAGCGAGTCGATCTCGATCTCGGCGACCGCGCGGACCACGCCGCGCTCGACCGCCGCCCGGACGATCCGCTGCTCGTCGGGCTGGTAGATATGGTCGATGTACTGCGCCACGCGGTCGACCCGGTAGGCGATCTCCCAGCGCGTGTGCGCGATGTTGCCGTCGGCGGTGATCAGCGAGCCGTCGACGCCCGGCTTGAGCGTCGGCTTGATGTTCACGAGCTGTTCGCGGGGCCTGAGCTCCTGCTCCCGCGTGAGCTTCGGATAGAACGAATCCCACAGAGTGACGACCTGTTGCGCCGTCGAGACGCGGACCACCTCGCCGACCGGGTAGGGCCAGTTCCACACCGACCCGGGGAGCACGTCCGACGCGGTGACCTTGCCAAAGGCGGTCTTCACGCCGCGCTCGGACGCCTCGATCGTCTGGAACCCGCTGCCCAGGAACAGCACGACCAGCAGCAGCATCACCACCTGGAGCAGGCGGTACGTGATCCGCAGCGCGTCGGCCAGCGATTGCTGCGCCGGGTCCATGGAATACCGATCGGTCTCGGCCGCCGGGGCGGCCTGACCCTCGGTCAGCTCCGAGAGGATCTGGTTGTTCGGGTCCGGTTGCTCGCTCATCGGTCGGTCGCCTCGGCTGAACGCTCGAACGGGTTCTCGCCCTCGCCGAGCGAGCGCATCGTCGCCGGGTCGAAGAGGCTCATCCCCGGCATCGACGTCGGCAGCACCAGCGTGGTTCGCTTCGAGATCAGGTTCTTCATGAACTTGATGTTCTCGATGAACACCGCCAGCGACGGATCCTCGGCGAGCTGCGCCAGGTACTTGGCCGCCTCGTAATCACCCTCGCTGCGGATCTGCGCCGCACGCTGCTCGGCGAAGGCCAGGATCAGCGCGGCCGAGGTCTCGGCGTCCTTCTGGATCTTCAGCGCCTGGGCCGCCCCCTCGCTCTCGGCCTCGGAGGCGATTCGCTGCCGGGTGGCTTTCATGCGCTCGAAGACGTCCTTGTTCGTCTCCTCGGGGAACTCAACACGGGTGATCCCGACAAGGCTGACCTCGACACCGTAATCATCGAGGTTGGTCCCCCCGGAGTTGGCGCCGCCCGACGTGGTGAGCCTGGTGAGGATCGCCTGTTCGAGCTCGGGGAGCTTGCTCGAGTTGATCTCCGGCGAGAAGAGCTGATCGAGCCGGTACCGCCCGATCTCGGACATCGAGGCGCGGAGCAGCGAGCGGAGGAGCTGATTCGCCGAGTCGTAGTGCTCGCGGGCCTCGGTGCTCTCGCCGCTGAAGCGCTGGTAGAACTTCAGCGGATCGCTGACCTTCCAGAGCAGGAACGACTCGACGACGACCTGCCGGCTGTCGGACGTCTGCTGCTGCTCGCTGCTGAGCTTCACAAACCGCGACCGGGTGTCGTAGAGCGTGACGTTCTGGATCGGGTAGGGCCAGCGCATCTTCAGCCCGGGCTCCGTGACGATGCTGCCCGCGTCGGCCTTGCCGAACGTCGTGACCACCCCGACCTCCGTGAACCGCACGGTGAAGGTCAGCATGAACAGCGCCACAACCAGCACGACGGCGGCGGCAAGAATCAGTGTGAACGAAGATCTCACGAGGCTACTCCTTCGAGGCGGATTTGATGTCAAACGCGTCGATGTTGGCTTGTACTTCTGTCAGGTCAAACTCGACCTGAACTTCGTCGGAGGTCGTGATGTACAACCGGGTTCCCTTGATTGATTCGCGCAGGGCGTCGAAGTACATCCGCGCCAGGTACACCGGTGGCGCCGCCCGGTACGCGGCGATCCGGCTCTCCTGCTGCTCGGCGTCGGCGCGGTGCCGCATCAGCGAGTCCCAGCGATCGGCGCGGGCCTGGAGGATGGTCACCGCCGCCTCACCACCGGCGTCATCCAGCAGATCCTCGATCCGGCGGTCCGCCCGGGCGATCTGCGCCTCGTCGGTCAGCGCGTCCCTGGCGCGGAGCTCGGCGACGATCGCCTCCGCTTTCTTGACCGAGCCAGCGACCTCCGCCAGCGACTCGATCGCTTTCGACTGGGCGCCCTCGACCGCCTTGGCTTTGCGGATGTCCGCCGAGACCACCCCCTCGAAGCTCGCCGCGACGTCCTCGTTGCGGGGCGGGTGCACCGACGCGATCCCGACAAACAACAGCCGCACGCCCGCGTTCAGCCCGTTGGGGTCGTTGAAACGGCGCTCGATCCGATCGAACAACTCGGCGTTGATCGATTCGCGGTCCTTGCCCATCAGTTGATCGACGTTCAGCGTCGCGAGGTACCGCATCACTTCCGACGACGCCACCGCCTTGAGCACGTCATCGCGCATCGCGTTCGGGTTCGACGGGTCGATCCAGTCCGACGCGATCTGCGTGTATTTCTCGAGGTCATCAACGGCGTAATAGATCGGGACCTCGCAGGCCATCAGCGACAGGTCGCCCGTCCCGAGCGAGCCGGTAGCGCCCGGTGTCGGCTGGACGAGCAGGAACCGCTCGTCGCCGTTGGTGTGCTTGGTCGTCCACAGGATCGTCTCCCCTGTGCGCGCCTCGGGGGTGCCCGCGGCGATCTCGTTGACCTGCTCGGCGGGGAACGACTCGACCGTCGAGATCGGCCACGGCGCCTTGATGACCAGCCCGGAGCCGACCTCGCCGACGAGCGAGCCGAACCGCAGCACCAGCGCCTTGTGGCTCGGGTCCACGACGCGGAACGCCGTCAGACCCCAGAACATGATCATCGACAGGAACACCAGCCGGGGGAGCGTCCTGCTCAGCAGCCTGTAGAACCACGTCGACGCCACATCGGACCCGAACTGGTAGTTGATCGCGTCGCTGATGGAGGTCGCGATCCGGTCCGGCGCCGCTACGAAGCTCAGCACCCGCGAATCGAACGCCGGGCGCGGGATCTCCCCGGCCCGGCGGGGCCGGTAGATGTTGAGGATGAAGTTCAGGACGATCTCGGCGCCCAGCATCACCATGTAGACCGCGATCACCGTCTGGAGATACCGCAGCGGCTGGTGCACCCCGACAAACTCGGCCCCGTGCGCGACCGCGAGCATCAGGCCCAGCAGCGAGACGCCCACGATGGCCCCGGCCCCGGCGCGGAGATTCGCCCAGACATCCTGTTTGGCCATGCCCGAGACAAAGCGTGCGAAGACGAACCCGATCACCGCGACCGCCAGCCCCACCGCCACCGCCCAGCCCGACAGCTTCGTCGCGGGCACGAAGCCGTCCGGCTCCATGTCAAGCCGGGCGATGCTGAATCGCCAGATCCCGACAGTGATGTACAGCACGCCGACAATCAGGCTGAACGTCGGCATCAGCAGCCGGTGCATCCAGGACAGCCGCCGCGCCGAGGTGCGCAGGTCGTCGCTCGCCTCGTCGAAGACCGAAGCCTGGGCCGCGGTGGAGGCGGCAAACGCCTCGGCCTCGGCGGATTCGATCCGCTCGAGTCGGTGCTGATGGAACAGCAGCGCCAGGGCCACCCAGATAAGGATCCCGAACGAGGAGGCGATAAACGCCGTCAGCCCCGCGCTGTCTTCCGCGAAGATCCCGTACAGGAACAGCGCTAGCGTCAGCGCCGTGTGCACGGCCAACCCGATCAGGCTGACGCCGGTGGCTCTCTTGAAGGCGACTTCGTCTGATCTCATTCGGTGAGCATCCTGTCCTGTTGAGTCATGCGATCCACCGATGTGATGGAAACCGTCCGGAGATTTCCTCGACGCCCCCATGACTGCGGGGTGCGGGAGGGCCATTGTTGCGGGTCCGGAGCCTCAGGCCAACCCCGGACCGTCAGAGCCGGATCAACATCCAGCCGAACAGCCACCGGGAGTGGACGTAGGAGTATTTCGTCGGAACAATCACATCACCGACCCCGGGAAGAGGAGGGGGCTGTTGGACAACACGTCCGTTGAAGTACGCACCGGGCGGCTTTATGTTCTGATTCATTGATAGTCGCCGACGTCTTTTCTTCGACCGACCGACTCGATCCCCCCCACTTCCGCGGCATCCACCCCAAGCCGCTCAGCCAGCGAAGGCCCCATGCACCGACAGCTCCTCGCCATCGCCTTGAACACCTTCCTCGAGAGTGTCCGGCAACCGATCTATTTCGTACTGCTCATGGCTGGGGGGCTCATGCAGGCGATGAACACCCTGCTCAGCGCCTACAGCATGAGCTACGACAAGTCCGCCGAAGTCACCGGAGACAACAAACTCCTGTTGGACATGGGGTTAGCGACCGTTTTCGTGATTGCCTCGCTCCTGGCGGCCTTTGTGGCGACCGCCGTGCTCAGCCGGGAAATTCAGGACAAGACCGTCCTGACCGTCATCTCCAAGCCCGTCTGCCGACCCATTTTTATCCTTGGCAAGTACATCGGAACCACCGCCGCGGTGCTGCTGGCCACCGTGATCCTGCTGATCTTCCTCCAGTTCGCCATCCGTCACCAGGTGATGACCACGGCCCGGGACAAAATTGACGCCCCCGTGATCGTGTTCTCGCTCTCGGCGGTCCTGCTGGCCATCGGAATCGGGGTCTGGGGCAACTTCTTCTATGGCTGGGTCTTCTCCTCGGTCGCGACGTACGCCATGGCGCCGCTGCTGGTCTTCGCCTGGCTCCTGACCATGCTCATCGGCGATGACTGGCGCCTCCAGAACTACCTGACAGACTGGAAGCCACAGGTCGTCCTGGCAGGGGTCTGCATCCTGCTGGCGATGCCCGTGCTGACCGCGATCGCCCTGGCGGCCTCGACCCGGCTCGGGCAGGTCATGACCATCGTTATATGCGCCGCGTTCTTCCTGCTCGGGCTGCTCTCGAACCACCTGCTGGGCCGAAACGCCTTCTCAAACCACCCGCTGGCAGGGATCCGAGAGGTCGTCGCTCTGGAAGACCCCGACGGCGATTTCTCTGACGCCGGCGATCTGTGGCGCCTCACGCTCGATCAACCCCCGAAGCGCTCAATCGGCGTCGGTGATCGCCTCTACTTCGGCCCCAGCCCCAACGGGCTGGGCATCATCGATTCCTCGATGGACCCGTTCACCGGCGATCCCTCGAAGCAGACCGACCTCGACAGCTCCGACGCCCCGAAGGCGATCGTCATCCAATCGGACGAGAACCGCGCCCTCGATCAGTTCGTGCTGGTCAACAGCGGGTCGCTCGAGCTCAGGCGACCGCCCGAGCCCGGGGATTTCGTCTTCCTGGAGCCCACGCACACGAACATCCCGGCGATGGTGGCTTGGGGGGTCACGCCGAACCTCCAGTTCTTCTGGCTCGTCGACGCGGTGACGCAGGCGCACACGATCCCGGCGCGGTACGTCGGGCTGATGTCGCTGTACTCGCTGGCGCAGGTGACCGGGATTCTGGCGCTGGCGGTGATCCTGTTCCAGAAACGGGACGTTGGATGATCACTCCCTCGATCAGATGACGTCGAGATCAACCCCGCCGGTCATGTCTTGATGGGTCTTCTTGATCGCCCCGAACCAGACGAGCGTAAAGATCGGCCAGATCAGGAAGATCACCGCCATCACACCCGCTATGGCCAGCCCGAACGAACCGCCCAACTGTTGAGATTTCGAGAAATCGGCGTCCGGATTCTGGTTGACCCAATCCGCGATCTGACCCTGCACGCCGATCTGGATGACGATGCCCCAGATGATCAGGATGATTTGGATCATCCCGTAGATCAGGTGCGCGGTCCGGCCGCTGGCCTTCCGCATCACGGTCATCACCCCGGCGATCACGAGGAACACCGAAACGAGCAACCCGAGTATCGCTGCGATCGTTGAGGTGATCGGTGGATCCGTCACGACGGGCGGCATGCCGCCTTGCATCTGGCCGGTCGCGCTCTTCATCAACGCGGGCATCACCAGGGCGGAGATCGCCCCGAGCCCGTTGCAGATCACACTCAGCGAGCCCCACACGATGCTGATGACCCCGACCACCTTGGGCCACGCCGGCAGCTTCGCGTCCAGATCGTCATCAAACTCGTCCGCTTCCGCGATGAAAACGTCGTCGTTGGTAGATTCGAGATTCTGTTCGTCGGTCATGATGCGGCCCCAGTGTGGATAGCTCGGCGCCGGGCGTCGGCGCTTCGTTTGCATTGTCTCATAAGGCGTGTCTGCTCGCCAGTTTCGCGCCGGGCGTGTCCGCTCAGAGCTGCTTGAGGAACCGCACGTCGTTCTCGAAGAGCATCCGGATGTCCGGGATCGAGTACTTGCCCATCGCGATGCGTTCGATGCCGAACCCGAAGGCGAAGCCGGTCCATTCCTCGGGGTCGTAGCCGACCGCCTCGAAGACGGCCGGATCGACCATGCCGCACCCGCCGAGCTCGACCCATTTCGCGGGCTGATCTGGGCGGAGTCGGATCTTCATGTAGAACTCGGCGCTGGGCTCGGTGAACGGGAAGTAGCTCGGCACGAGCTGGATTTCCGCTTCATCACCGAAGAATGACTTGGCGAAGCTGTACAGCGTCGTCTTCAAATCCACCATCGACACGTTGCGATCGACGTACAGCCCTTCGAGCTGGTGAAACATGAACGAGTGCGTCGCGTCCACCGTGTCCGGGCGGTACACGCGACCGGGCGAGATGATCCGCAGGGGCGGCTTGCGCGACTCCATCGTCCGGATCTGCACCGTCGAGGTCTGCGAGCGGAGCATCCGGGGGATGTCTGTTTTCAACGGGTCATCGACGTAGAAGTTGTCGATCGGCTCGCGCGCCGGGTGCTCGGCGGGGATGTTGAGCTTGACGAAGTTGTGCTGATCGTCCTCGAGCTCCCGGCCCGTGACGACCTCGAAGCCCATCCGGCCGAAGACCTCGCACAGCTCGTCCGTCACGCGGCTGATGACGTGCCGGCGCCCCAAAGCGGGATCAACACCGGGCTCGGTCAGGTCGATCGCGGGCCCGGTTTGCTTCTTGACGCCCCCACCACCGGCGCCCAGCTCGGCCTGGCGGGCCTTGAAGGCGCCCTCGAGCGCCTGCTTGACCTCGTTGAGGCGCTTGCCGGCGGCCGGTTTATCTTCTTTGGGAACATCCTTCAGCCCGGAGGCCGCGGATTTCATCCGGCCCTTGCCACCGAGATATTCGATCCGCCAGCTCTCGAGCGCTTGTGCATCGGCGGCGGCGCTGAGCGCAGCCAGACCCTCGGCTTCGAGTGTGTCGAGCGATTCGAGCATGGCAGGCATCGTAGCGAAGAGCCCCTACCGGGTGTCCGTCAAGAAACACCCAGAACGATCATTCCTCGCCGGAGTCGGCCCTGGCCTCATCGGCGGCGGGCGCGGCGTCCGCTTCAACCTTGGCGTCCGCCTTGGCGGGGGCCGCGAAGCCCTTGCGGAGCTTGGCCGCGTACGCCGTGCGTTTGTCGGCGATGCGCCGGCGGTGGCTCAGGCGGCCGCCGATCTCCGGGCCGTCTTCCTCGCCGCAGAGTTGGATCACGCACAGCTCGGCCTTGTCGCCGATGCGCTTCTTGCCCAGCTTGATGATGCGGGTGTAGCCACCGGGGCGGTCGGCGAATCGCGGGGCGACCTCCTCGAAGAGGTGCTTGACGAGCTTGGGCCCCTTGCGAAGCTCGCCGTAACGGTTGCGCTCGAGAGCGTCCTCATCGCCGGTCATGATGCGATCCCGGAGCCGGGCGAGCACGAGCCTGCGCGAGTGCAGGTCGCCGCGTTTGGCGAGGGTGATCAGCTTCTCGACGAAGGGCTGGACCGCCTTGGCCTTGGTGACCGTGGTGGTGATCTGCCCGTGCTCAAAGAGGCCGGCGGCGAGGTTGCGCAGCGTCGCGGTGCGGTGCGTGCGCGTGCGTCCGAGCTTGTAGCCAGCTTTGCGGTGACGCATGACGAAACTCCGGTCGTGAAACGCGGACGGTCATCGCCGCCCGCTGGTGAGAAAACAGGATCAGACGGTCGCCTGGACTTCAACGCCCTCGGGCAGCGCCATGCCGAGCGACAGGTTCATTTCAACGAGCTTGCGCTTGACCTCGCGCAGTGAGGTTTTGCCGAAGCTGCGGACCTTGAGCAGCTCGGGCTCGCTCATCTTCACAAGATCGGCGACGGTGTTGATCTCGGCGGATTCGAGGCAGTTGCTCGCACGCACCGAGAGCTCCAGGTCGTGGATGGTCATGTTCAGCTTCTGGATCAGCTCGTCATCGACGCTGGCCTTGAGCGCCGCGGTCTCCGAGATTGATTCCGACCCGACCTCGTTGTACTGCACAAACGGGTTCAGGTGCTTGCGCATGATCTTGCCCGCCTCGACCATCGCCATCGAGGGCGAGACCGAGCCGTCCGTCCAGATCTCGAGGATCAGCTTGTCGTAGTTGGTCTTCTGCCCCACCCGGGTGTGCTCGGTCTTGTACCGCACACGCTGCACCGGGGAGTAGATCGAATCGATCGGGATCACCCCGATCTCCTGCTCATCGGTCGAGGCCCGGCGTTCGTTGGCCGGCTCGTACCCGCGGCCCTTCTCGACCGTGAACTCGATCTCCAGATTGAGCTTCTCGGTCAGCGTCGCGATGACCAGATCCTTGTTCAGGATCGTGATCGCCGTGTCCGCCTCGATCAGGTCGGCGGTGACCTCGCCGGGCGTGTTGGCCCGCAGGACCATCGTCTTGGGCTCGTCGCCCTCGAGGGACACGACCAGGCTCTTGATGTTCAGGACGATATCGACCACGTCCTCCATCACGCCCGGGAGCGCGCTGAACTCGTGCTCGGCGCCCTTGATCTTGATCGACGTGACCGCGGCGCCCTCGAGGCTCGAGAGCAGGATGCGGCGGAGGCTGTTGCCCACCGTGGTGCCGAAGCCGCGCTCGAACGGCTCGATGGTGAACTTGGCGAAGTTCGCGGCGCGGGATTTTTCATCGACGAGGACGCTGCTGGGCAGCTCCAGACCTCTCCAGCGGATTCTCATATCGGTTCGCTCCGAAGTTCAGCAGGGTTCGCAAAGGACGAACGCATCCCGGGTTCGCGACGCCCGCCGCCGGCTGCTGAGCCCGGCGTCCGGTGTCTTCTGCCCCGGGACGGGACAGGTGATTCATGATCCGCGCTTAGACGCGGCGCTTCTTCTTGGGTCGGCAGCCGTTGTGCGGCACCGGGGTGTGGTCTTCGATCGCAGTCACGCGGATGCCGCGGCTGGCGACGCCGCTGATCGCGGACTCGCGCCCGGGGCCGGGGCCCTTGACGCGGACCTCGCACTCCATCATCCCCATCTTGCGGGCCTTCTCGCCGACGGACTCGCCGGCGCGGGTCGCGGCGAACGGGGTGCTCTTGCGGGCGCCCTTGAAGCCGATCGTCCCGGCCGAGTCCCAGGCGATGGCCTCGCCGTTGGTGTCGGTCATGGTGACGATGGTGTTGTTGAAGGTCGCCTTCACGTGCAGGACGCCGCGCGTGATGTTCTTGCGGATTTTCTTGCTCTTCTTTGCCATTGGATCGTGGCTCCGGGTGTCGGTCGGGGTTGGCGTTGGCGCCCCGGCTCGATCGCAGCTTGCTTATGGATGCGGGGCGAGCGCCCCGCGTGAGATCACATCGGTTTACTTGACGCCCTTCTTGCCGGCGACGGTCTTCCTGCGGCCCTTGCGGGTGCGCGCGTTGCACTTGGTCCGCTGCCCGTGCACGGGCAGGCCCCGGCGGTGGCGGTCGCCGCGGTACGAACGGATGTCGCGGAGCCGGGAGATGTTCTCGGCGACGCTGCGGCGAAGCGAGCCCTCGACCTGGAGGTTCGAGTTGATGTACTCGACGATGTCGCTCGTCTGCTGATCGTCGAGGTCCACCGCCTTGGTCTTCGGGTCGACGCCCGTCGCGGCGAGGATGTCATCAGCGGTCTTGGGCCCGATGCCGTAGATGTACCGCAGCGAGTAGCGGATCATCTTGCGGTCGGGGATGTCTGTTCCTGCGATACGAGGCATCTCGCATGCTCCTTCAATCGCCGTGACTGGTTCACGGCGGGGGTGTCTTCACACGGCTCGGGCGTTCAGCCCTGGACCTGCTTGTGCTTGGGGTTGGCGCTACAGATCACACGGACCTTGCCCTTGCGGCGGACGATCTTGCAACTGCTGCAGATCCGTTTCACGCTGGATTTGACTTTCATATCGATCGTGTCCTGTCAGTCGAGTCGTTGGTGCTGCTTGCTTGCCGGTCAGTGCCGGTAGGTGATCCGGGCTTTGGTAAGGTCGTAGGGGCTGATCTCGACGGTCACGCGGTCGCCGGGCAGGATCCGGATGAAGTGCTTGCGCATCTTGCCGGAAACATACGCGAGGACCGATTGGTCGTTGGGCAGCTTCACCTTGAACATCGCGTTCGGGAGCGCCTCTTCAACCTCGGCGTCGAGCACCAGTTTATCGTCCTGTTTCGCCATTCAATCGTTGGGCCACGGTGGCCCGGCTGCCTCCACAATGAGCTCCGCTTAGAGCTCGGTCTGAACAAATGATCCGAATCCGCCGCTCGGGATCAACCGGCTTAAACCAGAAACCCTGAAACGGCAGGATGTTATATTGATTACGCCAAAGCCGATCACGGCGCGGCGCCCACTGGAAATCGAGGGGGAACCGCCAAGTGTAGCCGCAACAGCGGGTTGGGCAAGCCCACAGCGTTCCAGCCCGGTCCGTTTCATCGCGGGCCTCGCATCTTCTTACCGGAATGGGTGTCGTCGCCACCGAGGAACCCCGCGTAGTTCCGCATGAGCAGGTTCGCCTCGATCCGCTGGACGAAATCCAGCCCAACCGAAACGACGATGAGCAGCCCCGTCCCGCCGAGGAACGCCGCGACCATAAACGGGATCTGGAACGTGTTCTGCACGATCATGGGGATCACCGCGATCACGGCCAGGAACCCGGCCCCGACGTAGGTGATCCGCTCCATAACGGTCTCGAGATACTCCGCCGTGCGCGGGCCCGGTCGCAGGCCCGGGATGAACGACCCGTGGTCACGGAGCTGCTTGGACATCTCCTCCGGGTTGAACTGCACCGTCGTCCAGAAGTAGCTGAAGAAGTACACCATGACGATGTAGAGGAAGATGTACGGGATGGCGCCGATCGTGAGGTTGTCGCTCATGAACTGGACCGTCGTCTTGAGCCATTCGTACCCCTCCATCGACTGCATCGTGGTGTTGAGGTACCCGAAGATCACCGAGGGGAAGATCATCAGCGAGGATGCGAAGATGATCGGCATCACACCGGCGTGGTTGATCCGCAGCGGCAGGTACGAACGCTGCCCGCCGAAGACACGGCGGCCGCGCGTGTGCTTGGCCTGCTGCACCGGGATGCGGCGCTGGGCGACTGTGATCAGCACGGCCCCGGCCACGACGAAGAAGAACGCCGAGATCAGAAAGATCACACCCATCCAGCTCAGCGCCGGTTCAGCGTTGATCTCAACACCCAGCGTGTTGCGGAGAAACCCGAACTGCCCGATGGGCGAGTTCTTCATGACCCACATCAGCGCGCTCGGCATCTTGGCGAGGATGCCCGCGGTGATGATCAGGGAAACCCCGTTGCCGATGCCGTACTTGTCGATCTGCTCGCCCAGCCACATCAGGAACGTGGTGCCGGCGGTCATCGCGGCGATGGCGGTGATCCACCAGAGCGGGTTGGTGCTCCAGCCGAGATAAACAAAGCCCTGCTGGCGGATGAACCCGAGCCAGAACACCGCCTGCACGATGCACAGCGCGATCGTCAGGTAGCGGGTCCACTCGGTGATCCGCTGGCGGCCGCTCGGGCCGTCGTCCTGGATCTTCTTGATCGTCGGCGACACCGACGAGAGCAACTGGAAGATAATCGCCGCGGAAATGTACGGCATGATCCCGAGCCCGAAGATCGTCGATTGTCCCAGGCTGCCGCCCGAGAAGATGGAGACGAACTCCGCCAGCCGCCCCGCGCCCGAGCCCTGCTGAGACTGCGTCTCGAAGAACTTCTTGAGCATCTCCTGGTTGACACCGGGGATGGGGATCCAGAATCCGACGCGGTACACCGCGAGCATCGCGATGGTGAAGAGCACCTTGTTGCGGAGCTCGGGGATTTTGAAAATGTTGGCGATTGCCTTGAACATCAATCAGTTTCTCGGCACACATGGCGTGTGATGGGAGCGTTCGGTCCTTCGAAAGCCGTCTTGTCTGCTGGCTTCTTCAGCTGTCTTTCTTCTTCTGCTTCTTGCCCTTGCCCTTGTCGGACTTGCCGGCCTTGGGCTCGGCGCCGGGCCGGTTCTTGCCGGCGATCGTCTGGGCCTTGGCCGCGAACTCCTCGCGGCGCTTCTCGCCCTTGCGGACGCGCTTGAGCTTCTTCGTGAGGTTCGTGGGCGTGTGGTCTTCGCTGGCGCGATTGACACCACGGACGCGGTCGCGGCGGGTGCCCATCTCCTTGATCGAGCCACCGGCGGCCTCGATGTGCCTGCGGGCGCTGGCGGTCACGCGCTCGGCGGTGATGTCGAGCTTGACGCCCAGCTTCTGTGCCTCGCCGATGTCGCCCAGGATCTTGAGCGGACGCTTCGCGTCACGGATCAGCCCCGCCTGGATCAGCGTCCCGGCGTTGACCTCGCCGCCCTTGGCGAAGTCCGGGTGCGCGACGATGTCGCGCAGGTTCGCGATCCAGAACTGCGTCATGAACTTCGCGTTCGTGAAGCCGCGCTTGGGGAGGCGACGGAAGTAGGGCATCTGCCCGCCCTCGAACGCGCCCTTGCGGCTGTTGCCGGCGCGCGAACCGGCGCCCTTGTGGCCTCGGCCCGAGGTCTTGCCCCGGCCCGAGCCCCGGCCTCGTCCGATGCGTTTGCGGGCTTTTTCCTTGCCGGCGAGCGCTGTAATTTCGTGGATCATCATGGCTGAATCGCTCCCGAGTGGAACGTGGTGTGGTTATTGGTTCCGGTCATCTGTCGTTGGTGAATGCCTGGTGTTGGCCTGATCAGGTGGCGGGCGCATCGCCCGCGGGCGCGTCGCCGGCTGGCGGCTTCGGGCTGCCCTCGGCGGCGGGGGCGCCCTCGGTTGTCGTCGAGGGAGCCGCAGCGGGCGCCGGGCCTCGTCCGCGACCGCCACCACCACCGCCGCGACCACCTCGGCCGCCTCGACCGCCCCGGCCACCGCGACCGCGGTCCTGCCCGATCGTGTTGGTCGGCGCCTTGGCCTTCTCGCCGCCGCTGGTCGTGGGCATGAACGCCTTGCCTCGTTCGAGCATCTCGTCGACGGTGGTGCTGTCGATCCCGACGCCGCGGAGCTCGGCGACCATCTCGCGGTTGCGGAGCTGCTCGAGCCCGTCGAAGCACGCCTTGACGACGTTGATCTTGTTATTCGAGCCCTGGCACTTGGTCAGGCAATCGGTGATGCCCAGCAGCTCGAGCACCGCGCGGACCGTCGCGCCGGCGACGATGCCGGTGCCGGGCGAGGCGGGCATGAGCTTGACCCGGGCCGAGCCGAACGCGCCGATGACCTCGTGGGGGATGGTCCCGCCGTGGAGGCTGACGTCGGACATGTTGCGCTTGGCGGCCTTCTGGGCCTTCTCGATCGCCGGGGGCACCTCGTTGGCCTTGCCGTAGCCCCACCCGATCTGCCCGCGGCGGTTGCCGATGACGACCAGGGAGTTGAAGCTGAAGCGCCGACCGCCCTTGACGGTCGCGGCCGTGCGGAAGACGCCGACCGTGGTGCTTTCGAGTTGTGATGATTCTTCGAGTAGTTCAGGCATCGTTGGATCGCTGTGTGGTGTTGTCGGGCGTTGCTGTCTGGTGTGCGTGTGATGAAATCTCTGGGATCAGAACTCGAGGCCGCCCTCACGGGCGCCGTCGGCGAGCGCCTTGATGCGCCCGTGGAACAGGAACCCGCCGCGATCGAAGATGACCTTCGACACGCCGGCGCCCTTGGCCTTCTCGGCGATGGCCTTCCCGACGGCCTTGGCGGCGTCGGCGTTGCCCGTCCCGCTGAGGCTCAGGTCCTTGTCGCGCGTCGACGCCGAGACGATCGTCGTCTGCGCCATGTCGTCGATCACCTGCGCATAAATGTGGTTGTTCGAGCGGAACACCGCCAGGCGGGGCCGGCTCGGCATGCCGATGACGCGCTTGCGGATGCCGGTGCGGCGGCGGCTGCGTCGGGTTGTCTTCTGCTTGTTCTTATCCATGGCTGAAACGCTCTTTCTGTCGGCCCGTGCCTCCGGGCCCCAATCTTGATCCGGGCGTGGCCCGGCTTTGAATCCGAATACCAACCAAGGCGATCAGGCGCCGAAGACCTTGCCCTGCTTCCGGCGGACGACCTCGTCGGTGTACTTGACGCCACGGCCCGTGTACGGCTCGGGCTTGCGCGTCGCGCGGACGCTGGCGGCGAACTGCCCGACCATCTGCTTGTCGGCGCCGACGATGTGGATGAACTGCTTCTCGACCTTCACGTCCAGGCCCGCGGGGATCGGCAGCCCGATGGCGTTGGCGTACCCGACCTTCATCTCGAGCTCGACGCCCTTGAGCGAGGCGCCCCAGCCGACGCCGACGACCTCGAGCGATTTCTTGTAGCCCTCGGTGACCCCAACGACCATGTTCTGGATCAGCGCGCGGGTCAGCCCCCAGTACGCGCTGGCCTCGCGGCTGTTCTCGTTGCCAGGCGACGGGGCGACGTTGATGCTCTTGTCAGCCTCGTCAAAGGAGACCGAGATCTCCGGGCGGTGGGTCATCGAGAGCGACTTGTCGCCCTTGCTGATCGTGACCTCACGGTTGTTGATCGTGCAGGTGACGCCCGCCGGGACGGTGACTGGTTTTTTTCCGATGCGGGACATCGCTGTCGCTCCGGTGTGTTGCTGCGCCGGGTCTGCCGGCGTTTGGTGAATCGTGATCAGTGAACGGTGCAGAGAAGCTCGCCTCCGACGCGCTCCTCCCGGCATTTGCGGTCCGAGTAAACACCGCGGGACGTCGAGACGATGCTGATGCCCAGCCCCTGCTGCGGGCGATCGAGCTCGTCGACCTTGCGGTACACCCGGCAGCCGGGCTTCGAGTCGCGCTTGAGCGTGTGGAGGATCGTCTCGCCGCGCGGCCCGTACTTGAGCTGCACGCGGATCAACCCCTGCTTGCCGTCTTCGATGACGTCATAGCCGGAGATGTACCCCTCGGCCTGCAGGACATCGGCGATGCCCCGGCAGACCTTGCTGTTGAGGCAGTTGACGGTTTTCATGTGGTTCCGCGCCGCGTTGCGGATGCGGGTGAGCATGTCTGAGATTGGGTCGTTGAATGCCATTGGTGTTGTGTTCCAGTGTCGTTCGGTCGTGGCGGGCCGCGGGGGCGGGCCGCCGGTCGGTCACCAGCTCGCCTTCTTCATCCCGGGAACCATTCCCTTGAGCGCCAGCTCGCGGAGCACGATGCGGCTCACACGGAACTTGCGGTACACGCCCCGCGGGCGCCCGGTGATCTCGCACCGACGCACCTTGCGGGTGCTGAACTTGGGTTCGCGACGGGACTTGGCGATCTGCGCTTTGGTGGCCATTGCTTACTTCTCCTCCGGCTTGCGGAAGGGCATGCCGAGCCCGGCCAGTGCGAACCGGCTCATCTCGGCGGTGGAGTTGCTGAACACGACGTTGATGTTCATGCCGTGAATAAAGTTGGTCTTGCCCATGTCGATCTCGGGGAAGACGGCCTGCTCGCTCAGGCCCATCGAGTAGTTCCCCTGCGGATCGAAGCTGTTGTCCTTCAGACCCCGGAAATCCTTGATCCGCGGCGTGTAGAGGTTGATCAGGCGATCGAGGAAGTCCCACATCTTCTCCCTGCGGAGCGTCACGCGGACGGCCGTCTCGTACCCGGCGCGAACCTTGAAGTTCGACACCGAACGCTTCGCCTTGATCACCACCGGCTTCTGACCGCTGATCGACGTCAGCGTCTCGATGATGGTGTCCTTGACGTTCGCCGGGACCTTGGTCCCGTCGAGGTGCCGGCCCATGTTGATGTTCAGCACGACCTTGTCGATCCGGGGCTGGCTCATCGAGTTCGTGCGACCGAACTTCTCGCCGAGCTCCGTGCGGATCTCGCTGTTGTACTTCGTCTGGAGCCGGGGCGCGGCTGCTCTGGTTTGTGTGGCTGTATCGCTCATCGGTCAGGACTCGCTCTTCTTGCTCGCCGCCTTCTTGGTCGTCTTCTTGGCGGTCTTCTTCTTCGTGGTCTTTTTGGTCGTCTTCTTGGCCGAGGCCTTCTTCGCTACGGTCTTCTTCTTGGCGGTCTTCTTCCGGGTCGCGCCGCCGGGGGGCGTCGAGCCGCCGGCCTTCTTGTCACGGGGCCCGTGCACCACGCCGAGCTCACTCCCGCCGCGAACCGCGACACGGACCTTGCTCCCGTCGGGCTTGCGCTCAAAGCGGACCCGGCTGGGCTTGCCGTCGACAACGGGCGAGACGTTGCTGATGTGCAGCGCCGCCTCGCGGTGGATCACCCCGCCCTGCGGGTTGGCCTGCGTCGGGCGGATGTTCTTGGTCACCATGTTCACGCCCTGGACCAGGACGCGGTCGTCCTTCGGGTAGACGTGCAGGATCTCGCCCGTCTTGCCGCGGTCCCGACCGCTGGTGACGATCACCGTGTCGCCTTTTCGTACGTGCCTTGGCATCTCACACCACCTCCGTCGCCAGCGAGACGATCTTCATGTAGTTGCGGTCACGCAGCTCCCGCGCCACGGCGCCGAAGATGCGGGTGCCCTTGGGATTCCCGTCGTCGCCGATCAGCACGACCGCGTTGGTGTCGAACCGGACGGTCGAGCCGTCGGGTCGGCGTGTCGGGTACTTCGTGCGGACGACGACGGCGCGGACCTTGTCGCCGGTTTTGACATCCGACCCGGGCAGCGACTTCTTGACGGAGCAGACGACCGTGTCGCCCACGCCCGCCTGTTTGCGGGTGTAGCGCCCGCGGCCGGTCGAGCCGCCGAGCACACGGATGACGTAGGCGATCTTGGCGCCCGAGTTGTCCGCGACCTCGCATCTTGATTCTTGTTGGATCATGGCTGTGGCTCCAGCCCCGGACACCCGGAGGCCGTTCATCGTTCCTGTATTAGTTCCCCGGGGCGCGATCGACGACGCGAACGAGCTTCCAGGTCTTGGTCTTGCTGATGGGTCGGCACGGCGCCACCTCGACACGGTCGCCGAGCCTCGACTCGTTGGCCTCGTCGTGGACGTGCAGCACGGTCCGCTGGCGGACGTACTTGCCGTACTTGGGATGCTTGGAGACGTAATGGATCGTCACCCGGCGTGTCTTGTCGCGCTTGTCGGACTCGACGACGCCGAGCTTGACGCCCCTGGCGAGTTGTTCGGTTGCTTTGGCGCTCATGCCGAGGCCTCCTGCGTGGTCTTGATGCGGCGCATGGACCGCTCGGTGTTCAGCCGGGCGACGTCCTTGCGGAGCTTGGAGAACTGGGTGACGTCCTCGATCTTCTCGGTGACGGCCTGCGTGCGGAGATCGAAGATCTTCCGGTGGATCCGGCGCAGCTCGACCGTGATCTCTTCGTCGTTCAGTTTGTGGACTTCATTCGCGTTCATAATCGTTGGTCCCAGTGTTGGGCGCCGGGCCGTCCCGGCGCTCGTCAGACGCTGATCCTCCGCCCGACAAAGCGGCAACGGACGGGCATCTTCATCGCCATGCGGCGCATCGCCTCGCGTGAATCATCCTCGGAAACACCCGCGATCTCGTAGAGCATCGTCCCGGGCTTGACACGAGCCGCCCAGTAGTCGACGTCCGCCTTGCCCTTGCCCATGCGCTGCTCGAGCGGCTTCTTCGACACCGGCTTGTCCGGGAACACCCGGATAAAAATCTTGCCCTCACGCTTGAGATAGTGCTGCGCCGCGATCCGGCCCGCCTCGATCACACGAGCCGGCAGCCAGCACCCCTCCAGCGCCTGGAGCCCGTACTCGCCGAACGCGACGTAGTTGCCCTTCTGGGCCTTCCGGTCGCGGGCGCGGCGGAACTCCTTGCGGAACTTCACTCGTTTGGGCATATTCGCCATCGGTCAATATCCTCTCGCGTCGCGCGGCTCCTCGCCGGCGTGCGTCTCGTTGCTTGCTTACCTGCGGCCTCGCGCCCGCGGCTTGGCGCCCGCGGCGGTCGACTCGATCTCGTGCGTGCTCTCTTCCGTGAACATGCCCTTGTAGATCCAAACCTTCACACCGATCACGCCGTACGTCGTCCGCGACTCCGCGAACCCGTAGTCGATGTTCGCCTGGAGCGTCGACAGCGGCAGCGCCCCGAGCCTCGTGTCCAGCCGGCGGCTCATCTCGGCCCCGCCCAGCCGACCCGAGATCTGCACCCGAACGCCCTTGGCGCCGTTCTGCATCGCGGCCTCGCAACGCATCTTGACGATCCGGCGGTAGCTGGCCCGCTTCTTGAGCTGCTCGGCGACGCCCTCGGCGATCAGCTGCGCTTCGATATCGGGGTTCTTCACCTCCATGATCGAGAGCGACACCTTCCGGCCGGTCATGTACTGCAACTGCTCGGTCAGGCGATCGACCTCGGCGCCCTTGGGACCGATGACCAGCCCCGGACGCGCGGTCCGGATGATCACCTTCAGCTCCTCGCGCGTCCGGTCGATCTGGAGATCCGAGACGGCCGCGAACGGCGGGGTGCGGTTGAGGCGCTGATCCAGGAACCTGCGGATCTTGAAGTCCTCGACCAGCAGCTCGCCGTACAGCGCCTTGGGGGCGTACCAGCGGCTCTTGTGCGCCTCGGTGATCCCGACGCGGAATCCGAATGGATGTGTTTTCTGTCCCATTTACGCGGACTCCTCAACGGCGATGACGAAGTGGCTGGATCGTTTGCGGATCGGGTGGGCACGCCCGCGATCCTTGGGTTGGAATCGTTTGATGGTCGGGCCCGCGTCGATCCTCGACTCGCACACGACCAGACGCGAGATGTCCGCCTCGCCGTGCTCGGCGTCGGAGATCGCGGCCTTGAGCGTCTTGGTCATCATGTCCGCGGCGCGCTTGTCGCTGAAATGCAGCAGGTTCATCGCGTCGTCGACGCGTTTGCCGCGGATCAGGTCCGCGACGAGCCCGGCCTTACGCGTGCTCGAACGCATGAAACACGAACGGGACTGGAACGTCGCGATGTCCTTCGGGGAGACCCCGCACACAGCCGCCAGCTTGCGGATATCCCCCGCCTTGGCGCGCGGGTGGTCCTTGCCGGCCAGCCAGTTGCTGATCGCCGACGGCGCCCGGCGCGCGTTCAGGCCCGGGCGGGCGATCGCCTGGGCGAGTTGTTCCTCACCGGCGCCCGCGGCCTTGGCCGCCATCTTCAGCTTTGTCGCATTGAGTTTCACGGTTGCTTTCCTGCTCAGTGTTGGTCTGCCAACTGTTCACGCTCAGAGCCGAGCGAGACGAGATCGATCATCGGGACCGGATGCCTTCCTTCTTGTTCGTGTGCCCGCGGAACATCCGCGTCGGGCTGAACTCGCCGAGCTTGTGCCCGACCATGTCCTCGGTCACGAACACATCGTGGAAGACGCGCCCGTTGTGGACCTGGAAGGTGTGGCCGACGAACTCGGGGACGATCGTGCATGACCGGCGCCAGGTCTTGATGGGCTTGCGCTGGTTCTGCTGCGACTGCAACTCAACCTTTCGGAAGAGCTTTTCGTCCACGTACGGGCCTTTTTTCAGTGATCGTGACATCGTCTGTGATTCCTGATTGATGCCATCGGGCGACGCGCCCGGTGGGGTGAGATCCGTTGATTACCTGAGCTGCCCGTACCGCTTGGTCTTGCGACGGCGGATGATCAGCTTCTCGGAGAACTGCTTGCGGTTGCGGGTCGAGCCGCCCTTGGACGGAACACCCGTCTTCGACTGCGGGGCCCGGTTGCCCTTGGACTTGCCGTCGCCGCCGCCCAGCGGATGGTCGTGGTGGTTGCGGGCGACGCCGCGGGTCTTGGGCCGACGCCCGAGGTGCCGACTCTTGCCGGCCTTGCCCAGCTTGCGCTGCTGGTGATCGACGTTGCCGACGACGCCGATCGTCACGCGGCACTCGACCGAGACCTGCCTGATCTCGCCCGATGGCAGCACGATCGTCGCGTACTTGCCCTCTTTGTTCGTCAGCCTCGCGTACGTCCCGGCGCTGCGGCACATCTGCCCGCCCTTGCCCGGACGCAGCTCGATGTTGTGGATGTTCAGGCCCGTCGGGATGTGCTTGATCAGCATCGACACGCCCGGCTTGGGATCGACCGCCTCGTCCGTGGCCAGCACCTTGTCGCCGTCGGTCAGCCCGACCGGCGCCAGGATGTACCGCTTGACGCCGTCCTCGTACTGGAGCAACGCGATGTGGCAGGTGCGGTTCGGATCGTACTCGATCCCGATGACCGTCGCGGGGATCCCGATCCGGTCGCGGCGCTTGAAATCGATCTTGCGGTAGTTGCGCTTGTGACCACCGCCCCGGCCCTGGACCGTGATCTTGCCGTGGTGGTTGCGGCCGCCCTTCTTGCGGATGGGCTCGCAGAGCGACTTCTCGGGTCGGTTCTTGGTGACCTCGGTGTGCATGTTCACCGAGGCGTCGCGCCGTCCGGGGGTCGTTGGTTTGTATTGGCGAATCGGCATGGCTCGTCCCTTACAGAAGCTCGATGGTGTCGTCCGGATGGAGTTTGACGGTGGCCTTCTTGGTCGTGGACTCCACGACCCAGCCGAAACGGGTCCGCTTGCGCTTGCCCTTGCGGTTCTGCGTGGCGACATCCACCACGCGGACGCCGTAGAGCTCCTGCACGGCGAGCTTGATCTCGTCCTTGCGCGCCCGGCGATCCACGAGGAAGCAGTGCCGATTGAACTCGCTCGAGGCGAACGTGCCCTTCTCCGTCAGGAGCGGCTTCTTGATAACGTGGGTTGGGTTCTTCATCAGTTCCCTCCCTTGCGGGCGCCGGCCTTGGCCGACTTGTCGATCTTCGAACTCGGACCGGAGAGCCACGCCTCCAGCTCGCTCTTGGCGATGATCAGGAAGCGGTGGTTGAGCATGTTGAAGACGGTGATCTCGTGCGCCGGGCACACATCGACGTGCTCGATATTGCGCGACGAAAGGATCGCCTCCGTGTTGTTCATGTTGAGCGCGACCAGGCAGGTGCGGTTGATCCCGAGCGCCTCGAGCATCCCCAGGAACTCGCTCGTCCGCGGCGTCTTGAAGTCCAGGCTGTCGAGCACTTTGACCTCGCCGTCGATCAGCTTGGCCAGCAGCGCGTTGCGGTTGGCCTTGCGACGCATCTTCACCGGCATGTCCTTGCGGTAGTCCTCACGCGTCCGGGTCTTGGCGAATGTCACGCCGCCGCCCTTGCGGATGTTCGACCGCACGGCCCCGACGCGGGCGCGGCCCGTGCCCTTCTGCTTGAACAGCTTGCGGGTCGAGCCCTCGACCATCCCGCGGCTCCTGGTCCGGGCCGAGCCCTGACGCTGGTTCGCGTGATAGCGCACGTACGCCTGCTTGATGAGCGCTGGGTTCACGCAGCCACCGAGTGACGACTCGTCGATCGAGATCTTGCCGATCTCTTTGCCTTGCTGATTGAGTACAGGAACTTCCATTGCTTGATCCTTGCCTCTGCCGCCTTGCGCCCTGGTCGGGGCCGACCCTTGTTCTGGTCGGCGCCGGCATTGACTCGGCGGCCTCGGTTGCTTGCGTTGTTGTGCCCGGGGGTATCTCAGTCGACCTTCCGGGCGAGCGGGGTGTTTTCGAACACCCTGCCCGATCTCTGACTATCTGAAGCGGCCGATCAGCCGGCCGCCTTCTGCTTGCGCGCCTTGGGCGTGTACAGCCTGCGAGGCGTGCGGAGTTCAATCACCGCGTTGTTATGACCCGGGACCGGCCCCTTGACCAGGATCAGCCCGTTATCTGCATCTGTCTTGACGATGTCCAGTGACCGGATGGTCACGCGCTCGGCGCCCATGTGGCCCGCCATGCGCTTGCCCTTCTTGACCCGCGGGCCCGTGCCCAGGTTGGCGCCGCCGCCACCGATCGAGCCGCCGGTGCGGTGCTTGCGCTCCACGCCGTGCGAGGCCTCCAGGCCGGCGAAGTTGTGCCGTTTCATCTGGCCCTGGAAGCCCTTGCCCTTGCTGATGGCGACCGCGTCGACGTAGCGCTGCCCGTCGAAGACCTCGACGCCGAGCTCCTGCCCGATCTCGTAGTTGCCGATCTCGTCCTCGGAGACGCGGAACTCGCGGTGGACACGCTTGGGGCCGGTTCCCGCCTTGGCGTCGTGCCCGATCTGTGGCATCGTCGAGTTGCGCGCCTGCAGGTCCTCGAAGCCGATCTGCACCGCGGTGTAGCCGTCCTTGTCCATGGTGCGGAGCTGGGTGACGACACACGGACCGATCTTGATCACCGTCACGGGCACACTGTTCGTGTCTTCCTTGAAGAAACGAGTCATGCCGATCTTTCTGCCTAGCAGCATCGTGCCCATTGGGTGCATCCGTCCGTTGCTTGCCGGGTCAGCGTTCGATTGAAAGCCGCCGGTTTTGAAGTTCTTGCCCCTCGCCGAAACATTCGGGAGGCGCAGAGGAACGCAGGTCGATTGAAAAGGCCGGGTCTCGTTCCCGAAACTCGGCCCGTGTACTGCTCAGGCCCTCAGGCCTTGATCTTCACAAAGACGCCCGCAGGGACGACGAGGCGGTTGAGGGCCTCGATGGTGCGGGCGTTGGGATCGAGAATGTCAATAATGCGCTTGTGCGTTCGGATCTCGAACTGCTCACGCGACTTCTTGTCGATGAACGGGCCGCGGAGCACCGTGTAGCGCTCGATGCGCGTCGGCAGCGGCACCGGCCCCGAAACCTTCGCCTCGGTCCGTTTGGCGTGGTCCACGATCTCTTTCGCCGATGAATCGAGGGCCATGTGGTCGTAGGCCTCCATTCGAATTCGGATCCTGCCTGCGCTCATGAGTCTTCCAGAGATCGCCGATCATCAATCGATCGGCTGGTGCGAAACGAACCGGACACCCGCGGCGTACACACGACGCGAGCGAAATCATGCACGCCCAACCAGCCGGGAAACCGCCGAGTCGAAACCGATCCAGGCCGGCCCGATACAACGATGACGCCCGATGGGTCGCCGTACACTACTGAATCAATATGAGAGCCCGACGCGAACGTGGGGACGCCCCACCAATGCCGCCGCGAGGCGACCGGGACTGGGAAATGTAGGAATCCTGCCGCCGGTGTCAAGCGGCCCGAAATACGTTTTTCGCCTCAAGCGGCCCGTCAGCGCTCATTTCCGTCTCGCCACATCCTCAATCGAACAGGCAATCCGATCAAGCGACCCCACGCGCCCGCCCGATTCTCCTGTATAAACAGGCATTCACGCCGGATTCCCGCTCCCCAATGCCTCCGCCGCCCCATCGCCCATGCAAGGACCCGCCATGCGACGCTTGACCACAACAAATCTGCTTTTTTCTGTCGCCGCAGCCTTCGCGCTCGCCGCCGGAGCCGCCCCGGTTCGGGCCCAATCTCCAACCTCGCCCCCCGCAGCCGCGCCATCCACCACCGGTTCGGCCGGTGTCGAGCTTTCAGACACACCCTATCATGTTGAGAGCATTGGGCTTACCGTTAATCTCCCCGTCGGCTCCGCCATCGAGGAGACCCGCATCGGCGGCTCGAGCAAGGGCTTCCGGGCCAAGGCCAAGGACAACACGTGGCTGCTGACCTTCTCGATCCGCAACAGCCGGGATCTCAGCCTGACCGCCGACGCCGTCACAGAGAGCCTGATTGAAGGGCTCCTGAGCCGGCGCACCCAGCGCGACGCCAAGACCGGCCGAACCGTTGGCTCGGGCACGCGCATCCTCAACAGGGAACGGGGTTTGAAGATTGATGGCCGGTCTGCGGACCGGTTCTACGCGGCCATCCCAAGGCTTGACGGCGGAGAGATCCGCACCGGGTACACCATTATCCACACCGCCCCGGGACAGTTCGCCCTCTTTCAAATTGACACCACCGAGGAAGCCTTCGAGACGGCCAAACACGCGACCGAGACCGCCATCGCCACCGCACAGTTCCGCGATCCGGCGGTCATCGCCTCCGAGCGCAAGGCCGGGCTCGAGGCCGGCGATGCGTTCCTGACCGGGCTGACCGCTGACGACTTCCGAGCCGCCCTGTCCGAGGAGCCCATCCTCTACCGCGTGTACCGCCCCGCGCCCAACGGCGCCCCGAGCGACGCCGAGGAGGTCGCGTTTCAGTTCATCTCGGTGCGCGAGGGGCACCGGGGCGAGCTGGATCCGCGGAAAGCAAAGAGCCGCTGGGCCGCGATCGACCAGGAATCGGGCTTCGTCGTCAGCGTCTACGCCCGGGCGCTCAGCGAGGGGAAGGTCATCGAGAGCGAGTCCGTCTTCTTCCTGAGAGAGGACCGGCAGAGCGAGGCCTGGGCCATCCGGATGATCATCAAGGACGGTGAAAACGAGATGGACTGGACCGAAACCGGCGTCCGCGAGGACAACGACATCAAGGTCACCGTCGACGTCCCCGCCTCAACACCCATCGTCAAGCAATGGCGCAAGCCCGCGACCGGCTACTGCAGCCAGGTCGAGCTGTACATGCTCCCGGCGCTGCTCGTCCACGCGCGAGCCATCGATCCCATGCAGTTTTATTACTACCAGACCAGCGGCGCCGACATCGTCCTGCGCAGCGATCGGCTCGACCTGGCCAGGGACTCGCAGCCCAGCCGTCCCCGGTGGACGCTGCGCTCAAAGAAATCCGAGGACGCCACGGAGGATGTCATCACGCTCGATGGCGAGGGCGCCGTCATCCGCAAGCAGCTCGGCACGGGGCTGGTCGTCACGCCGACAACCCGCGAGGCGCTCGACCGCCTCTGGCGCAGCAAGGGGCTGCCCCCGGTCGGCTGACCCGCCGCCCGTCAGCCGAAGTTGCCGATGAGGATCCCAAGATCCGCCGTATCGACGACGCCGTCATCGTTGAGATCCGCCACACCACCGGCGGCGCCGAACATGGCGATCAGGATCCCCAGATCCGCCGTGTCCACCACCCCATCGCCGTTGAGGTCGCCAGGGATCTCCTCGATAAATCGGAAGAAGTTCAGCAGGTTCGGCGTGTTGGCGCCGGCGCCCAGGTATGCGTTCGTGACCACCGTGTCCGTCGCCGGGTCGATGTGCGCGATCTGATCCGCGCCGCCCCGGGCGGCGTACATCCCGCCGCCGGGCCCGGGATCGATCCCGATCGAAGAAACCCCGACGCTCGCGACCACGGCGCCCGCGGCGACATCGACGCGGAACACCTGGTTGGCCGACGCCACGTACAGGTCCCCGTTGTCAGCGAAGCCGATCCCGAAGGTGTTGCCGGAAGTCAGCCCGTCGGCGCTATCAACAACTGATTCTTCAAAGGCGCCCGTCGCTCCGTTGTACGCCAGCACATCGGCGCTGAACCGACCCGCGACGTACAGCCGCCCGTCGGGCCCGAACGCCATCCCGCTCGGGCCGTCGAGCCCCCCCGCCCCGGCCGCGACAAAGACCCCGAGAAACGCCCCGGTCGCCGCGTCGTACCGGTGGACCTCGTCGCTCAGCTGGCTCGTGACATACAGCGCCCCATCAGGCCCGAGCAGCAGCATCACCGGCGCATCGAGGCCGTTTGTGTTGTCGATCATGACATCGATGAACGCCCCGGTCGCGCGATCAAACCGCAGCACCCGGTCGTTCTGGAAGCTGGCGACGAGCACCGTCTGGCCGACCTCGAGGATCCCGTGCGGCTGATCCAGACCGCCGTTCGCCGCCGCCGGGATGAACGTGTCGATGAACGCCCCGGTGGTCGCGTCGTAGCGGAGCACCTCGTGCCCGAAGTCGCTGCTGACCAGCAGCGTGCCCGAACCGAACGCGGGATCGGGCCGCCACAGCGCCGAGACCGCCAACAACCCGGCCCCGACGGGCCCTACAAGAAGAGCGTTGAGTGCGTGCCTTGCCATTGCATCACCATGCGAGATTGACCAAACGAATGCGCCATCGTTGTCGGGTTTATCGGGAAAGAACCCAAACCCAATTGAGGCTAATACACCTCGAGAAACACCCGCCGCGTCGGTTTGACCGCGCGGTGGATCATCCGGCGGTCCCAGGCGTCCCGGTCTGCAAGCGTTCGGGAATCGCAGTCGATGTACCGCGCCAGCGCTTCGGGGTCGTCTTCGAGCATCGACGCGAGCGTCCGCAGCACGCCCAGCTCCATCCCCGCGATCCCGCACACGTACACCAGCGCCGAGCCCGTCACCAGCCCGGGCCTGATCGTCTGCGCCACCCGCTCCATCGCGCGATCGACGTACTCCCTCGGGCGCCCGTCGACCGACTCGCGGCTGATCGCGGTCACGTAGGTGAACCGCTCGTGCTCGCGCTCGAGCGCGAGCAGCTCGTCGTGGTACAGCAGGTCCGTCCGGTAGGGCGAGCCCATGATCAGCGTCACCTTGCGATCCACCTTGCTTAGCAGCTCTTGCACCATCCCCCGGAAGGGCGCCACACCCGTGCCGGTCGCGATGAGCACATACTCGTGCTCTTCGGGCCGGGCGGGCAGCAGGAACCGCTTGCCGTTGGGGCCGGTGAGCAGCAGCTCCTCGCCCACCTGCCGATCGCAGATATGGTTCGAGGTCACGCCCAGGTAAAACCGGTGATCCTCGTCCAACTCATGAAAGAGCCGCTTGACGGTCGTCGCCAGAATATTCCCCTGACCGTCCTCGCCGCACGAAGGCGAGGAGATCGAATACAGCCGGACTTTGTGTGGCTTGCCGTGCTCGTTGACGCCGGGCGTGATCACGCCGAACGATTGTCCAGCGCGGAACGACCCGGCCAGCGGCGTGCCGGCGACGTCGATCTCGACGTGCCGAACGATCCCGGCGGATTTCTTCCCACCCAGCGTGCAACGCTCGGACCGGACCACCTTCCCGACCACCGGCTCATCCGGACGCACAACATGCATCCGGACCTCGGGGAGATCGATCACAAAGGCGTCACCGGCGGTGGATTCTGTTGACATGGCGGCAAGCTCGGATCGGCGGCCCGGCGGGGCGGCGTGCGGTCGATCAATCACCCCTCAGGCATTCACCCGTCGAGATCATCGGTGGCGCCGGGCTCGGACGCATCCGGATCGGACGCGTCCGGCTCGAGCGCGTCTGAAGCCGGCGCCTCCTGCCGGAGCGAGCCGACGATGCGGTCGAGCCGATCACGCATCGCCTCCGACCCGCCGGCGCGCTCGATCGTGTCGGCGGCCTGCGCGAAGGCCTCGCTTGCGGCGCTGAGCGCCTCATCGCGGCTCTTTTCAGCCCGCGCGAGCATGGCCAGGTAGTCGTTGCGGTCGGGCAGCGCCGGGGTGAACGCCTCCAGCCGGGACAACAGGGCGGCGTACCCGGCGGCGCCGGTGGCGTGCGCTCGATCCAGCTCACCGAGCGCCTGCTGGATCAGCCCGGTGTTGACGTTGTTCGCGTCCTTGCCCTCGCGGCTCGAATCAACCCGGGCGCCGGCGATCAGGGTCGACGCCGCCTTTTCGAGTGTCTCCGATGCCTCGGTGTACGCGTCGGCCAGCTCGCCCGTGCGCATCGTCTCGATCTCGCGGACGATGGTGCGCAGGCGCCGGGCCGCCTCGAACGCGGCGTCCTCGGCGCTCTTGGATTCATCCGACGCGACGGTGGCGCGCCGCTGCGCGTTGCGCTCGGCCTCTTCGAGCAGCGTCCGCTGCGTCACCAGCCGGTCCAGATCCGCCTGCACGCTCACGCGCGTCCGACGGAGCTGCTCGATGCCCGCGTCCACCATCACGAACTCGGCCTCGAACGCGTCGGCCTCCCGCTGGTAGCCCACCGCCTCTTCGATCAGGTCTTTTCGCTCGGTCGCGCCGACGAGCACCGCCTCGGCGCGCAGCTCTGTCTCGTGCCGGTGCCGGGTCGCGGCTTCTTCACGCGCCGTATCGGCGCGCTGCTGGAGCTCCGTGATCCGCTCATCGATCCCGCGGACCCTCGAGCGGTAGCTCTCGATCTCCTCCTTGACCCCGTCCATCTGCGTGCGCAGATCCTCAAACTCCGGCTGCGGGTCGTAGGCCAGCAGCGCCGCCGCCAGCGCCGAGTGCGCCGCGAACAGGTCCGCCTCGTTGTGCGCGAAGCTGATCAGCGTCGAGCACCGGTCCTCGATCTCGGCCGCCCGGACGCTCTCGATCCGGCCCTTGCCGGCCAGCGCCTGCGCCGTGATGACCTGCGCCGAGCCCTTGGTTGATCCGCTCGATGAGCTCACCACGGGCCGGAGCATCCCGATGACCCGGTCGTAGGCGTCCTCGCGGTGCGGGGCGTTGGCCGTCACGCCGCCGCCGGCGTTGATCGCCGCGATCGTGTTGCTGGCCCTGGCGACCGTCGCGCTCGCCTGATCGTCCTCGTCGCAGCCGAGCGTGCCCAGCGCGACGCCAGCGACCATCGCGCCGACAACCAGCCTGTAAAAACCCGTCCGGGCCCAGACATTCCCGCCGCTCTTGCCGCCGCTCTTGCTGCTGTTGCTCTGCTGAATCATCCCAACTCCTGCCGAACGACCCCCTGCCGGGATCGTGGTCCTGTTGCATCGCGGATCGACGCCGATGAGCCGCTCCCGGCGGACTCGCACCGACTCGGGCCAGAGTGTAGCACGACACTCGGACGGGCTCCCCCCGCTCGCCGGCGGGCGGGCTCAGTCGCAGCCATGCCCCCGGGCCACCGCTTAGCGTTCGATCGGGGCGTCGTCCGGTTCCAAAGAATCCCCCGTTCCGGCGTCCGGAGCCGCACTCGAACGCCCCGTCGGTGGCTCGTATTCGATCGGGTAGGTGGGGCGGGGCCGGTACATGGATTCGATCCACCGCACGGCCTGCTGGTATCGGCGGGAGTTGGCGTTGGTGAATACCGGCCGCCACCGCTTTACCTTGGGGTGCGGGAAGAGCGATTCGTGCTGCGGAATCGTCATCTGGAGCAGCGGCGACATCTCGGGGGATTCGTAGTTGATCAGCGGCGTCCCGTCGGCCAGCCGGAACCGATCGAGGATCAGGAAGTTCGTCAGGAACGACTGATCGGCCGAGGGCTTGCGGTTGGCGAGCATCAGCCGCCCGGCGTCGGTCCCGCCGTGGCACCGCGTTGTGGCGCACGAGTTGACCAGCCAGGTCGAGTTTACGGTGTCTCTGAACATCTTCAGCGACTCGGGCAGCTCGAGCACCCGCACCTCCGGGTACAGATCCCGGGCCCGGAGCCGGTACATCGCCGCGAGAATCTCCGCCGGCGGCTTCCGGTGGAATGTCGCCCGGCCCTCACGGCTCGCGGGCACGCCCAGCCGGCCACCGTACCGATCGAGCAGCATGTCGATCGTGTCATCCGAAATGAGCATCCTCGGCGGGTTGTTCAGATCAACCTCGTAGACCTTGATGAGGTTGGCGTCTTTCTCTGAAATCAACGGGAACGAATCCCGCGTCTGCCGCTTACCGGGCCTGGGTCGGTCTTTCCCCGTGGGCGCCGACGAGGAGCCGTTCCGGTCGCGATCGCCGGCGTGATCGCGCATCCGGATCTGCTGCTCGATCAGCTTGCGCATCCGGATCGCCTCGCTGTTGGTCGGGTCGACCTTGAGCGCGGCCCTGGTCTCGTTCAGGGCCTCATCAAGCATCGCGTTGCGCCGGAGCCATTCCGCGAGAAAAAGGATCTGGTCCGCGTCGTTAGGCGGGATGGATTCGCGCAGGAGGCGGTACCGCTCCATCAGGTCGTTCTCGGGATAGACCGATTCGATCCGATCCCGCGGGATCCGGACATCAATCTCGGCCACTTTGAGCATCACCGAGCCCGGGCGGTCTTCGACCAGCTCCCCGCGGAGCTGCTCGCCGCTGGTCAGCACGACAATCACCGGGCCGGGCGCCAACGGGACAAACGCCCCCACCGGCTCGGGCTCCGGAGCCGGATCAGACGCCGGGGCCTCGCTCTGGGCCGATGCCGGGCCGATCGACGCCGAGCCGATCAGCGTCAACAACGTCAAACCCAGGATGACGAATCGTGTCGATTGGGACATTGCTGCGTTGCGTCGCCCGGCGCCGAGCCGGGACATCGTGCGAAAAGCCGACCGGACCTCCCCAACGGGAGTGAGAATCAGGCCGCGATGGCCTCATCGGCGCCCTCATCCTCGATCCGTGAACGAACACGGGCGACCGTGGACAGTTCTACGGATGAATCTGCGGTCAGATCCGTCAGAATCGGCTTTCCGCTCTGATTGCACGTGATTTTGAAGGGCCCCTTGATCGGCTCCTCGATAAACGCCTCCCAGACTCCGAGCAGGATCGTCACGCCCCGCCACATCCGCTTGAGGACCGTCAGATCCACCGCGGCAACCCCCTCGACCGCCCTTTGCATCCCCTCGACCGCCCCGGTCAGCGACCCCTCGAGCCGCCTGTAGGTCCCGATCTCAAACTGGAGTTCGGTCAACTGCTCGGCCTGCGCCGGGGTCAGCTTGGCGGTGTTGTTCTGGAGCTGATCGTGCTGCGCCTGCGACTTCACGAGCCGGTCGCCGATCGTCTGGAGCAGCGATTCCGCCTTGCCCGAAAGCCGGTCCGCGTCCCGCCCCTTGCCGAGCGACAGCATCGTCGGGATGTTCCGCTCCGAGCCGATCTCCGCGACCTCGCAAACCCCCGTCACATACGCCATCCCACCGATGATCGTGCAGTTGGGTGAGATCAGGTCGGCGCCAACAGCGATGTTGGCGTTGATGATCTCCTTCTCAACCACCAGGCTCCGCCCCGCGCTCAGGTCGCACTCGTTCAGGTACCGCGCCTCGATATCCCGCTCGGCGCACAGTGTCCCCTTCTCCCGACACGCCGCGCCGCCGAGCAGGTGCAGATCACGCCCGGCGTTGATGGAAGCCGCCTCGACAAGGCCATGCACGGTGATGTCCCGCCTGGCCTGGACATGGAAGCAATCCTTGACGCTCTTGTTGATCACGACATCACCGGGGAAATCGATGTTGCCCGTGCTGAAGTCGATCGAGCCGTGGACGTCCAGCCGCTGCAGGACCCGGATCTTCCGACCCTCGATCTGCACGACCCCCGATATCGCCGCGACGATCGCCCCGCTCTCGCGCACCACGACGGACTCATCCGTGTTGAGCAGCAGGGTCTTGCCGCTCTTGGCGACGATCGTTTCGCCCGTGACGCTCCGGCCGTCCTCGCCCGGTTGCGGCGGGTGCAGGGTCCCGATCTGCTCGCCCGACTCAACCAGCGCGAACGCCGAGCGAACGTGGTGATCCATGCCCACGCCGCTCTCTCCCGGCTCCGATGCGGTTTCGCCGGCCTCGGCAAGCTCGGCGTCAAACTTCGGGAGGATCTCCAGCCGGCCGTCCTGCCCGTGCACGGGGGCCTGTCCCTGGGCAACCACCATGGCGTGCGGGCTGTCCGGGTCCTCGCCATGGAGCGTCAACAGCTCCGCGAGCCGCTCCGACACCTCCCGCGTGATCTCGACGCCCTGCCCGCGCAGCTCACTGACGCACACCGCCTCGCCGACAGTCTCCGGATCGGCGCCGGCGCAGATCGTGATCTCGCACACGAGCCCGGCGTCGCGGATGCCGACCGATATCGAGGTTGCGGTGCTGGTGTCGTCCATGTGTTTCCTCAGGCAGCGACCTTCTCCAGCGTCTCGTTGATGCGCTGGCTGAGCAGGTCGGGCGTGAAGGGCTTGACGACGTAGTTGTTGACCCCCGCCTTGATCGCCTCGACGACGCGCGCGCGCTCCGTCTCGGTGGTGACCATGATGATCGGGGTCGTCTTGTCGCTCTGCCGGTATTTCTTGACGAAGGTCAGCCCGTCCATATTGGGCATGTTCCAGTCGACCAGCAGCAGCTCCGGCTCGAACGCGCCGACCTTGCTCAGCGCGTCGACGCCGTCGCAGGCCTCCTCGATCTCGGTGTGCCCGAGCTGGCCCAGGACGGATTTCTGGATGTTGCGCATGGTCTTTGAATCATCGACCAGGAGAATTTTCATGACTTGCATTCCTGTAAGACGTGGTGGTTCCGGTGTTCCGTGTGCTTTAGATTGTTCAGGCGCTCGCCGAAGCCGCCGAGGCGCCGGCGCCATGGGCCTGTTTCTGGTCCTGGATCGCAACCTCGATCACGACCTCGCCGCAGTCGGTCGAACAGGGGATCAGCACGCACGGGACGCCCTTGAGCCTGCTCACGTTGTGGTTCTTCCCGATGATGACGCTCGGGCACGAGATGCTGACCTCACGCCCGTCGAACATCCCCTTGGCCCCGCCGGCGACCATGTTGACAAGCTCGCCGATCGCGTCGGGGAAGTCCTCCGAGTCGAGGCTCATCTGCTCGCCGGTGAAGATCGCCACGATCCGCTCGGCCGCATCCTTCGGGAAACACAGCACCACCGACCCGGCGACCTCGCCGGACATCCCGATGATGCCCGAGACATCGAATGGGTGCTCGTCGCCCGTCTTGATCGACGGCTCGCCGACGTCCACGGGCAGTTGCAGCATCGTTGAAAACACGTTGCTGATGCTCTTGATGAACGCTGTTGTGAAAATCGGATCCATGAGTTCGGTTCCTTCCTGAGATGGTGTTCTGCAGTCCTGAGATGGTGTTGTGGGTTACGCGGACAGGGCCCGCTCGTGCTTCGCCGCCGCGGCGATCATCCTTCCGATATCGACGATCAGGCTCACGCCGCCGTCGTCGCGAACCGTGGTGCCGCTGAGCAATCCATCGCCCGCGATGTCGTCGTCCAGCGGCTTGACGACAACCTCCTGCTGACCGATCAGCTCCTCGACCATCAGGCCGGCCGTCTGATCGTTGAGCTCCACGACCACCGCGAACTTGCCCTCGTCGCGCGTCGCCTGCGGGACGTCGAACAGGTCGCTCACGCTCACCAGCGGGAGCACCGAGTCACGCAGACGCATCACCCGGCGCCCGTGCACCGTCGAGACCTGCGCCGGCTCGGGCATCACGATCTCCAGGATCGAGCTCAGCGGCACCGCGTACTGCTCGGCGCCCACACCCACCATCATCGCCGGCATGATCGCCACCGTCAGCGGGATCTTGATCGTGATGGTCGTGCCCTTGCCGGGCGTCGAGTCCACGTCGATCGTCCCCTTGAGCGCCTCGATGTTCGTCCGGACCACGTCCATCCCCACGCCACGCCCCGAGATGTCCGACACCTTCGACGCCGTCGAGAACCCGGCGGCCATGATGAACCGGTACACCTCGCGGTCGCTGAGCTGCGCCGATTCCTCCTCGGTCGTCAGCCCGCGCTTTATCGCGATCGAGGTCAGCTTCTCCCGGCTCAGCCCCGCGCCGTCGTCGACCATCTGGATAACGACGTGGCTGCCCTCGTGGACCGCGATAAGCCGGATGGTGCCCTTCTCGTCCTTGCCCGCCTCCTTGCGGTCCCCGGGCGATTCGATCCCGTGGTCGGCGCTGTTGCGCATCAGGTGCACGAGCGGATCGCCCAGCTCCTCGATCACCGACTTGTCGACCTCGACATCACCGCCCTCGACGACGAGCTGCATCTCCTTGCCGGTCTTGCGCGCCAGGTCCCGGATCAGACGCGGGTACTTCCCGAATATTTTGTCCAGCGGCTGCATCCGCGTGCGCATCACCGCGACCTGGATATCACCGGTGATCCGGTCCAGGTCGCTCGCGCCCTGCGAGATCGCCTCGCGCATGTCCTGCGACACGCTCTCGGATGAAACGACCGAGCGCGCGAGCGCCCCCACCCGGTTCTTCTGGATAACCAACTCCCCGACCAGGTTCAGCAACGCCTCGAGCCGGCTCACCTCCACGCGGATTGTCTGCTCGACCTTCCCCGCCGGGGCCTTGGATGCCGCCACGGGTGGCCCCGCCGGCGCCTTCGCCGGCGCCGAAGCTTCCGGTGATGCGATCGGTGGCGCCGCCTCGGCCTGAGCCGGGGACGCCGATGATTCTGCCCCGACCTGCTCGGGCGCTTCGTGGGACTCGAACGCGCCGAGCACCTGATCCGTCCGGCAGACATCCTCGAGCGACGCGTCCGCGCCGACATGGATCTCCTTGGGGAGATCGTGCCCGAGCATCACGTCCACCACCCGGGCGCACAGCTCGTCGACCTCGAAGGTGACGACCTCGCCGATCTTCAGGCCCTGGGTCTGCTCGCCCATCAGGTGCGCGATCGCAAGCAGCCGGGGCATCGTCTGTTCGAGCGCATCGTCGCTGAGCTCACACACCCGCTCGGCGACCAGGTTGATCGTGTCCACCAACGTGCCAAGCTGCGCGAACTCGAAGAACTCGACCGTCCGCGAGACGCCCTCGGTCAGCTCGACCAGCTCGAGCGCCGCGTCCTGCCGCGATGTCGGTTCGCCCAGCTTGGGCAGATTCTCCTGGAGTGTTCCGATCGATTCCTCGAGGTCGGAAACCATAAAATCGATCAACTCCGACTTGCCCGCAGGCAGCGCCATCGCGCTGCGACGCGGCCATTGGTCATCTTCAGAACCCGCCGCCGATTCCTGGCTGGCGGCTTCCTGCGGGGCCGGTTCGGAGAGCGCCTCCTGGGCGACCACCGCGGGCTCGGGCGCCGCAACGGGCGTAGCAGCGACGGCGCCGGAGCCGCCGGCGATCTTCCTCAGCAGCTCGACGAGCGCCTCGGGCGGCGCCGTCAGGTCCTGCCCGCTCTCGAGCTCCTTGAACTGTCCCTTGAGGATGTCGACGGCCTCGAGGATGGCGTCGATGAATGGCTTGTCGATCGTGACCTCGCCCTTGCGGGCGCCGTTGAGCGCATCTTCCGCGACGTGCGCGATCGCGACCAGGTTCGCCATCCCCAGGAACGAGGCGCTGCCCTTGATGGTGTGCAGCGCGCGGAACACCTTGTTCAGCAACTCCGCGTCACCGGTCGAGTCTTCCAGCGTCACGAGGTCGGCGTCGAGCTCTTCGAGGAGCTCGCCCGATTCGATCAGGAAGTCCTGCAGGATTTCTGGCTCATAGACACTCATCGTTGGTCTCCGCCGTCACCGGGTGTTCCCACCGGCTGGCTTGCTCAGGCGCCTTTCCGGTAGCAGAACCCCTGCGGGTGCGGCTGGGACTCGAAGGCAGACTCCATCCCGCGGATCGATTCCGAGTGCCCGATGAACAGCCACCCGTCGTCCGCCAACTGACTCGAGAACATGTTCACAACGCGCTGTTTCATCTCGTCGTCGAAGTAGATCATCACGTTGCGGCAGAAGATCACGTCCCACTGCCCGTGCCGCTTGGCCGCCAGCGTGTCGCGCAGGTTGTGCCGCTCGAACGACACCATCTCCCGGATGTTGTCCTTGAGGCGGTGTATCTTTCCCTCGGCAGTGAAGTACTTGTCGAGCATCCGCTTGGGGGTCGAGCGGATCGCGTAGTCCGTGTAGACGCCCTCGTTGGCGATATCCAGCGCGCGCTCGGAGATGTCCGTGCCCATGATCTCGATGCGCCAATCCGGGAGCCGGACGCCCAGCGTCCGGTCCACCTGCATCGCCAGGGTGTAGGGCTCCTCGCCGGTCGAGCACGCCGCGGACCACAGGCGGATCCGCCTGGTCGATTGCCGCGCCTCGATCAGCTCGGGCAGCGCGATGTTCTCGAATACCTGCAACTGCGGCTCGTTCCGGAAGAACGAGGTCTCGTTGATCGTGATCCGGTTGAACATCTCCTGGAACTCGTCGTCCCGGTACGGTCCGATCGTCAGGAACGCGATGTACTCGTCGTAACTCTCCATCTTGAGCTCGGCCAGCCGCCGGCCAAGCCTGGATTCGAGCACGTACTGCTTGGCGGGCTCAAAGCTGATCCCGCTCCGGTCGTACACGATGGTCCGGAGCTGTTCGAACTGCTCCGGTGTCATTTTGATTGCGCCCGAGATCGCCGTTGTCATTCAACCGCTCCGTTTCTTCCGCGTGAACCGCCCTTGAAAACAAACGAACCCAGACCCGATTACGCCGCCACCGACGCCGCGTTCTCCGCGACCTCGAGACACTCGGCGCCGAACAACCGCTCGATCTCGAGCAGGATGATCAGCCGATCCTCGAGCTTGCCGACGCCCTTGATGAAGTCCGAATCGATCGAGCTGATCATGCTCGGGGGCGGGTCGATGATGCCGGAGTTGATCCGCAGCACCTCGTGCACCCGGTCGACCATGAACCCGATCACCCGGTCCCGCACCTCGACGACGATGATCCGGCTCTGCTCGTCACGCTCGGCCGGCCCGAACCCGAACCGCCGTCGCAGGTCCACCACCGGGATGATCTTCCCGCGCAGGTTGATCACGCCCTCGACCTCGGGCGGGCTCTGCGGCACGCGGGTCAGGTCCATCATCCGGTTGATCTCGTGGACGAGCAGGATGTCAACGGCGAACTCTTCGTTGGCGACCTCAAAGGTCACCAGCTGAAGCTGGTCCCCCTCGGTGATGTGCGAGTGAACGCCGCTACGTGTTTCATCAGATTCCATTGTCATTGCCTCGACTCCGTAACTCTCGATGCACAACACCACCCGGGCAACCCCCGGGCGCCCCCCTTACCCGGATCACATCGGACAGATCGTCACTCCAGTGAACCGAACCGCGACCACCCCCCGGTTTTCATCCGATCCGGTGAATACCACGCAGTCGCCAGAACAACCGCCCCACCCGTGTTGATGACTCGATTTCCCGCTCGATGCCCCCAGGGACCGCGCGCAGAGGCCCGTCAGCCGGCAAGACCAGGCCTCTGGGCGTCCTGCGCATGGCTCGGCGCCAGCCGGGTGAGCGCCTGCGCGATTAGTTCGGGCGCCAGCGCCGCGTCCGCAAGCCCGGCGTCCGCCACCGCCTTGGGCATCCCGTAGACCACGCAGGTCGATTCGTTCTGGATGATCAGCTTCCCGCCGGCGTCTTTCAGCGTCTTGGCGCCGACCACGCCGTCATCGCCCATCCCCGTGCACATCACGCCCAGGCACCCGCTCCCGGTCGCCTTCGACCCCGATGCGAACAGCTCGTTGACACACGGCTTATACAGCGCGTCCGATGGCTCGTCGCTGATCTCCAGCGCCATCCGACCCGCGGACGACTTGACGATCCGCACGTGCCGTCCACCGACGCCCACGTACACCGTCCCCGGGTGCAGGGGCGTCCCCGATTCACCCTGGACAACCGTCAGCGAGCAGAGCGAATCCAGCCGCTCGGCCATGCTCCTCGTGAACAGCTGAGGCATGTGCTGGGCGATCACGATCGGGACGCTCATGTCAACGGGCAGGTGCGTCAGGATCGTCTCGAGCACCGGCGGCCCACCCGTCGAAGACCCGATCACCAGCAGCTCGAACTGCCCCGGTTTGTACCAGGGGATCCGGCACGAAACGTGTCGCCCCGACGACGCCGACGGCTGCGAGAGCGACAACGCCGGCACGCTGGGCGTCCCGGCCGTTTCCGGCTTCTTGTCAGCGCCACCAATCGCCCTGATCTTGGCGACCAGGTCGTCGCGCATGTCCTTGATCGTGAAGCTGACCGTGCTCGAATCCTTCGCGATGAAATCACACGCGCCGGCCCGCAGCGCCCGCAGCGCCTCGCGGCTCCCGTCGGTGGTCAGGCTCGAGCACATCAGCACCTTCGTCGGGCACTCGCGCATGATGATGCGCAGCGCCTCGAGCCCGTCCATCCGGGGCATCTCGATGTCGAGCGTGATGAAATCGGGCTTCAGGCTCTTCGCCTTGGCGACACCGTCCTCGCCGTCGCGCGCCGTCCCGATCACCGTCAGCGCCGGGTCGCTCTCGATCATCTCCGAGATCGCCTTGCGCATGAACGCGGAATCATCAACGACAAGCACACGGATCACGAGTGGTCTCCGAATCGATGCTCAACCACGCCACACCCGATCAACGCGACCGGACGGCGAGGAGATCGCCCACTCGACAATCGGCTGATCCCGACGCGGGATGCACCTCAAAGCAGCCTCAACGACAGGGGTTTTCATCGAGATCACCGGTTTCAGGTGCTCGCCGGGCGGGCGGAACACCGCCGGGACAGGGCGGCCAAATCCCCACGACCGGCGGTGGGAGCGCCTCCGGGGCGCACCTCATCTGGTGGAGCGATCAGAAACCCGGATTCTCGGACGTTGATACCCGGTGCATGACCCGTTTTTTCAGCATCGTCCGAAATCCATGCTTGTCACACGGCGCCTCCACGGTATACTCACAGCGACGTGTTTCTTCCCTCCTACCCACCATTCTTTCCCCCAGAGTGGTGGGTTTTTTATGCGCAGACCGCGCGCAGGACACGTCAGCAGCGCGCCCGCACCTGCGCAACCACCTGACGCACGCCGCTCGTCACACACCCGTACCGACGCTGCGCGCACCTCGGACACAACCCCGTTCAACAAAAAACCGAGGGATTCCAATGCATGGATCCGTTGCGCGACCGGTGCGCCAATCCGCACCCGATGTCCGCCCATCGTGCGTCCAATGTTGCCTGGAGCGTCCTACCGGCTCGTCGTGTTCGGCTCAACCACCGGCATCCCGTGCAGCCCGTCACTGGTGCGCAGCTCCGCGAGCACGACCCGTTCGGGCGACTCCGATGCGAAGAACCCGCCGCCGCGCATCTGCTGGCCGTGCTCATCAATGAACCGCGAGATCGGGATCGAGATCGTCTCCCCGATCGCCAGCCCGTTGATCTCGACGCTGTACCACTGATTCAGCCACAGCACCGATGGTCCGAAAACCGTCCCCGTCGAGTTGGTGAACTCCACACGCCGTGAATCCACCACGACCTGGATCGGCAGCGTCAGGCCACGGTCGGCGCCGGTCGGATACCGGCGCGCGGCCCGATCCACCGGCGTCGTCGCGGCGCACCCGCTGAGCATGGCCAGCGCGACGAGCGGGAGCATCAATGATCGTTTCCGGTTGTGGCGTTGCATCGCCCTCTATACTCACACCGATGGCGACCGCACGCAACAACCCAGACCAGATGCCCAACGACCAGCCCAACGGCAAGCCCAACAGCAACGCCACGCCCCCCGAGCCGGGCATCGCCCCCGGGATCGACCCCATCGACCCCGCCACGATCGCCCGCTCGTTCACCATCGACCCACGGATCCCCGCGCTCGTCCCGGGCTTCGACGCCCCGTTCTTCCAGGCCGGGCTCGCCGGGTACTCGGACGCCGCGATGCGCATCATCGCCCGCCGCCAGGGCTGCCCGCTGTGCGTCACCGAAGCCCTGCTCGACCGATCCCTCCTCGACGGTGGCCGCGGCTTCGCCAAGGCGGATCTGGGCGAACTCGACAGCAACACCCCCGCCGGGCCCGAGGATCACCCGCTTGTCGGGCAGATCATGGGATCGAGCCCCGACGAGATGGCCGCCGCCGCCGTCAAGATGATCGAGCAGGCCAGGCGATCTCCGAAAGCGTACCGCCTCATCCGCGAGCGCGGCCTCGCCTCGGCGCCCGACTCGGCCGGCGCGATCACCGCGCACGATCGCACGTTTGCCGCCATCGATGTCAACCTCGCCTGCCCCGTCAAGAAAGTCTCGCGCAAGGCCCGCGGCGGCCACTGGCTCTGCCAGCCCGAGGGCGCCGTCGAGATCCTCCGCGCCGTCCGCGACGCCGTCCCGAGCGACATCCCCGTCACGCTCAAGATCCGCCGCGGCTCGGACGACTCCCCCGAAGCCGTGGCGAACTTCTACAACCTGTTCGACGCCGCCTACGAGATCGGCATCGCGTGGGCGACCGTCCACGGGCGCACCGTCGCGCAGAAGTACGTGGGCCCCAGTGACTGGGGATTCCTGCGAAGCCTCGTCAGGCGCCGGCCCGACCGGCTGATCTTTGGCTCCGGGGATATCTGGTCCGCGCAGGACATCTTCCGCATGCTCGAGTACACCGGTGTCCACGCCGTCAGCGTCGCGCGCGGCTGCATCGGCAACCCGTGGATCTTCCGCCAGGCCCGCGCCATGTTGAGCGGGCAGGACCCCGCACCCCCCACCATCGCCGAGCAGCGCGCCGTGCTCGAAGCGCACTTCCACCTCTCTCGTCAGGTCAACGGCGAGCGCAAGGCGTCGCTGCTGATGCGCAAGTTCGGGCTCCGATTCGCCGCCCACCACCCCAGCGGTGAAGAGGTCCGCCGCCGCTTCATCGAGGTCCGCTCGACCGACGAGTGGCTGGCGGTGCTGGACGAGTGGTACCGGACCGACGCCCCGCGTGCGCACGTCTGCGCGCACAGCTGAACCGGTGCGCACAAGACCCGCCAACGCGGCGACCAGCGCTTGATTCACACACCGCGTCAGCAATGGTGTTCTCCAACGGGAATCATCCCGACGGAGAACACACATGCAACGAAAACTGAAACAACACCGTGGATGCGCCGCCCTCGTCGTGGCGGGGCTGGCGCTGTGCGTCCCCGGGTGCGTCAGCGCCCGCGACACGAAGGATGTCGCGTCAACGCAGGCCGAGACGATCGATCGGCTCGCCGTCGAGTCGGCGATCACCAACGCCGCCCTGCTCGACGCCACCGGCGCCCTCGCCTCGATCCGGATTGAACTGATCGCGAGCGGCGCCGACGCCTCGATCATCGCGGAGTTGATCACCCCCGGTGGCGAACCCGATCACGACCGGCTCGATGCGCAGGTCGCGCAGGCCGAGCCCCCGACGAACCCGCTCGCGGCGCAGGTGCGCGAGGGGCGGATGACCATCGAGGGTGTGCACGCGTGGCTGACGGCGTACGCCGCCGCACTGAATAGCCCGCAGGGCGCCAGCACGCGCCGGCGCCTGCTCAATGACCTGACGCCCGTCGCCTCGGTGATGACCGACTCGGCCCGGCTCCTTGCCGCCCTGCGCGCCCGCGCTGAAACCAGCGCCGGGCTCTTCACCGAGGCGCGTGCCTCGGCCGGAGCGCTGTTGGGGGCCGCCTCGAGCGACCCGGACATCGACGCGCTGCTCGATTCCGCCACACACACCTGGGCGACGATGCTCCTCGACGGCATCGACGACCCCGAGCAGCGGGCCGCGGCCCGGCATCTGTTCGATTCCATCCTCGACCTGACTGACATCGACACGATGACCACAGGAGCAGCGCAATGAGCATCGACGCAACCACCATCGACACCCTGACGGCGCAGCTCAGCGGGGGCGACGCCCGCCCGCTGACCGATGATCAGCGGACCCTGCTCGTCGCCGCACTCGAAACGCTCGGCGCCGACCAGTCGGTCATCGTCAAGCTCCAGCGCCTCCTGACGGCGCGGGGCGAATCGCTCGAACGCATCGACGCGATCACCACCGGCGCCCTGGCGACCGCCCGCGCCCGCGTCAACCAGCCGAGCCCGGACCTCAACTTCGACTACGCCGCCGCCGATCTGGCGAGACAATCGCTCGCCGGCGCCGTGCAGGAGGCGAAGTCGGGCAAATCAACGGTCGCCGCCGCGTTGCAGTTCGTCAGGGACTTCGTGGTGCTGGCGGGATAACCGTCGCCACAGAGCCTTGCACAACAGGCGCCCATGGCGCCATGAAAGCCGAGGGATTCCAATCCCTCGGTTCTTTTCAATCTTCCAATGCCGCGTGCGCCGTGGCCTTCGAGGTTTGACGCCGTTGGGTGTCTGCGGCTTTGGTAAAAAGCGGTGGGGACGGGATTCGAACCCGTGAGACCCTGACGGGCCTACCGGTTTTCAAGACCGGCGCATTCAACCGCTCTGCCACCCCACCGGCGTTTCGGCCAAGCCGCAGAGTGTAGCATCGTCACCCATGCCCGGGCCTTGCAACCGTTTCGTCATCCGCCGGGAACGGTCGACAGCCTCGACTTCGACGCGATCGTCGCCGAGCCCGGACCGTGCAGCTCGGGCTGGAGCCAGAACGTGTAGTCCGACGTCGCACCGGCGTCCGCTTCGATCCGAATGTTCCGCGCCGAACCATCAAGGAACGACGCGTTGGTCTTCTCGTATCCGTGCCAGGCGCCGTACGGCATCCCCGCCGGGCGATGGTCGGACGAGCTCCAGTGCCGGAACGACGCCCGAACGCGCCACGCCTCCGCATCGTCGGCGTCGCTGACGATAATCAGGTGCGAGGGGGACGAGACGGTCGAGAGCTGATTCCGATTGGTGAATCCTTCATAGCGGAACGGGTCATTCGCCGATCTCGACGAATCACGGGCGCCGAACCCGTTGTACTGTCCGGGCTTGACCCAGAGCCAGTCGTTGGCCGTATAGCTCGAGCCCCGGACGCCGAAGATCGTGTCATCCCTGAGGTCCGAGTTCGACACCGCCTGGGCCGCATCGTCCGACCAATAAGGCTCGGTCAGGCCATCTTTGTTTCGATAGGTCAGCCCGGTGTCCGCCGGGCAGAGGAACGCACTGCTCTTTTTCGTCTGGTGCACATCGGCGCCGAGGTACGTGTTAAGCGGACGCTCATTCCAGAACTTGTTCACGGCCGAGAGGCTTGTGGTTGAGACTTTGTCGTACCAGTCGACCACTCCCCAGTACTTGACGTGCTCAACGCCGCCGTCTTTCCGGACAAAGGGCACATAGATCCTGTCGACCAGGTACGAGTTCCAGGCGATGCCGAACTGTCGGTGATTCCCAAGGCACGCCGCCCCCCGCGCCGCGTCTCGAACACGACCGATCGCGGGCATCAGGATCCCGATCAACATCGCAATCACCGCGATGGTCACCAGCAACTCGACGAGCGTGAACCCCGCGCGGCAGCGATCCCCCGCAGCGGGATCGGCCGGTGACCGATCGAGCCTGTTTCGCGCACCACCGCGACCGATGGTCGGCGCGGCGTGCCAACGCGGGTGTGTCCGGAGTCTGGACATGGCGTCATTGTACCGATTCGGAGGCGGATTCTGCCTCAAATCTGAACTTCTTGTTGGCCCCCTCCCCCTGGAGCAGCCCCCGTCGACCCGCCACAACACCCCGGCCTGGATTCGAACCAGGGACCTGCGGATTAGAAGTCCGCTGCTCTATCCAACTGAGCTACCGGGGCAAAAACAGACACCGGAGGCTATCGCGAGCCCCCGGCCGGGGCAAAGCGGTCACCCTCGGAGACACGCCGAAGACCCGATCACAGGCTGAAATCCGACGTTTTCACCGGAAATGCAGATTTCATCCTTTCATCAAGGAAAGCATTGGGGTACTTTCCGGCATAGTCCGGGCGACACTATCGGGCCTGGACCAGAGGGGCCGTTTCGACCAATCCGGGGTCGTCGATCGAGATGATCGACCAAACAGGCTGTAAGCCCTGCTCAAAGTTGCGTGCTATTCGCACATCGTGCGATCCTGAAAGGCGCTGCGGGTTGTTCCCACGGCGCCTTTCTCTTGCGCGGGCCAGGCAGATCTTCAAAGCCGAGGGATCCCGATCCCTCGGACGGAGCCTCAACGTCTACACTCACGCCCCAAACCCAGTTCCGATCTCGCGATCTGAACACGAGGCGGCCTTCGAGTCTCCTGCCAGCGAACCACCCGACCGAGGCGTTGGAAGCCCCCGGCTTTCCATGAGCAACCCCGACAGGTTATGACGACGACCAACCCACACGCGCATTCAGTCCTTTCCAGCGAGCAGTCCCAACCGGGCTTCGCGTCGGACCTGCTCGCGCTGAGCAAGCCCGGGATCACCAAGCTGGTGACGATCACCGCGGGGCTCGGCTTCGCCATCGGCGCCGTCGCCCGCCCCTGGTCGACGACCGACCTGCTCACGACGCTTGTCGCGTGCCTGCTCGGGACGGCCCTCTCGTCATCGGGCGCCAACGCGCTCAACCAGTGCTGGGAGCGGAAGCGCGATGCGCTGATGCCTCGGACGATGGACCGCCCCATCCCCAAGGGGCGGATCACACCCCGGACGGGCGTCGTGTTCTCGTTCGCGTGCCTGCTCGTTGGCGCCGCCACGCTCGGCATCTTCGTGAATGTCGCAGCGATGACGATCGCGATCGCAACGACCCTGACGTACATCCTGTTCTACACGCCCATGAAGGCGAAGACGCCCATCGCAACGCTCGTCGGGGCCGTCCCGGGCGCGCTGCCCCCGATGATCGGCTGGGCGGCGACATCCGTCGGTGGCGCCGGCTGGGAGACGCTCGGCTCACCCATCGGCTGGTCGCTCTTCGGGCTGCTCTTCGCATGGCAGATCCCCCACTTCCACGCGATCTCGTGGATGTACCGCGATGACTACGCCGCCGGCGGTTTCAAGCCCCTGCCCGTGGTTGATCCCACCGGCGTCCGGACAGCGCGATCCTCGATCCTCTGGATCATCGTCACCATCGGCGTCTCGTGCGTCACCCCGACGCTCCTGCTCGGCGGATGGGTCGCCTACGCGGCGACGCTCCCGATGATCGTCATCGGGAGCGGGTGGTTCATGACGGCGGTCCGCTTCGCCAGACGCCGCGAGCGGGACACCGCCCGGCGGATGTTCTTCGGGTCCATCATCTACCTCCCGCTGGCCATGCTCCTGCTCGCCATCGACGCCACACTCGTGGCGATCCTCGGGAACGGATGACCCAACCCGGGTATCCTGTCATTGTGAATCAGACCGATCACCCCGAATCATCCCCGGCTGTCGAGATCACGGACCTGCGCCGCGTGTACCGGCGGCGCAAGGCCCCGCCGATCGTCGCGCTCGACGGAGTCTCGATCACCTTCGAGCGCGGGCAGACGCTGGCGCTGCTCGGGCCCAACGGCGCCGGCAAGTCCACGCTCATGCGCATCATCGCGACCCTCGATCGTCCCGACAGCGGCTCGGTGCGACTCTTCGGCGAAGACCCGTCCACCGGCTCGCGGGCCGTGCGGACGATCCGCTCGGGCATCGGCGTCGTCTTCCAGCGGCACGGGCTCGACCCGCTGCTGACCGTCGAGGAGAACCTGATCAACCAGGCCGCGCTCTTCGGATTCACCGGCGCCGAGGCGAAGAGCCGATCGCGTCACGCGGCGATGGATCTGGGCGTCGCGGACCGGCTGGCGTCGCGCGTGGGCGACCTCTCGGGGGGTCTGGCGCGCCGGGTCGATCTGGCGCGGGCGCTGCTCCACCAGCCCCGGTTGCTGCTGCTCGACGAGCCGACCACCGGGCTCGACCACAGCGCCCGGGCGGCGTTCCTGGGCGCGCTCGACCAGCGCCGGGCGGTCAGCGATCTGACCATCATCATGAGCACCCACCTGATGGATGAGGCGCAGCGGATGGAGCGTGTCGCGTTGATGAACAAGGGACAGATCGTTTCGCTCGGGACGCCCCGGGAGCTGCGACAGAGCGTCGGCGGGCTGCTCGTGCGAACCAACGCCGCGCTGGCCGGGGAGCTCGAATCATCCGGGCTCAGCGTCCGCACGTTCGGCGGCGAGGCCGTCGGCGCCGGCGAGGCCGACGTCGTCCTCGAAACGGCGCGCCAGCTCAGCCAGCGCGCCGCGCAGCGCGACGTCGTCTCGCACGTCCACGTCGGCCCGCCGACGCTTGGCGACGCCTACCTGACGCTGACCGGGCAATCACTCGCCGGCGAGGAGCCCGGATCATGAGCGCCGCCGGGACCGCCACGTTCATCAGCCTGACACGGCGCGAGCTGCTCCGGTTCCGCCGCCAGCCGAGCCGGATCCTGGCGTCGATCGGCGCCCCGGCCATCATGGGTGTCTTCTTCGCCGGCGGGTTCGCCGATTCGTTCGCGCCGCCGGCGTCCACGGGGTCCGCAGGACAGCCATCGGACTACGCCTCGTTTGTGCTGCCAGGGATCGTCACGCTCGTGGCCGTCTTCTCGTCGATCTTCGCCGCGATGTCGCTCATCGAGGACCGCCGCGAGGGGTTCCTCCAATCCGCCCTCGTCAGCCCGGCGCCGCGATGGTCGATCGTCGGCGCCAAGGCCATCGGCGGGTCGATCATCGCGACCCTCCAGTGCGCGATCGTGCTGCTGGCGGCGCCCATCGTCGCCGGCTGGCCCGGGATCACCGGGATGCTCCTGGCCCTGCTCGCCGCGGCGCTGGCGGCATTCGCCGTGACCTCCATGGGCCTGGCCCTCGCGTGGTGGGTGAACTCCTCGGATGGTTTCCACGGCGTCATGAACGTCATCCTCATGCCCATGTGGCTCCTCAGCGGCGCCTTCTTCCCCGCCGACGGCGCCACGGGATGGATGAACGCGCTCATGACCATCAACCCGCTCCGCTGGACGACCGACGCCATCCGCGCCGGGATCACGCCCGGCGCCCCCACGCCCGTGACCGCGTGGATCGTCGCGGCAGCATTCGCGCTCGGGATGCTCGCCCTCGCCGGCGCTATCGTCGGGCGGTCAACCATGACCGCCCGCCCACGCACCCGATCCAGGAAACGCCCCGCGCATGACTGACGCCGCGAACAGACCCGATGAACACACCGCGACGCCGCAGTGGCGATCGTGGAAACTGCTCGGCGCCCTGGCGCTCATCGCGCTCGCTGCCGGCGTGCTGATCACCGCCACGACGGCCTTCGCCACGCGCAACCTCGACGCCAAGCTCGCGCTCCAGCCCGAGCCGGGCATGGAGACGCTCTCGATCCCGCCCTTCGCCATGACCGACATGCAAGGCGACACCGTCACCGAGGCGATCTTCGCCAATCACCTGACCATCCTCGAGTTCGGCTTCACCAACTGCCCCGGCGCCTGCCCGATCATGATGACGCAGATGCTCGAACTCCAGGACGACCTCGCCGGCACGCCCGCGCGCTTCCTCTTCGTCTCGGTCGATCCTGCGCACGACACGCCCGAACAACTCGCCCTGTACGCGCACAACAACGGCGTCGACCCCGACCGCTGGACCCTGCTCACCGGTGAGATCGAAGATGTCCGGCGGTGGCTCGTTGAAGGCATGAAGCTCTCGCTCGAAACGCAGCCCAACTCCCCGCTGGAACTCGACGACGGCACAACGATGGCCAACATCGCCCACCCGACCCACCTGATCCTCGTCGGCCCCGACTCGAAGATCCTGGGCCTCTACCCCGCATTCGCGCCGGAAGAAGTGCAGCGATTGGCCGAGCGCGTCAAGACGGCGTCGAAGCTGTGGAAAAACTAACCTCCCGCGCTCCTGCCGAGTTCTTGCGTGCTCCTGCGCCAATCGCATTCAAGCGTCACCCCCCCACAACCCCCATCAGCGCCCCGGCCACGCCGTCTGCGAACAGGTACCCACGCTCTGTCAGCCGGACCCGCCCGTCCGCCTCGCTGACCAGCCCCGCCTCGACCTGCCCCTGCACCGCACCCGCCATCGCCGTGTCAACCCCAAGCCGCACCGCCGCCTCGATCAACCCCGCCCGATCGAGCCCCTCTTCGATGCGGATCCCCATCATGATCCGCTCGCACAGCGCCCGCGCCGGGTCGGGCGCCTCGACATCGATCACCGGGCTCGGGCCGCCCGACTGCCCGACGCCCGCCATCCACGCGCGCAGGTTTGGCGTGTTCTTCCACCGTCGCCCGCCCGCCTCGCCAACAACGACGTGCCCCGACGCCGCCGGCCCGGCCGCGAGCCACGACTCGTTCCGCCAGTACGCCAGGTTGTGCCGCGACCGCGCCGAGCGCCCGCGGGCGAAGTTGCTCACCTCGTACCGCTCGAAGCCGGCGCCGCGCAGCCACTCGACGGTCCGCTCGTACATCGCCGCCTCGAGTTCCTCGGTCGCCGGCGCAAACTCACCCCGGTTCAGGCGCGCGGTCATCGCGGTGTTGGGCTCGTAGGTCAGCGCGTAGCAGCTCAGGTGTTCGAGCCCGGGGTCGACGCCCAGCGCCGTCTCGAGATCATGTTCCCATTCGTCGAGCGTCTGCCCGGGGATCGCGTAGATCAGGTCCAGGCTCCGCCGTTCGATCCCAGCGTCCTTGCAGATCGAAAGCGCCCGCCCGACCGAGGCCGGGTCGTGCCAGCGCTCGAGGGTTTTCAGGTGTCGCTCATCGAACGACTGCGCCCCGACGCTCACGCGGTTGACCCCTCCGCCGACCAGCGCCGCCAGCAGCTCGGGCGTAGCCGTCTCCGGGTTGCACTCGACGGTGAACTCGCCCGCGCCGGCGCGGATCGCCGCCAGGTCAAAGCTCGCGTCCAGCGCCGCCAGCAGCCGGCGCCAGTGCCCGACCCCCAGCAGCGTCGGCGTCCCGCCCCCGACAAAGATCGTCTCCAGTGGGCCGGCCGAACCCGACACAAACCGCAGCTCCTCGATGAGCCGATCCGTGAACTCCCCCTGCCGATCGCCCGAATCGACCAGGCTGTAGAAGTCGCAGTAGTGGCACTTGTGGAAACAGAACGGGACGTGAATGTACAGCGACCGCACGGGCTCGATGATCCCGGCAAGCACCCCTCCCGCCGCTTGTTGTTGCCCCGATACTGTCAGGGCGATACGCTCATCCATCGGCGCCCTCCCCTTGGCATCGTCACCGTAGGCGCCCCCAAGGCCCCGTGCGCCACCGAGGACCGACACCCACAAATGGACGTCAGACTCATCCGCTTCAAAGACGACGGCGCCAAGCGCTCGTTTCACATCAAGCGCGGCAAGTGCGTCATCGGTCGCGACGCCGCGTGCGATCTCCAGATCCCCACGCCCAGTGTCTCACGCCACCACTGCGAAGTGATCATCGAGGGCGACAACGTCGTCGTGCGCGATCTCAACTCGAGCAACGGCGTCTTCCTCAACGAGTCCCGCATCAAGGGCGAGGCCAACGCCGGCCCGGGCGACCGACTCGCCGTCGGGCCCATCATCTTCACCCTCAAGATCGACGGCCAGCCCAGGCACATCGAGCCCCCGCTGCTCGATGCGCCCACCGCAGCAACCGCGGACGAGGCCGAGGACAGCTCCGCCGATATCGCCGACCTCATCGCCCGCGCCACCAGCGCGCTCAGCGACGACGATTCCTCTGTCTTTGATTTCGATATCGATCTTGATGACGACGACTAAGTCGCAGGTTCGGCCACACCCCGGCTCACGCCGCGGCGGCCCCATCGCCGGTCTCGCCCTCGTCGGGGATCGGCGCCGCCGACTGCGCCTTGACCGGGATCCGCACCGTCGTCCCGCAGTTCTTGCACTTGACCGTTCGGCCTCGCGCCGACTCGGGCACGGCCAGCACGCGCCTGCATTGCAGGCTCGGGCACATGATCCGCAGAATTTTTTCGTCGTCTTTCAACGGATTCTCGTGCTCAAGGTGATCCTCGACGGCCGGTGAGGAGCGGTGCAGACAGTGGTGCATCGGTCGATTCGTCGCCCCGCTTGAACCGCCCGATCCGCCTACGATGTTGCCCGAATCGGGGCCCTTCGACGCGAATCCATCACTCTCGGACCCTTCAACGATGCCCGATCCAAACGCGCCAACGCCGCCCGCCCGGACCGCCGTCGTGGGGCTCCAGTGGGGCGACGAGGGCAAGGGCAAGGTCGTCGACCTGCTCGCCGCGGCCCACGATTTCGTCGTCCGATACAACGGGGGCGCCAACGCCGGCCACACCGTCGTCGTTGCGGGCGAACGCACCGTCCTCCACCTCGTCCCCAGCGGCGTCCTCCACCCGGGCGCGACCTCGATCATCGGCAACGGCGTTGTCGTCGATCCACACCAGCTCATCCACGAACTCGACGAACTCAACGCTCGCGGCGTGGACACGTCCCGTGTCCTGTGCTCCTCGCGAGCCCACCTCGTCATGCCCTACCACAAGGCCGAGGACGCCGCCCGGGAGAAGCTCCTTGCAGACAGCGCCTCGAAGAGCGCCGAGGCCATCGGCACCACGAAGCGCGGCATCGGCCCCGCCTACGCCGACAAGGCGCACCGCTCAACGGCCATCCGAGTCGGCGACTTGCTCACCGACCCCGACGCCCTCGCCGCCAGGCTGAGGGCCATCTGCCGCTTCAAAGACCAAACGCTCCAGGCACTCCCGGGTCAGCCCGACCCCGTCGATCCGGACGCCCTCGCCAGCGACCTGCAAGCCGTCGCGGGACGGCTCGGGCCCCAGATCGTCGACAGCTTCGACCGGCTCCACCAGGCGCTGGGCGATGGCCGGTCCATCCTCTTCGAGGGCGCCAACGGGACGCTCCTGGATGTCGATCACGGGTCCTACCCGTTCGTCACCAGCTCCAACTGCTCAACCCTGGGCATCGGCCCCGGGACCGGTGTCCCGCCGCAGCGCATCAACCGCATCGTCGGCATCATGAAAGCGTACTGCACCCGTGTCGGCGGCGGCCCGATGCCAACCGAGCTCAACGACCCGACCGGCGAACGGATCCGCACGCAGGGCAACGAGTTCGGCGCCACCACCGGGCGCCCGCGCCGCTGCGGCTGGCTGGATCTCGTGGCGCTCGACTACGCCGTCAAGCTCAACGGCTGCACCGAAATCGCCTGCATGCTCCTCGATGTCCTCGCCGGGTTCGAGACGCTGCACATCTGCGCCGAATACGAGATCAACGGCAAGCGCACACGGCGATTCCCCCCCGACGCCGAGACGCTCGCCCGCGTCAAGCCCGTCTACGAAACCGTGCCCGGGTTCACGAACGCGATCACGGAGGTGCGCACCCGCGCCAACCTGCCCGACGCCGGACGCCGATATCTCGACCTGATCGAGGCCCGGATCGCCACACCCATCAGCATCATCAGCGTCGGCCCTGACCGCGAACAGACGATCCTCGCCTGATTACCCGCGTCCCGGATCCGTCGTTGACACCCCTTGCAAGACGCAAGACGAGACCCGCTCACTTGGGCTTGATCGGGACCAGCCCCACCCCGAGCTTCGAGAGCTTGACGATGTTCAAAATGAGCGTGTTGTCCGTCAGCACCGACGCCGGCGCGTCGTAAAACTCCGTCACGCTCAGCCCCACAATGACCTTGATGGTCACCACCTCCGGGTCCGGCGTCGAGTTGACGTTGACAATAAAAGTCGCCATCCGATATCCCTCCAATGAATAGGTTGCTCCTATAGAGGGACGCCCGGCGCGGTCTGTGCGCATGGAAAAGGCCCCGATCGAAATCGAGGCCCCTGCCAAGCCCAACTGCGCGTGGACGCTGGAGGACAAATGGGCACTCCCGGACTTGAACCGGGGACACCGGCATTTTCAGTGCCGTGCTCTACCAACTGAGCTAAGTGCCCGAATCTGGATTTTCCCGCTCCCGGGATGCCCCGGCGGGGCGACAACCGTAGCAGCCCCCCAACCCATCGGCAAGACGGAACCCCGGATTTGCTCCGATCCCAACCGATCGCGATCCCATCGCCCGGATACCATCGGCGCCCGCATGCCCGCACCCTGCGCACATCCCGCCGATCCAATCGCCAACCGTCATGGGATCGCCATCACCGGGCTGGGGCTGGTCACCCCCCTTGGCAAATCCCTTTGGGCCACCACCCGGGCCCTGCTCGATGGACGGACCACCGCCGACTTTCTCGATCATGCGCAGCGCGAGATCGACCGAGATCCCGCCCCCGAGACACGCCCCGCGGCGGCGCTGACTCGGAACCCGGCGGCGCTGACCCGCGCCGTCGGCGCCGTCGGCCGGGTCGCCCCGTGGATCGAGGACCCCGCGATCGAACTCGCCGACCTCGCCGCCAGTCAGGCCCTGCCCGACCCGGCGGGCGCCCCCGACCAACCCCGGGGCGTGCGCACGATCGTCGCCTCCTCCAAGGGGGCGATCCTGACGCTGATCGACGACCACTGGCTCGCCCACCGTGACGGGGCCGCCGTGCTCGGGCCGCACGAATGGCTCGCCCACCGCCTGCGTTGCAGGCTGAGCCTGGGCCACACGACCAGCATCGTCGCCGCCTGCGCCACGTCGGCGTGCGCGCTGCACCAGGCGCGCCGGGAGATCGAGTCCGGCGCCGTTGACCGGGTGCTCGTCATCGCCGTCGAGGCCGCCCTGCACCCGATGTTCGCGCACACGTACCAGCGTCTGGGCGTGCTGTCGCCGATCGATCCGTTGTGTGCGCACCGTCCTCGCCCGCTCGACACCCGCCGGGCGGGATTCACGCTGGTCGAGGCCGCCGCCGCTGTACTGCTCGAGCGGGAATCCGTCGCGCACGTCCGTGGCCAACGGCTCTTCGGCTCGCTGCTGGGCACGGCTATCGGGACCGAGCCGTACGACATCGTGCGCCCGGCGCCGGTCTTTGGCGCGCTGGGATCGTGCGTGTCCCTCGCCGTCCCGCGTGACGCCGACATCGCTCTCATCCAGCCCCACGCCACCGGCACGCGGGACAACGACCCGCGCGAGCTGGACGCCATCGCCCGCGCGCTGCCCGGTTCAGACAAGACGCCGGTCTACGCGAGCAAGGGCGCGCTCGGTCACCCGCTGGGCGCCTCGGCGCTGGTCAATCTGGTGCTCGGGTGCGCCTTTGCCGCCGCCGGCCGGCGCCCGTCCATGCCCTGGCTCGATGAGCCGATCGACGGCCCCTTCACCCTGACGCGCGCCGCGCAGCCCGTGGCCCCGGGCGCCCAACTGATCACCAGCGCCGGCTTCGGGGGCCACGTCGGGGCGGTCTGTTTCGAGGCCATCGGCCCCCGTTGTCAGCCCTCGATCCGCTGAACCGCCTCCCACAACGCGATGATCGACTCCGGCGACAACTGCTCCGGGCGGTCCATCGGCGCTACGGCGTCGGGCCAGATCAGCCCTTGTTTGACAGGCTCTTTCAGGATCGATCCGAGCTGCTTGCGCCGGCGCGCAAAGAGCCGGCGCGCAAAGCCGACCAGCCCCCTCGGGTCGTCGGTCGGAGGCTCGCGAAGCCGGGTGATCGAGATCATCGCGCTCTCGACCTTGGGCGCCGGCCAGAAACAGCTCGCCGGGACCCTCGCGATCGTCTTCACCTGCGCCAGCGCCCGCGTGACGACCGAGATTTCGCCGTACGTCTTCGATCCGTGCGCGGCGCCGAGCCGATCGGCGACCTCGCGCTGGATCGTCACGCGCAATGATCCGCACTGCGGGTGGTCGACGAGCAGCGTCAGAATCAGCGGCGTCGCGATGCTGTAGGGCAGGTTGGCGATCAGCGTGAACGGTCCGTCGCCCAGCGCTGAAAGGGCCGCCGGCGCGATTGCGTGTTTGCCCGCGAGGCAGTCGCCGCGCACGAGCGTCAGCCGGCCCTCGCCGATGGGCCCGGCGAACTCGTCTTCGATCCAGTCGCAGAGCCCGTCGTCGAGCTCGCACGCGACGACGCGCCAGCCGGCGTCGAGCAGCGGTTCGGTCAGCGCCCCGGCGCCCGGGCCGACCTCGAATGCGAGCCTGCCCTGCGCGGGCCCGGCGCTGTCGACGAGCTTGCGGATGAGGTTCTGATCGATCAGGAAGTTCTGGCCCAGCGATCGCTTCGGGCTCAGGCCCCTCGATTCGAGCGTCGCTTTGATCTGCGCCAGGGTTCGCACGGTCGCCATGGTAGCCCGGCCCGGGACGGCGGCCCCGCCCGGCGGTGTACGATGCCCGCATGACCGCACCGACTCCGACCCCGGCCCCAACCCCGACTGTGACCACCGAGGCCATCGCTGAGTCGGCAACCGCACGCCTCACCAGGATCGACCACGCGCACGTCTGGCATCCCTTCACCGGGCAGCGGCAGTGGCGCGAGCAGGAGCCGATCATCATCGAGCGCGCCGAGGGGTTTGCGCTCTACGACACCCGGGGCCGGCGGTACATCGACGGGTATTCCTCACTCTGGTGCAACGTCCACGGGCACCGCGTCCCCGAGATCGACGACGCGATCCGCGAACAACTCGGCCTCGTCGCACACGCAACCATGCTCGGCGCCGCCACCATTCCCGCGATCGAGCTCGCCCAGCGCCTCGTCAACCTCGTCAACCGCCCCGGCGCATCGAGGGCGCTCAGCAGGGTCTTCTATTCTGACGCCGGCGCCACCGCGACCGAGCTGGCCTTCAAGATGGCCGCCGGGCTCCACCACCACACCGGGAGGACCGAACGCGACACGTTCGTCGGGATCCGGGGCGCTTATCACGGCGACACGACCGGCGCGATGAGCGTTGGCTACGACGAGCGGATGCACAAGCCGTTTTCAACGATGCTCTTTGGCAACGCCTGGGCGATGGCTCCCGACGTCTGCCGGGCCGGCGCCCCGTCACCCGGGTGCGAGACGGAATGGCCCTCCTGGGACGGAGCCAGACGCCGGCGCGTGCGTGATGCGGCGCTGGCCGACCTTGACCGCGTGCTCGACGAGGTGGGCGACCGCGCCATCGCGGTGGTGATCGAGCCGCTGATGCAGGGCGCCGGGGGCATGATCGAGCAGCCCGAGGGGTACCTGTCCGGGCTGGCGCAAAGAGCCCGGGATCGTGGCCTGCCGTTGATCGCCGACGAGGTGGCCGTCGGGCTTTGCCGGACGGGGACAACGCTGGCGTGCGAGCACGAGGGCGTCGAGCCTGACATCCTGTGCCTGGCCAAGGGCCTCAGCGGGGGTTACCTGCCGCTGGCCGCGACGATGTGCACCGACGAGATCGCTGGCGCTTTCGAGGGTGAGCCGCACGAGCACCGCACGCTCTACCACGGGCACACGTTCACGGGCAACCCCCTCGCGTGCGCCGCGGCCAACGCCTCGATCGACCTGCTCCTCAAACACAACTTGTGCGCTCGCGCCGGCGACCTCTCCTCGATGATGCGCGGACGGCTCCGCGAACGGCTCGGGGACCACCCGCATGTGGGTGATGTCCGCTTGCGCGGCGTCATGTGCGGGATCGAGCTGGTCGCCAGACGGAACCCGTGGACGCCGTTCGACCCGAACCGCCGCGTCGGCGCGAGGGTATGCGAGGCGGCGAGATCGCTCGGGCTGATGGTGAGGCCGCTTGGGGATGTCATCATCCTGAACCCGGCGCCGGCGATGGACGAGCGGACCGCGCAAGAGATGCTCGGGATCATTCTTGAGACGATCCGGGTCTTCGATTTTTCCAGATTTGCGTAGGAACGGGGCCCGGGTCGCTCTTTACCGATCCACCGGACGCGGTACACTGGGGCTCTATGGTCGGAGACTCGCCGGAAGCGCAACACAACGTCTTCGCCTCGCTGGGGTCGTCATTGGGGCCGGCGCTCCGCGCCGAGTGCGAAGACCGTCTCGGTGAGATCAGGTGGTTCCGTGCCGACTGGCAGCGGGGCGGCGCCTCGACGGCGTACAGCGACTGGCGCGGCGATGACGGCTCGACCCGCGAGGTGATGATCAAGCTCCCGGTCGGGCCGGTCGAGCGTCGCATCACAACCGAACTCTCCGAGACCGACGCGCACACGCCGGTGGTTGTCGCCCACGGCGTGGAGCTGGGCGGGTACGACCTGGCGTGGCTGGTGATGGAGCGGCTCCCGGGCAACCCGCTCTCGCACGAGAAGCCCAGCAAGCAGCTCTTCGAGGACCTCGCCGAGGCGGCGGCGGGGTTCTACCGCGTCGAGGCGGCGCTGCACCGGCCCGACGGTCAGGCGCACCGCACCGACTGGACCGCCCTGATCGAGAAGGCCCGCATCGACGCCCGCACCAGCGACATCGCCCACCAGCAGCACTGGAACGACCTGATCAAGCAGACACACAAGCTGCTCAACAAGCTGCTGCCCATCTGGCGCGGACGCGACACGCACACCTGGCGACACGGCGACCTGCACATCGGCAACGCCATGCGCCGACCCGACGGCTCGCCATGGGGACCGCCCGGGTGCGTCCTGCTCGACTTCGCCGAGGTCGGGCTCGGGCACTGGGTCGAGGACGCGATCTACCTCGAACGCATGTACTGGGCGAAACCCAACAAGCTCTGCGGCGTCAAGCCCGTCAAGGCGCTCGCCAAAGCGCGCAAGAAACAGGGCCTCGACAACGGCGCCGATTACAACGACCTGGCGAACATCCGGCGGGTGTTCCTCAGCGCGTGTGTTTCGGCGTTTCTTCACCGCGAGGGGCACCCCGTGTACCTCGAGGCCGCGCTGGGGGTGCTCGAACAATCGCTCCCGCTTGTCAGCAAGCTCTGAGCGCCGGCGCGCAAGGACACGGCGCAAAGACAGGGCGATCCTCGGGATATACCCGCGGATCGCCCTGAGATCGCCGAAAATAGACCGAGTTCGTGGATCAGGCGAGGCGCTTGCGGCGTCTCGAAACCATGCCGAAACCGCCCATGGCGAGCACGCCGGCGCCCGGGCTGGGCACCGCGTTGACCCGGATGTTGTCAAAGAACGCATCGCCCGCGACGCCGCCCGAGCCGACAAAGTCCTCGAACATCAGGCGGAACCCGGTCGAGCCGCCGCCGAAGGCCGTGGCGCCGTCGACCACGTACGAGAACGAACGCCAGGCGCCGTCGTCGATGAGCGCATCAGATGCGCCGGAGGTCGTCGAGGTGCCGAAGGTCCACGAGTGGGTCCCGGGCGTGCCCTGGGAGTACCCGGTGAACCCGCCGAAGTCGCCAGCGACCGACCCGTTCTTCGCAAAGCCCAGGTAATCGAAGGAGACCTCGTACGTATCGGCGCTCGCGAAGTCGAAGAACTGTGTCGAGAAGATCTCGCCGGCGGATTCGAGCGTGTTGAACGTGATCGCGCTGTTGGTGTTGTCCAGCGGGTCATCAACGATCACCGCGTCGTGGGCGCCGAAGGACTTGCCCGTCCAGTTGGCGAGCGAGCCGGACTCGAAGTCGTCATTGAATACGGTTGCGGCCGAAGCCCCGCTCGCTGCGATGGTCATCGCGATCGCGCAGGTGACGGTGACGGCCCCGGTTCTGGTGCTGCTGTTCTTCATGATGTGATCCTCCATCGGCAACCACGGCGCCCAAAGCCACCCCGGCCCTGCGCCGGTCACCACAGGAAGATTCCGATTCATCGATGGGCGATGCGCCACGAAAAGACGATCGGCGACAGCGATCGTTCGAGCGCGGGCGCGCAGACCCGTCAGGCACTCCAGACCGGCCCGGGAGCGTCCGGCGCCGCCCGGGCGGCGTGCTTATCGGTCGCGTGTGGGCGACCGGGCCCGCCGATTACGACGCGCCCATGCCGTGCCGGAGCTCCTGCTCGTACAGGGCCCACGTCTCGTTGCGGAACGTCTCGAGATCGATCTCGCCCGAATCCACGCGCCGGAGCAGCGATTGCTGGGCGAGGCATTCGTGGTTCACCACGCCCGCCCGGCTCTGGAGGAGCCGCCACGCCTTGCGACGCTCGACGCAGAACAGGACCATCTGCCGCGAGAGCGAGAGCCTCGACCGCTTGCCGTCGCCCCGGTCGGCCTCGATGAAGACGCCAAAGTCCGGCACGAAGGATCGCCGCGCCGGGTCCGTGTGCAGGCGCCGGACGACGTCCGTCTGGGTCAGGCGGACGAGCATGGCTTCGAGCGGGATCATCGACGCCTCGTCGCCGTCCTTGACGGGCTTGAAGTGCCGGCGGAACCGCGCCTCGGTGGTCGCCCAGTGCGCCGGGGTGAAGCGGTACGCCTCCTTCGAGCCCGTGTACTTCGTGGTCCACCAGTCCTGGTCGACGTCCGGGTTGCCCTTGAGGTCCAGCGCGTCGGCGTACACCTCGCCCGCGTCCGAGCGGAAGACGAACTCGGGCATCCCGCGGCAGTCGCGGATGCGTTTGGCCTGGAACGCGGCCATGTCGTCGCCGACGCCGTGCTCGGGCTGGCACGTCGTAAAGCACTGGTAGAACGCCGTGCCCCGGTACTCAAGCCCGTCGAGGATCGACTTGTAGAGTTTGGCCGCGTTGGCGATCGAGACCTGCGCGACGAACGGCGAGCCGTGCCCGCACGTGAGGATCTCGGCGACGCTCTTCTTCTCGGTCATCTTGCCCTCGGAGGCGGGGCCGAACTGGTTCATGTCGAACCCGCCGGGCGAGAGCGACGAGTCCGAGTTCTGCCCGCCGGTGTTCGAGTAGACCTGGGTGTCGAGCATGAGCACCTTGATGTTGGGCCTGTTCTGGAGGACGACCTTCGAGACGTTCTGGAACCCGATGTCGCCCATGCCCCCGTCGCCGCCGATCGCCCACACCTTGGGCAGCTCGCGGACCTCCTGCTCGGTCATGTCGGTGTCGGTCAGGTGCGCCAGCAGGAAGCACTCGTGCTCTGAGATGGTCCCGCACGACTCGCCCAGCAGCGCCATCGCGAGACGCTCGGGGATCACCGACCGGCGCGCGTGATCCTGGATGAACCCCTCGCCCAGCAGCCACGCGACGGTCGAGCCGTCCTGGAACAGCGAGTTCAGCCACGGGTACGGGTGCGGGTTGTTCGGCGGGGTCGAGCCGTACACCGTGTTGCAACCGGTGTGGGCGCCCATCGCCATGACGGACATCCCGTTGTCGGCGAGCCCGTCCACGGCCCGGATATCCCGGTGCAGGTGCGCATCGTGCCGGAGGGTCTCCACCAGCGCATCGACGATCATGTTGTCGGTGAGCGTCCCGTGCGCATCGAGCCGCGCGTCGGTGTCCTCGCTCGTTTCACCGCCGAGGCCCATGAGCAGGCTCGCGACCGCCCGCCGGAACCGGCCCGCGTCCTCGGGGCATTGTCCGGCCAGCCGCTCGAGCCGCTCGACGCCGTACTCGGCGAGGTCGTCGGCGATCCCGCGCAGCCGGTCGGCCTTGGCGTGGTAGATGGGCCGCATGTACGCCTCGGTGACGCTGGCCACGGCGCGGAGGATGCTCTTCTCGCCGCACCCGGCGCAGGCCCCGTCGCCGCTGACGAGCGCCTCGTAGTTCCGCCGGGACATCAGGTGGTTGCGCAGCGCGGCCGCCTTGGAGTCTTCGGGATGCTCCGGGTCGTAGATGCCCAGGTATTCGCGGGGCGTGTCGGGCAGGAGGTCGAGGAACCTGGTCGCCGCGATGACGTGGGTGTTGAGCTCCTCGGTGTCGGGCGCCATGCGGAGCGCTTCGTGATCACCGCACGCGACGACGCACTCGCCGCACCCCTTGCACCGATCGGAGATGAAGATCGAGAACAGCCCGCCGTGCCCGGGGTTCTTCTTCTCCATCGACTTGTAGATCGCGTGCGTCTTGGTGTAGGCGATCGGGAGCAGCTCGATGGCGGTGCACATCGCGTCCCCGGCGCCCGGGTCGATCCCGCCCTCGGCGTCGACCACCTCGCGGACGATATTGATGAAGGGCTCGTCGCCCTTGTCCTTGACAACATCGGACATCCGCGACCGGATCTTGTCGCTCATCGCCGGGATCGCGCTCAGCATCGACTCTCGGTCGTGGACCCCGGTGACGTAGTGCCGGACGGCGGTGTCGAGGATCGTCTCGACGCGCTGCGCCGTGTTGGGCATCGCGGTGTCCGGGCAGACGGCGATGCACTCCATGCACTGCGTGCAGTTTTCCGCGATGAAGACCGGCGTCTGCCGGCGGGCGACGTACTTCGACGCCGTCACGCCCGTCGCCGCACCGACCACGCCCACCGACGCCAGCGCCGACGCCGGCTGGTTGTACCCGAGCCCGGCCCGGAACTCGCTGTCAAACTTCTCGATCGAAAAGATCGGCGCCCGCGCATCGCCGTTGGTCGGCGCCGCGTGCTCCGGCTCGACGCCCAGCAGCGGGACCAGCGGGCTGCCCCGCATCGATGACCGGTCCGGCGCGTCCACGGCGCCGTAGACGATCTCCACCGCCTGCTCGTACCCCTTGGTCATGACCTCCATGTTGGATTCGACGACCATTTCGCCGAGCTTGCCGAACTTCTTGACGTACTGCTCGCGCACGATCCGGTGGAAGTGGTCCTGGTCGATGCCGTATTCGCCGAGGAACCCGGACACGCGGAAGAAGGCGCCCAGGAACGAGTTGCCCTGCATCCGCAGCTGGAGCTCGGGGCGATCGGTCGCCTCGCGGGCGATCTGGAAGCCGTTGAGGATGAACACACGGATGTTCTTGTCGAGGATCTCGGCGCGGTGTTTCCTCGGGATCCGCTCCCACGCCGTCTCCGGGGATTCATCCGACTCCCACACGAACGCCCCGCCCTCACGGATCCCGTCGAGGGCGTTGGTGTGCAGTAAGACCTTCGGATCGCAGCACAGCACCGTGTCGATGTGGTGCAGGTCGCAGTTGACCCGCACACGCTCGGGCGCCACCACCAGGAAGTACGACGTCGGCGCCCCCTTCTTCTCCGAGCCGTACTTCGGGTTGGCGCTGATGTGCAGCGCCTCGGTCAGCCGCCCGAACTCGTCGTGCTCATCGCGCTCGGCGCTGACCCACTGCCCGAACTTGCCGATGATCTCCCCGAGGTTCTTGCCCGTGGTGATCATCCCCCACCCGCCGATCGAGTGCAGCCGGACCGCGATCGAGCCGGCGGGCTGGAGCGACGGCGTCTCGTCCGAGATCACCGCGTACGGGTGATCGATCCCCAGCGCGAACCACGTCACACCGTCGGCGCTCGTCCTGCCGTCCTGTCGCGCCCGGCCCTCGGCGACGTACTCGTACGCCCCGATGATGTGCTCGGGCCTGAAATCCCGCGACCCCAGCCCGTACACGCCGCCGTACAGCCTCGGCATCTGTTCATGTGTCAGCGAGGGCAGCCCGGGCCGGTGCGCCTTGCCCGCGTGCACGAGGCACCGCGAGAGCGCCGCGCGGACCTCCCTGGCGAGCGGGTTGTCGTTGGCCAGCGGCTCATCGGTGCGTTCGAGAACGATGCACGCGTCCTTGCCGCGCAGCGCCTCGACCACCGCCGCCTGCGGGAACGGACGCAGCGCGTTGATGTGCAGCGAGCCGACCTTCGCCCCGCGTGTCCGGCGCAGGTGGTCCACCGCGGCCTCGATGTTCTCGGCGGCCGAGCCCAGCGAGACAAAGACGATCTCGGCGTCATCGGTCTTGTAGGGCGTCACGAGCCCGTACCGCCGACCCGTCAGCTCCCCGAACTCGCGGTAGGCGTCCTCGAGAAAGCCCAGCACGGGCTCGGCGAAGTTGTTCCGCCGGGCCACGACGCCGTTCATGTAGTGCTCCTGGTTCTGCACCGGACCGATCAGCGCCGCGTTGGCCAGGTCGATCACCCGGGGCACACGCCGCCGCGTGGGCCCGAACAGCTCGCGCTGCGCATCGGTCGGGCAGTCGATCGTGTCGTCGGGCGCGCCGAGATATTGCCGGAGCAGCTCCGCCTCGCACATCAGGAAGGTGCGTTCGAGGTGCGAGGTCAGGAAGCCGTCCTGGATGTTGATCCCGGGCGTCAGCGACAGCTCGGTGACACGGCGGAGGATCACCGCCTGATCCGCCGCCTGCTGGGCGTCCTTGGCGAAGAGCATGATCCAGCCGGTGTCGAGGGCGGCGTAGATGTCGTCGTGCCCGCAGTGGACGTTGAGCGCATGTTTGGTCAGCGCCCGCGCCGCGACCTCGAGCACCATCGTCGAGAGTTTCCCCGGCGCGTGGTAGTATTGCTCGAGCCCGTACACCACGCCCTGCCCCGATGTGAAGTTCACGACCCGCCTGCCGGTGAGCGACAGCGCGATCGCCCCGCCGTGGGCGGCGTGCTCACCCTCGGCCTGGATCGCGATCCGCGCGTGCCCGAAGACGTTCAGTTTCCCCTCGGCGCAGGACAACTGGTAGTCCTCGCCCATCTCCGTTGACGGGGTGATCGGGTAGAACACGCCGCCATCGGTGATCCTCGCCTCGGTGTGGTAGCAGACGAGGTGGTTGCCGTTGGTCGTGATCCGGACGCCGGGGAAGGGAGGGCGGTTCGTCATCAGATCGTGCCTTTCGCAGATGGCGGATGGTCGCTGGCCAAACGAACGCCGACACCATCCGCGCGTCGGCGCGATCACGGCAGTATAGAACATCCAAGACCTTGATGTCGGATTTGCCGCCGGGCAAGCGGTGGGTCAGGCGCCGATCAACGCCCGCCCGGCGCCCTCGGCCAGCTCCCACACCCACCTCGGGTAGAACCCGACCACCAGCGTCAGCCCGATCGCCAGCCACACCGCCAGCGCGACCGCCGGGGAGATGCGGACCGCGGGGGCGTCGTCGGGCGCGGGCGTCAGGATCGCCTCTTTCACCACGCTCAGGTAGTAGTACAGGCTGATCGTCGCGTTGACCGCGCCGACGACCACCAGCCAGAGGTACCCGCTGTCGATCGCCGCGCTGAAGAGGAACCACTTACCCGCGAACCCGACCGTCGGCGGGATCCCCGCGAGCCCGAACATGCCCACCAGCAGCGTCACCAGCAGCAGCGGCGACCGGCTATACAGCCCCGCCAGGCTCGCCCGCGTCGGGTTCGACCCGTCACTCCCCAGCACGCTGACCACCACGAAGACGCAGAACACCACCGGCACGTACGTCAGCGCGTAGAAGACCGCCGCCGACACGCCCATCGCAGACAAGCACGCCAGCCCGATCATGATGTACCCCGCGTGCGCCACCGTCGAGTACGCCAGCAGCCGCTTGAGGTCCTTCTGGCCCATCGCCGCCAGGTTCCCGACCGTCATCGACGCGACGCACAGGATCAGCATCGCGGCGGCGATCGATCGCTCGTCCGACGCCACCAGGTGCAGCAGCCGGGCGATCACGCCCACCGCGGCGACCTTCGACGCCGTCCCGATGAACGCCACCGCCTCGTGCGGCGCGCCCTCGTACACATCCGGCGCCCAGGCGTGGAACGGGAAGACCGCGAGCTTGAACAGCACGCCGCTCAGCGCCAGGAAAACCCCGACAAGCAGGAGCGGCGAGGCGGGCGCCTGCGTGATCTCGATCAGGTACGTCGACCGGCTCGCCGCGAAGATCAGGCTGATGCCGTAGAGCGACACGGCGCTCGACGCGGCCCCGAACAGGATGTACTTCGCCGCGGCCTCACTCCCCCGGCGCTGCATGACGTGCAGCGCCGCGAGGATGTACAGCCCGTACGCGCTCAGCTCGAGCGCGACGTACAGCGTCAGCAGCTCGGTGGCGCTGACGAGCATCATCATGCCCAGCGCCGAGAAGAACAGGAAGACCGGGATGTCGATCCGCACGCCCGCGCGGAAGCTCCGCGCCGAGCCGGTGATCAGGGTCGTCAGCAAGAGCCCGACGACGATGCCCAGCTTCAGCGTCTGCGAGAAGGCGTCGACGCCGTAGATCCCGGCGAAGAACGGCTCGCCGTTGGCGCCGAGCTTCAGCAAGATGGCGACCAGCCCCGCAACGGCCATGACCACCGAGGCGCCCCAGGCGATCTTCCTGGGCGCGTTGGCGGCCGAGAGAACGAACGCGACGATCGCGCCAGCGAGGATCGTCAGCTCCGGGATGAACAGGGTCCAGTCACCCATCGGTCACGAGCCCCCCCCGGCGCTGCGGATCATTTCCAGGATCAGGTTGGGATAGAAACCGAACAGCAGCAGCACGCCGACCAGGATCGCCCTCGGCAGCAGCGACCAGGGCGTCACGTCTTTGAGGTTGTCCCAGTCGGGGTTCCTCGGCCCGTACATCGCCTTGCCCAGCACCCGCAGGACATACGCCGCGGTGAAGATCAGCCCGGCGATCGCCGCGACGCCCAGGACCGGGAATGTCTTGATCGCCGCGATGAACACGAGCAGCTCCGCCCAGAAGCTCGCGAACCCGGGCACGCCCATCCCGCACAGCGCGGCGATGATGAACATCGACGACGCGACGGGGACCTGGCTGGCGAGCCCACCGAAGTGGCGGATGTCGCGGTCGTGCGTCTGGTCGTAGATGAACCCGACGGCGCTGAAGAAGAGCGCCGTCATGATCCCGTGCGCGAACATCTGGAAGACCGCGCCGTCGAGCCCGGTGGTGTCGGACCTCGACATGGCCCAGACGTTGAGCCCGAGCAGCACGATGCCCATGTGCGAGACACTCGAGAACCCGATGACGTACTTGAAGTCCGTCTGCCGCATGGCGACAAAGGCCCAGTACACGATCCCGACCGTCGCCAGCAGGGCGAACGTCGGGGCCCAGTACTGCGCCCCCTCGGGCAGGGCGGTCATCGCGATCCGGAAGACGCCGAACGCGCCGAGTTTCATCAGCACGCCCGCGTGGAGCATCGACACCGCCGTCGGCGCCGCGACGTGCCCGGTGGGCGACCACCCATGGAACGGGAACATGCCCGCGAGGATGCCGAACCCGATGTAGAGCAGCGGATAGAGATAAATCTGCGTCTGGTGGGAGAAGGCGCCGCTATTGGCGATCTCGACGATGCTCCAGGTCTGCAAGCCGGCGCCGAAGTAGAGTGCGATCAACCCCGGGAAGAGCAGGGCGCTGCCGACCATGAGGTAGAGCGTCAGCTTCATGGCGCTATAGGTCTTTCGTGTGCTCCCCCACACCGCGATCAGCGGGTACATGGGCAGCACCGCGACCTCGTAGAAGAAGAAGAACGCGAAGACATCCAGCGAGAAGAAGACCCCGAAGACCCCGAAGACCAGCGCCGCCATGAACGCGAAGTATTCCTTCACGCGCGTCTCGAGCGTCCACATCGTCAGCACGCCGGTGAAGAACACCAGCGCCGTGAGCATCGTCAGCACCACCGAAATCCCGTCGACAGCCACCCGGTAGTCGATCCCGAAGCTCGGGACCCACGGCACGACCTGCATCATCTGGTAGCCGCCCGCCGATCGGTCGTACCCGACCCAGATCATGACCGCCAGGACCAGGCTCGCCAGCGCACACAGCGCATTGACCACCTTGATCGCCTTGCCGTGCCGGCGCGGGATCAGCAGCGTCAGCAGCAGCGCGGCGGCCGGGCACAACAGCGTCACGGTGAGGATCGGGAAATCGGTCATGGCTCAGCCGCCCCCCCCGCCGCCGCTGCGCAGCCCGAGCGTCAGCGCCAGGGCCGCGACGACCACGATCGCCGAGCCGATGTAGAGCTGCAACCGCCCGGTGTGGCTCTGCGCGACCATCTCGCCGCTCTCGCGCGTTCCCCTTGCCACGGCGTCGGCCCCGACATCGAGGCCCCTGGTCTCGGCGCCAAAGCACAGCCGGGCGATCCAGAGCGAAAACCGAACGATCGTCGCGTCGTAGATCTCGTCGATGTACCAGCGCCGGACGAACAGCCGCTGCACGGCCGGCAGATGCGCAACCGAGCCGACCTGCGCCGAGCGCCGGCGCCCGAAATCAAACCACGCCAGGGCGCCGCCGAGCAGCGCGACGACCACCGCCGGCGCCATGTCCGCGACCGTCGGGTGGTGGATGTGCTCCATCCCCAGCTTGTGCCCCATCCAATCGCCGAGAAGCCCCGCGCCGATCGCGCCGACGGTCAGCACCGCGATGGGCGCCAGCATCGACCAGGGCTCGGCCGGCCCGTGGTGCACGTGCCCGTCTTCGTGCTGCGCGTGCGCCGCCTCTTCCTCGACGGCCTGTGAATCCGGGTTGGGCCGGGTGATCAGGAAGATCATCCGGAACGCGTAGTACGCCGTCATGAACGCCGCCAGCAGCGCCCCGACCCGGGCGCCCGCCGGGAGCGACCCGATGATGTGTTCCTTGGAGACGAACCCGGAGAGCGGCGGGATCCCCGCCAGCGCCGACCCGCCCACGATCATCCCGACGGTCACCAGCTTCATCCGCCGCCCGGCGCCGGCCCGCCCCATCGCGACCATGTCGTTGGTCCCGAAGTGGTGGATGTACGCCCCGGCGCACAGGAAGAGCAGCGCCTTGAAAAAGGCGTGCGTGACCAGGTGGAAATACCCGGCAAACAAGCTCCCCGCGGCCAGCGCCATGAGCATGTACCCGAGCTGGCTGATCGAGGAGAACGCCAGCACCCGCTTCATGTCCTTGGCGACGATCGCCATGGTCGACGCCAGGATCGCCGTGCCGACCGCGATCCACAGCATCCACTGCATCGTCTGCGGGGCGTCCATGAACAGATCGTGGAAGCGCGTCACCAGGAAGACGCCCGCCGCCACCATCGTCGCGCTGTGCAGCAACGCGCTGACCGGCGTCGGGCCCTCCATCGCGTCTGGCAGCCAGGTGTGCAGCGGGAACTGCGCGCTCTTGCCGATGACGCCGATGAACAGCAGCGCCGCGATCAGCTCGATCCGTCCCGTCGCGATCGAGCCGGGCGCGCCGTCGGGTGCGAACAGCGCGTTGATCGAGGGGATGTCGAGCGTGCCCGTCGCGGTGAACAGCAGGATCAGCCCGATGAACAACCCCACATCCCCGATGCGGGTCATGATGAACGCCTTCTTCGCCGCGGCCACCGCGCTGGGCTTCTCGTACCAGAACCCGATCAGCAGGAACGACGCCAGCCCGACCAGCTCCCAGAAGATGAACGACTGGAGCAGGTTCGACGAAAAGACGAACGCGAGCATCGACATCTCGAAGAACGCCAGGAACGCGAAGAACCGCCCCCGCCCCGGGTCGTGCTTCATGTAGGACAGCGAGTACACCTCGATGCACAGCGTGATCAGCGCCACGACGGCGCCCATCATCATCGTCCGCCCGTCGAGGAGCACGCCGAACTCGATCGGTGTGTCGCCGATCCAGAACCATCGCGCGTTGATCGCCCCGATCGCGTGCCCGTCGCCCAGCAGCAAGGCGGCGCTGGTGAACAGGCTCACCAGCCCCGACGCGATGACCACCCCCGACGCGATCGCGTGCGACCGGCGGAAGAACACCAACGCGACAAAGCTCGCGAGAAGCGGCGCCAGGAGACAGGATAAAGCCAGTGACTCGGTGCTCAAACGCCGTCAGCCTTTCAGCTCGTGCAGGTCCGCCACGTCGATCGACTTGCGCTGCCGATAGACCGCCAGGATAATCGACAGCGCGATCGCCGCCTCCGCCGCCGCCAGCCCGATGACGAACAGCACGATGATCTGCCCGACCTCCGGGTGGGGCGACAGGAAATGGTTCACCGCCATGAAGTTCACGCTCGCCGCGTTGAGCATCAGCTCGATCCCGATCAGGATCACGATCAGGTTCCGCCGCCCGAGGACGCAGTACACCCCCAGGCAGAAGACCGCCAGCGCAAACAGGAGCCACGTCTCGAGCGTCACGCGCCACCCCCACCTGCGGCGGTCGGATCATCGTCCGAACCGGGCTCGCGCCGCGCGATCGCGATGGCGCCGACAATCGCCAGCAGCAGCACGACCGACAGCAGCTCGAAGACCACGTTGTACCGGTCCAGCAGCGACGAGCCGATGACCTTGAGCGACCACGCGCCATCAGCAACGGCGGGCGCCGGGCCGAAGTCCGCGTTGACCAGCGCCGGCGCGATCGCCACGAACAGCAGCGCCGCCGCGATCACGGCGAAGACCCGCCGCCAGAGCCCGTCCGGCTCGGCGTGCGTCGCGGTCCTGCTGAGCATGACGGCGAAGACCATCGCGATCAGGATCCCGCCGATGTAGATCAGCACCTGCATCGCCGCGACAAACGGGCTCCCCAGCGACAGGAAGGCCAGCGCCACACCCAGCAGCGCGATCGCCAGCCCGAAGACCGCGTGGACGATGTTCCGCCGGGTCGCCGCGATGATGGCGCCGGCGATCGTGATCACCATGGCGAGACCGGTGAGGATCATGCGTCCCCCCCGGCCGGATCGGTTCCGCCCTCGGCGGCCTCTTTGGCCGCCTTCGCCGCCGCCGCGGCTGCCTTCTTGGCCGCCTTCGCCTCGGCCTCCTTCTTCTCGATCCCGCGCTGGCGCTCGACGAACCCGGGCTCGCCCTCGCGGAACGGGTCGAGCAGGTCGTATTTCCAGTTCCGCTGATACCCCACGTCGTCGTAGATCTTCGAGTATTGCAGCGTCTCGGTCGGGCACGTGTCGATGCAAAGCCCGCACAGGCTGCACAGGGCGAAGTCCATCTCGAAGACGCTCGCCCGCATCTTCTTGATCCCCTCGACCCGGCCGCCCTCGATCGTGATGCACGCCGAGGGGCAGATCTTCACGCACTGCATGCACGCGATGCAGTCGTGCGAGCCCGTCTCGTCGAACCGGACGAGGTCGACCGTGCCCCGGTACGCGTCGGACAGCTCCGGCTTCTGGTGCGGGTACGTCAGCGTCACCGGCTTGCGCACCGACTCCCGGAGGGTGATGCCCATGCCGGTCAGCAGCGACCGGAACCCGCCCGTGATGGCGCCCACATACGACACGCTCACAGCACCTTGATCACAAACGCCGTCACCAGCAAGTTGACGATCGACAGGGGAATCAGCACGGCCCAGCAGAAGGTCATGAGCTGATCGAACCGAAGCCGGGGGAACGTCCACCGGACCCACATCATGACAAAGATAATCGCGTACGTCTTGAGGAAGAACCACACGGGCCCGGGCAGCCACGAACCGACAAGCCAGACCCCGTCCCAACCCCCGAAAAAGAGCACCGTCATCACCATCGCCCCGATGAACATGTTCGTGAACTCGCCGAAGAAGAAGAGCCCGAACCGCATCCCCGAATACTCGGTGTGGAACCCCGCGACGATCTCGCTCTCGGCCTCGGGGATGTCGAAGGGCGCCCGGTTCGTCTCGGCCAGTGTCGCGATGAAGAAGATGATCGCCGCCACGGGCTGGAAAACAATGAACCACAGCGACGTGTTCGCCTGCACAAAGGTGATGTGCGCCAGGTTCGTCCCGAGCAGGTCCGTCTGAACGCCATCGACCGTGATCCCGCGCCCCATCGCGGACACCATCAGCACCACCGACAGCGCCGAAAGGATCAGCGGGATCTCGTAGGAGATGTTCTGCGCCACCGCACGCATCCCCCCGAGCAGCGCGTACTTGTTGTTCGAGCCCCACCCGGCCATGAAGATCCCGATCACCGCGAACCCGCCGAACATAAACACCAGCACCAGCCCGATGTCGATATTGGAGATCGCCACCGACGCCGAGAACGGCAGCAGCGACGCCGACGCCACCACCGGCGCAAAGACCACGATCGGCGCCAGGTGGTACAGCGGCTTGTCGATGCCCTCGGGCGTGATGAGCTGCTTGCTCAGCAGCTTCATCATGTCCGCGACCGTCTGCATCGCCCCGTGGAACCCGACCTCCATGGGGCCCATCCGGCGCTGGATCCAAGCCGACACCTTCCGCTCAAACCAGATGCAGAAAAGCACGTTGAGCGAAAGGACGGTCATGACGCCGCCGATGCCGATCGCGATCGCGATCAGCGGGTTCTCGAAGATGTTGGGCAGCGTCGTCGGCAACCGTCGTCCTTTTCACTCGTCCTTATCGATCAATCTCTGGCATCACCACGTCGATGCTCCCGAGCACCGCGATCGTATCGGCCACCATCGTCCCCGCCAGCGCCTCGGACATCGAAGACAGGTTCGCAAACGATGGGGTCCGCAGCTTCAGCTTCACGGGGATGTCCTTGCCGTCGCTGACGAGGTACATCCCGAACTGCCCCCGCGCCGACTCGACCGCGAAGTAGAACTCGCCCACCGGCGGCTTGAGCTTCTTGATGAACTTCTTGGGGCCGAACGCCCCCTCCGGGAGCCGCTCGATCGCCTGCTCGATGATCCGGCAGCTCTGCTCCATCTCCGCGACCCGGACCTCGTACCGCGCCAGGCAATCGCCCGCCTCGCGCGTCGGCACGTCAAAGTCGTAGTCCTCGTACCCGCCGTAAGGCTCCGCCTTGCGCACGTCGTACCCCACCCCCGCCGCCCGCAGACAGGGCCCCGTCACGCCGTACCGCATCGCCATCGCCCGATCGATCACGCCGACCCCGATGCTCCGCTCGCGGAAGATCACGTTGCCCTCGACGAGCTTGGCGTACAACGGGAACCGCCCGCGAAGCCGCGCGAGGAACGCGGTCGCCTGCGACAGGAACACGTCATCGACATCCCGCGTCACGCCCCCGAACCGCCCGTAGGCGTACGTCAGCCGCGACCCCGACACGCGATCAAGGATACCGAGGATCTCCTCGCGATCATCGAAGCAGTACAGGAACGGCGTGATCCCGCCGATGTCCATCAGGTACGTCCCGAGCCACAGCAGGTGGCTCTGGATGCGGTTCAGCTCGCACGCGATGATCCTGATCGCGACGGCGCGCTCGGGGACCTCGTACGAGCACACCTTCTCGATCATCTGGCAGTACCCGATGTTGTAGATCATCCCGCTCAGGTAATCGATCCGCGACGTGTTCGGGTAGAACTGCACGTAGCTGCGGTTCTCGGCCATCTTCTCGTGCGCCCGGTGCGCGTACCCGATCACCGGGTCGCACACCTCGATCCGCTCGCCGCGCAGCTTCAGCAGCAGCCGCAGCACGCCGTGCATGCTCGGATGCTGCGGGCCCATGTTCAGGTAATACGTCTCGTCGTCGCCGTCGTGCGCCTGCACCAGCGTCGGCGCCTGCGGCGGGGCGTTCATCGGGAGCGTTGGAGAATCGGTCGGCGCCGTCATGATCCCGCCTCCGCGTCCTCGACCCGCCCGAAGTCCTTGAGCAGCGCGTGAAAGTCTGCATCTTCCGGGAGCAGCAACCGCTGCAGGTTCGGATGATCCGTAAACCGGACGCCGTACATGTCGTAGATCTCGCGCTCCAGCCAGTTGGCCGCGGAGCTGACCCCGGCGATGCTAGCGATCTCCACCCCCGGGATCTCGCCCGGGATCATCACGAACACGACGTGCCGATCCGCGACATCGAACCGGTTGAACGTATACACGAGCCGCATTGCGCGCTCATCGGCGCGCCGGTCCTCGCAGGTGACCATCTCGCAGAACCACCCGCCACGGGCGAACGCCTCGGCGAGGCGCACGATCGATTCCGAGTCCGCGGTGTGCCGGTGGTGGAACCCGTCGACGCCGTAGTCCGCCTCGTGTGTCTGCGCGACGAGCCCGGCAAGATCAATCGTCGGAGCAGCGGCGCGACTCACGAGGGCTTCTCCTCGACCAGCGCCGCCTGATGCGTCGAAACCGCCTTCTCGCCCTTGCGGATCTTCTCCTGCAAACTCAAAATCCCCGCGATCAGCGCCTCGGGGCGCGGCGGACAGCCCGGGATGTACACGTCCACCGGCACCAGGTGATCCGCGCCTTCGTAGATCGCGTACTGGTTCGGATACTTGAACGGCCCGCCGTCGATCGTGCACCCGCCCATCGCGATCGCCCACTTGGGCGCCGGCATCTGGTCCCACAACTGCTTGATCACCGGCCCCATCTTCCGCGAGATCGTCCCCGCGAAGATCATCACGTCCGCCTGCCTCGCGCTCGGGCGAAACACCCCGGCGCCGAACCGGTCGAGGTCATACTTCGACGCCCCCGCCGCCATCATCTCGATCGCGCAGCACGCGAGCCCGAACGTCAACGGCCACAGCGAGTTCGCCCGGGCCGCGTTGAGCAGGTCCTCGAGCACGGCGAACCGCACAAAGGGCGACGCCTCGATCGGGATCTGCCCCTCCATCTCCTTCGCCGTCACGACCGGCAGCGAAACCGAGCCGCCGGATGTTGCCCCGCTCACGTCGTCCATCGGATGACCCCCTTCCGCCACGCATAAAGGATCGCCAGCGACAGGATCACGAGGAAGATCCCGAGCTCGGAAAACGCCCGCCAGCCGAAGACGGGGTCATCATACACGAGCGCCACCGGGAACAGGTACAGCACGTCCACCTCGAAGGCGACGAAGATCAGCGCAAACAGGTAGTACGAGATCCCGAACCGCACCCACGTCGGACCGATCGTGTCGATGCCGCACTCGTAGGTCTTGGCCGTCTCCGCACCCTTGTACCGGGGGCTGATGAGCATGGGCACAACCAGCGCCGTGAGCGCAAACACAACCCCCAGAGCGACGTAGATCAGCAGTTGTGTGTATTCCGACATCGCGAGCGGCGCCAGGCGGGAAGAGCGGGATTCAGAAGCAGTCAGGCCAGAAGGCCATCCGGGGTCGTGATGGTACAGAATCGATCAATACCGGACAACCATCGTACGCGCTGTCCACATCCGGGATATTCACAACCACGAACCTGCCCGCGCTCCCCGGCAGTCTCACCTGGAATGTCCAGATCAACCCCAACGACATCACCCTCGCGATCGGCTCGATCTCCGACATCAACGGCGACGGCGTCGTCGACACCGCCGACCTGGGCATCCTCATCGCGCAGTTCGGCACAGCCGCCCCCGTCGCGGACCTGAACAACGACAACGTCGTCGACACCGCCGACCTCGGCATCCTGATCGGCGCCTTCGGGACGACGTGCCCCTGACCTGGCCACAAATCCCAACCCGCGACGGGCGACTCGCGTAACATCCCAGCGCCATGCCAGCGCGAACGCTTCGCACCCATCTCGCCGCGCTCTGCACGCTCTTCACGACCGCCCTTGCCGGCTGTGGCGCCTCGTCATCCAATGAGCACACCGTCACCATCCTCGCCGCGGCCTCGCTGACGGAATCCATCACCGACATCGCCGCCGCCTACGAAGCCGACCACCCGGGCGCCCGCGTCCGCACCGCCTTCGCCGGTTCGCAGATCCTCGCCGCCCAGATCCTCGAGGGCGCCCGCTTCGACCTCTTCTGCTCCGCCGACGACAACCAGATGGACCGCGTCGGCGGCTTCACGAACGCCCCGATCCCCTTCGCAACATCCCGACTCGTCGTCATCACCCCCGCGTCCACCACCGCCGTCGACGCCGCCGGCGCGCTCGCCGGCGCCGAACGCATCGCCCTCGCCGCCCCCGAGGTCCCGGCCGGACGCTACGCCCGCGCGGCGCTCGAGCAGCTCGGCCTCTGGGACGCCGCCAGACCCAAAGCCCTCTCCCTCGAAGACTCCGTCCGCGGCGTGCTCACCCGCGTCGTCATGGGTGAGGCCGACGCCGGCGTCGTCTACGCCACCGACACCGACTCGACGCACGCCGGCACGATCAGGGTCTTCGAGCTGCCCGGCTCTGTCACCGTCCGCGCGCACTTCCTCGCCGCGACCGGCAGCGCCCCGCCCAACCCCGCCGGCGCCGACGACTTCCTCACCTACCTCGTAACGGATGCGTCCGCGCAGGCGATCCTCCGAGCGCACGGATTCGACACCCCATGACCAACACCGGCAAGGGCGAGGGCGCCGCCCCGATCATCCTCCCGATCATCGCCATCACGGGGCTGTCCCTCTTCCTGCTCCCGCTCGCCGGCCTCGCCCTGCGCACCCGATGGTCAACCGCGTTCGAGCAGCTCCGCGACCCGGCGATCCTCGAGGCGCTCCGGCTTTCATTCATCGTCTCGGTCACCGCCGTCGCGATCGCCCTGTGCTACGGTTTCCCCATGGCGTACCTGCTGGCGCGCACCAACCTGCCCTTCCGACGCCTCATCCGCGGCCTCGCGCTCCTGCCCATGGTCCTCCCGCCGATCGTCGGGGGCATCGCCCTGCTCAGCGCCTTCGGCCGCAACGGCATCCTCGGACCGGCCCTCGAATCCATCGGGATCCACCTCCCCTACACCACCGCCGGCGCCATCCTCGCCGTCACCTTTGTCTCCGCGCCCTTCATGGTCGCCACGCTCGAAGCCGGGCTCCGCGATCTCGACGAGCGCCTCGAATCCGCCGCCGCCACCCTCGGCGCCCCGCGCTGGACCATCATCCGCCGCGTCGTCCTCCCGCAACTCGCCCCCGCCATCGGCGCCGGGATCGCGCTGACCTTCGCCCGCGCCTTGGGCGAGTTCGGCGCCACCATCGCCTTCGCCGGGAGCCTCCCCGGGCGCACCCAGACCCTCCCGCTGGCCATCTATCAATCCCTCCACACCAATCTCGAAAGCGCGTTCCTGCTCAGCGTCCTGCTCCTTGTTGTTTCGCTCACCATTCTCATCGCCCTCCGCGCCAGGATCGTCCCGGGCAACAACCAGCGGAACGACCGAACATGACCCTCCGCGCCGACATCCGGATCCGCCGCGACGGCTTCAGCCTCGCCGCGATGTTCATCGCAGAGCCCGGCGAGCCCTGCGCCCTGATCGGCCCCAACGGGTCGGGCAAATCCACCGTCGCGGCCGCTCTCGCCGGCATCCTCAGGCTCGACGCCGGGTCGGTCCAACTCTTCGACAAGACCCTCGACAACGGACGCCGGGCGCTGTGTCCGCAGCGGCGCAACGTGGGCGTCGTCTTCCAGGACCGGCTCCTCTTCCCGAAGATGTCGGTCCGGGACAACGTCGGGTTCGGCCTCCGCGCCCGCGGGCAGTCCCGTCACGACGCCGACAAGACCGCCTCGAAATGGCTCGACCGCCTCGACCTGACAGCGATCGCGGACAAGCGCCCGCCGCAACTCTCCGGCGGTCAGGCCCAGCGCGTCGCCATCGCGCGCGCCCTGGCGATCGAGCCCGACCTGCTCATCCTCGACGAACCCATGGCCGCCCTTGACCCCGAATCCAAACCCGCCGTCCGGCGCCTGATCGCGCAAGCCCTCGACGATTTTCCGGGTGTCAGCCTCTGCATCACCCACGACCCGGTCGAGGCCCGAGCGCTCGCGCGCCGGATCGCCGTCATCGAGGCCGGCGCCATCGTGCAGGTCGGCTCATCCGCGCAGCTCCAGCGCACGCCGCGCTCCGCCTTCGCCGCCGCCTTCGTCGGGATCAACCTCTTCCAGGGCGTGATCAGTTGCTCGGGCGACAAGCCGGTCGTGCTCGACGCCCGCCGGTGCGGCCAACATGAAGACGCCGCGCCGCCGGTCGCCATCCGCATCGCCTCCCCCGACCAGTCCATCGCCCCCGACCGGTCCGAGGTCTTCGCCTCGCTGCACCCGCGAGCGATCATCCTCGGGCGAGACAAGCCCCAGACCTCCGCCCGCAACGCCCACCGCTGCGCCGTCGAATCCATCGACCCCATCGAGGGCGCCCTGCGGGTCTCGCTCACCGGGCCCATCACCCTGACCGCAGAAATCACCGACGCGGCCCGCGCCGACCTCGACCTCACCCCCGGATCAACCGTCTGGGCTTCCTTCAAGGCCACCGAGGTCCACGTCTACCGCAGGTAAACCGACCCCGCGTGTCCGCGGCCCCTCCACGCTCGCCCGTGCAATGCCCCTATGGTTCAGCACATGAAAAACGACAAGACCAAACTGACGCACATCGACGACACCGGCTCGGCACGCATGGTCGACGTCGGTGAGAAACCGGTCTCCAGCCGTGGCGCCATCGCCGAGGGCCGGGTGCGCATCAGCGAAGCGCTCGCCGGGGCGATCTCCCGGAACGAGGTCGCCAAGGGCAACCTGCTCGAGGTGGCCCGCCTTGCGGGCATCCAGGCCTCGAAAAAAACCAGCGACCTCATCCCCCTGTGCCACCCGCTGGGGCTCGACTGCGCCGATGTCGAGTGCGAGCTCGAGGGCACGACCATCAGCATCCGGGCTATCTGCAAGCTCACCGCGCGCACCGGCGTCGAGATGGAGGCCCTCACCGCCGTCGCCGTCACCGCGCTGACTGTCATCGACATGGGCAAGGCCATCGACCGGGGCGCCGTCATCGAATCCATCCGCCTCGTCGAAAAATGGGGTGGCCGCAGCGGGCACTACGTCGCGCCCGAGCAGGCCCGGTGAGCAACCGACCATGACGACCATGAGCCCCCCATTCGACCCCCCACGCTCACCCGCCATCCGGCTCGCCGTCCTCACCGTCTCCGACCGCTGCGCCAGGGGAGAAGCCACCGACACGTCCGGCCCGGCGCTCGTCAGGCTTTGCAAGGACCAGCTCGGCGCCGAGTTGATCGAAACCGCCTGCATCCCCGACGACCCGACGGAAATCGAACGGCTCCTCCGCGCGTGGTCGCAGCAGACACCCGCCATCGACCTGATCCTCGCCACAGGCGGCACCGGGCTCGCCCCGCGTGATCACACACCCGAAGCCGCGATGCGCATCATCGACCGCCCCCACCCCGCGCTGCTCGAGCTTGCCCGTTACCGCTGCCTCGAAAAAACACCACGCGCCTTCCTCACCCGGGGCGTCGCGGGCGCCGCGAACCAATCCCTGATCATCACCCTCCCCGGCTCAGAGCGAGGCTCAACCGAGAACCTCGCCGCCATCACCGACATCCTCCCCCACGCCATCGAAACACTGCGCGGCGACGTCAAAGACGGCTGAGCAAAGAGTCCTGTTTCAGCGTGCTGTCAGATCCTCTGGCCGGTTCACATTCCGCGCCGCAAGTCGAGCGATCTCAACCTCAACCCGACACGCTGCCGGAACCGCCCGCCCCAGCGACCGCCGCCCCGCCTCCATCGCAGTTCGCAGGGCCGTGACACACGCCGGCCGGTACACACCGATCGTCGGATGCGGCCGATCCGTCCGCGCCACCACCGCCCACGCATCGGGATGCCGCGCCGCCGATTCGATCAGCAGCCGGACCGACGCCGCATCGATCCCGGGCAGGTCCCCCGCCAGCGTCACGACTTCGCCCCGAGCAAACTCCATCGCCGCCAGCACGCCACCGATCGGCCCGACACCCGGGTAGGGATCCTCAATCACCCCATCCGCCCGCGCCGCCACCCGATCATCGCAGGCCCCGACGATCAGCACCGGCAGGCCCGTCGCCTCCCGCAGCGCCCGGATCGGCCGATCGACGAGCAAGCCACCGCTGGCGAGCGGCTCGAGCAGCTTGTCCCGCCCGAAGCGCGTGCTGGCGCCGCCGACCAGCACCACCGGCAGCGCATCGGTCGCGTTCGTGATCCCGTCTCGGCTCATGCGCTATCCTTGGGTTCCCCGGACCCGAAACCCAATGCCCGACGACGAACAAATCTCGCGACGCGACATCATCCGCGGGCGCCTGCTCGGCGATGCCTTCCGCGCCATCGCCCAGACCGCCGCCCACGCCGCCGAAGCCATCGGGGAACTCAAGGACCTCGCCGACGACAGCCTCGAGCCGCCACCCCCGCCGCCGGTCGTCCCCATCATGCACCGCCCCCCGGGCGCCTGCGAGGAGCTCGCCTTCGTCGCCCAGTGCACCAGGTGCGACGCCTGCCTCCGCGACTGCCCCGTCGACGCCATCGTCCACGCCCCCGCCAACTTCGCCAAGGCCGCCGGTACACCCACGATCCGCCCCAACGTGGCGCCGTGCGTGATGTGCGAAGACACCCCGTGCATCACCGCCTGCCAATCGGAAGGCTCGGGCGTGCTCTCCCCGCTCCTGCCACTGACCATGGGCGTCGCCCGCGTCATGAAAGCCTCGTGCATCAACTTCCTGGGCGACCCGTGCTCGGTGTGCATCGACGAATGCCCAGTCCCGGGCGCCATCGACATGCACGCCGACGCCCCACGCGTCCACGCCGAAGCCTGCACCGGCTGCGGCGTCTGCGCCAACAAATGCCCCGCAACCCCCCGCGCTCTGGCGATCATCCCAATCAAAGCCAGACCACCACTCCCCACGTAGCGCGTGCCGTGGCCTCGGCTTTGCGTGGCCACGTTGCACACCAGAACCCGCGAACGAATCACCGCCATGCATGCACATGGCGGTACCGCTCACCACCCATAAAACACCCAGGGCCCCGCCCCGCTCCCCCCCGGCGGAACCTCCACAAACCCGTCGCTCCCCGCCGCGCTCGGCACATCCCCGGACCCGCGCGACACAACCAGCTCCGCCTCACCACCCCCGGTCAGCCGAACCAGCCGGTGCTGCCACAGACCGAGCGTCTTGTCGTCGCCGTTGGCCACCCGAACCAGCGTAGGCGCCGGGGATTGTCGGAAGCCCGCCCGCCTCGCCAGCGCAGGCAATACCAGCCGGTGCGCCGTCACCAGCACCGACAGCGGATTCCCCGGCAAACCAAACACCGGCTTGCCCCCCGCCGCCACCGCCCCCAGCGCCGGCTTGCCAGGCCGTTGCGGCAGCCGGTGGAACACCACCTCCGCCCCGAGGCCCCGGACAACATCCGGCACATGATCGTGATCCCCCATCGACACGCCGCCGGTCAGGATCAGCGCATCACACGAGCCCAGCGCAGCACGCGCCGCGTCAAGAATCGAATCCGCATCATCGCGCGCGCGCGCCATCGACACGAGCTCGATCCAACCCCGCGCACAGAGCATCGTCCTGAGCACGCTCCCGTGCGAATCGCGCAGCCGCCACTGGTCAGGCGTCTCCCCCGGATCAACAACCTCATCACCGGTGATCACAACCCCAACACGAACGTTCGTAAACACCCCCGGCGTCACCACCCCGAACGTCGCCAGCGCCCCCGCGACCGCCGGGGTCACCAACCGGCCGCCCGCGCACACCAGCGCCCCGGCGTCCAGATTCTCCCCCCGCCTGCGGATATTCTGCCCCCCCTTCACGCCCGACGCGACGGCGGTATCAAACTCGATCCGCCCCGGCGATTCCTCCACGTCCTCACGCTTGATCACCGCCTCAGCCCCCGCCGGGACCGGCGCCCCGGTCACGATCGTCAGCGCCGCTCCAACAGGCAGCGCCTGCGGTTCGCGCCCGATCGCGATCACGCCCGCCACAGGAATCGTTCCCGACGACAGATCCGACAGCCGCACCGCGTAGCCATCCATCGCGCTGACATCACAAGCCGGGCTCGGCCGGTCCGCACGCAGATCCCCGGCCAGCACGCGCCCGCCGGCGCCATCAAGCCCCACCTGCTCGACGCCGACCGGCTCGATCCGAGCAAGCATCGCCTCGAGCGCGGCGCCCGGTGAATCAAAGACAAACGATTCGGTCATCGCGACTGCCACCGGTGCTGTTCCTCACTTGTCCGTCACGTCCGTCACCCACGACCGCCCGCGCATCATCGACGGGAACCCGATCGTCGGCGTACACAGCAGCACCACGTGCTCAAGCTCGGCCCTCGTACAACCCGCCTCGAGCGCCTTGCGCGTGTGCGAGTGCGCGGCGCCCTCCAGCCCCGCCGTCGTCGAGATCGCCAGCTTGAGCATCGCCACCGTCTTCGCGTCCAGTGGGCCGGCGCCCGCGCACGCCTCACCCAGCGCCTCGTACGCGCCCACAAGATCCGGGTGGTTCTCCTTCATCTGCTGATACGGTTTGGGGATGCTCATGCGATCGTTGTCCTTTCAAAGGGAGCATTGCTAGCCGCCGATCGCCGACATCGGCCGGCTCTGGGCGCTGTAGTCCGTCGTGGTAATCAAACCGCCCGCCTGCTTCGACCACGTCGCCTCCGCCAGCGCGTCGGCGAGCCGAGAATCCGACGCGCCGCCGCGCAGCAGCGGACGCAGGTCCCACTCATCCCGGCTGAACAGGCACGGCATCACCTTCCCGTCGGCCGTCACCCGGAGCCGCGAGCAGGCGCCACAAAACGGCTTGCTCACCGACGCGATCACCCCGATCCGCCCCGGCGTCCCGTCGGCAAAGCCGTACCCCGTCGCCGGGCTCTGCGTCCGCTCGCGTCCGATCCCGACCAGCCCGTGACGGCGCCCGATCCGCTCGATCATCTCGTCGGCCGTCACCACCTTGTCCATCGTCCACCGCTTGCCCGAATCCAGCGGCATGTACTCGATCAACCGGACATCGATCCCGAACCGGCGCGCCAGGTCCGCCAGGTCCCCGAGCTCGTCATCGTTGAACCCCCGGATCACAACGACGTTCACCTTCACCGGCGCCAGCCCGACTTCGCACGCATCCTCGATCGTTTGCAGCACCCGCGCGACGCTTGATGACGACCGCGTGATACGCGCAAAGCGGTCCTCGCGCAGCGTGTCGATGCTCACACTCAGCCGGTCCAGCCCCGCCGACTTGATCGCCCGCAAATCATCCCGTGAAGCGACCGATCCGTTGGTCGTCATCGCGATGTCCTCGACCCCGGCCTGGCGCAGATCCTCGATCAGCTCGAGCAGCGTCGGGTGCAGCGTCGGCTCGCCGCCGGTGAGCCGGACGCGCCGGACCCCGAGCCCGACACAAACCCGCACCAGCCGCAGCATCTCCGCGTCGGTCAGCAGGTCGACCTTCCGCATGAACCGCACGTCCGGGTCCATGCAGTACACGCACTGGAAGTTGCACCGATCCGTCAGGCTCAGCCGCAGGTCGCGGATCGCCCGTCCATAGGAATCCACGAGCGCCTTCGGCTGCTGCTCGCCCAGGCCCCGACGCCGGCCCCCGGGCGTGAGCGTGCGCACCACCGGCGCGGCTTTGTTCGGTTCAACAACTGGCAGCGAATACGTCATCACAAAGCCTCCGACCGCTCGTCAGAGCGGTCACGGCGAGCGTCCATCCTACGCCCCGCGACCTCGGCGTGCGGCGCCGGAGCCGATTCCCCACCGATCGTCAGCGCAACCGCGCCGAACGCCTCGGCCTCACGCTTCTCTGGAAACGGCCGGAACCGCAGCCCAAGCACCGACCGCGGGCACACGTCGATGCAGTCCCCGCAGCGGATGCAGCTCGGATCCCACACCGCGAGCTGCTTGCCCAGCGTGTACGCGCGCATGATCGGGATCCCCATCGGGCACCGGATCTGGCACTGCTGGCAACGGATCTTCCCCGCCTCATGGGGATCGATCCGAACCCGAAGCAGCGACCAACGGCCCAGCAACGAATACAGCGCCCCAAGCGGGCACAGCGCCCGGCACCACAGCCTCGGCACGAACCACTCGACAACAACGATCACCCCAACAACTACCAACCCGCCCCACAACCCGAACGCCACACCACGGCTCAACAGGTTGATCGGCGACACCGCCTGAAAGAGCGGCGTTCCGGACAACAACGCAAAGCCCACAAAGAACCCGAACAGCCCGTACCGAACCCAGTTCGGCACGCGCGTCGGCGTCGCCGTTCGCGCCGCCTTGCCCCTGACTGCACGCAGGAACAGCCGTCGCAACGACTGGTTCAGGTCCAGCGCCAGCCCCATCGGGCACACGAACCCGCAGAAAACCGGCCCGAGCATGATCGCCGCGCCGAGCAGGATCCCCGCCCCGAGCACCGCCGTCGCCCCGAGGCGCCCCGTCGCCAGCGCGACCTCGATCGCCGCCAGCGGATCGACAAACGGGATCACCCCCAGCAGGGTCGTCCCCGACGTCGACCCGCCAAACCACGGGAACCAAACGAACCGCCCAAGGACCAGCGCCCCCAGGAACGTCAGCGCCGTCACCCGCCGCCACACCACCCAACGCCGGAGCAGCGGACGCCCGGACAGCATGTCCGCGCCGTGCCTCATGCCCGCCCGCTCCCCCCCGGCCGGCCCGGTTCGATCACGACCGACTTCGGCTCGGTCGGGCACGCGTGCTCGCACAGCCCGCACCCGGTGCAGGCATCCGCATCGACCGTCGGCTGCACCAGCGCGTTGTACCGGATCGCCTCGTCCGGGTAAGGGCACGCGTGCCAGCACGCCCTGCACATCACGCCGTTGTACGCCAGGCACGTCGATTCCTCGATCACCGCCAGCCCGATGCGCACATCACGCGGATCCTCGACAGCCCCGAGCGCCTGAGTCGGGCACGCCTCGATGCACTTGAGCTCGTCGTACCCCTGGCACAGCCAGCAGGGTGTCTGCGCCGGCTCAAACGTCGGCGCCCCCGCCCGGCGCAGGCCAACGGTCAGGTCCGTCAGCCGGAGCGTCCCGAACGGGCACGCATCGACACACTGCCCGCAACGGATGCACGCCGCCAGAAAACTGCGCTCCTCCAGCGCCCCCGGCGGGCGCAGCGCGCCGCCAGCGTTCGCCCCGGCGATCTTCACCGCCGCGAAACCCGGGATCACCCCCCCGAGGGCGCAACCGGCCAGCAGCCCCCCGCCCATCGCCATCGCCTGCCGACGGGTCACCCCATGAATCGGCGTCGGCGGGTCATACTCAGGCTTCTCACCCGGCCCCGGGCGCTCGCGTTCGATCACCGGTCCATCCACTTGGCGTCGACGCTGCGCACCTGCACATGACACGACCGGCACTTGGCCGTCAGCGCGATCGCCGGGAGCGTCTTGTGCTCGACGATCGGGGCCCCGCGCACGCCGTCCTCATGACAGAGGAGGCAGTTCTTTGTGTTCCAGGCGCCCGCGTGGTTCACGTCGTTGGGCAGCATCGGCGGGAAGGCGTAGTCCTCGTACACCGAGTCCTCCTCGTGCAGCGCCGCCACGTCCGTCTTGCCCGGAATCAGCACGTGGCAACTCCGGCACTTCGACGCGAACGTGATCTCGGGCAGCCCGCGGTGCCGGATCATCGGCGCCTGCCCGACACCCGTCTCGTGGCACCGCAGACAATCATTCTTGAGCCACGCGTCCCGGTGCCAGTCACGATCGGGGATCGTCGGCGGGAACGCCGCGATCGCGTACCCCGTCTCCGGGTCGATCGCGATGTCGCCCTGCCCGACGTCAAAGCCCACGTCGACGCCGACGTCGCCGCCGGCCGCCGTTTCGGCCTGTTTGATGTCCGTTGACGCGGGGCGCTGCGCCACAATCGGGCGCGACGACGGCTCACTCGCCCGGAGCTGATGCGGCACCGACTCGCTCGCCACGGCCTCGTGCTCGGGCTCGGCGTTCGCCGCCGGTGCGCCAGACTGACACGCCGCCAGCAACGCCACAACCCCCACGCCGCCCGACCAGATCAGATGTCTCCGTTCCATCACGCAACTCCTTTCTGCATTGTGGGTTCACGCCCTGGCCAGTTTCACCGCGCAGATCTTGAACTCGGGCTGCTTCGAGCCCGGATCAAACGCATCGACCGTCACGTAGTTGATCAGGCTCTTCTCGTCCGCCCAGCACCACGGCACAAACACCATCCCGGGGCGCGGCATATCGACCACCCGCGCCTTGATCTGGCACTCGCCCCGCCGCGACGTGATCCGGATCATGTCGCCGCTGCGCACACCCAGCTCCTTCGCATCCACCGGGTTGATCTCCACAAACGCTTCCGGGTACGCCCGGCGCAGCTCCTCCGCCTTCATCGTCATCGTCCCGGAGTGCCAGTGCTCGAGCACCCGCCCCGTCGAGAGCACGAACGGGTACTCCGCGTCCGTCGGCTCGGCAGGGCCCAGCGCCGGACGCAGCCACACCACCGCCTTCTGATCAGGCGCCGCGTAGAACTTCACCTCGCCCTCGGGCAGGGAACGGTCGGCGTACTTGCCCGAGTCCAGGTTCGGATCGTCCCCCTTGACAAACCGACGCGCCGTGCCCGGGTGATCCTCCGTCGGGCAGGGCCAACGCAGCCCCCGCTCCTTCTTCAGACGCGCCCGCGTGATCCCCATGAAGTTATAAGGCGTGTCCTTCGACGCCAGCCGGATCTCGTCCCACATGTCGTCCGTCGTCCGGATCTTCCCCTTGATGTACCCGCGCTTGACCACACCCCGGTCCTCCAGCCGACCGGCGAAGTCAACAAGCACGTCGAAGTCCGACCGCGCCTCGCCCGGCGCCGGCTTGATGTTCGGCTGGTACTAATACCGCCGCTCGGACATCCCGAACACGCCCGCCTTTTCAGACCACATCGCCGCCGGGAGCACCAGGTCCGCGATCTCCGTCGTCCGCGTTGGGTACGCATCAATCACCGCCACGAACGGCTTGTTCGGACGCGGCTTGCCGATCGCGTCGCGCACCCCGTGCAGGTTCGGCATCGATTGCCCGGGGTTCGTCGTCAGGATCAGCATCGCCTTGATCTCGTCCCGCCCCAGCGCCTTGAACATCGCCACCGTGTGCAGCCCGGGCTTGCTCGGGATCGTCCCGGGCGTCGAGCCCCACAGCTTCTCCATCGCCTTGCGGTCCCCCGCCTTCTTCACCGAACGCCCGTACGGGAGGATGTGGCACAGCGTCCCCGTGTCACGCACGCCGCCGCACGCGTTGGGCTGGCCCGTCAGCGAGAACGGCGACGCCCCCGGCTTGCCGATCTGCCCGGTGATCAGGTGCAGGTTGTGCATCAGGTTGTTCGCCCACACCCCCCGCGTCCGCTGGTTCAGGCCCATCGTCCAGAACGACAGCGTCGGCCCGTGCGTAAACAGCCGCGCCGCCTCTTCGATCTTCTCCGCGGGAACCCCCGAGATCATCTCCGCGCGCTCGGGTGTGAAGCCTTCGAGGAACTCCACATAGCCGTCGAACCCGACCTTCGCCGGTTTCCCGTCCTTGACGACCTTGAACTGCACGTTCTTGTCAATGAACCCCGTGTCGTGGTACCCGTCGCGGATGATGCAGTGCGCCATCGAGTGCAACACCGCCAGGTCGTACCCCGGGATCGGGTCCAGGTGGACCGTCGCCGACCCCGCCACCGGGCTCTTGCGCGGGTCCAGCACGATGATGTTCACCGCGCGGTCCTTCTGCTTGTGCGCCAGGATCTGGTCAAAGATCACCGGGTGGCACTCGGCCGTGTTCGACCCGACCAGGAAGATCGTCTTCGCGTGCCAGATGTCGTCGTAGCAACCCATCGGCTCGTCCTTGCCAAACGTCGACACATACCCGCCCACCGCGCTCGCCATGCACAGCCGCGGGTTCCCCTCGACGTTGTTCGTCCCGATCCCGCCCTTGAACAGCATGTTCGCCAGGTAACTCTCCTCCGTCATCGCCTGCCCGGAGCCATAAAACGCCACGCTGTCGGCGCCGTGCGTCTTGATCGCATCCGTGAACTTGTCCGCCATCAGGTCCATCGCGTCGTCCCAGCTGATCCGCTCGTACCGCCCGTTCCTGCGCACCATCGGGTGCCTGAGCCGGTCCGGCGACTGCACGATTTTTGGGAGGAACAGCGCCTTGGCGCACACCAGCCCCTTGGTCGTCGGGTGCTTCGGATCGCCGCGCAGCGCCACGAGCTTGTCGCCCTTGTGCCCGACCATCACCCCGCAGCCCGTCCCGCAGAACCGGCACACCGACTTACTCCACTGCACCTTGTCGTCACGATTGCCAGCAGCAAGGGCGCCCTGACACGCCACCCCCGCGACACTCGCCACCCGATTCCTTGATGAACTCTCTACGAGAAGCTTCCATCGCCGTCGCTCCTTTCAGACGCCCCGCCGACGGCCACCGCCGGCGCACGCCCCGGTTGTGTTCAGTCTTCCTGTTCGTTCGCCCGCCCGTCGGCAAGCTCGTCTTCTGTATTCGCATACACGGGCCACGCGCCCAGCACGCCGCGCGTCCGGCGAACGTCCCGCGTGATCAACCCGTGCACGGCGTCAAGGTCCGCCGCCTCGATCAGCAGCCCGACCTTCTCAACCTCCTCGAGCTCAAACGTGCTCACGCCCTCGATCGCATCAAGCAGGCCGCACGTCGCATCGCGCCCGCTCACCTCGACCCTTGCAAATGCTCCAACGATCGCCATTTCGATCTCCTGAGATTGGTCATCGTCAATACAAGACATGTGACTCAGTATATCTGAATATACTAGCCAACCACCAAACCCGGCGGGCAGGATCCGCGGGTTTTCAACATCGTTTTTGTATTTGAGACCGAGTCTCAGAAAATCAGCCGGCGTCCCCAACCCGCTTCCACAACGGCACATCCACCTTCAGCGCGTCGATGAACGCCCCCATCGCCGCCAGCGCCTCTTTCCGATGCGCCGAACGGATCACCAGCCGGAACGACACCGCACCCACCGGCGCCCGCCCCACGCTGTGCCAGACTTCCACCGAAATCAGCCCGTGCAAATCCACCATCCGCTGCGCGAGCCGCTCCAACTCATTCTCCGCCATCGGCCGGTACGCCTCGTACTCGAGCGCCTCGATCGTCGTCTCCCCCTCGGTGGCCCGAACGATCCCATCGAACACCACCTCGGCCCCAACAGCGCCGGCGCCGTCACCATCGGCGCCCCCCTCATACCGCCCGAGCGGCCCCTCAACAATCGTCACGCTGACACTCATCCCCCCGACACCAGCGAAACCAGCGCGACCTCATCCCCTGCACCAATCACCGTCGCCCCATCCACATACACCCCGTTGACCGCAAGCCGTCCCGCCCGAACGATCGACGCGATCGCCGCATGCTGCGCACACAGCGACTCGCGCACCGCATCACACGTCGCGCCCACATCACAGACAACCCGAACCGACGAACACCCCGCCGAAGCAGCCGCCGGCCCAAAGAGCAGCACATCGAGTTTAAAAGAACTTGTGCCCATCACGACATCCTATCCTCCCATGGACGCCGAGTCTGAGCGGAGCGAAGGCTCGGATATCGACCAATGCAACGCTTACGCGATCACCAGGTTATCCCGGTGCACCACCGCCTCATACTCACACACACCGAGCGCCGCCGCGATCTCGTCCGAACGCTTGCCCGCGATCCTTGCAAGATCACCGGCCGAATAGTTCACCAGCCCCCGCGCCACCTCGGCGCCGTCCGGGCCCTGCACGCTCACCAGATCGCCGTGCGCAAACTCACCATCGACGCCTGTCACACCGATCGACAGCAGGCTCCCGCCGCTCTCTCTGATCGCTCGCACCGCGCCCGAGTCAACCGTCACCGTCCCGCCCGGCTTCTGAAAGAACGCGATCCACCGCTTGCGCCCCGGCATCGGATCGGCAACCGGCGCAAAGACCGTGCCCAGCGGCTCGCCCGCAAGCAGCCGAACCAGCACGCCCGGCTCGCGTCCGTTGGCGATCACCAGCCGCTCGCCGGCGCGCACGCAGATCTCCGCCGCGTCGAGCTTCGTCTGCATCCCGCCGGTGCCGAGCCCGTCGTCAGCGCCGCCGGCCATCGCCCGGATCTCGGGCGTCACCGCGTCGACACGCCCAACGAGCGCCCCGCCGCGTTCCGGACGCCGGTCGTGCAGCCCGTCGACCGTCGTGAGCAACACGACCAGCTCCGCCCGCACCAGGTTGCCCACCAGCGCCGAGAGCTGATCGTTGTCCCCCACCCGGATCTCCTCGACCGCGACCGTGTCGTTCTCATTGACAACCGGGACAGCGCCCACCTCGATGATCCGGTTCAGCGCGTTGCGCGCATTCAGGTGCCGATCCCGCTCGCGCATATCCGCGTGCGTCAGCAGCGCGAGCCCGACCGACACGCCGTGCGCAGCAAAGAGGTCCCGGTACAACTCGATCAGCCGCGCCTGCCCCAGCGCCGCGGCCGCCTGCAAACTCGGCAGATCCCTCGGCCTCCGATCGAGCCCCAGATCCGGCAGCCCCGCCGCGATCGCGCCAGACGACACGAGCACAACCTGCACCCCGGCGCCGCGCAGCCGAACGATCTGCTCCACCAGCGAGGCGATCCAGACCTCGTCGAGCTGATGATCGCCGTCAACAAGCACCCTCGACCCGACCTTGACCACCACCCGCCGCACGCCCCCGACCCAGTCTCGCCGTTTCAGCTCTGTCATGCCCACAATCTACACTCCCACACCCCCGGACGCCGAGCCCGGCGCCCTCCGAAGGCCCAAAGATCAGGTGCGTACCATCACCCACATGGATCCCAACCTCGAACAGCAACTCGACACCATCGTCACCGCCGCCGGCGCCGGCTCGCGCAAGCTGCTGGCGCTGACAACCGACGAGAAAAACGCCGCGCTGCGCGCCATGGCCGGCGGCCTCCGAGCAGAATCCGAAACGATCGAGGCCGCCAACGCCGACGACATGGCCGCCGGCAAACAGGCAGGACTCTCTGTCGCGCTGCTCGACCGGCTGCTGCTGACGCCCGATCGCATCGAGGCGATCGCCGTGGCGCTCGAAGAGATCGCCGACCTGCCCGACCCGGTCGGCTCGATTCTCGAAACGATCCACCGCCCCAACGGGCTCGTCATCGAGAAAATCCGCGTCCCGATCGGCGTGCTGCTGATCATCTATGAATCCCGCCCCAACGTCACCGCCGACGCCGCGGCGTTGTGCTTCAAGGCCGGCAACGCCGTCATCCTCCGAGGCGGCAAAGAGGCGATCCGCAGCAACCGCGCGATCCTCGACGCGATGATCAAACCGCTCGCCGACGGCTTCCCGCGCGAGGCGATCCAGCTCATCCCGACCACCGACCGCGAGGCCGTCGGCGCCCTGCTCCAGATGGCGGGCCGGATCGACATGGTGATCCCGCGCGGCGGCGAGGGGCTGATTCGTCGCGTCGCCGAGTCGGCGCGCATCCCCGTGCTGAAACATTACAAGGGTGTATGCCATGTGTACGTGGACAAGAACGCCGACCTCGACATGGCGCTGGCCATCGCGGTGAACGCCAAGTGCCAGCGCCCCGGTGTCTGCAACGCGATGGAGACGCTGCTGGTGCATGAAGATGTCGCGGCGCAGTTTCTTCCGAGGTTCGCCGAGGCGACGGGGGTGTTCCACGTGGAACTGAGAGGTTGTGCGCACACCCGCGGTTTCCTGCCGCACGCGAAACCCGCGCAGGATTCGGACTGGGACGAGGAATACCTGGACATGATCTGCGCGGTGCGCGTTGTCGCAAGCGTTGAAGAGGCGATCGCGCACATTGACGCGCACGGCTCGCAGCACTCGGACGCGATTGTGACGGATGATGCACAGGCTGCCGAGCGGTTCTCGCGCGAGGTGGATGCAGCGACGGTGTATGTCAACGCATCCACACGCTTCACCGACGGGGCGGCGTTCGGCAAGGGCGCGGAAATCGGGATCAGCACGGACAAGCTCCACGCGCGGGGGCCTTGCGGGCTGGAGGAGTTGACGACGTATAAGTATGTGATCCGCGGAACGGGGCAGGTGCGGGGGTAGTATTTACTTCGTGATTAATTGAGTGGCGCCATCCGGTGAACACTCTGTTGGCGTTGTTTGAACTCGTATTACTCCGGCCATGCGTAATGGTCGAGACCAAATACGAGCGCGCCGCCGAGGAATCCCGTGGCGAGAACCAACGCGGACGACAGAAAGATCGCAAAACGGTAGCGCCGTCGAGCGCCGGCTGATTGGCTTTGGCGCCAGCTGAGTTCGCCGAGTCCCCAGGCAAGCATGGCGACGAGCACGGTGCTGGTGCCCAGCCAGCGGTGCGTTGTCATGATCCAGCCTTTGTCCGCAACGTGGAAGCCTGCAAAGAACCACCCGAGTATGCCCGCTGCTAGCGCCCCCGCCGCGCCGAGCCGAACGCAGAATCGCGCGGCGATGGAGAACTCTGTCTTTCCTGTCATCATCGTCAGAACTTCGGCGAACGCACCAACCGCCAGCAGGGCGACGGGGAAGTTGACCATCGGTGGATGAAAAGCGCCCAGCCAGACAATCAGTTTGTTTCGATGAGAATGACCTTCCGGCGGGATCTGTGCTGAGGTAGTTGTGGTGATTGTTGGCAGGGGTGCACCCGTTGGCTCATCGGACGTTTGCCAACTGTCATCCGGATCAGCTTGATGACCTGGTGACGATGCGGCCGAGCCCAGGGCAGGTCCTGCCGTCAGCATCAAGTCCATGCCGCGTATCGCGTGGCTTCCGACGGGGCACCAGACATGGTATCGGCCCTGTTGAAGATTGATTTGCAGGTCGCCCTCGTCCCCGGGCTGGAGGTCCTGTTTGAACTGCGCGTCCGCACCGGGCCCCTTGAAACGGATATTATGATCGAGGTCGCCGGTATTGACGACATGAAAAGTGACCGCGCCGACAGGCAGCCGGTCCGGGATGTGAATTTTAAACTCTGACAACTCGACCTGTATGATATTGTCGGTCGGCGGATTCGCTTCGGGTAGCTCGATGGCGGCTTGCGTGATCCCGTACGCGATTGCGAGAACTCCTATCGTCACAACCATCGGTGACCATCCCTTCATGGCGCTGCAATGATGAAAACGCTGCCAAGCGTATTTGGCCGAGCAGCGCAGAATGTAGAGCAAAGATGGCGTCGGCACGGGGGTTACGCCCCGCCACGAACACCTTTGATTTTGAAGTTATTGAACATCACATGAAAGAACGGCTGCCCGTCCATTTTACCGGCCTTCATGGCGCTCTGCATTTCCTGCTTGGTCTTCTGCATCACTTCCTTGGTTTGTTTGAGAACCGTGAGCTTCGCGTCACGCTGTTCAGCCGGCAGTTTTTGTGCTTGCTGCATGGCTTTCTGCATGTGCTTCTGGATGAACGGGAACGGGATGAATCCGGTCTTGAGAGGCGCCGAGACAAGCCCGTCCGGGGTGACACGGTACGGCGCGACCATGAGGTGCATCGTTTGGCCCTCACCGGTGGTGAGATCACCGACTTCGCTGTCGAACGCAAGCTTGTAATCATCACCGCGCACAAACTCTGTGACCATGGCATGGATCAACTGGTGATCAGCGATCTTGACGTCACCTTTGTAAACCTCACCGACTCCCCAGAATGCGGCGTAGGTGTATTCGGTGGGCATCATTCTTGTGCCGATGCCTGTGACGCCGTGAAGCAGGTGGTTGGTCACAACCCCTCCAAAGAACGGGTACGCGGCCCCGTGGGGAATAGCCTTGTTCGATGTGACGCGATAGCGCTGCCCATCCGGCGCCGTAAAACTCGCTTCAAAATCGACCCGATCCTTCGTGCGAGCGCCGTCGACCGCGGTGGCGTCGACCAGTGACATGTGGAAACTGCCGTCATTGCCGGACTCTGCCCAATCGCTGAATGGCGTCGCCATCGTTGTGATCGTGTATTGCCCGTTGCTTGCGTTCCGGTCCTCGACCGGCACGCCCAACAACCCCTTCGGCGCCGGGTCGAAACCGAGCGGCTCATACGGCGTGTTAAAAACAGCGGGATCCATCCTGCGAGGACCGGGGAGGACGAAGTACGTGGCGCCTGTCGATTGGGTGGCCGTCACCGTGAGAGGACCGCCCAGCAAATCCGGCGGGTTCCTGTTGTCTGCGTGACTCTTTGAGTAGGCTTGCGGACCGGGTGTGGGCGAACCCGCGTTCGCCAGCCCGGGCGCGGACAGCATGCAAAGTGCACCCACCGCAGCGGTCAGAACTCTGGACGATGACCGCGATGGGGCCGTTGGATAGCATGATCCCGCGACAGAACCACTTCCGCAGATGGATCGTTTCTGATCGAATCTCATAGGAGTCTCCAGCTATGTGTTTGCATTATGTTTGCCTAAAAAGACACTTCACTGATGTTGACACGGCGCAACCGTTATTTATTCCCGCTCGGTGAGACTCCCCCGGCAGAGGATTTCACCGACAGGAGGGTCGCTCACTGTTTGTAGCGATGTCATGGCGCTGACGATCGACGGGGGGATTTCTGCCGACGCACCAGATTTTGTGTTTGTCCGCCCGTCTCCGAGAATCAAGCAGACCTTCATATCCGCGATTTCTTTGAACCCGGACTCTGCGTCCCGCGAGTGGACCGGCGATCGCTGTTAATCCCCTTCGTTGCGCTGGATCACGGTTGTTGGCGTCGTTGGTTTTTCCACCGCCGGGAATACATCGGGGCCGTGGTTGGTTCACTCCGTGTGGACACATCGGATCACATGCCGGAGGTGGATGGGCCTGGCGCCGAGGCTGGGGCCGGAACGTCCGGGCGCAGCGGGTTGCATGCGGTCGGCATGATGCGGACGCTGTGCCCGACGTGCATCGTGATCGGGCTGGCGATGCTGCCGGTCGAGCTTGTCATCAGGGGTTTGGTTCGGCTGGTTCGGGGTCCTGTGGGAAGTGGGCCTCCGACAACCGGCTACCCGGATCCGCGGTGACGCGATCGCCGGTCGTTTGCCACGGGTGATCCGATCCGATCAACACTGATCGTCTCGACTACCTCCCTGTCCCAACATCCGAGGTTCGGGCGGCCTTATTGTGGACCTTTGAGTCTTGTATTCCTAGGCTTGGTTTTCACACGCGAACTCTGACAGGGGGCTGCACCGATGACCACCCGTTCCTGGGCCGAGCCTTACAAGATCAAGATGGTTGAGCACCTGCGGATGACGACCTTCGCCGAGCGCGAGCGGGCGATCGCACAAGCCGGATTCAACACGTTCCTGCTGCGCAGCGAGGACGTGTACATCGACCTGCTCACCGATTCGGGCACGGCCGCGATGAGCGACAGGCAATGGGCTGGGCTGATGGTTGGGGACGAGGCGTACGCGGGGTCGCGGAACTTCTACCACCTCGAGGACGCGGTCCGGCGTTACTACGGCTACAAGAACCTGATCCCGACGCACCAGGGCCGGGGGGCCGAGCACCTGCTGAGCCGGATCTGCATCAAGGCGGGCGATGTCGTCCCGGGGAACATGTACTTCACGACGACGAAGCTGCACCAGGAGCTGGCCGGGGGTCGGTTCCGGGACGTGATCATCGACGAGGCGCACGATCCGGCGAGCGAGCATCCCTTCAAGGGGAACGTTGATCTGGACAAGCTGCGCCGGCTGATCGAGGAGGTCGGGGCGGAGCGGATCCCGTACCTCTCACTGGAGACGAACGTCAACATGGCCGGCGGGCAGCCTTGTTCGATGGCGAACATCCGGGCGGCGTGCGCGCTGTGCCACGAGCACGGGATCAACGTCTTCCTCGACGCGACGCGGGCGGTGGAGAACGCGCTGTTCATCAAGGAGCGTGAGGCGGGGTACGCGGACAAGACCATTGCGGACATCCTGCTGGAGATCTGCTCGCACACAGACGGTTGCACGATGTCGGCGAAGAAGGATTCGCTGGTCAATATCGGCGGGTTTCTGGCGCTCAACGACGATGCGCTCGCGGAGAAGGCGCGGAATCTGGTCGTGATCTACGAGGGCTTGCAGACGTACGGGGGCGTGGCCGGGCGGGACATGGAGGCGATGGCGATCGGGATCTCGGAATCTGTCCGGTACGAGCACATCAGCGCGCGCGTCGGGCAGGTCGAGTACCTCGGGCAGAACCTGATCGACGCGGGCGTGCCGGTCGTTCGGCCCATCGGCGGGCACGGGGTGTTCCTCGACGCCGAGGCGTTCCTCCCGCACATCGGACGCGAGCAGTTCCCGGCCCAGGCGCTGGCGGCGGCGCTGTACGTCGATTCCGGGGTCCGGTCGATGGAGCGCGGGGCGGTCAGCGCCGGGCGCGACTCCCAGACGGGCGAGAACATCTTCCCGAAGCTGGAGCTGGTCCGGCTGACGCTGCCGCGCCGGGTGTACACGCAGGCGCACCTGGACGTGACGATCGAGTCGATCACTGCGTTGCATCAGCATCCCGAGCGGATCGTGGGCCTGCGGTTTGATTACGAGCCGGAGCACCTGCGGTTCTTCCAGTCACGGTTCAAACCGGTCAAGGGGGATGTGGCGCTGCGGGCACAGGCCGGCGAGACTGCTCGGGCGGCCGCGCCGGCCGCGCCTTGAACAACGCGTGGTTCGGCGGATTTTGCGGCGCGGGAATAAAACAGATCCCCCGTGTGCTTCTCCGTCAGGCGGATCGCCGGTAGCATGTCGGTCGCCTCGACTGTCACCGGCCGCCAAGGCCTCCACACGTATGACCGACCACGCATTGCCAAATCTCGTTCTGCTGACCGTGCTGGTGTACGGGCTCGTGGGGGTTGTCTTCTCGGTGGCCTTTGTGCTCGTCGGCGCGGCGGTGATCGATCCGATCATCCGCTCGACGCCTTGGCGGACCCGGGCGCTGTTCGCCCCGGGGGCGGTGGCGCTGTGGCCCGTGCTGGCGATCAAGTGGCTGCGAACAAGGGGAACCGCATGACGCGCAGACAACGGCGGGCGCACGCCCTGATCTGGCTGGTCCTCGGGCCGGCGCTGCTGGTCGGGCTGGCGTTCGTGCTGGCGAACCGGCCCCCGGCGCTGCTGCCATGAGCTCATCGTACACCTGGGTGCAGTGGAACCGGCACAAGAAGGTCTACGACCTCGTCCTCGCCGGGACGTGCGCCGTGTTCCTGGCGGTGTTCATCGGGGGGTCGATGCTGACCCACCCGGCGCCCAACGAGATCAGCGGGCCCATCATCGTCATCCGGGCGCTGGCGGCGCTGGCGATCGTGTTGCTGAACATCATCCTCCTGATCGGCCCGCTGGCGCGGCTCAGCCCCCGCTTCGCCCCTCTGCTCTACAACCGCCGCCACCTGGGTGTGACGTTCTTCTTCATCGCGCTCGCGCACGGGTCGCTCTCGCTGCTCTACTACGGCGGGTTCGGCGTGCGCAACCCGGCGTCGGCGCTGCTGGGCGGGTACACGTCGTTCGGGTCCGTCAGCGGGTTCCCGTTCGAGATCCTCGGGTTCCTCGCGCTGCTCATTTTCTTCGTGATGGCCGCGACGAGCCACGACTTCTGGCTGGCGAACCTCTCACCCCGGGTGTGGAAGTCGATCCACATGGGTGTTTACGCGGCGTACGCGCTGGTTGTCTTCCATGTCGCGCTCGGGGCGCTGCAATCCGAGCGGAGCATGGCGCTAGCCGGCGCGCTGCTCGTTGGTGTGGCGGCGGTCGTGACGCTGCACGCGGTCGCCGGGTGGCGCGAGTGGCGGCGCGATCGGCTCGGGGTCAGCGACACGCAAGACTGGATCGATGCGTGCGAGGCGGCGTCGCTGGTCGTTGATCACGGGAGGGTCGTCGCGCTCGCGACGGGCGAGCGGATCGCGGTCTTCCGTACGGTTGAGGGCGTCGTCGCGATGAGCAATGTCTGTTCGCACCAGGGCGGGCCGCTGGGCGAGGGGAGAATCGTCGATTCGGGTGGCGGCGGCTGTGTGACGTGCCCGTGGCACGGGTACCAGTACCGCCCCAACGACGGGCAGAGCCCGCCGCCCTATACAGAGAAGATCCCGACGCACCACGTGCGCATCGTGTCGGGGCGGGTGCAGATCAACAAGCGGGCGAACGAGCCTGGCGCGCCGACTGCGCCCGCGCCGGTGACCGGGAGCGGGAGCCACGGAGAAACGCCATGAGCGAGCACGGCGATTTTTATGTCGGGTATCTGCCGATGCCGCGCCGGCTGGTGGTGTTTCTGTGGATCACGGTTCCGTTGCTCGCGGGCGGGCTCGGGACGCTGGCGGCGGTCTTCTCGGCGTCGCAGCGGGACCCGGGGTCGGGGGTGTGGGACACGGACGCACCGATCACCGTCGAGGGAACGCTGCTCGTTGAGCCGTACGCGATGATTGTTGATGACTCGGGCGCAACGTTTCTTCTCGTCGAGATCGGCAAGTCCGGGGCGGCGGACCGGGCGGCGCCGTTTGCGGGCGAGCGCGTGGCGGCGCAGGGGTTCGAGCTCGAGCGCGAGGGGCGGAAGATGCTGGAGCTGATCGATGGTGAAGCGGCGTTCGTCCGCACCAACGCCCCGGCGAGACCGATCCCCGTCACATCGACCGGGGAAACGGTGACCCTGTCCGGTGAGATCCTCGACAGCAAGTGCTATCTCGGCGCGATGAAGCCGGGCGACGGGAAGGGGCACAAGGCGTGCGCGACGCTGTGCATCACCGGCGGGGTCCCGCCGCTGCTGCGGATCTGGGCGCCGGACGGCTCGGCCCGGCATCTGCTGCTGGTGGATTCGGACGGGACATCGGCCAGGGATGACGTGCTGGCGTGGATCGGCGAACCGGTGGTTGTCACGGGGAAGCCGGGGCGGATCGGGGACATGGAGACACTGGCGGTTGGCGCGGGGAGTGTGGTTCGGCTGGGGCTGTAGTTGAGGTTCATGGTGGTAAAAATCGCGCGGCGCGATTATCACCACGGCGCCCTTTGTGAAGCGCCGGCTATGATGTAGTTATGGCGAAGTCATCCGCATCGAAATCGAAAGAGCTGGAGGTCGTCGAGCCGCTGGGCTCGCGGGTGCTCATCCGCAAGGACGAGGACAAGAAGACGACCAAGAGCGGCATCCACCTCCCTGACAAGCTGGAGATCCCGACGATCACCGGGCGGGTTGTCAGCATCGCCAAGCAGGTCGAGCTTGATGATGACTACCCGATCCGGCAGTACGACCGGGTGCTGTTCCACCCCAAGAACGGCGTGCCGGTGGACTTCGAGGGGGACAACCGGCTGTTCGTGATCCCGGTCGAGGACATCGTGGCCGTCTTCCGCAAGGCCGGCGAGGACGGGTAAGCCATCGCCGTGACGCCGACCCCCTTTGATATTCTGCGCGGGCCGCTCTCGGGGTTGCCCGCTGCGATCACGCTGGCGCCGGTTGGCGGGCCGATCGATGCGGTGGTGACGCCGCCCGGGTCGAAGTCGCTGGCGAACCGGTCGCTGACGCTGGCGCTGCTCGGGCACGGCGAGACAACGCTCGAGAATGTCCCGGAAGAGGCGGACGACATCCGGGTGATGCTCGCGGCGCTGCCGCGGCTTGGCGCCCGGGTGGAGCGTCTCGGGGAGGGGGAATACCGGATCACCGGGACACGCGGGCGCCCGACGGGCGGCGTCACGCTCGATCTGCACAACGCGGGGACGGCGACGCGGTTCCTGACCGCGGCGTGCGCGCTGGCGAGTTCGCCGGTGGTGATCGGCGGTGATGCCCGGATGCGACGGCGCCCGATCGGCGGGCTGGTCGGGGCGCTGCGGTCGATCGGCGCGAACGCCGAATACACCGGGCACGACGGGTTCCCGCCGGTGCAAGTCGGCGGGGGCGATCCGTCCCGGTGGACGAGCGAGGCCGAGTTGGCGCAGACGGCGTCGAGCCAGTTTATCTCCGCGCTGCTGCTGCTGGCGCCGTTTTGCCCGAACGGGCTGGACGTGCGGCTCACCGGCGAGGTGACGAGCGCGCCGTATGTGCGCATGACCGAGGTGATGGTCGGGATGCTGGGGGGTGGGACGCCCTGCCTGGGTTTATTCAAGATTGAGCCGGACGCGTCGGGGGCGGCGCCGTTTCTGGCGGCGCGCGCGGTTGTTCCCGGTTCGGTTGTCGAGGTTGGCGGGATCGGTGAGGATTCGTTGCAGGGTGATGCGCGGTTTGCGCGAGTGGTCGAGGACGCGACAGCGCGCGGGGCGTTTGATGTCGACCTGGCCGACATGCCCGACACGGCGATGACGCTCGCGGTTGTCGCGGCATTCACCGATGGGCCATCGACGATCCGGGGGCTCCGGACGCTGCGGGTCAAGGAGACGGATCGGATCGCGGCGTTGGTGACCGAACTGGCGAAGGTTGGCGTGGTCGTTGAGGTGTTCGAGCACGAGTCGCCCGGGGGGAATCCTGACGAGGGGATCCGCATCATCCCCCCTGCTGGCGGGATCGACTGCACGACCGATGCGGCGCCGATCGCGTTCGACACCTACGACGATCACCGGATGGCGATGTCGCTGGCGTTGATCGGGTTGCGCCGGCCCGATGTGACGATCAACGACCCGGCGTGTGTCGCCAAGACCTACCCGCGGTTCTGGCGGGATTTCGCGTCGCTCTATTGCTCTTGAGATCGTGGTTTTTCGCGTTCTTTGCTTCTGAGCCCGGCGACTCCAATACTCACCCCATGGCCCCCTTCTGGAAATACGCCCGGCGGCTCGGCAAGCGGCGCGGCGCCCTCGCGCTGGCGCTGCTGTTCGCGTTCATCTCCGCCGGCGGGCTCGGGGTCGGGTTGATCGGGATGGTCCCGATCCTGAACAACCTGCTGACCGACGACGGCATGGCGATGCCCGAGCTCGCGGCCAGGGTCAACGAGAAGCTCACCTCCGTCGGCGTCGCGATCCCGCAGTCGATCATCGACACCCTCCCGGCGGGCCGGTTCGAGACGGTGGTGTGGCTGATCGGCGGGCTGGTGATCCTGACGATCCTCGGCGCCCTGGCGAACTTCACACACACATGGATCGCGCTGACCATCTCGACGCGGACCATCGCCGACATCCGCGAGGAGGCGTACCGACGTGTGATCCGGCTGCCGCTGGCGGGGCTCGTCGGGCGGACGACGGACACGATCAGCCGGATCCTCATCGATGCGCGCACGCTCGAGCACGGGTTCACCGCGCTCACCGGCAAGGCGGTGGCGCAGCTCACCAAGGGCATCGCGGCGTTCGCCGCGGCGCTGTTGATCGACTGGAAGCTGACGCTGACCGCACTGTTCGTGGCGCCGGTGCTGTTTACGGTGGTCCGCAAGCTTGGCAAGCGAATTAGAAGAGCGTCGCGCAAGGCGCTCAAGTCGCAGGCGGACCTGCTCGACGCCTCGACCGAGACGCTCCAGGCGCTGCGCGTCGTCAAGGCGTACACCGCCGAGGAGGCCGAGGAGGACCGCTTCATCCGGCACAACCAGGCCGTGGTCGATCAGGAGCTCCGGGCCCGGACGGCGCGGGCGATGACGGCGCCGGTCACCGAGACGCTGTCGGTCGTCGCGCTGGGCGGGCTGAGCATCGTCGCGTCGATGCTGATCCTCGACGGACGGATGGCGCCGGACGTGTTTATCGCGGCGCTGGGCTCGCTGGCGATCGCCGGGGCGTCGCTCAAGCCGCTGTCGGGGATCGTGCAGAAGCTGTACATCGCATCGGCGGCGGCGCAGCGGCTGGACGAGGTCTTCGCGATCGAGCCCGAGCCGGACGCGCAGGTGGGCGAGGCCCTTGCCCGGCACGTCGGGTCGATCGAGTTCCGCGGGGTTGTCTTTGCGTATCCGGAAGCGCCGACGCCATCGATCGATCACGTTTCGCTGACCATCAAGCACGGCGAAACCGTGGCGTTTGTCGGGCCCAACGGGTCTGGGAAGACCACGCTGCTCTCGCTCGTGCCGCGGCTCTTTGAACCCGGGTCCGGGAGCGTGCTGATCGACGGGCAGGACATCGCGGGCGTCTCGCTCGGGAGCCTGCGCGGGCAGATCGGGGTGGTGACGCAGGAGACGGTGCTCTTCCGGGGAACGATCGAGACCAACATCGCCTACGGCGCGCCGGGCGAGGTCTCCCACGAACGGATCGTCCGGGCGGCGCGGGCGGCGCGGGCGGACGGGTTTATTCGTGAGAAAGAGGGCGGCTACGGGGCCCTTGTCGGCGAACGGGGGCTGACGCTCTCGGGCGGTCAGCGGCAGCGGATCGCGATCGCACGGGCGCTGCTGCGGGACCCGGCGATCCTGATCCTCGACGAGGCGACGAGCATGATCGACGCCGAGTCGGAGGCGAAGATCGGCGAGGCGATCGCGGAGTTTTCGCAGGGGCGGACGTGCCTGATCGTGGCGCACCGGCTCTCGACGGTGCTCGGCGCCGACCGGATCGTGGTGATGGACGCCGGCAAGGTGGTGGATTCGGGCCGGCACGAGGAGCTGCTCGAGCGGTGTGCGGTGTACCGGGGGATCGCCGGGGGGCAGTTGGTTGCTTCCGGGGTGTGAACGGGCGGGGGTGTGGGGTTCATCGTGGTAAAAATCGCCAAACGCGATTATTACCACGCCACCCGGCCGGCCTACGATGACCGCCCGCCTGTGGATGACTCCAATCCAGGCTGAAATCCCCGGAACAATCGAACCCCATGTCACTGCACCGAATCGCCATCGTGGGCCGACCGAATGTCGGCAAATCGTCTCTTTTGAACATGCTCGCCAAGGCGCGCGTGGCGATCGTCGATGCGACGCCGGGCGTGACGCGCGACCGGCTCTCGATCGTCGCCAGCCTCGATGCGCCCGACGGCGCCGGGCCGGACAAGATGGTCGAGATCACCGACACGGGCGGGTACGGGGTGTACACGGCCGAGGGTCAGCGGTTCGACGAGATCGGCGAGGACCTGTCGAAGCTGTCCGGCCCGATCGAGGGGCAGATCGCCGCGGCGGTCGAGCGGAGCGACCTGATCCTGTTCGTGCTCGATTCGCAAACGGGCGTGACGGCGCTGGACGACACGATCGCCAAGCTGCTGCGCAAGCGGGCGCTCGGGGAGCTGTCGAACGCAAAGCTGATGGTCATCGCCAACAAGACCGACGGCCCGCGGTGGGAGGCGCACGCGTACGAGCTGTCGTCGCTGGGCTTCGGCGAGCCGGTGCTGGTGAGCGCCAAGAACAACTACATGCGCCGGGCGTTCATCGACGCGCTGTACGAGGCGCTGCCCGAGCACGCGCCCGAGCGGACGAACGAGGGCCCGTCCGAGATGAAGCTGGCGATCGTCGGCAAGCGCAACGCGGGCAAGTCGACGTACGTCAACGCGCTGGCGGGCGAGGAGCGTGTGATCACCAGCGAGATCGCCGGGACGACGCGCGATGCGATCGACGTGCGGTTCGAGATCGACGGGCGGGCGCTGGTGGCGATCGACACCGCCGGGCTGCGCAAGCGCAAGAGCATGCACAGCCGGGTCGAGTGGTGGGCGCAGGAGCGGGCGCTTTCGAGCATCGCTCGCTCGGACGTGACGCTGCTGATGCTCGACGCGACCGAGCCGATTTCACGGGTGGACAAGAACCTCAGCAGCGAGATCAGCGACCGGTTCAAACCCTGCGTGATCGTCGTCAACAAGTGGGACCTGGCCGAGGGCAAGCCCAACAAGAAGGGCGTGACTGTTTCGACCGAGGACTACCGCAGGTACATCGACAAGGAGCTGCGGGGGCTGACCCGGGCGCCGATCGTCTTTACCAGCGCGCTCAACGGGGGCGGGATCCGGCGTGCGGTGGACATCGCGTTCATCCTCCACGACCAGGCGTCGCAACGCGTCGGGACGGGCAAGCTCAACCGGATCTTCAAGGAGATGGTGTCGATGCGCGGGCCTTCGTCGAGGCTGGGCACACAGGTCAAGGTGCTGTACGCGACGCAGGTCGCCGTCGGACCCCCGACCATCGTGGTCGTGGTCAATCACGCCGAGCTGTTCACCAACGAGTACAAGCGGTACATGCTCAACCGGCTGGCCGAGCAGACGCCGTTCGACGAGGTCCCGGTGCGGATGATCATCCGCGATCGCAAGCGGGCCAACCTGGAAGACCTGATCAGCGGCGAATACCGCAAGCGGAAGAAGGCGCCGGGTGAGGAGATCACCGAACTCAGCGAAGAGGACATCCGGGAGATGGATATCCTCGATGGGGTCGATGTTGAAGCGCTGGAAGATGAGAAGATGTGAGTCTCCTCGTGGTAATAATCGCGTTGCGCAATTGTTACCACGCCACCCTTTTACTCAATGCTGGTGAACACACGGGCGGGACGCCCGCGCCACCTAAGTTTCATCAGCTCCAGCCCAGCTCGTCGTCGTCCTCTTCCTCGAACCAGCCGGACCACTCGTGGTCGGGCATGTGTCGGTGGTGGATGCGGACGACCTTGGCGAGCTGATCGGCGAGCAGGTCGCCCATCGACTTGAGCTCGGCGGTGGTCTCGGGGCTGAAGTCGCGGCCCAGCTCGCGGAAGAAGGCGATCACGGCGAGGCTCTCGTCGTCGGCGCGGCACGAGAAGGCGACGACCTCGTAATCGGTGAGCCAGCCCGCGTCGTCACCGAGGAAGGCGCTGATCTCGTCGCCGCCGCTGAGGCTGACGACGCCTTCGAGGCCCTGGAGGTTCGGGGCGAGCAGGTCGGCGAGCTGGTCGAGCAGGACGTCGACCGTGTCGCGCGGGCAGTCGTAGTTGACGTACGCACCGAGGTTGAAGTCGCTGTGGTTGCACGGCAGGAAGACCGCGGCGTTGGTCGGGCCGGTCAGGGCGAGCATGTGCTCGAGGGACTTGCGCAGGAGCGACTCGATATCGAGATCGTTGGAGATCTGCTCGGCGAACCCGGCGGGCTCTGCCTGCTGGTGCGATTCGAGGTCGCCGTACGCATCGATCAGATCGGTGCTGAGCGAGTCGACGTTCTCGGCCATCTTCTGCTGCGAGGTGTGCAGCTTCTTGCAGAGGCTCTTGAGGTGCTCGGCCTTCTCGGTGCGCTTCCGGTCGTGGCGGGCCTTGTCCACCGCGGAGACAACCGCGGCGAGCAGCTCGGCCTCGGCGATGGGGACCGCCAGCAGGTCGACGGCGCCCGAGCGCATCGCGTCGACCGCGTCGGTGACCAGCGGGCGGTCGGCGAGCATGATGGTCTTGGTGTGCTGGCTCGATGATTCGATGAGCCGAACAAGGTCGAAGCCCTGCCCGTCCTCGAGCGCCATCGGGATGATGGCGGCGTCGTATTCCTCGCGCTCCATCGCGATGATCGCGTCGGCGATGGTGGCCGCGGTGTCGCAGCACATCGTCGGGTCACGCAGCGCGCTGAGCACGCCCTCGCGCTCGGCGCCGTGGGGCTCGACGATGAGAACCATCGCAGGCTCGGCCGAGAATGGGGCGCCGGCGCACTGGTCGCCCTTGCCGCCGTCTGTCGTGTCGTTCCGCTGGCTCATGCTCATCGCTCCGCCAGGATCCTCGCGATCCGGAGATCCATTCCTCCGAGACGGCGTCCGCGTCCGTGCGATCCGCCGGGCCGATGAAGAACATCACGGCCCGAACCTCATTCGGTCGCTCGGCGGAGCGGGTTGAGCGCGTTTGATCCGGATTGCAAGGGACAATCCGGATGCGCGTCGCGATCCGGCGCCCAGGCGCAAGAGGCGCCGATCGCCGGGGGCGGTAACGATCAATCGACCGAGAACACACCCGCCGACGGGCGCGGGATCGCACGGATCGATCGATTCGAGATGGCGGTCTGGATCACTGCCCGAGCGACAGGTTGCCCGCTCGCTCGAGCTCGATCACGTACATCGTCGGCAGCAGCAGCGAGCGGCCCGCGTCAGAGAAGACCCGCCCGCTCATGGTCACGATCAACCGCTCGCCCCATTCCGTGCGCAGCTTTTCGAGCCGTTCAAGATTCAGACACGGCAGCATCCGCATCGGCGGGAGCTCGCCCCGCCCCGAGATGGGACCCGCGTCCGGGGGCGTGTCGGCGTCCGAATCCTGGGTGAAGACCAGATCCCCACCCCGCCCGGGCAGGACGCGCCCGCGGACCTGCGCGATCATGGTCCCCTCACGGAGCCTCACGGCGCCCGACCCGGAGCCGGCGGGCGCCAGGGGAACCTCGAACGTCTCCGCCGGGTTGGCCGCGAAGTCTTCGAGCAGACCCTCGACCGAGGGCTCGACCGAAGCGTCATCCATCCCCGGCAGACCCATCGGCGCGACGTCGGCGGGCGGTTCGGCGTCACGCTCGGGGTTGGAGTCAGCGTCGGCCCAAGTCGGCTCCGGCTCGGCTCGGGCGGCGATGGCGAAGCGGGTCGGGAGCAGGTAGTTCCTGCCGTGATAGACGAAGACCTGCCCGGAGACGACAAAGCCGATCGGCTCGTTGTGGGCGGCGATGATCTGCTCCATTGCGGTCCGCGTCATCCCGGGCTGAAGAATCATCGAGGCGAGCCGCTCGCCCGTTTCCGCGTCGGGGGCGAAGTCGATGACCCAGCCCAGCTCGCTCCGGCGGAGCTCGCCTTGCATCTCAGAGAGGAAGGCGCCCTCACGCACGAGCGTGGGCTCGTGCGCCGTGACAGGACGGATCTCGACCCTCGTCGGCTGGGCCGGGCCCGTCGGCTGGGCCAGGGTGGTCGGCTGGGCAGGGGTGGTTTCTGTGGGTTGAGCGCCCGCGAGGCCTGAGCCTGCGAGCAGGACGACGGCGAGGGTCAGTCGTTGCATGGTGCGTTCTTTCACCGTCATGCCAGCCTCCGTGCCGGGCGATTTGGTTCGGATCTCTCGGCACAGGGTAACGAGGAAGCGGCCCGGATCGCCAGAATCGCATCGGCGACTGATCTCCCGGGGCCTGAATACCGAGAAGAACCTGCCGGAATCGCGCGTTGCTTGACCGCACGGGGACGGCCGCTTAGCGTCGAGTCCAAAATCCCGGCCGTGTACCCAAGTGGACTAAGGGGATGGATTGCAAATCCATTATTTCGTGGGTTCGAATCCCACCGCGGCCTTTTTCTCCCCGGAGTCATCGATCCCGTCCTGCCCAGCCCCCCCGCCGGAGCCGTGATGGAGAACCCGGGATGCGATCGATCGAGCGACCGGCGCCACCCGGTTGACGTGGGTTTCAGCTAGGCGTACAACTGCGACTCATTCGCAATAATCTGCGAGCCGAGATCACTCCAACCGGATATCCTGCGATCTGACAGGAACTGAACCGATGCCTTTTCTGAGTCAAACGAAGAAAAAAACCCGCTACGGCGCCTGCCCGCTCAACGGCGTGCAGAAGTTTGGCTTCGTGGCGCTCGTGTTCTTTACGATCAAGGGCATCCTGTGGCTGCTCGTCCCTGCGCTGATCGCGCTGTCGCTCTGATCGTGGCTCTCGCGCGAGGCTGACTTCATTCATCAACACGGCGTTCGTTGCAGCGTTTGCCGCTTTGACGCCGATGCTGTTCGCGTGATCCGCACGACCGACGCCATTGTTCTCAGCGCCCTGGCGCTGCTGTGTCTGGGCGTCGTGATGGTCCACTCTGCGGGGATGGGCGTCGGGGGCGCCGAGCCGGTCACGTTTGTATCGATCCTCTTTTCACAGACCACGATCTACGCGGCGCTGGCGATGGTGTGCCTGTTTCTCGCCTCGCGCTATCCGATCGAAAAGAACCTGACGACGTGCCGTGGCGGGTCAGCGCTGGCGTGGCTGCTGCCGGCGATCGTGATCGTGTGCCTGCTGGTGTACGTGCCGGTGATCGGGCGGGGCGTCAACGGGGCGCGGCGCTGGGTAAGCCTGAGCGGGTTCGGCGTCCCGTTTGGCTTCCAGCCGAGCGAGATCGCCAAGTGGGGCTTGCCGCTGGCGCTGGCCTGGCACCTGGGTCGGCAGCGGCATCGGATGGACCGGTTCTTTGTTGGCGCTCTCCCGGCGATGCTCGCGCTCGGTGGCGTTGCGGGGCTGATCGCGCTCGAGGATCTGGGCACCGGGGTGCTCATCGCGGTCGCGGGCGGGGTCGTACTGCTCGCCGGCGGGGTTCGGCTCAAACATATTTTGCCGGCGGCGCCCGTGGCGATCGTGCTGCTGGTGGTCGCGGTCATGATGGAGCCCTACCGCGTTCGCCGGGTGCTCTCGTTTCTGGATCCGTGGGGCGATCCCGAGGGCGCCGGGTACCACATGCTCCAATCGATGTCGGCGGTCAGCGGCGGCGAGGGGTTCGGGCGGGGGCTCGGGTTCGGGCTCCAGAAGTTCGGGTATCTCCCCGAGGATCAGAACGATTTCCTCTTCGCCGTGGTGTGCGAGGAGATGGGCGTGGTTGGCGCCGGGCTCGTGATCCTGCTGTACCTGGTGATCCTGTGGGCTGGGATCCGGATCATGCGCGAGCAGAAGAGGCTCGCCGTCCGGCTGGTTTGCCTGGGGATCGTCACCACGATCGGCGTGCAGGCGATCATCAACACCGTGGTCGTCACGGGCCTGGGCCCGACCAAGGGGATCGCGCTGCCTCTGATGAGCAGCGGCGGGACGGGGTGGATCCTCACCGCCGCCTCGCTCGGGTTGATCGTCGGGATCGAGCGCCGTCGCGTCGCGATGGCGGGCGCACAGCCGGCGACCGAGACGCGGTCGATCGAGTCGCTTTCACCGGCGACGCACATCGTCACCAAGCCGCTGCGTCTGCGTCCACCGGCGCCAAAGACGCCGGCGATCGAGCCCGCACCGGCGGCTGATTCGGGCATCGAGGTCGTCTCACCGCGTCGCAAACCGATGCGCACCGCGGGCTGATCCGATGGCGCCTTCAAGCGAGAGCCGAACGATCGTTTTTGCCGGCGGCGGCAGCGGCGGGCACATCCACCCGGGCGTCGCCATCGCCGAGCAGGTCGCGGCGCTCGACCCGGACGCCGCGATCCGGTTCATCATCAAGGACCAGTCGCTGGACCGCGCGATCTGCGACGCCGGGGGCTGGCGGCGCACCGGGATCGACGCGGCGCCCTTCGTGCAATCGCCCGGTGGGTTGCTTCGGCTGGCGCGGCGCTGGGGCGGGTGCGTGCGCACGTCGCGGCGGATCCTGCGAGAATGCAAGAGCCGGGGCCCGGTCCGGGTGGTCGCGATGGGCGGGTACGTCGCGGCCCCGGTGGCGCAGGCGGCGCACGCCGAGCGCGTCGACGTGACGCTGGTCAACCTCGACGCGGCGCCCGGGCTCGCCAACCGCTGGATCGCCCGGCGCGCCCGGGATCGGTTCACGGCGGCGGATGTCGGCGAGCGGTTCGACTGGACACGGATCGCGCCGATCGTCCGCCGGCGGCGATGGCCTCGGGCGAAAAGCCCGAGTGCAAACGGCGCCTCGGGATGGACCCGCTGCGGCCGATGCTGCTGATCACCGGGGCGAGCCAGGGGGCGCGGTCGATCAACCGGCTGCTGATGGCGATGGCCGCCCGGACGCCCGGGGTGTTCCAGGGCTGGACGATCCTGCACCAGATCGGGCCGGCGTCTGGCGACGGCGCGGACCCGGACGTCGCCGGGGCGTACCGGCAGGCGGGGGTCGAGGCTCGCGTGGTCGAGACGATCGACCGGATGGGCGACGCGTGGGGCGCGAGCGACCTGGCGGTGAGCCGGAGCGGGGCGGGGAGCGTGGGCGAGATCTGGGCGAACCGGGTCCCGTCGCTCCTGTTGCCGTTTCCGTATCACCGGGACCAGCACCAGCGGCTCAACGCGGGCCCGCTGATCGAGTGCGGCGGGGCGGTGCTGGTGGAGGATCTGGTTGACGCGGATCGGAACCTGGGCTCAGCCGGGGCGGCGCTGGCCGGGCTCTTGTGTGATGAACCCCGGCGGATGGCGATGCGGGCGGCGCTGACGACCCTCGGGCCCGCCGATGGGGCCGATCGCGTGGCGGCTTCGCTGGTGGACTGAGACGCCTGCAAGGCTGCGGAGCCGGGAGGGCGCCGGAACCGATGGATTCCTTGCGTGGCTGGCCCACTGCGCAATTTTCGCCGGTACACTGTGTCCCAACGATGGGCGGAGATGCGAAATCAACATCGAAGGGCGCCGGCGGCTCTGGGGCACAACCCGGGGTGCGGTGCCTGATCGTCTCGCCGATGGGCGCGGACGGCAAGCACCAGATCCCGGACGATCTGCTGCGATCGCTGCGCAAGCACGACGTGACGATTGACCGCCGGCCCGGTGTTTTCGACGCGATCGCCTCGATGATCACGCACGAGCAGCTCCGCAAGCGGCGCGAGGCGAAGGAAGGGATGGCGATGGTTGTTGTCGATCCCGACCGGGTGCCGCGGGCCGAGGAGCTGGTGGGCGCCTCGGAGCGGTACGCCCCGAGCGTGGTGTGCTGGCGGTACGACTCGCACACGAAGCTGAAGCTCCACGCGTACCAGGTGGCGCCGCCCAAGGCGCTCGAACCGAGCGCGCCCTCGACGGGCGCCGGCTCGTGGGGCAAGGGTGAGCCGCAACTGCGTCTTGCCGGCGAGGGGGAGTACGAGGCGGGGTTCGATTCGAGCCTCGACGAGAGCGAGTCGAGCCGGTACGGCACCGCCGTCGGCGCCGACGCGACACAACTGCTCACCGAGGACGAGCTGTCGATGCTGCTCGGTGATGGTCCATTCGATGGCTCGGCGTCGTTCACGGGCGAGGACAGCCCGTTCGGCTAAGAGCCCCAGTCAACCGATGCGCAAGGAAACAGCGTCATGTCCGAGATCACCCCGATGCACACCGTCGGCGCCGAGCTTCGAATCATCACCGCGGGCCCAACCGGGTTCGAGAACGACCTTCGTCGGGAGGAATCGATCGAGCTGATCCGCGCGCGCACGGCGCTGGACGCGATCGGCGAGCTGGCCAACCCGATCGATGAGCTCTCCCCATCGGGGACGGCGTTGCTGGTGGGCCCGGACGCGATCACGATGGGCGAGGCGGAGGAGTTCCTCAAGGCGGTTCGGAAGATCACACCGGATGCGAAGGTCGTGCTGATCAGCGATGCGAAACGCTCCGGCGAGGGGTTCGACGCGGTGGTGTCTCCTGGCGCCGCGACGGACCGGTTGTGGCGCGTGCTCGGGATCTCGCAGGATGAACCCGGGCTGGCCCCGGCACCGATCGCCGATGCGCCGACGCCGAGTCTTGTAAAGAACGCCGGGCCGATCGGGCTTGTCGAACCGCCATCGGATCCCGAACCGCCCCGGACTCCCGGCTCGGGCGAGCATGTGGAGGTGCACACCAGGCCGGTCCGGCCCGCATCACCAAAGCCCGAAACCGCAAGCGAGCCGACCGGCAGAGCCGATACCAGCGGCAGGAACACGGCTCATTCGACGCCGACGACGCCAGTGCCGCCGTCGGCGCCGGCGTTTACTCCCATTGATTCGCTCGACGAGGCGCTATTGACGGTGATCCGCGATGAAACGCGTGACGGAGACGCCGACCTGGAAGACGCCGCCTCACCCGCATCAGCGCTCGAAGCGGCGCTGGCCGGGGACGACACGCTCCGGGCGGGGCTTGCCGAGCTGCGCACCGAGCTTGGCACCCCGACGGTGCGGTTCACCTCCGGGGACACGGCCGAGCAGGGTGAGCCGGTCCAGCGCGGCGGACGGATCTTCGGCGCGCTGCGCGCCGATGGCGTCGACAACGCGGCGCTGACGCGCTCGGCGCAGTGGCTGGCGAGCCGGCTGGCGATCGATGAGCAGCTCCGGGCGCTGCGCGAGGCGGCGTTCACCGACGAGCTGACCGGCGCGTGGAACCGGCGGTTTTTCGCGCGGTTCCTCGATCGGAGCATCACCCGGGCCCGGGCCGAGCGGCAGGACCTGACGCTGATGTTCTTCGATATCGACGATTTCAAGACGTACAACGACCGCTACGGTCACGGCGCCGGGGACGAGATCCTGGTCGAAGTCGTTCGGCTCCTGGTGGCGGTGATCCGCCCCCACGATCGCGTGTGCCGGGTCGGGGGCGACGAGTTTGCGGTGATCTTCGCCGACGGGCCCCGGGAAGCGTCGAGCAGGCACCCGTCGTCGATCGAGACGATCGCGAGGCGGTTCCAGCGGCAGATCTGCGAGCACCGGTTCCCGAAGCTCGGGGCCGACGCGATGGGGACGCTGACGATCTCGGGCGGGCTGGCGACGTTCCCGTGGGAGGCGTACGACGCGGAGTCACTGATCGAGCTTGCGGATCAGCTCGCGATGCAGTCCAAGCGTGCGGGGAAGAACGTGCTCACGATGGGTCCGGGCGCCGATGGCGTTTGTGAAGCGTTAGAGCCTGACGGAACGGACGGTGACTGACCCCTTCTTTTTCCCGAACACATGCCGAAATATTCGGATCGGAGCCGGTCTTGGGGGGATCCGGGGCCTGATGGACTTGCCTCTGGCCCGAATATCGGGATGATAGCCGAGGGCGTCCGTCGGACGCCGACCGATTGCACACTCATTGGAGCAAGCACCGTGGAAGAGTTCGAGACCCTGAAGCGACTGATCGAGGAAGCCGGCGAGGACATTCAAAAGGCGGAGGGCGGGAACAAGGCCGCGGGCACGCGTGTTCGCAAGGCGATGCAGGACATCAAGAACACCGCTCAGGATGTCCGCAAGCGGGTTCTGGACCTTCGTTCAGACAACGTCTGAGGCAACCAGATACTCATCGGATGACATCCATCGACACCCCCAGACCGACCAACGCCGACCCGCCCCAGGCGCGGGACACGCCCTTTGTGTTCCCGATTGACGGGATTGATCTCAATGCGCGGATCCTCAGCCGCGCGGAGATCGAGCGATGGAACCCGCACCGCGGGAACATGGCGATGCTCGACGCGATCGTGTGGCATTCCGATGATCACATCCACGGCGTGGGGATCAAGCATATCCGGGACGACGAGTTCTGGGTGGACGGGCACTTCCCGGGTCGCCCGATCTTCCCCGGCGTGCTGATGGTCGAGGCGGGCGCACAGCTGGCGAACTACCTGTTCCTCAAGTGGCTGGCGACGCAGTTCGGCGACGCCGAGAACCCGGTCGATCTTGACAAGGTCGCCGGGTTCACACGCATCGAGAACACCATCTTCCGCGAGACGGTGACGCCCGGGGACGACCTGTACCTGCTCTCACTCGGTGAGAAGGTGAGCAAGCGACGGTTCGTCAGCAAGGTGCAGGGCGTTGTCAACGGGCGGATCGTCTTCGAGACGCGGATCACCGGCATGCTCTTCTGACGAACTCACCGGCCGGCGATCCGGAAACACAACACATGGCGCCGTTGTCAACACCCTACCCGCTGCTCTTTGAGCCGATCCTCAAGGCCAAGGTGTGGGGCGGTCGGCGGTTGTCTGCGCTGGGCAAGACGCTCCCACCCGACGAGCCGATCGGTGAATCGTGGGAGATCGCGGACCTTGATTCGACCAGCCCCTCCGGCGGCGGTGGTGACGCGGCGCACTCGGTTGTTCGCAACGGCGCGCTGGCGGGGAAGACGATCCGGGAGGTCATCGACCTGTGGGGCGCCGAGCTGCTCGGTGATCTTGACGCCAGTCACGGCTTCCCGCTGCTGGTGAAGCACCTCGACGCCAACACCAACCTGTCCGTGCAGGTGCACCCGAGCGCGGCGTACGCGGCGGCGCACCCGGGGGCGCTCCTCAAGACGGAGGCGTGGTATGTCGTCGACGCGGCGCCCGGGGCGCTCATCTACGCGGGGATCCGCGAGGGTGTGACGCCCGAGCGGTTCGCCCACCTCGCCCGCACCGGCGGGGTTGAATCGGTGATGGCGGCGATCCCGGTCAGGCCCGGTGACTGCTACAACCTGCCCAGCGGGACGGTCCACGCCCTCGGTGGCGGCGTGCTCGTCGCGGAGATCCAGACGCCCAGCGACACGACGTTCCGGCTGTATGACTGGGGCCGGACCGGGCGGGAGCTGCACATCGAGCAGGCGATCGAGTGCGCGGACGTCGGGCCGCTCAAGGTCGAGCCGGCGGTTGAACCGCCGGGGCCGGGGGTTGAGCGGCTTGTCGTGACGGAGTTTTTCACGATTGATCGGCGGGTCGGGCCGGTGGATGGGGCGGCGTTGGGGGTGCCTGCGAGTCGGCCCCGGGTGTTGATGTGTGTGCGCGGGAGCGGGCGGGTTGGGACGACGGATCTTGTTGCGGGGGATACGGCGTTGCTGCCCGCGGGATTGACTGCGGCGGCGCTGACGCTGGATGCGGACGCGGTGGCGCTGGATGTGACCGTGGGGAGTCTGCCGGGGTAATCAGCGGTGAAACGTGGCCACGCAAAGCCGAGGCCACGGCGCGCGGTGTTCGCAGGCGCGCTGTGCGATTCTTGCCACGGCGAGCGGAGCATGGCCACGCAAAGCCGAGGCCATGGCACTCAGGACTTGGCCCGTGGGCACGCGATCAGATTCGGTAAGCGGTAGCGACCTTGGCGATGGCCTGGCCGATCATCTTCGCCTGCTCGTCGGTGACGTCCGGGTGGATGGGGACGCAGAAAAGCGTACTCGCCAGCTTGGCCGAGACGGGCAGCGGCTCGGTGATGAACTGTGCGAAGCAGGGCTGGTCGTGGAGGGGCTTGGGGTAGTGGACCGCTGTTCCGATGCCCTCGGCGTTGAGCGCCTTGATGAACTCGTCGCGGCTGACCGTGAACCTCTCGAGATCCATGCGGATCGCGTAGAGGTGGTAGGCGTGCTCGTCGCCGGCGATCGTTTGCGGGGCGTGGAGGCCCTCGATCCCGACCAGTGCGGTGTCGATCGTCGCGGCGATTTGGCGGCGGCGGCTGGTCAGGGATTCGATGCGGCCGAGCTGGCTGCAACCGATGGCGCCCTCGATGTCTGACATGCGGTAGTTGCGGCCGATGAACTCGTGGGTGTACTTGGCCGTTTCGCCGTGGCTGCGGAGGAGGCGGACCCGCTTGTCGAGGGGCTCCTCGTTGGTGAGGACCATGCCGCCCTCGCCCGTGGTCATGTTCTTGGTGGCGTACAAGCTGTAAGTGATGGCGTCGCCGAAAGCGCCGACGCCCTTGCCGTCGTGTGTGGCGAGGTGCGCCTGGGCGGCGTCGTAGATCACACGGAGGTTGTGCTTGCTCGCGAGAGCCTGGATCGCATCGATGTCGGCGGGGCAGCCGTAGAGGTGGGTGGCGGCGATTGCTTTGGTCTTGCTGGTGATCCGTCGTTCGGCGTCGGCGGGGTCGAGGTTGTAGGTGTGCGGATCGACGTCGCAGAAGACGGGGACGGCGCCCCGGGCGACGACCATCGAGGCGGTGGCGACGTAGGTCCATCCGGCGACGAGGACCTCGTCGCCGGCGTCGAAGAGCGCCTCGTAGGCGAGCGAGAGCGCGCAGGTGCCGTTGGCGCAAGCGGCGCCATATCGGGCGTCGCTCATGGCGGTGAAGCGCTCCTCGAACTCGGCGACCCGTTTGCCCTGGGCGAGCATCCCTGATTTGAGAACGCCGGTGGCGGCTTCGATGTCGGCGTCGGTCAGCTTGACCGAGATCATGGGGATCATGGCGGGGCTGACGGGATCGGCGCCGTCGATGGCGAGGGCGCCGGGCGCCGTTGAAGTGGGTGTGGTCGAGGGTGACAAGGCGGTGCGCTCCGGAGAGTTCAGGCTGGTGGGCGGGTGTGCTGATGAGCGGGGATGCTGATGAGCGGGGATATCGGTCCGGTGAGTTTAGGTCCGGATCTGACCCGGAGCGCGTCGGTTGGGCGGCCGGTTTGATCGGTTCACGGGCGCCGACGGGGCCGGAACCACGAAGCGGACCATGTCTTCCGGACCAAGGGCGGCGGGCGAAACCCGCATCCGGACTTGATCGACCGGCGCAACCGGCGCAACCGGCCCCCGATGCCCGGAAGACGCCCCCCATGGCACGCTCGCGTTGATCATTCCCGGAACACCGTCGATACCTCCTTTGCGAATGGAGGCGCAACTGCAATGACGACATCAAAGCAAACGTTTACTCAGGTCAAGGACATCCTGCGGAAGATCGATCGCTCGATCACGGACGCCAGAGAGCGTCGGCTCCGCGACGAGGGCACGCTCGGGCCGAACCAGCCCGGCGATGATCTCCGCCGCCCGGGCAATAACGCCGGCAGCAACGGCGCCGGCGGGGCCGGGTATTCCCCCTCACCGATGATCGGTGGCTCCGGGGACCACTTTGGCTCCCGCGTCGGCTGATCCCCGCTCGCGAGTGCCAGTGGCTGAATGAACCCGGGTGGCGGACGCCGCCCCGGGCTTGCCACCGTCCCCTGACGCGGTACTATTTGCCCTTGTGCGTCCGAGCGATCGGCGTCTGGGACAAAGCTTGGGGATTGGTGTAACGGTAGCACGAGTGGTTCTGATCCACTTAGTAAAGGTTCGAATCCTTTATCCCCAGTTCGTTGGTTTGAGCAGCGCCGCGGTCTCGCGGCGTTTTCTCTGCGCTCAGGGATCAGCGACTGGGGATCGGCGCCGGGGCCATGATTCAAAACGAACAGGACCGCCCGCGTCGTGCGGACGGTCCTGTGTTGTTTTCGCCGGTGCTCGTCGGGTCTGATCGCGGTTGCGGTCAGCGCCCGGGAGCGTTGATCATCATGATCTTCCAGATCAGGCCGGTATTAGTTCTCGCGGCCGTCCCACCAGATCTCGCTGGTGGTCACCTGCGAGGTGGTCAGGGGGCTGTTGCTCAGGTCGATGCCCTCGCCCCACATGCGCATCCAGACGTTGCTGCGGTCGGAGAAGTCTTCGGGCGAGACGGAGTTGTTCGTCTCGTCAACGAAGATGTTGTCGACGCGGCTCGGGTTCTGGTCATCGTTCGGGTCGTTGAAGATCAGCTCCGCCGGATCGGCCTCGGAGATGCTGCTGACGTGGACGTCGTTGAAGGCGATGTTGCCGGCCCAGTTGCCCCGGGAGCCGAACATGAGCGTCGCGTTGGACTGCTTGCCCTGGACACCCTCGGGCAGGGACCAGTTGTCACTGCCGGTGGGCGAGTCCTGGAAGTTGTCCTGGAGGGTGCCGCTGCCGCTGGCGCTGCCGACGGTGAACAGCGGGCCACGGGACGAGATCACGGCCTGCTTGGAGGAGTAGGTGTTCTTCCAGGCGTTCAGACGGGCGCCGCCCATGGGGGGATGCGCGTAGCTGAAGTTGCCGCCCTCGAACTGATCCTGGGCGATCGGGGCCTTCTCGAAGTTCCGGTCGGGAACGCCGCGGAAGGTGGGATCGTAAACGGCGCGGGTCAGGTCGAGCCCGGCGTCGCCGCCCTGGAAGGACTGGCTGTCGGTGAAGCCGAAGTGGAAGTCCGAGTCGCGTGTGATGCTCGCGTTGCGTTCGGCGGGGCTGATGCAGATGTCCTCGTTGATGTTGCCCGAGAAGATCAGGATCGAGAAGATGGCGCCGGTGCGGTTCTTGAGCGTGGAGGTGGTGTTGGACTCGGTGTAGTCGTCACGATCGGCCCTGCTCGGGAGCGGGTAGCGGTCGCGGTTGGTGCTGGCGTAGGTCGTCAGCCCGGTGACGATCTGGCGCTGGTTTGAGCTGTCGACGAGCTTCTGGGCGTTCTTGCGCGCCCGGCCGATGGCGGGCAGGAGGATGCCGATGAGCAGCGCGATGATCGAGATGACCACCAGGAGCTCGATGAGCGTAAACCCGCGGCGTTTGCTGATGCTTTTCATGTTCTGTCTCCGGATGTTCTTCGGCTCTGGCGTCGGCGGCGTCGCCGGCGCGGTGGCCGAACCATTGGGATAGTCCTGGTCGGAACCCTGTGTCACGATCACGTTGATCAGTTGGGTCCTGACCCCTGAGTCTTTGTGCGACCCGGTCTGAGCGCGGCCTCATCCTCTTTCAATCAAGAGTGCAAGGCCGCAGACCACGAGAAGGTCGCACGCCACAAGAGATGGTCCATAGCGGACCTGACCGCGGAGACATCAGCGGAGCCTACGCCCAAAGCTTGATTGCAATGGTATGGGGGGCGGGGGATCAACAGACAGTCGAAGCGGCCGATCGGGATGTCGGCGCCGGTGTTGTCGATCGGAATCGGGATCAGGACGGTTCGTAACACAAAGGCCTGACAAGCCCGATAATGGTATGTGATTCCGATCAGAGCCAACTTGGCGCCACTACGCAGATTGTTCCATAATCCTACCGAACATGGTTCGCATGTCAAGATCCTTCGGATCCCCGGATCTGACTGAAAAACATCTCCGATCCCGCCCAACACCCCGCCCACAACCCACCCCCGGCACGCCACCCACCCACCTGGAGACTCCCGATGCCCGATTTCACCGCCCGACTGGACCAACTCGGCCTGACGCTGCCGCCGGCCCCCAGCCCCGTCGCGTCGTACGTTCCGGCGGTTCGGGTCGGGGCTCTGGTCTTCGTCAGCGGGCAGATCCCGATCCGGAATGGCGAGCTGCTGGCTGCGGGGACGGTCCCGGACGCCGTCAGTGTCGAGCAGGCGCAGGGCCTGGCTCGCCAGTGCGTGCTCAACGCCCTGGCGGTCCTCACGGCCGAGGTCGGGTCGATCGATCGGCTCAAGCGGGTGGTCCGCGTTGGCTGTTTCGTGGCGTCGGCGCCCGGGTTCGCAGATCAGCCCAAGGTGGCCAACGGCGCGAGCGATCTGCTGGTGGCGGTTTTCGGTGATGCGGGTCGGCACGCTCGGGCGGCGGTGGGCTCGGTGGGCCTGCCGCTGGGCGTCCCGGTGGAGATCGAGTTTCTGTTCGAGGTCGAGTAAGCCGCCGGCGGGCGCCCTACGAGAGCATGATGAAGATCATGACGATGTTCATCACGACGCTGATGACGAAGAGCGTCACGATGATCTGAACGATCGGGTGGCTGTAGACGCTCGGGACCAGGCTCTTGTCCTCGGGGACCTCGCCGACCATGGATTCCTCGGCGGCGGCAAGGCTCTGCATCTCGACAGCGGAGGCGTCGTGCCGGGCGATCACCAATGGCTCGCCCCGGCGCAGCGCCTGGAGATCGGTCAACAGATCCCGGCAGTTCTGGTAGCGGTCCTTGACGTTCTTGGCCATCATCATCTCGATGATCTGGCTGAAGCCCGCCGAGAGCTTGGGGTTGACGTGGTCCGGCGGCGCCAGGGGCGTCTTGAGGTGCTTGTGCATCACGTCCGACGGGTTCTTGCCCTCGAAGGGCACGTTGCCCGTGACCATGTGATAGAGCGTGGCGCCGAGCGAGTAGATGTCGGCGGCGGGGGTGATTTCCATCTCGCCCCGGATCTGCTCGGGGCTGATGTAGTAAGGCGTTCCGTAGGCCTTGCCGGCCTCGGCCTCGGCGGCTTCCTTGTCGCTCATCTCGCGGGCGAGGCCCATGTCGGCGAGCTTCACGACGCCCTCTTTGGTGAACATGATGTTCTTGGGCTTGACGTCGCGGTGGATCAGGCCCCGCTCGTGCGCGTGCTTGAGGGCCTCGGCGATCTGGATGGTGATGTCGATCGCGTCGGCCTCGCTGAAGCGGCGGTGCTTGACGATCTGGTCGTACACCGTGACGCCGTCGACGTACTCCATCACGAAGTAGTGGAACTCACCGGCCTTGCCCACGTCGTAAGCCGAAACGATGTTGGGATGGTTGAGCGTCGCGGCGGCCTTGCCCTCGGCGTAGAAGCGGGCGATGAACTCGGCGTTCTGCGAGTATTTCCTCGGGAGCACCTTGATCGCCACCAGCCGGTCGAGGCTGAGTTGCCTGGCCTTGAAGACCGTGGCCATGGCGCCGGCGCCGAGCTTGCCCATCACCCGGTAGCCGGGGATCTGTGAGCCCTTGCGCTCTTCTTCGATCATCGCCTTGAGGCGTGAGAGCTGTCGCTTGGTGATGACGTCGTGCTTGACGAGCAGCAGCGGGAGCGAGTCGGAGCTGTCGGGGCGTTTGGCGTCGGCCGTCTGCTTGCGGTGCTCGAGGATCTTCTCGACCTCGTCCTGCGTCGCGAGACCCTGATCGACAACGAGGCGCCCGATGATGGTGTCGATGCTGCTGGCGGCTTTCGAACCCCCGGCGCGAGACTTGCCAGCGCTGGCGCTGGCGCCGTGCTCGGTGTCATCGGGCATCTTGAGCTTTTCGGGCTCGCCTGGGGTTGGTTGGGCGGCTTCGCTGGTCATAGAGGGTGCGCGTGAGGCTCGCTCCGAGCCGCCGGGCAAAGGCAAACTAGAGCCGCCGCTGGGGAGTGTCAATGAACCCTTCCCTGCGGCGCCGATCTCGCGTTGTCGTGTCCGCTGCTCGCTCATGTGTTGATCCGGGCTCCGACCGGAACGGCGTGCCGGGCAGGGGCGGCCAAATCGGTCACCCAACCCCCGCCCGTCTGCTGACCAAAACCGACATGAGATACGTTGGCGGATCGGATCTGGATCCACAAACCGGGGGCTGATCCGGATTTTCGCGATGTGACCGGAGGATCGGCCTGTGGCTTCACCGGTTGGGCGAGATTTCCGGACGTGGCCGGAGCGGGCCGGCTGCCTTCAGCAGGCCGGTCAGGTGAGCGCGGATCTGGGGCAGTGGGTTGTTGGCGGCCTCACCCTCGACGATGTCGCGGACGAGCGGGTCGTACGGGAGCACCCGCACGATCGAGGCCCGGGCCAGCTCCCCGGCGACGCGCTGCCACGTGCCCTCGGGCGCATTGAACATGTACGAATGCACCACCACCTTGCGGAGCCGATCCACGTCGCCCGTGGCGAGGAACTCGTACCAGAGCATCCTGACGACCTGCGGCTCCTCCGACAGGGAGCGGTCCATGGAGTCCCGGACCTTCGAGGTGTGCGTCAGGTGGAACATGTTGACCAACTGCTGGTCTTCCCAGATCTCACGGGCGCGGAAAATAACCTGCCGCGCGTGCGGCGTGTTGGCGAACCACATGGCGTACCCGAGCACGAGCAGCTCGTTGACCCGGCCTTCGAGCATCAGCTCGTCGTAGCACAGATCCACCGTCTCGTCGCTCTGCTTGAGCACGGCGCCGAAGAAGTCCGACATCGGGATCCTCGACGCGGGGTCCTGGAAGAGCGCCGAGGAACAGTAATACCCGATCGCCTGCGGTGTGCGCGCGAAGTCCTGATGGATGTAGAACGTCTCCATCCATTCCAGGTACGCCTCGTCGGACGCGAACGCGTCGTGAAACCGCGGGAGGTTCCGCGAGATCACGTTGCCCTCGACCGGCGCGGCGTCGTCGCCGGCATCCGCGGGCGGCGTCTGCTCGGATGGTTGCTCCGTCTGCCGGGCGACTGCGCTGACGGCGCCATCGGTTTCGGCGGTGTCGGCCGACGGCGCGGCGCTGTCCCCGCAGCCGGCGAACAGGGTCGCGACCGAAAGAATCAGCAGCGCCGGCATCGCAAAGCGTGTGATGCGCATCGGGTCGGGTCTCCGGTGAGGATCAGCCGAGGTTCATCGTCATCAGGAACTCGGCGTTGGTTTTGGTTTTTTCGAGTCGTCCCTTGAGCAGCTCCATCGCCTCGACGACGTTCATGTCGCTGAGGACCTTGCGGAGCCGGTAGACGAGGTCGAGCTCCTTGGGGTCCATGAGCAGCTCCTCGCGGCGCGTGCCCGAGGCGGCGATGTCGATCGCCGGGTAGGTGCGTTTCTCGACGAGGCGGCGGTCGAGGTGCAGCTCGCTGTTGCCGGTGCCCTTGAACTCCTCGAAGATAACCTCGTCGGCCTTGGAGCCGGTGTCGATGAGCGCGGTGCCCAGGATGGTGAGCGAGCCGCCGTTTTCGATGGCGCGGGCGGAGCCGAAGAACTTCTTGGGTCGCTGGAGCGCGCCCGAGTCGATGCCGCCGGTCATGATCTTGCCCGAGTGCGGCATCTCGTTGTTGTACGCGCGGGCGAGGCGGGTGATCGAGTCGAGCAGGATGACGACGTCGCCCCCGAACTCAACGGCCCGGCGCGCCTTTTCGATGACCATCTCGGCGACCTGCACGTGTCTCGACGATCGCTCGTCGAAGGTGCTGGCGACGACCTCGACGGACTCGGGCGTGTTGCGGCGGAAGTCGGTGACCTCCTCGGGGCGCTCGTCGATGAGCAGGACGATGACCTTGACCTCGGGATAGTTGATCGAGATCGCGCGGGTGATCTTCTGGAGCAGCACGGTCTTGCCGGTGCGGGGCGGGGCGACGATCAGGCCGCGCTGGCCCTTGCCGATCGGCGTGACGAGATCGATGATGCGGGTCTCGATGATGTCGGGCTCGGTCTCGAGGACGAACCGCTCCTCGGGGTGGAGCGGGGTGAGATCCTCGAAGGCGTTGACCTCGTGGGCGCGTTTGGGATCGCCCCCGTTGATGGCGTCGACCCGCAGGAGCGCGAAGAACTTCTCCTGCTCTTTGGGGGCGCGGATGGGGCCCCGGAGGACCATCCCCGTGCGGAGCAAGCCGCTGCGGATTTGTGAAGGCGAGACGTAGGTGTCGTCGGGCCCCGGGAGGTAGCTGTCCTGCGGGCTGCGGAGGAAGCCGTAGCCCTCGTTGGCGACGACGAGCGTGCCCTCGCAGAAGATCAGCCCGCCGGCTTCGGCGCGGCCGTTGAGCATCCGGAAGATCAGCTCGGGGCGCGGGATCTGGTGAAAATCGCTGATGCCCTCGGCCTCGGCGAGCTTGTGGAGCTCGTCGAGCTTCATCGTCTGGAGGGTGTCCATGTGCAGCGCCTTCTTCTCCGCCGCCTTGTACTTGGCGTCGGTGAAGGCCTTGGCGAGCTCCTCGGCGTCGCGCTGGATGTCCTCGTCCCGGGGAAGCAGGTGCGAGGGGATGCCGGCGTACATGCCGCCGGATTTGGACTGGCCGCCGCCCTGGCCCTTTTTGCGTTTCTTCTTGCGACGCTTGCCGCCCTGCTGTCCCTGTCCGCCCTGGCCCTGACCTCCCTGGCCATGCTGGGAATAGTTGGACTGGCGGTTCTGGTTGCCGGGCCTGTTGTTGGGTCGATTGCCGCGCGAGCCCTCGGGGTTCGAGCCACCCTGTTGAGATTGTTCGGCGGGGGCCGGCTTTTCGGCGCCCTTGCCCGAATCGGAGGCGGTGCTCGATGCACGCTTACGCGTGGCCTTGGAGGCTTTGGGCTTGTCTTCGACTGCGGTGGATGTCTTCGCCATGTGCGACTACTTCCCTGTGGTATGGCCAGTGAACTGGGATGAAAGAGAGGGACGTGGTGTTCTTGTCAGAGCGGCCGGCTCACGGCAACGGGCGTTGCGGATCCGGTATGGCGCATGCCCCGCGCGGGGTCAGATTCGTTGAATCTGTCGGAAGGGTCCCATCCGATGGCGCCACCAGGCTGCGGGTGGTCGATCGACACCGGGATGGATCTAAGGTCCTCGGGCGGAGCGTTCCGCTCGAAAAATGTTGGTTCATCCGTTGTCCCGGCCCGGTCAGCCGGTCCGAACACGGACGCTCAACGTGCGGGCAACTGTAGGTCGCCAATCCGCCCGTCGCAAATGCCGTCCAGCACAGTCAATCCACGCGGGTTCGGCTGTGGAAAAAGCCTGCTCAGGGTCCGGGCTTCGGGCGGATTCGCTCGAATACTGCTCGGACCTGTTTCTCCACATCGGCCCGATCACCCGCGTTGATCACCACAACGTCCGACTTTGCCTTTTTCGTCTCCAGCGGCCACTGCGTCGCCTGACGGCGCGCCAGCTCCGCCTTGTCCCAGCCCCGGCCGGCCTGCACGCGATCAAGCCGGGCGGCTTTTGGGGTCTCGACAAAGATCACCGAATCGCACAGGGCGTCCATCCCCGCCTCGAAGAGCAGCGGGACGTCGAGAACCACCGCGGGCGTCACGGACGGGTCGGCGTCGCGGATGGCGTCTTTCTGCATCCGGATCACCCGAGGGTGGATGAGCGACTCCAGCCTTCGGCGCTGCTCGTCGTCGGCGAAGACGATCGATGCGACGGCCGAGCGGTCCACGTTGCCGTCAGCCCCGACGACCTTGTCCCCCCACCACCGGACGAGCTGCTCACGGACTTGCTGATCATCGAGCACAGCCTTTGCCTGCGCATCGGCATCGAGGACCAGACACCCGAGCCCCCCAAGGATCGCGGCGACGGTGGACTTTCCCGACCCGACGCCCCCGGCGATGCCGATGACGGGGGGGGTGGATGTTTGATGGCCCATGCGATCAGTGTATGAAACGGGAGGGCGGGGCTCTGCGTCAGTGAAAAACCGAGGGATTGGAATCAACCGACTTCGGGGAGGCTCGGCGCGTTGTGCTCTGGATCTGAACCGGAAGAACAACTCCGCTGTGGCCAAACCCCGCGGGCCCAGATACGATGCAACCGGAGGGGCGTCGGCTGCGAAGAACCGCCGGCATCATGCTCATCCACCGCTGCGGGTGTAGTTCAGCGGTAGAACGTCAGCTTCCCAAGCTGAATGTCGCCGGTTCGATTCCGGTCACCCGCTTTCTGCTGTGTCTCCGGCCCGGGGCCGGCGTCCGGCGGGCTCGGACGTCCTTTCCGGGACTGAATCAATGGTCCGGGCGTTCAGATTGTTGATGATTTCGTACCCGGCTCTCCGAGACCCCCGGCGTTTGCCCAAGGAATGCACGACGGATGGCGATTGTCACACTTGTCAACCCGGAGAACGCCAACGACTCGGTCCGGCTGTACGACCGCCCGCTGACGCTGGGCCGGCACCCGGACAACGATGTGGTTGTCGTCGACGATCTCGCCAGCCGGTTCCACTGCGTCGTCGAGCCCATCGAGGGCGCCGACGGGGCGTACCGCGTGCGCGACCTCGGCTCGCGCAACGGGACCAAGGTCAACAACGAGCGCATCAAGGCCGCCGACTTGCAGGTCAACGATGTCATCCGCATCGGGAGCAGGCAGTTCATCGTCAAAGTGATGACGCACGGCGCCCGCCCCTCATCGCCGGCGCCCACGTCGATGCCGGTCGCCGCTGAAACCGTGCAGGGCGCGACGGTGCGACCGCGCGGGATCGAGCTTGGCGCGCCCGATCAGCCCGCGGTCGATGCGCCGCCGGCGCCCGCCGCACCCGCCGCCAAGGCGCCAACGCAACCGAGGCGCCAGGGCAAGCAGCGCGCCGCCAGGGCGCCCAAGCTGACAGGCGCGGCGCTGCCCAAGTGGGCCGACGTGCTGCGCGAGATCGTCGAGACGCTCCCGCCCAAGTCGAGCGCGGACATCCCGATCACCATGATCAACTCGCGCGGCGAGTCCACCGAGGCGCTCGCGGGCAACAGCGCCGGGTCGGTCGCGGTCCGGCTGGTGCTGCTGGCGGCGACCAAGGCCCGCGCCACGGACATCCACATCGAGCCCCGCGGCGATTCATTCGGCGTCCGCATCCGCGTCGACGGGCAGATGGTCCGGCTCTCGGACATCCCCAACGAGGTCGGCGTGCTGCTGCTTGGCATCATCCGGGCGGCGTGCCTGATGAAAACCGCGGCCCGGGACGCCGTGCAGGACGGGCACTTTGCCACGCGCGTGCAGGAGCGGCGGGTCGACTACCGGTCCAGTTTCACCCCGTCGGTGCACGGGCAGAAGCTCGTCGTGCGGGTGCTCGACGAGATGAACTCGCCGCGCACCCTGCGCGACATGCAGCTGGCGCCGTACATGCTCGAGCGGCTCAACGCGGTGTGCGAGCAGACGCAGGGGATGATCCTCGTGTGCGGGCCGACGGGCTCGGGCAAGACGACGACGCTCTACAACGCGATGCGTTCGATCGACCGCGAGCACCGCAACGTGATCACCATCGAGGATCCGGTCGAGTACTACCTCGAGGGCGTGACGCAGATTCCCGCGGACAACGACCGGGGGCACTCGTTCGGCGAGCTGCTCCGCTCGGTGCTGCGGCAGGATCCGGACGTGATCCTCGTCGGCGAGATCCGCGACGACGAGACGGCGCGCACCGGGATGCGGGCGGCGATGACCGGGCACCTGGTCTTCAGCACCGTCCACGCGAAGGACTCCATCGGCGCCGTCTTCCGGCTGCTGGACCTGGGCGTCGAGCCGTACCTGGTGGCGCACTCGCTGGACCTGGTGCTGGCGCAGCGGCTGCTGCGCGTGCTGTGCCCGGACTGCAAGCAGGCGACGACGCTCAAGCCCGGGCAGGCGAACCGGATGGGCCGGTACGCGCAGGGCGTGTCGAAGGTGTACACGCCCGTCGGGTGCAAGAAGTGCCTCAACACGGGGTTCTGGGGGCGTCAGGCGGCGTTCGAGATGCTCGCGTTCACCGACGAGCTGCGCGACGTGGTGCTCGACAACCCGACGATCCACTCGATGAAAAAGATCATCGATCAGGGCCTGTTCACGTCGCTCGCCCAGTCGGGGTTCCGCTTCGCGTGCGAGGGCGTGACCTCGATGGAAGAGGTCGACCGGGTGATGGGGACGTGAACCCGCGGCTCAGCCTGTCCCGGCATTCTCGATGGTGGCCGCCCGCTCATCGGTTTGCCAGAGCAGCGGCGGTTCGCCCGCGCCCAACAGATAAAACCGCAGCATCGCCAGCGCCGCCTGCGCCGAGCGCTGACGGACGAGATCCCGATCTCCGGTGAACCGGAAGCGGCGGACGTGCGTGCGCACGGCGCCGTCGGCCTCTCTTGAAGCGCGGGCGATGAAGACCGTGCCGACGGGTTTTTCGGCAGTCCCGCCGCCGGGGCCCGCGATGCCGGTGATCGCCAGCGCGTGGTCGGCGCCGCCGTCGGGAGCGATAAGCATGGCGCCCTCGGCCATCGCTCGGGCGACGGGCTCGCTGACGGCGCCGAAGGTTTCGATCGTCACCGGCGGGACGCGGACGGTGGCGGACTTCATGGCGTCCGAGTACGTCACCCAGCCGCCGCAGTAGGCGTCCGACGAGCCGGGGACCTCTGTGATCATCGAACCGAGCAGCCCGCCGGTGCACGACTCGACCGTCGCGAGCCGCTCGCTTCGCCCCTTGAGCAGCCCCAGAACGACCTCGGCCAAGGGTGTTTCCGCCTGGCTGAAGACGTACACCCCCAGTGAATCTGTGATCTGTTTGGTGGCGTCCTCGATTGCCCGGGTGGCGTCCGCCGGCTCGCCGCCGGCGCGGATCCGGAAGCGGACATCGACACCGTCGGTGGTCAGGCCGACCGTCGGCGACGACGAGTCGCGCGCAAGCAGGTCGCCAAGCCGCTCGGCGATCGCCGATTCGCCGAGCCCGAAGGAGTTGATGAACCGGGTGTGGACGCGGACGCCGGGGGTGTCGATGGCCGGCGCGACGGCGGCATCGAACATCGGCCGCATCTCTCGGGGCGGCCCGGGGAGGCAGTAGACGTCGGCGAGCGCGGCGCCGGCGCGGAGCCGGGCGTGGACGCCCGGGGCGGTTCCATTGGGGTTTTCGATGAGCGTGGCGGTGACGGGCCGCATGGCCTGGACGCGGTTCGACTCAGGGAGCGGCCTGGCGAGCTGCGCCGAGAAGGCTTCGAGCCAGGCGAGGGCCTGCCGGTCCTCGATCAGCTCTTCGTCCATCGCGCGGGCCAGGGCCTGTCGCGTGCAGTCATCCGGGGTCGGGCCGAGCCCCCCGGTGCAGATCACCAGTGGCGCCATTGCCGCGAGCCGCTGGATCGTCGCGGCGATGACCTGTTCGTCGTCCGGGACGGTCGCGTGCTCGATCGTGGCGACGCCGAGCGAAGCGAGACGGCCTGCGATCCAGGCGCTGTTGGTGTCGGCGCTCTGGCCCAGGGTCAGCTCATCACCGATCGCGCAGATGGCGGCCCGGTCGTGCGCCGGCGTGGTGGGGTTCTCTCTGGTCATCGGCGACAAGAATAGAGCAGGCCCGAGCGTTGTGCCGGGTCGGGCGGTGGTGGGTGAATGTGCGAGCGGGCGTGCGTGGTGGGGCGTGGGGGGGCGGGGTCAGCTCATCTCGCAGTACTCATCGCCCCCGATGGTGTGCAGCGAGATGGTGTTGACGGCCCCGGCGCTGCCCAGGGGTTTGCCGGCGAGGACGACGACCCGGTCGCCCGTGTCGCCCAGCCCGTTTTCCAGGATGTGCCGGTCGACGAGCGTGTCGAAATCGGAGCGGTGTTCGGGGGCGGCCCGGCGCAGGATCGGGGTCACGCCGGCGCCCAGCGCCATCCGGTTGGCGACCCGCGGCTCGGTGGTGAACGCGAGGATCTCGATCCGCAGCCCGATCTGGCTGAGCAGTTGCGCGGCATCGCCCGATTCGGACCAGACGGCGACGATCCTCGCGTCGGCGTCGTGGACGACGTAAAAAGCGCCGTGCGCCAGCGCCGAGAGGCGGTTCTTCGATTCGACGAGCTTCGACGAGATCCGCGGCTGACGGCGCGGCGACTCGAGCAGGCGCCGCTCGGTTTCGATCGCGATGCGTCGCATCGTGTCGACGGCCATGTCCCCGTGGGCGCCGACGGCTGTTTCACCCGAGAGCATGACGATGTCGGCGCCGTCGTAGATGGCGTTGGCGACATCGCTGACCTCGGCGCGGGTGGGCGAGGCGTTGGTGATCATGGATTCGAGCATCTGCGTCGCGACAATCGCCGGCTTTCCGTAAGCGTGCGCCCGGGCGATAAGGTGTTTTTGCGTCGCCGGGACCACGGCGAGGTCCATCTCGACGCCGAGGTCGCCCCGGGCGACCATCAGCAGGTCGGCCTCCTGGAGGATCTCGTCGATATTCTCGACGGCCTGGGGTTTTTCGATCTTCGCGATCACGGGGATCTTCGTCGCGGGGGTGTTGCACCGCGTCTGTGCGGCGTCGCCGGAGCCGGTCAGCTCGGCGAGTCGCTGCTGAAGCATCCGGACATCCCCGGCGTTGCGCACGAACGAGAGCGCGAGGAAATCGATCCCGTTTTCGACGGCCCACTCGACGCATTCCCAGTCGCGCTCGGTGATCGCCGGCGCCGAGATGTCGCTGTCGGGGAGGTTGATCCCCTTGCCGGTGGTGACCAGCCCCCCCACCATGACGCAGCAGCGCAGGCCCCGTCTGCCCGAGCCGAGATCGACCGTCTCGACGGCGAGCGTCCGGATGGCGCCGTCGTTGATCAGCACTCGGTGACCGGCCTGCACCTCGTCAACAAGCGGCGCGTAAGTGCACGGGAGGACCCGCGCGTCCTCGCCGTCGATGTGGTCGGGGGCCTCCTTGAAGATGATCTCCGAGCCGGCGGGGATCTCGACACCCCCGTCGGGGAGCTTGCCGACGCGGATCTTGGGGCCCTGGAGATCGCCGACGATGGCCAGCGCGTGACCCGTGGCGTCGCTGAGCCGTCGGATCATCCGCAGCCGATCGAGGTGGCTGTCGAAGTCGCCGTGGGAGAAGTTGAGCCGGAACGCCCGGGCGCCGTTCTCGAGGAGCCTCCGCAGGGCCTGCTCGTCGTCGGTGGCCGGGCCGAGCGTAGCGAGGATTTTGGTGAGGCTTGTTGGCGCGGTGTTGGGCATGTGATGCTTGTCGGTGGTTGGGGCGGTGCGGAGGCTTGGCGGTGTCCGGGTCGCTGGTGTCATACCCTTGTATCGGGCATCGGCGCGGGCTTGACCCTGAAAGTCGGCCGTGATTCGATGCGGCTGGTCACCAACGGCGCCCGGCGGGCATGTTATCGCTCGCAACGCCGCCACCCATATTGAGGCTCCCGACCGATGACAGCACCCAGAAAAACACCCGTGGCGATCGTCACCGGCGCCGGCTCGGGCGTCGGACGGGCGATCGCCCTCGATCTGGCCAGCCGGGGGTACGACCTGTCGCTGGCCGGTCGGCGCCGGGCCCCGCTCGATGAGACGGCTGCGCTCGCCGAACGCTGCGCCCGCCCCGGCGACGCCTCGGCCGTGGTCATCCCGACGGACATGGGCGACCCGGCGCAGGTGCGGAGCCTCATCGACGAGACGCTCGCCCGGTTCGGGAAGGTGGACGCGCTGGTCAACAACGCGGCGATCGGGGAGTTCACCCCGATCGACAGCGCCGACCACGAGCAGTTGCTCCGGACGCTCAATGTCAACACGATCGGCCCCGGGGCGGCGATCTACGCCCTGTGGTCAACGTTCCGATCGCAGGGCGCCGGGTGCGTGGTCAACATCTCAACGATGGGGACGCTGAGCCCGTTCCCGGGTCTGTGCGCCTACGCGGCGAGCAAGTGCGCGCTCGAATCGTTCGCCCGGAGCATCGCCAACGAGGCCGGCGACGACGCGATCCGCGCGTACAACGTGGCGCCCGGCGCGATCGACACGCCGATGCTGCGGAGCTTCCTCAGCGAAGAGTCGCTCCCGTCTTCGATGTGCCTGACGCCCGAGGACGTCGCGCAGGTCGTGGTCGACCTGATCACCGGTGCTCGGGAGGAAGCCAACGGGGCCACGATCCGCCTGCCCAGCCCGTCGGCGCCGGCCGGGGAGCAGGGTTGATCCGCACCGGAGCGGGCCGCGTTGGCATGATCTGAAATGGCGGGAAATGGCGAAACCCGGGCCCGACGCGGGGCGTCTAAGATGTCGAGCGATCTACACCACTGTGAACGTCAACAAGGGAGCAACAATCATGGCAGCCAACGAATCCCAGACTGGACGCATCATCGAGGCCCTGACCGACGCCTACTGGGGCGAGATCGAGACGGTGATGAACTACATCGCCAACTCCGAGCACCTCGACGGGTTCCGCGCCAAGCACATCAAGGAGGCCCTCGGCGCCGATGTCATGGACGAGATCGGGCACGCGCAGGTTCTGGCCAAACGCATCTACACGCTCGGCGGGGCGGTCCCCGGATCGCAGTCGTTCACCGCGACGCAGACGACGCTCCAGCCGCCGGCGGACTCGACCGACATCACCTCGGTGGTCCGGGGCGTCATCGACGCCGAACGCTCCGCGGTCGCGTCGTACGAACGGCTGATCGAGGTCAGCGCGGGTGTGGATCCGGTGACGGAGGACCTCGCGATCAGCAACCTCGCCGACGAGCAGGGGCACCTGCGCGAGTTCCTCGGGTACGAGAAAGAACTCGTGGCGAACGCCCTGTGAATATCCCGATCCGGGGCGTCGCGGCGGTGCGGGTCTGCATCGCCCCGGACCGTTTCGATGGCGACCTGACCGCCCCCGAGGCGGCCGCCGCGATGGCGCGGGGCGTTGAACGCGCCGCGCAGGAACTCGACATCAAGGTCCGCATCGATGCCTGCCCCGTCGCCAGCGGCGGGGCGGGGACGCTTGATGCGCTGGCCGTCGCGGCGGCGTTCAAACCCGAAGACGACGAGGTCGAGGGACCGCTGGGCGAACCGGTCACCGGCCGGTGGGGACGCGTGCGAAAAAAGCGGTCGCGGCTGGTCACCGCAACAACCCTCTTTGTGCAGGCCGTGCTGATCATCTGGCTGACGCTGATGTACACCGCGTACCTGCTGCTGTTCGGGGGCCGGCGCAGCGTCGCGGTTGTTGACTCGGCCTCGGTCGTCGGCCCCGGATTGGCCCCGGACGGGCGGCGCGATCCCTCGCGGCACTCCACCTACGGGCTCGGGAGGCTCATCCGGCTGGCGTTCCGCGCGCGGAGCAAGCGCGTCGTCATCGCGCTGGGCGAGTCGGCGTCGTGCGACGGCGGCGTCGGGATGGCGGCGGGGCTGGGTGTGAAGTTTTATGACCACGACGGCGCCCTCATCGAGCGCCCGACCGGCGCCGACCTGCGGTTGATCGGACGCATCGACCCGGCGGGAATCGACCCCGGGATCAACGGCGCGAAGCTCTTCGCCGCGTGCGCTGTGGACAGCCCGCTGACCGGGACCCACGGCGCCGCCCGGAAGCACGCCCCAACGCAGGGCGCCACGCCCGAGCAGATCGAAGACCTCGATCTTGGGCTCGAAGCGCTTGTTCGGCTGTGCAAGGAGGCGGGCCTCGACGCCGACCCTGACGCGCCGGGCGCGGGCGCCGGCGGCGGGCTGGGCTTTGCGCTGGCGACGTTCTGCGGGGCGACACTCCGCCCCGGCGCCGAGACGGTGCTCGAACTCATCCGATTCCAAAGCCGGATCGAATCGGCCGACCTCGTCCTCACCGGCGCGGGCCGATTCGACTCCGAGACCCTCCGCGGATCGGCGCCATTGGCAGTAGCGACGACCGCGGCCCGGCAGGGCGTGCCCGTGATCGCGCTGGCGGGCCGGGTCGGCGCGCCGTTCGACGCGTCCCGGTCGCACCGCTGCGAGGACTGGGAAATCCCCACCGATGACGCCGACCTGTTCGAACGCGTCACGCCCATCCCGGGGGCGGGCGAACCCGGGGAGTCAACCGGCGGCGTCACCCCGGAGCTGCTCGAACAGGCCGCGCTGGAGGCCGTCCGGGGGTGGCTGACCGGCTGACGCCTCGCTTGTGGCGGGACGGGTCGATATCCTCTGGCGTATGCCGATTCGTGATGAAGAAATCCTGCTGATCGAGACCCCCTCGATGACGCTCTCTGAGAGCGTGTACCTGCCCGAGATCGTCCGTGGCCTCGGCACGACGCTGCGGCACATGGTCACCAGCTGGGGGCAGGGCAAAACGAGCCGGACGATCCAGTACCCCGAGCAGCGTCGCGAGGACTTGCCCGTCGAGCAGGGCGGTCAACTCGCCGACAACTTCCGGGGCGTCCACCGCCTCAACCGCGACGACGCCGGGCGCGTCAAGTGCGTCGCGTGCATGATGTGCCCGACGATCTGCCCGGCCAACTGCATCCACATCGTCGCGCAGGAATCCCCCTGGGACGACCGCGAGAAATACCCCCAGCAATTCGAGATCGACGAACTCCGCTGCATCTACTGCGGCATGTGCGAAGAGGCCTGCCCGGTCGACGCGATCGAGCTGACCCCGGAATACGACCTCGTCGGCGTGACGCGGAATGAGATGATCTTCGACAAGGAAAAACTCCTGTCGATCTACGACGCGACGATTGAGCGCAAGCCGATGTGATCACCTGACAAGCCGGGTCACTTTCACACCGATTCGCTCACCGATGAACGTGCCAATTAGAGCCATTGTGCTGCTGAGCACGGGTAACACTGCTATTAGCAGAAACGGGTTGATCCAATTTAGATTTTGACCCGACAGTTTCCATACCCCGGCTATCGACAGCATTCCGAACGTGCCCCCGATATCCGACGCAATCATAATCAACCAATGCTCGTCCCCGTGCTTGAGCAATACTCTTGCGTGCCTGACCATCACAACAAGAATTGGCAGAACCATAACTCCTGTCCCGCCGAGCACGATTGCGACATGCCCGTACTGATCGATGAATGACGATCCGGAGACCGGGCGGAATGCTCCGGTGACAAACAGACCTACAAGGATGAACAGCGGCCAGCCGATTCCGAATCTCCAAAGCCACTTGACCTCATTACGGTACAAGGCCATTCGTCTGACTATATCTGGGTCATACGCACGCCCACATTCAGGGCATACGCCTTCATCGGGGAGCGCATCCAATGCATATCTGCACCGGGGACACTCCTTCTTGAATTTGAGATTGCCTTGAAACACCGCCGAAGTATGACATATTCAGCGGGAGGCAGAAAGCGCACAGAGATCTGCAACAAAGGATTCCGCAGCTCGCCGCACCCCAGCCGTCCAATCTGAATCTTCCTCCCCAAACCCATAAATCACGCTCCGGCTCGCCGTGATCAGGGCGCCGGCGCCGTTCTCGTCGAACAGCGGCCGCACCGATTCAACCGTCCCGCCCTGGGCGCCGAAGCCCGGCACAAGAAAAATCTGCTTCGGCATCCGATCCCGCAGCGCCTCCGCATCCCCCGGCTTCGTCGCCGCGACGACGGCGCCGACGCTGGAGTAGCCGCACTCGCCGAGGTTGGATTCGCCGAGCGTCGCGACGTGGTCCGCCATTAATTGCGCAACAGTCCTGCCGTCTTCGAGCCTCAGCGACTGGACGCCGTCACTCCCCGGATTGCTCGTTCGCACGAGGACGAAGACGCCCCGATCGGCGTACCCCGGCGCCAAAAACGGCTCGATCGTGTCGGCGCCCATGTACCCGCTGACCGTCACCGCGTCGGCGCGCATCACGTTGAACGCGGCATGAGCGTAATGCTCGGCGGAGACCCCGATGTCGCCTCGCTTGGGGTCGAGGATCGTGATGAACCCCAGCGCGTTGGCCAGCCCGATCATCCGCTGGAGCGCGAGGAGCCCCGATGGGCCGCACCGTTCGAAGCAGGCGCTCTGGAACTTGACCGCGGGAACGATGCCCTCGATCGCGTTGAGAACACCGGTGCAGAACTCCTCAAACGCCCGGTGCTCGCCGTCGCTCGCGTCAATCGTCTTTGGCAGTTTCTCGATGACCGGGTCGAGCCCGACGCACGCCGGCGCCACGGTCGATTCGATGGCGGAACACAGCCGGTCGGCGAAGTGTTCGCGCCGCGGGGCGGTCAACGCTGCCGCTCCTTGACGCCCCTGACGGGCTGGCGTCTCTTGACGGTGCTTACGAAGCGTTCGTGTTCGGCGATGCTCGATTCGACGGGCTTGCCCTCGACGAACCGCGCGATCGCGTTGTCGAACGCCTCGGTCTTTGTCAGGAAAAAGAAATGCTTCGCGTGCTCGAAAAAGACGATCTGGGCGTCGGGCGCCTGGGCGAGTTGTCGCTGCCAGACGGCGCAGATCGATTCCTCGAACTCGGCGGGCGCTCCCGGGCAGTCCTCGATGGCCGCGATCGCCAGCAGCGGCGCCTGGATCCGCTCCACCTCCGGCGTGATGTCCGTCTTGAGCGCCTCGACCAGGTACCGGACCGACGGCTCGCGCTGCGTCTGCTCGAACATCCGGTGGAGCTGCGCCCGGTGCGGCGCCGTCTCGACGAGGTTGTCGACCGCCTCATCGAACTTGAGCGACCAGTCCTCGTTGGACATCGCCCGCAGCCACGGCTCGTACGCCCTCTCGACCAGCGTGGCGCGGTCGGTCCCCTTGTCGATCCCCGTCTCGTACTTGAGCGGCACCGCGGGCATGCCGTCGACGGTGACCACCTTCGAGACCAGCTCCGGGCGCTCGATGGCCAGCCGCATCGCGATCTGCCCGCCGAGCGAGTGCCCGATGACGATCGGGTCCTCGATCGACTCGTCCTCGATGAGCCTGGCCACGGCGTCGACGGCGTTGTTCAGCCAGGGGGTCTCGGCCTGCGGCTGCTCTTCGTCACCGGCGCCGTCATCCTTCGGCGGGGTGGCGCCCACGAAGCCGGGCAGCGTCACGGCGCGCATCGTGTAACGGTCGGCGTTGCGCTGCATGAACTCGTCCCAGACGGTCCAGTCGCACATCCAGCCGGGGATCAGGATCAGTTGTGTCTCGCCCCGCCCGACGGTCTCGACGTGCGCCAGGGGCGTCGTCTCGGCGCGGAGCACGCCCGCCGTGAGCATCACCACCCCGAGGCAGACCGCGGGCGCGAACCATCTGATGGGCCGGGCGCGCAAGCGGGATGTTCCCTCGGGTGTTCGCATGGGTCAGTTGTTGGTCGGCTCGGTCTTGTCGTCGTCAGGTTGGTCGTCATCCGGCTTATCGTCGCTCGGGGCGCCGGTGATATTCTGCGAATGGAGGAACTCGGCGAGCTCGTCGCTGAACCGCTCCGGCTCTTTCAGGGTGTAGAAAACGCTGATGTCTTCCGACTTGTAAAAACGAATGTCCTCGTGCCACGCCGGGGCGAACTGGTCTCGCTTGTCCTGATCGATCGACTGGCCCTGCGCCCCGCTGATCAGGGAGAAGATCCCGAGCGTCGGGACTCGGAGATCCGAAACCTCGTCGGTCAGGTCCATCAGCCGGTCCTCGACCAGGTACCGGATGGTGACTTCCCGATCGGTGTCGACGCACATCCGGGTGATGAAGCTGGCGATCTCCGGGTTCGGGGCGCTGTGTTCCGCCCACGACGCCATCTTGTCGGGCCACTCCTCGGGGCTCGACTCGCGGAGCTTCGCGTCGAAACGCCACAGCGCGTCGTAGGCCCGTTCACGCCTGGTCTGGGGCCTGACCGACGGGAAAGCCGGCGCCCCCTCGAGCGTCACCACCGCCGAGACCAGTTGCGGATGCTCGATCCCGAGCCGGAGCGCGAGCAGGCCGCCGACCGTGTGGCCCACAACGACGGCGCGCCCGGTTTTTTTCTCGATCATCATGTCCACGATCCCGTCGACCGCGTTGTCGAGCCACGGGGTCTCCAGGGGCGGGTTCGCGCGCTTCTCGCGCTCCTTCGGGCGCCAGATCGGGGGGATCGGCATCGCCGGGGTCCCGGCGACTCCCGCGAGCGTCACGGCGTACATCGTGTACTTGTCACCGTTGCGATCCATGAAGTCCTCCCAGTAGCGCCAGTCCAGTGGCGGGCCGGCGATGAGGACCATCGGGATCGGTCCGGAGCCCCGGACCTCGACGTGCCCCAGCGGGACCTGGGCCTTGGCAAAGGCGGATGAGGCGAGGCTGCACGTGAGCAGGATCGAGCTGAAAAGTGCGGTGAATCTGAAGCTACGCATGGGTCGGACTATCCTCTGCAAGGCCGCCGGACGCCCGGTGGCCACCGGCGGTGTTCGTCGTTGTTCTACCGATCGGATCGGCGAAGGGGGCGCCTGGATCCAGCAGCGCCGGCCCGGGGCGCGGGTTCGCGTGCTACACCGCCACACGAGCCGAACTCTCGGACTCCAGACCGGCCCGAAGACCGGCGCGGATCGACTCGACGCCGGCGTCGGGGTCGGCGCCCTCGATCGGACCCAGAACCTTGAGCGCTGAGGCGATCGCCTCGACGCCGGCGATGGTGTCAGCGCATGTGACGGCGCCCATGTGCGAGAGGCGGATGACCTGCCCGGACCACGGCCCCTGACCGCCGGCCATCAGCACACCCGAAGACTCCTTGCAGACCGACCGGACCTCGTCGGCGAGGCCCTCGCGCGAGCCCTCGGGCATGCGCACCGCGGTGACCGGGTCCGCCGGGGCCGACGAGGCCAGCGGGAGGCCCATCGCCGTCAGCGCCTCGCGCGTCGCCCGCGCCAGCAGGGCCGTTCGCTGGTGGATCGCGTCGAGCCCCTCGGCGAGGATCAGGTCCAGCGCGACGTCCTGCGCGACGATGTTGCTGACCGGCGCGGTGAAAGGGAGCCTGCCATTAGCGTGGCCCTTGAGGTACGAGCCGAGGTTCATCGAGATCGGCGCCAACCGGCTGCCGTGGCTCATCCGCTCGCGGGCGCGTTCCGAGACGCTGACGAACCCGAGCCCGGGCGCGTTGCGGAGCGCCTTCTGGCTCGCGCACACCGCGACATCGATCCCCCATTCATCGGGGTTCATCGGGATCGCGCCGATCGAGGTGATGCAGTCAGCGATGATGACCGCGTCTTGGCGGCGCTCCCGGATCATCCTGGCAAGAAGTTGCAGGTCGTTGGTCGTCGCGGCGCTGGTCTCGCAGTGGACGAGCGTGAAGATCGCCGCCCGGCGGCCGACTTCGCTCTCGAGGAATCGCTCGAGTCTCCCAGGGTCCATGGCCTCGCCCCAGGGCGCCTCGATCGGGATGTCGTCGATGAAGACATCGAGCCCCACCCGGCGGAAGACCTCCGCCCAGCGGGCGCCGAACTTGCCGTTGGAGAAGGTGGCGACGATGTCGCGTGGGTGGACGAGCGAGAGCAGGGCCGATTCGCAGGCGGTCGTGCCGGATCCGGGGATGGTCACGACGGGGTTGGAGGTCTGGAAGACCTGCGCGAGCTTGCCGCTCATGGCGCGTGTGATGGCCTCGAACTCGGGGGTCCGGTGGTGGATCATCGGTCGCGCCATCGCCTCGCGGACGGGCATCGGAACGGGGGTCGGGCCGGGGGTGAGAAGGACCATGAGCCCATCGTAGCTGCCCGGTAAGCTCGCCGCCTGTGTGTAGCGTGGATACGCTCAGATCGCGGAACACCCGGCAGCCGAGCCGATCCGGACACGGAAACCACACCCAACACCTCGCCCAACACCTCGCCCAACACCTCGCCCAACAATGCAACCGCCGACACACATCGATCTCAAAAAGGACCGGGGCCTGACCATCGGGTGGGCGGACGGATCCGAGTCGTTTTTCCCGATCGCCCACCTGCGCAAGTGGTCCCCCTCGGCGGACTCCAGGGAGCTGCGGGCCGAGCAGGATCGCAACCCGCTGATGATCCTGCCCGGGAGCGGCTCGAGCGGCCCGCTGACGGCGCTCGGGGCCGAGCTGGTGGGCAACTACGCGCTGCGGATCCGGTTCTCCGACGGGCACGACGCCGGGATCTACACGTGGGAGTATCTCTGGTCGATCGACCCGGCACGGATGGATCAGGGCGGCGAGCCGTCCTGCTGAGTCTGGCGCAGCCCTGCCGCCGACGCCGATAGACCCTCCCGGCGGGCGCTGTGGCGCCCGAAAACGGGAGAACCTGCCAGATGCCCAATAGAACATCCCCCCCCACACCACCCAACACCGGCGCCGCCCCGGAGCGGGTGCTTGTTGTCGGGACTCTCGACAGCGCCACCGAGGGCGCCCAGGCGCTGCTCAAGCACGCCCGCCGGAGCGAGCCGATCGGCGTGGCGCTGCTCGACGGGGGCGTCGCCCCGGTCTCGCTGCTGGGGTTGCCGGTCTTTGATCTCGACCCCGAAAACGAAGCCTCACTCAAGCGGACGATCCGTGAGCACGCGATCGACGGCGCCTTGTTGTGCCAGGGGTCGGAGGCGATCCCCCCGGCGCTGCTCGGCGCCCTGCAACGAACCGGGATCGTCATCCGGACGATGCCGACGATCGAGCAGACGCTCCGAGGCGAAGGCGAGCAGCCACGCCAGGGCCCGGCCCGTGTGAACCTCCAATCGATCGACCTGCCCAGGCTCGTCGGTCGCAAGCCGCGACCGATCGACGGATCCCTGGCAAGGAGGATCATCCGCGGGCAGCGTGTGCTGATCACCGGGGCCGGCGGGAGCATCGGATCGGAGCTCGTCCGGCAGGCCGCTGCGCTGGGCCCTGCGGGCCTCTGCCTGATGGAGCGTTCGGAGAACGCCCTCTTTGAGATCGACCGCGAGACGGCCCGTTCGTGGCCTTGCGTCGAACGACGGGCCCTGCTGCACGACGTGGTCGATGCGCAGGCGACGAGGCGGATCGTCCAGGAATGGCGCCCGGACGTGATCTTCCACGCCGCGGCGCACAAGCACGTGCCGATGATGGAGGACCACCCGGCGCACGCGGTGGACAACAACCTGTTCGGGACGCTTTCAATCGCCGAGGCCGCCGTGGACGCCAGGGTCGGGCGGTTCGTAATGATCTCAACGGACAAGGCGGTGAACCCGTCATCGGTGATGGGCGCGACCAAACGCCTGGCCGAGCGGTGCGTGCGCTCCCTGGCGGCGCAGCGACACTCGACCCGCCTGAGCATGGTCCGGTTCGGGAACGTGCTGGGCTCGTCCGGGAGCGTGCTCCAGATCTGGGCAAAACAGATCGACAGCGGCGGCCCGGTGACCGTGACCGATCCGCGCATGACGCGGTACTTCATGACGATCCCCGAGGCCGCCGCGCTGGTGATCGAGAGCGCGGCCCTGACCGAGACGGAATCCGCGGGCGCCGACGTGTTCGTCCTCGACATGGGCGAGCCGGTGCGGATCCTGGAGCTGGCGGAACGGTTTATCGAGGCGTGCGGGCTGACGCCCACCGGTGAGCCGGTCGTCGCCGTGGGCGTCACGAGCGCCGAGGCGGGCCGGCGGCTGCGCGAACGGCGCGAGGGCGCGAGGATGCCGATCCTGATCACCGGGGCTCGCCCGGGCGAGAAACGGCACGAGGAGCTGGCCCATCAGCTCGAAGAGCTGAGGCCGACGCGGGCGCGGGGCGTTCTGGCGTGGGCGGGGGAAAAGGTCGAGGCAGAGGATGTTCGGGAAATGATCGCGGACCTGGGATCGGTCCGGGCCGAATCTGACCCCATGAGGGCAATTGAGGCGATCCGGCGGTGGACGCCGACGCTGCCAGGGATCAAATCACGAGTGAGAGCACGCACAAACATCGCCGGGGTGGCTTGACGTGGGCTGGTCAGGGGTCTGACAATCCCTCTTTCCAGAGGATGTTGACGCCTGACCGACCGGGGTCTGGACCGGGCGCTGATCGAGATATTCACATGCTGACAATCACCAAGCAGGAAACACTCGTCGTCGAAACCGACGAGACACGCGACCGCGCCCGGGCGCTGCTCGACGATCTGCTCAGGGAAAAAGAGCAGGCCGAGATCAGCCTCGCGCAGGCGAGCCGCAGCGACCCGATGTCCGTGGTCACCGGTCACTCGGCGCTGGACAACGCGATCGAGCGGACCAGACGGATGATCACGCTGCTCGAAACCGCCGGCAGGGCGCTGCGCCAAAGCATGTGCGAATCGCTCACGCCCGAGGAGCGCCGTCTGCTCAGCGAGATTGACGACGAGCTCGGGCCGTCGCGCTAGGCTGATCCGCTTGCAATCTCGGTGTTTTTGCGAAGGCATTTCGCTACGATCGGTGGATGAACACCGACACGGCCCAATCGACACCCACGCGGATCCGCATCAGGCGCCTGCACGAGCAGGCCACCCTCCCCCACCGGCACAGCGCGCACGCCGCGGGGATGGACCTGTCGGCGTGCCTGCCCGACGGCCCGGTTCGGATCGAGCCGGGGCTGATCGCGATGATCCCGTGCGGGTTCGCGATGGCGGTGCCGGTCGGGTTCGAGGCGCAGGTGAGGCCGCGATCGGGGCTGGCGACCAGGCACGGTCTGACGCTGCCCAACTCGCCCGGGACCATCGATTCCGATTACCGGGGTGAGGTCTTCGTGCCGCTGATCAACCACGGACGCGGGGCGTTCGTGGTCGAGCACCGGATGCGGCTGGCGCAGATGGTCATCGCGCCGGTCGTGCTTGCCGACGCGGTCGAGGTCGATGCACTTGATGAAACAGACCGCGGCGCCGGCGGGTTCGGCTCGACGGGGCTGTAACGACCGATTTCCTCTTGGGATCGGCGAATTTCAATCGTATGACATTCCTGTCCGGGGCTGGAAATCACCAGCGGATCCACCGATCTGGTCGATATCGGCTGCTGGCGATTCGTGCGCCGACCCCGATGCGAGAGGACCAGATTCATGGCTGCCGGCAAGAACAAATCGTCCAAATCGAAACGCGGCCAGGGCGCGCCAGACGGGACCGGCGGCTGGCGGATCACCGGCAATGCGGACCGGCTGCTGACCGTTGGGCTCCTCGGCGCGTGGGTGTTCATCCTCGTCAGCCTGATAACGTTCAACCCCGCCGACCCGCCGAGCCACATCGTCGCACCGGCGAACGAAACCGTCGCGAACCTCTGCGGCGCCGTCGGCGCCTGGATCGCGTACCAACTGCTGAGCGTGGTCGGACCGGGCGTGTGGCTGCTCATGGCCGGGCTCGGCGTGATGCTCGGGATCGTGGTGTCCGGGCGCGTGGTGACGCAGCCGGCGTTCCGGATCGTGGGGCTGATGATCGTGACGGTCGCGGTGAGCGGGTTCGTCGCGCTGCTGGCGCCGACGTCGGGTGTTTTCCCGGAGGGCGCCGGCGGGCTCGCGGCGATCGCGGCGGTGGCCGAGCTGGTCGAGCGGTTCGGCGTCTTCGGAACGGGCCTGTGGCTGGGATTGGCGATCGCGATGGGCGGCGTGGCGCTGCTGGACCACTGGCTGTGGACCGGGCCGGCGATCGCGGCGTCGTGGGCGTGGTGGTACGCGGCGCCCGTGCTGGGATGGGCGTCAAGGAAGACAGGCGGCGCGGTCGTTCGCGGCGTGCGCGCCGGTCAGGCGGTGCGCGTCCGGGCGAATGATCTCGATGATGATGAACGGATCGACCGGCGCGACGAGTTCCAGCGCCGGCGCGAGAAGAAGCGCGTGAAGCTGACGCTCGTCCCCGAGCCGATCGCCAAGAGCCCGGCGGCGGGGTCGGCGCCGGTCGAGGCCGAGCCCGGACAGCCCCTGGAGATCACGACCAAACCCGAGGCGTTCGACCCGGACGCGCTGCGCGAGAAGATCGCGAAGCTGCCGGTGCGGTTCGCCTCGACCCAGCGGCGCGAGGCGATGGCCGAGCCCGAGGACGACGAATCGATCACCACCGCCGAGTAGGAGGCGACGCTGGCCGAATACAAGTTCCCGACGGCGGACCTGCTGCTCGAGCCCGAGGATGATTTCTCGGAGAAGATGGAGTCGTTCGTCCGCGAGCAGGCGGAGTCGCTCGAGAACGCGCTGCGAACATACCGGATCGACGGCGAGGTGGTGGGCGTCGATTCCGGGCCCGTCATCACGCTCTACGAGGTGCGGCTGGCGCCCGGGACGAAGGTCAGCGCGCTGACGAGCGTGTCGTCGGACATCGCGCGGGCGCTCAAGGCGGTCAACATCCGCATCGTCGCCAACATGGAGGGCAAGGACACCGTCGGCGTCGAGGTCCCCAACCTCAAGAAGGAACGGGTGCGCCTCAAGGAGTTGCTGCGGCTCTCGCGTCGGCGCGGCGATCTCGACGCGATGAAGCTGCCGATGTTCCTGGGCAAGGACGCCAGCGGCGAGCCGCTGATCGAGGACCTGGCGTCGATGCCGCACATGCTCATCGCCGGCACGACGGGCTCCGGCAAGAGCGTGTGCATCAACACGATCATCCTGAGCTTTTTGTACACGCGCAAGCCGAGCGATCTGAAGCTGGTGCTGATCGATCCGAAGATGGTCGAGATGGCGCAGTTCCGCGACATCCCGCACCTGATGTGCCCGGTGGTGACGGAGATGGGCAAGGCGGCGGCGATCATCGAGTGGGCGGTGCAGAAGATGGACGAGCGGTACGAGATCCTCGCCGAGGCGGGGGTCCGGGACATCGGGTCGTACAACAATCTCGGTTGGGACGAACTCAAGGAGCGGATCGCCCCGCAGACCGAGCGTGACGAGGCGAAGATCCCGCGCAAGCTCCCCTACATGGTCTTCGTGATCGACGAGCTGGCGGACCTGATGATGACGCACAAGGACATCGAGGGCTCGATCGTCCGCATCGCGCAAAAGGCCCGGGCGGTGGGCATCCACCTGATCCTGGCGACGCAGCGCCCGCAGGCCAACGTGGTCACGGGTCTGATCAAGAGCAACATGCCCGGACGCGTCGCGTTCAAGGTGGCGTCGGGGATGGACAGCCGGATCGTGCTCGATCAGAAGGGCGGCGAGCTGCTGCTGGGTCAGGGCGACATGCTCTTCCTGTCGCCCAAGTCGCACAAGCTCATGCGCGCGCAGGGGACGCTCGTAGAGGATGACGAGATCCGGAAGGTCGTCAAACACCTCAAGGAAGTGGCGGCGCCCAGCTTCGAGCGGCAGCTCGTCCAGCTCCGCGGCGACGGCGAGCCGGGCGATGAGCCGGACCGGGACGGGTTTGTCTCGGCGCAGGAAGACCCGCTCTTCGACAAGGCGGTCGAGGTCGTGCTCGAAACCAAGCGCGGCTCGGTCTCGCTGCTCCAGCGGCGCCTGGCGATCGGGTACACGCGGGCGAGCCGCCTGATCGACCTGATGGGCATGGCGGGGATCATCGGTTCGTACAAGGGGACGGTCGCGCGCGAGGTCGTGATCAGCCCCGAGGAATGGGCCGCGATGAAACGGCAGGCGGAGATCGACTCGAAACACGACGGGGAGCCGGCCAACACGCAGGGCGACCTGTTCGAATCAACCAACGGCGTCGCTGCGAACATCGAGCCCGCCGAACCGGATGAGGATTACGTCGCGGAAGACCCCGCCGACGAGATCGAAGAGCCCGCCATCGAGGCGGAGGCAGAGCCCGAAATCGAGGTTGAGGCCGAGGCGGCAGACGAAACGGGTCCCGAGGCCGAGGGCGACGAGGAGTATGAGTACGTCGACGAAGAAGGCGAGGAAGCCGAGGAAGAGACGGTGTACGAGTACGTCGACGAGGACGGGAACCCGATTCCTGAGGATGAGCTTGACGAGTATGGGGTTGAGGATGCGGAGGAGGTCGAGGATGAATCGATTGAAATCGAGACACGACCGATGAGCGATCAATCGAAGCGCGAATCCGCGTGAACGATCGGGTCGAGTCTCCTTGATCGCTGCGCACCCCGGATGTCCGTAGAAAGCCGAGGGATTGGAATCCCTCGGCTTTCATTGCGAGAATCAATCGTTGGGCGGCGCGCTGCCTACGCGACCTTGACGACCCCGCCGGCGAGCCAGTCCATCGTCTCGCGGAGGCCGTCTTTGAGTTCAATCGAGGCCTCGAACCCGAGCAGCGCCTTGCACCGGGCGGTGTCGGCGATGGAGTGCAGCGGGTCGCCCTGACGCTCGGGCAGGCGCTCGGCGCCATCGGGGGCGGGCATGACGCCGCGCTCGCGGGCGAGCTCGCACATGGTTGATGCGAGCGTGTCGATCCGTGTCGCGACGCCCGAGCCGACGTTGGCGACCTCGCCCATCGGTTTGAGTTCGGCGGCGCCGGCGAGCAGGAAGGCGCGGATGACATCGCGGACATGAACGAAGTCGCGCGTCTGCGAGCCATCGCCGAATATCACGGGCGGCTTGCCGTCGAGGACCCGTTTGGCGAAGGCGGTGACGACGGCGGCGTAGGGGCCGTCGGCGCGCTGGCGCGGGCCGTAGACGTTGAAGAGCCGCAGCGACATGTCCGGCAGGCCCATCGAGTTGGCCCACGCGGCGACGATCGCCTCGTCGGCGACCTTGCTCGCGGCGTAGGGCGAGAGCGGGCGGGTCTCGGCGTTCTCGCGCTGGGGCGGCTCGCCGTCGCCGTAGACCGCAGACGAAGAGGTGACAATGAGTTTCTCGGTTCCCGTGGCGCGGGCGGCATCCGCGACGCGGCGCGTGCCCTCGACGTTGACGTCGAACGTGCGGGCGGGGTCTTCGACGGAGGCGGGCGCCGACGCCTGGGCGGCGAGGTGGAAGACGACGCTCGCGTTTTCAAGCGCATCGCTCACGGCGCGGGGGTCGAGGATGGAGCCCTCGATGAACTGGCACCGCCCGTCGTGCTGATCGATGAGCCTCGCGGGCAGGAGCGGATCCCCGGTGGAGAGATCATCGAGGATCATCACGCGGGCGCCGAGACTGAGGAGCGTCTCGGTGAGCCACCCGCCCAGAAAGCCGGCGCCGCCTGTGATGCAGACGTTGGTGGCGCTGTAGCGTTGCCGGAGCCGGGATTGGGAGTCGGATGCTGCGGGCATGTGCGGGGTGCGGGATTGTAGAGGAACACGGGGCCCGTGCATGAACCCGGGGCCTCAACCCGCTGATTTGGGCGCGAAACCCGTTGGATCGCCTTGAATCGTGCATGAAAAAGGGCCGATCGCTCGGCCCTGGTGCGGAACTAATTTTGACGCCGGGCCGGCTCGATGCCGGATCGGGAACCCGGTTAGGCCGATCAGGCGCCGGCGTTGACGGGCTCGGGCGCCGCCTGGGCGCTGGCGCCGGACTTGAACAGCTCCTTATACGCGGAGATCGCCTCGTTGAGTTTGTCGTTGAGGGCGTCATCGAAGGCTTTTTTCTGGTCGAGCTCGTCGCGGACGGCCTTGCCCACGGTCGCCATGTACTCGTGCAGGCCCTTCTCGAACGCATCGACCTGCTTGAGATCGAGCTCGTCGAGGTGCCCGTTGGAGCCGGCGAAGATGGAGATGACCTGGTTGATGACGTCCATGGGGACATACTGGGGCTGCTTGAGGAGCTCGACCATGCGGGCGCCGAGATCGAGCTGCTTCTGCGTCGCCTTGTCGAGGTCGGTGCCGAGCTGCGCGAAGGCCTCGAGTTCGCGGAAGGCGGCAAGGTCGAGCCGGAGGGAGCCGGCGATCTGCTTCATCGCCTTGATCTGGGCGTTGCCGCCCACGCGCGAGACGGAGATGCCGACGTTCACGGCGGGGCGCTGGCCGGCGAAGAAGAGTTGCGGCTCAAGGTAGATCTGGCCGTCGGTGATGGAGATCACGTTGGTGGGGATGTACGCCGAGACGTCGCCCTCCTGCGTCTCGATGATGGGCAGCGCGGTGAGCGAGCCGCCGCCGTTCTCGTCGGAGAGCTTGGTGGCGCGTTCGAGCAGGCGGGAGTGGAGGTAGAAGACGTCGCCCGGGTACGCCTCGCGGCCCGGGGGGCGGCGGAGCAGCAGCGAGAGCTGGCGGTACGCGACGGCCTGCTTGGACAGATCGTCGTAGATCAGCAGGGCGTGCTTGGGGGTCTTGCCCTTCTTGCCGTTCCACATGAAGTGCTCGCCGATCGTGCAGCCGGCGTAAGGGGCGATGTACTGGAGCGGCGCCGGGTCCGAGGCGCCGGCGGTGACGACGACGGTGTACTCCATGGCGCCGTGCTCGCGGAGGGTCTCGACGACGCTCGCGACGGTGGACTCTTTCTGACCGACGGCGACGTACACGCACACAACGGCTTCATCGGTTCCCCAGAACTGCTTCTGGTTGATGATGGTGTCGATGGCGATGGCGGTCTTGCCGACCTTGCGGTCGCCGATGATCAGCTCGCGCTGGCCCCGGCCAACGGGGATCATGGAATCGATCGCCTTGATGCCGGTCTGGAGCGGCTCGGTGACGGGCTGCCTGGCGGCGATGCCCGGGGCGATGATGTCGACCTTGGCGCGTTCGGTCGTGGTGATGGGCGCGCCGCCGTCGATGGCCTCGCCGAGCGGGTTGATCACGCGCCCGAGCAGTTCCTCGCCGACGGGGATGTCGAGCAGGCGCCCGGTGGACTTGACGGTGTCGCCCTCGCGGATCAGGAGGTAGTCGCCGTAAACCACGGCGCCGACGGTGTCGAGTTCGAGGTTGAAGACCTGGCCCATGACGGCGCCATTGTCGGTCTGGAACTCGAGCAGCTCGCCGGCCATGGCCTTGGAGAGCCCGTAGATCTGGGCGATGCCGTCGCCGACCTGGATGACGCGTCCGACCTCGGAGACTTCGAGCTCGGCGGAGTACTGTTCGATCTCGTTGGAGATCACGGAGGCGATTTCGTCTGTTCTGATCTTCATCCGGTTTTTCTCGTCATCCAGAGTGCGGTGAGGCTGGTTTGATGGCCGAATCCCCGCTCGTTCGGGGGGGTGAACAGGGTAGCCCCATCGCGGCGGTTTGTCTCGGTTTGGCGGGGTTTGGAAGGCGGAAATCGGGGATTCAGCCGTCGATCCGGTACACGATGTTCACCTGCGCCCGGACCTCGATGTCCCCGGGATTGATCGGCGGGGCGGCGGACTCCATCGAAACAGCCGAGCGACCCAGCAACTGCCGCTGAACGGGCTGGACGTAGGAGGGGGTCAGATCGATGCGCTGGATCCCGGCGAGCTCGATCCCCGCTGCCTCGGCCAGCGCCGTCGCGTCGGCGCGGGCGGCGGCGGCGGCGCGGGCGATCGCCTCGGCACGCTGGGCGGTGTTGTCGCGGAGGGTGAACTGGAGCGAGTTGATCCGGTTGGCCCCCGCCTCGATACCGGCGCCGATGAGCTCACCCGTCTTGTCGAGGTCCAGCGTCGTCACCTGCACCTCGTTGCTGATGCGGTAACCGATGATGGTCGGGGGCTTGCCCTCGCGCTGACGCTTGTAGTCGTACATCGGCTCGACGCGGAAGCTCGCGGTGTCGATGTCGTCCTCGTCGGCGCCGGCGCCTTGCAGTGCGCGGATCACCGCGTTGGTGAGCCGGGCGTTCTCCCGGGCGACGTCCGTGGCGTCCTCGCCCTCGGAGATGACGGCGAGGTGGATCTTCGCCTGGTCCGGAGCCGCGGTGACGACGGCGGTTCCCGAGACGGTCAGCGTGGGGATGGCCGCATCGTCATCATCATTGGCGATGGCATGGGTTGTGCTGATGGTTGCCAGGGCGAGCGTGCCAGCGAGCAGTCGGCGCATGGGATGACTCCTGTGTTTGAGATCACATCATATCCGGGGTTCAGAGTGCCATGGCCTCGGCTCTGCGTGGCCATGATGTTGTGCGTAAACATGGCCACGCAGGGCCGAGGCCATGGCGCGCGCTCGAAATCCGATCAGGCCTCGAAGATCTGCTCGGCGCGGGAGCGGATCTCGGGGGCGCCGCTCGTGGCGAGCTGGTCGCTCATCCGGCGGAGGCGGTTGGCGACCGAGGCGTCGATGAGCTGGTCGCCGATGAGCAGCTTCATGCCGCCGATGAGGGATTCATCGGTGTAGGCGTGGATCACCGGCTCCTTGCCCATGGCCGACTTGAGACGGTCCTTCAGAGCGTCGAGCTGGGTCGAGTCCAGCCCGGCGGCGGTGAAGACGTCGACCTCGACGCGGCCGTAGCGTTCCTGGAGGAGCGAATCGTACGCCGCGGCGATGCCCTCGAGCTTGTTGAGGCGGCCCTTGTCGTTGCACACGAGCAGGAACCGGAGGACCAGGTCGGAGCAGCGGCCGTTGAAGATCGCACGGATCGATTCGCGTCGTTTGTCGGTCGAGAGGATCTGCGAGGCGAGGAACTCGGCGAACGTCGGGTTCTCACAGGCGATCTCGAGGATGTCTTCGAGTTCGCCGTAGACGCTCTCGATCTCGGACTGCCCGCCCCTGGCGTCGGCGAGCTCGAAGAGGCTGCGGGCGTACACGCGGGCGATCGCGTCGGTCTGTGTGGTGGCGGCCATGGGTCGTGTCGCTCCTGTGGCGGTCAGTTGGAGTGGGCGACGCCCTGGAGTTCGGCGAGGGATTCCTCGACAAGGCGGGCCTGGTCATCGGGGTTGAGCTCGCGCTGGATGATCTTCGACGCGATGCTCGTCGCGGTCGTGGACATCTGGGCGTACACCTCGCTGATGGCGGCCCGCTTGGCGGACTCGATGTCGCGGGTCGCCGCGTCCTTGAGCGCGGTGATCTCGGCCTCGGCCTTGCGCTTGAGCTCGGCGGCCATCTTCTGCTGCTCGGCCTTGGTCGACTCGAGCATCTGCGCCGCCTCGGTCCGGGCCTCGGCGAGGGCTTTCTCGTACTGGTTCAGCGCCGCGGCGGCCTGTTTGCGGGCGCCCTCGGCGTCTTCGATCTCTTTGCGGATCTTCGCGTCGCGGTCGTTGAGCGCCTTGACGATCACCGGCCACACCTTCGCGTTGAGCACCAAGAGGACGATCCCGAACATCACCAGCGTGGTGAAGAGCGGGATCAGATCAATGGCCACCGGGTTGGGCTCGGCGTGACCGCCGCCGTGGGATTCCGCGGCGTCGGCGGCGTCTCCGGTGTGCGTGTCGACCGCGTGCGTCGCCTGGGCGGCGTGCGAATCAACCGGGTCGGCGGCGGAGGCGGGGGTCGCCGGGGCGAAGAGCGCCAGTGAGATGGCCAGCGCGATGGTTTGCAGGATTCGGGTCATTCTTCTGCGTGTCCTGGGTTCGTCGGGTCCTGGGTTCTGCTCGGGCGTTGAGCGGGGAGCGCACACACGGTGTGATGGGCGCCGCCCGGTCAACGCCCTCGCGCCTGGAGGCGGCAAGGGCGTCGTGGTCGTGAGCGGGCGCCGCTTACTTGATGAGGAAGAGCGCCAGCAGGCCGATGAGGACGGCGAAGAGGGTCGCGCCTTCCACGAGGGCCGCGGTGATGATCATGTTGGTGCCGATGGTGCCGGCGGCCTCGGGCTGGCGAGCGATGGCTTCACAGGCGGAGCCACCGATGCGGCCGATGCCCGGGCCACCACCGATGACGGCCAGACCACAGAGACCGGCGCCGAGGCCCTTGCCCAGCGGGACGAGGTCGATGACGGCGTTGGCGCCATCTTGTGCAAGGGCGGGGTTGGCGGCGAGCGCGAGTCCGGCGACTGCGGCGATGCAAGCGGCGATCGTCTTGGTTTTCATCTGTCGAAAGCTCCTGAGGCTCTGGTGATTGACGCCGAGGTGGCGTTGTGGGTTCGTTCGGAAACTCGGTCTCGGGCGGTTCGGCCCGTCGATCGAAGACAAGGGGACTGTTCGGGTTATTGCGTGATCAGCACGGAGTCGTCGGTGACGCCGGACTGATCGCCGTGTTCGTAGGAATGGGCGCCCTCGTGCTCGTCGTGGTGGTGGTGCATGAGCTGGGCGATGAAGATGGTGACGAGGAACATGAAAATGAACGACTGGAGGAAGGCGACAAAGATCTCGAGGAACATCAGGGCGAAGGCCGCGACGAGCGAGACGATGGCGATGATGCCGCCCCCGCCCAGGGCGATGACGCCGAAGTTGCCGGTGGCGTCGCTGAGCATCCCGATGCCCATGCCCGAGAACATGATGATGGTCGCCATGAGCGTGTGGCCGGCGACCATGTTGGCGAAGAGACGAACAGCCAGCGCGAATGGCTTGATGAACATGCCCAGGATCTCGACCGGGAGCATGATCGGCGCGAGGTAGGCCGGGGCGCCGCCCAGGAAGTGAGCCGCCCAGCCCTTGAGCCCGCTCGAACGCAGGCCGTTGATCTGGATAACGAAGAACGACATGACCGCGAGCGCGCCGGTGACGGCGATGTTGCCGGTGGCGGTGCCCCCGACGATGGCCCAGTGGATGTCGGGGTTGCCGGCGGCGTCCTTCAAGAAGAGGCCGCCGAAGATGTGCTGGACATCCATCAGCGGGATGAGCCCGAGGACGTTGTTGACGAGGATGAAGAAGAAGAGCGTCCAGAGGAACCCGATGAACTTGTCGGTGCTCTTGCCCAGCTGGGGCCTGACGACCTCCTCGCGGAGGTAGACGCAGATCGCCTCGATCATCTGGGCGAAGGCGCCCCGGGTGACGTAGCGGTCGGTCCCCTGCGCCTCGTCGCCGGTGCGGATCTTTTTCGCGGCGCTGAGCAGCGCCCACATGCAAAGCAGGCCCGCGACCACGAGCGTCACCGAGTGCAGCGTCAGCCCGTTGGCGAACTTGCTGTCAACAACGTGGTTGAGCGGGTTGGGGACTTCGTACGCGAGTGTGAGCGGTGAGAGTTGCATCGCTGAGGCGCCTGGCCCTGTTTGAAAAAATGACTGAATCACTCGTTGGGATCACCGGCGCTGACGTCGCCCCGGTCACGTTGCAGCGCCTTGGCGACCACCGCCGTTTCAGCGGCCAGAACGCCCAGGTACCCCCCCGCCATCACCAGCCCGACGATCGCCCGGTTTTCTTGGGGGGCGGAGTATAGCAACACCAAACCCGCCAGGATTGTCGCCACGAAGCAGATTCCCCGCCCCGCCAGCCAGAGCGCCGCCCACCGGGCCATCGGCATCGACCGCCAGGGCCGGATCGCGAAGGTCCCGGCCATGAACGCGATCCACACCCCACCGGCGCCCAGCCACGCGGAGGCCGGGTTGGCGCCCGGCAAGCCCTGCGCAAACCGCTGGATCGCCCAGACGGTCGCGTGTCCCAGGAGGCCGACCCCGACCGAGGCGCAGGTGATCGCCGCGAGCATGGGCGCCATCGGGATTGAGGACACGGCCTCGGAATCCTGTGCCTGTTCCGGATTTTGGGCCTGGGTCATCATTGCTTGTGTTTTTTCTGAACCGCCTTTTTCTCCGCCTTGATCGCCTGCCGGATGAGGTTGTAGCCCCCGCCGAGAAGCCCGACCACCGACCCGATGATGGTCGCCACGGGGGTCGTCCCCCACCAGCGATCGAGCAGGAGCCCGAGGATCAGCATCCCGGCGATCGAGGCGACGAACTCGGTCCCCATCGCGCTCAGTCGCCAGAGCTCGGCCCGCTCGCGGTCGGTCTGGGCGCCGACGGGTGAGGACGGCGCCTTGTCCTCGCTCCGCGGTTCGTTTCTGGTGTGGTGGACGGGCATCTGGCGGAGGGCTCGGGATTCTCGGACGCACGGCCCGGGGGTGATTTCGGGTCGGTCAAACGCCGATCGTACCGGAAGCGGTTCCCGCCCGTCGGGCCGGTGAACCCAGTCCCCCATCTGTCGAGGCGGCGTATGTCGAACAAGATCGAGCAGGATCACCGGCGGTTCCGCCAGATCGTCAAGGGCCGGATCCGAGGCGACCTCAAGCGATTCATCGCGCGCGGGGATTTCCTCGCCCGCGACGGCAGGAAGATCGTCTCCGTCCCCGTCCACGACATCGACCTCCCCCGCTTCCGCTACGGCGACAACTCCGGGGGCGTGGGCATGGGCGAGGGCGACGAGGGCGAGGGGCAGGGCCAGGGCCAGGGCGACCAGTCGCAGGGCGGCGACCAGCCGGGCAAGCACGTCCACGAGGTCGATGTCTCGCTGGAGGAACTCGCCGACATCCTCGGCGAAGAGCTCGAGCTGCCCAACATCGAGCCCAAGGGTGAGCACAAGCTGACGACCATCAAGGACAAGTACACCGGCATCCGCCAGACCGGCCCCAGCGCGCTGCGGCACTTCAAGCGCAGCTACCGCGAGGCGATCAAGCGGCAGATGATGCTCGGCGACTACGACCACGACAACCCGATCGTCGTGCCGATCAAACGCGACATGCGGTACCGGAGCTGGGACGAGGTCAAGGCGCCGCAGTCGAACGCGGTGATCGTCTCGATGATGGATGTCTCGGGCTCGATGGGCGGCGAGCAGAAAGAACTCGTGCGGCTCGAAGCCTTCTGGATCGACACCTGGCTGCGCCGGAACTACGACGGCGTCGAGAGCCGGTACATCGTCCACGACGTGGGCGCCCGCGAGGTCGACCGGGAGACGTTCTTCTCGCTGCGTGAAGACGGCGGCACGCGGATCAGCAGCGCGTACCAGCTGTGTCTGGACCTGCTCGAAGCAAAGTACGACCCGAGCGCGTGGAATATCTACCTGTTCCACTTCTCCGACGGCGACAACTCATCGGACGCCGACAACCGCCAGTGCGTGAAGCTGCTCAAGGAGAAGCTGCTGCCGATGTGCAACCTCTTCGGGTACTGCCAGGTGGCCAGCGCCTACGGCAGCGGCAACTTCATCAACGTCCTGCACGACCAGTTCCCCGACCGCGACAGCCGGGGGGATTCGGTTGATTCGGGGTTGATCACCAGCCGGATTAACGGGAGAGACGACATCATGGGTTCGCTGCGGACGTTGTTTAAGCCGGGGCGGTGACGCTCTTTGGACGCCGAGCCTTCGCACCGCACAGACTCGGCGTCCAAGAAACCGATTACCTTTCCTTCTTTCCGTTCCCGATCCTTCCGATCACCATCGTCGCGCCGAATCCCGCGATGATCAGCCCCAGCGAACCGGCGATCTGCATGCCGTCTGGCGCAAACCACTCCTGCGGCCAGTCCTCGGCATCGATCAAATCAATCGTCTCGGCGGTGACAGCCTGACCCTTGACCATCAAACCAACCCGCGGTTCAACGCTTTGCTGGAAAGGCCACAACCCAACGACGGCGCCCAGGAGCAATCCGAGCAGCAAACCCAGCGTCAGTTTCTCGTGCTTCGCCAACGCCCATTCGACCAGGTTGCTGATCACCACCACACCGATCCCCACACCCACCGTGATCGGGACCAGCGCCATCCCCGCATCAAACACCGCGCCGAACTCAACGCCGCCCTCCGCCGTCAGCGAATCCTTGAACGCCTCGATCGCCCCAAGGATCGGCACATACTGCCCGAGCAGCAGAAGCAGGTAGCCGCCGCTGATGCCCGGGAGGATCATCGCGCCGGCGCCGGCGACACCGGCGATCGCGAACATGATCCAGTTGGACTCCGACCCGCCGCTTCCGCCTGGCGCGATGATCGCCATCGTGATCATCACCAGCAACCCGACCAAGGCGCCGGCGTACACGGCCGGACACGCGGGCCTTGCGAGTCTCCAGACGATCGGGACGCCGCCAAGGGTCAGCCCGATGAAGAGGCTGTACATCGCCCAGCGGTGCTCGACGACGAGGTCCTTCGTCGGGCCGGCGAGGGCGAGGATCGCGACCAGCGCCGAGCCCACGACGCACGCGAGGGTGACCAGGTACGACCGCTTGAATCGAAACTTTGTCACCTCCGCGACCGCCTCGATGAAGCGCGGGTACACACCCGCTGCGAGCAGCATCGTCCCGCCGCTGACGCCCGGGACGAGGTTCGCAAGCCCCATGAGGACGCCGCCGAGGATGGAGCGGATCGGGGCGGCGGGTTCGGTGGGGTTGTTGTCGGTGCGGGTTGGCATTGGTTGTGAGGGTATCGGATGGATTGCTGGCGAGGTTGATGATGTACGCGTGGCATGGCCTCGGCTTTGCGTGGCCATGGCCTTCGGAATCGTGTTCCGAATCCTGTTTCATCATGGCCACGCAAAGCCGAGGCCATGCCACACTGCAAGATGGATCATCCAGTTTCAATCCGCGGATCCACCCACGCATAACACGCATCAACGGCGAGGTTGAAGAGCACCAGCATCGTCGAATACACCAGCACCACGCCCATGATCAGGAACAGGTCCTTGTTCAAGACGGCCGCGACGAAGTGCTGCCCGACGCCCGGGACCTTGAAGACGATCTCGACGACGAACGAGCCGGTCATGGCGAAGGCGGTGGCGGGGCCCAGGTAGCTGAGCACGGGGAGGAAGGCGTTCTTGAGCGCGTGCTTCAGGACGACGTCGCGCTCGGGCAGGCCCTTGGCGCGGGCGGTTCGGATGTAATCGGACCCGAGCGCTTCGATCATGCCCATGCGGGTCAGCCGCGCGATGTACGCGGCGAAGGGGAGGCTGAGCGTGATCGCCGGCAGGATGATGTCGCCGAATCTCCCCCACCCGCCGACGCGCCCGATCCCGAGCCAGACCGGGAAGATGATCAGCAGGGCCGTCCCGACGACGAACGACGGCAGGCTGATGCCCACGAGCGCCACGCCCAGCGAGAGCGTGTCGGCAAGCGAGTTGGGCTTGATCGCCCCGATGACCCCGGCGCCGACACCGATGACCAGCGCGATGGCGATCGCGACCAGGCCCAGCACGATCGAGACGGGCAGGCTGTCGGCGAGGATCTCGTTGACCGTCCAGTCCTCGTTGCGCAGCGAGGGCCCGAGGTCGAAGACCGGACCGAGTCGCTCGCGCCCGGCGATCGCGTCGGCCGCGGCGGTCACGCCCGTCGCGTCGGCGAGGTACTGCCAGTAGAACACCCACGAGTTGTCGAGGTTGTACCGCGCCTCCATCGCGTCGAGCACCGCCGGCGGGGGCTGGCGCCCCTCGTCGTTGATCACCGCGCTCCCCGGGAGCTGCCACGCAAGCAGGAACGTCACGGTGTACACCGCCAGGACGATCAGCGGCGTCTGCGCCAGGCGGCTCGCCAGGAACCGGATCATCGGGCGCCCGCCCGGTTGATGCGCATCGCGTAGGGGTACTGCACGAGGCGCGGGTGCTCGCTGACGCCGCTGAGCACGTCGGGGTCGTAGAGGTAGAACTGCACATACTGAAAGAGCGGGAGGATCGGGCACTCGTCCTCGACGATCATCCGCTCGGCGTGCTCGAGGATCTCGAAGCGCTGCGCCGGGTCGGGCTCGAGTTCGGCCCGGTCGAGCATCGCGTCGAAGACCGGGTTGGAATACCCTCGGTCGTTGTTGCCGTCGCCGGTTCGGCTCAGGTTGAGGAACGTGAGCGGGTCGCCGTAATCGCCGAACCAGCCGCCCCGGGAGACCATGTAATCGCGGCGTCGCTGGTCGTCCTTGTACGCCTTGGTCTCTTTCGAGACGACGCGGGTGCGCACGCCCAGGGCCGCTTCCCACATCGCGCCCAGCGTCAGGGCGATGTCCTCGTGGTAGGAGCCGGTCGAGCAGAGCATCTCGACGACGGGGAAGGGCTCGCCCGAGCTGTTTTCCGGGACGCCGTCGCCGTTGGCGTCGGACCAGCCGGCCTCTTCGAGCAGGGCCCTGGCGCGCGCCGGGTCGAAAGGCAGGCCCCCGGGCGGGGTGTACCCCGGGATGCTCCCGGGCGGGATGAGCGAGCCGGCGGGCGGCTCACCCAGGCGGCGGACCTTCTCGGTGATGTCGCGCTTGTTCGTCGCCAGCGCAAACGCCTGGCGGACGCGCGCGTCGGCAAACGGGTTGGGCCGGCCCCCGGTGAGCGTGTCGGTGCAGTTGAATCCCCAGAAGTACGTCCCGAAGGTCGGGAACGCGTGCACATCGTTGTGCTCGCCCAGGCGCTGCTGCTCGAGCATGTCGGCGAGGTACCCGACGCGGTCGGCGTTGGTGACCCAATCGACGGCGCCGGTCTGGAAGGCGAGCACGGCCGTGTTGGGGTTCTCGATCTCGACGATCGCGATGGACTCGACGCCGACGGCGCTTTGGTCCCGGTAGGTTTCGCTGCGCTGCATCCGGAAGGTCCGCTTGAACCGCCAGTCGGTGACAACCATCGGCCCGTTGCCGACGAACCGGGGGGGCTTGGTCCAGTCGCTGCGCTGGAGCAGACGCCCGGTGTCGGCGTCGATCGACGCCCAGCGCTCGACCGTCGGCGGGTGAACGGGCTGGGCGATGGCGAAGCAGACGAGATCCAGGAAGTACGCCGTCGGACGCTCGAGGCGCACGACCAGCGTGTGGTCGTCGACCGCGGTCAGCCCCACCGTTTCGTCGAACCGCTCGAGTGTTCTCGCCCAGAGGTCGGCGGCGGCCTGCTCGGTGCGTTCGGCTGACGGACGGCGGCTGTATTGATCGAGCTGCTCAAGGCGCCAGTCGAAAAACTCCTCGGCGCCGGCGATCACGAAAAAGAGCGCGGTGTAATCGCAGGCGGTGTCCGGGAGCATCGCCCGGCGCCAGGCGAAGACGAAGTCACCCGCGACGACCGGGTCGCCGTTGGACCAGCGGGCGTCGGGCCGGAGATGGAAGGTGTAGGTGGTTCCGTCGTCGCTGACCGTCCACGCCGAGGCGACGGCCGGCCGGGGGACAAACGTCGAGTTGTCCCATCGGAGGAGCCCCTCGAACAGGCAGTAGCTGACGCGCATGTCGTGCGTGTAGCTGATCCGCTGTGGATCGAGCGTGATGATCGAGGTGTTCTCGGAGTAGGTGAACTCCGCGGGCGCCGGGGGGTGGTCGCTGGCGATCACGACCGTGATCAGCCCGACGAGCAGGAGTGCGGGCGCGAGCAGTTTCCACATGGATGTCATGCGCATCGCGCTCCGAGGGCGACCGGGGCGTCCGCCCGGGGACGCCGGCGGTCAGTCAAAGTCGTCGGCGTTGACGTTGTAGGGCGCCGACAGGAGCCTGCCGCTGGGGCCGGTCCAGGCCTCGACGGCGTCGCGGATTGTCGCGAGCGTCGCGCCGGGTTTGCCTTCGGCGAACTCGCGCAGCGGGCGTGTGACGCGCTCGGGTTGCAGATCACCGGTGAGCGTGTTGTGCGCGAGCAGCAGGACGCGCTCGGCGGCGGCGCCGAGATCGATCGCGAGCTGGCGGGTTGCCGGCGTCATCGATGTCGGGGGCGTGGTGTCGAGCCAGTGGATCAGGAATATCAGCGCCTGACCCGAAGCGATCGCCGCGCTGCGGGCGAAGTCCTTGTCGACGCCGCCCTGGACGGCGAGCAGGTCCGAGTAGGCGCTGTCGATAGCGCGGAAGATGATCAGGGCGTGCGTTTCGTCCGGCTTGATCGTCCGCCACTGACGCGCCACCACCGCGACACCCCCGCACATCATTCGGGCGCTGTGCGCGCGGATCTCGGGGTCATCGTCGGGCGTCGCCGCGAGCGCCGCGACCAGGGCGTCGATCACCAGCTCGTTGGTCTCTCGCTTGAACTGCGCGTCGATACGCTCGAAAACGGCCTCGATCTGGTTGGCGGGGATCGCCGCCTGCCCCCTCGCGTACGCGGCCAGCAGCAGCCCCATGCTCCGGGCGGCCTCGTACCGGACGGCCGGGCGGTCATCGCTCAGCGCCTGATCAAGAATGGCCACCGAGAGCTGCGTCGCCAGATCCCCGGCGATGACGACGGCGTTGATCGCCACCAGCTCGTCGTCGCCCGAGGCCAGCTTCGCGAGCCCCCCCTGCTGCAACGCACCGCTGTATTGGAGCCGGAAGGCGCTGTCGGTCTCGGGGGTGAACAGCGGGGCGATCAGGTCGATCCGGGCCTCGCGGACGGCGACCGGATCACCCGAGCCCATCGACCCGAGGCGATCACGCACGAACGAGCTCATCTCGGCGTCGGAGACGGTTCCGGGATCGATCGGAGCGGCCAAGGCGGCACAGGGCAGGGCGGACGCCGCCAGCACGAGTGCGGCGGCGACAATCTGGAACAGCGGTCTTGATCGCATCGGTCTGGTTTGCATCGCTCGGGGGGCTGATCGGCAAAGGGGCGTTCGGAACCGGCCACGATAGGGCCACGATGGACGGATGTTCAACGCCCGGGCTCAAGCCCGCCGACGATACCCGCCGACGATAAAGGGTTGACGCTATCAGCGGCCCTGTGAGGCGTCAAACCCACCCCCGGGCCCCGAACGCCCAACCGGGGTTGGAATCCCTGTCTTGTCAACGCATCCACTCCGGGAGCGGCGCATGAGCATTCTACGAGCGACGGGTCGGATCGGTTCCCAGCCGCTTGATGATCGGTTCGACGCCTTCGCCGACGCGGTGACGCGGCTGGCCCGGGCGCTGACCCGCACCGTCTGGTTGGCTTGGGCCTTGACCATGACCGTCGCCGGGGGTCTGATGATGCTCGGCGCCTCCGAGGCGGCCTCTTGGCTGGCGTCCACGCTCTGGTGCGCGGGGCTGACCGGGATCGTTTCGGGCGTCTTCGTCTTCCAGGTCCTGGTCGCCGATCGGCTGTTCCCGGATGCTGATTCCGGGCTAGTGAGGAACGTCGAGACGGTTCTGGGCGTAGCACTGATAATCGGCGTCGTGCTGACGGCGCTGACGCTCCTGACGTGAACGACCCGCTTTCCCCCCTCCCGCGGAGACTCCTTCTTTGATCTCGACCACCTGGAACCGGGGCGTCGCCCCGATCCGATTCATCCCGATCGCGATCTGCGCAGCCCTGCTCGGCGCCTTGAGCATCCCGCCCCTGTCGCCCGCCCGCGCCGACGAACCGGCCGGGGCCGATGACGCTCGTGTTCGCATGGCGACGGCAGACCGGCTGGCACGGAGCGCGATCCTGACGCTTCGGCGCACCAAGCCGCCGCTGCCGGTGGATTTCCAGCTCTGCGCCGAGCAGCTCCGCCTGGCGCTGACGCTGGCCCCCGGGGACCCGCTGCTGATCCGCCCGATGCGCGAGGCGCTCTACCACGCCGGCGATATGGATGGGTTCAACGAGGCGACCCGCCAACTGGCGGTCCTCGAACCGGAAGACACGGTGCTCCAACTGGCCGTGATCTCGGCGCGGATCACCGCGATCCAGAACGCCGATGATCGGCTCTCGGCCTACGACCGGCTGCTCGGGCCCGCCGGCGAGTCGATCGATGATTCGGTCCGGAGCCGACTGGCGTTCGACGCGGCCCTGCTCGCGCACGAACAGGGCGACACGGATCGATTCGTGCGGACGCTGACACGCGCCACACAGCTTGATTCATCGAACAAGCAGGCGGCCGCCTGGGCCGCGGATTATTTCCTGGCCAATGAAACCGACCCACGGGGCCGGGTCGAGATCCTGGCGAACGTGATCCTCGCAGACCCGCTCGATCCGTCCGCTCACCTGAACCTGGCCCGGGAGTTTCTCCGGCACGGGGCCACGCACGCCGGGGAGCGGTTCCTGAACCATGCCGTGGCGCTGTTGCAACTGCACGGGGTCGCGCAGGATCAGGGCACGCTGATCCAGCGGTTGTCGCTCCAGTGGCTGCACGAGGGCGCGCAGGCCGTACTGAACGATCTGGATGAGCTGGAGTCGGTCCAGCGGTACCTGATCGACCAGGATCGCAAGGCGCTCGAGGAGGCCGGCGAGGACCCGACAACCGTCGAGGACTTCAAGCCGGACATGGTCATGGAGCGGCTCCGCCTGGCGATCGCGTCGGCCGAGGGGATGGACGAACTCCGTGACAAGGCGATGCTGAACATCGAGAAAGGGACCCGCGACGCCATCGTCGCCTGGTAGGAGATGCTCGATGGCGAAGATCCCCCCGACGCCGAGGAGGTCGAGCGAAACGTGACCGACCTGCTGGTGCAGTCGCTGTACCTGAGGCTGTGGTCGGGGAGCCAGGTCGACAAGGCCGAGGACACGATCGCCCAACTCGTCAAGCACCGCGGGGTCCAGACGCTCAAGCCCGAGGCGATCGAGCGGTTCCGGGGGTGGGTCGCGGCTCGCAATGGTGAGTACGAAAAAGCAGAGCGGCTGCTTCGCCCGACCTCGCTCGAGGAGCCCTTCGCGATGCTCGGCCTCGCGGTCGCGGCGGAGCAGGTCGACGATCGCCGGAACGCGATCCGCAGCTACGCGCAGGTCGCGCTCGATGAACCGGGCACGCTGATGGGCGTCTGGGCGCACAAGCGCGTCGAGAAGCTCCTGGGCACAACGCTGGCGCCGACACCGATCGCGGCGGAACTCGAATCACTCGCCGAATCACTGCCGGAGACAATCGACAAGATGGTCGAGGGTCCGGACGCGTTCCTGGTCTTCGATTCCCAGATCGTCTCCCCCAAGCTCGACCGGCTTGGCCGGGCGCTGGTGCGTCTTCGGGTCCGGAACACGGGCGTGATCCCGGTCGCCGTGGGCGAGAACGCGCCCGTGCGCACGAGCGTGCTGCTGATCCCGAGGCTGTCGGTCACCGGCAGGCAGGTGATCGACGACGTCGAGCCGGAGGTAGTCTCCTTCGATCGCCGTCTGCGCCTGATGCCGAGGGAAACCATGACGATCGAGGCGTGGGGCGACATGGGCCAGACCGGCGCGCTGCTCGACGTCGATTCCGATGTCCAGGCGACGCTCCGCTGGCGGGCCATTCTCGGGTTCGACATCGACGAGACCGGCCAGTATGTCAAGGGCGGCGCCAGCCTGGATCACGAGACGCTCCTGGCGTCGCGCGGGCGGCTCGATGCCCCGGGTGAAAGCACCGACGACGTGGTGCAGGCGATCGAGCTCGCAGAGCCCGGCGAGCCGCTGCTGATGACGCTGCTCCAGTCGCGTTCGCTCCTGCTGATCACGCTGGAATCGGAAGCGACAGACCTCGTCGAGATGCAGGAGCAAATCTGCGGCGCGATCGCCGAGCGCTACTCGCGTATGACCCCCGCCGAGCGCGCGTTCACGCTGATCATGATGCCGCCACAGCGGACGATCCCCGCGGCGCAGCTCGTCGACGACGCCGCACAGGACACGACCGATCCGCTGCTGAGGATCCTCCTGCTCCGGCGACTCGTTGATCCCGACGACCAGCGGTTCGTCGACGCCATGGCCAGCGATGACCCGACCGTCCGGAAGATCGCCGAGCTGTTGCACATCCGGCTCAACCGGGGCCGGCGCCTCTCGGGGAAGAGCGCCGAAAGCGATGACGCGGCTTCCAAATCCGGTGACGATCCCTCGCCGTGAGCCTCAGCCGAGCCCGGTGACCTTGCCGGATCCGGCGGTGATCTCGCCCATCCGCGTGACGGCGTGCCCGAGCTTCGTGAGTTTGTGCGCGATGCTCTGGGCGAACGTCGGGCGGACGATGCAGCAGAAACCGATGCCCATGTTAAAGACGCGGGCCATCTCCTCATCGCTGACGCCGCCGTGCTTCTGGAGGAACGGGAAGACCCGCGGGACCGGCCAGGCGCCCTTCTCGAGCACGGCGTCGACGCCCGGGTGCAGGGCGCGGGAGAGGTTCCCCGCGAGGCCCCCGCCGGTGACGTGCGCCATCCCGGTGATCACTTTCTTGACGCGGTACCCGCGCTGGACGCGGACGATGGCGTCGGCGTACAGGCGCGTCGGCTCCAGGAGGATCTCGCCGAGCGTGCGCTCGTCGTCGAGTTCGTCGCACCGCTGGCGCAGATCGAGCCCGGCGGATTCAACAACCCGGCGGACGAGCGAGTAGCCGTTGCTGTGGACGCCCGACGACGCCAGACCCAGGACGACATCGCCCGGCTCGACGCGCTCGGGGTCGGTCGCGCGCTTGAGCTCGACCACGCCCACGGCGAATCCCGCCAGATCAATCTCGCCCGGGGCGTACACGTCGGGCATCTCGGCGGTCTCGCCCCCGAGCAGGGCCGAGCCCGTCCGGACGCACGCGTCGGCGATCCCCTTGACGATGTCGGCGAGCTTCCCCGGGTCGAGGGCGCCGGTGGCGATGTAATCGAGAAAGAACAGCGGCTCGGCCCCGGCGACGACGAGGTCGTTGACGTTCATCGCGACGAGGTCGATCCCGATGGTGTCGTACTTGTCGAGCTCGATGGCGAGCTTGATCTTGGTCCCGACGCCGTCGGCGCAGGCGACCAGGACCGGCTCGCGGTAGTTGCGCTGGAAGAGTTTTTCGTTGAAATCAAGCCTGAACAGACCCGCGAACCCGGATGGATTGTGGATGACCCGCGGGCCGTGGGTTTTGCGGAGCGAGGCCTGGATGCGCTCGACAAACCGGTCGCCGGCCTCGATCGAAACGCCCGATTTCGCGTACGAGAGGCCAGGAACACCGGCGCCAGGTTGTTCGGTTGTGCCGCTCACGGGTCCAGCATACCGGGCGCCGACGCGGGGCGTCATCAGCGCCGGTGGATCACCGCCCGCGGTAGATGGTGCGCGAGCGCAGGCCCCCGATCGAGCCTCCGGGGGCGGGATACACCACGTCCTTGCCCGGCGGGAGCGTCGGGTGCCAGCCGTCGGTGGTGCGCGGGACGCGCTCGGGGAAGTCCACCGAGAGCTTGTACGCGCGGATGTACGCCCAGAAGATGTCGGCCTCGGTCCCGCTGGCGACGATCGGCCCGGGCGGGGTCCGCCTCGGCTGATCCAGCGGCGGGTAGACCGTGACGCCGAAGCGGTGCTCTCGCGTCAGATTGATCGCACGGATCAGTTCCGTCGAGCCCGAATGGGGCCAGGCGAGTTCGTGATCCTCGATCCGCAGCGACCAGACCGGCGGGTCGCCCCGGCGCTCCACAAGAAAGACAAGGTGCCCGTCCCCGGGATCGCGGGCGAGGACCCGGCTGGCGATGCCCGCGTGGAGGGTGACGGTGAGTTCGAGGCCGTTGCGTTCCAGGGTCTGCGTGCCGTAGGCGTCACCAACCCACCACCACAGGCCGTCCAGATAGCCGTAGTTGTGGAATCGCCACTCCCAGAGCGTCCCTCCGCCGCCGGCGACCGGCCTGGGCAGGAGGTTCCCCCGGGTCAGCACCATCGCCGTAAGCACGCCGATCAGCACGAGCACCGGCCAGCGGAGCAGGAGCGATTTCGGGCGCCTGGGCTTTGTCAGCGTGGCCCTGGCGTCGAGCTTGTTGAATCCATGCCCGCACTCGGGGCAGATGTCCGGGGCGCCGGGCAGCGTGAGGTCGCCAAGGCAGTAGAGACAGGATCGGCAGTACCGTTCGGCGCTGCCGATCGGCCCGCCGGCGGCGTCCTCATTCGGCGTCTCGGCCAGCTGATCCGGCTGATCCGGCTGATCGTCGGTTGGCGTCTGGCTGTCGGTCGGCGGTTGATCCATCAGCACCACTGTACGGGCCGGGAGGCCGGCAATGAGCGGGCTCCGGGGTGACCACCGCGGGAGAACGCCGACCGGGAGCCGGGTATCCTTGCCTCATGCACTTCGACCTTGTAGACGCGGTACTCGAGCAGGATGCGGATCGGATCGTCACGATCAAGCAGGTGACGATGGCCGAGGAGTATTTGCAGGACCACTTCCCGTCGTTCCCGGTGCTGCCCGGCGTGCTGATGATCGAATCGCTGGTGCAGGCGGCCCGGCGGCTGCTGATCGGTCGGGATCCCTCATGCTCGCGTCATGTCCTCGGCTCGGTGCGCGCGTTAAAGTACGGCGGATTCGTGCGACCCGGCGACACGCTCCGCATCGAAGTGACGCTGTCGAAGGAAGAAAACGGGGGTGTCTTCGGTTTCAAGGGGCAGGGGCTCGTCGTCGGGCCCTCCGTGGGTGTCGGTGGAGGCGTGGGCGGGGACCTGTCCGACGCCCAGACAGCCGTCAGCGGGCGGTTTACGCTCCGGCCGCTGTGCATCCGGTCGCCGGCGCTCGCTTGAGGACGGCTCCGGGCCTATTCTGTGCTCTTGACGGGGGGTGATGTTTGCAATCCCTAGCTCCCGCACAACGACCCTGATGAACGGAAACGGAACCGATGACACGCGACGAGATTTTCGGCAAGATTCAAGAAGCGCTGGTTGATGCGCTCGGCGTCGATGACGACGAGGTGACCATGAGCGCTACGCTGGTCGGCGATCTCGAGGCGGAGTCGATCGACTTTCTCGATATCGCGTTCAAAATCGAGCAGGCCTTCGACGTCAAGATCGAGCAGGGCGAGCTGTTCCCCGAGAACGTCGGGCAAAACCCCGACTTCGTGCAGGACGGCAAGGTGACCGCCCAGGGCGTCGCCGCCCTCAAGGAAAAGCTCCCGCACGTCGACTTCACCGAGTTCGAGAAGGACCCGGAGGTCTCCAGGGTCGCGGACGTCTTCACCGTTGAAACCATCGTCAACTTCGTCGAGCGCAAGCTCGTCGCGACGAGCGCCTGAGCCCCCCCCCCCCCCCCCCCCCCCCCCCCCCCCCCCCCTCCCCCCCCGGGCCCCCGCCGGGCCGGGGTGGGTCTCCCCCGGCCTCCGCCCCACCCCCGCCCCCCGGCCTTTCCTCGCCAAAACCACCAC